>ERZ501058.3-NODE-3-length-408611-cov-10.242363_pt1 | contig 408611 bp, 291 predicted proteins | sample MGYA00510857_ERZ501058 | MGnify/ENA primary metagenome ERZ501058 (study PRJEB25958, sample SAMN03398523) | human skin metagenome | study: EMG produced TPA metagenomics assembly of the Human Skin Microbiome Metagenome (human skin metagenome) data set.
TAGTTCAGACGTGTGCTCTTCCGATCTAAAATAAAGGCTAACTGCTAGATCTAAATTACCGTTGCTCAATTCTAAAAATTGTTCCGCTTCTTGTTCTGGAATTCCTAAATTGAGCATATCTTGTAATTCCTGATTTTTTCCCGTTTCGTTGAAAATGCCTTTCTCTGTGTTCTGCTGGTTCTTGGAGACTTCAACTTTTGCTCCACTCATTTCTTGGCTTGAAGCATGTCCATACGCCGATTGCATGTTTCCATAGCTGATAGGTTCAGTGTTGTCATGCCCATCTCCATCGATAGTCTTCTTCCCAGCATCTGTTAGTTCGTTCAGACTAGGGAATTGTTTCGGGATTTCATGTTCAGCTAAGAAAGGAATTTCACGGTCTTGAATAATGAGAGCACCTTTTTTCAAATCAATGCTGGCCTGGTAGCGTTTCAACATGTCTAGACCAAAAAGCATGTCAACATTCTTGCCCTCCAGCACAGTAAATGAACAAGGTAAGAATAAATCAGTACCCAGCTGAATTTGTGCACTGTGCACACGACCCAAGATTTTGGCCGTTCCAACACCTAAAGCAACACCGGCGAAACGAGTGTCCAAGAGACGCATGATCCCACAGCGAGTTGCACAGTCAGGACTTATGATGGTGGCTTGAGCGCCACTATCGACAAATGCCTTGATTGGATGGCCATTGACCTTCAGGTTTACATACAGCATTGAAACATTTCCAAAACTCTCAGGGCTGTATTCAATTGCATGTTCAAGGTTTTCTGCAACGCGCTCTTGGCGTATAGCCTCCTCGATCTTTTTCTGGGCCTCCACGTTGAAAGGGTCAGAGTTGACGAGTTCTTGATGAGCAGCATTCATCCGTTCCATTTGAGTGCGTTGTTCGCTTAGAACTCGATAAAACTCATGTGATGACTTGAAGGCAGCTTCCAGGAGCATAGGGCTGCGCTGTATTTGGTTAGATTCATTCGGCTGAACGTACAATACGAAGATCTTTCTGAATAGAGGCAGATTGCAAAATTTGTTGACGAAGCATTTCTTCCATATAAGATGGTCCTTCTACACCGGAATCCTCCTCAGTCTTTGTTTTTCCCGAGAGATTTTCTAATCGTTTATCTTTGATGATCAAAAGATCACCGTCCTTGATTCCAAATGAAGACAATGATTTGGACACATCAGAAAGAACGCGTCCCTGAAACAAGATTAGTTGATGCTCTGCTGCAATTCCAAAGTCCGCTTCAAGAAGAGCTTGGATGTTCTCCAGCTCAATAGATGGATCTACATCTAATGGTAGAGTATTACCTTGCGTGTCAAGCACTGTCAGCATTGGTGAAAACGAAATGCGCTCACCCCTCTGATGACGCGTTTCGTATACAGGAGGTATTAAACATTCTCCACAAGGCACTCATACCACGTGGAAGGCGCTCATGCTCCATCTCAAAACATATATTATATTCGAAGTGGGGCGAAGTTGAGACAATCATAGCGAGGATGGGAGGTCCATTCCAAAGATATGGGAATGAATCGGCTCAGAGATCGGGTAAACAAGAGTACGATGATTTGTCGGATAACGAAGGATGGGATGATGATGATGACCTGGAGGTCGATCGTGAATGGTATTTACAGGACGACGACGGTGGTGTGGCGGGGGACGCTGATCACAATCCGTTTGCACAGTATGAGGATATGCACGGACAAGTTTCAAATGTGCTTGCTAGACGTCAGCAACGTATGACTGCGCGTCAAGCGCAATACAATGTAGATTTGGACGCATGGGAAAAGAGTCGTCTTCAATCAGGTGGGGTTGGTGGCAGGCAAGCTGTCCGAGATGATCTTGACGATCATGATGAAAATCGCATTCATCTACTAGTGCATAATCTCCGACCACCGTTTTTGGATGGTAAGACAGTCTATACGAAACAGATCGCACCGGTGAACCCGGTGAGGGATCCAACGTCAGACCTTGCTGTATTTGCAATGAAGGGAAGTCGCCTCGTCAAAGAGCATCGGGAGCAAGCTGAGCGAGCAAAAGCGGCGGGTCGCGTAGCTTCCCTCAAAGGCACACAGCTTGGTAACATTATGGGTGTTAAGGATGATGATGATGAAGACGTCAAAGACAAAAGCAAAATTGATCCATCGCAAGACGATGGCAAAGGTGATTCAAAGTTTGCATCCCATCTTAAAAGAGGACGAGGCGCAAGTGCCTTCAGTCGAAACAAAAGTCTTCGCGAGCAAAGACAGTACCTTCCTGCATTTGCGTGTCGTGAAGAATTAATGCGGGTGATTGGCGAGAACCAAGTCGTGGTTGTTATTGGCGAGACAGGTAGCGGGAAAACGACGCAGCTTTGTCAATTTTTACACGAAGACGGCTATACAGAATACGGTATTGTTGGATGCACACAACCTCGACGTGTGGCTGCTATGAGTGTGGCCAAGCGCGTCAGTGAAGAAATGGAATGCCCGCTGGGTGGCACTGTGGGATATTCTATTCGTTTTGAGGATTGTACATCGAAAGACACCAAGATCAAATACATGACAGACGGTGTCATGTTAAGAGAGTCCTTGACAGAACATGATCTGGACAGGTACTCTGCTATTATTCTTGACGAGGCTCACGAGAGAAGCCTCAGTACAGACGTACTCATGGGTCTGTTGAAGAAAGTCCTGACGCGACGGCGCGACTTGAAACTAATCGTAACATCTGCTACGATGAATGCAGAAGGCTTTTCTAAGTTTTTTGGTTCGGTGCCAATTTTCACAATCCCCGGGCGAACGTTTCCAGTCGACGTGTTATTTAGCAAGACGCCCTGTGAAGATTACGTTGAGAGTACGGTGAAACAGATATTGACCATTCATCTTTCCCAAGGAAAAGGCGATATTCTAGCGTTCATGACTGGTCAAGAAGACATTGAGGTTACATGTGAAGTGGCACTTGAGCGCCTGAGTCAGCTGGAAGGCGCTCAGCCTCTATTGATGCTGCCAATTTATTCACAAATGCCGGCAGACCTCCAAGCACGGATTTTCGAGCCGTCAGAAAATGGCGAGAGGAAATGTGTAGTTGCCACAAACATTGCCGAGACATCCTTGACCGTTGATGGCATAATGTACGTGGTTGATTCAGGATTCAGTAAACTAAAATTATACAACCCGAAAGTGGGCATGGATTCACTCCAAATCATGCCTATCAGTCAAGCTAATGCATCCCAGCGCTCAGGTCGCGCGGGACGCACTGGCTCAGGTATTGCATACCGTCTTTATACGGAGGTGGCTTTCCACAATGAAATGTTTCCCAGTACGATCCCTGAAATCCAACGAACTAATTTGGCAAACACTGTCCTACTTCTTAAGTCATTAGGCGTCAAAAATTTGCTCGAATTTGACTTCATGGACCCCCCGCCACAGGACAATATCATCACGAGCATGTATCAGTTGTGGGTCCTTGGTGCGTTAGACAATGTCGGCAACCTGACCCCGCTTGGTCAGAAGATGAGCGAATTTCCTATGGAGCCAAGCCTGGCGAAAATTCTTATTATGAGCACCGAGTATAAGTGCTCCGAAGAGATGCTTACAATCGTGAGTATGTTGAGCGTTCCAACAGTTTTTTATCGGCCTAAGGAGCGTCAGGAGGAGAGTGATACAGCGAGAGAAAGATTTTATGTTGCAGAGAGTGATCACTTGACGCTGTTGCATGTTTACTCGCAATGGCGAAACAATGGTTTCCGCGACGGCTGGTGCAACAGGCATTTCTTACATGCCAAATTACTTCGCAAAGCGCGCGAAGTTCGCGCTCAGTTAGAGGACATTCTTCGTGCTCAAAAGCTTCCTATTGTGAGTTGCGGGACAGATTGGGACGTGATTCGCAAATGCATTACGTCGGGATATTTTCATCAAGCAGCACGAGTCAAGGGCGTTGGAGAATATGTCAACTGTCGCACAGGAGTGCCTATGCACTTGCATCCGACTAGTGCATTGTATGGGTTGGGATACACGCCAGATTATGTCGTATACCATGAGCTGACGCTCACTTCAAAAGAGTACATGGGGATTGTGACCGCTGTGGATCCATATTGGCTTGCAGAACTCGGCGCGTACGTACCTATAAACTAACAAGCAGCGTCTTTTATTCTATACGAGAAACCAATGCACTTGCAGCCTCTAGTCGTCGTGGTCGCGATACACAGCTTAGTCGCCTTGTTGAAATTGAAACTGAGTTTGAACGTGACAGACAGAGAGCTGCGGACGAAGAAGCTAATGAGTTGAAACGATTTAAGCGCAATCCTGGTCCATCGATCCGCGGGTCCACTAATCGAGATGGGATAGCTATGCCCGGGATTGGACCCCCACGCCGTGGTCGACGCCTGCCGTTTAACAAAAAGTAGACCAATTTTGGATGGTCTGGCTGTACCAGAGAATGAAATTTCAGTAGCCTCCACTTAGCAACAACTCATCTACTAACGCTTAGCGGTCCATCGTTATGGCGGTACCTCTGCAGAGCCGAAATGGGGCGTGGCAACCTGCTGTGCAGCTTGATGAGCCGATTTCTTTAGTTCGCTGCTGTTATTCACCGCTTGGACGCACCCTATGCCTATTTGGTATGTCAAAACGTTCTCACCTTTAGCGACGGACACGTCTGTGCATGTTTACGACACACATGGTCAACATGATCCACCGAGCGTGTTGTTCCGCCCAGTAACGTCATTTTTTCTTGGCTGCCGCATCACAAGCGCCGCATGGAGTCCAAGCACGCGCTGTATTCGTGACTCAGATGATGCAGATTCGTGGCAGATCGAGATCCTGGTGGCAACGGATGTCGACGAATTACGTCTGCTGACAGCAAGTTCTGATGAAGACGTTCCTACATCACATAAAAAAGTGGCCGACTTACATGCGCGTGTCCTCGATGTTGCATGGTGTGGCTCATCAGGATATGAATCATTCGTCGCCACAGCGTGTGCGGACGGCGCAGTGCAGGTGTGGAATTTGGAGCCAGAAAATGGTTCTGACTCGGCCACATGTCAAACACACTATCTGGACAGTGCTGTGTTGAGCGTGGCCTTCCATACAAAAATGCCTAAATTACTGCTAGCTTTTGAGAGCGGTGGGGTAGGCTATTGTATTGACTGGCTCGCATCCAGAGAAGAACTACGCACGACAGCGTCGTTCCATGAACCCATGACTGTGGGACTCCATGCGACACAGGGATATGATGCACAGGGAGCAGCTGCATGGCAATCACAAGATGCGGATATTGTAGGAGCGTTGCTCGGCACGCGTTGGAGTGTATGGAATATGAGCATGGGCCATGTGCCGGTGGCCAGTGGTCAGTTGCACCAAACGAGTGCTACAGGATACGGAGGGTTTCGATTCTGTCCCACGAATTCACGCCTGTTTGCAGTGTTTGTCTCTACACTCTCACATCATGTACTGGCACACAGCGGCTATTCGACAAGCACATCTGGTCTTGCTGGAAGCACTGCTGCGGTGTATATATTTGATTCAGCTTTTCCCTCAAGTCCACGGGCTGTCGATGTGCACCGACAGACGCCGTTGCGTGGTGGCTCCGTGTCGCTCGACGCGACAGGCCATGACGACTCGGCGACGTTGCCAACGGCATATGGCGTGCAAAGTATTGATTGGCTTCCTCGTCGTGTAGGCCCGTACGATGTGCTTTTAGTAGGAGTGGGGCACCATGTCGTGCCAATTCCGACTGCTTGATCATTGCATGTATGGTCATCACTATTTATTCGTTTATTCATTCGTTTCTACTCAAGCTTTTTCTCTTCTATGACAGATAGAAACTTGTCAGTCCCTCATGCATGGCCGTGAACAAGCGTGACTTCATGACTTCACGGTTCGAGTAGCATGGGAGCTTAAGATAGTTTACGCATGTCATAACACTCGGCAGATAGTCGTCTGGCTTCAGAGGCGCTTCGTGCTGACGACGAACGACCGTGAACGGCGGCTGCAGGGCAGCGAAACCTCCTAAGGGAAGGCGTGGCGAGCCTGTAAGCCACTGCACGAACGTGCGGCGCTCTTCTTTCGTCAGCTGGGATAGGATGCAGACGAGGTCTCGGAACGGTGTCGAGTCGCCGGAAAAACCATGATCCGGCACGATGGTGCGGAAGAGTGTCGACTCATCCCAATCTTCGTTGCTCTGGCCAAACAGGGCGACGAGCTCCTTTGAATGAAAGACGTTAAGCGACCTCAACGGCATCACACTGTCGAAGCCTTGTCGGAACGCAGTGATTTGTTGGCTAATACCATCGCGTAGAGACATGTCCAAGACTGCTTGAACGTACGTATTGACATTGCTGGCAGTCACGCGAGTATCATTAGTGTCTGATGCACTAGGCAGGATCCGCTCATTTCCAGGCATAGAGAAATCCATGCCGAGGGCGTCGAGGTCGGCCGATGGCATGCTCAGCAGAGCACGAAGAGAGCGACTAAGTGTTGGGTCGATTATACCAAGTATCTCGAGAGTGCAAGGCACACGACGTGCCAGGACAGCGCGCCAGAACAAGGGGTGGAATGGCACGTCGATGATGCGAGAGTCGAGAAGCGACTTTGCCACAAACTGCCCAAGTGTGTAAAAGAGAGGCACGACCTTGTTCTTGAGTGGGTCCGTGTCGTCGATGGGCGCTGGGAAGAGGCCTTGGCCTGCAGGCACGTACCCTTTACTAGCGCCATTGCTGTTGCGCCACATTTGCAGTGATGCGAGTTGGAACTCGCGTGACACGAGGGCGTAAAATTCGAGCGTAGGGCCAAGGCCTGAGCCGACTTCGTCGAAATACTCGATCTCGAGAATCGAAGAGCCTTTTGCGTACAACTCAAGCACTTTCACGGCCGATGCAAGTAGATTCGCGCGGGAAATACGCACTTTTTGTCGTGGCAGCCGAGACATGGCCGTAAGCAAGTCGTCCATATGGGTCTTGTCGCACTGACTCAGAAGACGTGCGTACCCCATAGCAGTCATCTGCACGTATCTGAGCCGGGTGTCGAATGTGAAAAGAAATGATTGCATCAGTGGCAGTTCCACTGCCCAAGCGGGCAGGCAGCCACTTGCGAGTACAAGAGGCTCCTCAAGCTGCTGAGCAAGTTTTGCTGAGAGTTTTGTATTGACGAATACGTCATCGCTTAGATCGTTCTCCCACAGATCCCGAAGTGCTCCGAGCAGCTGCATCGTGCGCGCGTATGGCGCATCATTCGGTATGCAATTTGGAAGCGTCTGTTGAAAGCCATGAGCAGGCAGGATCATCGGCACTTGTTCTGAGCGCTGACTTGGTGCCGCAGGAGGACCAGGCACGATTTTGTACTTGACGGTGTGGATATCTGCAGCACCGGTGCTGAGTCGCTGCTCCTCTAAACAGCGGTAAAGGGTGGCATCAAGTGGTAGGTGTGTCCCATTGAGTTCGAACGCCAAATGCCAAGCACTTTTCGACGACTGAGCTGCTGATGCATAGGATGGTCCTGCACGTTGATGAGTGGATTTTTCGTTCTTGTTCTGGCTTGCGGCGTGTGCATCAGTGTGCTCAATGTCCGCCCCATGGCCACTTTCGCTCATGTCTACGCTAGCATCATCGAGATTCTTTTCCTGGCTCGTTTCTGCCGTGTTATTATTGTGGTGCTCAGCGACGTTGTCGGTGATGACGTCTGCATCATCACTCACATCCACGTCGTCACCAGCAGCGTCGGCCGGGTCATCAGCCATATCCACATCGTCGTCGGCGTTGTCCTCGTTCCGAGGCACGTCATCTGGCCTCCCCGCAGCAGCAGCCAGCGCCGCCAACATGCCCGAGAGGCCAGACATACTATTCGGTGATAGCGCCAGCTGGATCTTTGGCTTGAGGAAGTCATGTAGCGCCTGTGTAGTCATGATGGCATGGATCGAAACCGTCAATGAGCGGTACGGCCGAGGAAGACGTTCCGCCGTCGTTTCTTCTGGCACAAGTCGCAATTTCAGATGCTTCGTGAGCGATGACGGGCCTCCAAGAGCCTTGACATTCAGGTCTTCGAGACGGCTCAGACTAGCATGCAAACATGCAACAAGCGACTCTTTCGCTGGCATAAGCGCGGAGCGAAGCAAGGCTCGACGTTCTTGGACATTACTCTGCGCGTTCACGCTGTCGATGCCATCTGCATCCTCCGTCACACACTCATACAGGGCCTCGACGAGTCCCGATACGTGCAGCTCGAAGCTCGTGATGCGTGGGATGATCGAGGCGAGCTCATGGAGCGCTCCTGACAGGTTGCTTCTGGACAGCACACGCTCAGCTAGCTGCTCCAGATCATGCACCATACGCCGTGCAGCAGCCACGTTTGCGTCCTCCGGAAGTGCCTTGAGACGTTCATGCACGAGCTTAGCACGGAAGCGGAATCGCGGCGCTGGTGCGGATCCTGAGTTCGAGGACGTCGACGAGGACGGAACTTCTTCATGGTTATCGGCGCGACGGTCGCGTTCACGCACGTCGTCGTTAGCCAGTTGCTCGACGTGCCATACGACGCCTTCTCGCAGAAGAAGCGGCAAGAACGGCATACGAGACACGAGAAGCTCCACGGCCTGTAAAGCAGCATCCACACAGATCACATGCTCCTGCGATGCCAGAACACCTGCCAAGAAGCTAGCAAACGCGCGCTTGTCAAGCTGACCATCGAGGGTCGCTGCATCAGCATAGTATAGTACGCGTAGGATCGCAGTGAGAATGGTTTCTCGCAATTGCAACGAGCCACTTGCTGTGTACAGACAGAGAAACACTGGGACCAATTGTGCCATGTAGCGCTCGAAAAAGTGTGGCCAAGCACGCTGAGCCTCGGCTCGCGTCTCTGCTGCTCGCTGCCGCTTCAACGCTGATGCGCTCTGTCGACGAACAGGTGCATCGTCGAGCGATGGGTCGAGCTCGCCTATTTTACACCCTGCACGCTCAGCGCGGCGCCATTTCTGCATGTATGCTTTCTCACTGTAAGCACGAGCATCAAAGATGCCGTCCTGCGGGAGTGGTGGGAGCACATCTTGCAAAAGGCTCACGGCCGCTTGGATCTGCACCGGCGAGTGCATCGCAAAGTTCTGAAGAAGCGCCGATTGGGGCACAACAACAGTGGGGTCCGGCGCTCCCGTCAACAGGACGAAGAGTGTGCTGACGAGATGGTGTTCCACGAGACTGTGTACAAGCGACGTGCTGATGCGTGCTGCCTGACCCAGAGCGTCAAGCACATCCGTGTATAGGTCGTTCGGCAAGGTCGGCAAGCTATTTGTCTCGTTGCCAAGGCCACGCTCGAGAAGCGCACACACGGCTGGCAGCAAGTGCGACATGAGCTGCTCGAGTGCTTGTTCGTCCTCGGCCATTTTTTGTGTCATCAAGCACACACAGCGGCAAGCCGACTCAACGAGACGCGTGTCCGAGTACCCCAGCACCTGACCGACGATCGGCACGACCTCCAATGCGCGCTTTGCTGTCGCCTGCGTCAGGTGACGGCAGCAGTTGGCCACGGTGGACATGGCGACACGCTGCACGTAAATACCGAAAAAGTCTAGGTACTGCAACACAGCAAGCATGCCGCCCTCGCGGATAATCGCAGGGGCATGCGTTACCGAGAGCTTCTCGAGAGTCTGGAGCACCTGCTCGGCCAGGTCAATAAATGCAATTTCCTGCAGTTTCCCAACAAGCAGTCGCACCGCGCCACGACGCACTATGCAATGCGCAGACTCGGGAAGTGCTTCGAGCATGTGCGCAATACATCGACACGCATAAATCTGTGCCTCCTCGCTCTCACCAGCGTCATGTGCCGTGCTCGCCAGGACAGCTGCGAGGTCATCATCATTGTCGTCGTCGGGAGCATGGCGGTCCGACACAAGGTGGTCTTTTGGCTCAGGGCCACCAAGTGTCCAGAGTAATTCCACGACTAGCGCGTCCAGAGGGAATGCACCCAGAAAGACATCCTCTGTCGCAACGCTGAGTGCCTCAGAGAGCTCTTGTAGCACCAGCAATCGAGTCGGCGCGTCATGCGCAGAGCGCCGAAGCGCTTTGTGCAGCTCACGAAATCGATGCGATGCACCGCCACCGAAAAGCCCGCGCAGACTTTGAAGATTCAGACCTAATTCGCCGCCAAGCATGTCAGGATCCAACTCTTCGTCGTTCTCTTCGTCGTCCTCGTCGTCAACAACATCATCCATGCTGATCGACTCCGATTCATCCATTTCCTCGTCTTCGAGCCAGTCGTCAAGATCGTTATGATGGTGATGTTCGATCCGATGCTCTCGGCTAGCGTTTTTACGTCGGTTTGACTCTTTGGGCGGCATCAAGGCGCGTGGCTGCTGGTGTTTGTCTCGTCGATAAATTCGTTTGTGATGTGGTTCACGAGTATGGTTATCGTTGTCGGTGTTGTTGTTGTTGTTGGTGGTGGTGCTGCTGCCACTACTACTATTCCTTCGTTTCTTGTGCTCAGGCCACGTCGCTTTGCCACGCCCTGAGGACGCCTTATTACTGTTATTAGAGAGTGTGGAAGAATTGCTAGCTTCTGTTGAAGATGTGCGTGTCTCGGGCGTCAATCTGTCAGGCGACACGTTGGGGCGTCGCTCCATCGATCTGCCTGCACAATCGACGCTCTCGAACGAAGCTGGATCCCAAGCCACAGAATCCCAACTCCGCTCCTATGGCGTCCTAAGAAGGAAAGCAGCCAGCGAAGCAGCCAATGCCAAAGAAATGTGCCGCCACCCCCCCCCACACAGGGCACCCTGTGCGCACAAGTTGTGGCAGCCTGGTAGGCCCATCTTTCATTAGCTTGCGCACAACGGCCGGCCAGCCAGACGTTCAGTCTACGACGGCGTAGAACGACCTCCACACTCAATCTTCGAATCGAAGGGCACCACGTCTTCCTCGAGCCCCTCTTCCCCTACTTCCTATGGCCGCACTGTCGCTCTACGTTTCCTCATACATAGATCCTCTCATCATACATCCAAGCCTCTAGTCAGGCCTCTCTCGCTCGTGTCTGCTGCTGCGTCTACGTAAGCTGCCCTCGTTCCACATAGTGCTGCGCGTATGTTAGTCCCTGCCGGCTTATGTTTGCCATTGTGCGACCACTGCGCTATGGCTTCGCGGCTGCTTTGGGCTGTCCAACGTACCAAAATAAGCCGCTCTTCTCCCGCACTTAATGGTGCATATATGCGGCGGAATTGGTCTTTATCGGCCAACCTTGCGTATGCGTGCACAAGCATGCAAACACATGCACGGCGCACAGGTACATGTGGATCGCGGAGCGTGCTGTGTACGAGCGGGACCGTCACATGGAGTTCTTCTTCCAGGACCGGCGGCATCACACGCCCAAGCGCGCGCTCGATGGCATAAAGAGTCAATGCTAGCTTTGCCTGATTTTGTGACCCACCGACTCCACGTTCCATATTTGACTCAAGATCCTTCCCTTTTTGGCCCTCGTCATGTCGCTCAGACGCACACTCAATCTCCAGAATGCGGGTGCATGGCTTTCGTGACCGTGTCAGCTCGCTCCACGTTTCCACCATAGAGCGGCCTGCACCCATAGCCAATGTAGCGTGATCATGGACCACTATCGCCGGCACTTGCAACACGAGTGCAAGCCATGTGCCTTCATGCGCTTCTTCGGCGCATGCAGCACGAGCCAAGCGATGCAATATACAAAGTCCCAGGATCCATCGCACCTCATTCGTCGTCTCTGTCACGTATGTGGTCGACAGAACGGCGAGCATTTTTGCCACATCCTCAGACGAAATAGACGCTGACGCGTCGAGATCGTGCGCGATTCTGCATAACACAGCCGTTGATGCGCGCCCCGCCACAAATTGTGCCAGCATCTCATCCCATGATAGTGCCTCCACGGATTCATTGTTCCACATTTGCAAAGCGCTAGCGCACCGTGTCAGGAACCATAGCGTTGCCGTGGGCGGCTGCGTGAGACTCGAAACAAGCGAGGGCATCGTGCGCGTCGAGAGCGTCGGTGTGGCTGATGGTGAGGCCGTGCATGCCGGCACTTTTGCAGGCGTCGGTGTTTCAGGCACATGCGAAGACATCGTCGGCGTACTCGCCAAGAATGACGTTTTTCTTGGCGTGTTTGACGAGGAGGAAGAGGGTGACGAAGGCGTTGCTGTCTTGAAAGTGTCCGTGTTCGAATGGATCCCCATTTGCTTCAGTGTATGGTTCTCTGACTGAATCCCAAGTCCGTGAAGCATGGCTGTGATATCACCTTCATCATCCTGCGCTCTGTCGCAGACTACGCTATCATCTGCTGTATTGCGGCTCCATGGCACGTCAGAATGCAACAAGTCTGTAGACGCGTCAGGTCCATCGACCAGACTTGGATGCCACAACGATTCGCGAGGCATGCGCATCCGTTCCGCCATGGCCGCATCATGTGTCTGTTGATGCAGTGCGTCTGGTGGTTGCAACTGCATTTGTTGTGGTTGTTGTTGATCTTTTTCTTCTTGTTCTTCTTCTTCTTGCTGCTGCTGCTGCTGTTGTTGTTGTTGTTGTTGTTGCTGCTGATGATGATGCATAGCTGCGCGCTTGGCAGCTACGATGGCTCGTGATGGGCCAGCTCGTGTTGGAGTACGTCGCAGCGATGGCACATGCTCAAGACTCGCTGCTACCTGCTTTCGAGTCGCAGGCGCACACGACATCAAGACCTGCTCGGCTTCAGCGCGGTACATGTTGTGGAATGGAAAAAACACGTCGCGTGCAGCAGAGCGAACTTCCGCGCTTGGATCACCCAGTGCGCGACCTAAGCACTGCATCATCATCTCAAGACCATGATGCGCCTCCAAGTCAGCTCGCCTCTGTCCATGCACATGCAGAATCACGCCAAGGTGCTTGCACATGTATACACGCGTTGCAGCGCTTTTGTCTTGCAAGCCAGCAGAAAGAAGCTGCCAGTACGAATGTCGCACGCTCGCACAAGCAAGGATCGTCGACACGGCGAGTTGACTCGCTGTCGCCACGATCTTCTTTGTAAAGCCAGCCATGCGCATCAGTGACGTTAGAAATGCGTCCAGGGTATGTTCGAGATGCGCACCAAATGTCAGTGCTAGTTGTCGGATCAGTCCGATGGCGTGCATAGCGAGGGTCGTTCGTAAACTTGCGAGTGCTTTGAGGATTCCTTCCTGCAGACTGCGAATATGCATAAGAAATGCATGTGACAGTTCATCAGGCACAGTTCCTTTGAGCATGCCGCGCATGGTTATGATTGCCTTTTCTCGTGGCTGCCAGTTGGTTTCTGTTTCTTTGCCATCGAGCGCTTGTGCAGCGGAGGCAAATGCGTGTTCCATATCATAGTGCGATAATATATGCACAGGTCGAATATCGTCGGATGGGACCGAAGCCAGTTCGGCTGGTAGTTCTGGCACGTTGGAGGACAATGTCAACGATGGCGACGATGACGTCGACGACTCTGTCGTCGCCGACGTCATCGTCCGTCTTGGTGTGGGCGTGGCTGGCGCCTCCGCTGCATCCGCGGCCGTTGACCTATGTCCCACAACGGACTGCATGATCTCATCAAAAGTCGAGGCATGAACATGACGCTCCATCAGGGTCAGTTTCAGCTCCGATCGAAGGGTGGGATCGGCCGGTGCATACAGTGAGCTGATGGCTGTTTTCGCTGCTGCACGCACATTCGCATCGGGATCTTGCACGCCATCCACAAGAAAAGGGAGCAGCGTCTGGAGAGGAAGTGCACAATCTTGTAGGGAAACGAGAAGCTGGAGGGTATGTTCACGCACATGAGGCGACGTTGCACCGAGGCCGGCATCGCGGATCGTGTGTTCCCACATAGAATGAGGTGCGTCGCCCTCACGCATGCGAGCGGAGTCCAACACATCCTTGTACACAATACGCGACAGGTGCAAGAGCCATGCTTGTGCGATCGGCACATCCGCTAGTCGCTGCAGCGCCAAAGGCACACACGTCTTGATGATCGTTTGCATATTCCGTGTTGAAAGCGGCTGTGCTATCTGAATGAGCGATTCAAGCGCTTCAAACACAGCATTCGTCACACCCACATGCAGGCTAGACATGCATGTATGTAACGACATGACAGCGACATCGACATCATGCACCTGCTCAGGGACGTCGGTCAGTTCAGCCACTCACACACAAGACCTGTCGACGTACCTGATGGGTACTCTGCCACAGTGCACTCAGAGCATGTATGGCCACGACACGTTCATCGGCATCTATGTGTAAGCATGTTCGTGGCACATACCTGATGCTGCGTCGACGGCATGGACCAACTCGAGCTCCGACCTGCTTTCGTCTCCGCTCGTGCTCATGAACTTGTGTTGGTTGGAGTTGGAGGATGAAACGTCGTGGGCGCCATACGTGCACACGATTGGCTAGTCCACGTGCGTGTGGATGTATCATCGGGGGTGCTTCTACGCGTTCATCGGGCGTGTGGATGTAGTAGGGGTGGGTGGGTGGTCTTTTTCATACATAGCATTCGCGCGTCTGCCAAGTCAGGGCAAGGTCACCCCCCCCCCCCCTCGACTTGGGATTGAGTACAGACTTGTTGCTTGAGCCCTGAACCATCAAAGTCTACACACTTGCCTCCTTAGCCTGCCGCACTCGCTGCATTTACATACGTGCCCGCTCATGGACGTGAAAGGAAAAGCAAAGTCGCTGGACGATGCGTCTGATGCCTCGTCGAGTCATGACCTGCTGCCATGGTATGTTGAGATCTCGTATTGACCATGCAGGGTCGAAAAGTATCGTCCGTCTTCGCTGGATCAGATCATGTCTCATCAGCACATCACAGCAACGTGTACGTATTCATTCCGCAGCGGTGGTCCAGAACCACCATCTCGCGCGACTGCGTGTGCGACGCACAGCTGACATGACAGTGGAAAAGTTCATCACAGCGAACCAACTGCCGCACCTGCTATTCTATGGGCCTCCTGGTACAGGGAAGACATCGACCATCATGGCTCTTGCTGCGCGTCTATATGGTGCGTCATTCCGGAATAATGTACTCGAGGTATGTGTTGCTATTCGTGCGGTCGGCTCTTTTGGGATGCATGGATCATGTTCTAACGTCGTTTAGCTGAATGCATCTGATGATCGTGGGATTGACGTTGTGCGTGGCCAAATCAAAGCTTTTGCAAGCACACGCAATGTCTTTAGCACACAAAAGGATACGTTCAAACTCGTCATTCTCGACGAGGCAGATGCCATGACTCAAGCAGCTCAGGCAGCTTTGCGCCGAGTCATGGAGCAATACACACGCAATGTGCGCTTTTGTATTATTTGCAACTATGTCAACAAGATTATTCCTGCGATCCAGAGTCGGTGTACTCGCTTCCGATTCTCGCCACTGGACCGAGTGCAAGTCGAGCGCCAGATCGACTCTGTCATCGCGGCTGAACAGTACGTATTATGACCACTTTTTTGTTCCTGTTTTTCGTGTTTCTGCTCACACCCAACGCAGTTGCCAAATTGACACAAAGGCCAAGCATGCCATTCTGCAGCTTTGTCAGGGCGATATGCGCCGTGCCCTCAACATCCTCCAAGCATGCCATGCAGCGAGCGACATGATTGACGAAGACTCGGTATACCTATGCACTGGGCATCCTCATCCACAAGATATCGAGACAGCATTCCAAGCCATGTTGGAGCAGGAATTCACGACGGCCTTCCAAAGTACGTACGATGGTACCGCACACTCACCCACCTCTGCAGCCATCCAAACGCTGCGTGTTGAAAAGGGGCTCGCCCTCACAGACTTGCTGACGGGTATGCATGCACTTGTTCTCTCTCTTGAACTGCCACCACATGCGCGCGTATTTCTTCTGGATCATATGGCACAGATCGAGTACAGACTCAGCACGAATGCGTCTGAGCGTGTCCAGTTGTCAGCGCTCCTTGCCTCTGTCAAGGCGGCCGTCGAACTTGCTCACACTCCTCCCTCTTCATCCTCATAAGCAGCAAGCTGGCGTTTCTAGACATGCATAAAAGGCAGCTTCGTTCCAAAACACGCGCCGTATGTCATCCAAGACCTGGGCATGTGTGCTGTGGTTCTTGATGCCATCACAGCCCTGTCGCTGTGTGGCAGCCGCGTCCTCGTACACGGATAGTTCCTGCCGCCGCCGCTCCCAAAGAAACTCGAGCTGTCGTACCTGCCGCCGGAGCTCGTGCAAGAGTGTGCCGCGTTCCTGCGCATCGTCTTGCAGCTGAATGAGCAGCGCATTCATGGCTGCATCACCCGTATCTCCCTCTCTCTCCTTCTCCCATACATGTGCGCATAGCATCGATGCATCGATTACCACGTCCATGTCCGTACACAGCGAGCCGCACTTGTCCAGCAACGTATCAGAGGGAGGCATGTGAGCGCGTTCGTCATGTGGTGGGGCCCGTTGCTCCGACTCCTCTGGCTGTGGATGGTCTTCCACTTTGTGTGCCGCGGCCGGCGCAACAACAACTCTCGATTCCGTCGGTGTCCGTACACCTTGCTCGTCCTTGAGGGTCTTAAGCTCACCCTCAATACCCTCTTCCCCAAACTCAGATGCCAAGCTAGGGCCTGTAAATGCACTGTCTAGTTCGTCCGCGAGTGTACCGCCCAAGGCGCCAGCGCCAGCGCTGAAGCCACTGAGCTCAAACTCGAGCGAGTGATCTTCTTGCGACATGTCTACCTACAGGACCACCCGTGGCGTGTGCAACAGAAGAAGCCAATTGACCTGCGTTTCCTTCGCCTGCTGATACACAAGAAAAACAACCAATTTCCACCACTACCGAGATTCTTGCGTCGCCGACGCAATCATTTTCGTTGGAGACACACACCTTTGTTTTTTTCCCCCACTCACCAACCCCCTCACAACGCCTTCTTTTTCTTTCAGCCAGGTATAGAGATATTCTCCACATTCATTCCTGCTCAACGCCAGCCCCAGCTCCAAACGCGCGCTTGGCACGTTCTCACCTGGCTGTGGCGTGTTGAATTTAAAAAACCAACGCTCCTCCCGACCGTGAGCGAGCACGTATCCTTGACTGGTTTTCCGCTCGATTTCCTACTATGACCAAGTCCGACTCGGACGTAGGAATGATGCTTACCTTGCATGATGGCGATGACTCGACACATGAACAACCTCTCCATGAAAAGAGCAAAATTCATGTACGTGTGACCAGCGACCGAGCTGACGACGCAGATTGTCGACGCTATATCATCGACCGAATTCTCCAAGTCTTCCTATATGGCTTACATTATCTCGTCACCTGTACGTATACCCTGATGCTCTCGGCACGCTCGTTACTTACGCACTCGCGACTCACAGGGCCATGAAGCCAAACGCAGGTACTCAGAATTCGAGGCTCTTAGAGAAGCCCTTGTCAAGCTCCATCCAACACTCCTGATCCCTCCTTTACCTTCGAAACATACCATCATAGACTACGCAACGAAGCAAGGGCGTGCCAAGAACGACCCTGCGCTCATTGCTCGTCGGAAGCGCATGTTGGAACGCTTTCTCCAGCGTCTCGACGTGCATCCCGTCTTGCGGATCGACATGGTGTTCCGCCGCTTCCTCGAAGCTCGCTATACATGGCACGAAATTGCTCACTCACCGCCTTTGACTTTGCTGCCTAGGAACAACCTGAATGCTCCCCCACAAAATCCCGCCGACCCCGACGCGCCGGCCTCGTATGCATATCTGCCGACGCCGTCTGCGCCGTTGAAGCTTGCTGCACCCAACGCCCACTTCCAAGAAGCCGAGGCCTTTACCAATCGCTTTCAGACACTCTTGTCGTCGACGCTTGAGCCTGCGAATCGTCGACTCCTTCATCGCTGGACTGACATCGCCACGGACTATGCCGACTTGGGCGCTTTGCTCAATACACAGAGCCTCGCTGAAGCGAGTGGGCTTGCACATGCCATGGAACGAACGGGTCAGGCCGTTGATGCTATGTATGTGTCGTTGTCAGAGATGATGCGCGAGTGGGAAGCTCGTGTAAGCGAACCTGTGAATGAGTATACCCAGTTTGCAGCCATCTTGAACAAATGTCTTTTGTGGCGGCATCTCAAGCACCAGCAACTCGAGGTCGCCCAGGACTTGTTGGCGGACAAACATCAACGCCTAGCAGATCATGAGCGGGATGAAGCTCAAGCTGCACGCCTGAATATGGCCCTTGAGAACGGCGGCACAGGTCTCATTTCTGGCGCGCGGGCGAATCGGCAGAAATCGATTCAGCAGCAATCTGTCTTTGCTCGTGCTGCCGAGTCCGAAGACGATGACAACGACGATCAGGCTGAGGAACAGCATCACACCCAACAGGACGCTGATGATAGTCCAGAAACTCGCGATCCTCATCCTCAGCAGCCAGCGATTCTCGACACATCTCCATGGACGACTGAGCTTGCAAAAAATTCCCTCTCTTCTTCTCCTCCAAAGGCAACACCTGGCACGGGCAACGCAGCCTCTTTGTCCACAGAAGGGCGGAAACGAATGCCTACGCCGTCGACACAACGCCACGGGTTATTCGGTTCATTCAAGAGCCGCTTTGCGAGCGTCATGGACCTAGATCCCGACAGATCACGGCAAAATTCCATTTCTCGTCTTCGTGAAGAAGTCGTGCATGTACGTCTTCACTCGCCTCGTGAGCATATGATACTAACTGTTCTGCAGCTTCAGGAGGCTATTGAACTGACTAAAAAGGACCTGGACTATGTGAACAGGACGATCCAAGCTTCTCTAGACAGGTTCCAGCGCCTCAAAGTCCAGGATCTAAAGCAACTCATGCTCGACATGGCTCGGATGCATCGAGCTTTCTGTATCAAGGTACGTGCGACCGTCTGCGCTTCATTGAGTCATACTATGACTCGCGAAGTTTCAACGTGCACCACGAGATAGATGCTTACGTGCGTGTTATTCTGCCAGAACCGTGATGCTTGGCGCGCGGCACAGAACGAAGTCAATCATGTGGATAAATCTACATGGGGAAACATGCCAGATGCCCATTTATCGGCCAATGGCCGAGCTGCATACACGTCACCAGCTAGTTCTTAAATGTTCGATCACTCGCTTGCGTGGCCTTTTTTTTTTTTGCACTGCGCCACCTCCACAATCGCCCGTGGCGACTATATAGACAGCACTGGCAATCGGTAGACGTTGAGTCTTCGTCTTTGATCCTCTCTATCGCACTCGATAGAGACCTCGCGCTGGATTTTCAACTGGCTCTGCTTCTTACACACAAGCCAACGTATTTTTTTCCTTCATGCAGATTTTTGTGAAAACCCTCACGGGGAAAACCATCACGCTCGAAGTCGAAAGTAGCGACACCATCGACAACGTCAAGGCCAAAATTCAGGACAAGGAAGGCATCCCGCCTGATCAACAACGCCTTATTTTCGCCGGTAAACAGCTTGAAGATGGTCGCACACTAAGCGACTATAATATTCAAAAAGAGAGCACTCTTCACTTGGTGCTACGTCTACGCGGTGGCGCGAAGAAGCGCTGCCAGTTTGGCTCTGGTACAGAGCAGCATTGTCGGGATGCTGCTATTCAGATTGTCGGTGAATGTCCACACTGCACCCTGAAGTTTTGTGGAAGACATCGTCTGCCGGAAACACACAATTGCGCCAAACAAGAGCAAGTCAGGAATGCTGCTTTTACGGCCAACAAGCAAAAACTCGAGAGCGAGCGCACCGCTGGAACTCGTGGCCTCGCGCACTAACGGTTTACATTTTTTTTCCTTCTTCATTCGTCATCTGGATGTTTCTGTCGTCGTTTTCGATCATTTTCATACCCTGTGCTATATTGATTGAGTTGTGTACAGTTCATTGCGCGACAAAAAAAGTCCAGTTTCTTCATTGCCTCAAGTAGTTCCATGTCATTTAGCTATGCAGTCTAACCCAATATGTATTGCACAGTTGATTCTGTTTCTTTCCTATTTGATTCACTCGATAAGGAAATGGAGATCAGAACCTGTGTGTGTGTGAATGTACTTTCGTGATATGGCAGCGATGGGTACGTGCGCTAGTTGTGGAGACTAGTCATGCACTAACCAAAATAGCCCTAGGCCAATAGCACTTGTGAGCCCTGTATCTGTGAAGACAAATCTAAGATTACATCGGTTCTAGGCTCGATTATGTAATGATTTCTCTTGCTGGCGTTTCGTCTGACTCACCAAAAGATAGGTGTGGGAAATTGAGGCGTAGGCGGGGTTCGGCTGGGATGGGGTGGGGTGGGTGGGTTATATATGATGAAAGTCGAGCCTGACACACCTCTTCTTGCCTCGTTTACCATAGCGAGAAAACATCATGACCATGTCATCTAGTGCACCATCCCTCGACAAGCTGTGGAGCGAGATTCCCAAAGCTCCTGGAGATTCGATCCTGGCTCTCAGCTCGGGCTATGCGAATGACACGTCCGAAAAGAAGGCGAATCTGGGCGTCGGTGCCTACCGAGACGAGCAAGGCAAGCCGTGGGTCTTGCCTGCTGTACGAATGGCCAGAGAAGAGCTCCTCAACGACCCTAACTGGAATCATGAATACCTCCCGATTCCGGGCTTTGCACCTTTCGTAAGCTCGGCTGCCAAACTCATGTTTGGCGATGACGCCGCATGTATTAAGGAGAACCGTGTCGTGTCGAATCAAACCATCAGTGGCTCAGGCGCAAATCATCTGGGTGCTGAATTTCTGCACGATTTCTATCCGTTCCCGAGCGGTAAGAAGCAGATCTACGTGTCGGACCCGTCTTGGCCGAACCACTTTGCTATTTTGGGCGCTGCGAATCTCGAGACGGTCAAGTACACATACTACAACCCACAGACACGCTCGCTTGACTTCGACGGTATGTACAAGGAACTTTCGCAAGCGGAGGATGGCTCCGTTGTCCTCCTTCATGCATGTGCCCACAATCCGACAGGTGTCGACCCAACCGAAGAGCAATGGACCAAGCTTGCCGAACTGTTCGCGTCGAAGAAGTTGTTTGCGTTCTTTGATTCGGCATACCAGGGCTTTGCTTCTGGCGATCCAGCCAAAGACGCATTTGCTGTGCGTCTATTCGCATCTCGTGGCGACATTGCCATGCTCGTGTGCCAGAGCTTTGCCAAGAACGCTGGTCTGTACGGCGAGCGTGTCGGTGCATTGCACGTGATGACTGGCTCATCCAAGCAGGCTGAGGCCGTACAGAGCCAGCTCAACATAATTACCCGGCGCGAGAACAGTACGATGCCCGCCTTTGGTGCGCGCATTGTCGCCAAGATCTTGACAGAGCCCAAATTGCGTGCTGAATGGGACAGGAACATTACCACCATGTCCCACCGTATCATCGGCATGCGTGAGAAGCTGTACGATCTGCTCACACAAAAGTTCCAGACCCCTGGGACTTGGGACCACATCAAGACGCAGACCGGCATGTTTTCGTACCTCGGCCTTAACGAGAGTCAATGTGACCGACTCGTCAAGGAGGGTCATATTTACCTCATGCGCACTGGGCGTGTGAGCATGTCAGGCTTCAATCCAGCCAATGTGGAATACATTGCGATGTGGATTGACAAGGTGGTGCGTGAGCGTTCGAATTTGTAAAGAGATGGTATCTTGGGGGATTCAGAGTTTCATAGAATCCGCCTCATCCATATACAATATCATTCAACTGGTTCCTCTGGTATTGGAGTAGTTTCGTCCCTAGTGCTGGTGCTGATGCCGCCAACTGGCACGGTCTGCCACGCTTGACCGCAGACTGTGCACGTCGCATGGCCGGCTCGATACGCGTCAACACATGATGTATGCACGGCACCACGGCACGCCGGCGTGGAACACCGTTCGCCTTGGGTTACGATAGCGTAACATGTGAGACATTCCAGCACACAGTCCTCCAACTCAGTTCGGATGTACGTGTCTAGTTCATGCAAGGCACGCAGAGTTAGAGAATATGCACCAATTGTCCGCGAGAGGTGGAGCCATCCGCGTCGTTCGAGATTCTCAAGCAGCTGTGAGGCTGCATGTTTCGTCAGTGGCACAGGTTGCGAGTGCATTGCAAGCTGCAATGCCTGCGTCGAAGACAGTGCATACTGATTATCATTTGCATGAAAAATCGCGTGGATCTGGATTGTTGTTAGCGTTGCTTCGTTACATCAGCAACGTACGAGGGTCTTGATGTATTGCAGCTCAGAGGCTGTGTACGGCGTAGCGACTTGAGCAAGCGCGTCGGATTTCGTGTTTATCAGCACAAGAAAGACTATGCCACTTCTTTCATCATGACACGATCGCACTTCAAATCCTAATGGTTGCAAGCTGTGTTGCATGGCTTCGAGATCCTCGTCCCACTTGTCTTCGTGCCCCAAGTGTTCAGCCAAGTGCCTGTACATGGTCTGTGCTTTGGTGCATGGGATACATCGGTGCGACAGCAAGCACTGGACGAGCGCTTGCTGCAGTGTCTTTCGTTCCTGCATTTCTCGACGCGTTTCGCAACGTCGTGCCGAAGTGGGGCCTCGTCACTCTGCGCTAGTAACTGCCCTTAACCCACCACCGACGTGCTATACACCTCCCTCCCCAGCCCAGAGCGATGATTCGTCCGTCGACTTACGTCATCGGCTGGGTGGCCAGACGAAACGCACATGCGCCTGGAGCAACGACCGCGATACTCCACACTCACACACTCACACGTACCTACGTTACCTGCGGATCCCATCTTCTGGCACAAACCCATGAGCCCCACACAGGGCACTGTTTCGGCCGAAGCATGTCGTGCAATCCCACACGTGCAGCCATTGCGTCAGAACAAGTCGAGCGCTTGGACCGGCTAGGCATTCCAGCAAAGCAGCAGGCTTCGTACGTTTCTTCGTTCGCCGCCGAAACCTGTAGTTGGCGGGCGCTAGTGCTGCCCGATAGAGAGAAGCACCCAAGGCCAGAAGAAGCGAGTGCGTGAGAGTGCGCGAGCGCAGGAACCTGAAACCGACATAGAAAGCACGAGAAGAAGCACAAATGAGCGCGGACGAAAGCTGTAAGAGTACGTTGAATCTCGCACGCACCACGACTGATGCACATCGCTAGTTACGAGTAAGATCGCCAAGGCGAAGAGCGAAGGGCGCGTTTGGTGGAGCTTTGAGTATTTCCCGCCTCGCACACCGCAGGGCATGCAGAACCTGTATGACCGCATTGAGCGCATGAGCAAGCTGGGCCCAGAGTTCGTCGATATCACTTGGAACGCCGGTGGACGTACGTCCGATATGACGACACAGCTTGTAAAGACGGTGCAAACCTACTTTGGTGTCGAGACATGCATGCACCTTACATGCACCAATATGCCACGCAGCAAGATTGAAGTGGCTCTACGTGAGGCCAAAGAATTCGGATGCCGCAACGTGCTGGCCCTGCGTGGTGATCCACCGGCCGCAGGAAGTCCCTGGGAACCGCATGCAGCCGGCTTCTCGCATGCCTTTGAGCTTGTCCAGTACATCCGCGAGCACTACGGCGACTACTTCTCGATTGCCGTCGCTGGCTTTCCGGAAGGACACCCCGAAGCCGTGGGCGGGCCTGAGCTGGAAATGCAACATCTGAAACAGAAGATCGACGCAGGCGCCGACTTCATCTTTACGCAAATGTTCTACGACTTGGATGCCTTTGTCAACTGGACACGTCGCGTGCGTGCAGCGGGCATCACCGTTCCCATTGTGCCTGGTGTGATGCCGATCCAGAACTACGGCGGCTTCTCGCGGGCGGTCGCGCGCTTCCGTGCATTTGTGCCGCAGTTCTTCCACGATGCTTTGGACCCTGTAAAGGAGGATGACGAGCAGGTGCGCATCGTCGGCACACGCCTCGTTGGCGACATGTGCAAGAAGATCCTCGAGCATCCAGACCTCGATATCCATGGTCTGCACATCTACACGATGAACCTAGAACGCGGTAGCCGCATGCTGCTTGAGTATCTGGGCCTCACGCCCAGTGTGCAGCAGCTACACCCGCTTCCATGGCGCCCGAGTCTGACGCCCAAGCGCCGGGAAGAAAACATCCGCCCGATCTTCTGGGCCAATCGGGCCAAGAGCTACATCGACCGCACGGATGCGTGGGACGAGTTCCCCAATGGCCGCTGGGGCGATGCGCGCTCACCGGCGTATGGCGATGCCGATATATTTGGGCCATACCTCCGCCAGACGAAGGAGGAGGCGCTAGACCTCTGGGGCTCGCCAACGACGATCCAGGACCTCCAGTCTCTCTTTGCCCGCTTCTGTACGGGTGAGCTCGCATGTCTGCCTTGGAGTGACGCACCGATTGCGAAAGAGACATCAGTGATCAACGAGCCGCTTCGTGCACTCAATGAGCGCGGTTTCTTCACCATCAACTCCCAGCCGGCCGTCGATGGCGCGCGTAGCGATGATCCCGTGCACGGCTGGGGCCCCAAGCACGGATACGTGTACCAAAAAGCATACCTTGAGTTCTTCGTCTCACCGCAGCAGCTAGACGAGCTGATCGTACGCTTCGACGCGCACCCTCAAATCACATATCACGCCGTGAATGCCCAGGGAGACATGCGCACAAACACGACGTCAGATGCGCCAAACGCCGTCACTTGGGGCTGCTTCCCACATTGCGAGATTCTGCAACCGACCATCGTCGAGAGTATGTCCTTCCTTGCATGGAAAGATGAGGCGTATGAGATTGGCCGGCGCTGGGCCGCCTTTTACGAGCCCGAGTCGCCAACACGCCGCTTGCTGGAGCATGTGTTTGACACATACTTCCTTGTGAATGTCGTCCACAATGACTTCAAGCAGCCCAACGCCATCTTTGAGCCGTTCCTCGCTGCCTCATTTGGCACGCGTTAAAAAAGAGCATGCCCTGTGCATCTCACGTCTTGCACCTAGTCTTCGCGGGAAAGGGACAAGGTAGTTGGACATTTCATGATGGCTCTCGTTATTATCATATCCACCTTCGCTATCAATCTTCTCTCCCTACCTTTTTTTTTCTGACCTACCTTTATCTCTTTCCCTCCTCTCCCCCCCTCCCCCCGTCGCCTTTTCCCCTATCCTGTATGGAGATACCCTCAACGGATTCCGTAAAACAGATAGCAAACGATTCAACTCCAATCCACATGGCATGCCACAGCATCAGCGCTCATACCCTTTCTCTGTCTTTGGAAGTTTTGCACCTTGATTTTTGTCTACAAAAACAACGACTTTTCTTTCAACGCCCGGTACCCAAACGTGTCCCAGTCAGATGCTTGCACCCACAGTTCCTGCATCGTATCCAGATTCGCTAGCACAGCCAGCCCCTTCCATGCCAGCGAAGCTGGATCCAAGTTGCGCGGCGGCGGAATGACCGTGGCTTGCGGTGCAGTAAAGTTGGGTCCCACTGGCACGGCTGGCTTGCGCGATGGGTCGGATGGCGTGTAATGCTCGGCCAGCAGCATAGATACACGCGCTTCCAGTGCCTCTGATAGCCCCGATATGTGGGCTGCGCCGCCTGTACACACAATGTTGTTCGCCAAGCGGCGCAGGCGCTCCTCGCCGCCATTCGCCAACACGCCATCAGCCGTGCCTGTCGATGCTAGCAAGCTGCGGAAAACCGCATGATCCAGGGGCGTTAACGATGACGCTTGTACAACGTCCATCCCTTCTGATGCTGCCTGCGAGGCAGCTGTCGCACACTTGGCCGCCTGTGTAGCCATAGCAGATGTCTGTGGCACGGCAGCAGCTGCAGCCTTAGCATTTGTGCTAGAGGAAGAACGGCCAGACGCAGACGCCGATGCTTGTGTGGTTGAGGAAGATGGCGTCGTGGCTGGCATACCGGGGCCCGTAGCACCAGCAGCATGGCTTGATTCGGTCGCTCCTTCAGGCGCATCCTGGTTCAGTGGCACTGTTGCATCGCCGTTCGCGAATGTCGAGGTTGTCGGCGTCGCTGGCGGACGAACACCATTCATGTCAACCAGCACGGCGACCGATTCTGACAAGCGTGTTGCGAGGCAGCCAAACATAGCAAGAGTCGGCGCCAAGTCCAGCACGGACGCAACGGACAGCTCTGTAGCCTCGTCACCGCCCAACGATGCATTTGCTGCTGCTGCAAGTGCAGTGGAGGGCTCTGGCTCATCGGTCGGATTCGTCTCGGGCGGCGCATATGTCAAGGGACGCCGCGGCATCGGTGGGGGATATGCCACTGATGGATGGAAGAGCATAAGCCCCGCGAGGATCGGCTCATCGTATACACGTAGTGCGTACTTGGACGCCGTGTGTCCAGGCAAACGGACCATGAAATCGTACAGATTCAAACTGACCTGGCTTGGTTGAAGCGTCACCAGGCGTTCTTTCAAGTCGGCAAGAAGCGCTGCATCAGCGAGTCGCTTTTCCGCGTTCAGGTCCTTGTACGGAAAACTAGAGCCGCGAAGCACGTCACCAAAGAAGCGGCTCATATCGCGTCCGCCATAAGACAACGCCACACGAGTCTCAGGCAGAACAAGTCCCTCTTCGACGCACGAGATGCCTATGCTCGTCGCCCCAATATCCACCACACACGCAGCACTGAGTCCCGCACCAAAGGTCGCACACAGACCCTCTGTCTGAACATGTAGAGCTGAAAAGCCCATGTATCGCAAGAACACATGACCTAATGCACGAAGGTCACTCCGAGAAAAAGAGTCGGGAACAAGGAGCAGTACCGAATACGTCCCGAAGGAGGACTCAGGGATACCAAGACCTGGACTCATGGCGCTAGGCCCTGCCTCAGAGGCTGGCGGTGCTGAGATGGCATGCGTAAGAATCTGCTGCAGGTCGCCCAGGAGCGCCTCAACACACGCATCGCCGTACGTGCGCGCATATCCGGCAACATCCAACATCCCTCGGTTCCACGGTCGGTACAAACACCAGGATGTGTTGTCGTCCTTCGACAATGCAGCGAGACGCAATGCTTCTTGTCCTACAACGACTTGCCCCGGCAGATCATCAAGAAAGCCCACGTGGTACACATCATTGTGCTCAGCAACACGCTCAGGCTCCACAGATGCATTGTAGCTGTTGGCTGATTGCCATCCGTTGCTGACAGGGCGCAGCTTGTACTGTCGCATAATCGAGCGCAATTCCGCACGTAGCATGTCAAGCTGTGCGTCTGTAGCATGTTCTCTAGGTGGATCTGACATGCCCTGTCGGCCATCGTCAGGACCACTGCCTGCTTCTCTCGCTTCTTCATCCCTTGTGGTCAACTTGCGTGCAAGAACATTCGGCACAGCCGTAGGATACAAATCCGTCGCACGGCCAACACGGATAAAGTCTGAGCCAACATGGATTACCAAGCGACGAGATGCAGGTTCCTTGTCGTCGTCACTGCGTGAGTCTTCTTCGTCATCCACACCGGTCACATCCTCTTCACCATCACGCTTTGCACGCTTCGTTGGCCGTCCCGAACGTGATACCCATGTCTGTGCCTCGGTCTTGAGATACGATGACGATACATCTAGGCAATCGTAAGTATCAAACATCACTTGAAGTTACATACTCTTTGCATTCAAAAATGGCGGTGGATGGAAGGTAGTGTAGGCCAGTGGCAATTCTCGCGTAGGATCCGCCGGTGGATTGGGTGGCAGTACCTGCTTTGGCCTTGGTGGCATCCTAGCGTCGAGACAATGCAAATCGATCGCTCTCTCTCTCTCTCTCTCTCGGTGTCTGTCTTCAGTAGCTTACCTGGCCAGCTAAAACAAAGCTTATAGGTAGAAGGGGTTCAGATTTTCACGTCTTCTAAAGCCGCACTCGTCTACACCGAGTTGACTTCAGCGTCTGATCCGTCTGCAGAGAGAAACGACGAACGCCCCACTCTGATCAGCCATTCCGATCAGGTAACGACATACGCATCCACACCTCCACCCATCCACTCTTCGAGCAGATGAGGACCGTGGAGGGCACCAACACCGCCCCTAGCCGCTGCCTGCCCCTTGAACCCCATGTAGTTAGTCAGCATATCGGTCAATGAGCTCAAGTCGTGCCACCCAAACACACGCACGCGTTTCGCTTCACGCGCTGCGCGCATTGAACAACAGATGCGAGCCAATCAAGTTCTGGCGCCTGTTTTTATGATGAAGCGGCCCCGAAACGGCCTCGTGGCCTTTAGTATGCGCAGGCTGAGAGAATTGTTCGCCTACTATCTGTTACACCCCATACCAAGCCTCTATTTATCCGCTCACCCGCGCCAACTCCTGGCTGAATTGGGTGGATTCGAACTGCTTGCCAACTAACCCAAGGAACCCGGCATAGCAGAAACAAGTTATCTGCTCAACAATTTCTGCTCCCGCCTCTAACGCTTCTGTTATTGTTCCTTCTTCCAATACTTTCTTCACACGTTATGCTGCGTTCACTTGGACGTCCAGGCATTAAGCACACCATGTCATCACCGAGCCTCCGAGCCGTGTGTCTCAACACACCTCCGGCATGTGCAACTGGCTCATTTGTTCCTGCGCCATCCGGCCAATCTCGTTCACTGGTCTCTAGTGTTCTACTGACAGCCGAGGGCTATGAAAGCCGACAGGTCACCGAGCTGCGTGCCTTGCTCCGCCAGCGTGGTCTTGCTACTTCTGGTCGTAAAGCAGAACTTGTCCAGCGCCTGAAGCAAAATGATATGGTACGCGCTGGCTCGACGCTCGCTTCATCAACCCAAAGCACCGAGAAGACACGGCGTTCTACGCGAATGCCTCGCACAGCTGCGGCACCTGCGCATTCCTTGTCGATGATGCCAATCTCCGCACGGACCAAGACTACCGCTCGAGGCAAGAAAGGGTCTGATGCTGCTAATGCTGCTGAAAAGACCATGCCGTCGATGTCCATTGAGCCCGGCACGGTTGTGAGTGGCACGACGGTGTTGAACAGTGACGGCGCGACTGTGTCTTCACCGAAGAAGGCGGACTCGGGCCATGCTACGGTGCCTGGCAATCCTGAGTCATCCAGCGCCCGCGGTTCAGAGCCTGTCTTCAACTTGACAATCCCATTTGAAGAGCCCATGCAGCCTGAGCCTCAATACATCCCTTCGACTCACATGTTGGAAAACCCTGCTTACAACAGTAAGGATTCATTCCACTCTGACTGGCATATTCCGCATGTTCCGCGGGTTCACAACGTGGGACAAACGGCGGAAGTGTCTCACAATGCGAGCATCTCCATCTCAGAGCAAGAAGGTGCACCAGTGGCGTCAGGAGGTATTCTGACCGATCTCATGAGCGACTATCTCCCAAACAAGGTCCAGCGCCAAGTCCAGCAGAGTGTCGCCTCGACACAGCAAGTGACACGCAATTTCTTCTCCGATTTGGTCACGGACGTGTCGCGCTCTATGCCCGTGGATCCATCGATGATGCCATCCAAGTCAACGGCTCGTCCCTCCACACGCCGTGCGCTCAATGATGGCGAGCGAAAGGGACTTTGGGTGCTAGGTGGCATCGTCGCCTCTGGCTTCTTCCTGGGTGGTTTGCACAGTAACGACAAGAAGCAGGCAAAGGTATCTTCTGCAACCGCTAATGCGAGTGACGCTCCAGGATACCAGGCACCTAGCTTTCAGAAAGGAGGCGGCATCGTAGGTGCATGCGAACGAAAGGTGTAAACAGCAAAGCAAGAAGAAAAGACTCGTTCGACAGATACATGTAGATGATAGCAATGTTCAACTAAGGTGTGTATGTGTGTGTATGTGTGTATGTTTGTAGATGAAGAGACTTTACAAGACACCTGATATGCGAATTAGTACGCCAATTCTCATTCCCAACCCCTGTTCGCCCCGCAGATTGTCCCTCACCGATTCACGTACCTTTTGTACTCGGCACATCATTCATTCCTGTTCGTGTGATGGCCTCTTTCAGCGCAAGAGCCGTTGCCTTAAAGGCCGACTCTGCCTTGTGGTGGTCATTCATACCATGCAAGACGTCTACATGCAGAGTGATTCCTGCTTCTGTCGCAAAGCTGTGAAACACATGTGGGATCATTTCACAACTCAAGTCACCGATTTTTTCCCGCCGGAGTTGCAGATCCGCGTGGCAGTATGGCCGCGATGACAGATCAACGACCGCTCGCGAAAGTGCCTCGTCCAGAGGCGCATGCCCCGTTCCAAATCGCTTGACGCCACGGATGGCGCCGAGCGCTTTCTTGAATGCCATGCCAAGCGCAATCGCACAATCCTCGGCCGTATGGTGATCATCAATCCACAGATCACCTTTGCACGCGATCTCTAGTGACATGCCACCATGCTTTGCGAGTGCATGCAGCATCTTTCTCGTTAGCATGTTCGCACTCGCTCGTTGCACGCATCGCAGAAGCAACGTACATGGTCCAAAAACCCAATGCCGGTCGATATCTTGATAACCTGCGGCGCATAGTCTGGGTGTGTATCTAGAGCGATAGACACCTGAATCTGCGTTTCATTCGTGTTCCGTTCCAGTGACGCACGTCGAATCTCTACACTCATACTACGCTGCGATCCGTTGCTTGTCAATACACCTGGAACAAGGGCAACCTTCACGCCAATGTGGCGAGACACAGGCCTAGTTGGCTCCACTGTGTTGCTAGGTTAGTTGGGCGATGGGCGTCGCAGCCTTAGTCTGTCACGTGGCTCGGCCACGAACGACGCGTCATCCTCCGCCCTGAACCATGTCAGGGCGTCGCGCGGAAATTGAGGCGAAGCGTGCCAAGCTCGCTGAGCTTCGGCGTGCGCGAGAAGAGCGTGAGGAGCGCGCACGGAAGCTCAAGGCTGGACCAGGGGATACTCACGCACATGCTAGTGCAGTATCGGCCGCCTCCATCGACGAATTAGTTGCTTCGCTCCTCGGATCTGCACACGACGCGTCCAAGCCTAGCAATCCCTCACAGCACGCTGCGCCTCCTGCAACTGCAGCATCTCCGTCAAAAGATGTTGCGAAAGCAGATACGGTTGTAACGCCGTCTTCTTCTGCCCAGCCTGCATCAACCTCGACGACCATCACTGACCCAAGCACGAGCCAAGGTTCAACCCACGCGGTGCCTTCCGACGCCCCTTCCGTCCGTCCTTTGACGCCACCTTCTACACAGCCAGGTTCTGATTCGCAATCGTCACATCATGAGGAACCTCATGATGAGCCATCGACCAGCAGCAAACACTCCACAATGATACCCACAGCGCAGGCTCCCCAGCGTATCTTATACACTAAACAGGTCCAAACAGATCCACTCGAGACAGACGATGTGGCACCAATACATGCAGCAAAAGATGCAGCGAACGATGCGGGCATCGTTCACCAAAGCGCTCTTGCGTCGCCAACATCGCCGTCTGCGCCAGCGCCACAGCCACCTTCCCATTCGCCACACGAACGTGTGCCATGTCAAGGAGCAGCAGACGGCTCGGTCGACTTGGTCGAGCCAAGTATCTCTCTGTCCCCGTTGGAACGAGACACACACCAACTTCCAGACGCAGATTTCACTGACTTTGTGCACGCGAAAGCCACGGTCATGGAACGCATGCTCGACGAGCGCTACAATGTCCTCACAGACTACACACATGTGCCGACAGAGGATGCACAAGAGTCCAAGCAGACAAGCATGCATCTGGTGCGAACATTCATGGACGACGCACTTCTCGAGACGCGTTCCGTCACTGATGTCGATTGGTCCGCCAAGCATCCGGAGCTTGTTGTTGCTTCCTACAACCGGAAGCGTGTACTTGTGCATGAAGACGACCACGATGGTATTGTTGCAGTTTGGAATATGCACATGCGTGAGCGACCGGAATTTGTGTTTACCGCACCGACAGATGTAGTATCGGTGCTGGCATCGCCATTCCATCCCAACCTGTTCATTGGCGGTACCTTTGGTGGCCAAGTGCTACTGTGGGATACCCGGCAGCGTGGCTTGCCAGTACAGCGGACGCCTTGGGCATTTTCAGCCTCAGCCACCGGTCTCACTCATAGTGCACCTGTGTATACCGTTCGCCTTGTCGGCTCGGCGCAGGCGCACCAGCTCATCAGTGCGTCGTCTGATGGCGTCGTATGCACTTGGTCGCTCGATATGCTCGCGCGACCGCAAGAGTCTATTTCACTCACGAATCCCATGCATCCACGCAGTGCCAAAGTCGGTGTCACGTCCCTTGATGTGGCCCCCCATGATACCTCGCATTTCTTCGTCGCGACGGACGAAGGCAATCTGTTTGATGCACAGCGTTTCGACCGCGCTGGCATCAAGGCTGGCCTCTCCATGTCTCATGCGTATGTGGGACATACGTCACATGTGACGCGACTGGAATGCCATCCCACACACATGTTCGAAGAGCGCCTGCCGCTCAGTATTTCGGAGCTATTCCTCACGTCCAGCATGGACTGGACCACTGCCCTGTGGCGTCCGTCCAATTCCACTACATCACCAGCAGGTACTGCCACGGATGTTGCCGGTGCCGCTGCTAGCGCGTCAGTTTCATCGATCGTGTCGCCGGCCAAGCATTTTTCGATGCCCTCGGCATCGCCCGTGCCTTCGCCCTTGCGTGTCTCGTCATCATCGCATACATCCTTACCCTCTTCCATGTACTATTATCCACATGCGAATCCGAGGATCGCCACCAGTCAACGCACAAATCCACTTGCTTTCCGCACCGCCGCCTCGGACACGCCCCCTTGGTCCGCTGTGGCTCCTCTCGCTCGCTTCGACCAGCAGCAAGACTATGTAATGGATGTTCGCTGGCATCCTCAGCATCCAGGAATATTTGCGCAGGTCGATGCGAGCGGTCATGTCGATATGTACAATCTGTGTCAAAGTGTGGACCGTCCCGTGCTCAGTGCATCCACACCCCAAGGACGCGGACTCAATCGCGTCGCCTGGGAACGCCGCGGCACACTTCCCGAACATGGCACACAAGGCGCGACGCGGCTCGCCGCAGGAGGCATGGATGGCCGCTTGCATGTGTTCCAAGTGCCCGAGGCTTTTGTCACGGTGCGTGGTGAGGCTGATGTGACGGAGATGGAGCGGGTACTTGCGGCCATGGGATGAGTTGACCATCCTGTTTTTCCGGCTCACGTTGTTTTTGTACATGGACTGCATCAAAGAGCGTCGGCTGATGCCACGTACGACCGAATGGCTGCGCATGTCCTCGCGCATATCCGCGACCTCGCCCACGTTCATGTCCACGTCCATGCCCTCGCCCTCGCCCTCGCCCTCGTCCCCGCCCCCGCCCACGTCCTCGATGAAGCTCGTTGGCAAACACAACACAGCCAGCATGATGCAGCGTTGGTGCCTTCTCAATCGCAGTCCACAATTCCTTCACATACGCGGGAGTTAGGGGCCATGGCACGCTCGAGAGTCGATACATGCGGTCAAAGCCCTCGGGCTCCTCTGCTGATGGTCGCTCGTAGATGTTTTCAAACATGGCCAGCACTCTGGCATGAGCCACCACTGCATCAACTCATGGTGCTGTGCACGTACCTGTGAGCCTGCTCTGGCGTGCGGAGCGTTGGGTGGCCTTGCCGGTGCAAGAGACGCTCATAGCATATCTTGGACGCAGTTAGTACAGAACAGACCGTCTTGAGACGTACATCTGGCGGCACGTCGACATGGATCAAGGAAGTCACGACGGAGCGCACTTGACGCACATCTGCAGCAAGAGAGAGCCATATAGCCCGCTGCTGTCGATCCATGTTGGTTCTGTCAATCAAGACATGCCTTCCATCCAGCAAGGAAGCACGTGCGCGCCGCTCAACACTTTGGCGTGACTTCATTTCATCCTGACAGCATCGATCCCATTCCTGTCACGTCAGAGCGTGTTCACGTAGGTACGCGTGTCGCTGTTTGTTTGCATCTTTGTTTACATACACCTGGCCATATCTTGGCAGCTTCTACTGCCACTGACATTAGGTTTCCAGTCACTCATACTACGTACGTACACGATGTCTTGCCACTGCCCACGAACTACTCCGTGATCAGTATGATAAGTTCTCTCTCTCTCTCATTTTTTTCTCTTTTTCGAGGCAGACGTACACCACAGAATACCACGAGGTGCACGACCTGGGTTGTTTCCTTTGGATCGGCTGCGCTATGATCGCTCATGAACCAAATCGTGCAATTGTCGGATTCCAAGCCACTTGGTGGGTATGGACGTGCTCCACATCCAACAATTTCATGAAGGGAGGGACATGGGAAAAGAAAAAGAAAAAAAAGCTCTCACCAAGTCAGGTATGCATGGATAAAGCCTTGACGTGTCGCTACGCGCAAGAATACACGCGATCACCTAGCAAGTTCGCTAGCTACTCTACAATTGACCTTTGATCTGGAATTGCTCGTTAGTCTCATAAACACAAGACACACGCTCCATACATACATCGACTTTCCGGAACCTCTCACTTGCACGCAGAAGCGGTTCATTAGCACTCTTGGTATCCCACAACGAGTCATCACGTGGATCATCTGTCTCGCCATCCATGTAGGTAGCGGCACCGAGCGAAGAAAGGAATAAATGTGCATCCTTGACATGGGCCCACCCAAGTTCTGACGCAAGGAATTGCAGCGTGCACGATGGACGTAGTGCACGCGCAAGGATCAGCAACGCTTGCACGCGTTCTCGATCCACAAAGTGATCCATAATATAGGCATTCATGTTCGGGGCATCATGGTACAAGGCAAAGAAGCGATGATAGTTCCCACACCGCATTGCCGCCCGCACCTCGAGTGCATGCGCAACGGCAGGCGCAGTCTTCGCAGCGGAATCGAGCTCGGACATGAGCGTGTTCACATCGCGTTGCTGTCGTGTATGGAGCAAATACAGAATCCGGTACGCGAGAAACTCGAGGTGAGAGCCCGGTAGGTCGTAAGAATACAGCGAGCGCAGTTGTGACTGGCATTGGTTGTACTCGCCCAAGTCGCCCATTTCCAAGGCGATCCGTGCATGCGTTTCGTACACTTGCACAGTGAACTCGTTTTTGATCCGCTGCACGGTCAAATCCTGTCGCATGCTCTTGAACTGGTCGCAAATGTATGCGTAATTTCGCTCTGTGTCCCATTTCCGTGTGAGAAATTCGAACGCCTTGCGCAGTGTCGTAAGTGGCCGCACCGTCTTGGGATCAGGTGCAGATGTCAATCGCAGGTATGGTTTCTCTAGCTTGGTAGACGTGCCGACCACTGTATGTGCATCCCAGTCAATCACATTGGGATCAGGCTCCGCTCCTGTATCGTTAGCATAACTGCTCATTGGCGTGCGTATGTGGTGTGCTACCGGCGACGCTGTCGAGGAAGAAGGCGCTCCGAGCCGGCCAGCCAAGCTTGTCGTCGCTATAGCCGAATCCATATCTGCCTGTTGCTCGCGCTCAAAGGCTACCTGCTCTTGCTCAAAGCGCCTTTGTCGCATTTCTCGGCGCACTGGATCTTCACGAACGTCGAATCGCGTGCGTGGCATTTTAGCTTGCTTGGTTCGCGTGCTTGTTGTGTTGCTGCTGCTGCCGTTGTTGTTGTTGTTGTTGTTGTTGTTATCTTTGTGGCCCATACTGTTCATTCCCGACTCAGCACTACGCTTTTTCGGTGCTACAGCCCCATCACCACCTTCCAGGGACGCGAGACGCACTCGCGACCAGTCGCGTGTATGTAACGAGCCTTCCTGCACAGCCTGAAAGATCAGTGCTTTGAGCTCCGTGCTCACAGCTGCGCGATTCACATCTGTGCAGGCACCAAACGCTCGACTGGCGAGCTCACGCAGTGCAGGCGGCCAATCTCCGCCGCTGATCATGCCTCGTTCCTCCCACGACCGATGAATGAACACGCTAAGGAAATCGTTCCATCGAAACGCCACGTGGAGTTCGATGCTCCCTTATCCTTCCCCCCTCTGGTGCTGTCTATGAATGTGTGTCTTAGGGTGTGGAGGTGGAACAAGGCCGCCGTGGTGCGTGAGGGTAGGGGGAGGAAAGTGTGTCGATGACGACAGAACCAATCGAGTTCAAGACGCCAAGAGCTAAACTTGAACAAAGAGCGAAAAAAAAAAAAAAATATGAGATGCAACGTTTGACATCTCGAACTGTCCCAACAGCTCGCCCCAGATAGAACACGCTAGGCACGAGCGCGTACTACAATTGTGCGATTATGACGACTCCTTCTAAACGCACATTCCACATCAAGGTGCCTTGCACGTCAGCGAACATTGGCCCTGGATTCGATGTCGTGGGCCTATCGCTTTCGCTGTACTTGCACATGGATGTCACGATCGATGCGACCCAAACCGATCAAAAAGAGCCTATTCTCTCCTACAGCGGCCATGGCGCAGACGATGCGCCCCTAAACCCGTACAAGAATCTCATTACCCGCGTAGCACTCTATGTAATGCGAGTGAATGACATCAAGTCATTCCCAACTGGCGTCCGGATCCACGTCCGCAACGACATTCCATTCGGTCGCGGCCTGGGCAGCTCAGGCGCAGCTGTCATTGCCGGTCTGCTGTTGGGAAATGAATTGGGCGAGCTCAACATCAGCCGCGACCGGCTCCTTGATTATGCTCTCATGATTGAACGTCACCCCGACAATGTTGCTGCGGCGCTGATTGGTGGCTTCATCGGCTCGTATCTCTTGGAATTGACCGGCGAGGCAGCCGCTACGACGCAAGTCCCACTCAGCGAAGTGCTGCCTGAATACCCGGAGAACGCATCCGAGTCCTGGGGCTATGACCCACCAGTGCCACCCCAGGGCATTGGCCACTACATTCGCTTCGGCTGGGCGAAAGAAATCAAAGTCATTGTCATTGTGCCGCACTTTGAAGTGCTGACCGCAGAGGCAAGGCGCGTCTTGCCTGACATGTACTCGAAAAAGGACCTCGTCTTCAACTTGCAGCGCCTCGCTGTGCTCACCACGTCGCTTGCTCGCTCGCCGCCAGATGTCAACCTAATCTTCCAAGCCATGCAAGACCGTGTTCACCAGCCTTACCGGAAGCACTTGATCCCAGGCCTGCCTCGTATTCTGGCTTCGGTCACACCAACCACCCACCCCGGTCTGCTGGGTATCTGCCTCTCGGGTGCGGGCCCTACGATCCTCGCACTGGCCACAGACAATTTGCAGCATATCGCCGATACCATCTGCGGAGAGTTTGCCAAAGAAAACATTACGTGTGACACAAAGTTCTTGGAGGTGACGGAAGAGGGCGCCGCCGTGTATCACTAGCCTGGTGCCATCGATGTTGAAGTCGGTGTCTGCGCCGCCGTAGCGGAGGGAAGCACAAGTGCGCGTGCCAAAGTGTCCATATATGCCGTGGCCGTGCGACAGAGAGCCTCCTTTTCTAATTGCATCTTTGCATAGTGTGCTTCGTGTTCTTGTAGCACTGTCGCTAGCTGCCGCTCAATGTCCGCAGCCTCATGATTCTTCAGCTCAGCCATGGTATGCCTCTCCTTCCGAAGCCGCGACACTTCCGTCAGCCGTGCCCCAAGTGTTTCCAGTTTGGCCTGTCGATCGACGCGCGACGCTTCCAAGCCACGCCGTGCACGCTCCAAGCGCTCAGATGCCAATTTGACTTGGCGATCCAATTGCTCAAGCCGATGCATTTGCGTCGAGTGCTCGTGTGTATGTGCTGACATGTTGGTCTTGGTATCTTGCAATGCACGCGCTTCTCGTGCCGTTCGCTCCATGTCGGCAGCAACCTGGTCCATCACTGCCATGCTCGCAGCGATATCAGCATCCAGTTGGGTGAGCACGTCCATTTTTGCACTCAGCTCGCGAGCTTTGCGCTCACTCTCACCCAGCGACACACGCTCACCTTGCACCTGCACCTGCATATCTCGTACGTCTCGCTTGATATCGTCGGGACGCGTCACGATCCGTGCCTGCAGCTTCGTCAGCTCCGTCGACACAATCTGCAGTTGATACTGGACGTCGGTCTGTTTTTGGATCGCATCGGTCTTCTCGCCCTTCAGTGCATCGACCTCAGCCAACAAGCGACTTTGCTCCTTCTTCATATCCAACAGCCGGTCTGAATGTGCCAGATTCTCCTCCTGCAGCTGCTTGACGCGCGGTTCATCGCTCTTGCGCTGTGACACGATCTTTTCAATCGCACTGCGTGCCTGCACAATCCCATCTTCAAGCTCGATGCGCCGATTCTCCAGGTCCTCCGTCTCCAGCACAAGCTCGTCAAATTCCGCGAGTCGGTCCGACCGGAAACGAAAAAAGTTCACAAGCGCCGACATGTGTCTCTTGAACCGCTTCGGCGTTGGTCGCGTGAGATCCTGTAGATGAAAGTCATGCACTGTAGCAGCTTCCATCATCGTGCGGACCTCGCGGAAAAACAACAGCCAGGCAACGCCATCTTCATAAATCTCCTTGCACTCCAACGGCTCACATAACGAGTCGCGCTGTTTCTCAAGCATCTCCTGCATCGTACCTGCGAGTGTGTCTAGAAAAGCCAAGTACACTTTCTGGACCATCGCGCCTTGCGGTCTCGCCACATCCTCTGCTGTGATAGACAAATTCAGTTCATGTAAGACGGACAATAGCTCTTCCGTGCTGACGGCTGGAAAAGACGTGTAATTCTGATCACCCCCTTCTCTAGCTCCCTGCGACATGGTTTGTTGTTGTTTTTTACGTGCGTGATCTCCTATTGTCACACGCTCTTTCCGAGCCAAGCACTGTGCGAGTCGAGTGTGGGTGCGTGTTGCGTGTCGTTCTCTCTTTCTCTCTCTCGCATCCAACGATCCACACAACGCGTAAGCCATCGCTCTGACGCGCGCGTATGAGCACGTGACAAGACACCCTTTCCTCCCCACAGGCAGAACCACCGCGTTTCCACGGATGTGTCATCATCGGGTGCCGGGTGCGGATGCGCATGCTACGAACTCTGACCACGTCATCAGCCTCCCTGTCTCCCTGCCTCTGTACCGTAGTGCGACCTCTGAGATAGCCTATGAACCAATCATTTGTTGGAATTCGCCAGAGGCAATAAGTTCCTAGCGTCATGAGCAAAACATGTGCACCACATACCTTGAGGATGTCCAAGCCACCCACTAGCTCGCCTTTCACAATGATCTGTGGGAATGTTGGCCACTCATTCAGAACCTTGAGCGCTTGTCGCACATGCTCGTCTGAAAGAATGTCATAATAGTCGAAATCAACATTCTGTTCTCGCAGCAACGACACTGTCTTTTGACTAAAGCCACAGCGTGGCAAGCCTGGCTGGCCCTTCATAAAGAGCATCACAGTGGAACGTGTCATGAGCTGGCGGCACCTTTGCTCAATATCCTGCTGAGACTCACCGCTAACATCGACATGAGATGGGAGTGCATGTGGCTTCGATGGATCATCACCTTCTTGCATTTCGCCTTGACCAGAGGCAGAAGCAGTCGATCGCGCGGCGTTGGACATGCTTGTTCCATGCATCCCCCCCCGAGAAGCCGACTTCGCATGCAGCTCGAGCGCCTGCTCGACAGCCTGTGGCTGGCCACCAGTCAGCTTTGATAATAGTGTGTGGCCACGCAGAAGGACGATCGTCGGTACAGCCTCGACATCAAAAGACTCAGCCACATCTGGCTGCTCCTCAGCTTCAATGTTCATAAACAAGACATTTGGATACTTTTCCGCCCATGTACGCACGGCAGCCTTCATAGGCTCGCATGGGTGTGCCCAAGACGCCCAAAAGTTGAGCAACGTGACCCGCTCCAAGTCCTGCTGCATCAGCCCCGTAAACATGTCGGGCGACGTGATGGAGACAAGATTCTTTCCATTCGCTTCCATTCTTGTTCAAGTATATACAATTTCCGAGCGATGCCACTTTCCCAGTGGCCAGTGATAGATAAATAGATAGATAAATGTGATTCGGATTCGTTCTACGAGGCCGGTCGATAGGTGAGGGAAACGTCCTTGTACGCAGGTGGAGCTGAAGGCAGCGAGGCAGGCTTTCGACGTTCATAACAGATATTTGCAAATGTACCCACCTCTGCTTGACACAGACGTGGGAGGGTGGGAGGATGGAGATCTGATCTGATCCGATGGAGAGCCAGGCAAAAAGGTGGGGAGAATGGGGCGGAAAAATACCGAAAGTGAGAGCACGCTACTGACTAGGCTGTAAGCAAGCGTAGTAGGATGGTCGCAAATATTGGTGTACTACAAATTAGCTACGAACTATGCAGACGTACATGAATATGGCCCACATGACACGATTTGTGCTTGTATCCCTACGAATTGACCAAATCGATCCGAGCGCGCATGATAGCGCTCACAACCGGTGTCTGCATGGGACACAAATGATCTTCCCTTCATGAAAAATTGATGGCAACGATATGTGAGTGCCTCACTGATGTGCGGCCGTTGTCAACAGAGTGTTAGAAGGGGATGTGCGGTCATGATAAGACCACCTCCAACATCGCCTGACTTGCACCACAATCCATGTCCATTCCGTCTCGTGTGGCATACTTTCATGAGCTACTGTGAATTACCTGCATGATTCTTCCGGCACTGGACTAGTGCACTGTCTATATCGACATTGACATGATGTTCGTGCCGATCACACCCCACAGACCGTCCTCTTCCCACGACGTTTCAAACACACATCTGTTGGAGGAAAAAAACAAGACAGGATGATCTCTTCTTTTGCGCAAGGCCACGTCGCCAAGGACGACGCGTGGCCTGTCGTCCGACAAGCAGATGTGGCCAATCATAAAAGGGGCAAAAAAAATAAAAATAAAAGAGGACTGAGACGGCCGCCGCAAAGAGAGTGTGTGAAAGGAGAAAGAGAAGAAGAAGAAGAGGAGTGGAGGGGTGAGGAGTGGAGAGGAATGGAGGCTTCGACAACAAATGGCAGCCGGGGCGCAGGTGAGTGTGGACAGACGTGGGAAATGATCAGACTTGCACTTCGTTCCCAAGAAGCGGCCATTTCTGGCGCTCGGCACACATAGGAAGGGTGGCGTCCAAAGTCGGATGACCCGATCTTCCTCGCCAACGAACACACCAACACACACGTCTTGTTTAGACACGCTCGAAGAAGGGGAAGGTGCACTACCCACTTCTGTACTAGATCGATTCAAACGCGCTCGTACGACCAGCCCCGACACAGACGTCGGATCCGCCCGCAGCGTCACGCCTGACGCTGAGTATAAGAGTGGGAAAGCTGTACCGACGAGAACCACTGATAAAGACGATATGCCTGGCTCAAGCGCAATGCGCTCGAGTGATGAGTGTGTGAATGCTCTCATGGACGAGTCTCTCAGTCTCGACGATGCACGCGTGCCTCATACCACGCTCGTCCGTGAAGTTGAAACGTGGCGCGCTTCGCAGCCGCGCATCGGCGACACTTGGTATGTGATTCCAGCCGATTGGTACGAGCGCTGGAAAGTCAAGCCGCAAGGGATCGCAGCGATGAACCTCGAAGCTCTTTGCACCAACGATAACGGCAACGTGACGGCTCGATACCGTCCATTGCGTCAGGATCTCGTCGAGCACGCCGACTATGAGCTTGTTCCAGCACAGGCTTGGGACATTCTCGCGTCCCGATACAGAATCCATGGCCCTGCACTGGGCCGCTCCGTCGTGCCTGGTCAAGCACCTGGTCAAGCGCGCATTGAATTGTTTCCGCCTTGCATCGAGCTTGCTGTGTGTGGCGAGTCGCCAGAGGTAGAGCCATTCAGATCAGCGGCTGCATCCATCGCATCGTCGACGTCCCTGTTGCCGACGGTCCGGTTATCCAGTGGTGTCTCCCTTCGCACACTAAAAGCACATGTGCGTGCTATGCACTTATGTCCGCGACATGAAGACGCACATGTGCGGTTCTTCCGCTTGCCGCCGTCGCTGAAGCTGACGGCTCTCACGGAGCATGGCATGCTCTCTAAGCAAGCGCTGGCAAAGGCCGATCCGCCCATTGAGCTTGTCGAGGGCACCGACGATGCGACGCTAGCGTCGCTGGATCTCACGGCGCCGTCTGTGTTTCTAGGCATCGACGTGCGTGTGCGCACAGCGAGTGACCCACGCTCGTTCACGTGGCAGGTCAGCACAACAACGAGCGACACTGGCACCACAGACGCATTGCCCACCAGCCATACATCGTCACGGACTGCCATTACGCCCGCGCCGGCGTTTCTGCCGTCATTAGCGCCGCCGGCTCAGCACGGGTCTACCGCAAGGCCATGCGGACTGCGTGGCTTGGCGAACCTCGGCAACACCTGCTTCATGAACAGCGCATTACAGTGCCTAAGCAACACCCACGAGCTCCAGCAGTACTTCCTGAACGGTGTACAGATGGACGAGCTCAACACCGACAACCCATTGGGTATGGGCGGCACACTCGCAATGGCATACGGCCGTCTCGTCAGTGCTCTCTGGAGCGAGAGCGCATCAGGCGCTGTGGTTCCGCGCGAGTTCAAGACGACACTCGCACGCTTTGCGCCGCAGTTCATGGGATATGCCCAGCAAGACAGTCAGGAACTGTTGGCATTCTTGCTGGATGGACTGCATGAAGACCTGAACCGTATCCACAAAAAACCGTACATTGAAGCGCCCGATTGGATCGGCGGCTCCGACGCGGACATGGTGCGCTTTGCGCAGCAGCAGTGGGATCTGTACAAAGCGCGCAATGACTCGGTGATTGTCGACCTGTTCCAGGGCCAGTATCGCAGCACGCTCGTGTGCCCCACATGCCACAAAGTGTCGGTCAAGTTCGATCCATTCATGTACCTAACGCTGCCGATTCCCAACACGCGCAAGTGGCGCGGCCGTGTGTACGTTGTGCCGCAGCATGCAGCGCAGCCGCTCGTCCAAGTCGACGTCCAGCTGCCTGCGACAGCGACGGTCGCAGAACTCCGCACCAAAGTGGCCGACCTGTTGAGCATGAATCCTGCATGCCTCCTGATGGGCGAGGTATGGTCGTATCATGTCTACCGTTGGCTTGAGGCCTTTGAGCCCGTGAGCGATATCAGTGCCAGCGACTACATCTACCTGTGGGAAGTGGCCGACGCCTTTACCATGCCGAAGCCGATGAAGCCCACGACGTCCAGGTTCTCGTTCTTTTCTCGTCCTGAGCGCACAGTCGCCGACATCGAGGCCGCGTATCCGCCACCGTCCGACATGCCTGCAACCATCTGCCTGCCTGTGTACTCGTGCAAAGCGGACGGCCCCGACCGCTTCGGCTCGTTCCGCCGCTCCCTTGGCGAGCCTTTTGGCCTCCCGTTCTTTGTGTCCATTCCTCGTGAGAAAGCTCACGATATCGCGTGGATCTATGCCCAGGTCCTCGAGCAGTACGTGCGCTTCAGTCCCGAGGCCTCTGCCACGGACTTGTGTGCCAAGGCAGCCGACGCCAAGCGCGCGACCGACGCCCGGACAAGCGCCGATCCTAGCACCAGCCCGGATGCTGTGCCGCCGCACACCTCGGCCTCCGTGGTAGAATGCGCCGCACCGCCCGCGTTCCCTTTCGCTTTGCGTTTCAGTGTGCCAAGTGCCGACGAAGCCATGCACCGTGGCGACGATGCGAACGACCAGACAACAGAGTGCATGACGCAGCGTGCTGCTCGTCTTGGATGTCCACCGAACAGCGACGAGGCGTCGCATGCCGCATGGCCCGTCACATACCCGGGCGGTGCATTGTATGCGCTGTGGGAAGGCGCCGTCGCCGACGCGGTGCTGGAGCAGGTGCGTGCGAATCAAACATGGGGTCCGATCTCGCTCGCACAAGACGCCGACTTTCAAAAGGGCACCGCCATGCTTGCTGAAGGCAAGCGGCGCGCGCCGAAATTGCGCCTCGACGACTGTTTGGACGAGTTTACTCGGGCAGAACAGCTGGGCGAAAACGATCTGTGGTATTGCCCTGCGTGCCGCGACTTTCGACAAGCAACGAAAAAATTCGACCTGTGGAAAGTGCCCGATATTCTTGTCGTGCACCTGAAACGCTTCAGCGCCGGGCGTGGGACGCGCGACAAGCTCGACAACTGGATCGAGTTCCCCTTAGAGCAGTTGGATTTACGCGATCGCGTCGTCGGCACACGGCTGTGGCACAGTTTGCGCATGGAGCGTGCGCCCAGTCAGATGCAGCTGAAAGAGGGTCTGGTCGTTTCTCACGACACGCATGACGATGATGTGTTGGCGGACGAGCCTGTGTATGATTTGTATGCCGTCGACAACCATTTTGGCGGCTTAGGTGGCGGTCACTATACGGCCTTTGCCAAGAATCCAGCCGATGGCCACTGGTACAATTTTGACGACTCGTGCGTTCGTCCTGTGTCAGATCCTGACATGGTCAAGTCGTCCGCTGCATATTTGCTATTCTACCGTCGCCGCACGACACGTCCTATCGGTAGCACGTCGCGTGACAGGCTCATGGAGAAGCAGCAGCAGCAGGCCCTTGCCACGGCTTCGACGGCTGCTTCGTGTACCGATACTGCCTCGCCTGGGCGACCTGGACCGCCTGGATCGCCAGCGCCGGTTGCGCCTCCTTTTCTCCCTGCAGCTACGTCCCCTTCCCTTCCTGTATCTTCTGCGCCATGGCCGCCATCCCCGACGATGTCGTCATCGTCGTCTTCCTCCACATCTTCTCCCACCTCGCCGATCAGCTCCTCGACCGATACAAAAGTGCCTTTCAACACGGACGAGACCCATGTCGCCCCTGATCTAGATGATGACCCATCTCCGTAGCTCGCTCCGGTTTTTTCGCGTTTGTAGGCCCCTGTTGGGCATATGTCGACGATAGGTCGTGCCGTCAGCATCTTGGATGGGGGGGCTATTTGCTTTCGAACGCATGCACTCCATCCTGGTTGGGCCTGTACGACCGAAGGTATCACGTGATGATGTGCCGCATCAGTGCGAGCGCGGCGGTCTCGGTGTGGATGCGTGAGGCGTCTGAGCGCGAAGCGCCCAACGTCGGCCTAGTTTCGTATTTTTTTTTTTTCCTTGCTCTGCTTTCCCGCTGTTCATGGGCCACCAGGCAGACGCCACCTGTATGACAGAAGAGGCCTCTGAGCACAGCACACCAACACAACAAACAGATCAGGATGATTCTTTGCATGCAGAAGAAGATATTCCCACGATGCGCTTGACATTCCAAGAGCAGGATTTCTGTGTGTTTCCATCGCCACACGATGAAACACCAACCGTGTATATGGACACATCGTCAGAAGACACCGGCGCTGAAGATGCACTGGTTGGCGTACCTGCGCCGGAGCTGCACATAGACCCAGGTGTATTCTGGGAGCCACTGGATTCGCTGTTTGCCGCATTGCGTGTGACAGATGCACTGGGCGAATTTCTCGAGGAAGGGACAGAGCTCTGTTTGGCATTTCCAGATCTCGAACTCGTCCTGCATGAAGACAATGTGTATGCACGTGAAATCTCGCTCCATGATATCTCTCAGCTGGCACTGGGATTCGGGTACCATGGCAGTCTGCACGTGCTTGTCACTGAGACTCCTCGGTTTATTTCGCAATACAATGCACTGGCCATGATGATGAGTGGTGCCGCGGACGATGACAATGAAGCAGCCGAAGACGAATGGAAAGATGGGCAGATGGATGAAGTGGAGGCTGAGGAAGAAGATGTAGACGAGGATGACAAGGCCGAGGACGGCCAAGTGGATGAGGATGAATTCGGCGATGATGACGAGGCTGATCAGGCCGAGGACGGCCAAGTGGATGAGGACGACCCCGGCGATGATGACGAGGCTGATCATGCCGAGGACGGCCAAGTGGATGAGGGTGAACCCGGTGCTAATAACGAAGCTGACCAGGCCGAGGACGACCAAGTGGATGAGGATAATGTCAGCGAGGCCGGCAAAAACAAAATGGTTGGGCAGACTAAAGAGTCACTGCACAAAGAAGCGGATGATGTACATGCGACATATAGTGGCGATGAGGCCGTGCACCGTGAAGAAGCCGAGGATGCTGACAAGACAACCAATGCCGCGGACGAGAATGACGCAGGCAACGTGAATCACGATGCCACTGCAAGCAATGTGCCGTTTGCAGAAACCATTGGGCATGCTGTTGATGCAGAGACTCGTCCCTCAAATGGCCCGGTGAGAAACGATCTCGAGTCTATCGATGTGGAACAGAGTCCTAGCCATGTCGATGACAACATCGAGGGGGCCACCGTTGGGCACACCAGGACTGGAGAGAACCTCGATGCAAACTACGACAAACACAGTACTTTCGAGAATGGTCTCGATCACGGATGTAACGCCCGCCACTCGCATGATGCTAATGTTACTGACAACAACAAGGCCTGTAACGAAAAACCTCGAGACACACTTGCCGACACCGTCGTGAGCCGCCCTATCCCTCGTGCGAACGACAGTGGTCGTGCCGGTGAGTCGACAAACTATGATACCAGCACCCCCATGTCTCCATCCCCCAGCAAAGCCGAGAGCGTCGATCAGCATCGTCCCGCTTCTTCGCCATTCACAAGCGTGACATACGATGACTCATCCATTCGCCATACCACCTCGTCGTCAATCGAGCAGCGCCACCATATACAGCATACATCAGTCTATGATGACGGACAGCCTGTGCATGAGCATGACGTGTACTCCGCACATCCTTCTAATGCAAATGGGTCGGTATTGTACGACGAGTATGACCAAGCAGTGTACGAAGACGACGAGCCCATTCATGGTGCAAGTCAGCCTCACTCAAAAAGATCTGCTGTGCCTGAGAACGGCAGCCCGTCTGTATCTCTTCCGAAGCGGCCTAAAACATCTTGATCCATTCGTTCTGTGCCGCCTGCGCTCGCGCGCGTATGTGTGTGTGTGTGAGCATGGCCGGTCGGGTGAGTATTTTGCGTTTCATACTAACTAGGGTCGATCTGTTTGTGTGTATGTTTGTGTGTGTGTGTGTGGGAGGGGAGGGGAAGGGAGGTAAGGAGATGCCATCAGTCCAGTCAGACCCTATATAGACTTTTGGACCTTATGTACCTGCTTCTGTTGTTTCCTACTTCATCTGTATACCCATGAATGCCATGTTGTTTTCTTCCAATGTTCTGGCCTTGTCTGCGACCACGTTCCTAGAGGGTGTGCTGTCATTCACATGGACAGCTATATCGCACGTCCATCTCTCACGCGTCAGTCCGACACGCGTGGGATCAGCAGCCAAGGACCGATACGTGCTCCACCATATCGAATGGAGGTGCGCGTCAGGGTCATCTCGAGCCGCGCTCTGTGGGCCAGTCTGCCACGGTTTACTGGAGGGAAAAAAAAATGTTAGTCGAATCTGATAAGCTGACTTGGTTGACCCAGCTGAGAGTGGAAGAAGGATGGGTCGGACTTACTCGAGAATATAGTGGATCATGCGTACGTGTCGATCGTTCCAAAGGTCGCGATGACATCTACGAAGTGTCTTGAGTGCGTTATAGTACCACGGAAGAACAACCCAATGTTCACGATACATGTCCGCGAGTAGATCTTGATCAGGGAATCGGTACTGCGCGATACGCTCGGCGTGCTCTCGCATAAATCCATGAATGGCTTCAGAGTGTCTCATGCTTGGACGCAGCACCACGGTGCCACTATTCATGAGATGGTGGGTTGATCGTTTCCTCACAGATCTTGGCGGTGGATGTGGTCGAAGCGCATAGCCACAGTTCTCTGGTGTCCAATCCGGGGGGTATGTGGGTATCGCATTTGGGTTGCAAGTACATGCCAAGCCGCTCGCTATAGTGTCGGGCGGTAGTTCTAGTTCAAATAGCTCGTCCATCTGCTGGCACATGAGCATGTCGGAGTCAATCATAATCACTCGGTCATATTCATAGAGCTCGAATGCACGTAGCTTCGTCCACACGTGTATGAATCGCTCCGTCGCCATGATCTCGTGAGGACGGTCTATATGCCACACGTCCACATCACGTACGATACATCCCATTTGCTGAAGTACTTGCCGCGTATTTGTATCGACTGTGGGTGTGACCATCACAACAAGTGGATATTGTGTCTCGCACCGTTTCATCGTGTAAACGAGCACGGCCAAGCATGGCAAAAACGGTGCATGCGTGAGCAGAGTCGCCCAGCACGCTCGCTCTCTGTTCCCTCTCGAGAGCAGCGGGCCCTTTTCATTCTCCATGTACATGTCACCGGGCAAGCCGTCATGTCCACGGAGATGCCTCGTGCATCTCGCCCTCCGCGCCCCTATGTTGGAAATATCTGTCACGTTGACGCACCACACGTGGAGGCATGTAGGCATACGCCGCCACTGCCAAATGTAGAATTGGGCCCATTTTCTCTTGTCGCGAAATCCCTTGGATACGCTGACGTGATCGACATGTTTGCTCGGTCCACGCTCTCCACACAAACAAAATTCGTCCTATGCTTGACCTATATGTCTATGCTGGTACGGCCGCCTCCGATGCAGCAGCGAGCGGTGCTCCACGCTGCTTGATGTCCATCTGTTCGTCTACCCAACTGAATGCACGTTAGCACCAACCAATCCACCAGCACACAGAAGAAATACGTACTCAACCAATGCACGACCAAACAGAACCTTGTCTTGACCTGGCTCAAACAGCGCCTCATGATACAGACCCTTGAACGACATCAATTTCACAGAGCGACCAAGACCCTTCAAATTCTCGTACAGCTGTTTGCTGCAGTCCCAGCGAGTGACCTTGTCGCCTGTTCCATGACAAATCAACAACGGGAGCCATTCCGGCCAACGTTTGTAGTCTTCACTCACAATCTTTGGACCACCGCTCAAAGGGCCATACAAGCACCGCACGTACACATAGCAGCTACTCATCGGGTTCATCTTCACATCACGCACGACATTTGGATTGCGACTAAGATCGCTCGCAGATGGCCCTAGCGGCAGCATGATGCGCGGCAGCCAATGCAGCACGTTGCGTACGATCGGGATCGACAAAGACGTGGGAATGGGGAAGTGAATATCAAGCCATGGCGACAATAGAAGCACACCCGATACCAGTCGCTTCACGTCTTCGGCCGGCGGAGAAGTCGGCTCTCGAGTGAAGAAGCCCGACGAAATACCTCCTCCCATGCTATGTCCCATGAGAAACAGGGGCACCTGATCCGTTCCCCATTGCTTATCCAATCGCGAGCGCATCATCTTTAACATACACGCAACATCGTGAAACTGGTCTGGCCACGTTGTCCATCCGTGCGTCTTGGCACGGTCTGGTGACTCATGCCACGTTCTTCCGAAGCCAAGCTGATCAAATCCCGACACCTGATAGCCGCGGTCTGTGAACACGGGGAACACGCCTGTATATCGGTCGCAATAGTCAGCAAACCCATGCACAAATACGATCGTGGCTTTCGGTGCAATCAACTTGTTCGTTGAATCTGTGGGGCACCAGTGCTTAAGGTAATACTGTTTCTTTCCGTCTCCACGCAAATCGTACCATTCTTCCTTTGTGATGCCCGGGTTTGGCACGTCAATCTCGACTTTGAACTCTTCCGATGTCATTGCACACAAACTAGATTGGACGGTTTGGCAACAAGCAGGGTCTATAGATGACAGTCCCTGCCTTACTACACTTCGTTTGGCTAGCACACGTGTATTATGTAGTCATTTATCAGACCGACTTGTGTGTCACGCAGATACTCCACATGCTCGATGGAACTCTGACCTCCCCTCTAGGCCTGCTCGGATCGCCCGAGCATACCAGTGCACACCCACGAGGCATTCAACACACACACACACACACACACACAACTCAAGACCAAACTAGTCACACCAATTCAGTAGCCAAAACGGAGTTCGTTATGAAATTAAAAGTACATACACTAGATAAATACCAGATGAGTGCAGCAAAGGTCACCTATGCAAAACATAGGACCAACCTTTCCGCATGTCAATACCAGCGACAATGGAGGAGAAGTCGTCAATGCACGTATGTGAAAAGAATAGCAAGCTTAACTGCGCTCGCCACGGAGACGACGCGCCAATGCAATGTCCTTGGGCTGGATAGTCACACGCTTGGCGTGAATGGCAGCTAGGTTCGTGTCTTCAAAGAGCGAGACAAGGTAGGCCTCAGCTGACTCCTGGAGGGCAAGGACAGCCGATGACTGGAAACGCAAGTCGGTCTTGAAGTCCTGCGCGATTTCACGAACAAGACGCTGGAATGGCAGCTTGCGGATCAGAAGCTCTGTGCTCTTCTGGTAACGACGAATCTCACGCAAGGCGACAGTACCAGGGCGGTAACGGTGAGGCTTCTTCACACCACCAGCAGTGGGGGCAGACTTGCGTGCTGCCTTCGTGGCAAGTTGCTTGCGGGGAGCCTTACCACCAGTTGACTTACGGGCTGTTTGCTTGGTACGCGCCATACTTTACTTGATAATTGGGATGATGAAAAGAGATATGTCGGAGTAGTGGGATAATTTATACCACGTCCTCAGGGAAATTTTAGGCGCGGTAAGGAGTGCCATGCATGGGAACGGATCGCGTCTGAGCGCGGCGGATCAAACGCGACTCGCAGGATCACACTCCTACGCGTCCGTGATGCTAGAAGCACGCGCGCACACACGCGCATAATTTACAAAATCAACCCAATCCAAATCATCACTACACGTGACATCACCCCCGATTACCAGAATATCACTCCCGATCACCCAGTCACACACCGACACTGTGATCTCGCCACTCAGATCACTCCAATGTGACGCGTCGCATCATTGTGATGTCGGCGCTCAAAGTCTGCTCCTAGTCTCGAGTCCGTGGTACAAATAGCTGGGCCACCATCGGTCGTTGCTTTTCCCTCACAACTCTTACAACTCTTTTTTTCAACAATGTCTGGTCGTGGAAAAGGTGGCAAAGGTCTCGGCAAGGGTGGTGCTAAGCGCCACCGTAAGATTTTGCGCGACAACATCCAGGGCATTACGAAGCCCGCTATCCGTCGCCTCGCCCGTCGTGGTGGTGTGAAGCGTATCTCCGGTTTGATCTATGATGAGACTCGTGGTGTGCTCAAGCTATTCCTGGAGAGTGTGATCCGTGACTCGGTTACATACACTGAACACGCCAAGCGCAAGACTGTCACGTCGCTCGACGTGATCTACGCTTTGAAGCGCCAGGGCCGTACACTTTACGGTTTCGGTGCATAAGCAACGCCCAAGTGAATCGTTAAATTTCAAACTCCTGAATCTTGTATTATTATTGTCCTTATGCGCTATGCAACGTCATGCTCTAGAATGGTATAGCTGAACCCAAATGAATCCAGTCTGAACCAGTCTCATAAAAATGATTTTGCCTGCATTTCGTGCATAGCATTATTCTCTTCTCCTTTCAAAGAGCTCTCACGCCTGAATGCGCGCGTGCTGAAAGCCTCGCAAAATTATCGCCTTTGAGCGCGTTCAAAGTCACCTGCGCTGGTCTGGAGCTCTCCATGTGCGTCGCCCACCTCGCACCGCGTGCGGGGCGCAGAGCTCTGTACCCCGCAAGTTGCGTGAAAACTCAGTGGCCTGGTCAACCAGCCCACTAGCAAGCCCCCTCATCTTGATTCGGCCGAGCACCGGGCCGGTGACGTGGCCTGGGGTACCGGTGCGAAAGCCGATAGGGGCCATGTGCGTCAATATACATATGGTGTGTGGCCCCGCCTAAATAGGACGCTACTATTCACCACAATGAGCTTTGCCAAGTACACCGGAAAGACGCAGATTCTCGAGAAGCACGACGATGACGTGGTCATCTGTGGCGCGTACCGATCACCCGTCACGCGTGCTCGCAAGGGTGGCCTTGCCCAGTGCACACCAGAAGAATGCCTTGGTGTGGTGTTCAAGGGCCTGATTGCTAAGACGGGCGTCGACCCGAAGGTCATTGAAGACGTTTCTGTTGGAAACGTGCTTCCACCCGGTGGTGGTGCCACGGGAGCTCGTCAGGCTGCACTCTGGGCCGGTATCCCCAATACAGCCGCCGTCAACACAGTGAACCGCCAATGTTCATCAGGTCTCGCCTCTGTGACGCAGATTGCAAATGAAATCATTACGGGTCAGATCGACGTGGGGATTGGTGCCGGTGTGGAGTCGATGACTTTGAACTATGGCGCTGGTGTCATGCCTGTGAAGATGTCTGACGAGGTTATGAGCAACGAGGAAGCAGCCGACTGCATGATGCCGATGGGTATTACATCGGAGAACGTCGCCAAAAAATACAATGTGACTCGTGAAAAGCAAGATGCCTTTGCAGCCGAGTCGTATAAACGTGCCCACGAGGCCAAGGCGGCTGGCAAGTTCAAGGATGAAATCATCCCGATCAAATATGTTGATGACGACGGCAACGAGCGCGTTGTCAGTGAAGATGACGGTATTCGCCCTGGCGTATCGAAGGAGTCGCTTTCGAAGCTCAAGCCAGCCTTCGCTAAGGATGGCTGCACGCACGCTGGCAACGCCTCGCAGGTCAGTGATGGTGCTGCTGCTGTGCTGCTTGCTCGCCGCAGTGTCGCTCAGAAGCTCGGTCTGCCTGTGGTTGCCAAGTTCGCCGGCGCCGTCGTTGTGGGCGTGCCGCCGAACATTATGGGCGTTGGACCTGCATTCGCGATCCCCAAGCTACTCGAAAAGGCTCAAATCTCCAAGGACGATATCGACATATACGAGATTAACGAAGCTTTCGCCTCGCAGGCTCTTTTCTCTGTTGAGCATGTTGGCTTGCCTCTCTCAAAGGTGAACCCTGTGGGTGGTGCCATCGCCATGGGACATCCACTCGGTGCTACTGGTTCCCGTCAGATTGCGACAGCTCTGAGTGAGGCGAAACGCACTGGTGCTAAGCTGATCGTCACCTCGATGTGCATTGGAACCGGTATGGGTATGGCCTCTTTGATTGTAAGCGAGCAGTAAATTGTTTAAATAGAGAGCTACAAAGAAGGCCTTGTGAATCCATGCAGGTGTTTTAGTACGTGTTGGCTTTCATGGGCGCGCGTGTCTGACCGAGCCTCCTTGGCTTCGCTCCGAACGGACATGGAACTGCCTATGATGCCACGACGTGTAGGTAGAATGCACGTGGAATTCACATTGAACCCTTCATTTCGTTCAAGGTGTCACCTTTAGACGCACGTGCGCTTGCTTAGCAATTCATGCATATGGGCCGAGACAGTACGAACTGTCATCTTTGAGTTCGCTTAGGCGACTTGTCTGTCTCCTCGTTAGTGGGCCTCCTCGTATATCTGCTTTTGATAACAAGCATTATCGAGAGTGATTGTCTTTGAAGAGTAGCTTGTAGGAGGCCGATTGAACATCGGTTTTCCACGACTACACGAACAAACTGTTTCCTAGTTTTATTATTATTATTTTTTCATCGACGCAGGGATAATCGTCGCGTCGAACAACGTGACAGTATCACACGCCCTGAACGTGCATCTGCCGCCACTGTTATTTCCATACTTCCAACTAAGACCACGATCTCTTCATTTCATTTTATTTTTGCAACGGAAACGCTTGGGAACAGCCTCCCCTAACGTTGCAAGGACGATTCATTTATCATCGGACACTCTCGCACGCAATACCTCGAGGTATTTCACGCATTATTTTTTTATTTCGCATACTCAACCGTTATGGCTATCGAATCGATGCAGCGTAATTACCAAGATGTTACTATGTCGGAAAACAATCATGAAGAAGAGGGCCGTGCGTTCAAAGCGCGCCGAACATCACCTTCCCGATCCTTTGATCCACCGCATGCGCATGAGTTTGGGACTGGTGCCATGGGACCATCTGCGTCATACCGAGACGGGCTGGATCCCACGACGAAGTCACATGCTGCATTAGTCGGTCAAGAAAGCGAACATACTGACTCACTTGAACCTGGTCGTTCGGGCAGTTCGCGGAAGAGTTCTAATAGCCCGAATCGACCCAAAGGGCCGCATCTCGACATTGTGCATTTCCCGCCTACAGAACTTTTACGAATTTTGGCTGCTTTGTTGCAGCATATCGCAACATCGAATGATCAGTTGAGGCCCTTCCAGCGCAGTCACACGAATCAGTCGGCCTCCCTGTCGAGCGAGTCGTCTGAACCCCTACCATCCATGTATTTATCGCTCAATGACCCGAAACGACCAAATATCACCTCGGCTGCTCTCACTACGCTCAATGCACCTAGCAGTACGCTCTGTTTCCATGCACGCCACATCCCCAGCATCAGCATTGAAGCGTACTTGCTTCGCATTTTGAAGTATTGCCCGATGACAAATGATATATTCCTAAGTCTGCTCGTATACTTTGACCGACTGAGCCGAGTAGGTGCCTTGGGACATTTTCCTGGTGAATCTCCCCCCAGTTCCTATGGCTCAGATGCGTGCGACTCGCTTCGACCAGAAGAATGTGGCGCCTCAACATCTTCTACGTCCCCTTCACCAATGACGACTCCATGGGCGACAAAAGACACCAAATCTTCATCCCAAGAGAAACGAACGAATGCCACTGCTGGGCATTTTCCCGGCATTAGCGGATTCGCGATCGACAGTTACAATGTGCATCGCCTGGTAATTGCAGGTGTCACAGTTGCCAGCAAGTTTTTCAGTGATGTATTTTACACGAATGCGCGCTATGCCAAGGTCGGCGGCTTGGCTGTACATGAATTGAACCAGCTTGAGCTGCATTTCTTGCTCCTTACAGATTTTCGTTTGATGATTCCGGTCTCAGAAATCCAGCAGTATGGCGATCAACTCTTGGCGTATGCGCACGATCGATCTGCTTCTTCAACTGTTGCGCGCCCACTCCCCCAAGCTGCTGAAGAGAGACACAGGGAATCGGGCAACGATGCCGCCCAGGCGCATGGTTGAAGGGCCGTCCTGTCATTTTTTTTTTTGGTTTGATTTCGTGTTCACGTTACAAAGGTACATGAACGAACACATAGATGCTCGTGTGCGCAATTTATATGCGCCTGTCCGGCATGTTGAATTGCTGCCGCGGCGACAGGTGCTGATCATATGAGAACTCACACTTATTGTATACCCTTAATTTGGTTAGTGATCTCACTATACGACCCGGCATGTGTTGATAGAGCCAATCATTGCCTTGCAATGTTCTGTTTCACTTGTGACTCTCATACGAGGCCTTGCAGCCTTACTTGATTGTTTTGAGAACTGGGTGATCGTCACATGGGACTACGTCATTTTTTGCAACGTACCTAATTTTAGTATGCAGGAACGTTTACTTTGTGTATTGAAGCCAATGAACGCAAATCTGCTGCTCAAATTAGCTAATACTGTGATGATCTTCTACTCGCAAGTGTTCCTTAGGAACTTGGTTCATTTCGTTGATTGGTTTTATTCGAAGCTCATCATGTGAATGCATTGTTTGTAACTTGAACCTTGAGAGGGTTTCTTTGTTGAAAACTGCATTTTGCGTGCACGTTGAAAGAGCTTAGCCTGATCAAGATGTTCCCCTCGATTGTTTTGCGTCTGTTAAAAATAACCGGCAGATCCATACGTGGTGGATAAATCTACACCCTTTCTTCATCCATTTCTTTTCGTCTTCTTTTCACTTGGTAGAGCATCCTGGCGCTCGGCCATGGGTTCTCCATCTTTGTCTGTTCCCCATGATGTCGAATCTTTGTCGTTCCTTCCAGCCCTTGATACAGCACCTCCATTCATCCTATGCGACACATTGACGCCGTATTCGGATCACACACACGCACAGACTAAACGTGAATCCAGTCCAACTGGTCTAAGGAAGACTTGTTGGCCTGGTGCATCTCATCGCAACAGCTCATTATCGCCGTCTCTCTCATCGTCAGGCACCATGGAAACTTCGCAATGCACAACGCAAACAACACCTTCTACAAATATCCTTACACCTAGCTCTGTGCTGGATCTTTTGTCCCCGAAGAACGTGCCATTGAAAGAACATGAACAACAGACTTCATCGTCTCATTCTCCAGCCCAAGTGCCGTCTTTGTCCCACGCAGAACCGGACAACACGATTCTTGGAGCATGCACTCGTGAAACACCAGCATCATCTACGTCTTCTCAGAATGGCTCTTCTCCGCACTCGCGACGTGTTACGACGAACCACATCAAACGTCCTTGCAATGCGTTTATTCTCTTCCGGTCACATGCCGTTACAACCAACTTGATACCCAAAGAAATCGAGCGTGACCATCGGAATATCAGCCGCATTATTTCCCACATGTGGCACAATTTGAGTGATAGCGAGCGAAAGCTTTGGGAACAACAAGCTGACCTCGAGAAGCAGCGACACAGGCAACAACATCCGAATTACAAGTATCGACCATCTTCGCGTCGTAGCAATGTGCACCGTCGCAATATCCGGCGACTTTCGAGCACCGAGAGGCAGTGTGAACATATTGCTGATGCCATTCTTAAGTCTTGCGGTCGCGAGGGCGTAAAAAAACACCGCCCCCCTAGGAGAGCTACTAGACGTCGTGCCTCTCATCGTGATATATCTTTCAACATGTCTTTGCTCGCGAGACCTGCGCCCTTTACCTCTTGCATGCCCCCTGATTGGATGACCCCTACTTCCACTATAACCAGTGCTCCGACCGCAACGTCCGCAGGCACGACTGCTGACTCACTTGTTCCACAGTCGGACGTTCCTCGCCTTGAACCGCCATCTCGCGCTCTGGCTTCAGTTCGTGAAAGCCCTCCCGCACATCCACACCACTCAGAGCTATTGAGACACATAGCTTCGAGAGATCGACATCCTGCTGAACAACGCCGGTCTTCCTCCGCACCTCCCTGCACAAACAATGTGCTACAGGGCTCCATTCCTGATATTCCTGGTCGTCAAATGACATTTGACGAGACTATGAACTGGCTTTTTGGACAAACCGTGGACACGTGCAATAGCCCAATACTTCAGGATGCATCCATGTCCACGCCTTCCGCACTCACGTCGTCACCCGCCACCATGACGCCGAATTGTGACGCGTGCTGGCCATCGTGTTATTTTTCTTCCGAAGAGTCTGCGGGTGAACACACTAAAACGTTGGAACAACTAGAGAATTTCGCACTAGGTACGCCTTTGCTTGCCTTGGACTCGTCTACTTCTGCGATGTTACCAGCTAATGAGATGCCTATTCCGCCCATTTTACTACCGCCTGTCTCTCCCAAAACACAGGTTCCATTTAATTTGCAAGGCGTGTCCAATACAGCCTGTGGAGGGATAGGCTCTCGACAGGCGCTCGCTACTCACATGGCTCTGGACTCGCCTGATTCAGCGCTGAACAAAGTGAGTGACGGCGAATGGCAGCTGCCCTTGCCACAAAACTGGCTCTCCGTGGAGCCATGCGAGTCTCAAAATTGGGAAACATCTCATCTGTTTCAGGGCGGTTTTTTGTGATCGTCCCTTCACCCGCTCACTTCTTTGCGCATGATGGAGGCGTTCTTTTTTCAAGCACTCGTTTGTCCTGGGACATAATCCCGTTTCCTGGACAATGTCGCGATTTCTGACCCGCACAGGTCCCCATTATGAAGCCTCCCAACGTGACTTAATCGGCCCATATTGCGACAGCTACTGTGATCAAGGGAATCATTTCTTTTACGGCTGCCGCGAAAAAAAAACTGAAATTTGTTTTCCACATAGCAGGTTGGGACGGCCATCCATTCGAACTGATGTGTTCACAGTGGAACATGACGCCATACGAATAAATCTGAAGTCTGAACAGCTACATGGAACCACAACTCGTGATTCTGATAAACGGCAATACGCGCTACGAGCGATGCACTAAATCTTGGACAATCAGCGTCTTCGTGCATCTTTCATTTAGGATCGTGTGTGACAGTCCGCAAATAGAGGTGGGTAATCTTAAAACCCTAGATGTCGAGCCATGTCTGTAAAAGTTTTTGTTCTTCGCAACAAGTGCTGTCACTTGACAAATCGTTAACCCGTCACCAAGTGAATGATACTAGAGGTCCGAAACCTCGATCGCAACTCCGAATATCCGTGCGTATTCGCCGTGAAACGCGGCATAGATGAGTCAGCATCATTATAGGCAAATTGGCTTATTTCTCGAGCGTCTGCATGCTGCTTATTATGCATATGCGCATGCCAGCTATGCATTTTCACTGCTATTTAGATCCGATTGGGCGTCTAACCCGAAGTTTCTTTGGAATCCACATATGCACTCCGGCGCTCCATACATGTATATGCACGCGAGCGATTAGTTGAACGTGGATGTGCCCCTTCGGGGGTCAGGTTGTTGGATGCGAAACTCGTGGCGTGCATGTTTTAGTTTTCCGGAGATTCTATAAAGACTAAACCCATCATCGTCTGTTCCAATCTCCTCATCCCCTGCGCCATAAACTAAGGTTTTCTTCCCCCACACCTTCTTTTATTGTCATGTACTCAACTAGTCTGTTGCGTTGGCTAGTTGTTGCCCTCGTTTCGGCGGTGCCGCTCGTTACGGCATACGGCTTTGTGCCATATCCTCAAAACGATGCGTTCTATTACCCCCCCGACGGGTGGCAAAACACAGAGCGTGGTGACATCCTCAAGGACCGTAAGATCCAGGCTGCTACTCTCGGTATCCTGAAGTGGAATCTGGACGCTTGGCAGGTCCTTTACCGCACTTCCGGTGCTCGCCCAAACACTCCTTCGTACACTGTTACAACGGTCCTCGTTCCTTACAACGCTAAGCGTGACCATGTCGTTACTATTGCTTCGCCCGAAAACTCGAACTTCATTCAATGCGCACCAAGTTATGCCTTCCGTCACACCGGCGTTTTGGAGATTGCTAACTTTGAGCCTCGTTGGGAGCAGATGCTTTACACGTTGTTCTTGGCCGAAGGCTGGGTTGTGAATGCACCGGACCATGAGGGTCCAGAGAGCGCTTTCTCCGCGGGTCGTCTCGGTGGTCATATGATGCTTGACTCCATGCGTGCTCTCCAGAAGTATGGTCCTCTGAACATTCCGGACAATGCTATGCATATCGGTCATGGGTACTCTGGCGGTTCGACGCCGACCGGCTGGGCTGCAAGCTTGCTTGAAAGGTATGCTCCTGAACTGAACGTGGTTGGCTGGTCAATGGGTGGTTCTATGACGGACCCGTTGTACACTTTGGACTCGCTTGACGGCAACCCTACCTCTTCTCTTGTGTTGGCCGGTGCGCTTGGTATCGTCGATGCCTACAGGGATGAAGTGGGCAACTACCTCCACGATAATGTCCTGACAGATGAGGGTAAGATTGCAGAAAAGGTCATGAGGAACTCATGTGTCTACGAGGCTGTTATTCGATACTTCGGCTCTACGTTCCAAAGTGAACGTTACATGAAGGATGGCCGTAAGCTGAGCTCGTTCCCTGAGCTTACCCACCTCACGGATATGAACACCATGGGTCGCTACCCTCAATACACCCCTAAGAAGCCCTTCCGTATGTTCCATGCCCTTCACGATGAGGAAATTGCTTGGCACCAAGCCAATAAGACTGCTGTTGAGTGGTGCAACAATGGAGCCAATGTCAACTTCATTACGTTTAGCTCGGATGACCTTGTGCACGTTACGACGTACCTGTGGAACTTGCCTTACATTGTTCAATACATGCGTGATCGCTTCAGTAACAAAGACTTTTATGGCGGTAACTGCCAGTTTGACGTGGAGCCAAACAACCCTCTCTTTGACACCAGTATCTTGGGTGAGCGTTTCAAGGAGCTCCTTGAAGCTGTTCTCGACATCCTTGGCAAGAAGATTGGTACGAAGGACTCGATTATCCTCAACATGATCAAGTCTGGTAAGAACCCTAACAAGGGCGGTGTGTGGAACGATATTCTGAAGTCGACTACTGTCTCTCCTGGTGAGGGCGGTAACAAGTCGCCTGAAAGCAAGAAGGCTACGAAGAAGTACAAGAGCGAGAGTAAGGCTGAGAAGAAACAGCCAGACAGCACACCGTCGTCGTCGAGCAAGAGCAGCTCTGATAATAAGAGTGCTCACGCTAAGTACCATGCTCATGGACATGGACACGGCCATGCTAGCAGCAACAGCAACAACGGCCATTCGCACTCAGCGAAGGAAAGCAGCACGTCGAAGGGCTCGTCTCGTCGTCACGTTGCCCGTTTCATGTAAGCGATAAGTGCTCAATCCCATGAAAATATTGCAGATTTTTTTATCTTTTCATGCATTTTACTTGATGGACTGAGATAGCACAATTCAAGGTCTTTTCCTAGCTTTTTCAGCTATGGGTTGTGCTGGTTAGGCACGATCATCTTTTCGGGTTTATGGTTTCATTATTTATTGGTTCATAGTTCCTTTTACTTCAAGATGTAAGGAGTCGAATATTTGTTGCTGTTTATACATTACGTGTCATTTAGGACGACTTTGGGTCGTTGTAACTGTGTCGCTCCTGCATAATGTCGATGGGTTCTAGCTGGTAGGGAGTTTGGGTATCATAGTCATGTTCCGTGGCCATATTTGGCTTCCCGATCTAATGCTGTCACGTTTTTTTGCGACGTTGTCTCGTGACCGTCTGTACATGGTCTGGACGTTAAGTGTTTTGCTAGCGAGAGCGAGAGGCTGATATGTTTGTAGAGTCAAGACGGTTTGGTTGTGAATAGTTGTACGTAGATATGACCAAGCTCTTTGGCTCCATAATTCGACAAGATTCCTAATGTTTCTTCTATTTTTGCTCGAACGACTCTACATGCTTGAGAGAACTTGCTGTTATTTAGTTGGAACATTGCGAATGTCCATATTGCGCTGGCACTTGCATGTCTTCAAATAGCCATTTCATGGTCATTGCTGTGCAGCAATCCTGATAACCGACCATCGCGATGCTGATGCATGCTGACTGTGTTACCTAGCAGCTTGAATGTCCTTCGATGCAGGCTCATTCACTCTTCGAACTTAGTTCTCATAGTTTGCTTCTTATCTAGTTTAACAGGCTTGGTGCGAGCTAAGCGTGTCTAGATTGAGTTATTGACATGTTGTGCGGCACCACCACTCGTGCAAATCTTGGCAGTCTACAGCCATTAGAATCTGCGCAACTGACGGTGATTTTCCCGCAACATGTGAGACAAGCTTAGGAAGAGTCTGTGAATCAAAAGTCGTTGTTCGATTACATCTAGGACAGAATTTCGTTTTATATGCAGGACGACGCAGGACTAAAACATCAAACCTAGAGATATTAGCGATAAAGACGTACTCAAACAAATTTCTTCCAAGCAGCAGCATGCCAACATGGCGGCCATACATGCGCAACAGCCTTCCGCGCCGCCACCGCCGCTTTGTTGGGGTCGTTGAATGTATACCTGTGACGCGTGAGTTTCGACTTATGATCACGTACGGGCTGGGGCTGCCCACCGCCATAATAGCCTGGTTGGGCACCACCGTAAGCTTGTTGCGGTTGCTGTGGCTGTTTTCTGTTCGCATCAAGTCCCAACAATCTCTGCACAGGTATGAATAGAAAAACGTACATAGTATCCACCTTGTGGCGGGTATCCACCTTGCGGCGGGTAGCCACCGCCCATCATGCCCTGACCTGGTGGCGGACCTGGCGGTGGCTGGTATCCACCGCCGGCACCACCGTTATAATAATCCTTTGCCGACATGTCTCGTTATGTGTTCAGCTCCAAAGCCTTGCGCGCGAGCGCTCGACGGCCTTGTGGCACGCGGCTCACTCGTTCCGTGAACGCTCATGTCGGCGCTGTCCTTGTAGGGCCAAATTGCACGTGATTCAGAGCGCGTCGTGTTCCGCGCGTGAAGTGGACGACTGTAGTGGCAGTGCCAGGAGCGCCGGCGGTCGCGTTCCCTGGCTGGGTTGGTGGAGGGATGGGGCTTTGGACAAAAACCCAGTTGTGAGTGCCTGCTTCGTTGTGTAGGTGTGGCAAAGTAATTCATTAGCTGACCGACCCTACTTCCATTGTTGAATCGCAGAGCCAAGCGACCTTCTTTCTCGTGTGAGAATGTCTTCGGAGGCTGCGGGTCCACGCGTACGAAACGTAAAGTTCAAACTTGATCAAAATGATCCATCTGCTCCAGTTGTTGGTGCAGAAGATGGAAATGTGGATTCTTCATCCGAAACATTGAGGAGCCCGCGAAAGTCCGTGCTTAAGCAGCGACAGTCTGGCTCTATACCGCCGCCATCCCACTACCAGCACCCAGATCCACTTTTGCGTAGGTTGCGCCTAAGAGATGGATATGGAAACCCAGTTGATCTACGAAGCACGTTTCGTGAAGCCAAGCTTGTATTATTTTACTTTGGCAGTCAGTGGAATGCAAGCGAAAGCAGAGGCTGCCAGCGGCTTGTTTCAGATTTGTGCAGAGAATATCCACATGAGCTCAAGACTGTGTACATAAGTGTCGACACAGACGTGAAGCATTACGAGGCAGCCACACGAAACCGCCCATGGCTATCTATGGAGTGGAATGATGGGTCCTCCCTTGACCCAGACAAGGAAGAATCTGCGCAAGATGTGCCTGCTGAAAACTTTTTGCTAGCCGATGACCCTGATACCGAAGAATTTGTCGTCCAATCAGACCCCGCCGGCACATCATATGTTCGCCCACTCAGCCGGGTGTACATGGCAAGTAAATTTGAGGTGCTAATCACTCCTACCCTCGTTGCTTACCATATTCCGACACGCCGTATACTCGACCACAATGTTCGGCTCTCGCGCTTACGCTCGTCGCGCGCAAAGGACACACTATCTCTTTGGTTAAAAGGTGAACCATCACCATCGATGAACTTCGTCGATATCCTGTACATCACACCATTGTCTTTCGTGCTTGCTGTGGTTGTTCTCTTGTACTTGTGCATGCGCATTACAATGGGCGATCAAGTCAGCCTTCCTCATCTTATTGCTGGCTAAGCCTCAAGTGCGATAATCCCCGTTGATCTGCAATTTCAAAACCATGGAACAACCACCCCATGAATCCCCGAGTCCCGGTGTTAGTGTATTCATTCCATGTATCATCTCGCGCACCTGGCGCTACCAACGTACCGTGATGTACTCTTTACTAAAGTCGCACGTCCAGTACGTCGCCTCGGAACGACCTTGCGAGCCCCATGAACCGCCCTGTAGATCCACATCCACGTAGATGTCTTCATAGCTCAGCAGCTTTTTGGCTTGCGTTTCGTTCACAGCTTGTGGCACGCCATTCACCAATGTAGGTAGAGGTGCCAAGTCATCTGGCTGATGCGGAGGCGGCAGGAACGTTACAGTAACCTTACTTGGGTCCAAGGTCCATGCTGGCGTAGATGCCGGTAAAGAAGCATATCCTGCTGAGCAGAGAATCCGTCCCCAGTTGGCATCCTCCCCGTGCATAGCACACTTGACTAGTGCCGAGGTGCTAATAGATGAAGCAATGGCATGTGCTTGTTCATACGTGCCCGCGTTCCGAACATGCACTTGCACAAACTTTTCAGCACCCTCGCCATCCCGGACAATCAAATGGGACATTTCAATGCACAAACTCTTCAGCTCTTCTGCAAACTTGTTTACCATGTCAGGATGCTCAGTCTCTGTCCATTCGTTAGGAGTGTCTGTGCAGTCCAGGTCCACAAACGGTGCTTGTCCATTTGCCAATGCGAGGATTGTATCGTTCGTGCTCATATCGCCGTCAACACTGATGCAGTTGAAAGACACTCGCACCGCCTCATCTAGACAGCGTTGAAGCGTCGCACTAGAGATCGGAGCATCTGTAGCAAACACACCGAGTAGTGTAGCATGTAACTGTCCACCGCTCCGAGTCATGCGCGGATGTATCATCCCTGCGCCCTTATCGATGCCTACGATACTGCACCGCCGGTTGCCCAGAATAAACTGCCGCGTCCGTATCTTAGGAAAAGTGTCGGTGGTCATATACGCACGAGCAGCCTCAAGCCAAGCATCTGGATGGCTTTGAAGAATACTTGGTGCAGCAAGATGCTCAAGGCATCGTTGGATATGGGCGACGGGAAGTCGCACGCCAATCACACCTGTCGACATCATTAAGACGTCTGTGGAAGAGCTACGAGCATCTTGCTCGTACGTCGGAATAGCATTTTGGTTTCGTGGGGAGAGGAGTGCCTGGACTCGATTTACGAGTGTTTGCGTGTCTTCAAGGCCTTGCTGGCCTGTGACCGCATTGGCACATCCACTGTTCGTTAGGATGGCCCTCACACGTGCATTTGGCCCCGCTGCTTTCAAAGCGGTGGTCGCATGAACGACAGGTGCAGCTTTGAATACATTCGTTGTGAATGTGCCAGCAATGGCTGCTGGAACGCTCGATACAATCAGGGCGACGTCTGGTTTCGGCGCCTCCTGTGGATGCGGAACATTGGTTGTTGCCGCCGAAGGCTCATTGGTAGACGTCACAGGCCGAATGGCATCCTTGATGCCCGCGTACGTGCTGGATACCAGGTAGCCTCGAGGGAGCGTTGACGGGTCTATCGTTTTAACAAAACGCTCAGCCTTAGTTGCGCATGTTGCGTAGGGACGGCGTATGGTATAACCCAAGGTTCTGAAAGTACCATACCACATAATCTTGAGCTAAGGACCGTCAAGGTCTATTAGGAAGTACTGAAAATACTCACGCGGCTCGACAGGTCGGCGGTCGGTGCACGTTGATAAGATTGCATTACCTATGGAACCAAAGATATGATAAAAGATAGAATCAGATGTGCACGTGGCCATAGCAAGGTGGTCAGAAATGGAAGGATACACATCATGATGACGTCTGGAAATGTCTTTTTGCCAGTCACGCTCCGCACGATGGATGGACAAGAGTGTCCATGAACCCATTGAGATCAAAACGTATTACTTGGTAGTGTGTGAATATGCAAGACATCGCAACTCTTGCTGGCTAAACAAAAAAAGTACAAGAATGGTCTGAAATCACGCCCAGAGACCCAAGAGGGCCATCACACCAACACCAGCACATACTTCTGAAACATTGAGCAGGACTTTCCACGTTGGCGCAGTATGCATGTCCTTGTTGAAGATAAAGTCATGCGCAAGCAATTCAACGAGACCAGTATAAATGAGAATGCCGGCAGACACCGAATCAAATACTCCTGAGACGTAGTAGTATGTAGGAGTGTCTGGTGAATACGTGTTTCGGATGCCAAGTCCGATGGCCATGCCTACAGGCGTACACAGCGCATACAGCAAACCAAGCACACACAAAAAAGTCGTACTGAATGTTTGCGGCATAAACGCGAGTCTTGAACCGAGACCAAGACCCTCAAACAGCTGATGAAAGACAATTACTGGAAAGAGAATGTAGAATTTGTCGTCGTCTCCATCCCATTCCGTTGTAGCAAGCGTAAGACCAATAATCACGGAATGAAAGACGACACCCAACTCCAGGACCAACACTCCTACAATTTCTGCCACATTGGAAGTTTGCTTCTGAATAATGAACAAGTCAGAATCGCCCTCGCCACTTTCGAGATCTGCTTTATCTGCGCTTAGGAACACTTCTTCATCGCGATGTGCTTGATGCTGCAACTCGTTCGAAGGTATGGAATGCTCTGAATGTGCTGCATCGGGAACCATGGCGTGCTGTTGGTGGTTATGCGCCAATCCGCCCAGACCTTTTCGCTCAAGGATCTGCGAACCAAAGCGGTACGCGAAAAATTCACTAACGAACATGAGCATCATCGAGATCAGTGCAAATGCATATGCCATGGGGTATTTTTGGAAACTTTCGATAAGACACTCTTGCCCGAGCTCATCTGTTGCTGGCTCAAGTAGGTGCACAAATGCAGTGGCAATGATTACGCCACTGCCAAAGTATTTGGCAAAGTCATAGATGGGACCTGGGATCTGGAAGAATGTGACACGCTTCGTGATGATCGGAAAGATGGTGAAGAGAGCTGATGTAACTAGAATGACAAAAAGTGCTCCAATACGCGTGCCCATATGATCGTCGTTATCTGGAACGATGCCCCTGCATTTTGGCGTCTCGTCAGCCATGCTGCGCACGTATCAAAGTTCCTTTGAACGTGTGTGGGCGTTTTGAAAGTGGTGGTGGTGGTGCCAACGGCGCTCGTAACAGTAAAGAACCAAGGATTTATGGCTTTCCAACGATTCTTTAATGTGCCTAATCAAGACCGGCAAGGTGTTTTTCGTGTGTCCCTTTCTGCCCTTTCAATATGCTCACAGTCAAGAGCCGTTGTCTGCTACTACCTTTTTTCCATATCGTTTGACTAATTGTTCATACACCTGGAGGGTACTCACTTTCATCCACTCTTTCTGACGGCCTTCGACGCTCGTTGCTCTGTTTGGTTTATTCACAGTGCATCATGTCGATTGGCACGATTCACACAGATTTTATGATTGGTCAGTGGAGGCCGCTACTCATGCGTGTTCTCACCAGAATTGTTCTCTCAACGGTACGTGAGGACCGTCCCAGTTATGTACGTGAGACACGAACCTGGGAAAATCGGGTGTCTTGAATGCATCGTAGGAGTACTATCGTGATGCTGGATGTCCTACTTTATTGTCATTATCATTATTTTTTGACTGACCCGATCGAATAGGGAATGATCCTGATTCGGAAAGCATCTTAACCGTTGTGGTACCCTATTATGTTCATACGTGATGGAAGCGACCAATTATACCCATAATGGTGTGCTATGGTTTTCGGGTGATGCCGAGAGCACGCATTTCCTTTGCGGTAGTGGAATTCTGTCCGATGCGTTCAATCTCATAATTTCTCTTCTTTTTTCCACTCCCATGACTGCCCATGATGCGCATGTTTCTATATTCACAGAACTCAAAGTGACCTTACCTATTCGAGAGAGAGCAATACACTGCTTCTATACAGATGTTTTGTAGACGTACTTCATGCATGTACGGAGGATGAACAGCATGCTTGTGACTGTTCAAGTCACTTTCCCAACTCAATGGTGTCCGCGTTCGGTTCAATCTGGAGATTGGCAAACACGTGCTAATGAGGGTTGATGAGAAAAAAGTTCACTCATGCCTGTTCGTTCTAAGTCTTGCTACTTGTTTCTCCACAATCAGTGCTAATGACATGTCGACCTTAGATCAGCGAGAGACTGGGAGCAAGCAAGATCCTATCTCACAGGGTTCCTCTGAGCACGGACGTGACCAGCGTCATCATCGCCACCAGCATCGGCATCATCATCGGCATCAAAGTGATCCAGATCAGCATAAACACCGTCACCGAAGAAGCCATCGCGAGCATCGCCACTTTTCTTCCTCTTCGTCTAATAAGCTTGGCAAGGCAGATGACCCATTCCCTCAGCGCGATGCCTGGATGCTTTCTGCTGGGAATGGTGGTCAAGGTGCCTTTCCCCCGATTCATAGAGACACTTCTTTCTCGTTGACGAGAAGCAATGTCCCCCCAGAAAATGCCTCAGCGCCTGTAAGCACTCGAGAATTGAACCCTGTGCTTGCCCCTGAACAACCATCCACCCCATCTACGCCTCTTGCTTCCTCCCGTCCCTCTTCGTCTTCAGCGACTTTTGGAGGTCCTGGATTTAAATGGCGAATGATGAAGCTCGAACGAACGTACGACACGGCTGAGCAACTTGGTGTATCTGTTGAACAAGTCGCTTTAGACAGGTATGGGAGTCTCCAAGCATTTGATGATGCACGCGCGGAAAAACGATACTTGGAAGATCAACATTTGTATTCATCTGTATCGAAAGACGCATACACATCGTGCAGTAACTCTGCTTTTCGTCGACCTGGAACAACATCATCATTGGCATGTGCGCCTAAATCTGGACCCAACTTATCAAAGCGAGTGCCAGAGCCAAAAAACGTACAACCTTTTAAAGAAAAAGTCATTGCTCCTAGCGTCTCTATGCCCATCGCTTCCTCCGTATCGCATGAGCATTCTGTTCTAGGCGCGAGCGAACTCAACAAATTAGAAGCACAAGTTTTACGGGCCGAATTTGCCAATCGGCCAGACGCTCAAGCACTTCGGAGAGAACTAGAAAGTGCGCGCAAAAAAATTGTGTCTATTGCACCCTCTGAGCGTGTAGAACCTGTACCTGTCATTGATGGATTTGGCCGCATGTATGATATCGGCTCGCGGTCGTCATCGGAAGCGACGATTCAAGCGGAAAGCTTGCGCTCTAGTAAGAGACCCAAGTTCGAGTCGGATGCACCAGATGATGTGTCACTTTCAGATCTCGTGCGACAGGAGCGGTTTACTGCTGGTCGAGCTGATCAAAAAGATTACGACATGATGCTCTCACAGCAAATTGCGGGTGATCGAGCCTTTGTAAATGACACGGACTACCTAGATGATGAAGCGCAGCGGTTTGCTCGTAAGCGGATGCGAGACGATGCCATGAAGCGTCAGTTTGCGATTCAAGGTACGTGTATCTACAGAACGGGGCTGGAAAACGTCGTGTTCTCGTAATGGGCTTACACGTGCTAGACTTTGCTCGCACGAAACGAGCATTGGACGAATGCCCGTTTTGTTGGCAGGACGATGGCGGAACGCCGCCTCGTGCAACGATTGTGTCCAGTGGATCGTGCGTGTATTTGGCGATGCCCGATCGAGAGCCGCTGATCGAGGGCCACTGCTGGATCGTACCTATGCATCACCATGTGAGCTCGTTGGATGTTGATGAGGAGGGATGGACTGAAATACGCGTAAGTTGACGCCCATCTTGGCTGGGCAAGCTGACATTTACAGAATTTTATGAAGTGTTTGCTTCGCATGGCTGTATCAAAGAACCAATCTATGGTGTTTTTTGAGACAGTCCTTTCGCTTCGCATGCAAAAGCACACATTTATTGAAGCAGTTCCTATCCCCAACGATGTGTTCCCGCAAGTGCCTGCGTATTTTTATGTGGCTTTGAGTGAGGTTGAGTCGGAATGGTCCGACCACAAGCAAGTCATTGGGTTTTCCGAGCAACGTCCTTTCCAAAGCAGTATGGTGTCTCGACTTCCGTACTTTATGATACAGTGGGACTACAAGGGTCAACGTGGTTACGGACATGTGATTGAATCACGTCAGGACGAACGGGGACGCTTTGCGCCCTCCGGCCGTGATGAGCCCGTGTATGACGATGGCGACCATGTTGGAGGCACGGGATTTCCAGCGTACGTCTACAAACCATTCCTACGGACAGACACACTAACGCTCCCTACTTCTCTATTTAGCAATTTTGCACATGAAATTATCGGGAATATGCTTCAGCTTGAGCCACAACGTTGGCGCAAACCCAAACATGTGGCGGGAATGAGACAGTTGGTCGATCAGTTTAAAGCCTCCTGGGACGCGTTCGATTGGACTCGCTAGTGCTTTTGTCCCACAGCGCCTACACTCAGGCGCATCCGCTGCCATATCCATAGTCTTCGCGCTCAAAGCTCGTAGAAGCCCATGTCTAAACCAAATCACGTGTTACAAGGTTGGCCCTCTTTTTCCCACCGTGCATGCAAAACTGCAAGAGTTCCTATTCGTGTTCGGCCGAATGTGCGTGCGACGGCGGCATTCACCGTTTTCTTCTGTGACGTAGGTCCCATCCTACAGTCCTCACACCTTTTGCGTATCAACAGCCATGGTTCGCGGACCCAAGCACCACCTCAAGCACCTTGCTGCCCCAAGCTCATGGATGCTGGACAAGGTACGTGCGATCCTTTGAGTGTGTTCTGATGATTTCAGCTTTCCGGCACGTACGCGCCGCGTCCCAGCACGGGTCCTCACAAGTTGCGTGAAGCACTTCCTCTTGTGGTATGTATACCTTTTGGTTTAGCTTTGCCTTCGTTTGGCAAAGTTGATTTGTGAACAAGGAGTAGCGTTGGTGTCGGCGTTGGCAGTGGTCATATGGGTTCGTGTATCAGCAAGTGCATGGAGCGATGATTCCCAAACTAAACATGCATGGCTTTCCTAGCGCTCTATTGGCGTTGCGGACATTTTTCAATTTAGGCGTCTGACCATTCGTCTTTGGCGCATGCACTTTTCTATGGCATTCCCGTATGCTGCTTGACATGGTATCTGTGGTCCCTGAGCATTGCGTGGGACTGTTGATCCTCAGATCTCGAGAGCAAGCGTGAATACTAGAACGGGCGGCTCGCTCACGACCACATCATCGCTACTCTTCGCACAATGCTTGTTTGAAATTTCAGCTCATACTGACGTGGTACAGATCTTGCTTCGCAACCGCTTGAAGTATGCGCTCACTGGCCGTGAAGTGCTGTCAATCACTCAACAGCGCATCATTAAGGTTGACAACAAGGTCCGCACTGACCCGACCTTCCCAACGGGCTTCATGGACGTTGTGTCGATTGAAAAGTCTGGTGAGCACTTCCGCATTCTTTATGATGTGAAGGGTCGATTTGTCGTGCACCGCATCACTGCTGAGGAGGCTCAGTACAAGCTTCTCAAGGTGAAGCGTGTTCAGCTGGGCGCAAAGGGTGTGCCATTGATCGTGACACACGACGGTCGCACACTCCGTTACCCTGACCCACTCGTTCGCGCTAACGATACGGTCAAGTTCGACCTGATCAACAACAAGATGGTTGACTTTATCAAGTTCGACACTGGTGCGCAGGTTATGATCACTGGTGGCCGTAACGTTGGTCGTGCTGGTCAAATGATTCACCGCGAGCGTCACCACGGTGGTTTCGATATCGTCCATGTCCGCGACCCTGCTGGCCGTGAGTTCTCAACTCGTCTCAGCAACGTGTTCGTGATTGGTGACCACGAGAAGCGTTGGATCTCGATGCCTCGCGGCGGTGGTGTCAAGCTCACGATCACAGAGGAGCGTGACTTGCGCCTCAAGAAGCAGCGCGAGGATTAAGCGTGTCACTTGTGCTTGTTTCTTTTTCTCCATCTTTCCCTTAACTAGACATGATGAGGATGGAGAATGTGGTGTTTGTGCATAGGGGCATATGTTGTCATTGTTTTATCGCATGCCCTGCTCACGCTCACCGCTTTGTGCCTCTGCTTTATGTGAGTTGCTACATGCAGTTACATGAGTTACTGGCATTTTTTATTTATAGTGATGCCCTGATGGAGTGTGTGTGCGGGAAGCAGCGCGCTTATCATTCTATGGCGCCTGATACTTGGGCTATGTGTATGTCCTTAGTCCTTCAAAACAAATCTAGATGGCTTGATATATGTGCGATAGTTTAACGGAAGCCCGGTGGATTGGCCGGAAGATGTCTCGAGGGCCCAGGTGGTGCGAAGACAGTGACGCGGGCTGGCTGGAGAATGGTGTCCAGCCCCGGAGGTCCTGCAGCCCGGGTGTTGATTGAACCACGTGGTGTTTGTGTGGTAAGCATCAAAATTTCACCGCTTTATTTTCGTGGCGTATTTTGATTTTCCAACAGAGTAGGCACTTGTTCTGCTTGTCATCACGGACCGCTTCAAGACGTGTGTTGAGTTGTTGCAGTCATGAGCGAGGAAGTCCAACCGAATCAGCCCGCAAATATTAGCCGCGATGGAGAGAAGATCGCTGTATGTATATGTACCTGCGTGTGCACGGAACTTACCCGGCAAGGACATGGAATACTATGAGCTCTTGGGCGTGCGTGGCGATGCGACGGAGCTTGATTTAAAGAAAGCGTACCGAAAAGCAGCCATTCGGAACCATCCTGATAAAGGTGGTGATGAAGAAAAGTAAGTGTCGATTCCTCAGCAACGTGTTTTTGTCGTGCGGACATCTCGAGTGACTAACTCCAGCCAGATTCAAGATGATTGGTGAAGCGTATCGTGTGTTGAGTGATTCGAACGAGCGTGCTGTCTATGATCGATACGGAAAGAAGTATGTGAATGTAATCGCATGGCGGTGCTGACAGTGCAGGAAACCAACCGATGAGGTGGGGCTCAAGGAGGCAACTGAAATGGTATGTGAAGCTGGCATCATAGCCGAAGCAGGACGAGCACAGCCAGTCTAACGACTGGCGGGCCGTGCTTCATCGTCTCCTGCCATTTCGTTCTTGCTAACACATTCTTTTTTCTTTGCAGTTTGGAAACTTGTTTGGTGGCGAGCGTTTTGTTGATTTGATTGGCGAAATCAGTTTGATCAAGGACTTTGGGCGTGCGTCTGAGATTATGATGACGGACGAAGAGCGTGAAGAGATGGAGCGCCAGATGAACGAGCATCTAAAGAGCCCCACTACCGATACAGTGACGGGCGCATCAGACGAGTCGGGCGAGGCCAATCCTGCCACATCAGCGTCAGAGTCGCAATCGCAGGTGGCGTCGTCCAGTGCATCTAAAGCTGAGCGGCAGAAACACAAGCTGACTCCTGAGCAGCGCAAAAAGCTTGACGAATTCGAGAAAGAGAAGGTTGAAAAGGAGCAGAAGCGCATTACAGACTTGACAGAGAAGCTCAAGGATCGGATCCGTCCGTTCGTCAATGCCCGGAACCCAGGCGCTGAAGACGACAATGAGACAAAAATATTCACGAAACGTATGCGCGAAGAGGCTGAAGATCTGAAGCTGGAATCATTTGGTGTTGAGTTGTTGCACACAATCGGCTCTGTGTATTTGACGAAGAGCAATACGTGGCTCAAGACGAAGCGCGGGAACTTCTTGGGCATGCCAGGGTTCTGGAATCGGCTGAAAGAGCGTGGCGGTCTGATCAAAGAAACGTGGAACGTCATGGGAAGTGCCGTCAATGTACAAATGAGCATGGAAGAACTGGCACGACGTCAGGAAAAGGGCGACTTGTCTGAAGCGGAAATGCAGCAGTTGGAGCAGGATGTGAATGGAAAAATGCTCTTGGCCACTTGGCGAGGCACGCGCTGGGAAGTTAATGGTGTGCTTAGGCGAGTGTGTGACAATGTGTTGAATGAGAAGGGTGTGAGTGACAAGGTTCTTATGCAACGTGCGCGTGCTCTTGCCCTACTTGGTTCGATCTACAGTGAGGTCGTGCCAGACGAATCAGACGAGGAGCGTCGTGAGCTGGAGCGTCTCGTTGCTCGTGCAGCGCAGAAAAAGAAGAAGCACAAGGATTCGTCCTCTCGTCGTGGATTCTTACGCTTGCATCATCATGATCGTGAATAACGCATTGCATGCTGGCTGTGATGTACAGGGGCTTACCCGCTCGCACACTCTCCTCTTTTACGTGCCGCTATGCTGTCGATACTCATCTCCCTATTCGTGATTAAGTCGGCAGCAATAGTCCGCCGTTCGTCTTGATTCCTCTTTGCTTCCCATTTTAGTTTCCAATGCTTCTTCCTCACTCATTTAGTTCCCTATTTACTAGGATAACTCGGCCCGGTATGGGCCGAGCTTATGAAGAGCACCACCGGTTTCCGCAAGATATGCAACTTGATGTTGATGGATACGCATACACGCTTATGTGTTGAAGAGCCGTAGCAGAAGCTTGTCGCTTGCAACATGTGCATGTGAGTGTGTCAATACCTTGTATCAGCGCAAATGTTGCAATGCAACGATCAAAGACGTGTCGTGCAGCACACCTGGCATAAGGTGCGAGATCGAAGGGTATAGGCTCTTTACAGGCTGGGCATTGTTCTCCAAGCTGAGGCGCACCTGCGCGCTCCCAAGCGTCATAGGTATCTTGACCCACTAGACTTTGACTATAATAAGCCAAGCATGATTTCTCGTGACTTGTAGCGTGCGCATCATCGTGTGCCATGCAAAAGAGTGCACCTGCAAGGCGTTGTACATAGTCTTGGATGTCGCCATTCTGCACGCTAACGCCTGTGTCTGATGGACCACTTTCAAGATACGCCACGGCTCGGCGAACGCCACTGACCCAGGCGCTGATCCACGTCGCCTTTGCCATGTCGGACCCGACTTGTGTCAGGGCCTCATCAGGCGCATACGTCATCCACCACGACACAGCCTGAGCCTCTTTGTGCAAGTCGCTCCATACTCGCACACTTTTTGGTCTTTGCTGCGCAAGTGTGACTACGTGTTCTTGTAAGTGCATTGCACGCGAACGTAGCGTATGCCACAATGGCGCACATGCTGCTGCGCCATAATGCTTGAGCCATAGCATCCATGCACGCCATGCCACAACAGGTGGTCGGTCCCGCACATACACGGGTTCTTCGTTCGGCATGGTCAGTACATACGACAATTTGTGTGTGATGTGATACTGCCATGGCTTGCATTCATTTGCATCGATCAGCATCGCGACAAGTCCGCATGCGTCGCGCCGGTAGCCCCACACTGGCGAGTGTCCACCTGGCAATGACTCTCGAGCGATTTTTCTCGGTGACTCGCGCTGGTCCATATTTAGCATACGTGCATCATCCAACACAGTGAACAAGCATTCGTGGTTCCAATCGTAGCCGGCTGCATGTGTCATGGCATCGCAACCCTCCGTGATGCGACTGGCCTGAGTGTTAGGCTCGCCATTCCAAGCATAACAACCACCTGGTGTTGTCCAACGCCATGCACCCTCATGCCACGCAAGGCCAGTGACGTTACAGGCCATTCCGACATGACAAACGGCGAGGGCATGCATGCAGGGGGGCGAGAGTTCGACGCGAACATGCATGATGCTATCGCCTGCACGGACAGCAGCACTTGTGGGGCCCCAGCATACCGAGCGTACAGATGCCACACATGAGAGATATGTTACGTAGGTCAGACGTGCACCGTCGTTGGCGTGGAACAAAACCAGATCTCCTCCGCGTGTGCCAGCGAGGAGCCATGCTCCCTCAGCTGTTGATGATAACCAATCAATACACGTGAATTGCATCGCCATGGTCTTGGCATGGCCCGATCGATCCTTCGCATACGGAGCATCCTGCACATCAAATGCACATGTCCATGGGGTATTGCGCGCATCATTTTTGTTGACATAGAGGCTCAATGTTCGCCTTGCATTGATCGTTGCGAGCACGCAGCTGCAAGAAGGAAGCGAGGTTGTAAGTTCAAAGAACAAATACGCAAGCCAACGGTAGTAGTTGCGCGTGCGCGCACGCGCTTACCAACGCATTCCGACCCAACATACGTACCTGTGCAACGGACCGATCCCTGCAGGTGACCATGCAGCGGCATACCAAGCCTCACCAAGCACGATGCTCGGCACAACAGCCGAGGTCGTTTCTTCATCGGTAGGCTCAGGTAATGGCGCATATCGAGCGAGTTCGCGACGTGCATCTAGCTGGGTATGTGTGTGGGTTTTTGTGCTCAAACAATGCTCACCAAGATCATATCCTATTCTTGGTGTCAGGACATGGATGGCATCAGTCGTTACAATGACCAGTTGGCCCTCGTCGGACCATTCCAAACAACTGTAAGGACCACACGCTCGTCCCGTCGACAATACTAGGCTTGATATACACGACGCATGAAAGTTCATTTCAGACGAATAACTCGTAGTCTATCATCCACCTTCGACATAAGCGTAATGTACAAGTTGTCCGACAGCCCCTGCCCTGTTTTCAAGGTCTTGGTTGTCGAAATCCAATACAGACTTAATTGGGACGTGTGTCTATGCTTAGTGTGTGTTTCTCCACTTGCGTAACTGAATTGTTGCCTGAACGCAAGTCTCCGAAAGTCCTCGATCATTTCGGACATGTTTTTAAGCAATATCCCAAACTGAAGCATCCTATAGTAATCAACAACAGCCATGCCCATGAAAAGGCAGGCCATCTGTTTCTGGGCGAAGTTCATGCGCTGCGAAAGAATAAGAAATGGAGAAGGAACTGCGCCTCATAGCTACACGTCCGAGACGATGCCCTTCTCCTTCGTTGCTGTGTTCCATGCGGTATCAACACGTTCAAGGTAGCCCTGGACCTCCTTGACAGTTGATTTACGTGCCATGCGAACTTCATCCTTGTCTGTAGGAACGTCATCAAGTTTCAAGAGCTCACGAAGGAGCAGTTCTGACAGTTTTCGCTGCTCATACGGCAAGCGGTGTGGCGTAACGGAGAACAGAGGTGCTAGAGAATCCTCAGGTTCCGACTGTAATGAGCCTGGGTGCGAGTCTGGCAGCTTTTGGATGCTGTTTTCAAACCGTTCAAGTTCCGGCACAAGTTCCGCACGACAATGCTGAGTCACTTGTTCGATTTGTTGCAGGTGTTTTTGATCTTTGGACATGGGAGGCACTGTGTTTTGTGCACCTGGGGCGGCCTGCGTGCTTTGATTTACGTGAGCAGCAGCGTCAGATGAACCAAAGCCAGGCCAGGTTGGGCCTGATGGTGCAGTATCCGCACTCATTTGGGCAGCTTCCACGGGGCTTACGTCATTTGGCGGCATACTCCTGTGTTGCATTGTATGGGCAGTTTTGTGCTGCTGTGGCTGCGTATCTTTGAGCATCAGCTGGATGCGTGAGCCGGTCGTCAAGCCATAATCCTGTAACGAGACACGATCATCTTTGAGAACCATGCCCTGGAATACAATAGAAATACCCTGTGAAGGTACGTTAAAGATAGATGCGAGTTCTTGTCGAAGGTATTTGAGAGTCAATGGCTCGTCAATGTTGGGCAGTGTCACTTGGTACCTAGCGTGGTTGGTGAGCGTCGATCTCTTCACAAATACGTACCGCTGTCGGCCCAGCACTACTTCAAGCCATTCTACATCAGACCATGCAGACGGTGTTGCCTGATTCCATCGGTTCCACTGACTCGAGAACCACGACATGTCGACGAATCAATCAAGTTCAGCAGGGAGAGTAGGTTCTGTCGCGACCAGTGGAGGAGAACGCCGTCTGTGAGGTCGGTTGGCAGCAATGTGTCTTGTCGATCTTGAAGCACATGTGCCATGTGGCAGGAGCTACGACTTCTCGACAAAGTGGAGGGCACACACGCAGCCCAGCGCATGACGCAGCCACTCGACACGTACGCCACGTGTAGTGAAGGAATGGTGGTACTGACAAGGACCAGCCATGTGCCATGAAGCGTCGGCGCTGGCATGCTGGGTTGCGCGTTTGTACAAGGAAGACAAGGTATTCTACACTAAGCTCAAGATAGCAAGCATCAAATTAGCTGGATCCTGCGGCTTGCGGGGGGAATAGAACTACATGCGAATGAGGCGCCGATTCAGCAGGACTACGGGGTGGCAGAGGCACTTGATCACTTGCGCTGTTCGGGTTCAGCGCTTGGACCGCAAGAGGCGGCCAACTTGGCTTAGCGTCTGCCATAGCAATGGCGGATTCCGTGGCATGCATCGGGAGCGATTCAGACGCCGCATCGGCGCGCATGTTCGAATCGGTTCGCGAAGGGCTATCGTTCTTCGCATTGTTGTACATGTACAAGCCCACAAAGGTCAACAAGATGCCAATCCATTGTGTTATGGTGACATCCTGGCCAAACCATGCAATGGCCACGAGAATCACAAATACACGCTTAAATAGGTTTGCAACACTGTACGTAACGGGTGACACATGTGCAAGCACCTGGAAGGCGAGCATATTCTGTGCAAAATGCACGATCCCATTCACAGTCAGCAGGTATAGTGTGTGAATGCTGACATTCGGCGATGTAGGCGCTAGCATCGGCTTTGCATCATAAAATAGACACATCGGCAGCATAAGCACGACTGAGCATACACTGGAGTAAAAGAGGATGTTGACTTTGTCGAGTTTCTCGTGTGCATTCGTCGCAGCACTTGTAGCTGGTTTCAACAGTTTTTTCGAGTAGATATTCTGCGCAACGACAATAAGAGTGCTGCCCAGGGCAGCAACGAATCCCACAATGTCGTCACGTTTGCTTTTCGACAACGATGTGCACACAAGGACGACACCAAAGATCAACGGTACAAGCGACAGGTATGTGCGCGATGAGTACGGCACGCCAAAGAAGAGTGCATAAGATAGCACAGTGAAGAGGGGTGAGAGAGCCTTGATTGTGTGGACGAGGCTCACTTCCACACGGCTGACGGCCAACGAGCCAAGCGCATGGCCCAACACGTTGAACACGCTGATCTGCACAATATCACGCAATTGTGGGAGCGAAATATGCACAAGACGCCGCGCTAGCACCCAGTCACCCAGCAAATTTCTCCGTGTACCTAGATAACACAGCACATTCACAAATACGAACTGTACCAGTGTGAGCGTTACCGGGTATGGAAACAGCGGTGGAAGTCGAATATCCGGCGTGGCTGCTACTTTACGTCGAGATAACAGGTCCTTGCTCGTGTTGGACGTGAGTGCCGAGCTAGAGTACCAGAGCACGCACAGCGCTATAAGAAGTGGAACCGACGACGCTCGTGACTGCGCATCTGACAGCACCGTGGCATCGCTGCGCGTACTGCGGTGTGAAGAGTTACTGATTCCCAGCGCTTTGCGTGTCGCGCTTAACATACTCGTACCGCACGAAAACACGCACGTTCACCGGCTGATCTGCTGTCCAAATACGTCGTCGTTTGTAAAAAACCGGGGGGTCTGCGCCGTCGTCTCTCTCTCTCTCTCTCTCTCTTTCTCTCCGTCTTCCTTTCTCTGATCTTTCTCCTGAAAGCAGTGGCCTGGCAGCAGCAGCAGCAGCAGCAGCAAGAACAAAAACAGTTAGCGATGCCCTTCACTAAGTCCTATGAGAGGCGAGGCGTGTGGGTAGGTGTGATTATGTAATTCAATTCGACGCTCGCACACGGGGCTGAGGTCTCCGTAGTAATGGCCTCGCGGTGTGGGCGCCTGGTGACCGGCCATGTTAGGGCATGTCCGTTGCGAACGATTTGTGCTGAAAGACGATTGCTCCAATGCATGCTCCGCCCAGCGCCATACACGCGAGGGCGCTTTCATGGCTTTCAGGCTCGCAAAGATCACATCCACGTCGCCGTTTGCCGTCACGGCTGAACGGACCAAAGCACGGCAACGCTCAGGATGGTCCAGCACACATGCCCATGATACGGGCACGCGCATTGCAGTACGCATGAGAACATCAAGTGCACGGGACATGAGCATCCATCCGTAGGGGCCCAAGGCCACTTCTTCGCGTCTCTGCATGCCGCAACGCACACCCACGCCGTGTGTCCAAGCCCCGACGAATCGCAGCCACAGCCGGACAAGTGTCGCACCAGGCGCCATCGACTCTCCATCACACCATAAATGCCCTTGCTCGCTAATGATCAGGATCTCAAGCATCTCATAGAGTCTGCATAAACGCCCATGTTTGCATGCGAACGAGAACAGTGTGACGATGGCACGCCGCTGTTCATACACCGCTTGTGCAGAGGTGTCCCGCGCGACCCAAGCACGCAATTCATCACAGGCCTGTGCCCACGCGCCATGCGAAGCTTGCAATGTGATATCCAGGCGGACCAAGGGGATATCCATAGCAATAAAGGGGGCCGTCGAGTGATCTGGATCGTCTTTCGAGCGCTCGCATGAGCCGATTGTAGCACGGCGATCTCGGTCCAGCGCTAGACGAATAGCTGCGACTTTCCGTCGAATTGGCTCAGTATATCGCACATGCACGGGTGGATCGGGCTGGCGCAAGAACCGCTGCTGATGCTTACGCGCGTGTCGCACGAACGCCATGTGGTTAGCGTACGCGAGAAAAAGTTCAAGCTCTAGCATTTCGGACAGTGCACATCGAAACAAGGGTATCCGCGATGTGTCCAGAGCGACGCCATCGCTTTGACTGTCTTTATGTACACGGCTGGATCCGCTGCCGCAGATCCAGAGGAACGAAGTCTGCAGAATACGGCGCACAGGTCTCGTGACACTGAGCATGTCGTCCGGAGAGACTTGCATGCGGTGAGCACGACGAACAGGTACGACCAGTGTGTGCATGAGCTGAGCGAGTGTTGAGTCATCGAGTTTCGTCCCACTCTGCCGCATGTAAGAGAGGACTTGCGCAGCGTTCGAGTGTGGGTCAAGTGTGCACGTTTCGTGTCGGAGCCGACGTAGGGTATAGTGATACACATCCAATTCATTCAATGCGCCCAAAGCCACGCCCACGTGCAGAGCCTCATCAACTCTGTGCCAGTCAGTCGTCTGGACATGAGAACGCAGCATGGCACGCCACAAGGACTGGGTCTGTGCGTCGATGATGGGGGTATGTTTCAGTAGGTACAGATGCAGAATTCGCCGCGTGAGGGGCATATATCGAGCATGTGTCCATCGCAGCGCCTGCCAGCAAGCATGGGTATCGACGGGTACATTGTGCCTCCAAAGCACATGAATGAGCACGGACAACAGCTGATCGCGCCGAGTCGTGCTAATGTTTTTTGTGCAGATGACCTTGCGCATCAGCGTATCAGCCCATCCGGCCGCTGGCAGGTGTGGTGTATCCTGAATACCACACACTGCTGCTTCACAAACTTTTCGTGCTTCTCGATTTGAAAGCGTCGCGCAGTGCAACGCCTCAATGAGCGGATGCGCTTCGCTAGCGTGCTCATGGATGCACCGATGCATTGGCCGCCAAACTCGAGTCTCTCGATGTTGGAACATAGTCGCCGTGGTTATCGCTGGTATCGTCGTGACTGCTGTTGACCGTGGCGCACTCAATCGACAGGCTATGTGCATGTGCCGGGCTTCATGTAGCGGCATCCATGCCGATGTGACAACCGACGTCGAACCTGAAGTTGACGTCGACGCCGATGCCGAGGCCATCGACATGCACCGCCGAACCCGGTGCACGCCTCCGGTCCTCAGCGACCTGTGCATGAATCGTCCCCACTTCCACGTCGTGATGAGCTTCTGACGTTTGAGACTAGCTAGTGTGGTTTTGTGTCTCTTCGGCCGAGTGTCATGAAATCGCTCGAGAACCGGCCCCTTCGTGTCGGTTCCACAGGCGCGCGCTCAGACAGCAAAAAAAAATTTGTCTAGCGAATCCATGTTGGCGTATAAACCAAAAGGGCTGGGACGCCAAAGTGGGAGAAAGAGAGACGCACTAGAGAACACACCTCCATCTGTTGCGGACGCCCTTTCTCTCCTGGGCCAATAGGTATCTTGAGCGTGTTCCCTAGTCTTCTCGCTCGCACGACTCAGTTTCCCCCGCCCCTTCGCTGACTCAGAACAGTGGCTTGTGAATTAATGCATCTAATTTTTTTTTTCTTTTACTACTTTTTTTGCCAAACTTCAGCCATCTTTGTCACCACACACATTGGCGCCGCTTTGCCACGCTCATTATTGAGTTCTTTCGTAGCGGGTCGCCAACATGACTCCAGGGCGTGCGCAGCGTGCGCGCATGTTCAATGCGCGGACGCGTGCATCGCGAGAGAAGAAGCGTCTTATGGATGAGCGCGATATTGAAGACCTAAATCGCGCGTGTGAGATATTGGAACTCAAGCCCGAAGATGAGACGTTTTCTGTCATACCATTGTCGTCGCGCACACGACAAGGATTAAAGCGTGCGGGGTTTATTGACATGACACCCATTCAAAAAGCCTCTTTACCGGCCTCACTCCGTGGACGCGATGTATTAGGCTCCGCACGTACAGGTTCTGGCAAGACACTTGCTTTTTTGATCCCGGTCCTGGAGCGACTTTACCGTCAGCGCTGGTCCCATACGGATGGACTTGGTGCGCTTGTTGTGTCGCCAACGCGTGAGCTGGCGATGCAGATCTTTGATGTTCTGCGCAGCATTGGCGGGTCTCATACGTTTTCGGCTGGTTTGGTAATCGGCGGCAAGGACCTTACGCATGAACAGGATCGGTTACGCAAGATGAATATCCTTATAGCCACTCCGGGTCGCCTTTTACAGCACCTGGATCAGACTGTTGGCTTCGATGCATCAAATTTGCAAGTTCTTGTTCTGGACGAGGCTGACAGGATTCTTGATATGGGCTTTGCTAATACACTCAACGCAATCTTGGAGCACTTGCCCTCTAGTCGGCAGACATTGTTGTATTCGGCCACCCAGACGCGGCGTGTGAAAGACCTGGCGCGCTTGAGTCTGTCGGATCCGGCGCTGATTGCTGTACGGGATCCAGATGCGACCGATCCCACATCATCCTCGTCTTCGTCCTCGTCAACGCCGAGGCATCTAGAGCAATTTTACATGCTCGTTGACTTGCCACGGAAACTTGACATGCTCTTCTCTTTCCTGCGCTCGCATACCCAGTGCAAGGTGCTGGTGTTCATGAGTTCTTGTCGCCAGGTCCAATTTGCACATGAGGTGTTTTGTAAGCTTCGTCCGGGACTTCCTCTGCTTGCTCTGCATGGCAAACAGAAGCAGCCGCGACGCCTCAAAATCTTCGATGAGTTCCGCCGCAGTAAGCATGCAGCTTTGTTCGCGACCGACATTGCTGCGCGTGGATTGGATTTTCCCGCTGTCGATTGGGTCGTGCAAGTCGATGTGCCTGACAGTGCAGATACCTACATTCATCGTGTGGGTCGGACCGCGCGGTATCATGCTCATGGGAAAGCCCTGCTTTTTGTTTTGCCCACCGAGCAAAACGGCATGCTGGCAGCCTTGGAGCGAGTGCATGTTCCGATCACGGATATTAAGGCACGTGATGCCAAATTGCAAAGCATCTCGCCTCAGCTGCAGGCGTTTTTGTTCCAAGATGTCGAGCTCAAGCACCTGGCTCAAAAGGCATTCGTCTCCTACGTACGCTCGGTGCACCTGCACAAAGACAAGACTATGTTCCAGGTCGCTGCTCTTCCGTTGAATGAATTTGCGTCTTCATTGGGCTTGCCTGGTGCACCGAAGATCAAATTTGTTCAGGAAGCGCGAGCCAAAGCGGCAGCTCAAGCTGCGAAGGAAGCGAAAGAAGCACAGGAAGCCCACACTGCCAGTAGTGATGAGCACGATGCCGTTGATGACGAGGACGTACACGATGGCAAGGGACACTCACGCACCGTAAGTGAACCTGCTCGTGTGCGCACAAAGCACGATCGCTTGTTTGGTCGGACGAATCAGACGGTTCTGAGCAAGCACTATGCGTCGATGCTGGCGAGTGACAGCGAGGATGACTCTGACGCACAGCGCGACCATGAACTTGGTGATACCCCGGACGAGAATGACGACTTCCTCACATTGGCGCGTGCAGATCACGAGCTGGACGAGCCGCCCACCGACGATATACCGTCGCACCACCTGTCGAAGCGGCAACTGCAGCGCGGCATGAGCAAGAAGGCCATGGCATCCGCTGGTTTGCGTGGTGCAGGCGATCGCATAGTGTTCGATGACGATGGGCATGCACGCTCAGTATATGAAATCCATGATGAAGATGCGTTCCGAACCCAAGGCGACGTGGGTGCGCAGATCAAAGAGCACGAACAAGCTGAAAAGACACGTATGGCCGAGGCGGATGTTTTAGACAAGGAGCGCGCAAAGAAGAAACGGCAAGATCAGCGGCGGCATAGAAAAGAAATGGAGCGTTTACTGGCCGAACAACATGGGACTCGCGCGCCACGCACCGCTATGTTGCCAAGTGATGATGATGAAGATGATGAAATCGACGATGGCATTCATATACCGGATTTGAGGTTGCCTGGTGATGACGACGAGGGCGACGATAACCCAGAGGATTCACAGCCGCGGAAACGCGCTAAGACCGAACCAGATCTTGCCTCGCAAGAAGAGCTTGCCTTGCGCTTGTTGGGAGCTCAGGCGTGATAAATCGTTCCCACATATACCAGGTACGTGTTGTTGGTGTCAAGCGGACATTCCTATGTTCCACCTCCCCTTTCTTTTTGTGCATCGCGCTTTTTTGAATTCAGGAACGCTTCACGTGTGGACAGTAACATGATGGTACTGTAATTTGCGCCTGAGCGGCATCGCTACACAAGGGCATGCTTGCCGGCATGCCTGGCGTTGTCGTATGCTGCAACTACATTGACTGATTTCTATACGTCGTGCACACGTGTTTTTTTGCATTCTCTAATATGCAGAGGAGAGTTGTTGGCTGCACAAAGAGGAGGGGATGGAGGAGGACATTGTTGGGCAAGACCCTTGGAACGAGCTCAGAACTTTTGCTTGTCGAGCTCAGTGTGCTCGAGACATGTCGCACATGGTGTAAATGAGGACTAGGCTCACATCGAACAGGAAACAAACCAACGATCAATGCATTCATACCCTCGCACAGCCACTTAGACGTACTGTCTGTTAGCATATATTAATATAACATACCTTGCCAAACCATGGGATTAGCGACTGTGCAAGTGTGAAAGAGAACACCAACTTGGGCGCAGTAACAAGGACTTTGGGCGTGAGGCCTTTGAAGAAGGCCGTGAAGCCTTCGTTCTTGATCATATCGCGAATAATAGCAACCCCTCCAACCTTGGACTCGAAGTTGGCATTCTGGATACGTGTCTTGACAACGTCCAATGGCGCGGCCACCGTAATACTGGCGATACTTCCAGCAATACTAGCAACAAAATTCTGTGTCCACGTAGCATCCGAGTAGTTCTTAAGACCAAACAAGTATTCCTTTGTGAATGCACTCCCACCAAAGAGCGCAAAGGAGCCTGGTGCATTTCGCGCAGCTGTCCAGCCCCAGCCACGGTACAAATTCACATTTTCGTCCAGCAGAATCCGCACGAAGCCGCGCGAACGGAATGCCTCTGGATTCGTCTGCCGCTTGATCTTTAGCACATCCAGTGGCAAGAGCACAATTTCACCAATACCCGTCAGCGAACCAGCTGTTGCATTCATCATGAATTTGCCCGTTCGTTCTCCAAACACACTCTCAAACTGTTGCTTGTGATGCTTCGTCAGGTAGTCATTAAAGTATGGCTGGCCACCGTATTTGTAGATGCGCTGCAGCACCTTGTAGCCTGCCGCATATCCAAGACCTGGGAACAGGCTGAGGAACCGTGTCATCATGGGTGCGTGTGCCTTCTCCTTGAACAACACTGTCATGATGGATGCATGGCGGTTCGTGTTGCTCATCAGCCGCTTTGCAACAGTGTCCACGGGGTGGAACACCATGAGCTCAGCAATACCAGACGTTGCTGATCCTAGCAGGCGCGCCTTAGCGGATTCTTTGGTCTTTCCAGCAGGCGTTGGCGACATGGTGAGCTTTTTTCCAAGGTCCGGTTTCTCAGCGCTTGGCCTGTCCTGGTCTCTTGGTTCACAGAAAGTCCTGCACGTCGCTGATGGATGCGGTTCTCTCCGACTAAGAGGATCGCCCAGTTCTTGGCTTGATATATCACGTGACTACATTTACAAGGGGGGCATCGCGGTGCGGACTCGCATCTCGAAACAACAAGTGTGTGTGTGCATGTTGTGGAACATTAAGCTGGCAGACACAGGTTGAGGAGAGGGGGGAGTGCGGCAACAAAGCATCTCCTCACGCTCTTGCTAGCAATAAAAAATGAACTGGCAGCACTCGTTGGCTTGCCAAACCAAGCTTGTCTCCAGGGCCCAGTTGGTCCAAGCCTCATCCAGAAAGAAAAGCGAAAGACAGACCAACATCGAGTGCCATTACGTCATCAAAAAGAGCCACGCGCTCATCGAAGGGTATCCCTGCTCAACAGTCGCTAGCACATCCACCGATCCTCGTGATGCCGTCTCGTGATGCCGAGCCGGATGACGCAGGCTCGGTACGGTCGGGCAATCTCTCTGGCATAATTGCAGGAGATTTTCTAGTTGCGAGTCAGCATCCTGCGTCAATGCAGCGGGAAGATGCACCGCTTCTCGCTGACTCGTCATCGACATCCATGATCCAGCCACACATCTCCAGCATGGGCAATGCGTCTGGTTACGGGGCTATACGGCCTTCTAGCACACTTGCACAGAGCATATCTCCCGACAGTCACTTGCGCTCAGAACTCTATACCCTACTGAATTTCACGATACCAGTCTGTGCGACACATCTTTTGGAGCTCAGTTTGTCTGTCGTGTCGATCTTGAGCTTAGGGCATCTCGGCACCGTCGAACTTGCTGCTGCTTCACTAGCAGGCATTACCGCGAACGTAACCGGGTTTAGTGTAATTAGCGGTCTCATTTCCGCATTGGACACGCTACTCCCTGCTTCATACACACGCCAGCCTCATCTAATGGGGCTATGGACCCAGCGCGTCGGCATCATTATCATGTTTATTTTACCCGCCATCGTTCTTTTGTGGCTCAATGCAGAGAGTGGATTGCTTTTGCTTGGTCAAGAACCTGATATTGCGCACAAGGCCCGTCAATTTCTCGCTGTCCTGGCTCTGGGTCTTCCGGGTCATGCCGTGTTCGAGTTGTGCCGTCGCTTTCTTCAGGCCCAGGGCGTCATGCATGCGCCGACTGTCGTGCTTTTGATCGTGTCACCCATCAATGCCCTTGCGAATTTCATCCTTGTTTGGGGTCCTGAGCAATTTCGTTTTGGCTTCCTGGGCGCACCGATGGCCAGTGCCATATCGATGTGGCTCATGGCGATTCTGTGCGTCATGCAATGTGCTTTGCTCTCACACGGGACATGGGGAGGCTTTTCTCGTAAGGCGTGGGATCCTGCCGCTCTCAAGACATGCGCTTCGCTCGGTTTTGCCGGCTTGCTGAGTCTCGCATCAGAGTGGTGGGCCTGGGAAATTGTTGGGCTCGTCACCGCTGCTCTTGGCACACGTGCCCTTGCATCTCAATCTGTGCTTCTTGTCCTGTCATCTGTGACATACCAGCTGCCCTATGGTGCTGCCGTCGCTTCGTCTGTGCGTGTTGGTAACCTGTTAGGCGCTATGCATGCACAATCCGCGCGTATCGCAAGTCATGCGGCTATTGTCTTGTCACTCCTTATTGGGCTGCTGAATTCATCAATTGTATTTTTCACGCGACACCACCTGGGATACTTGTTTAGCAGTGACGATGCCGTCGTGGAGCTAGTCGCCTCCGTCTTGCCCATCATGGCCCTTTTCCAGTGTGCCGATTGTACATGTGGCATTGTCGGCGGCATCTTGCGAGGCTGTGGAAGGCAGTCTCTGAGTGCGTTCATCAACGTGACAGCTTACTACATGGCTGGGCTCCCAGTGAGTCTATTTCTTGCTTTTGGTCCCTGGCATCTTGGTCTTGCCGGACTTTGGTGGGGTCTCACCATTGCGCTTGTTTACGGGACCATCACTTCTCTCTGGTATGTGTATTATATGGATTGGGACAAGGTTATGCAGCAAGTGCATCGCACTATGCATGCCAGTGTACAAGAGGCATGATCGACATTCTTGATACTGTTCTGCGAGCGGCGTACATGGAGTTGGTCTCGGTCGTTTCTCGCCTGTGCAGGCCCCTGGAAAGCTCGCATCCTTCTCCCTTTTTCACATAGAACGTAGGGTTTACGCGTTTTTAATCCAAGATACCACCAGGTCTATATAGGTAATAAATATCGTGTCGCCACAATGCGAGTTGCGTCATCAGGTGTGGGCGTGAAAATCGTGGAGGCAAGTGTGTCGTCATGGCGAGCTTCAGTAGCAAAACGCTTCCGTTGTCCAAGCAAATCACTCCGGTCATCGATGGGCCACTGTGCACGAGTTTGTGCCCGTTGGCGCACATAGATAAGAGCTTGTGTCACGCAACTGGATAAGTCTTGAGGTGCAAAGATACGCCAGCGCAGCAGGCCCATCGGCGGTGGATATGCCACGTGTGGAGGTACGAGGCGTTCGCTCTTGCGCTCACTCATCAGAGTCAGTGCGTGCTGCGCATAGAGCTGGAGCAAACGAATGGCCACATCATCAACATTCTCCATACATGTGGACCAGCGCAACTCCCAGCGAGAAGACTCGTGTTCAAACTGTTGGGCCGTGGGTATGGAGTGGCCAGCAGCATGCATCAACGCTACACACACGTACACAGAGCCGATGGCCACGGTCAACGGGGTATAGAGCCACGGTGCATTCGTCCGATGGCTATCACAAGCAATGCGCCAAGAAAGAGCTGCATGTTGTTTTGGCATGTCCCAAAGCCGGGCGAGCTTCGTCGTCCATTTCAGTAAACGACTTGACCGAAGCTGGAAATTATAGCACATGCACTGCAGCAGCATTCGCTCAAGCGTAAGCAAGCATACCTGTTCACGATGCAGCACATGCGCATCCATGTCATTCTCTGAGACATGTGTGTGAGCAATCCAGTCTGCCTGCCTGCCATTTGTGCCGTCCTTTGTTGCTGGCGGACGCCCTAGAAGATCAGGGTAACGAAACGCATAGCTTGCCAACAATACTTCGTGCAGACGTTTCTGCGTATCATTGAGTTTGGTAGACGTAAAAAGACATGTCAGTGCAACCTCATGCATCACGAAATCGGCCGGCCGGTAAAATAGGTGGAATCGTTGGTATAACAACTGGGCCGTACCTATCGTGCTTTGGGGGCATCCAAGCTTTGCTCCAACCGCTGTAATGAACGAACAAGCGGCCATTTGTATTTGCTCCCATTTTGCAGCTGACATGCTGTTTCCAAGTGTGCGCACCTGAAGCCGCTCCCACTGCGCCGGTGTAAAGTACATCGTGTCAACCATGGTGGCTGTTTTCGCATTCCCTCGCTTCATCGCTGACTCTTTCGCTTTTGCAGCTGCATGATCAGGCGCTTGCGTCATGAAAGCGCTAACTATTTGTTGTCACGAGCGACTCTTGCCACTCAAGTCCCTAGCTCGCCGATCGTTTTGACAAGAATGGCCAGCTGCAATGGCGGACACCGCTAATTGGATTTGTGACCAAAGCGAAACTCGATGGTTTCATCCATGAGTTAGGCGTTTGACCTATTAGGCATTCGCTCACCAACACTCGTACGGTCGGTCCCAAGATTGATGACGCGCTTGCAAATGATTAGTATGAATTTCCACGTTTTTCATGAGGCGTCGGGCGTGTCTCGCTTCTCAAGGCACAAAAAATATCTCAGCCCCGCGCGTTGCTTGCTAAGATTGCGATCACCTTTGTCGCCGCCCAGCGAACAGGCACGAATTCCATCAACAGAATGACCAGCGACGCAAGTGACGATCCGATGCATCTTTTCTTCTCTCATGAGCAGGATGTGGACCTATTCAAGGTACTAGGTCTGGATCGAGACGACAATCCTAGCCCCGAGCATATTCGTAAGGCATACCGCAGACTAGCCCTTATGTACCACCCAGATAAGGCGGCCTTGCACGGCAACAATGCCGAGAAAGTTGCACTCCGTTTTCAGCAGATTGGATTCGCGTATACTGTCTTGTCTGACAGTAAGCGCCGTAAGCGGTATGAAAGAACAGGCTCTACGAGCGATTCAGTTTGGGACAGTGACGAGCCAGTCGACTGGAACGAGTATTTCAAGTCTCTGTGGACGGGCGAAGTGAATGCCAAGTCTCTCTCCGAATTTCAATCGGCGTATCAAGGCTCGGAAGAAGAGCGCCAAGACATTTTGCAAGCGTACCGCGATCATCGCGGCTCGCTTGAAGGCATTTTCTCTGCCGTCCCATGCTCTAACATCTTGGATGATGAAGAACGCTTTGTCGAAATTGTTAATGCAGCTCTACGTGCTAACGAACTACATGAAACTCGAGCGTGGACCCAGTTGTCATCATCAACCAAGGGTCCCAAAATTCGCAAGACTCTGCGCGACAAGGCACGGTCAGAGGCGAGCGAGGCCGAAGCGTACGCGAAGGAATTGGGTGTATGGGATGATCTATTTGGCCAGCGTCGTCGTCATTCAGGCATGGTGTCTGATTCTTCGCAACAATCTACGTCCGAAAGCGCTCCTGCCCATGCGGATGGTACCCAACGCAGCGTCAACGAAAAGAGCAGCAGTCGCGAGACCGACAGAAGTACGAATGACCCTCCAGCATCAACAGCAGCTGATAATAACAACGATGAAGACGTTGATGTGGCGGGCCTACGCGAAGCCATGCGAGCTAAGGCCGCTAAACGCGCTTCGTCATTCGATGATATGATTTCCCGACTAGAGAATAATCATACCCGATTAGCATCTCGTTCAAAGAAGCGCCGCCACGCACCGTCCTAACAATAGTGGCCCACCTATTAATGCGCTGCCGCTATTCGTTCAAATGAGAACCCTAGCTCTAAGGCTGTGCTCTCTGTCGGGGATATGCACTTTTACATAAGCATGCTTTTCTCGCTCAATACTAGTGCATGCACGTATCTACCACAGTATCCAACGGTGCGCGACTCACTGGCACTGAGGGGCGACAAGTAGCCGGTGCCCAGCTTGGCACTTCGTCACTTCCAACCTCTGTCATTTCGATACATGCGCACGCATCTTCTCGTTGTCCTACTGGCCATCGCGACTGTGGCTCTCGCTCGTATCCCTGTCAGTGAGAGCACGTCTGGTGTAGCAGGAGTTGTGGACCGTTCATCCATGGGCAAGGACTTGTCATCACATGAGTCCCATCATTCGTATGTATTAATGCAACTTTCGTTTGTATGAAGATCTAACCAAAATAGGAAAACGAAGTCTGAAAGCTCATCGAATGCTCGTCATTCGAAAACTTTGTCCACTGTGACACAGCCGTCTGAGAAAGCCAACGCCGTCAAAGGTGCCTCTGCCACCACGGAATCCGCCCGGTCGATGCTGTCCTCTGCCATGTCGTCTGCCAGCTCAGTGAGCCACACTGGTGGCGGTGTCTCGTCCGTGAAAATGCCGTTTTGGATGTCGAATTTCCCGACTCTAGTGCTGACGGTCGGGTTCTTCTTGTCCGTGTTCGCGATCATAGGCTAAATCATCATCATTCCTACTTCTGATCATCTGTCCATCATATGTCTGATAGCATGTAAATACACTCATTTGACATGCGCGCACATCGTAGCTTTTATTCACCCCTTTTCTCTCACATCTACTATAACTTGCTGAGATTATTGAAATGGACACGTCACTTCAACCCAACTGGTATACGTGTGGTGGGCAGTGAGATGTCTGACGCTCAAGTGATCGCGGTTTCTCCAGAATGCGAAAAGTCTGGGCATCTGGAGTCATGCAGGATGACAAATGCCCATGGACTTGATGAAGCCTGTGCACCGATCGGGGTTCGGTGATCGATCGGGATGCGTGCGTGTCCTCGGTGGTTTTTTTGGGATTATGTAGACACTCGGGTATGTACTGGCCAATATTTGTCAATAGTGGGGATGTGCTTCAGTGAATTGAACGTCTGGGTGTCGAACTTGAAGCGAACGCCACAAAATCGAAACAAACTTTTCTTTGACCGTCATGGCGCGCAAAACTCGTCAAAGCATGCCTTTGCCAACGACACAGCGCACCCCGCCTATCCGCTTTGCTGTATGTACAAGATCATACGCATCTGTTTATTCTTACGCATTAACAGGAAGACGAAGCCAAGAAGAAGATGACGTCGACAACGACCAAGGTATGTTCACATGAAGTCCATGTCTCTCACGGGGGCATGGGGTGATGCACTCTCGTCAACCAGTTGCTTCTATGCCATCTGAGCCGTGTTGCTGACATTGGTAGCAGTCCAAGTGCACCAAGTCTAAAGGAAGCTCAGGGTGCTGTTTGACCCGCTGGATCATGCGTCTGGGTATCTTTTATTTGATCTACGCGGCGCTGTTCCGTTGCTCGTCCGAACCGTTCTCGTTCAATTACAACCCGAACCACGAGCTTCTTGTGTGTCGCGAGATGGCATCTGTGCATGAAAATGTAGCACCTGTGATTCATGACCTTGGTGTGAAAACACACGACTTCTTGCATCCTTATGCTGGCAAGTACATGGATGCCACACACGATGCATGGAAGCGATACTCGCCTGCCCTGTACAAGTCGTCCAAGCAGGTGCACGACACGTACCGTATGCATGTCGTGCCTGGTGCTCGTGCCCTGTACAAGCAAGCGCATGCGTGGTCGTTGCCACACCAGCGCACGCTCCATTCGTACTACAAGAAGCACGTGTACCCTTATGTGAAGAAGATGAACAAGGCGTTGAACCCTTACATGCGCACGTATCATAAGGACGTGCACCCACACGTGCTCAAGGCCGGACGCAGCTTATTTGATGCTCACGATGCGTCGTCCAAGTACTACGTCGAAAAGCTGCACCCACGTATCAAAAACAACATCTATAATGCGTACAAGTTTGGTCGCCACACAGCTTTCCCATTTGCGCATCATCATTACGTGACGCATGCTCACCCGCATGTGAAGAAACTGCATGCTTCCGTGAGCGCGGCTGTGGACCAGGTGCTTCAGAAGTACGGCATCAAGGACGGCTCGTTGGTGAACAAGGTGACGGATAAAGTCCAGGATGTTTACAGCCAAGCAGGCGCGAAGGTCTCAGAGGCAGCGTCAGCCGTCGACGAGACACTTAGCAAGTCGGGGCTGAAGGACGGTTCCGTCGTCAACAAAGTGCCCGAAGCTGCTCAGAACGCTTATGAACAAGCGAGTGAGGTCATCGACCAGACGCTGAAGGACCACGGTATTAAGGAAAAGACGATGGGCGAGTCTGTTGCTGATGCCGTACAGGATGCATACGAACAAGTCGAAGAGGCTGTAAGTATGTGAGCGTGCGTGCTACCACCACCTGTTGATGCGCGGGCCTATGTAAAAGCCTTAGGTGCGTGCGCTGCATTTGCGTGATAGCGCTTTCTTTCCCCCTTTCCCTTTTCTTGCGCAGTCGGAATCTAATACATTATTGTTGACAGGATGTATCGAGTGTAAACGGACAACGCGATCGTGCTGAGTCTGAAATTGAGAGTGCCAATTCTTCGTCAGAGAGTGAAATTGATCCCGAGTCGGGCGAGCCTGTGAAGGTGCTTCAGGCTCGTCTTGATGCTGAGCTCTTATATGCAGAGGATACATTGTCAGAGCATGAACGTCAGATCGGCAGGCTCGCATACAACCAGACGAATGAAGTGCTGAAAGAAGCTGTAGAATCCCGACGGCTTGCTCTCATGCTCATTCCATCCCGGCTTGAACAAGTGTTTGGAATTGCCATTGATCATGGCATTTCAGCGTCGTTTTTGCGTATGCTGCGTGCTGCGAAAAAACATGCGGCATCGATACCCGCGCCGATTCAGCCGTCGGCTGCTGAATGGAAGAACTTCTTGGAGGAAAGCCTTGCTGAGGGTGTCGAGTCTATGATCGATGTGTATGATGAATTGCGGACTGGAATCGAACAGGTCATCTATGCGAGCAGCAGGACTGAGCAGCAGTTGGTTGAGAAGGGCGTCCAAAAAATCCGTGAGCTAAGCCGCAATGCCTTGGCAGCATTCTACGACCTAATGGAACAAGCTGAATTTCAGCGAACGTACTATGACTACCTCGGCTGGGATTTGGCTATCAAGCGTCGTGGACAAGAGTTCCGTGCTGACACACACAAAGAACTAGGCGCTCTTTCGTCGAATGGCGAACCTCTCTCGAGCGAGCCAGACATGCTTGGTCCTGATCTTGACGAGGAAGTTGCCAAACTACAACCAAGCGTGATCGAGTTGTTCAAACGTGCCGAGACGAGCTTTGAACTCTTGGCACGCCAGTTGATGGACAATCCAAGCTACGTGTTGGATAAGAATCTCTATGCGACTTTCTTGGTGCAGGTGCATGGCCATTTGGATGATCTTTCCACTTTTGTTCAAGAAATCTTGGTGAACACCACGCTCCGTCTTCGTGATGACATTGTGCGTGCACGCGAGTCTATGGGCATGCCACGCCTACCTGATGATGGCCTCCTGCGCGATGTGGCTAATATGCCTGTACCTCCTGAGCTGCAGCGTCGTCGCATTAGTACGCCAGCAAGTGAACCGGCGCAAGCAACAGGCCCTACATCGTCAATGCCAGAAGATCATACATCCTCGGACTGGCCTGCAGCAGGCGAGCAAATGGCCTCCGTTTTGCCAGTGGGAGATATCTCGGTTAACGTCGTGGACGAGGGCCTACCTCCGTCTTCGGAAGAGGCTAGCAGTGCAACGCCAATCTTGTCCCCTGATGCCACGATTGAAGAAGCAGCGACACCTGCGTCTCATACTGAAACTGGTTCTGGCATTAGTGCTTCTAATGTTAGCGCTTCGACCGACCCGAATGTCCTGTCGACGAACGCTGCTGCTGTGCCAACAGCAGAGATAGTACCGCATTCCGACCTATCCTCGTCGAGCATGGACAGCGTATCCATTTCCAACTCACCCTCGCAAGCGGTAGACCCCTTGGATCAGGCTTCGGCGTCATCTGTTGACTCGAATCTTTCCGTGACGTCGTCGATCAACCCTGAACCCACGAGATTGATCTCATCTCATCGAGTTTCTCAGGACTCGGTTCCCTTGTCGAGTGTGTCTGACTCCACGCAAGCGTCGCCTCGTTCTTCTAGTTCGATCAATACTGAATCGGAAGAGGCCCCGAATGTCACCCTCGGCTTAGAAGCATCCTTTGTACCTACAAGGTCAAGCTCTCAATCGACAACTGCTTTTGGCTCATCTGGGCACATGCCTGTGTCGTCAAGTCCCCACACCATGGTGCGTGGAGTACGATCGTCTGTGCGCGAGTCGAAACCCGAGTCTAGTTTCGTTTCATTTGGTACATATCGCCATTCTGAGTTGTAGTCTTTTCCTCCCTTTCTATCTATGCCCATGGTTAGAATGCTTGTTGAACACACCCGAACTTTACCTTCCCTTTCCACCCAATTTCAAATTTGTCCACTGCTCCAACGAAATCCGTATGAAAACATTTCATGCGCTACGCAAATACCTATGTATGTTGTTCAAGTGCCCTCACAAGAATAGCGGTACATGGTTGGGAATATTCATCTACAAAATCGTACCTAGACCGAGTGATTTGAGCCCTCGAATATAATAGGCTTCAAGACCAGCTTGCGCATGATCCTCCTCACCTGTAGGCACGCCACTCAGAATTAGTTCAAGCTTCGTCGAGTCGTCACCTTGAGTAAGTTCCGTTGTCAAGGTGCCATGATGTCCGGCAGGCCACTGTGGAATGCGCCATGTCTGCGTGAGCTTACGTGGCGCCGACACCTCGACAATGGAGCCGGAAATGTTGCCGCCAAAGAGCGAGAAGTTGGCTCCCACATTCGGGGAGAACTGAGCTGGTGCCTTGCTCCACATCGGAATCCGATGAGGATTCGTGAGTAGGTCCCAAAGGTCAGCCTCACTGATGGCCAGATGACTCGAGACTCGCACATCCGCAGTACTTGTCGTGACAGCACCAGAAGCAGAGGACGCATTTTTCTGAGTGCTCTGTGCATTAGACGCGCCGGCAACTGGTGATGCAGCTGCTGCATTAGATGTTGTTGACGTCGACGCAGCCCCATCTTCATGGCCAAGGTCTCTTGCGTGCGACTCAACGAGATCCTTTTGAAATTGGTGGAACTCATTTTGCAACGCTGGTACGAGATCCTTGCGCACTACGTGGTACAGGTCAAGAGCCATGCCTGTCGACTCCGACAGTAGTTCTGTCTCATAAAGATAGGGCTCATCGTTGTCTTCATTTTCATGTGACACTTCAGGGAACTTGATCGTTCCATTCGCCTTCGTGCCATCACCGGCCTCACCTGACCAAGCTAGAGTGACAGAACATTCATAGATTGTAATCAGCTTGCCCTTGCGGTTGCCAAGCTCCACGTCTCCCTCAAAGCCTGTCAACTTGTCTACTTTGACAGACGCGTTGGTGCCGTCATTCAACGGTTTGCTTTGACCAACAAGGTGTTCCGTAAACCATTCTTTTGCCCATGGGGTGCATCCCTTCGTCTTCCAGTGGTAATGTTTATTCCATGTCGACATTGTTGCAAGAAAGAAGGGTTGACTTATTCAAAGATGCGTCGACGCAAGGAAGACGAGATTCCTGCGTCCCTCCATATAAAATGATCTCCATTGCACGCACGCTCCGTGCACACTAGCAGCTACGCACGTATTGTATGGGACATAGAATTCTCGAGAAACTATGAGCCACGTGGCTCCTACGTAAGTTCACTGGCCTGGTGAGTGTAAGTTTTCTGTTTCATGCGAATTGTGGCCCAACATCCGCAGACGCGCACGTATCATCGCTCCACACGCAAATACACGTACCTGCTGGTATAGACTGTCAACCACATGGGACATTTGCTTGAGAGTGCCAAGAGCCATCTCGTAGGTCTCATCATCGTCTGCCTCTTCAAACACAACTAAGCATCCTGCGCCTTGATCCAGAATGCCTTTAAATTCTTTGTCAAGGATCATTTGACTAAGTCTGAAAAAAAAAGCGTCAGTGTCTGCAGCCCTACTTGGAGGCGGATCCACGTACTTCTGCTCAATTTCTCGTACAGGCTGATGAACAAGTGAGGCAATATGTTGTAGTTCAATGCGCGAGTATGGTTCAATAACGCGAAGAATATTTTGTTCCAGTAACTTATCGTACAAAGTCGACAGGTGATTCCGAACAATTGGGTCACTTGCTAGTTCTGTTTTGAAAGCGTCAGTAATTCAATTTCAACGATAACTGAGCACATACCATCTTTGTACTGTTGTAGAGCTTTTTCAAACTTTGTAAGAGAACGATCGCTTTGAGCGTCTGCGACCGCTTTCATGACTTCCATCTCCCGATGTCCCGCATATTTGCTAGCGACCTTGCCCTCGAGGATCGAGTGCACTTCTTCAGGTTGTGTCAGCATGATTTTACACAGCAGCATGTATTTGAGCGCGGGTAATGTGCGAGGGTCATCCATTGAGTCGAATCCCTCCAGTGTCTCGTAAAAGTACGATGCGGCTGTATGAAAGTCCTTATCCTCGGCATGTAAGATACCGCTTTGCATGTCAAGCTGGGCTTGCATTAATGGAGGACAGTAAATCGAGTTCGCTGCGGTGCGCCCAGCCGTCAGCGCCGCCTTGGCTTTCGGGAAGTTGGAAATGGCATGGTTCACCTTAGATTCGAGCAGGTGGACCTCAGTAAGGATCATTTTGTCATCGAGCGTCTTGAGTTCTTTCAGCAGCTGAGCAATAAGCGGCAGAGCCTCGCGATATGCCCTTGCTTCATAGTACTGTGCAATTAGCTTGGTCTCAAGGTTCTGCTTCAAAAAAATGCGCTTTTCTTGTCTCGCCCACTCTGCGTTTTCCTTCGTCACTCGAATCTGCACATCACGACTATTTGGAATGTCATTAAAGTAGTCAATGAGTATGCGCACTAATTTTGCAGTTTTGGCTTTAGCAATCGATGCCATGAACTGCCGTGAGTCAATCACCGTGCGAGCAAGACCTTCTGCATCTCTTTGGTCACGGTGGAGCTGTCCAAGTCGCAAAAGCGCTTGCTCCTGCTCGGACAAAAGTGCTTCATCGTCTGGTGCTACAAGCACATGTCAGTCTCGTGACTCATACAAACACCACACAAACACCGATGGCATGCGTAGATTCGTACGTACCAGCTTTTTGGTGCAAGATAGTCACAAGTATGTTTTTCGCCTCATCAATGCGACCAGCTTCGATTTCTCGATTCGCATCGGTAACAGAGCTGATCGCTCTGTGTGTTGACGCCATGTTGTTGAATGAATGTGCGTCCAAGTCGAGAGCAAGTCTGGCGGTGGTTTAACTCGCAACCCGCTGCCGCTTGACTGTCTTGTTCCATCGACGCGCGGCCTCTGACGCCTTTTGGTGGGCTTTTTGCTTAGTCATCATTCGGCCGTGCAGCCGTAGGGCCACGCGTCCTCGCGTTGCGTCAGACAGTGTGTCGATGACTTGTGGGTGCGGCTAGCATCAACCGTTGTTATCGTAGTCGACGTTGCCACTTGTGGCTGCTTCAGCGCTGCATTGTACATCATCATGGAAGACGATTCCATTGCACCTATCCCTAATCCTGTTGTGCAGCAACAAGTATTTCTTTTGCAACGTGATGGCTCTTCAGAAAGTACACGAAGACAAGCGCTCGAGAAACTCTTGCAGAATATCGACCAGGATGAAATGGCTCCGTATTTAACGTTCTTGCTGAGTGACGCGCGCATAGCCGCACATTTACCACAAAATGAAGAGCGTTTGCAGAAGTTACGCGCGAAAAATGAAAATGAACTTGCGCGATTGGAAGCCGCGCAGAAACAAGCCGAAGATAGCGAGGGCGACGTGGAATTGCATACCGTGTTGAAGCAGCGCGCCATGTATCTGGCGCGAATTGGAGACAAAGATGGCGCACTCCCTGCTATTGATGAAGCTTTCGCAAAGGCCACCGGAACGGGGTCCAGAATTGACCTGACCCTGCTCAAGATCCGCCTAGGCCTCTTCTATGGCGACACAGACCTCACACAAGCTAGCATGACCATTGCTGCGTCTTTAATCGAAGAGGGTGGTGACTGGGATCGCCGAAATCGACTGACCGCATACCGCGGCGTTTATGCAGCATCCATTCGTGATTTTGAGACTGCTTCCAAGCTATGCACAGAAGCACTTAGCACGTTTACCGCTACAGAACTGATCGAGTATCTTGAATTTGTCCTTTTGACGATTCTTACAAGTATGGTGTCACGTTCACGCCGTGAACTGAAGAAACTCATGGAGTCACCTGAGGTCCTACAGGCGATTGATGATTTGCCATTTATGCGTGAATACACATCAGCACTCTACAACAGTGAGTATGCCCTATTCTTCCGCACACTTGCCGAAGTCGAACAAAGGTACCTGCTTCCCTCGCGTGTGTTATCGCGCCACACGCAGTACTATGTTCGAGAGATGCGGATTATTTCGTTCTCGCAACTTCTCGAGAGTTATCGGAGCGTTGCACTCGATAGCATGGCCGCTGCCTTTGGTGTTTCGTCTGACTATATGGACCAAGAACTCTCACGCTTTATTTCCGCGGGTCGCTTGCCAGCTGTGATTGACAAAGTTGATGGTATAATTGAAAATCGCCGGCCCGACCAGAAAAATGCTCAGTATGGCCGCATCATCAAGGAGGGGGATGTACTCCTCAACTCACTCCAAAAGCTCTCTCGAACAGCGTTGTAACATGGAATAGACTACATAGATGTTCATGCCCATTCCAGCCTATGTATGTAATGGCATCTTTGAAAAATTACAGCTCCTTGTACAGCGTCGCGAGTCGAATCTGCGGCTTCGCTCGTCTGGACAAAAAATCAACAAAAGCTAGTACAAGGTGGTAAGCACAACTTAGCCACTGGTCCGTGGATGTGTTCACGAATCTAAAGCAAGGATAGAGTGTTACGTTTTCATTCATGTCATTGCGTCATCTTTACAAGAAGCGATGGATGTCAGTTCTCAATCAAGCCTGGCCAAAACAGCGCTCTATTTATGAAAGGCTTCGTTCAGTGCGTTAAACATGCCTGCTGCTAGCATCCGCTGCTCAACGCTGGTCTGTGCTGAGGAAAGCTTGTCGGGATGCAGACGCGCGATGGCTTTCGTATACGCACGCTTTACCTGCGCATCAGTGATGAGCTGGTGCAGATCAATCTTCTTCCAATCAAGTGCTTCCCAGATCAGACCATACTTGGGGTCATCCATCGATGCCAGCAAAGCACGAACATTATTTTCTTTTCCTTTTGTCCATGCTTGGATTCGAGCATCCACTGAGTCTTTATGTGCGATACGTTGCGCATCTTCTTCATCTTGCGCTTGCCGAATCGCTCGCATGCGTGCCATACCATCTGAGTCTGTAGTCAGGGAAGACCGACTCGATGCTTGCGCACGGCCATGTGTGGGCAGCGAAAATCGTGCAATGCTAGGCTTTGTTGGATTTAGCATTCGCTCACAGCGAGCAATGCCATCCATTGCAGCTCGACGATGAGTTTCGCCGCTTTTGACGCCGCTTCCTTCTGCACGTTCGTAACGCGCCAGTTTGTCCCAGTCCTGCTTGGCAAGCGCGTATTTCTCCACCGCTTCGTACGCACGCGCTCTCTGAGATACACTTTTTGCATACGCTTCGCGCAAAATGAGAGATGCATGCGAAGCAGGTAACGCATCCTGGCTAGGGCGGTAGATGCCACCTTGCATAGACGGAAGAACAATCAAATTAATGGAGGCGGTGCAATCCGCGCTTGCCCCGGCACTGTTACCATTTTTCAAGCGCACGTTCGCGCGGTTGTTCAAAAGAGGAATACGCCACAACGATGTGTGGGGAAGAAGGTCCAGTGCCTTGGTGTATTGCTCTTCCGCATCTGCATAAGCACCGCGAAGAAAGTGCATATTTCCCTGATCTTTGTGATGAGTAGCGCGGTTAACGAGAGTGGTATCCTCCGGCGCAATCGTTCGCTCATGGCGGCAGTTTTGAAGGGCAGGTGATGCTGTAGAAGAAGGGGCTGAAGAGCTTGCACGCGCAGCAGGCTCATCATGCTTCGTCGATCGTCCCGCTGCTGCCGGAGGTGTTGGACGGGATGATGCAGGATCGCATTCATCGCCAAGTAGCAACACGTCATTCGACTCAACAGATGCGGGTTGGGTGGGGATGTCTGCTTTGGCTTTGCACTCTGTCGCCGTTGCTCGGGGTGCCGCGCTGGAAGACGAGACGTTTGCTGAGGGTGATTCGGCCGGCGCTGGCGCAGTACTCATCCAACGAGGCGTGGCGTCGTAATCGACAGGGCGTTGAGAAGACGACCTGCCGCCCCAACGACGTAATGCATGCCGGCGTAAACCAGACGCAACTGACATCGCCGTTACGTCTTGACCATCGCCACGAGCCTCATCCATAGCCTTACGTGCCTGAGCCTTTGCGGAGTCCCACCACGCGTTTGCATTTTTCAGCATGGACGTGCCTAGAGTGCTTGCTTGTGAATACAGCTGATCTGCCTGTTGTTGGAAAGACTTGGTTGCCGGATCGAATGGGTTCGAGAAGGATGGCTGAGCTGGGGTTGGACGGCCAGTGCGTGTCTCTGCTGGTGCCATGCGTGAAGTCCGACGGCGGTCGTCGCCATCTTCTTTCATGGATTTTGAAGATATGAATTCAAATGTAGGAGGTGGCGGTTGGGATGCAATCAGAGTGTCAGCTGCCTGCTGAACGTCTTGTCCTGACGATGTCTGCGCAAGAGCCTCGCGCGCTTCCACAGGGCCGAAGCCCATCTCGACCAATTGGCCAACAATGTGGGGCGGCGGTGATCTTGAAGGGCTTGGAGCCATATGACCTGTAGGTTGTTTGGTTGGGCTGGAAGAGGACGTTGTTAACGGTCGTTCTTCTGGGCAAGTGGACGATTCCTTAGCTGGTTGGCTTTGAACAGGCTTTAAAAGATCACCCAACAGATCGGCGCCATCATTAGGGGCAGTCGGTAAGGGCGTAGGAGGAGAGGGACAAGTGCGGAAATCAGCGAGGAGATCGTCCTCGGTGGGATATTTTGAGGATGGCGCAGCTGAGGGCGAAATCGACTGCATTGAACGCATAAACATGGCTGACTTGGAATGCAGCCTCTCACCAGCAGTGGATGCCGACATGCTTTCGAAAGCATCCAAGCCCCATATGTCCTGCGATTTCTGTTCCTTCACATGCGAGTTAGCCTGCGGCACTGACGGCGTTGTTTTCCTCTGTTCCTTCTGTGCTTGACCAAATGATGGGAGGAGAGATGCAAATGCATCCATACTTTCATTCTTAGAAGCCGTTGGTGCCCGATTTGCAGATACAGAGGCAGACTGGGGCTTCGACGACGCATCTTGGCGTGACGAGGATGGCATAGAGCGAAGCAATGCGTCGAAATTATAGCTAGAAGATGCCGTGTTGTTTTTCTGCTGCTCAGGTTTGTCACTCCATTCTAGCTCGACTAGATCATCCATGACGATGCTCGTGCGCAATCTAGACTAGATAGCCTAGATACTAGCTTGAATCAATGACGTTCACAGCGCACCGGATGGATGTCCTGGTGTGAAACGAACGCGTCATGTTGAAGTAGCATCACGTGCTGCGCTGGAGATCTCCGCATGTCGGCCCCTGACACCTGAACCAACCTGTGGCACAGACAAAACGCGGTGTTGCTGGGTCCTAACAACCTCCAACCTCCACGATCACAGACCACAATCACACCAAGACCCTAGAAGGTGGAAAGTAAGAGAGAAAGAGTAAGGGATCTTTGTGAATAAGAGCGTGTGTTTGTGTGTTGTGGGTGTGACCTTCGATTTGATTTTTCTTAACACTATCCTTCAACCATGTTCCGCACACCGAATCCGTTTGAGGAGCTCGTCAACAAGGCGACAGATGAGAATCTAACGACCGAAAACTGGGACCTAAACCTGGCACTATGTGACAGACTTGCATCGAATGATGAGAGTGATGCACGAAAGTGCTTGGCGGCGATACAAAAGCGCATTTCGAATCGAAATGCAAACGTTCAATTGTACGCCATCACGCTTACAGACACATTGTCGAAGAATTGTGGTGATGCCGTGCACCACGAGATAGCATCGCGAGCATTTATGCAGACTCTTAGCAAAGTGGTGCAAGATCCAAATACGCACAAGCTCGTCAAGCAGCGAATTCTGCGCACGCTCATGTCATGGCGTGATGAATTTAGCAAAGATGACACTCTTGGCCTCGTCGCTGAAACTGTGCACGAGTTGCGTGAAGAGTACTATGACCTAGATGAAGAGCCTTCTCCCAGAACACAGGCACACCAATCAGAGGAAGATGAGCTTCAGCGTGTGTTAGCATTGTCTTTACATGATCAAGGTGGTCGTGGAACGAATGCGAATCATAGCTCGTCGTCAGGGTCGGGGCCATCGACGAGTTTCGTACCGCAGCGTGCTGCTTCCCCGCCTCTACCTACAGCAACAACAGATCGTTCGTCGACCTCGCGATTTAGTATGCCAAATCCGTATGACATCGACGCGGCGCAGGATTCTGCATCTGTTGACCAGGGCGAATCGTCTGTGATGCCTGTTGCCCAGCCGACTACGACTCAATCAGCTGTTTCGTCAGGGCCTGACGCCACAATAGCGCGACGAACGGCGTCGGCACGCCCTGCATTTGTGCGAGCTTTGTACGACTTTGAGCCTGATGAGCCTGGTGAGCTCGCATTTCGACGTGGCGATGTCGTGCGTGTGTTGGACAGCGTTTATGAGCAATGGTGGCGTGGTGAGCTTCGGCATCAAGTGGGCATTTTCCCTGTCAACTACGTGGAGGCTATGCCTGACACGACGCCTGACATGATCCATCAAGAGCAGGAGCTGGAGCGTATGGTTTTTACGAATGCATCTGACATACATGTGCTTCATGCGCGTCTTCAGCAACTGCGTCCCACCGATAACTTTGTGGATGATGATGAGCTGCAGGACCTTTACCAACGGTCGCTTGCACTTCGACCAAAAATCATCCGCTTAATGGAGACTTATCACACCAAGGTGCAGGAGCTCCGATCTTTAAACGACAAGTTCGTTCGTGCACGATCGATGCTAGACGACCTAATCCAGCAGCACGTCTCTACACCGATATCCGCAGAGCCCAGCAAACAAGATACTGCGGCAGCACTGGCAACGGCAGCACCAGTGGCCTCAGGATCCGTATCCAATGTGGTGCCTCAAGAAGACGAGAAACGACGTCTCTTTGAGCGTGCACGAGCCGAGGTCGAGGCGTACCAGCGCGAGCAGCAAGCACGCAGTGCACTGGAGACCGCCTCTCCAGGAGCTGCTGGAGCAGCAGGGCTAGGTGCCGGAGGGCGATCTGATGTGATGCATCATGCAAATGAGCTGGATGGCCTGTCGTTCGGCCCACCCTAGTACATGCCGGTGAGACGCTCGACGAGGCGCGGAATGGATCGCAGAACAGGAGATTTTGCCCACGTCCAGATGTATGCGTCAAGCTGTTCCTCTGTCATGCATGCCATCCATGCCATTGAAGCATCTGTGTTAGCTAGATCATGAGCTCGCTCGATGATCCGCGAACCAGCTATGAGAGCTGCCGCACGAACGCAGTATGCGTCGCGGCGCTCGAGTGTGGGTCCGGGCACGTTACTGTTGTCGCCTTGTGGCGCTGGATGCCACGATGCTAACACATGTTCGTGATGGAAGCGGAGGATGCCAAGATAGCTCAGGATGGTGGGAATGACATTATCGACGAACATGGGGAGAGGCTCACAAAGACCATGGCGCCAACGCCGTGCAAGTGCACGCAAAGGCGCGGGTAGATCAGCCACGCTGTCTTCATCGACATCCATAAGTATATTGTAAAGAGCATGCACAAAGAACAACGCCTTCTTCCACAGACAAACGCGAACCCCGTCGATGTTGATGGCGTCGTCAAACGCAGAGATCCGTGCCAGTTGCGAAGCCATATACGCTTCGACGTGCTCCTGCTCAAGCGCTTGCTCGCAAACGTCGAGCACATACGACGCAAGATCCTGGTATCCATGCTCACGAAGGAAGGCTGCCGTCTCTGTGCACATCTGAGCCGCCAGCTCGAGGGGCTCCTGCAATGGCCCACCAACTGTGCCCACGGTGATGAATGGTATCGTGGGATGCGGTGTCTCCGTGTGCGTAGGAACACCGAGTGCCTGTGCGAGGGAAGCAACCGTCACAGTTTCCAAAGCGTGAGCATCCAGTGGTGTGTGACCTTCCTCGTCGTGTGTTGTCAAATACATAGCCAGCACGATTCGTCGTACACAGTCGTATGCGCCGTGCCCCGTGACACGATGAAAGTCGACTCGGTAGCCGGAGAATGCATTGAGCATAGACAAAACGGCTATAAAATTAAGCTTATGATGAAACGAAGCGAAGCGAAGGGGAAATCGTAGTCCATGCTGCAGTTTGAGCGCATCAAATTCGTCAGCACGAAGGCCGCGAAGGAACGCATCGACTTGATCCGCGTCGATAGATATGTGCGCTTGGTCCGCTACGCGAGCACACTGCTCACGCACATGCTTGAGAGACATAGCCGTCGCGACGGACAGCGTCACAGGATAGTCTTGATGGCTCGGTTGTGCCACAGGCTACGTTACCAACGAGCGCCTCGCTTGCCCCCTCCCCCCCCCCCACATCGTCGAAGGCGATTCACAGAGGCAGACCTGTTCATGGAGGTGTGTACACTTGGTTGAATCCGAACTTGGCGGCCATGCATACACACACAGACACGCGCGCACGCGCGTGCGAGTGCGAGTGTTCACCAACGAGGGTGTGGAGAGGTGAGAATATGGACTTTCGGCCGACATCGTAAATGCACTCACTCGCACACATAGAATGCGTCGTCGTCGGCAACAAGAGACATTCTTCTAGCTCTCGCACAATGGCGCTTCGCACGACCCTTGCCCAACTTCAGGCGCAGCCGCAAGGCACACCCTCTGCACTCATGCGTGGGCTTACTAGATGGAAGCAGAGTGTGCGTGCGCGAGCTGCAGATATCTCAACACGACCAGGAGAGGCGCCTATGGCTGATGTGGCACGAAAGACATTCCGACACTGGCGAAACGAAGAGACAGGACATTGGCAACCACCCAAGTACTCACAGCGTCGGCAGGCGCAACTCGTGCGTGCTGCCTACAAAATGGGCACAGAAGACTCGGTCGTATCGAGTCCAAAGTTTGCGCGGTATGCGCAACGGATGGAAAGCATGCCCACGCACGAAGTGCTTGTGGGCTGGCCCACGGTCACTTGGCCGACGTTGTCTGCCGAAGAAGATGCAAACGAGGCACGTCGCATTGCACGGACATATGAAGCACATGGGCCGTATGCGGGTCGTTCGGCCGCACGCATGTTTAAAGGCAAAAAGGGCGAGCGAGAATCATATCAACGGCGACAGCGTGTACAAGAGATTATGCGCACTATGGATGATACCATCGCCGAATGGCGCAAGGTATGTGAACGGGACAGAGTAGCCTTTGTGATTCATTTGCTCACATTATACAGGAAAAGGCAGACGCGCGTGCCAAGGAGAAGCCCCTTTCGCCCTTGTAGAGTAAGAAATATACGCTGTAGACTCTCAACATCGCGCTATGTACGTAAGAGAAAGTCCAGTACAGAGACGTGAACGAAAATACATATAATAATAAGAAACAACGTTCACCAAGATGCTGTGTCCTGTATCGTGCAGCGGATGCAGGCGCATTATGCCCGCGGCATTTCTGGTGCTTGGATCACCGCTGGCCATATATAACCGGGACTCTTTCCAACACATGACATGACAGTGCTCCCTGCGACAATATGAAATCAAACATGTGATCCACATGTTTCTCCCTAGACATATTTTCGTCCATTTCGCAACCTCGCGCGCACGCGCAGCCGATACGAGTGGAGGTTCTCACCCGTGTCGCCGCCTCTTCCTCTTACTCCCCCACGTTCGTTCGTTCTTGGCCGTGGTCTTGTGCGTGTGTGTGCTCGCGTGTTGGTCTCATGACGGAATGGACGCAACAAGCACACGTGTTTGCAGATCATGCAGTATCAGGTGTGCTGGGAGCTGTAACATCCTTGCACTTTGATCCATTTGCTGAGCTCTTGTGGGCTGGTAGTGAGTCTGGCCAGCTGTCGTCCCACACCAATACACTTCCTACTCTACCGCGCTATACATCATTGGCTGCTCATGGCACACCAACGCACCGACAAGGTGTGCGTGGGATCCTTAGCGACGATAAGTACGTGATGAGTGTAAGTGAGCGTAGCGTGTGTGCATCACAACGAAACGGCCTCAATCGATGGATGCTTGACCTTGCGAAGAAGGCACCCGGTTTCTTGCTTGCCGGTGTTTGTGCATCACCACAGAGCTCATCTTCTGATATTATCGTTGGTGGCTCAACGACGAGTGCCGCGCCAGTGTCTCCTGATCCTAACCCGGGTGACGCGCTTCTAGCAGTTCACGCAAATTCAGGACGCATCGTTCGTCGCGCACCTTCCAATGCAGCAGTCACACAGGTACGAAAGGGTCAGAAGTATGTGTGTGTAGGCACGGAGCATGGCGCGATTCAACTCCACGATCCACGCTCGCTGCGTTCAGAGCACAAGCTCTCTGCACATCATGGCGGTCTTATCGATATTCAGACAGATGGACACATGATCTACAGTATTGGATGGACACTCCGGCAGGGCCGGCGAGTGGCAGAGCCATTCATCAAGGCCCATGATTTGCGTTCCATGCACACACTTGTGCCGATCCCACTGACCGTGCCTGGTGGGCCGGCGCACCTTGCAGTGCATCCCAAGAAATCGTCTATTCTCGCTGTCGCGACGCCTCAATCACATTTCCAGCTTGTCGACATCCAGCAGCCGGGACTGGGCCAGTTCTACACTCTTGGGTCATCCGCTTACATCACTGCGTTGACGTTTTCATCCTCTGCCGATGCTCTGGCATTTGGTGAGTCAGATGGCACCGTTCGGCTGTGGACAAGCAACCATACACATCCGCATCCGCCAGCAAGTGTGCGCTTCAATGCGTATACGACAGCGCCCGTCACGGGGCCTGACTATGCGCCGCCGCCACCGGTCATTGAATGGTCCGATGACACGCCGCTCTCGTGCATTGGCATGCCGCATTACACAACGCCATTGCTCTCTCGCATCGAATACGATTCACTATGGACAGATGCAAGTCCGCTCTTTACCATGCACAAGCATGTGAACGAGCACGCACTCGAACATGCACGACATGTCCAGGGCGTGACGTTTGCGCGCGTGCCACTTCATTTGCGGGGCACACGCAATCGACTTGTGCCAAGTGACCACGTGCTTTCGCGCTTCGATCGGCATGGGAAACTGACACCTGCAGCACGCACTCAAATGATGCAAGGGAGACGCAGTGGATTAGCGCGTCGCGTCGACGTGCCAATGGCAGGGTTGTTCTCCGATTTGTCAACGGTTGCTGCACCAGAGCCGCCCCATTCTGACGGCAGCAGCCAACTTGATGTGCAGAGTGATGCGCGAAGCGGACGTCACCTGCGAACCCCAGGCAGCGACCACGCCGATAGTATGCCACATGATTTCAGATATCTGACCATTCAGTACAGCCGCTTTGGCGTCGAAGACTTTGATTTCGCTTCCTACAATCAAACTCCATACTCAGGCCTGGAAACAAATATCAGCGCGGCGTATGCCAATTCATATTTCCAAGCACTGCATTATACCAAGCCATTCCGAGCCTTTGCGAAACGCCATATCATGATGCCGTGCACGGCTGATGACTGCTTGTTGTGTGAAGCCGGATTCCTGTTCCGCATGCTGGAGGATGCTCGTGGCACGAACTGCCAGGCATCAAATGTCCTTCGCGTGCTGACACGCACGCCGCAAGTGGCTGTTCTCGGCTTGCTCGACGACCAAGTGGCCAATATGTCGTACGCACACATGGTCCAGACGCTGAATGGCTTCTTCCTCGATCAAGCGTCGCAGCGTGCGTTGAGAACAGGCGCCTCCATGTCCCTGTCTTCTACCATGTTCACGCTATGTGCGAATCCATGTGCGTGGTCCATGATGACGTACAGCACATGCGGTGAGTGTGGCCACACCACCGTTCACCCACATCTGTCTCATGTCGTGGACCTATTGTACCCACCAGGGAGACCTTCCCCGCTGCGCAATAGTGGCAGTGGTACCGGCACCGGCACCAGCACCAGCACCAGCACCAGCACCATCGGCGGTATGAATATAGGTGGTATTCCTAGTACCACAACATATCCTGCGTCCGGTCACGCGTCAACAGTGGCTCCTGGAGGTACGCACGACTTTGCATCCCTAGTAAGCGCTTCGATCCTCCGTGAGACTCTGTCCAAAACCCCATGCCGTCAGTGTCGCTCGCCCTTCTCACACCATCGGTCATGGCGTGCAATGGCATCAACAGATGCGCTCCCATCTGTATTGTGTATCAATGCAAGCGCACTGCATGCCGAACAGCTCACGCATTGGGCCGAACCGACTCGCAGCGGACGCACTTTCGTGCCCCCGCGACTCGTGATGTATGTTGACGAAATGGGGCTTGTTCATGTACAGAGCGAGTGGGAAGATGAACTACTCGAGAGTCGTTCGCAAGACGACAAAGAGGCGCTTCGCTCCAATGCTGCTTGTTACATGTTGCGTGCGATGGTGATTCAGGCTCAAGGTCGCTTTGATGCCCCTCATCTGTGTACACTTGTGCGTTCACCAAATGATGATGAGCCGAACGCTTGGTACCTATTCAACGATTTTCTCGTGCGCCCGATCGACGCAGAAGACGCTCTTCGTTTTGGCGAGACATGGAAGGTGCCGGCCATACTTATGTGGGAACGCACCGATGCAGCAGCTCAATCCCATGCAGCGCATCTTGCTGAGCTCGGAAGTCATCTGCAGCTGGATACCTCGCTGCTCTTGCACGACGTGCACATGTCGCAGCACCGCGATGCGTCGCTCTGTCGACACCGTGTGTTGGACAAGACGGAGCTGCCCCAACCGGGGACCCTCGTTGCGATCGATGCAGAGTTTGTGGCGCTCGCGCACGAAGAGCTCGATGTGTTTTCCGATGGGACACGCACACTGCTGCAGCCCAGTCGCCTTGCACTGGCACGTGTGTCCGTGCTGCGTGGCGAAGGACCTCGGCAAGGCGAGCCGTTCTTGGACGATCACATCCACACGACGGAACGTGTTGTCGACTACCTCACACAATTTTCAGGCATCCATGCAGATGATCTTGATCCTGCCCGCACACGCAAAACACTTGTGTCGCACAAGACAGCGTACAAGAAACTGCGAATGCTGACGGATCTCGGCTGCCGCTTCATTGGACACGGACTCGCGAAAGACTTTCGCATCATTAACATCTATGTGCCGCCGCATCAGGTGATTGATACGGTACAGCTCTATCACTCTGCGGCACATCCACGCAACCTGTCACTGCGTTTCCTGTCGTGGTTCTTGCTTAAACGGGATATCCAGCAGGGGCTTAAGATCCGCACGGAGTCGGCAGAGCAGAGTCACGAGGGACACGACTCCATTGAGGATGCACTGGCTGCATTGCAGCTGTATCAGAAGTACGAGGAGTTTGTGCGCGATGGTCGCTTGGAGGACATGCTCGAGGACTTGTATGAGATTGGACCTCGCGTCAACTGGCGGCCACCAGAAAAAACATAGCTGTGCAGGCTCGTATACCCCATAGAGCTCGGCGATCGATGATGATTCATCATTGGAAACACGATGAGGTGTCGAACGAGGCACAGGCCCCCATGACATTAGCTCCAGCATTAGTCGGCACCGCCCCGTCGTCGTCTTCGTCCTTCGGTCGGCATGTCGTCTGGATGCAGGTCCGCTTCAGCCTGCAAGTCAGCGAGCTCATCACCAGCCACGTGCAGATCCGAGTCGTCATCGGACGAGTCGCCACTATCATCGTCACCGCCATGGTCATGGTTCGCCTCGCTCTCTTCATCCTTCTCGTGCCCCTCGTCAAAGATGCGGTCATGTGCATCAGGCGACTTGCCTCCCTCACCATCCGTGTCGTGCTCATGCGGCACGCCGTCATCGTCTTCATGATCATCGTTCGCACCTTGACCCTCGGCCTCCTGCTGGGTAGCTTCCTCTGGCTCGTCTTCATACTCGACGCCCTCCATGTCCAGCCGGTCAACTCCCTCACGCACAAGTAAGCGCCCGGCCATTTCGCGCTCGGTCAATGAACGATGCCCAACAACGAGCCGATGCCAGAAGCCTTCATACGGCACAAGCAGACGCTGCTCGGCCTTGCGTGTTCGACGAATCCGAAGCCCATATCGCATATCAATCGGATGGTAGTACGCAACTTGGCGGTCCTGACTCGCAGGCGACACCACTTGTTCCTGTCGGGTGCGTTCCTGCGCAGACTGCGGCGGCACGGTCGATGAAACGTCGTCCGTTGCATCGCGAGATCCTGGCTCGGCATGCGGCTTGCTATCATCATGACCGCCGGGATGAGACTCAGGTTCGCCATCGCCGTCGCCAAATAGATCGTCAGACTCGCCCTTCGTCGATGCGGCTGCTACCTGTGCAGAGATAGATGCATCGACTTGGACGGACGCAAGCTCGGGAGCTGGATCCGGCCGGTGGTCATCCAAGACCACAGCGAGCCAATGATCCGTGCTGGCAGGCTGATCAATCGGCTCCAAATCACGCACATGCCGGAAACCTGTTCCATAGACATTTGCATCGGCAGCAGTGGACGCTGAGGCGTCGCCCTCGAGCCATGGCACGCGGGGAAAGACGCCAAGACGACGACGTTTCTTGAAACGAGCAGCTGCCACGTCCTCACGTGCTTGTTGTGTGGACGAGTCGATGTCATCTGCCTCTGGTTCGGTGTCTTCTCCATACTGAGGCAGCGTGTCAGCACATGTCAGGTACATTGACACGCGCTGCTGCCCCGTCAGCGGATCGGTCACGGGCCTCAGTATCGCTGCATCAAGGCGCGGATCGGCGCGATCCTGCGCCACACGTCCCAAGGCACTAGCAAAGCGCACAACTTGGAAACTCGTGGCCCACGTCTCTGGGTCAGGCAACAGCTCGTACGCTGATGTCGCACGCACATGAGGCTTGCTGGGATGCACCAGCGACTCAATAGGCGTGTTGGCTGCAACAAATCCTTGCTCGATTCGCGCCATCTGCTCAGTGCGCACTGACGATGAGGACGAGTTGGAATGGCGCGCAGCGCCTTCCTCCCCGACGCCATGTCCCTCGTCCACTTCATGCTCAGGTCTAGAATCCGATCGTTGTTTTCGTTGTTGTTCAGCCCCCAAATACTCTGTCCGTCGAAGCCATGTCACGCTCGCAGCTTGTGCTTGCGCGGTCTGAAGCCCTTGCGACGACATCGCAGACGGAACAGGTATGTCATCCTGTGCCATGTCTTCCATTTCATTCGATTGCGATCCCGCCAAATCTGTGAGCAGAAAAGCATCGTCTTCATCTAGCTTTTCGTCGACGATGGACGTTGATTCTTCCTCCTTCTCAATAGGGTGTGTGCTATCACCAAGCCACAAGTACTCGAGACGCGCAAGATCCATCGGCATACCAGCCTCTGCATCTACAGTCACGGGTAGCTGCAGCGTGTCTGACAGGCGCTGCAAATACATAGGCGATACGTAGTTAGCCTCTGGTGCGGGAATCTGTACAAGCTTGGGTGGGTAGGGCAGTTCAGGCAGGGGGTTCGGATACCGAACACGCTCAATCAAATCACTATAGCGTTCGCGTCAGATCATATGTGCCACCAACATACCGCTTTTTCCGCGACGCCATTTTGTGTAGGGGGAAAGAGAGGAAAGAAAGAGGGCTGAAAGAACGGAGCTACCACGCGTCGATGCGGTCTCTCCCGGCGGGCAGCCCCTACTAGAGGAACGGCCAGATGCAATCAAGACGTGGAGCGGCTCAGATCACCTGCCTGGTCGTTGCGGCGTATCAGGGAGGGACTAGGGAGGGGGGACGATGGGATGGTCACGTGATGTTGAATCTGCCTCCATCGCTCAAACACGCCACCTGGCCCGATGAACGACGATTACGACGGCGTCGGCGGCGTCGGCGGCGACAGCAGCAACAGCAGCGGTGGCGACACGTACGACCAGCGCGACACACTAAAGCACCCCTAGGATCTGGCCCCACGCCTTGGCTTATGACAACGGGTGAGCATGTTCACGTGCGTGCATACCTGCATGCATTGTTCGGTCGGCACTGTGACAAGGCGACATACCAAGAAGCGGAAAACGCTCTGCTCGCGCAGCTAGAAGAATCGCGCGATGCCGACGATGAAGCATGCACGGCCTTGCACGATATTTTACGTGTGCAGGTTGACCGTGTTCTTCATCAGCGTATGGTGCGTGCAATCATTTTCTGACACAGTGTAGTCTGACTCAGAACTCGATGCAGCTGCCCTCGCTCTCATGCTCCGTCACCGCGACGATACCCTAGCACAGTCTACACCAGTGCCGCAGGTGCTATCGTGTTCTACACCATCATCCCCATGTTCTTCGTCGCTTTATACCCCCGCGTCGACAGCGGCGACAAGCACGGCCACGGCGGCAACGCCTCAGATCCATGCACATGTGCCTGAATTTCGCCCACGAGGCGCCCTTCCGGTAGCATATGCTGTGCCTTCGTCTTCAGCTGCCACAGCACATCCTGTCGTGACTTCTACGGACGCAGTCGTCGCGCCTGATCTCCATGACGATGATGATGACGAGTTTTCTCCATTTGCCCGCAGCGGTAATGGCGATGCTACGAGTAATATGATGATGTATGGCCCATCAGCTGCTGATATCTATGCGGGCGTCGCTGCGGCAGATGCAGGCTTGCATCCACTGGACTCGCCCCCCGACATAAGCACGTTGTCGCTCCAGGTTGAGGCGAGCGCACCAATGCTGACGCCACTTGAGGTGTTTTGCAGCGTCTTTCTTGCGCATAATCAAGGCCTCTTTATCAACGAAGCTGATCCTGCGGTCCGGCTTGAACAGACGTCGCGTCTGATCCAGCATGCGTTGGAGTGCAGTCACTACGATGTGAGCGCAGCTCTGCAAGTAGTCAAAGAGGCGCATGAGGCGGGACGGGATCTCATGGCCATGGAGCCGCCAACCTCCTCAGGAATCGACGACACAACGACGCGTGTGTGTCGCTTCTTCCTTGCAGGCGAGTGTCGCCGGAGTGACTGCCGCTTCTCACACGATCTCAACAAGGCACTGTGCCGCTTCTGGCTCCGTGGCCAGTGCTTGAATGATCCATGCTACTTCCTCCATGACTATGACGCATTGTCCATGCTCGCTCAGAGCCTTGTCATTGCACCAACCCCGCCCGCGCCCTTCCAGGACTTGGAGCAGGAGCAGGAGGGCGCGTGGATCGAGCGACCGAAACTCGATGCGTCACAAACGCCGTGGGCTGTCGCTGCGAAACATGCACCGACCAAGTCGACAACATCGGCTATTTCAACTGCCGTGGCGCCCACTGTCTCCAGCACTAAGCAGGCAAGAACAGCCACGGCCCCGCGACCTGTACAGAGTCACCGCATCCCGTTACGACCGCCTTCGCTTCTGCCGACCTTGTCGACGGGTAGTGCTTTGGCCATCGATACCGGCAAGATCCGTGCGGCACAGCCCAAGAACCAAGATGCCTGGAAAACCACGCTGGCCGTGTTGCATGCGCGTCATGAGCGCTTGCGCGAGCGGCTCCAGGTCGGTGCTGGCGGCGATGCCGGCGGTTGGGGCGCAAGCGCACAAGCGAGCCAGGAACGAGGTGCTCGCGGCCTGCGTGGCCGATGGATAGGCTCTGCGTTGGGTCTCTGCTTGGGTGTGGCAAAGCCGCAGGTCGCTGGCTCGTCCCTCTCGATGGACGAGCGGACTGAGGCTGTGTTGGACCTGCATGGTTTGCACGTTAGCGAGGCTCTGGATACATGCGAGCAGTTTCTTCTCGCGCTAGAGTCCGAGGGATTCCGAGGTCTCGCCTATGTGTGTGTGGGAGCAGGCAAGCATAGCGTGCGCTCGCGAGGCAAGCTAGCAGGAAGTATACGGGACTTTTTGATCGAGTGGGAATATCCCTACGCCGACTATGATGGCATTCTAGCCTGCGATCCATGTACACATAAATGAATGAGTAGATAGACTGGTAGACAGGCTAGTAAGCTGGTATGCCACAAGTGTTCTCTTTCTCGTTCTCTCTCTCTCTCTCTCTCTCTTGCTCTTCTACATGAATGCAGTTTGTCCCCGGCGAGCAAGCTCAATGATCTTCCAGCCACCGGTCACCTCGTTTTCCAACTCTGCCTCCAAACGAGTCAGGACCATCGCGTATCGGCACTGGATCGCTTGCTCAACGCTGCCATCGATGATCTCGCGCGTCTTGGGATCCGTAAAGTACATGAGCTCCTGTGTCTGGAAACTGATGACAAGCACAGGCATCGGACCAGTCTCGAGGATCTTGCCCTGCACAATCTCAATATTGGACAAATCGAGGATTCGGCCATCGGCAATGTAGCCACGCTGCAAGTATGGATCGAGCGTAGCCATCAGCACGTTGTACGTGGCCTCACCACACCATTGGCGCAGCAAGTGCCGCTGCGCCGTGTGGTACGCATCCAGCACTTCTGGAACCACGTATTCACGCAGATCAATCGTGAAGCCTGAGAGTGTGAATGAGGGATCCAGCTGCTTGATGGCCCGCACGACCTGCGCTGTTTCATTCTCCTCGAACCATGAAGCGACGCGATTCGTCACACCACGCAGTCGTTCAATAAATGGATGTTCCGAGTCCTGGTACTGCTCGTGCCAATCATGCAAACGACGCATGATGGGGCTTTCCTGTGCAAACCTGCTCCATCGCGATCCTTGGGCTGACTCAGGCGCCAAAACAAGGTCGCCTCCCGCCTCAGTATTCTCGCTGACACGATTTAGACGCACTGCATATCCGCCCAATTGTTTCTGTGGCTGTGCGCTGGCTGACGATGACGGTGACGGCGAGGACGATGAAGTACCGTCGCTACCCACCCCAGCATCATCGGCTGTCTCACGACCGGCCGCTTCTCCTGCAGCGGCTGCGGCAGCAACAATGGGATCCACAGGCTCAGCGTCCACATCATGCACAGGCGGACGGCGGCCAATCTTGCGCAACCGAGTCTCTCGCTTTAAGCGCCGTGCATCAGCAGCACTGGTTCCGTGCGCGATACGGATATCAATCGCAGAACTGCCGTCGTCAAACGCCTCGTTGATCGTCTCCGCAAACGCCTTGTACACCTCCGTATTGCGCACAGGCGCCGTGGAGTCTTCGATTTGCTGGCGCAGCCGACTTGACATGGCCGATAGCGAGCGCATCAGTTCACTTTCCTCCATCTGACGGAGCGTCGTGCCGATGGCCGAGCTGACTTGGCCCCCACTCTTGCGCAACTGCTCAGCGGCAGCTTGCAGACGGGGGTTGTGCTTGATAGACGACACGATGCGTGCTCGTTCGTACGCTTCGCGCGCTTTGCGCATGGTCTCGGTATCCTGGAACTTGGCTGATTCGCCCTGCAGCTGCTTGATATTGTCCTGGAACTCGCGCGATTTTGTCAGTTCCTGACGCAGCGTCTCGACGAATACTTGGAACGGCGATCGCGGCATATCAGCACGCCGCGCAGTCGTATGCAGCGCCCGTACGAGCGAATTTCGCGCCATTGTTGACATGCTGGACCTTGCAGCGAGTGACATACACCACCAGCCTTAGACACAAGCGTATGCAATTTGTTCCTTCTTCTCTGAACGTCAGGCGCCACCACTCGCCACTTTATGCACGCACACCTAGCCCATGGAACACGAACGACTCTCCACCAACCAACGAGGGCCCTCTTCTTCATATCACGTGGCATGCACGTGCATCCATCCAGCCGCTCCCTCCCTTTCTACTGCTGGCCAGCAATTGACTTGCCTGCTGTTCTTGCTTACCCCTCCCTCCACACAATCGGCAGACGCGCGCACGGCCAAAGGGCCCATGCGCCGCCGCCGTTGGTGTGTAAGTGAGTGGGTGGGTGGCGCTTTGAGGGAACCCCCAAGGAACGATACTTTTATCCTGGTCCGTGTGCTCAAAGGGCGTACGTTCCCACAGATTCTCATCACGATTCATCTGCCATCCAGATTGAAACGACTATGTCGTTGCTTTCACGCTTCAGTCAGGCGTTCCGGCGCTCTCTTCTAGGATGGCAAAGTGAGGCAGCACGCATCATGCGCATGGAAGTGTCGGCCACTGAAAACGCAACGCAGTCGCAGCTCCTCTACAAAATAAACAACTCTGCTGATCTCTCACAGATTGCGACTGGATCTGACTCCGATATTGGTGGACTCTCTCGCTGCCACATGTCCCTTGAACATGACGACCCTGGGCAGGAAAAGACGCCTGCTTCCTTTGGCCGTTTCTATGGCACTCTCAGCTCGCAGGTCCCGCGTGGATCCGCCTTGGAACGCAGTGGATACGCCGCATTTCGAAACAAGGTAGGTTGGCTCGGCTTCGCCGCCGTTTGACTCGTTTCTCGCTCTCTTTCTCTCTCTCTCTCTCTCTCTCTCTAACATACAGTCACGACCTACATTGTTCAGTACGGAAACATGGGACACATCATTCCACCCGTATCTTGCACTCCTCGTACGCAATCGCACAGCAGCAGTGAAAGGAACAGGGCCATCGATTTCTCCCTCACATTCCAGGACGCACTCTCTGCGCTCAGCGTTGCACGCTAGTGATCCAACAGGTCCAGCGATCCCGCGCGCCATCGATGCTTTGGGTCTCACACATGCTGGCATGACAGGCCATGCATCAAATCTACCGTTGTTCTTTGTCAACATTCAGACGGATGGACCCGTTACAACAGATTTGTACCAGCACCGACTTTTCCTCGATGACAGCCAGGGAAATGCTTGGCAGACGATCACTATCCCGTTTGACTCGTTCGTGCTAACTAATACGGGCGTTGTTGCAGAAGATCAGATATCGATGATGCGCGAGAAGATCCTCACCGTGGGCATATCCGCTCTAATTGAGCCGCCTCTCTTGCCGGATAGTCAGGATGTAGTGGAAGAAGAGCCTGCATCCCCTGCGACACAGGGTCCCAGTGCACTTCGACGCACTTCTTCCCTTCCTGGTTCGCATGGCACGTCTGTCCGTGGAAGCAAACGCGATATCACCGTACAGTTTGATCTAGACATTGCAGGCATTTGGGCCGTGGCTTCCCCAGTTGATGCTACTAACCTTCTATAGATTCTCTTCCTTGTCACGATGCGGTAGGTCGCCATTGTTCCATATCCGCATACTCCTCGTCATTGTGAACGTCCGGCGTCTGCTGGAGACTCGCAAGCAAAGCCTTCTGACTGATGCCCTTCGTTTTGCTTTTAGCGTTCTGCGCCGACACAGAGGCCTGGCCAATGGCAGGCTCAGCTGCTGCCGGCCCAAATAAGTCGAGAATGCGGTCTGTGTCCATGTTCTCCATCGACTTGTTTTGCTGCGTCACAACTGAGTTGGCAATGTTCATCTTAAACTGCTGCAAACCCATAATGTTCGCTTCGAGTGTGTCGCGCGTGATGAGTCGGTACACGTTCACGACTTTCTTCTGGCCCAGACGGTGCGCACGATCCATGGCTTGCAAGTCTTTCATGGGATTCCAATCATGCTCGACGAAAATCACAGTGTCAGCGCCGGTCAGCGTCAAACCCAAACCACCGACGGACGTCGTAAGTAGCAAGATATCAATACTGGGGTCCGCATTAAACGACTGAACAATGCCATGCCGACGATCACTGCTCACACTGCCATCCAGTCGCAGGTATGTCACACTGGGCATCAACGCACGGAACAAGTCGCGCTCAATCACATCGAGCATTTGCTTCATTTGACAGAAAATAAGCACGCGATGCTGCGAAACGGATGCGCCAGTATCAGCGCCAATCAATGCGGCATCGTTGCTCTGCGACTCGACACCAATGCCACAATCCAGAAGCAGCTGCCGCAGTGCTTGGAGCTTCGGTGCATGTATTAATCCTGCGAGGGTACCGCGACTTGCATTGACCTGATCAAGCAGTTTCTTTTGCGCTGGTACCGCGGGGTCTAGTACCAGTGACGGATGATTCGCAAGCTTGCGCAAGTACTGGAGTTTCTGGAACACGTGCTGCTGAGGCAACTTGTCGTCGTCGTCATCATCATCGCCGCCACCGCTACCGACGTCGTCATCTCCGTTGTCGTTCTTTCCTTTCCTTGCCGTCTCCACGAGGGCATCTTCCACAGATTCTCGGTCCTTAGACTTGATAAATTCGTCATAAAGCTTCTTTTGCACATCACTCAGCTCGCACTCCACGTCTTGGATGATTTTCGGTGGCAAATCATTCAATACGTCTTCCTTCAAACGCCGTAAAAGGAAAGGCACAATCTGCTTATGCAGCGCTTCCAGCGCAAGCGTCGCTGCTTCTTTGTCCGAAGCACTAGGCTTGCCTGAGCGACACGCCAGCACAGGCCGCGCAAAGCGCTCATGGAACGACTGGTCCGAGCCCAAGAAGCCCGGCATCAAAAAGTCAAACAAGCTCCACAACTCTAGCACATTGTTTTGGATCGGGGTTCCAGACAGAATCAGCCTGTGCTGCGCCTGGATTTGCTTGACAGATCGTGTCGTCTTAGTCTTCGGACTGCAGATAACATGGCCTTCATCAAGAATACAGTAGAACCATGAGCGCGGTGCGAGATCTTGTACATCATTCCGCACCACATCGTACGACATGACAACGACATCAACTTTGTCGATCTGCGACTTGAGCCGAGCTCGGTCGCTGGGGTGGCCCGCATACAACAAAGGAGTGAGATTGGGCGAAAACTGTCGGATCTCGTGCACCCAGTGGCCTGTAAGCGTCGGTGGACAAATAATAAGCGATGGTACAGGACGTGCATCTGCCGCTTGTGTCTGAGCCCAACGCTGACTTCGCTCATGGTGCTTGCAGGACAAGAGTGTGATTGACTGCAATGTTTTTCCTAGCCCCATGTCATCGCACAAGATGCCATGCAGTTGGTACCGAGCAAGAAATGCCATCCAGCTTACGCCATCTTGCTGATAAGGCCGCAGCTGGACCTTCATTTCCACAGGCACTTTGTAGGGTTCAACTTTGGAGCCGTCAAGGAGCTGCGATAGGAATGCTTTCTCCTCCTCCCGTCGAGCAAGAAGGGCCGGGGAGAAGTTCGGTGGGTCTGGTAGACCATGAATCAATGGCACAAGTTTCACAAGCTCAGCAAATGTGTTCGTTGCGAGCAATCGCACGGATTCATCACTATCATTCATACGGCCCAGCACTGGGACAACAAGGAATAGGACATACGGCAAAAGCCGTTCATCTTGCACACGCACCGTACGAGAGATCACCTCCATGGCCCCCTGTCGATGCAGTAGTGTGGCATCTCCGAGCATCGGCACAATCCTTTCAACAAGGACATGCATTGCCTTGTCAGTGATGCACTTCGTCAGCACGCTGAAGCAGCACGCGCCGGCACTGCGAAGCACCATGTGTTCGTTCTGTGTTATACGCACGAGCGCATCAAGTAGACGCACGAGAGAACCGTGCAGCTCTGCATGCACGTGTGGCGCAATACACGCTACCACAGTGCAAGCGTCCAGGATTGCCTGGCCGACTGAGTCGTCCATTGGCGCATCACCCGGGGTAGAAGTCTCGTCCACACTCATGGCGTGGATCAGCGGCTCTGCCGAGCATGTAGAGAGAATCGGCACGCGATCCCAAAGCTGCGGGCCAAACTCGTCGCATATGTGATGCAAAGCAAACTCTGCACCACGGCGAATGAGACGGCCTGGGGACATGGTTGTGTTGTCATCAGGCATGCCAGGTCCCTGTCCTGCAGGTTTTGCATCCAAATCAAGCAGAGCGCCAATGCCTTCGCGTGTCTGACGCGTCTCGGCAAATAGGGGTGTAGTGGCCGTGTCCTGGCACACGAAGGCGCAAAGATTTTTGATAATCTTCGAGCTGGGATTCGCGCTCGCCTGCGGCATCGTGCACAGGCGAATGAGACGCGCTATGGAAGCGGCAGCGCGTATCTGCAGATCAGCGATTTCTTCGTACTTGATACTGTTCATCAAGCTCCGGATAAGTGGGTTCAACTTCGGTGGCAAGATGCCCCATGCGACCACAGCGCCCGCTACCGCCGCGAGCACAAGCACGTCCTGTGTCTCCTTGGTCAACTCATACTGCTCCCTAACACGCTGGATCTTGCATACTTGTTCCTGTGCTGTCGAACACTCAGGTACCCACGCAGCAGCGTCGATCATAGACTGCGCATGTGTCACTGACCACGGTTCCGGCAGATTCGGCAAGCGCTCGCGCGGAATCTGCGCATCACGCACAAGCGCCTGGATGAGCATGTGACACTCATGCTGCATGCGCTGTAGCAGAATCTGCATCTCATTGTACATGGATGGCATCGATGCATCCAATAGATGCAGTAGGCACGAATGCAAAGATGCCACAGGGCTATCAGGCACAGCAAGGAGAGCCGCCGGATCTGCAACACATTCAGCCCAGCGCTGCGCCACGACCGCTGCGAGTGCTTTTTGTAATGCCGAGGTGGACAACAGAGCATCGTGGAGCAGTGCGCATGACTCCTTCAGCATTGCTGATGGGATGTGGGCGAGGACTTCGCCAAGAGCAGAAGCGGCACCTATGCGACCACGTAAAACAGTGTCCATACCGACCAACGTCAAATCCTGCGCAAGAATACCTCGATCAATGTTGTGTTCAGTGCGTGCGAGTGGCGGCACGTAAAAGAGAGAGGTATCCATCGGTGTGCCGATAGGTGTCATGACCAAACAAAAGAGTGTCGGAAGGTGAGGCGCCACAAACTCAGCAATGCGCGGACCAAGCACCTGGAGCGTATGTGTCCAAACGCGCGTTGTTGCGTCACGAATGGATGACCGTTCCTCGACGAGCATGTTCTGAAACAGCAGACGAATAAAAGCATCGTTGACCCAGTCGTGCGGCAAAGATTCACACTGAAGCAATGCAAGCATCGCATGCAGCATCGATAGACGGACATTCGTGATGGTGTGGCGGAAGAAGCGGAAGAGCGTCGTGACTTGCCGCGATAGCGACGCCGAATCGAGAATGCTCAGAACTTGTGCATGCCCAACGAGTGCAGACAGTAGATCCATCGCACTCGCAGCACTGCTCGATAAGTCGTCTCGCTTGTCGCCAATACATGAAAAGAGTTGATCGACCAGATCTGGCACGCGCTGCAGCTGATACGTGACAATGTTATGTGTGATGGGAAGCAGCATCGCTGCAGCAACAGCGCGCACGTCATCGTCATCGTCATGTAGGCCGAGCTGCGCCACATCGAGTACATCCGACAGCATATCGTCTTCGACACCCAGCACATCTACACGCATCATGACTTCGTACTTAATGCCAAGCAGGCCGGCATGCCGAACTTCCCAAATATACGGCCGTTGCCCCGCTTTCCCTACAATCCCAGCTGCACGCACGGAGTCCTGTCGCACCATCTCTAGCAAGACGTGATGCGTTGAGCGCACGAGCTCACTCGTCATGTGAGGAAGAAGCTGTGCGAGGGTTTGTGACGCAGTCTCACGCACAGGCGCAACGACATGGTCAAATACAAAGTCACCCAGGCGATCAAGGGCAAATACACAGAGCAAACGCACGGCAAGATCTTCACACCATTGGGCATGGCAGTTGTCATTCTCGCTTTTCGACACACCCATCACCCGCCCACCGCCACTGCCTTGTGTGCGGAAAAGTTCACGCAGGCCAAGCGCTGCGCCATGGCGCGCTTCCCATGTAGGACTGAAGAGTTCTACACTTAAGAGCTCGGCCAGCGCCCGAAAGGGCCACTCGCCTCGGCGCACCTGGAGCGACATCGCAGCAGCTGCTGTGTGTGCCACCGTTTGGTCCACAGGTACATCGAGTTTTGTGCGCTTCTCCGGCTCCATACGCGCAGAAGGCGTGCGCGCTTGTGACTTGGCTTCGAGCTTGCGCTTGCGCTTGAGCTGATTCCGCTCGCGTGCACTGAGCACACGGTTCGGCTCCGGTTCTGGCTCTGGCTCTGGCTCTGGCTCTGGCTCTGGCTTCAAGGTAGCTGATGACGGTCGTCGATGAGCCTGCTCGGACTTGACTGTATCAGCATCAAAACCAGGGTCGCTCTTGAGCTTGGTGCCTAGTTCAGCATCCATGTCGATGCCCACGTCGATATCATCGGCACAGAATCCAAGACCCAGCTTTCCAAGTACATCTTTCTTAGCATGTTGCAGACGTTCGCGGCTCAATAGCTCAGGTACATCATATTCACGGCCAGCCGACGCTAGTAGCTTGGTGCCTGTGGTAAGGACATTGGGTAGGGAGAAGCTCGCAAATTGAAGTCGATCACCTGGCGAAGTTGTAGCTAAGGAGTCAGGGGCAGCGGGTGGCGCCGACTGCAATGAGTCTGCACCCGAAATTTCATCTTGTGTCTTGCCCTCCGTCTTGACACTTTCTGTATTAAGCGGAGGCTGTATTGACGTGTCCGTGGTAGTATGACTCGAAAATGTGTCGGGATCCCAAATACCCGCAGCACGACAGATATGGTGAATAGCTTGCGCTGCAGCACTACGCGTGTCCCAGCTTTTCGACAAAAGAAGTGGCACAACACGTGCCAATAATGTCAACACCTCGTTCCATTCGCCATCCGTCCCACGGTACACGGTGCGGAACGTATCAGAATCGGGCGCAGACGTCGATGACAAGCTTTCGTTCGAAGTACTTGCTCCACGCACACGCAGTGCAGCGATCTGACCCAGCTGCGTAGCTGCTGTAGTACGGATCAGGGATGATGAGCCAATGTCTAACAGCGACACAAGGCGATCCAACCGAGTCGCTGGCGTGTTGTGACTCATTTCACGAAATACAGGTTGTGCGCACGTTCACGCGAGTGAACAAAATACTGACAGCAGAGACAATACCTACAGTTCAATGAGGCAAGCTGTGATCCTGCGACCTATCATACAATGCTGGATGCCCGCAGCCTTGCTCTCGCCCCGCAAGCTCGCTTGCGAGCAGCTACCACACCAATTCTTTCTATATATATATATATTTATTTATTAGGTACAAGGGTCACGCTCTTACGAACGGAAGGGGGTGCAGCCCAGGCGGGCTTAATTCCACGACCCGATCTGCACTGGCCACGTTGGCCGATTCTTCCGACATCGAACGCCCACAACCCATTACCCCTAATCTATATTTCCTTGTCAGCCCACGCAAGATGTGTGGCTATGCGCAAGCATATGGCAGCGACTCTCACCGCCGCGCAGATGAGCAGCCGATCATTTTTGGAGATACTTTCGAAAGTATATACTCTGATGGTACAAATGGGATCTACGATATAGAAATAGTAACAAGCTACCATTACTCTAGCGATCTTCGGCCCATTCCTGTAGGTGTGAGCTTTCTACAAAATGTACAGGAAATGCAGCCAACGTACGTTTTCGCGACGAATCTGCGCCTCTTCTTCCGGCGTAAAGTCATTCTGAATATTGAATAGTTTACGGATTTCCTCAGGCTGCTTTCCTTTGATCATGTTTGCACTGGCATGAGTTGGGACACGTCGTCATACGTACACTGTCTTGCACCCGATATCGAGAAGGCTCTTGATATCGAGATAGTTGGCCGCTAAAATGATTTCGAACAGCATTTCCTGGTCAACCTGAATAAACTTGGCATCCCATTCGGATATGTCTGTGGCGCGACGACGCATTTCGTCAGTGTCATCAGCGGGCACAGGTGGATCGTGCCGGTGGTGACTGCAGTATTCAAGCACTTTGGTAAGTACACTGGAGCTAACATTGGGCAATGGAATAGGCTGGTCTGTCTCGCCAATGTCTTCGATCATCTGCTTGATCAAAACAGACCGCTCTGCCACATCGCGGTCCACGGTGAAATGCTCATTGTCCGACGTCGTAAGCAGCACCATCGCTGGCTTACTCGGGTGTGAGATCGAGTGTGGAGGAAATCTCCAGGTGCGCACGAGGGTCGGCAGTGTGCGTTGGCCCTGACCGTCGTGTGATCGCAGCGCGTGAGAGGCCGGCCAAAGGGGTCCGTCACAACATCCATGACGGTCTACGCCTGCGCCCAGTTACATCACGTGATACGCGAGAGCCCTGGCAGTCTTCGAACACCGCGCTGTCTCTCTTTACATACTGCTCTCGTCTGCCATCCCCGTCGCTGACAGACACCTGTTGTTTGACAGGCGCTCAGAAGCAGCACCTTCCCCGACGTCTTTCATTGTAAGGTGATCTAGCGCAAGTCGACATCCGCAGTATGTCCATGCCACTGCTGCGCATGTCGCTGCGTGCGCCAATGCCAACGCCGCTGAGGCAGCGTGCCATCTCGACGGCGCGTGCGCGACAAGCGCCTGTGCAGCAGCCGATCGAGCGGCTCGGCTCTGGTGCGCCGGTGGCTGTACATACGGATGGGACGCCTATCATGCCACCGCTGCATTCACTAGGACACGCTATGAGCACCAATGAACAGCAGCGCACCACTGTCCCGTCTCGACGTGAACGACGAGGTGCGAAGAAGCAACAACGGATTATGACGCGCGAGACTCGCAAGCGCAATACGATTGCAGCTCGCTTGGGCGTGGCGGATAAAAAGCTCTCGCCATATGTACGGACAGACCAACAATTCAAGATGTTCAAGCCCATCACCAAGTCCATTCGTTGGCTGCGGTACCCGTTGAGTCCCAACTTGCATCGCGGCAGACCTGTGCGTGAACTGACAATTCCAAAGCGTGGAAGTGGCGGTCGTAATCACCATGGACACATAACAGTACGTGGACGTGGCGGTGGACATCGCCGTAGGTTGCGTCTCGTGGACTTTTATCGTTGGGAGCCCGGTGAGCAGCGTGTGGTGCGGCTTGAGTACGATCCTAGTCGCAGTGCGCACATAGCACTGATCCAGCACACAGAGACGGGTCGCTTGAGTTATATTCTCGCGCCAGATGAGCTTGTCGTCGGCGACACCGTCGAAAGCTACCGTACTATGAAACGCGAGCTGCACGAAGATTCGAGCCTGAACCTAGGTATTTTCCGTACGCAAGCAATTCGCCCCGGAAATGTGCTTCCATTGCGCATGATTCCCATCGGCACAACCATCCACGCTATCTCGCTCCTGCCGCTTGGGCCAGCCAAGCTTGTGCGTGCTGCAGGTACATTTGGCCAGCTCGTGACGTTCTCATCTCTCCGCAAGAATGTCGACCTGGGCGAATCAGAAGATCTGACGCGTCATACGCATGCCCAAGTGCGTCTTTCTAGCGGCGAAGTGCGTCTCGTGCCAATCGACTGCTGTGCGACAATTGGCGCTGTGAGCAACAAGGACCATCAACATATACGCCTCGGCAAGGCTGGACGCAGTCGCTGGCTCGGCAGGCGGCCCAAGGTCCGTGGTGTGGCGATGAATCCTTGCGACCACCCTCATGGTGGTGGCCGTGGCAAGTCCAAGTCGAACAAGGCACCACGTTCCATTTATGGATTCCCACTCAAGTTCCAGCGCACTCGCCGCCCTGGTACACGTGGTGGCAACCGTATGGTGGTTCGTGCACGTCCGCGTCGCAACGGCAAGCGGACTGGCTAAAACATGACGAGTGGATTTTTTTAGAAAAAAAAAAAGTTGACTAGCGGGTCAGATAACGACGGTATGCAAGTAGATTGGGTCGCTCCTGTTTCGTAGACCACGATAACGACATAATACTATGCGCTGCTCACTACGAGACGTCAGGGGGAGGGTTATTTTGCATTTTGATTCCTGGCTTTGATGTTTGTACCGTTTACTTCTTGAGGCGCTGGCGTTCAGCACGCTGGCGCTTACGAAGCTTCTTGTATTTGTGCTTGTTCATCTTCTTCCTGCGTTTTCTTCGCACGCTATCAAGCGAGACAGTGGGGTGCGAGGAAACAGGCGGTGCTTCCATAGTTGTCGCAACGAAGGCACGCCAAGCATGATCCGCCTTCACACGCGTCTGCACAAGACCGTGTGTAAGCCACAAATGTGCATCTTCGTCGGCAGTATCAATGGCATCCATAGAGCGAGCGCGAATACGTCGTCGTGCTACGTGTCGCGCAGCTGGCGGCACATATGGCTGCGTGTGAGAACCGAGATGCGTCGCGACGCCAGGAGCCCAATCTTTGTGTGGCCCTGCTGGCTCGCCAAGAACAACAAGCTCAGCTTCTGCGCCGAGTCGTGACGCTCGCTCCAAGTCCAGGCCGTGCTCTCTCGCGTTTGCCATCACCTGCTCGCGCTCCTCAGCATCGCGCTCCATCCTTTCGATCCTCTGCGATGCAGCAACTACAGCGGGAGATGGCAAAAGCGATGCGACCGCACCGCGGGCGCGAGTGCGTCGGGCGATACGTGACTTGCGTGGCGTAGTAACTGAAGGACTAGAAACACGAAGTTGAGACAAATGGTCGAGCAGATTGGCGAACGTATCGGTATCGATGCGGCGTGCGCGACGACGCCACACACTGCGTTCAGGCACAACAAGCGGCTCTGATTCCATCATTAGGGTATCACCCTCCATTATGCGCAGCGAGCGAGCAGGCAATTGTTCATGCTCCAGGAGAGGACGATGTTGTGCATACAAGCGCTGCAAGCCCAAGCTGCGTTCACTCGTAGGTGGCGGATTCGCTGGAGGAATGGCGCCTGCTTTCGATGCCAAGTGGATATGACCGGTTGTCGAGGCAAGCATCATCCTCTGCCGATGCGCACAACGTGGCGCCGTTGGCGCCACGGCCGTGCTTAAGGCCGCGCGTGCATGAGTCATGCGGAGCGATAAGACGTTCTTCCGCATCGTGACACGCGACGTGAAATAGGCAACGACAGGCTCGTTCAGAGAACGTGTTTGTGCGCCAAGGAGACAGCTCAAAGACACACCAAAATCGAGGTGACAACGCACAATGAAACAGACCGCTGACGCACTCGCTCAACGCAGTCACGCACACGTACCCAAGCCCCAAAAGGTGCATGCAAGCAGAGACATGGCCACGTGATAATGCAATTGCCGCCGCACGCACTTGCGCACGTTAATGCGAGCAAAGGGAGGCCGATTAGTGGATCGGTTTAGCAGCGGGGGGAAAGGCTACTGAAACATGTCCTAAAGGCCGGCTGTAACACGAACTAATACACAAATAACAATTTGTAGGAGTTCGCCGAAGCTACTGAAGGAATGGCCCCTAATTGGCCACGCACACACAGTCAGTCACGAGCGACTCGCCCAGTACACAGGACAGCCGACGCCCGCACCCCATTCAGTTCTTGCCATGCGAGGGGGGGACCGTGGCACAAACAGTGTGTAAATCCACATACCTCCACAAGCCGTCGAATTCATGCAGTCAGCAACATAAAAGAATCAAGGAAAATCCAGCTATTTGCCCAATCACACTCCCGAGTTGATGCCCGCGAACGCTCAGAGGCCACGGATGCCGCTGTGCTGGGGGGAAGGGGGGGAATAGGACCTGGGACGTGGGAATGGGTAGAAGCAGTGGCAGAGGCGGAGGCACAGGCAGAGGCACAGGCGGCGGAGGCGGAGGCGGACAGTGAAGCCACTCGACCCAAGCAGCGACGTGCCCGTGAGTCCAGCGTTAACCTAAGCCATTTGTAGCAGGGGGGTTCAGCTGACCGGAAAGAGATCGCTCGCGCGCTCGCTCTCCTTGGCTTTCGTTCAAACAACTGTGTGAAGACCTAGTGCGGCGACAAGCCTCGCCGTCGAGAGAAGAGAGATTCCGAGGATATGGCGACTGTTGTTCCCCGGCTGAAAAAGCGGAGACTCTCGCCACACACCGCGACCTCACAGATTGGCATGGATCTTCCTCCGTTTATGAACATGCCTGCCGCATCCATCGCTGCTCCCGCACACACATACTTCGCTGCTCCTTCAGACGTGCACACCAATCTGTTCACATATCCCACGACTTGGAACCCTGTATCACCCCATGCTTTGGACCCCACATCGTCCTCCTCGATGGTGATGACCCCAACCGCTGCAACATCTACAACCGCTACATCTAGTGCACCTTTAATGCGCCCACCATCGTCTCGTGCATGTGTGCACGAGATGATCAACGGTCGCGAGCAGCAGGTGTTCCTCGTGAGTGATGATGATGATGATGATGATGATAAGAATCATGGTGGCGACGGCCACGAGGACGAAGACGAGAATGATAACGACGCCCCTCCTGCTTCACCACTTTCTCGCCCAACCCTCTCAAATGCCAACACCAGCAGCTCAGCATACTTACACGGTGGGAAACGCAAGTCACTCGCTCCCTGGCAGCTAAACGAAATACCATCGAAGCGTCGACGTCCCAATGAATATGTAGATTCGGTCTTTGCGCCTTCCACGGTCGAACCGCCTCCTCCCGCCACGTCCACACTCACCCCAGCATGTGTTCCAGCACCGCCGCGCCCACAACAAACGACAACAGCTGCACCGAATCTTTCCCATGTGTCAACGCTAGCGAAATTTCCCGCTCCAGCGCCATCTCTGCCGTACCAATTAGATGCGTGGCATTCATCCTACGGAGCACCTCCGTCTTTGCCACGCACTGAACCTCCCATCGCACTAGACGACAGAGACGGACACATTATTGTCCGAGAGGGTGAATTCATCACTCCTCGGTACCAGATCCAAAAACTGTTGGGACAAGGCACGTTCGGCAAAGTCGTGCAATGTTATGACCGCAAACTGCACAAACTCGTCGCCATCAAAGTAATTCGAGCTGTGCAGAAGTACCGAGATGCGAGCCAAATCGAAATTCGTGTTCTGCGATGCTTGCGTCAAAATGACCCGGCCAATGAGCACCAGTGCGTCCAATTGCTTGAGACGTTCGACTTTAGGAACCATGTGTGTATTGTATCAGACCTGCTAGATCGCAGTGTATTTGACTTCCTCAAAGACAATAAATTCCAACCATTTCCGTGTCGCGATATTTGGCTATTTGCAAAGCAGTTGCTGAATAGCGTCGCATTCCTGCACAGACTATCACTCATTCATACGGACCTGAAGCCGGAAAACGTTCTTTTGGTCGATGCGTCCTTCGACCTTGTCGCGACATCACGACGCTCGAACGCGCGCAAGAAACGTGTTCTGCGTAATGCAGAGATTCGCCTGATCGACTTCGGCAGTGCGACATTTAGCAATGAGTATCACTCTGGCGTCGTGTCGACTCGACACTACAGGGCGCCGGAAATCATCCTCGGCATGGGTTGGTCGTTCCCTTGTGATGTTTGGTCTATTGGATGTATTCTAGTCGAGTTCTTCACAGGTGAGGCCCTATTCCAAACCCATGATAATCTTGAGCATCTTGCAATGATGGAAATGGTACTCGGGAAATTACCAGATGATTACAGACGCAAAGCCGAGACGTACAAGCCAGAGTACTTCTATCACGGCCATCTCGATTATCCGCGTCCTGAAACGACGAAGCAAAGTAGGCGTTATGTCCAAAGTATGAAGCCGCTACAAGACATAATTTCCGGCCCCCCATCATACGCTAAACACCAGCGCGAATTCGTCTCGCTACTTCGTCGGCTCCTGGAATTCGATCCAGCCAAACGCATAACTGTTGAAGATGCCCTTAAGCACCCCTACTTCCAATTGGACCCCAACGAAGTGCCGCCATGATACGCCTCCTGAATATGGGTTTGTTCAACACCTTCTTCCCTCCAGTCCCTTTCACACCTTGTTATATATTTATATAGATAGATAGATTCTATCCCTATCACAATTGTATCGTAAGATCCCTTAGGAGCGTCGCTGTAGTCAGCACAATACCTCGCACTCTTGTAGGTCAACCCCAGTCTTGCGCGCCTGACGCACACGTCCTATTCTGTCTCGCACAATGCACTATGGTCGCTCACAAACCTGCGGCAATGTAAAGATTGCATTTTTTTTAAGCTCAGCTACCAACTGGCTCTACACAAACACGAAACCTATTACTCTGGCTTCGTAGTGCCCTCCTGGAACAGGTAGGTCAGGTGGCACTTACCACAGTACTGGCGGTTGTGGTGCCAGGCCATGAAGATGCCTGGACCACACTCAGGCGATGGGCACTCGCGGCGGAGCTGCTTCACCGAGCCGTCATCGTTGATGCGGTAGTACTTGAGCGTGGCCATCTTGACCTTGCGGTGTTTGTGCTTGATCTTCTTGGGAGTCGTGTACGTCTTCTTCTTGCGCTTCTTGGCACCACCACGCAAACGAAGTACGAGGTGCAAGGTCGACTCCTTCTGAATGTTGTAGTCACTCAGAGTGCGGCCATCCTCGAGCTGCTTACCAGCGAAGATCAGGCGCTGTTGGTCCGGAGGAATACCCTCCTTGTCCTGAATCTTCGCCTTGACATTCTCAATCGTGTCCGACGATTCCACCTCGAGGGTGATCGTCTTGCCCGTCAGGGTCTTGACGAACACTTGCATGGCGAACAGCTAACCAAACAGTGTGTGGCGTCCTTGCAGCTCGACGACAAGTGTAAAGAAGCAAGATCTTTGGCCCTGCTCACCTTGTGTTTGTGAGAGGGTCGAGACACCGTGGGAAAGTTGTATATCACGTGAAAACTATCTCGAAATGTGGAGGTCAGCCTCCATCAACTATCATCCATCTTTCGTTGTTGTCGTCTGCGCGGCGCGAAAAAAAATCACGTTGTGTGCACTCGACAAAAACATATGAACCCATGCATGCGCACTTGGTCGACTAATTCATTTCAGATACAGGGTGGGCCGGATGGTTGATCCACATGGCACGTGACGAAGGCAGTCCGTTCACTAGGGCCATGTCAAGGTAGGTGGAAACATCAATCACTAAGTAGGAACATAATCAATGGCGCATAGGCGATAAGCTGCGTTCACGCGCAGGTCGACGGCTTCCACCGCGCGCGTGCGGAGGCTGCTTCGGTGGTTGCACAAATGCATAATCAGCATCCAGCGGTTGCTCAAGGAGAGTCAAACCCCGCTTGCACGCATCAATCGCATTCTCTGCTTCTTGCTGTGTCTTGTATTGGATCAGTGCATACCCCTGGATTCTGTCAGAAATCCGTACAAACCAGGAAAAGGCCTAGCTAAGTAAAGATATACACATACCTTAACAAATCCAGTTCGTCGGTCCAAATTTAGGTGCAAATCTTGGACTTTGCCATACTCCATGAATAAGTCCATAACGTCCTCTTCTAAGGCTTCTTCGTGGATATTGGTGACGACAAGGACCCATCCCTCCATAGCTTTTTTGCGTCAGTACATGCTTTCACACAAGAAATATGACATACATCGCACTGCCTTTGTTTCGTTAAAACGCTCTTTCACACCATCATCGTCATCAACTTTGTCCATCTCAACATCCAGCTGTTCGAATCCCTGCGACTTGACGCCATCCGGTTCGCTTGAATCGTTTGCACCAAATCCTCGTCCTCTCCGACGGATTCTCGCATCTTTTATATCAGTTGACGATGCCCATACCATATACGCACCATGATCAAACTCCATGCGATCGTCCTCCATGATCTGGGATGCAGCGGACGAATCTTGGGTCAGTGCTGCTGCACGCTCCATCGAACCCAGTCTTGCACGCGCACACACACACACACACACACATGCACACACGTCGCCTCCACTCTCTGACCGCCTACCTGAAAAGACCATCGACGACCCGACCGCCATGTGCGCACGTGATGTGCATCTGCGCCTCCTTCACGTTCATCACGACGACGCTCGCGTCGACGACGTGCGTGGATGGACCAGCAACATGACCAAGCAGAGTGAACTCGTTCGGCATGTGTCGCACCTTTTGGAATCGCGTTTGCCATTGATGTTATCGTCGCTTCAGCAACGGAAACAACAGATGCATGTCGGACGTCTTGATGCACATACTGCACAGGCTGAGCTCGTTCCACACATCCGTGACGAACTTGCGCACGCTTTCCACGAGGCCAACGCGGCATGCACGAATGCACGGTCCAATGTGACGAAACCTGGTCTGTGGGACGAACTTCTAAGCTCTAGTATTTGGACGCTTGTACACTCCTACATTCTGGCACATGATAGTGTAGACGATGCGTTTGATCGCTTGGACGTGGCTTTGTGCCTGGTTCGATCCAGTAAGTGGTTCCTATGTTGCGAATCACCAGCTAACTCGAACCGCAGATATAGCAGACCCAAGCCTTCCATTAGCAGCGCTTGAAGACCTAATGGAGCAATCCACTATAATCACTTGCACGGACCTCTTCACTTACGCAGAGGCTCGGTTACCGCTCTTGAAAGAGGTAAGCATGCGTCCATGACATGACTTCTAATGCAAAGAACATGGTTCCCACATCTGGAAAAGGACTAGTGCTCTTGCGGCTGTGCAATGAGCTTCTTCGACGTCTGTCAAAAACCCATCCACAGCATACTATGCTTGCAGGACGTATCTTTCTGCTTCTCTCGTCGACATTCGCTATCAGTGAGCGGAGCGGTGTGAACTTGAAAGGCGAATTTGACACAAATCAGACCATTGACATTGAGGCCGTAAATGAACATTGTGAGCCGCCCAGTGAGACGAAGCCTGAGATTCTGATTCATCATCCCCAGTTCTACGTGCTGTTTTGGTCCTTACAACGCTACTTCACCAACCCTACCCTATTATTTAGTGAGTCAGAGGCGCCAGGCGCCAAAGCGGCTGAAGCTCTTGGACTGCAAGAGAGGCAGGCATCAACGCCTATGCACACATTCCAGACGGGAATCCAGTGTGTCTTGGATGTGATGCGCTGGTTAAACAAGAAGAGTGATTCTCCACCTAAGACGAAGCGCGCCCGCTTCGAAACGAGCGCTTCATCACCCACGTATCCACGATACCGCTGCACACAAACACTTTTTGGATACGAGCTTCACAACTTGGCATTTCAGCAACAATATCTCGTGCAATGTCTCATCACGTTTCAGTACTTGCTTGGACAAACGAGTGCAACTCACGAACAATCGAAGGAATGGAAAAACAAGTTGCTCGTTCCTATGCATACCCTGAAACAAGAGGAAGAGCAATGGCTCCGTAAGACGTGGCGCCAAATCCAAACTGTTCTGCGGGAGTCCAGCCAGGAAGGCAGAGTGTTTCTGGATGCTGTGCTGATGCTACTGCGCCGGGAAAGCAGTTGGATCCGGTGGAAGGCGGCTAGCGCGCCGTCTTTCCACAAGGATGCAATGAATCCGGACACTCTGCAGGCCTGGTCCGACAAGATCCGCACCACCTTTGCCCAGCAAGAGCCCTGGTTTCCGCATGCCCTCGGCACACCAGAACTTTCGCGACTGTGGGAAGATGGATTCCACGTGGCTGAACCTTCAGAAATGCACGTGAATGACGAAGAAGGCCATGACAAGACCATTCGCACGGATGGTTGGGAAGAGCTAGAATTTCCTCGTGCACCGCCGTCTTTGCGCTCGCTGTGTCGTGCGATAGAGCATTGTACAGACCCCGATCAAGCTCAGAGTTTGTCATGGCGTGCATTGCGATGTGCGAGCCTTGAGCATCTGCATGTATTTGCACGCATGCGGGCGCTCGATGATATCCCCAGCCTAGTGCAGGCCATCGACGATGAGCACAATGATGTTCCTTACGAGGTTAGCATTATTGGTGAGGAACCGAGCACAGAGGATTACGATAATGAGCACCAACATGCCGACGTAGACGCGATCGATGTGGACGACTCTGCAGAGCAGATTGCCCCTTCGAGCCAAGGCAACGTCGACAATTATCCACACTCTTCCACTGAGAATCAGACGAAGTCTTCTGTGTCCGGCATTCGTTCACCTGAAGCTAGGCGCGAATCCCCATCGTCGCCCCCGCCTGCTGATCACTCAGCCGATACCACGCCAACATCCAGTTACGTCGAGGCCGCGCCAGTATCACAAAGTCACGACGACATGATCCCTACCAATGGCGACGATGCGCCGCCTTCCCACCATCGCGAACGCTCATCCTCGCTATCGTCCTCATCTTCATCCCCACTTTCGTCATCCGTTGACGCGGATGCTGATGCCACTTTCATGACAGCCCCAGGTCATGATGGTCACATGACTTAGACGCGTAGGTTAACGTCGGCGACGGCGTTTCCGCATCGATGTACGTGCCTCGAGCTGTGCACGGAGTGCCTCCAGCAGGGCTTTGGGGTCCTTCACGACATCACGTGGTACGGCTTCGTGAGCTGCCTTGTAACCCTTCGAAGATGGCGCTTGTGTCTCGAGCTTATGGATTTCCGCCCCCAGTCGCTTACACAATTGTTGAATGCCGTCGATAACACGTGGGGTTAACACCACCGCACAGGCATTCGACGTGTGCTTGTGATCATGCACATCCTCCTGATGATCTTCGCCCTTGACGACAGACTCAAGACGCTCATACCAACCATGAGCGACATACCACGCGAGGCGCATCAGGTGAGGGAATCGAAACTTGCGAGGCACATGAGTAGCTACTTCCATTTCCTCGATGCGCCAGTGCATCGAGACTTGATAGTCAGTGAGAAAGTTGCCGCCTATTACAAGTGTATCTTCTAGCGTCGAAACAGCATGGATCCAGCCGGCAGGAATGAGCATAGTTTCACCAGTGTGAATATCAACTCTCGTCAAGTTCTGCAGCGCATAGCCGAGCCATTCACTTTCCTGTCGCGCTGACGATGTCCATGCTCTGTACGCAGCAAGATTAGCTGATGTGGGAGGCGCGAACAAGAAACGTTTATGGCCCCATACAACATGGTAATACACGAGTGTGGCAGCAAAATCAATGTGAAAATCGGTAAAAGCCCCTTGAACCCCCATCAAGACATACCGTTGAACTTTGGGCCATTTATTCGCATCTTCATGGCAAGGTCGTCGATTCAATGGCCAATCTCTTTCTACCCAATCATTTTCTCGCACCATCAATGGCGCTTCAACCATCGCTTGGAGAGGTGTACCGGTGATTTCCAAACTAATCACATTCAATAGCTTTTCCCGTCTCGATGCAGGTGTCTCGAAGTAATCAGCCCACATTGCCAATGTCCACGCGCGTGAAGACATCTGTGTTCCAACATCAATTACTTCCACATGAGTATTTGGCCCCACAAGCCGAGCAACATCACGGATTGTTGTGTGGCGCGGTGGCATTCGCATGCCTGGAATATGAGAACCTGGGTTCATGCGATCTTCAGCATGCGCAGGCGCAAGTACTGGTGATTCCAGGGCATTATTTGTATTAGCTAGCCAATCTGTCGTCCAACACGCGCCTGAAACACGCCGTACACGTTCAGGCCAATCGTCATACTGCGAGAGCAACAAAGACCATCGGGCCAGAGGATCCGATGGCTTGCCGTCCTGGATCGCAGCATAATCAGTTGCTGGCTTTTCTCGATTTGACCTGCGGAGTGGTGGACGCATTTTGGGTGCAAGGCCTAAATGCGTATTGGCAAGGCATGAAGCACAGTACCATTTCTCATAGTCCTCGACATTTTTCAAGCGGATACATGCTACATGATACCATGTGTTGCAATGTGAGCAAGCAACCCAAACAACCTTGGGTGTGTCAAAGTCAGCTTCAGAACATGCTGGACACGTCTCACTCTCACATGTAGCCTGAGTGTCGAGCTCCTCAGTCCTGCTATGCCTCATGCTGTGGGGAAAAGAACGCTTCCATCAATGCGTGTGGTTGGAACGGACCTCCACTTCGACGCACTCTCGTATGCTTGACATCAACATCTTCGCTATATACACTAAGCATACATTTATTCCTTAGCCTGTCACTGTGCCCTCCATTTGCGCAGCATCTGTAAAAACAGCAATGAATGCTGCTCCCGAAAAAGATCTCGGTAAATTCCTGGGCCTCGATGATGCGACAGTGTCTGAACAAGTCTTACCAATCATTTCATCCCACAAAACTCCCAAAGCCTTGCATGCATACCTTCGCGACTTGATCGGATCTTCACCTGAAGCTATGTCATTGACTGAGCGATTTGTACACTTGCATTTTCCGAAAGAGGAAGAATCTGCGTCTCGTCGTGATGCGAAACCCATCCGTTTAACTCCAAGCACATTGAAAAGCGCGCTTGCAGAAGCTGATCAGCGCGCGAAACCACGACATTTGGAGCCTACACCGGAGATGAAGGCTCTGGATGCTGAATTGACAATGCTTTCCACGGAACCTTCCTCAGTGAATGCATTTTCATATGCGCCGACACAAAGATACATGTGTTTATGCCAAGGCCAGCAACATGAATTGGCCAAATGGGCGCCACTGTGCGTAGCATGTGGCTTGGTGCTATGCAACGCGCTCCGTCCCGTCCCTATTGCACCCACATCTATATGCCCGTCGTGTCAAACCAGTCCTATTGTTTCTACCAAGGATCGCATGCGCTTGCTGAGTGAAATGGCTGGACTACGCGAGCACTTGGCGCAAGAGCAAGCAGAGCAGGAATCGCGGCGACATGCTGAGTGGACGGCTCAGCGACTTAGTGGACAGTTTCCAGAGCAGGCATTCCCTGCATTGAATGAACGTCCGTCCAGTCTAGCAAGACCTACACCTACGATGCAAGGTAAGGTGCCGCGCAGTCGGACGCTACATCTTGATCTGAAAACACACAAAGTCACCGTCTCCAAGTCTCGACCCAAGTCAAGTGCAAGTGCATCAGAGACGTCTAACACCCACACTTCAAAAAGAAACGAAGGTCATAGTGAAGATATGCCCTCGACAGCCGAAGATGGCTCCCCACTCATCTACAATTTCGATGACGATGGATTCAGGTTCCGCTTTGGCAACGCCTTGTCTCATCAAGCGATCAAATCATTCGGCCGGCACTGGTCAGATGTGCCTGCCTCCTCTATCACATGTACCTATATGCCTTCAAACACACGCGACATGCCTTTACCTACTTTTGAGACTGAAGAATTGACCGAGGTGCCTGAGCTCGATTCACTGCTTCAACGCAGACCGCCAGGAAGTGCATCGGATTCACGCCATCGGAACAGGCAAAGCGCCACGGCCGAGGCTCTTTCCCGTAGTCAGGGGCGCAAGACTGGCAAGCCAGGACGTCGGCGGCGCCCTGGTAAGTAGTGCGCTCGATATGTACGCGCTCGGCAACTGGTGTTCTCCAATGTGTGGAGCAAGAAACACATTGTCGTGTCATGACTGCGCCCGCCTGAGCGCCGTGGTGCTCCTCCAGATTAAGGTCACGTGATTACATGCGGAGCGTCGCGGGTCCGTTCGTCTGTCCGCAACGCTACCTGACTAGTGCTTTTGAGTGCTTTTGGTGCATTACCGCGGCGAAATGGGTTTCTTTTCTTCGTTCACTGATGCCTCAAAAGCACAAGACGAGTCAGTTGATACGTTTGAGGTATGTACTGGATTCGAGGCTTTCATTCAGACCGGTGGCTGATGCTTTCTCCCCTGTAGATTGGCCGCACCTTGTTGAACAAGCTCGAGGCCGCACAACCGGATTCATCGGCGCCTGGGCCAGAAGCATCGCGACAGAGTGTGCTGGATGAGAATGTGCAAAAGAAACTGAGTGAGGAGCTCGCGAAATTGCGAAAGCAGGAGAAAGAGGTGCAGATGCAAATTAACTTGGCCCTGGAAAAGGAGAACTTGGACCGTGAGGACAAGCCATGGTTTGGTCGCAAAGACAAAGGTCAGAGCAGCCATGTGATGCAGCAGGAGCTGGATCGTATCAAAGCACAAGTCGAAAAGTACAAACGGCGTGACATGTCGTCATTCCCAGACTTGCAAAAAGCTCGTGAAGCGGTCGTTCAATGCTACCGGTACGTGCGTCCACATGCAAGCGTGCTTGCACACCTGCCTCATTTGCACGCCAAGATTAAGTACTAACAAGTGTCCCAGAGAAAACCCATCCCGGACACTCGACTGCTATCGAGAAGTCGAGGAATTCAAAAAAGCTTTTGCTACTGCCGAAAAGGTATGTGTATGGAAAGCCTCGAAGTACCGGAAACTCATCTATCTAGAACGTGATGGCTGCTTGGAAGTAATAATACATGTAGAAAAAGAAGATGAGAGTGAGAGAAACCCTGGATTGTGGCATCATCATGGCTCGAATAAACATGAAACATAGCGATGTTGACACGCCTACATGTGCATGGACACTTGCGCAAGTCGTCTTACCAACGACGACACGCTGGAAGTGCCGTCGCGCACGCCCACAACGCCAGTCGCACACAGTCGGTTTGACGCTATCCCAATCGGCCGAACAGCCATCGCCCGCGGACCGGACAACTTCGGGTGCATAGGTGGGCGGCCTTTTGGTATCCAATGCGGCGTGTATGATTGGCTGCAGGGGTCCGGCCAACATTGGTATTACACAGTCAACCGCACCTCTTAGCCCCCAATCTCGTCCGCCTGAAGCCACACGGCGAGCCGACGTAATTCCCTCTTTTTTTCTCAGTCACCTCCAGCCACTCTCCTTCTCTGACACAGGCCGACGAGACTCCTGAGGATGATTGCTGGTAGTGCGTTGATGCGCACTGTGTCGCGCACGTCCGTGCCTCGCGCTCATTCATTGCGTCTATCTGTTCGTGCGAATGCATTCCATGCATCAGCACAGGCTTCGCGTGTCGTTGGCACACAACCCCTTCGTGCGAAAGCCATGTCGAACACACCAGGTATGCCGGACTTGACAAAAGGCTACCCTGTGATCGAGCACGAGTACGATGCTATTGTCGTCGGTGCTGGTGGTGCCGGTTTGCGCGCTGCCTTCGGTCTTGCAGAGGGTGGCCTGAACACGGCATGTATTACAAAGCTGTTTCCCACGCGCTCTCACACAGTCGCTGCTCAGGGCGGTATCAATGCTGCGCTGGGTAACATGACAGAGGATGACTGGCGCTGGCACATGTATGACACAGTCAAGGGTTCTGATTGGCTTGGTGACCAGGACGCCATTCATTACATGTGCCGTGAAGCGCCGAACACGGTGCTAGAGCTTGAACACTACGGTCTACCATTCTCGCGTACTAAGGAGGGCAAGATTTACCAGCGTGCGTTCGGTGGTCAATCCCTCCACTACGGCAAGGGTGGCCAGGCCTACCGTTGCGCTGCCGCTGCAGACCGCACGGGACATGCTATGCTTCACACTCTGTACGGCCAGTCGCTGCGTCATAATACCACTTACTTTATTGAGTACTTTGCCCTGGATCTGATCATGGAAGATGGCGAGTGTGTGGGTGTGATGGCGCTCAACCTGGAAGATGGCACGATCCACCGATTCCGTGCGCACCGCACGGTCCTTGCCACGGGTGGATATGGAAAGGCATACTTCAGTGCTACAAGTGCGCACACTTGCACAGGTGATGGTCTTGCTATGGTGTCGCGTGCCGGTCTGCCCCTTCAGGACCTCGAATTCGTGCAGTTCCACCCAACAGGCATTTATGGTGCGGGCTGTCTCATCACGGAAGGCTCGCGCGGTGAAGGTGGCTATCTTCTCAACTCAGAAGGGGAGCGGTTCATGGAGCGATACGCCCCAACGGCGAAGGACCTGGCCTCGCGTGACGTCGTGTCGCGTTCCATGACAATGGAGATCCGCGATGGCCGTGGTGTCGGTCCTATGAAGGACCACATTTACTTGCAGCTCTCCCACTTGCCTGCTTCGGTGCTGCATGAGCGTCTGCCAGGTATTTCTGAGACTGCCAGTATCTTTGCGGGTGTCGACGTGACAAAAGAGCCTATCCCAGTGTTGCCGACCGTACACTACACAATGGGTGGTATCCCGACGCGTTACACGGGTGAGGTACTCACACAGGACGAGAACGGCAACGACAAGGTTGTTCCTGGTCTGTACGCTGCGGGTGAGACAGCGTGTGTATCGGTGCACGGCGCCAATCGCCTGGGTGCGAACTCTTTGCTGGACATTGTGGTGTTTGGTCGTGCTTGTGCCAGTCACATCCGCGAGAACCTCGAACCTGGTAAGCCGCACAAGGAACTTAAGGGAGACAATGGCCAACAGGCCATTAATGATCTGGATGCGATCCGCACGGCCGACGGCCCCCGCACGACAGCCGACATCCGTCTGGAGATGCAGCGCGTCATGCAGTCGGATGCCGCCGTGTTCCGTACGCAAAAGACGCTCGAGGAGGGTGTGGAGAAGATTGACAAGGTGGTGAGCGAGTTCCCGAAGGTCGCTGTCAAGGACCGTGGCATGATCTGGAACACGGATCTGACCGAGACGCTGGAGCTTCGCAACCTGCTGAGCAGTGCAGCCCAGACAATGCACTCGGCAGAGGCTCGTAAGGAGTCGCGAGGTGCGCATGCACGCGAAGACTTTACTGAGCGTGATGACGAGAACTGGATGAGGCACACGCTATCATGGTTCGATGAGGAGTCGGGCAAGGTGAGCCTCAAGTACCGTAATGTGATCAGCGACACACTTGATGAAAGCGAGTGCAAGAGTGTGCCGCCGTTCAAGCGTACGTACTAAGTATAGAGTGTGTATCGTAGAGGACTGTGCGTACGCGATGCGTAGTGTGATAGCTACAATATGACCTGCTGAAGTCACGCGAATATTTGTTGTTGCCGGCCTGCACGCATGAGTGGATGTGGAACCCTGATAAACACCAAAAATCCATAAAATCCGAGAATTTGGCCTTTTTTCAGGGTTTTCGCTCAATTCATGTTTGAGCCAGGTATCGATGTACATGGGATGGGTGGCCTTCCATACACATCTACACCCGCTCATGCTCCCCACATCCCATCAACTATATAGACAAGTATAAATGGCAGCCATGCAGACGTATGATACGAACTTACGGAATCTCGCGCATGCCCCGGCCTGGTCGGCATGAACATCGAAGCGCTTTTCTTGACGCCAGCCGGGCGGCAACAAGGCCAGGCGAATCTCCTCCACACACGTCACGCCCGGCGATAATGCGACATGGACATGATTAGTGCCACACTCCTCGTCGGTGGGGCAATGTCAAATCGTTTCGTGCACACCATTGCGCCCAACCCTTAGGTATGTGGCAACGGCGTTTTGGTACGTCCATTTGGAGCGCCCATGAAAATCCACTGGTACGTGAGCATACAGGCACACGCTGGCACCCAAGCTCGCTAACTCATCGCGCCAGGGCCTTCCACGAAACGATGCTAAGTACCCGCCAATCATGCCTCGTCGTGGGAGCGGTCCGCAACCAAAACGGCCTATCCCCCACGTAAAACGGGTGATTGCCGTAGCAAGTGGCAAAGGTGGTGTAGGGAAAAGTACAATCGCAGCGAACCTCGCACTGGGACTCGCAGCCACATCAAATGATGTACTAGGGCGTCGCGCTCGCGTTGGACTTTTGGATTTGGATCTGTTCGGCCCAAGCGTGCCAAAACTCATGCACCTCGAAGACCTCGGCGAGCCTGAGCTGACCAAACGTACGTCTCTGCTTGTGGACAATTAGCATCGACTGACGTTTACTGCAGAAAATGCGCTTCTCCCTCTGACGAACTACTCAATTCCGTGCATGTCAATGGGATTCCTCCTTCCACCGCAGTCATCAGGATCCAATGCTGATACTCCGGTCGTGTGGCGCGGTCTTATGGTCATGAAGGCGGTCCAGCAACTGCTGTTCGACGTCGATTGGCGCGCTGGTATGACGCCTGATTCAGATCCCATGGCACCCGGACACGAGTCGCTCGATGTGCTTGTGATCGACATGCCGCCGGGCACTGGCGACGTCGCACTGAGTTTGAGCCAACTCGTGCTGGTCGACGGCGCGGTGATTGTAAGCACACCGCAAGAAGTTGCTCTTGTCGACGCGCGTAAGGGCATCACTATGTTTCAAAAAGTTCAAGTCCCGATTTTGGGGCTTGTCCTCAATATGGCGCATTTTCTTGCACCCGACACAGGAAAAACATATCCCATTTTTGGGTCCGCACAGTCTTTTGAAGCTCTCGCGCATCGACTCAATGTTCCTGTCCTTGGCCGCATCCCTCTCGAAATGCATATGTGCTACGGTAGTGACCAGGGCATACCTGAAGTACTTCGTCCACATAGCGACGCGCCTGGCTCAGCTCAGGCTTCCCTGCTGAGCATGGCTCGGCGTACATGGGCTCAGCTGGCTAAAGCAGATAATGCAAAGCATGCGCCCTCGTCCTCTTCTTCATAATTCCTATTCCAACGTACCCGTATTAACGCTTCACTCTATTCCCTACACTATGAAATGGCTCTTGCGACCTCAAACTCAAGCTGAAAAATGTACGCGTATGAGCATATACTTCGTAGACATTGCCAAGTTTGCCACATCGAGGTGGGAAAAACAGCTGCATTTTGCGTGCCCACAAAAAAGCCAAATGCCCATGGTCATTTGGTGGACCCATGCGTTGTGAGATACTTGTTACGCCCGAGCGGAGTGGCATCTCTTACGTCAATCATGATGTTCCATAGGCACATTTTTCATACGCGCTCGAGTTGTGCAAGTGCATCGTACTAAGCGCCGACACTATCCTCTCATCGGGCTTACATTCCCCTAATTCCCGGTGACGACCACATCCTGCGTAGAAGCACCCATGTTGACTATGTCACGCTGTTGCGACATATCATGCTCATGTACATGCTCTTCCGTCGTCTTTTCTGTAGGGGATGAGCATGTCGGCGAGTCCATGTTCGATTGTTCTGCATCATGGATTGCCTGATCATAGGTCGTATCTGATGCCATATGCAAGGGGTTCTTCTCTGGCAGTTCGTTACTCACGACGTTGTGGGAGCGAGGGAGGACCCAGTCGCGAACAAAGAGCGTAATGACAATGAGTGCTGCTGAAATGCCAATACAGAAGTACAAAACGTGCTTTGCTGATTCATTGTATGCCATGCCAACTTGCCTTTTCATCTCTGGATGCTGATCCAAATTTGGTCCGGAGGTAAGTGCACTGTACGGCCCACTAGCCGCTACAAAAGCTCTATGCACCGGAGAAAGTAGAGTTGCATACTTGTCCAAAGCCGCGGGAAAATGAGAATCCAGAAGAGCATTGTATATAGCAAGGCCGATCGTACTGCCCAGGGAAAACAACGTAAGGTATACACTAGTGACCATGGCCACGTCTTGGTGCCGCACAGTTATTTGGCTTAGTAATGTTGTTACTTCACCCAAGAAAGCACCTCCAATACCCTGAACAATCTGTGCCCACACAGCTTGGGTCATGGAGGTGTCTAGCGTGCGGTATTTGATCTGAAGGCCAAAACCGATCGTTCGAATCGCAGCGCCAGCCACCAAAAACCACTTGAATCGTCGCGTAAACAGAATAATAACGCCAGCCACCACACCGAAGAACGTTAATGCAAGATTATCTGAATTCGTGAAATAGTTAGCCAGATCAACATCCGAAGCCTTATAACCATAAGAAATATAGACCCAGTTGTATGCCACTTGGAAGCCACACATAAATGCCATGTTGTCGAAAAAGCCCACCACAAACGCAATCAAGACATCAGAGTTCATCCAAGATAGGCGCAGGAAAGGACGTGGTGAGATAAACCATTCATATAGCGGAAGAAGAATCACCAGAATAATCGGACCAACCGTCAAGCATCCAATCACCCAGGCACTCGACCAAGTAGACTCAACAATGGACGGGCTACTGGCACGGATGAGAGCCACAACAATCATGGCAAAGCCTCCGACAAGAAGCACCAAGCCAACCAGGTCAACATCCAGGAAAAATTCCCAAAGTGCGTGATGGAAGCCTTTCCTCAAATACGGGTGACGAGGTACAATCCCACTTCGCTTAGCCTTGTGCTCCAGATACAACAGCATACACAAGATTGGCGTCAATACTGCGGGCGCCAATATGCAAAACATCCCCGGCACCCATCGCCAATTCGAAGCGATGAGAGCTTTCAATATCTTGGCACCCACCACGAAAGTTATAAAAATCGGGAGCGTCACAAAACCGTAGCCAAGTACACGGAATCTTGCCGACAAAATGTCAGCCAAGATAATCCAAATAACCATTTGGAGACCGGAATTTCCGATACCATAAAATACAGATCCACCAGTGTAATTGTTACCAGACTGTGAAACAGTCATAATCAAGAATCCTAGTGTATAACAGAAAATCGTAACCATCATTGCGACAGACCGACCAAAAATATCAGCAAGTTTGGCGATAAAAAGCTTAGAAATAGCCACAAACAATGACTGGGCCGTATATGATTGTGAGTATGTCTCCATCGCCCGCCCCTGATCACTCTCCAGTTGACTTGTTGCATTGTATGCAAAATTGAGCGCCGTTTGGTTATCAAGTGCAAACACGAAATACGCGATCCATAGGAAAATCACGAGTAAGTACCATGTATACCCAGTCACAGCATATGTCGCTTCTGCAATTGCAACACCGACTTGCTTAACATCATCTTCACTCAAATTGTGCTTTGCGTCATACTCAACTATTTCATGTTCATCAGGCAGTCTGGCCTCCGGCTTGTCCGTTAATTCACCAGTCTCAGTTGGCTTTTCAAATTCGGGATAGTATACCCGCCATACATGACTGATGAAGCCATAGATGCTGTCCATAATGAATGCTGTGGTCTAAAGGCCTACAAGCTAATCATCCGAGTCTTCTTGGTTATGTGGGCGTCAACGAAAATGTCCATGTCTGGAATCAGATAATCTGCCTGAGAGGACTCAATATTCTTTAGTAATATTTTTTTCGTTGCGGTATCATGCATATCTGTACATTTAACGAGGCACATGCATTGTATAATTAACGCATGTGATGATCATCGATCGGCCACAGGGGATCATAGAGCAAGATCGAACATGGTTCTAGTTTGCCCCATCCGCGACAGCATGTAAATGAGATGCCAAAAAACATGCATGGTTATTAGCGACACAAGGGATATTGAACAGAGATGAAACTGAACTCAAAACTTTGTAGTATACTACCACTCGCCGCATCTATCAAAGAACAGCAATCGGATTTGTGCGAGTGATATTGTGAAACAGTTTACAAGCGTACATCTCACCAGGAATGAGTCTGATTAAGCCCATCAATATTTACATCATTCTTGTGGGCGTACAGGTGATACGTCTCTCGGTTGGATGGCACAAAAAAAATGCTTGCCGCGCCGATGTAAAACTGGAGTCACAAAGCCTTGGCCTACTCGTTGTCCATTAGGTTTGGCGCCCCACCTTTGCACGTGGTCTATAGTTCTTAACTGGCATTGAGTTGCTTCGGCACATCATAGCTGTCCAGTCATTTTGCCATTAGCTTCTTCCTGTGATGATTCTGACGTGTATAGGGAGATGGTTGGACCAATGATGTGATTGCATCTTTGTTCACGTGCGCAGGCGTGGTTCGACACGTCGTTTTCCGGCATGGATTGCATATGCATACGACAGGGGCCAATCTTATTCGCCCTTGTTTCTTGTTGAAGGGCTCGCCCAAGAATTACTTGTTAAATGGAGGGTTTCATAGGCTATATGTAGCTAACTCATGGCTTTAGCATATGCAAGCCAAAGGGTTTCCCCACAAAAGCTGTCTAATATGGATACTCTTCGCAATGGGGAAACTATGGCGCGAGACCGACGAGTGCTTTGTGGCAGCATAAATAAAGAAGAAAAGTTTGGGTCCCCTCTCCATACTATTTCTGCTTCTTCAGGCACAACTTGTCGCCTTAGAAGGATTCGCTATGCAAGAGCTTGAGGACAAAGAAAAGCTCACGTCTGACATCAAAGTTGTGGAGCGTTCCATCACTCCATCTACCCAATCCATCCTTGTCCCAAATGAACATGTCAAATTCGTCGGTCTCTCGGGTTCAAAGCTCAATTTCTTGATTGCTATTGCCGCAGGTGTGGGGTTCGTTTTGTTCGGTTACGATCAAGGTGTCATGGGCAGTCTTCTCACTCTACCATCGTTTCTTCAAAAATTTCCCGACATGAACGCTGACACGCACTCAAGAATGCAAGGCGCTGTAATTGGCATATACGAGATTGGCTGTTTTCTTGGCTCCATCTCGTGCTTGCTTTGGGGAAACTTGCTCGGTCGTCGTGCAATGATTTGGATTGGCAGCGTGTTGATGGCAGTGGGTGCAGTCATCCAGGTTATTGGCGAGCACATAGCCATGCTCTGGGTAGGACGTATCATCGCCGGCATCGGTAATGGTCAACATACTTCCACCATTCCTGTATGGCAATCCGAATGCTCCGCACCACACCTTCGTGGCATGCTTATCATGATCGAAGGGTCGCTGATTGCCTTTGGTATCATGGTATCTTACTGGGTCGATTTCGCATTATTCTGGGCCGACAAGTCAAGTGGTATTCATCCTGCGCAGGCGGGCTTCAAAGCTGCCACTAGCATAGACTCTGTTGCTTGGCGCTTCCCTATCGCATTTCAGCTGCTGTTAATTCTTCCCACCTTCATCACGATTTGGCTTCCAGAAAGCCCGCGTTGGCTTGTGCTTGTTGGTCGTGAAGACGAAGCACGGAGCGTACTTTCGGCGCTGAACGAGCGCCCACGCGGTGATCCAATCATTGACACTCTGTTGGACGAGATCCGTGAGGGTCTAGAAATTTCAGGCAAGGCCAGGCTGAGCGACTTGTTCAAACAAGGAAAAAGTCACAACTTCCATCGAACGGCACTAGCATTCGTGATCCAGATGTTCCAACAAATTAGCGGCATCAACTTGATCACGTATTACGCAGGGACCATTTTCCAAAACAATATCGGTATGACTGACGTTGTGTCTCGCATCCTTGCAGCTTGCAATGGTACAGAGTACTTCCTGGCATCCATCGTTGCAATTTTCACTGTCGAACGCATAGGTCGGCGAAAGCTTATGATCTTTTGTGCTCTTGGCATGTCGTTCACGATGGCCGTGCTGACTGGTTTGATGAGCAAGAGCGCCCTTCAATATCAAGACGTCCAAGTTGATCCGGAACTTTGCGCAACGACAGGTGCAGCAGGCTTCTGTGAAATGAAACCTGGTGAAGCCCAAAATAAAGGATATGCGTACGGTGCCTGTGTCATGCTGTTTGTGTTTAACACTTTCTTTGGGATTGGTTGGCTGGGTATGACTTGGCTGTACCCGGCAGAATGCACTCCGCTCAGTATTCGAGCTCAAGCCAATGGCATTTCAACGAGTGCTAACTGGCTCTTCAATTTCATGGTCGTCATGATAACTCCTGTTGCATTCCACAACATTCGAAACTATACCTACCTGATTTTCTGCGTTATCAACTTGTTGATGGCTCCAGCATCGTGGTGGATTTTCCCTGAGACGGCTGGTCGCAGTTTGGAGGAAATGGACGAGATATTTGCACGTGCCAGCATTTGGAATCCATTCGATGTTGTGTGCGTCGAGAGAGATTTCCCACGTCGGTACGATGCTAAAGGTCGCATTAAGAAAGGTTACGTGCAGAGTCATGGCCACAAAATTGAAGATTCAAACGCAAATGGAGTGGCTCCAGAGGACGCATAGGTTGTTTTGGGATTCTTTTATTGTACATGTAGTTAGGGTGATTCTATGGAAATGAGTCTAGCGAATTGATTAAACTGTGCTCGGTTGAAAATTTGGACTTATTGTTAGGTAGCCAGGCGAGGGCATCGTTCTTCATGTGTGGGATAACCCTTGGTGTTTAATGGTCTACACCCAAGATTATGCTTAGCCAACAGGCAGCCCACATATCTCCAGAAAGGCAGCGACTCGTAAGGGAAACGAGGGATAAACTCTCCTACACTATGTACAAGTATGTACCAGAACAATACAGCCTTTGATTAATGCCGAGTCTACTATCTTAGCACAGATACTAGAATTGTCATTTTAGTCTCTTCATAATGAAAGTAGTACGTGACCTTGTTGCCATGCACTACTAACGAAGATACAAACCCGTTTATTTGTCGTTCATTTGCTGCTGCCATAACTACGATGTCATTTTGAGCGTCCAATACGCTCATGTGTGGTCTGAAGTGTAACGGTGACGGGAATAGTCCTGATGCGACATCTATTAGGATGAGAAAAATATAAATTTCTCTCTGGGCCTTCCATTTTTCATGATCGTCAAAAATGGCGTTTAAATGCACCATGCATGTTTAAATCTTTTCTTATTCCTTACCTGCGATTTGAAACTGTTCATATCCTTCGTCCCTGCTTAAATAACTATTATACTACAAAAAATTCATTATTTAAAGATGTCCAAACTTCATCGAGAGTCACGATGTTGTATAAATAGAATGCAAGTTTAACTATACAAATGCAAGTCGGAGAAGACGCGTGACTGGTTCTTCTCGAACTGGACTCTACGAGCCCAACGGTTGGGGTTAAACCAATTTTCAGCAACACTAGAAGCAGAATCCGAGAGCTTCTCCTCTGATACGCCATGATGGATACTTTCAAGGGTCGAGGTAACCACAGACTGATGGTTTGCGACAATTTTGTCGTCCCTAAGACGAACGGGTCTCCAAGATGTATGGCTTATGCCCGTGCCCGAAGAGACGAGAAATGGTGCGCATTCTACAATCCGTCCGTCAAGGGCATTTCCAAATTGCATCCAACGAGCCCATTCGTCGTCGTTGAGTCTCATATCATCGAAATATACGTGTGAATCATCATTTGTTCGAGCATATAGTTCAAACACGGGCTTCTCATGAGCTGCATCTGCTCTCCTCTTGGAACCAATTCCTTCATATACTTCCGGTCTGACTCGAATAAGAAAATCGACCGTGAGCGACTGCGAGGGTTTCCACTTAAGGATCTTAACGTTCGTCCCAAACGAATAGCGACTGCTGAGACATGTGAAAATTAAGCCGTCTGTGCAGCGAGGTGATTGCTGCATGCTTTGCAGTACGTCTCTAATTTGAAATGCACGCATCATGCGTTTGATTCGAAACTCAAACCCTAATGTTGCATCGGTATGTATCCTTTTTTCAAGGAAAGAGTGAATGCTTGGACGTATTTGGTTTTGGAGACATGCATAACGCCATTGGAAAGGGAGCCGGGTCACATTTTCATTCTTTATCGCAAGGCAATCAAACAATAACAATACGGTTGTATTGATTTTGTCTTTATTTGACTCGAGTATAAGTTCACCATCAAGAACAGTATCGCTGAAAATACCGATTTGGTTGCTGAAATCTCCGCTTGCGCACATGTCAATGCGAAAGAATGTTTTTTTGCGATCCATCAGATATAGCTCTTGTTCTTGTGTATTGGGTCGTTTGGTGAGGAATACTACAACGCGAATGCCATCTGATTTCTCGCATACCCAGTAATCCTCATTTAGAATGGATTTGAATGACTTTTGCGTGAAACTCGCAGGTAGTGAGGGTATGAAAGTTCCTGGTCTGATCCCGCATACGTTGCACATTCGACATTCTAGCTCGCGTGACACTTCTCTATCATCAATCCGTTCGCCAGGAATTTGCGGATAGGGCGGGAGTTGGGGCATGCGTGCCGATGATGCTAGGGTAGCACGCAATGAGATCCATATATATTTAAGCCACGACCAAGCTAATTATTTCAAGCATCAGTAATACGAAGTGAGCCACTAACAAATAAGCAGGTTTCTCAGTCAGCCTCTCGGATTTGGCTTGAGGTCTTGGCACGTTTATGGAACTCCGTCACGCAATTAGTAAACTATATTAAATTGTGATGTGATTGGGCAATAGGTTTCCGAGTTGGATAGTATACTGAAATTTATTTTCAAAATTCATGACACTGTGACAATTGTCTTGGCATTCAATGTATGCAAAAGATGTGTGGACTTGAGGGTATACCAGTGTCGGTGTTTTCAGATCGCTGCGGCAAGCATTACAGTGAACTAACGTCTTTCCGAATATGACATAGCATGTTGCACGTTCTATTTCGATTTGCTGGTACAAATCTCGTGTTGGTTTAGGCTTCGGATTTCCGCTCAAGCTTCTCAATCTTACGATTCGGCCACCCTCCAAGAATTACGAACGTAGTTAAATGGCTTGGTCGAGGATATGGGTGATTGGTTGTTAGTGTTAGCTCAGTGTCAAAATCGATCGGGGCGGAAAGTGATGAATTTTTACTGCTCGTGTGCAAATCACTGTGGGATTTGCTGACTATCATGAAGTTGTTAGGGTTAGGCGAATGGCTAAAGGGGATCTTCGCGCTGTTGTATGAGTTTCGAGGGGAAGGGGTCGAAGTTGTTTTTGATGAACGGCATTGTCTTTGTAACAATGAATCCGTACATTCGAACTAGCGAGACCCCCAGAAACCTTTTGGCAAAGAATCTGTCCCGGGGATAGGACAATGCTCCTCTCCGAAGCAGGGGTATAGATCACGACAAGTTCGCGTCCATTCACTTTTGCTCTATGATTGGCCATGAACCTGAAAAACGTTGAGTCAAGATGGCTGGAAGAAGGGTGTGCCTGAGATGAAGGGCTAGCGTCAAGATGTACGCTATTCAACAATTCATTACGCATGGATAGCGTATCAATTCGATCTTAGTTGTTACATGTCTCGGACATGTTCTCTTACACATACTTTGCGTTCTCTTCAACGTAGCCCATACCGGTCCTACATGTTGTATAAATGTGAAATCAAATCATCCCTATATTTGATACCATGTATTCGCGAAGCCAACAAGTAGTTAATCTGTTGGCAACGAAGGAATTCGTCTCCCAGCTTCTCCATAGAGATCGAAAACAAAGCACGAATCAACTTTGCAGCTGTGTATTTCGTAAAGCTCAACCTGAAGAAATGAACTATAGTCTTGTGAGAGGTACGATTATCAAAACTTCCCACATGCGCATGTATTTTGGCAACCGCATGGGTTTTTTGAATGCTTAATGTGCGATTTCCATAATAAGTTACGTTAACACAAGCATTACCCAAAGTAAATCATTTCTGTGAGTTCGAATTCGTCACTGTCTCTCCAAACGGAATTTTGTCATGCATCATCACCATCAGTGAAACGTTTGTGTTGACACAAGTTGCATCTTGCTTGGACAGATGCCAATTTTCACAACCCTGCATGAGGTACCTTGCACACCAGACTACTAGCATACATTTTTGCCTATGTGCTTAATCTGTAAATTATGACTCTCAAATGATGTACAATGTATGATGTGTTAGTAATTCTGACAACTTTCATCCGAGAAACAATAGAGCTTGAATTTGGAGGTCATGTGGATAGCAGACCAGACTTTGCATACTATCACTTGCATGCTATAGAATTGGAGTACCAAAATTACGCATATCCAAGAAAGGCAACACTCTAAAGTTCCAGTTTCATGCCATGAATGTGTCCAGGGTTTTACGACTCGGGCGAGATGTTTGTTGGCCTCCAACGTGATCGATCCTGCTCCATGAAATTCCCCATCCATAAATTGTTCAGGGACGCGTGACAAAGTACTTTGACCGTGCCCTCCTCCTGCAGTGGCTCCAGAAGACGTATAGGTTGTCTGGGGATTCTTTTAATGTACACGTGCTTAGGGTGATTTATGGTATTGAATCTAGTGCAAGGACTCTAATGTGATTTTTTCAAATATTTTCATGTCATATTGGCGTCCAAGTCATGAGCCAACTGAATACTATCTTCGATATGGTTGTAGGGAAATGGACGCAATCAAGCTTTTTCAATTAAGTCGAGCGAAGCCACTATCTCTTTGAGAAGCTATGAGATCATACTAGCTAAAAAGTTAGAAAACTCGATCTCAAATTTCTTGACAGATTAATATGTTGTTGTTACTAGCGAATTATCTATTACGCGAATATGTGCTCAAATTCGACATATGGATTTCACCAAGAACCTATTATCAAGGCCTTGATGTCAAAGGGACGGCATCATATTCCTGTAAGCTGCTTCACAAAATTGAGGGACAATATTCATTGAAACATGCCTCAAAAGTCTACTACTGATTATCAACTACGCGATTCATGAAGATTTCTGAAAGGACTTACAAAGAGGCCCGCGTGTGTATATCTGATCCCTATTTACGACAGAAGCAAGACTTTTGTAATGCCTGATCACTTGAACTCGATTTGTTTTTTGCGGCAAACATGATCAAACCTGGTTTATGCTTTTAATGAATGTAATATACTCATGTTAGTGCCGTTTAAGGGGAATATTAAGGCCTTGTGGTGGAGTCGCTTGGGGATAGACGCGGTAAACCCGATATCTGTGAAGAGGAAGCAAGCTACGATCGTACGAGAAAGACATTACATCACATAGAATGTAAAGAAAACTTCGAAAATGATGAATAATCCTTCTCAGACAAGATCTTGCTTATACATTTAGCGAATGTGGCCTGATACATTCAGTGCGAACGAAGTACCAAAATCCCACATAGAATTCAGCATGTACTAAATTTATGAAAACACAGGCCTGTAATTCCTCGAGACAAGAAACAAGTTGAACATCAAGCTTGCGGCATAATTTGATGTGCTATGTATGTCGCCAAACCATGCAGTCTTCAACGGAGCTCAAGCGACCTACTAGGTCCATAGATTATTCATGCCAACCTGTTTTCTCTCTTTGCAGGAACAAGATAAGATCTAGTCGCGTTAAACTTAAAATAACAGCATATAAATTTTATGTGACGCTTCTACCATTCTGCGGTTGATTCGCTCACCCGAAAACACACAGAGTCTGAAATGATCGTGAGCTTAGTGAAAACAAATGTTTCTACGCGGGGCTCCACTTTTTTTAGCTCACTATCTATCTGCGGTTTGTTAATGTGCGCCGTGCATGTCGAATTTATTCTGATCACCCAGCTGTGAAAAATAATTTTGCGTTCGCTATCTCGAATAAGTGTAACAGAGTCAGTCAGTTTCTCTACATATAGGAAATTTGAGTAGTGTGTCATTAAGGGATGTGATCCGTAACGGAAAGACTGCAAAATATAGTACACATGAATTATTTGGATGGGAGGATAGAGGGCATGGTGCTTTCAAATCGGATTCTTTTAGCACGACGTTTAGGATGAAACCAGTTCCGAGCTATACCAGGAACAGATTTGACCAGCTTGCTCTCTGATACACCATGATGAATACTTTCAAGGGTCCGAGTTATGATAGAGTAGTGATTTGCGACAATTTTGTCTTCCCGAAGACGGATTATTTTCCAATTCTCATGGATTTTGCCGGTGCAAGAAGTGACAAAAATTGGCGCACATTCAACAATTCGACCATCAAGACAAGTGCCGCATTGTTTCCATCTCGACCATTCATCGTCATCAATTGCAATATCATCAAAATATACGTGTGAGTTGTCATTTGTTCGTAAGTGGAGCTCTAGCGAAGGCTTCTCGATCATTTTATCCATTGTATTCCGGCAGGTAGATTTTTCTGACATATTTTGTTTGAATCGAAGAAGAAAATCAATGGTCACATACCCAGGCGGTTTCCATTTCAGTATCTTGAAATTAGACCCGAATGTATAGGGGCTGTGGAGACACGTGAAAATCAAGCCGTCCGTGCGGTGCTGTAGATTAGGCATTTTTTGCAGTACAATGGCAACGTCATATGCACGCGACATGGGTTTGAGTAAAGGTTCAAAACCCAAGGTCGAACGAATGTCCGTACGTCTTCGAAGAAATGCTTCAATGATGGGAAGTACTTGATTTTGAAGACACGCATAGCGCCATTGAAAAGGGAGCTTCGTCACATTTTCGTTGTTGATTGCCAAGCAATCAAATAACAGCAACTTGGTTTTATTGACACCCTCCTCGCTTGTCTCATATACGAGCTCACCATCCAAGACTGTATCGTGAAGATCGTTGCTCTGACGGTCAATTTCATCGCTCATGCGCAGGTCGACACGGAAGAAGGTATTTTTGCGATCCACTAGATACAATTCTTGCTCGTGCGACGTAAGCGACGTGGTAAGAAACACGACCACACGCACTCCATCTGATTTCTCGCATACCCAATAATCCTCGTTCAAAATCGATTTAAGAGATTGCAATCTAAAAGCGACAGGAAGCGATGGTGTGAATCTTTTCGACTTTAACCCACATACATCGCAAAGCCGATGTTCTAGGTCACGCGAAATTTCGCTACCAAGGATACGATCTCCAGGTATTCGCGGGATAGGCAGGGGCTGGGACATGTCTATTGAGCGAGCCGCATACGCAGGCAAGCGATATTTATACGAACTGTGACCGAGGCCGTAACTATTGCGCAATTGCTGGGATCATGGGTCACCAATGAGCCAACAGGAATTTGACTCATTTTTTCAGATTCTGGCCCGGGCCCAGACACGTTCCTCGAAAGCCATAGCACAAATTACTAATTATACAAACTGTAGTATGGTTGGACGATGGAGTCTCGAGCTAGAAGCTATTTGAGAGAAATAATTCCAATATTCGTACCGATGGGAGTCGGGTGCGGGCCCCCGTAGAACCGCAAAGTGTGCGAACTTGCGAACATATCCAATGATTTTTGAGTTCGCGCTGTCGCAACTTTTGTGGTGAGTGCGCAATTTTCCATTTTTGGCGATCCTAACTGCGGTTTGGTTTTTCATTCGTCAAATATGATAGGGCTACGTTTAAGACCCCAGGTCTATACCCCTGCTTCTGGCCACATGATTTTGTCTGCCTTTGAGTTAACATGAGAACGTAGTTAACGAACCTTGGCATGAGGTTAAAAATGGTTGACATGTTCGAGCTAGAACGGCGAAATAGGTGGGGAGGAATAAGTCGATGACATGCCGATGTTTCTGTACTAGCCGTGTCAGTATTCGCAAACTGTCAAGGTTTGAGGCTCAAAGGCTCAGGCATATGTATAAAGAATTTTTGGACAAATTGTGTAAACATCAGGAGATGCAGATTGGACATGATACTTATCGGGTGTCTTTGTGTTGGCTGTTCTGGACGCTCGAAGTATGAGAACTATCCGAATCTCCTATGGCGAAGAATTCGTGTTGAAAATTGCGAAGTGCACCGAGATCCAAAAGTATCTCCAACCGTCTCAGGTTAACACCCAATAACAGTTTTTGCTATCGTTGCCCACAGACTTTTTCCTATTGTGACGAGATCGCGACCTACGATGAAAAGCTTATAGTGAAATGCGAGTGGCTAGGCACTATTTGACTTATGACCAATGCACCGAATCGTGTAATGTCATCGCCTTTGCGATTAAAAGTTTCTTTCTTGATGCATTCCGCGTTTCCCGAGTCGCCAACATCCAATCTAGCCGCCGTAGCAGCCATGTTATTGAACTTCATCTTTGTCGCCGTTTGTTTGCTATGCAATTATGTGAACAGCTCAGATGGGCGGAGCGATGCTTCCTTCATGACGTGAATTCGAGCCCATAGGCTTTTCGTTAGTCAGGAAGGAAAAGTAGACTGTCTGAATCTAATCTGTGGTTGTCTAATTTTAAGTGCATAGTCTGATGAGATGAATCGGAGTTGTAATAGAGATGCGTCTTCCGTAAATTTTCGGCACAGGCATGCTGGAAGTTACGCAGAGATTAATAATATCTTCTGATCGACTCTCGCACTGCAAATATGAGATTATTGGTTGGAGCGAAGAATTGTGTGTCCTTGCCACTATCACAGGGGGAAGACCAAGTTGTAAGGCTCTGGGCCGTTCTTCATCTCACAGTTTTTCTCATGACTTGGTACTAATGAAACAGGTTTCTTTGTAAGTGCAACTTCCATCCGTCTTGGACAGATACCGGTGCTTCACAAATATGCATAGCAATGTACACAACTTTGCATAGATGAACCCATGCAATCAATCTTGGATCGTGAGCTTCATGTGTACGGTCTTAATATACTTGGCGCATACTCATTCTCGGGTCTAATCATAAACTTTTCATGCGGAATGATACCAAGATACAATTCGGAGCACTTATGGATAGCAGTCGAGACTCAGCTTTACGGACTCCCAATTAAAAATCATGAGCTAGCCTGAGTCTTCTCGTATTCATATGGTAAAGTATGGACATTTCATGTAGTTATAATCTCCTGCCACGATCTGTGCCTGAAATCTGCAGCCCTAAGCGACTTTGGTAATGAGTTCAAACGGGTTTGTTCCTGCTCCCTGAAATTCCCCGTAAGTAAATTGATCAGGGACGCGTGACAAGTTACACTGACCGTGCTTTCCTCCACAAGAGAAGTGCGTCCGATTGTTCCGAGTCCATCAACACCGAGAACCATGTCGAATCCATGGCGTGAGACAAAGGGCTACTCGTTTCATTCTATATGCTTTCATGTAAAAGACATCAGTTTGAGTGCTACATTCTACGAAGAAGTTTTGGGAATGAGCGTTGTCCGCGAGGCAAACTTAGGGTATGTGGCGTTTGTTTCGCTCACCTGGCCAGACATCTGAGTAAAGTCTGGCTCCAGTTCCCGTCGAACAAGTCTGGTCGCGGATTTGGACTTGCAAGCTCTTTGATTGAACTTGTCCAAAAGCAGTAAGTTTTGTATTTGGGGCACACGGGCTAAAGCTGAAAGTGGCACGGAATGGGACGATCACTTTGATGTCCAAGCAAATGCAGGGGTAGGTTTGCCAACAAATTAACGTAACGAAGGGCTTTCATCATATCACATGTACTGTCCCTGATATTATCTCTGCACGCCAGCGCTTTGAAAAGCTTGGTGTTGCAATGGATGAACTCGGAGTCTCACCAAAGTACGTGTAATCAGGGAAGATGCCATTAACTCTTCAAGCCAATTGATTGTCATTCGTGATCCGGACAACTATCCTATTCAAATCATTAGCCAGGATTATGATTTACATGCCGAATTGCATGCTGTGTGCCGTGAGGTCGTCGTAGATGGTGTGGAAAAGTCACTTGAGGATATTCGGCGCTCAAATGACCCAGCAACGTGGGAAGAGGCTGGTATTTCTTTGTCCAAGAGCTCCTTGGATATACCCAACGTGAAGGCACCTAGCACATCGCCGTGCTAGGTTAGTTTTCTTTTGTTATGATTCATGAGAATGTTCGTAACGATACAATTGTGACAGTATATACCCCAAAAATACTAGATCTATAGCAGCAACTGGAGATGCACGCGGGCATCGCACAAACGACGTGGACATCTTACAAGTTAGCGTAAGCCGAGGGGCGGTGGTGAAACACAGAAAGAAACCCGATAGGGGTGAGACAGAAAAAGAAGACGAAAAAAGAGCCAGCTGGTCAACGGATCTTTCGCATTAGTGTCGACCTGGTAAATTCTGGGGCAGCAATGCCTGTAGAGCCTCATCTAAAGAAGGGTTGGGTGGTGCAGTGGCTGTCGGCAGCGGCTGCGACGAAAACATATGGGGAAGCACCTCAGGTCGAGCCATAATAAGCCGACGAAGCCAGTCGTTCTCAGCACGAAGACGGTCATTTTCGTGTTTCAGCTCGTTGACCTGGGATTCCAACTCTCTTGCCGACAGCTCTAGTGCGGCCTCACGTTGTTTTTTCTTGATGCGGAAACGTGCACTTGCCGCTGTATTTCTCCTTCGTTTATCCTCTTCGATTGCAAGGCGATTTGTTTCTGCATCTGCCTCGGGATTGCCTGTATCAACGAGTTTGACACGATCCGCCAGCGTGGAGGATGAGGGGCGGCCCCGATGAGACTGTGTATTGTCATCCAATGCCGTGCCAAGATGCGAAACATCGTCCCCTGCAGGATCCAGGGATATAGATGCACTCCGCTTTTGGGTTGCGGCTGGTGTAGATGACAATGGTGGGGATATATTGGATTCCTGAGGGAGAGGATGTGAATGTATTGCAGAGCGAGATGCGCATGAGGACGATGCTGTCGAGGTTGGTGACACCGATGTAGCAGCCGCCGCAGCGGAACTGCGGTTTGTGGCTTGAGATGCAGCCATGGCTCCTGTTGAAGGAGCAGAAGACGAGGATGATAAATGCGATGTTTGATTAGGGGGTTGCCAAGACGGTAATCCCGGATGTGAAGGGTTGGACGAGCGTGCTTGCCATAAACTCGCAAGCATATCAGGATTTTTGTTCAGAAGATGTTGAAGAGCAAGTGTGGACGTCAGATCCCACTCTTGGCTTGGCGACGATGACGAAGCTGAATGCACTGGCTGCTGCTGTCGATGTTGTAGTTGTTGCTGTTGCTGCTGCGGCGGTGGTGTGATGGATGAGGAAGAAGCAGAAGGTGCGCTTGAGAAAGCATCCATATGTCCAGCACTCGTCCATGGTTGAGACACATGCGGCGCCAAGAGTGGATTTGCGTTGTCACGCGTGAGAGGAAGTTGCTGGTATGATGATGAGAGTGCATCTACCCCTGTTCTCATGGACGAGGGTGACGTTAAGTCAGGTGACGGACTTGGGACTTGCAAGGACGGACGCGCTGATACTGGTTGCGTCGGCTCACGATCAAGTGCACGAAGTTTGTCGCGGGCAGCACTGGAGTGAGCGCCGGAGGCTGCCATTTGCCGCTGACGCTCACTATCGTCTTGTCGATCGCGTTCATCCTGATCTTTCTCTGGATGACTGTCTTTCTCATCGTCAGCAATGAGCGCGTGCCCCATAGGTCCATCGAAAGAAAAGTTAGCATTTGTCCACATAGCCAGCTGATTCGCGAAACTGTTCATGACATCATCTGAAGCTGAGGAGCCGGCCGAACTCTGTGTCATTTGTTGTGCTGACGGCGAAGAGATAGAATTTAGACTTGCTAGGAGTGTGTCTGATGATGAAGAGATCGTATGACTGTGACTCGGTGTCGTCTGATGAAGCTGGGTTTGATGGCTTGGAGTGTCATGCACTTGGTTGAGTCCTAGCAAGAACGCGATCGAGTTGCCTTGATCACTCGACATGGTCTCGTCTCTTTGATGAGGACAATTTCAGGAGCGCAGAAGGATGTGCGCAATCAATTCGGTGCTGCGATGGACGTATTGCCGGTAATCCAAAAGTAAAATTTAACGCGGATGCTTAAGTAGCTTGGGAGCCGGCTGAGTCAATCGATTTAAGGGAGATGGGAGACTTTGTGATAAAGTCTCCGCTGGGACACGCAGAGAATCTCTCTCACTGCAGCTAGATTGGTGGCCAATAAGCAAATAAGAATCTGCCAAAAAAGGTAGTAATGGGTGGCACAATTCCCCCAGCTTTGCCGTCGCGCGTGGTCTTGGCCGGTGTCTTCACGTCCCGGCCGAATGCGTGCGCTAGTCGGCACATAGTCCTACAAGGCCCGTGGCATGTTGTGCTACAGAGGAGCGCGTCATGTTATGAATTCATAAAACACACCTAGTAGGGGATATTGAAGTATGCCTGTTAGGCAGACGAATAATACGCCCGGCCGCAAGTCGTGGGCTGTTGCGCGTGTGATGTGGAAAACGGCGAGACTAGCGTGCGTCGCACCTTGATCCTGTTACTAGCCCGGGACGCTTGGACGTCGGACGTGCGACGGCAGCCATGTCGTTCAAGAAGGAGGATGAAATGTCGTTTCGGCACGATAAAACAGCTGTGATCCAGGAGGCTCGTGTGTTCAACCAGTCGAGCATTAGTCCACGGCGATGCCGGATCTTGCTCACCAAGATCCTGTACCTTTTGTACACGGGGGAGAAGTTTTCTCAGCAAGAAGCGACGGACCTGTTCTTTGGTGCGACCAAGCTGTTTCAAAACAAGGATGCTGGCCTTCGTCAGATGGTGTATCTTGCCATCAAAGAGCTTGCCCCGTGTGCCCAGGATGTCATTATGGTAACGGCTTCGATCATGAAAGATATGCAGCCAAATACCGAAGTCGTGTATCGACCCAATGCGATTCGCGCTTTGATGCGTGTGATCGATCCCAGCATGGTCCAGGGTATTGAGCGATATCTCAAGTCGGCTATTGTCGATCGAAATCCAAGCGTGTCCTGCGCGGCGCTCGTATCATCGTACCATTTGTTCGTGGAGTCGCGCGATGTTGTCAAGCGCTGGGGCAATGAGGTGCAAGAGGCTATCAATATGCGCCCGGCTGTCACACAGAATACAAGCTCATTCAGTGGATTCGGTGGATTGCACTCTGGCATTACCCTCCGTTTCGGCGGCGGCGGCAGCGACAGTGCAAGTCATGCTGTCGAGCAGACGAATGTCCCAAGTATGAGCTACTTGATGCAATACCATGCGCTCGGCTTACTATATCTGATGCGTCAGAACGACCGGATTGCCGTCACAAAAATGGTTCAACAGCTGGGCCAGCCGAGGCAGGGCGTTGTCCTGCGGAATCCATACGCGCTCTGCATGCTGGTGCGATACACTGCGAGAATTGCCGAAGAAGATCCGAATATGCGCGCGTCGCTCATTCAGCTGCTTGAAGGCTGGCTGCGCCACAAGAGCGATATGGTCAACTATGAAGCGGCGCGTGCGCTCTGCACGATGCCTGGTGTACCAGCTGAGCCGCAGACGAAAGCGATCTCGGTTCTGCAGATGTTTTTGTCCTCGCCACGCTCTGTGCTCAAGTTTGCGGCTGTGCGCACACTTGCCGAGCTTGCACAGCTGCGACCTGCGGCCGTACAAAGTTGCAACGTGGACATGGAAAGCCTCATCACTGATTCAAACCGCGGCGTAGCAACGTATGCCATCGCGACACTGCTCAAAACTGGCAATGAGTCGAGTGTTGATCGGCTGATCAAACAGATCAGTGGATTCATGTCGGACATCAGTGACGAGTTCAAGGTCATAGTCGTCGACGCTATTCGCAGCCTGTCGTTCAAGTTCCCTTCGAAACAAGCGGCCATGCTCGGCTTCCTTGCTGGTATTTTGCGTGACGAAGGTGGCTATGAATTCAAGCGCTGTGTCGTGGAAGCCATCTTCGCCATGGCTCGCTACGTCAGGGGTTGTAAGGAAGCAGCGCTAAGTCACTTGTGTGAATTTATCGAGGACTGCGAGTTCACAAAGCTGAATGTGCGCATCCTTCACTTGCTCGGTGCCGAGGGTCCTCGTATGCCTGAGCCGCACAAATACATCCGTTTTATTTACAACCGGGTCATTCTGGAAAATGCCATCGTGCGAGCCGCGGCGGTTAACAGTCTCGCTAAATTTGGCGCGCACAACGAGCACCTGACCGCGCGAATCCGTGTACTCCTGCGTCGCTGCCTTGAAGATGTTGATGATGAAGTACGGGATCGTGCGACGTATGCGTTGCACACGCTCGAGCCTCCGTCGATGCCTGTCATCACGTTGGACGACACGCCAAATTTGCAAGTGCTTGAGCAGAGCCTGCAGTCATACGTGGATTCTATGGCCACGTCTGCACCGTTTGATTATGAGAGTGTGCCTCGCGCGCTTGATGAGCCAGAGACAGAGAGTGGGCCTGCATCGGACCCGCTTCTTCCGACCGGTGGGGCTCCGGGCACTGCTGGTGCTATGATGGGCGTTGACGGTGGCACAGGGGGTATCATGGCTGGCATCGGTGGGGAAGGGGCTGGCTTATCAGCAGCGAATACTATGGGAGCTGAGGCATCTGGTCTTGATGCCTATGCAGACCACGCTACAGAGCTTGCCAGTATCGCAGAGTTCGCGTCATACGGCAAACTTCTGACAACCTCGCCAGTCAATGCACCTGTGCAACTGACCGAAAGTGAGACGGAGTACATTGTCACAGCATACAAGCATGTGTTTGCTGAGCACATCGTTCTGCAGTACAATGTCACAAATACGCTTGCCGAGATTGTACTGGAGGATGTCGTTGTGGTCGTCGGGGGACTGATGGAAGCAGGCCTCGAAGAAGAGTTTATTTTGCCCATCCCATGTCTCTCGAGCGCGACGCCCAGTGGCAAGGTGTATGTGTCGATCCGACGTGACCCTAGCCTGCCGTTCCCACTCGCGACACTCACCAACACGCTTCGCTTCGTGTCGAAAGAGGTGGACCCGTCCAGTGGCGAGCCCGAGCCTGAAGGATACCAGGACGAGTACCAGACGGAAGAGCTTGACGTTGGTGTCGCTGACTTCCTGCAGCCTGTGGAACTCGACTTTGCTATGACATGGGACACACTACCGGCCTCGGCCAGCGAGACATTCGCACTGACAGCGCTCGAGAGCCTCGATGCATCATGCTCGACGCTCGTTGAGCTCTTGGGCATGCAAGCGCTCGGCGGGACAGACGTGCCAGCTAACCCTAGTGTGCATACCATGATGCTGGCTGGACTCCTTGCATGCCCAGGTGGTCTCGAGACCGTTCTTGCGCGCGTACGCATGATGCACCAGCCATCCGAAGGCGTCACAATGGAGCTGTCGGTGCGCGCGCCGAGCGACGAGGCTTGTCTGTTCATACTGTCTGCGATTGCATAGCCATGTAGCTAACACTGACGAATTGGATTCGAGCGCATACTCATACACTCAAGTGTCATAAGATGACACACATACGCACATACACACACACACATACACACACACACACACACAATATCAAGAGCAGCTGGAAAGGGGCATGTTCCATAGAGTATATATTTTTGGCGGGCCTAAATGAGCGCCCATGACATACAAACGACGTCGTCGACAATATATGATGCGTTTAACGCAGGCGACGGGCCTCGCGCTCCGACTCGAGCAGAGCAAGGATATCGTTTTCGCGGACAGGGCCCTTGACGTTGCGGATGATGCTACGCGACGTGTCGTCCATGAATTCAACACGGACCTGGATCACACCACCACGCGAGCCAGTACGACCAAGCACCTTGGTAACCTATTCTCGGTTAGTATCACGCCCGGTCGCACGACAGTACCTAGTACCATCCATGCAGAATACGTACGCGCGCAAGCTTGACAGGGGCCTTCTGGGAAGCGGCGTCCATAATGATGATACGTTCGTTTCGGTGGGAAAACGACTTGTTCACGCAGCGTGGCACCTTTTTCCGACCAGCGTGCCCGTAACCGCCTCGTAGGCCACGCAGCATGCACACTCCTACGATGTAGTTTTGCAGACCCTCACGTGACTAAAAGCAGACACGCACGTGCTTCGACGGCGCAGACGTGTGTGGGATGGACGAGGGTGGAGGGTAGAAGCCGCGGACGTGAGCTTTTCTGCGGATGGGGGGCGTAGGCTTTTGGCTGCATGGGCTGGATGCCGGTACGTACATACATACAACCACGCGGGCGCCTCACCCCGCAGCCTACGAGACCACGTGGTCGAGACCTTGCGCGTCGTCCCTCCGCAGACCATCGTTCGACATCAGCCAGTATCAATCGCGCACGCACGCACGGCCGACCAGTCTCTTTTGTCGCGGTAACGACTCAGTATGCATGCTGGAGACGAAGATGCGCATGTGCGACATGCTCAAGCAGTGCGTTTCCTGACGTCACTCCGCTCGTCTTCGAAGGACACTCGCATTCATTTGACACCGAAGCATGTGGACTTTCTGCATTCGAAAGGCATGAGCGACGACGAGATTGAACGCGCGCGGCAAGATGCTGAGCGCCCTGATTATACGAACATGATGCATATATTCGACGATGACCAAGCGCGGATCCATGCATCAGGCGATAGTGCTGCATTTGAACAAGCCGCCGATTCATTTCGTGCGCCGCTTCTGGACTCAACCACTACTTCTGATGCACCGCCTATTCCTCCTGCCGCATCTTATCCCAGGTCACCTTTGGTTTTGTATTCAGCCGCTGATTCACCAGTGCCGCGGCGCGATGCAACCCAGATTCTTTCGGACTTTGCAGCTTCTATGGCACGGCCACGGTATGACACGCTTGTGTCCTATTTCCGCCTTTTGCATTTGTTACTCATGTTGACGGGTGGTGGAGCAGCCATCGTTGTGGCTATGTATCGAAAGTTTCTGATGCCGAAAATTACTGCCATGATTGAGGCACGCACGAGTCTGCTGTCTCTGCAGTTGGAGAACTTCGGCAAGATGCTAGAGTCCTTGACTTGTCTAAGATCCACCAAGTTGGCTCGTCTCCTGCCTGAGGATTACAAACCTTCATGGACAGAACAAGAACTGGATTCGAAACAGGTCCAGAAATCCGAATCCGGGCAGGAGTGCGGGTCGAATCTCGGGAACAACCAAGATGATCATTCTGTACAAGATGAGAAGCAAAGGGAGCATACGAAGCATGAGTCTAGCAATGGCGCTATGGTCAACTCCTCTTCCAACAAACAAGATAGCGCTCTCTCTTTCTGTGCCAACAGGCCCAAGTCTGAGCCTGAGGAGCCGTCTCAATGGCATGTCTCTTCTGTCAACGATGACGAGACGTCGGAGGGTGAAAACGCACATGTATCTGCACGGATACGTCCAACGCGGCGACGTGTGCTGGAGCCGATCGACATCACTCATCCTTTACGCGAATCACTGAGTCGGCTCGCACAGACGCTCCGAAATGCGCATAGGTCAAGCACCTATGACACTATACCCAGCGATACGGATGAACATGGCCTCTTGGATCTCACGCCCATCCCAGAGGCTGACGCAGCGTCATCGGGACAATCACTGCCCCATTCAGATGGTCCCTCTGCTGGCATACGTGCATTTCGGAAGACCTTGGATCAAGTACGTAATGAGCTGCGCGCGTCGGTATTATCCGATGATGAGCCCATGAGCCTGGCCAGTCATCGATTTAGCGCATATACACAAGCGTCATCGTCTCGACCCACCTCAGGCCCAGCTGTTGAAATCATGCAGATGAAAGCAGACATTCGCAGTCTTAAAGGCCTACTGCTCAGTCGCCGAAACTTTCCCTCGTTCATGCGGTCAGCTCGTGCAACGTCGTCACTACCCAGCTCAACCGCCACCTCGTCTTCATAGATGCGTGTTCTTTGTGACGATGTCGCCCTGGCCTGCTTGCTTTGTGCGTAGATATCCATGTATAGTATGTGCAACGTTCACAGTGGCATCACGAAGCGGTCGGATGGTTGACAACAATGGATCGTTTCCTTCAGCGACGGCGAACAAGCGCGTTGTGTGTGACAGGATGTGTTCGTTGCTCTATGGCTGTTCGCCGCGCTGCTGAGGCCTTACGTCATCGGTCGGCAGTGCTGCTGCTCTTGCTCGGCAGCGCCGCCCGTCCTCGACACAAGCAAACAAGCAAGGTCTCAACGTCGTTTCTCCAACTCGATGACTAAGCACACTGTGTAACACAACCGTGCCTACAAGGTCTTTCAGATCAGGTGCCTCGAGACATGCGTTGGAAAAGAACGTGTGTGGTCAGAGTGCTGTACGAGCAAAGTGGTCGGCGACTGGGTGGGAAAAAAACGAGGGGCAGGGAAGGTCGAGGGGGGCGTGATGTGTGCTCTTCATGGTTGGGCGGCGGCCAGGGGCACTGTGCGGAGGAAAATCTGAGCTGCGTTTTTACAACAACCCCCGTCCTCCCGGGCCGCTGCCGCCGTTAGCCAACGAACGAGCGTGTGACCGCTCCCATTCACGCATCCATTCCATCCGTCCTTGCACGGGAGTTGAGGAAAAAAAAAAGGGACGCTCTTCCCCATCCAGTCTCGTGCATCGCGTCGTCACCATCGATATGGACTTGCGCTCCGCTCAAGCGCCGCCAGCCGAGTCAGTGCGAGTCATGTCGGGTGACGCGTTCTCGCCTCCGTATGCAGCGGAATCAGTACGTTCTCAAGCGAAGGAGTACACATCACTCACGCCGAAGTCGCCTATTGCTTCGCCTTCCGAAGACTGGACTGATGCTGAATGGGCTCAATCTCGACGTCCTGCTATGTCTATATCCAATATCTTGAATGAACCACCCTCGTCATCTACGCACGATTCGGTCATCCAGGCACCTATTGTCAAATCGACGTCGGCCTATGAGTCTTCTGCTGGATCATTATCTGGATCGGAGGTGTCTAATTCTGCTGCTGCTTCATCGCCATCACCATCGCCATCACCATCACCATCACCATCACCATCGCCATCGCCATCGCCATCGCCGTCGCTATCGCTGCCATCCTCACCGCGTCTGCAGCATGCTAAACCATCCGCTCACGATGTAGAAGACGTGTCGAAGACATCGCGCTCGTCACGTCGCCGGGCGTCCCATCCGCGAGCGTCTAGACGCTCCCACACAGCGTCTTCGTCGCGTACGCCTCGAACGCCAAGCTCGGCACGCCGATTCGACGACGCCCTTGCTTGGGATAGCGACCTGTCGGCAGATGAAAATGTCCCATTGTGGACAGATGAGCTTGCTGCGTACAAGCAACAACGAACTGCGCATGAAGCGCACATGGTCGATGCATTCTCGTTGTGGATGCGCCAAACACAGCAGTACACGACTAAGCGGCTTTGCAATGCATACGAAAGACGCCTCGTAAATGCACAAGCACGCACACGAGCCCAACGAAGTGCTTCAGATGAGAAGCAGGAAGAAGATATCGATATGGAACTGCTCGATACACTGGCCGATCGACCGGCTGCTGAGCCGATGGAGGCGCCAACTGATCGGTCTGACTACCTCGAAGAGCTTGCTGCCGACGTCGGGCTCGCAGATGACGAGCATGCAGCACCTGAGCTGCCGGAGTCGGAGCCTATTCCCGAGCTCATTGACCCGACCTCTGGCGCGGTGCGTGGTATCATTCCCATCGGCGCACGCCGTGCCGCTTTGCTAAGCGAGGCACACGATCGTGTTTGGACGACCATTGCCAAGCGCGACATTCCGAAAGTGTATCGGACAGTTGTGGCCAGCGCAGCCAACAAGGCCCTGTATTGGCGCCGCTTGTCATCTGTGGTGCAGCGAGAAGCTCGTCGCGGTGCGGCACGGAACAATAAGTCGACGAAGGATATCCAACTGCGTGCACGCAAGGTGATGCGTGAGCTTTTGTTGTATTGGAAGCGCAACGAGCGCGAAGAGCGCGATCTGCGCAAAAAGGCCGAAAAAGAAGCGCTGGAAAAGGCACGCAAAGAAGAGGAAATGCGCGAGGCCAAGCGCCAGGCCCGCAAACTCAACTTCCTTATCACGCAAACGGAGCTGTACAGTCACTTTGTCGGCAATAAGCTCAAGACCGCTGAGGCGGAAGAGTCGGAGGACACGGCTGCCGATACCTCGACACCGGGCGCAAGCGCAGGTTCCAACGTCCAAGCCCCATCTGCTGACAGCCACACAAGCACAGCGCCTGGCAGTGATGCTGCCGCTGCGTCAGCCGCGAACACTGATGCCAATCTGGAGGACATTGACTTTGATGACGACGATGAGTCGAACCTTCGTGCGCACGCGGCACGCAATGCGACAGAGGCTGTGCGCGCCGCGCGCGACAAGGCGCAAGCCTTCGACGCGGCCGTTGCCTTGGAGCGGAAGCAGCAACAGGCCTTGGCAGCCGAGGAGGCACGCGAATCCGCTGCCGCGCCGCAGCCATTTTCCGCCGACGATTTGGACTTTGTGAACCCGACATCCATGGGCATCACCGAGGTGCAACAGCCCAAGATGCTTACGTGCACGCTGAAGCCGTATCAACTCAAGGGTCTTTCGTGGCTTGCAAATCTGTATGAGCAAGGCATCAATGGCATCTTGGCCGACGAGATGGGTCTGGGAAAGACGGTGCAAAGTATCTCGCTCATGGCATATCTGGCGGAGGTGCACGATATCTGGGGTCCCTTCTTGGTCATTGCACCTGCCTCGACACTGCACAACTGGCAGCAGGAAATCACCAAGTTTGTGCCTGCGCTGAAAGCACTGCCATATTGGGGCAACGTGAAAGACCGGGCGATCCTGCGCAAATTCTGGAACCGGAAGCAGATTTCGTACGATCGTGATGCTCCGTTCCATGTGCTTGTGACATCGTACCAGCTCGTGGTCAGTGACGAAAAGTACTTCCAGCGCGTCAAGTGGCAGTACATGGTGCTGGACGAGGCACAAGCCATCAAGTCAAGCTCATCGAACCGATGGAAGACGCTCCTGGGCTTCCACTGCCGGAATCGTTTGCTCCTGACCGGTACGCCGGTGCAAAACTCGATGCAGGAACTCTGGGCGCTTTTGCACTTTATCATGCCCAGCCTGTTCGATTCGCACGACGAATTTAGTGAATGGTTCTCCAAAGACATTGAGAATCATGCAGAGAACAAAGGCACACTCAACGAGCACCAGCTCCGTCGTTTGCACATGATCCTGAAGCCCTTCATGCTCCGACGGGTAAAGAAACACGTACAGAACGAGCTGGGCGAGAAGATTGAGGTCGACGTGTACTGTGACTTGTCAGCGCGACAAAAGCTCCTGTACCAGAGCCTACGCTCGCACGTCAGTGTCGCAGAGCTTGTCGACAAGGCGAATGCCAATGACGAGAGCGGACTCAAGAGTCTTATGAACCTCGTAATGCAGTTCCGCAAGGTGTGCAATCACCCCGAGCTGTTTGAACGTGCTGATGTGCGCGCGCCGCTCGCCGTATCACGCTACTCAGCCTCGGCTGCACCTTTGCGCGACAACGAAATGGGCTTGTGCTGCAATGCCGCTCACTCTTTGCTCGACATGCAACTCCCACGCTTGCTTGTGCATGACACGATTCAGCATGTGCCGACGCCTGGCAACCGTGTCGGATTCGACACCCGTTACCTGGATCATCTGCTCAACATCTGGCAAAAGCCGCACATCCATGACACCTTGTACAAGAACAACAACAGCCCTCGCACCTTTGATTTCCTCGCATTGCTGAACATGACAGCGAGTGATGCCGAGGCTGCGTTCCACGCGCCTTTGCTCACACGACTCGTAACCAATGCAGCCACGCAGCGACAATGGGCACAGGACCGTCCTGTTCTCCAGCATACACAGCTGCCACGAGGTATCGTTCGCAACCGCATGCCGTGGTCATCGGAGGAGCCGACATATGGCTTGGTGCCGCTTGGCCAAGTCGTAGAGCGAGTCATGGACGAGCGAGTCGCCACACTCACTCGTGCTGCCATCCCTGCGGCTGTGGCACCACCACCGCAGCTGTACGCGAACAACCGGCCATTCTGCGAGCGTCAGGAACGCTGGCAGTCCGACGTGGCGCTCGAGCAGACGCTGTTTGGCTTGCCGCCGCATGCGCGTGAGGACATCGACGAAGTTAACAGGCTGGAAGCCCGCCTGCCTGGCGTGCCGCCTACAGGCTTGGTGTCGACGACCCCGCCCGTTCAGCTATGGGGACCGTCGATGCAGGTGCCGAGAATGGACAAGCTCATTGTGGACTCGAGCAAGCTGGCTAGGCTGGATACCCTGCTGCGCGAGCTTAAGGCTGGCGGCCACCGAGTTCTCATCTACTTCCAGATGACTCGCATGATTGACTTGATGGAAGAGTATCTGATCCACCGGCAGTATAAGTACTTGCGGTTAGACGGTGCATCCAAGATCTCGGATCGTCGTGATATGGTCACAGACTGGCAGACCCGGCCTGAATTGTTCGTCTTCCTCCTGTCGACACGAGCAGGCGGTCTCGGTATTAATTTGACGGCGGCTGATACCGTTATTTTCTACGACCACGATTGGAATCCATCCAATGATTCCCAGGCTATGGACCGTGCTCACCGTCTGGGCCAGACAAAGCAAGTCACCGTGTACCGTCTTATCACGAAAGGCACTATCGATGAACGAATCGTCAAGCTTGCACGCAACAAGAAAGAGGTACAAGATATTGTGGTTGGCAACAAAGCGTACTCTGAATCAGGCATGGCGAAGCCACAGGAAATCGTGTCGCTTCTCCTCGACGACGACGAGCTCGCTGACTCGATGCTGCGACGGAAGCAAGCAGACGAGGCGCAGCTTGCACAGGGCAAAGCCGAAAACGCCCGTGCTATGCATGCGCGCCGACGCCAAAACAAGAATGCCAAAGAAGCTACGGCTTCCAGTGCAGATGGCAACGGCAACAAGGCAGACGAGCCACAGGGCGTTAATTGGTCGCTCGATGATGACGAAGATGACTTCTTCGGGGCTAAGCCACCGCCACCGAAAGAAGAGTCGGAGGAAGCTCCACGTAAAGCACCTGCCAAACCGCGCAAGCGCGCTGCCAAGCGTGAGTCAGATCCAAAGCGACGCAAAAAAGAAGACACCCGTAGTGCCACCGTTGCGCCTTCCTCTTCCACTCCATTCTCTCCACCACCACCACCTTCTTCTTCTTCTACTACTTCTTCTTCACTCCCTTCATAGATGTGTATATGATGACGATTCATGCCTGTTACACCGCGATGTACTTTCGCCAAAAATCTTTCGTTTTACCATCTTAGATCATCTCCTGCTGCTTGGGTGGTGGACCACACGGTTGGATCATTCGCTCACACACACGAAACTTGGTCCGCGCACGCGACTCGCCATCAGCGATCGAATTGTACGTGAGAAGCGCACCATTTGCCACGATGGCCGCAGCTGTGTCTCGGTGTTGGTGGGTCGCCCACTCACTGACTCGTTAGCTCATCGAGACAAAGCAAGGCTGAGCTACCTCAACTTACTGTTTCGTTGTATCTGGATGAATCGTGCCGGTGTACCGTGCATGCACTGAGTAAGAAAACGTATCATTTTATACGTACAGTGCTCAAGTTGTGGATTTCCCCAGTATCGCAGCTCAGACTGCCGACTCGTGTAAGCTCAACGCATCGCTTGGTGGTGTCTCATCACAGCCCTTACGTACCATATCAAGAACAGTGGAGGGTGGACAAAGGCCGCGCGTCTAGTTCGAATGTGCAAAAAGCGCGCGCGAGCTCAACGGGCCGATCCGACTGGCTGCGACACGCCTCCGGCCGACCGGCACGTGAAGCAAAAGGGGCAAAGGAGCTAGCAGGAACAGGTATTCCAAGTCCGGTCTATTCGACTTCATCACAGGTGGAGGCACGCACAGATAGGCCCTTTGCACACTCTCGGCACAGGTGTGTGTGTATGTGTATATGTGTGTCCTGACACCATGCTTCATCACACTATAAAAGGAATTACAGCAAGACGATCTTTTGGATAAGTTCGAAACCGGCGCTTGTACCATGCGTGTCCACGAATGGCACGCGGCATCATAGCGCCCAATTCGAGCGCCACAAAGAGAGCCGGCGGATGCGACAAGATCGGTGCACGCTCATGTGGTACAGCCAATATACACATAGATGCAAAGCCGATCCATTCAACCCCTTCGGCATCAGTATCATGCACACATATACGTACATTCACAGGTATAATTCGGGTAGCTGATCCAATGAAACAGGCCTCCATGTGGTACTCGATACGTACTAGACGGCGTGCGAAGCAACTCTTCTTTGGTCCGTGGGGGCGACGTACGAAGCCGGCGTAAAAGTGTATCATGGTACACATTGCCTACAAAGCCCAGTGCGAAAGCCATCAGACCAACATATATCCACGCGCTTACGTGCTGGATGGGACCGCCGCGTGCGAGCCATGTGCCTATCAGGTACCCGTTCGCGGCATTGAAGGCCATCGCGCTCAAAACCACTGAGATGTGAAGGGGCGTGCGCGGCGGATTCATCCATGGCTGGATCCATGCACGATTCACATAGTGTGCCACAAAGAGCCACAACATGGTATGAGCCCATGCGTGTATTACAGCTTGTACCTGTCCATAGAAACTAACACAGACAGCTAAGGGCGCAACACTTTCCATCAACATCCATCCCACATTTCCATTTACATTCCACGCACTCGGAAGTCCAAACTTTCCAAATGGTGCATCTAAAAAACAGCCTATGCATGGGAGCATCAGCGCCACCGCTTGCATGCACCGCAGCACCTCATCGTACATGGTCAAAGTGCGAACGGACGCAACATCCAAGATATATAAAGCATACACCCTCCACTTTGTAGCAAGGAGCAGCCACGCCTCCTCCTTCCGGCAATGCCTGCTTAACGCGTACCGTTGGGACTAGGGTTCGTTGCTTGCTACATAAAGAGGCCTTCTGGGCCCTTCACCTGGGCTTTTTCTGCCCGCCTACTTGGTTTGTTGGCTTGTGCCTGACTGGCCAGCTTCTGCAACAGTGGCCTGTTCTGCCAGCTGATCTGACTGCGACTCCAATACCATCGCTGAGCTAGGGTGGGGCGGCTTGTAGCCATGCATCTGGTGCTTCATTTGCTCGTCAAGAATGCCAGCAGCCGCGGCAACGAGACCAAGGAATGGCGGCGATGGATTCAGCGGGCGCGACGCCAGCTCCGGATGGGCTTGCATGCCGACAAAGTATGGATGACCCTGCAGCTCCGCCATCTGCATGCGGTTTCCTTGCTCATTCTTGCCAATAAACGAGAGGCGTGCACCCGAGCTGCACGTACCCGCCTCAATTGCCTCCACAACTTCAGGATTCACTTCGTAACGATGACGGTGGCGCTCCCAGACAATCGACTGGCCGCCATACAACCGGCGGATCTTGCTCCATGACGCAGAAGCATCGGAAAGCAGAGTTGGTCGTAGACCCAAACGCATCGTACCACCCATGTGAGTGCGGCTAATCTCAGGCATATACACAATCACAGGGTCTTTGCATTCAGGGTGAAGCTCAGCGGAATGCGCATGCTTGCGACCGCAGACGTGACGAGCAAACTCTACCACAGCCAACTGGAATCCTAGGCAAATACCTAAGAATGGCACATTCTTCTCGCGTGCCCAGCGCACAGCCAGAATCATGCCCTCTGTGCCGCGGAGACCGAAGCCACCTGGCACAATGATGCCTTGGGACGAGCACAGATGCTGCCATGCCTGGTGGTACTTGACCGGATCTTCATGCTCGGTGTGCGATTCCAAATCACCAGACTCGACCCATTTGATCACCAGCCTGCGCTGGCATTGCATCGACGCATGTTCCAGTGCCTTGGTCACGGACATGTACGAATCTTGTAAGGCAGTGTACTTGCCGACAAGCACAATCTCCACCGTGTCAAAGACGCGCTCGCGGCTCATGGTAAGCTCCTTCCAGCGTCTCCGCAGCTCCTTTCCATCCGACACACGGGATGACGGCACATCTCGCCTCAAATCCAAGTGCAGGCGCTGCTCAAAGAAGCGGATCATACCTTGCGCCTCCATCAGGAGCGGCACATGATACGTCGAGCTCACGTCGTGTACGCCCAGCACTTGGTCTGGACCCACCTGACAAAAGAGCGACAACTTGTTGATAACATGGCGTTCCAGCGGCGCCGCACACCGCGCTGCGATAAGGTCAGGCACAAGACCCAAGCCACGCAGGTCGCGAATCGCCGCTTGAGTCGGTTTCGTCTTCTGTTCCCCGCCAATCACTGGGATGAGCGACACATGAATTAAAGCAAAGTTTTCCTTCCCAACGCGGAATTGGAATTGGCGCAGCGCCTCGACGAAAGGTGCTGACTCAATATCACCAACAGTTCCTCCCAATTCGACAATGCACACGTCAGGCACCTCACCACTCTCGTCCACAGGCAGCGCAGCGACGCGTTCGATCCAATCCTGGATCGCATCCGTCAGGTGCGGCACAATCTGCACCGTCTTACCCAGGTAGTCACCACGACGCTCCTTCTCGATGACTTCACGGTAAATCTTGCCTGTGGTAATATTATTATCGCGCGTCAGCGTCACATTCAGGTATCGTTCGTAGTTTCCAAGGTCCAGGTCGACTTCACCACCATCGTTCAGCACAAACACCTCGCCATGCTCAGTAGGCGCCATGGTACCTGCATCAATATTCATATAAGGATCAATCTTGATCGAGGTCACGCGCAAGCCCAGCGTGCGCAGTAGCAGACCTGTTGACGAAGCAATCACGCCCTTACCGATGCCGGATATAACACCACCACTAACGACAATGTATTTCATCGTGGGCACACAATCGCTCACCGTCGCAGGCAAAAAATGGGAATCCAATCACACACACAGGTGTGGGAACTGATTAGCTTTGGCTCGGCTGGATGATGCGCTCTGCGTTGTTGCAACGCAAAGTTGACGGCGACGGCGAACGGACTCGATGTTAAGGGACGCACCAAAAAAAAATGTTTTCTGGTTCCCAAAATGGCACGTCTCATCGCTGACGAAGACGGCAGATTCATCACGTGCACAAGCCACCTACCTCTCCACCAGCGTTCACACTTGTAGACTTTGGACTCCCCCATGTTCGCCACTACGTACGTTTCTTCTTCTTCTTGTCAATGTCCTGTGGAATGAAGGAGTGCACCGGAGTGACGACATCCTCGCGACCCGCATAGTACAGGTCCAACACAGCACCTGGACCGAAGAGAAGACCCATAAAGATGCTGCGAATAGTGCCGACAATCCACTTCTTCAGCGAACCATTGTGCAACGCGCGAGTCTGCTCGAACTTAAGCTGGTAGTCGGCAACGGCATCAAGAGCGACAAGCAAGATCATTGTAAGGAGCAAGCCGATAGAGTCCCAGAGAATGAGTTTCTGACCATCTGTAAGGCCTGTGTCCTCGCCGCGGAAGACCCGGCCGATCGTGGGCTTTAATAGGTATAGGCCCACCCAGTACATGAGCATCGAGAAAATGAGGTTATTTTCATACATCTCTGAGATCTTGGTTGTCGTCACAGACTTTTGGCGGCCAATAACGACCAAATAAAGCGACAATCCTAGGAGTAACATAGGGGAGAACTGGAACACCACATTCACATGGGGCCACATCCAGTGGTCGCGTGGGAAGAACACGGTGATCAATGACAGAATCGTTATACTCGACACGAGCGGTGTAATCACAGAAGGCGCATAACGTCCGAACGGCCGCTCCGGATACGTCTTGTGCAAAGTCAAACCACGCACAAGTGCAAACAGGGGAACATACACAAGTGGCACCGACGCACCAATGCAAATTCCCTGGCCTAGCATCATAACAAGTGTGACAATGAAGCCACGCTGCAAAATGTGCGTCTCCGGTTTCACAGCCTGAACACACATGAATAGCACAATTGGTAGCAGCATGGAAAGCACGAGCATGAAACCGCCACGACCTGCATCGCCATCCACCATGTCTTTGAACACGAATACGAGCGTCATTAGAAAGCGCTCAAATCGCAAGCACTTTGGCCCCTGGCACATCAACAAGCTACGGTCTGGGAATCCAAACGCCTTGCGAGCCTGTGCCAAGTTCAATCGGCCAAACTCATTCAGCTGAGGCTTGGGCTGTTCAGACACGGCCTTGAACCAAATAAAGTAGCCAACAATCACCGATATACATGAAATGATCGCCAGCAGAGCGCGCTGCTTGATCGCCGTACATGAGCACGTCATATTCGTGAGGGCGTTGGTCACTCGTTCACGTAGCAGACAGACTTGACGTATGCCCTTCCCTCTCTCTCTCTCTCTCTCTTGACACGCCTGTGCCGAGACCTACCGGCCAGACAACAATTTGCACGTGCAAGCACAATTTATTGGTTTAATCCTAGGGTTCTCATCTCGCATGGACCGCCACCGGTATTCCGCCCCAGTCTCGCTCACTTGACCAGCCAGAACTAGCGATTGTGGAGGTGGTCCATATTTAGACCAACTCCAGCCCTGCATGCGCGTGCATTTTGTGTCTGATGAACGCGTGCTGACTAATGCATAATGATCGCGACGCAAGTCGTTTAGAGTGTGTTGATCGATGGACACAGACGCGTCATCGTTGGCTTGCATTTCACAAAGAGCGTGGAAGGACAGGAGAACGGCTTTCCGAATCTTTCTTTTGCTTGTATACAGCGTGCATTTTTTTAATGTCATCTGTCGATGCAGGTCTTTCACCGCGTATTCGACAGCTCATTGCGCAACATCGCGCATCGCTAGTTAGCTTGCGGGTGCAGCTGGAACTGCTTCCTGACATCGCGGCTGAATTGCAAGAGTACGCTTCTGAACACGATGTATGTGAGCAATGAGCTTGAGCAAATGTATACTTAAACAAGCAGCGTGTTGATCGTCTTGACCAAATGACCAGAGACCTCATTGATCTCGTTACTGAATCGGAGACGCGGATTGCTGTGCTTGAGGAGCTAGAGACCTTGATCCAGTCAGGCCATGTTGACAATGTAAGTATATCAGAATTCTGTGCACTTTTTCTCGTGCTTTTGCTGATTCATGCGCGGAAAAATAAGACCACATCGTCGCTGGATTGTGTTTATAAGGAGCGTGTACACACGCGCATGAACGCGTATCGTGCCCAGACATCGCGCAAACGATACTCAAAGCACCCTGCGTACATTGAATTCAAGTCACGCGTCTGGGAAGTAGAACATGAAGGTGCTATGCCGCCTCTTGTGGATCTGCTGCCGGCTGAGCATGGCGATCAAGAAGTGGATGTGTCAGGCATTAGACGTCATGATGATCATGACGCTGATGGCCTTGCGCGTGGAGTCACTATCGATAACGAAGATGACGACGAAATCGTAATGGGTGGTACTGTTCGGCAGTTCCGATGTCCTATCACCGCTGATATTCTTCGTGATCCAGTCATTCATGCTCCTTGTCAGCATGCATACTCTCGGGAGGCTCTCGCATCTTACATGGCTCAAGCACCAGGCCGGCACGGTTCCGTTCGGTGCCCTGCGGCGGGCTGTCAACATGTGCTCATGCGTTCAGCGATTCATGAAGCGCCAAGTTTGAAACGTCGTGTCGCCCGTTACGAGCGGCAACTTCTGCGCCGGGAGGAGCTGCGCCGAGAACAACAGGAAGCAACGGCTGTGCTCGATTAAATTTGGCGTTTCTACGCTCGAAGTATGTTTTCTCCGGCTCATGGCCGCGTGCACATGATACCCATACGCAAATACCAAGTAACCGCTCGCATTATGCACCTGTATACTTATGAACGCGCTTGGCGCGACATGCTTCGGTGATGAAAGACGCCACTAGTCATTCCACCTCCATTTCCAAGATCGCCCGATATCGACGCCGAAACTGCGCGGCGACCTGCGCCGCGGTAATTGTCTCTTGGGACACGTAAAGCAGGCGCATCTCCAGACGAACTAGGGAGCGCCGTGCTGCTGGCGATGCGCCGATGCGCTCTTGAGGGACCCGCCCCTTGTAATGCATGTGCTCCAGCATTGCCCAATGTGGGATTTGCGCCAGCACCAACACCTATGCCCATGCTCGTACCCCTTCCCATGGGAGGAGATGCCCATGGCAAGGGCGATAACAGTGGTGTCGAGTCGCTTGCGAGCATATTTGCATTCGATAGCAGAGCCTGCGCTTCAGGTCCATGAAATGGACGAATCTGGGCATACTTTACGCCAAACATGCGCCCACATGTTTTCCGTGATGTATCATACAGTTCAGTGCCATTAAAGTCTACCCTAAGCACGTCGGGCGGTGCACATAGTAGCGATAAGTACACTTGTTTAGCCACACTCGCATCTTGGAAAAGAATATAAGCCGTGGCATCGTCTTGCCACTTGATGCGATAAGCAGGCGGGTCTCCATAGCTCCAGGGCTCTAGAACCATGTGCAAATCGCGAGTGCGGATGGCAGGGGAGAAACCATGGAGTTCTAGAACACGTGTAGCTAAGGGCGAGACAAGTGGAATGGAAGATGGTATCGTCGACATGCCGTCACTGCAGAAAATTTACACAGTAGCAACCAGCACGTTTGTACTTGGTACAATCCTTTCCAATTGTGCGGAACAAACAGCAAGTTGAACCACCGACTATATGGGTCGGGACGAGTTGCGTCTCGCCGTCAATTCCAAGAAAAAGTTCTGTGCGTGCGTTTGTCCCACAACCACAGAATGGGCCAACCACGGAAGTGGAGAGAGGCAGAGAGTGTTACAGAGGAAAGAAGCAAAACACATCCTCACTCACGCGACTAACATCTCCACTTAATGACCACCACAATGTCAAAGGTTGCAGTGCAGCTGGACGCGAAATTTTCGACAGGGATGCACCTAAAAAAAAGAGCACAAAGGGGGCAGGGTAACGAAAATGATCTACATATCCTCCATGGACCATGCTACATGGACAGTGAGCATATAGCCTGTGCATAGCCATACGTACCATGATGTTCAGCTTTAGAACGTTGTGCTTGGTTGATCGACATAAGGAACTTGCGTTCAAAGCCATTGCTTCGATCAACGCCATCCCAACGAAAGCCAGGTCGGATTCCATAGCGGTTGGGCGGAGGCACTGGTCCCTCATATTCTGGACGGATGATGCGGCGTCCTGAGCGGCGCCGCGTGAGAAATACACGCGCAGGATCGTCCCAGTGCATTTGCTCACGCCGAGATGCATTCCAGCGTGCGTCATCTGCGTACCTAAAGAGAGTTAGCAAGATTCGAAGAAAATGCAGGATGCTGAAGCACCAGTTACATGTATGCATCAAGATTCTAACTCATATGCATGTATACTGATTGCCTTATCTGCCAGCACACGTACCTTGCAACTCGCTCCGTGCTGATCTGCGCAAGATCGGCCCGCTGCTCGGCTTCCTGTCGACGCTGTACGAGACCACGATTCCATTGAGCGCGCTCCGCGGCTTTTCTTTTGCGCGAGTCCTCCTCTGCTCGCCATTGAGCTTCTTCCTCTGCAGGATTGATTCGACGGCCAAGAGCATCCCGATACACAGTCTCTTGTGGATCGGAGGCGATAGGCTGTTCAGTCACGCCGCCCTGCAACTCCACAGCCGCTTTTTCGGCAGCTTTCCGTGCCTCTCGTTGTGCTCGCAGCTGCTCACGCGACATAAGACCAGCTTGAGGTCGCGCTTCAGAAACACTCGACTGAACGGTCGCTCGGTCATCGCTCGCTATTGCATCTGACATCGATTGAGAATTGATATCGGGGTAAATGTACGAAGATGAATTTGGGTCAACATCCAGGACTCTTTCCTTAGGTGACATGTTGCTAGTTTCGGTTGAAGGCGGGCGCACCGCTGTCCATCCAGATGACTGCGTCGCAGTGCTTTTTTGCAGTTGGGGCACACGCAATGACTCGTTAGCTGAATCATTTTTCTTGTACAACGCATTTACTTCTTCATCAACTTGATGATCATTGTCTTGACCAAACCACACGTTCTCTTCATCACGAATCACCATGTCATTCTGACTGAGCGTGGCGTGAAGATGCCTTCGATTCGAGACTTTCTTTTTTCGCGATCCTCCATCTTCAATACTTTTGTTTCTCGTGGTATGACCTTCTGATCCATAGCGCGTCTCTAGATATTGCTGCAGTCGCTCATCAGGCATGGCTCATGACACACTCGCTGTCCTGGACGTGCACATAGAACAACAGGCTGTCGACCCCTGAATCCACACGTGTGCGTGATTGAGGTGGAGACATCTAGCTCTTGCTTATGTCAGGAGATGGATGTCGGTCCAATGTGTATCCGGACAAGCGACGCGCTCTATCTCCACAAGTTTTTAACTGTCAGTGTGAGCCACCGTACAAATTCACTGTTCAAGTGTTCCATCCAAGCATCCACCCTACATGACTCATGTCACGCATTGAAAAGGGAACGCAGCGATTCAGACCTGCTGTAGCCATTGGAAAGCGCTCATCGCAGACTGAGAAGGCAAACGATTCAGCAGCGCCTCGACCTGCGCCAATTAATGTGCCGTCACGCACACGTATCGATACCCCGTCACGAAGCGCATCGTCGATGCGTATTTTACCTGGTCAGCGAAGAGAAACCGCCGGAACAGTAGCGTCTGGATCAAACAGTGGGGCTGGAAGTTCCAGCAACATTCAGTCTATTTCAACGCGAACACCGACGCAGGTCCAGCAGCCATCATCACAGTCAGCGCCATCAACATCATCTGGCATCCCCTCCTCAGGTACTGCGCGCAGCTATGCATTTTCATCACAGCCCCCTAAGATACGCGTCCCAATACAACCAAGAAGGCAGGTTCGTGATTCATCGCCTTCTGAAAGTTCTAAGCGAGCGTTAAATCGTGGTGCGTCGACTCTATCACCATATGAGCGGTTTCTGCATGCTGCTCAGGCAGATCCACTGCGCATTCTTCAAATGGACGTGGAATCTGACCCGAGTGCTATTGCTGAGAAAGCAGCTGAGGCTTGGCAGTGTCTAGACCCGGCAGTTCGTGCTGATTACGGCGCACCTGGAACGACGCTAGAATCAACTGCTTCAACGACTCAAACACGCATTCGTGGTCCTCGGAAACGAACAAACAATAGTATATCCGATGACGAGGCAGAATATCAGCGTCAATGCGCACAAGATGAATCTGGCACAATGTCCATGGATGCCGATTTGCCGCCCATGCGTGTTGATATCGGCACCACACGTATGGAGTCGATCGCAGTAACAAACTGGCGGAGTGGCCGTGCAAGCAGTCGAACCTTTGAACTTGAGCGTATCCGGGCCCGACAGCTCAAAAAGCGACGTGATGAGGCGTTGGGACAGCAGCAGATCCAAGATGGAGAGAGGACCATGTCTCAGTCAGCGGAGGGCCAAACCCACGGAAACGAGTCCATAAAATCATCGGAGACACCAACACCTTCCGACACACCACGCGAAACGCCAGCGCCCGACGTCGAGCCACAGTTTGGAGAAAATCGATTTGCTGTACAAACACGTATTGTGGATGGTAAGATTGTGCTGGATGAGCAATCTTTGTTTGCAAACTACCGTGATGACGAACAGCAAGAGCGAGAGCAGCGGAACTGGGAGGTCATCGACGAGCGCGAAAGTGATCAGTTCATCAACAGCGCAACACGAGGGAAACAGCGACGAACACAACGCTGGACGGGTGAAGAGACAGAGCGGTTCTTTCATGCCATTTCCCAATGGGGCACAGACTTCGAAATGATCACTCGTCTATTTCCTCGGCGCACACGTCGTGAGATCAAGGCTAAGTGGACAAGAGAATCTCGCCAGAATCCACAGCGTTTGGATGATGCGTTCCAACGCCGGACGGCCGTCGACCTAAATGCATATGGACAGGCGGCAGGTGTCGACCTTAGTGGGCCACCGCCGGTCATTACGCCACGCACTGAGACAAAAGCTGATGTGAACGAGGAGGTCATAGAGGAAGACTCGAATGTACAATAGGAATAGAAAGATCTACTTTGCTTACGTCTACAGATACACACACATGGATCCATATACATCTTCATGTGTCACTCATTCCTCTCTCCAGCTTCCGGTTTTCTTCAGGTTGTGTTGCATATACACGTCGGTCTGATGACACCTTTGTGTCAGCAATGCGAATGCGCCAGGTCAATGAGTTTGAGAGTAAGTATTATATAGCGGCTCATTGCGTGTTATATTCTCATGCGTCATCACAGGTTTGTATCGATTCGCTTCATTCCACATGCTCGCATTTCGCATTGGGTATGCAGCCGCGTCGGGTTGCGAAAGGGACTCTTTCTGCGCAGCACGCTGGCGCTTCCCATACTGGCCCTGCATGTAGCACATGTACAGTTGCGTCAGTCCAACGACAACGACCAGGCCACCCATCAGGCCAACATCGGCCCAACTGAGATAGTTACACAGGTCATGGCGACCTTGGTCCAAACGGCTCTGGATAGCTTGGACCCCCATGGCATCTTGCGCTAGCGGACCCTCGAATTTGTCCATGCATTCGTTCACTGCATCGTTATGCTTTGCCGCTGCTGTTACAGTGAATGCAATTGTGAAACACAGAAGCACAATCGTTGCGAGAAAGTTGATTCGCGAGTATAGTTTGTAAAGCCACGGCCAATCGGATATCACGGAAATGAGACCAAGAATCTGCCATGCAGCCAACACAAAAGCAATGACAGCAATCACATACTTCCCCCATGATGGAATGGCTCCCATACCACCAACGATGGGCGGTGGCGCAAGTGCAAGAATACCCAAGCACAGCGCAACGAACGCCGTCTCAATCACGAGCATATATGCGCCAAATTTGACAAGGGGAAATGCCTATGAGGGTGTTAGTTCGATACCCAGCGTCATGTATACACTACGTACACAGCAACAAAACTGTGTTCCTCGCCGTTTCATGGTGATGACGATGGAGGTCGATCAACGACTGTGCTTGGTATACGCATCTAGGCCACAACAATTCTTTTGTCACAGCTGCCTACACATCAATAAACACAGCCACTCACCTCTGGCCAATTCCCCCACTCTTGTTTCACTAACGCTCGCCCTTAACCTCTTTTGCTCGTTTTACTCCACGTGCGACTCAATTTGTCTGCGCGCCCCTTCACTAGCACAGACATAGCAGTGGCAAGGGCCAGAACTGTGAATATTTCGTGCACGGACAAAAATTTACCTTAGTGCGGTGGCTGGGCTGTCAAAATTAGCCAGCCGCCCCAAGTGCAGCAAGTGAGGGTGCTTCAAGAAATATTGAATATACCAATTAACAAAACAGGTACATGCGTGCGGTACAGCTTGAAATTCCTCCTCACGGCGCGAAAAAAGGCGAGCGTCATGTCATCGCTGTTCGTCATGTAAGTCTTCCGTCGATATTCAGAGACAATATGGTCCTTCTTAAGATCCTTGCTGCAGGAATGAACAGACGCGATCATTGGTCTGCCCTCGGCCTTTACCCAGGACTTGTATTCGAGAACTCTACATTGGGTTGTGATGGGTGTGGCATCATCGTCGATCCAAGCACACTCCAGCCACTGTCTGAAGACCTGTACTTACTCGTTCCGTCCCGCGGCTGGCTTCGCGACGAAGCAGGACCAGAAGCTGCTTTGCCGAATGCGCCAGCTGACATTGCAACGAACGAGTTCGGCGGGCACGGTTTCGGTATCCTGGGCGCGACACGACAAGTATGCGGCACGGGCACATTCTGTGAGTACATCGCGGTTGATAGGACACAACTGGTTCGCGCTCCCTCTCATCTCACAGCCGTGCAAAGTGCATCGCTTCCGTGTGCCGCAGTGACGGCCTACCGAGCTCTATTCACCAAAGGACACGTCCAAGCAGGCCATAATGTGTTGATTACCGGCATTGGCGGGGGCGTTGCCATGCTTGCGTTGCAAATGGCCGTCGCAGCCGGCGCAAATGTATTTGTGACGGGAGGATCAGACGCCAAACTTCGGAATGCAAAAACATTGCATGCGTGCGAAGGCCTGCTATACAAAGACGAGGCTTGGCCCGATAAACTCCGTAAAAGCCTTCCAACAACGCGGCCATATCTCGATGCTGTGATCGATTCAGCGGGCGGCGATATCGCCGGTCAGGCTATCCGCGCCGGACTACGCGACGGCGGCCGCGTCGTGGTATTTGGAATGACCGCTGTACCGAAAGTTGCATTTACCATGCGCGAGGTGCTTAAGAATGTCGACCTACAAGGAACGACTCTTGGGTCCGCGTATGAGTTTGCACAAAGCATCCGTTTTCTCGAGCACCACAAGATTGTGCCGGTCATTGATACCGTTCTTAATGGACTAGAAGAGACAGAAAAAGGCCTCACACTTCTTGCAGATGCTGAGAAACGCTCCGGAGGCAAAGTCGTAATTCGTGTATGTGACGATGCACCGTCGCCAGTTTCGATACTAGCGCGCAATTAATGACTTTCATCGTTACTGGATTTGCCTTTATCATTTTGCAGGAGCTTGTGAGTCCCATGCTGTATAACGCGGCACGTATCACGATACTGTCCACTAATTCGAACAAATCGGAAGAGTGGCAAAGCTTGCGGATCGCCCTCCCACTGGCGTAGGAGACCAACATTGATTTCATCACACAGATCCGGCACATCTATCCCATCATGGTATTCGCGCTTCTCTGAGGCTATCAAGTTTTCCAATTCCGCTAGACGCTTGCTTTTGGCACGTCCGGGACGATGCTCTTTTTGCAGTGCCGCAAGTTCTTGGTCATGTCGTGCAAGAAAGAAGGTCGTCATAAAGTCGTGGAATGAATACAGATCTGGTAGGTGTGTCTTATCTTCTGACAGCAAGAGAACAAATGCCATGATTCGGTCCACTGGATTTGTTAGAATGGTCTGATAGCATAAAAGAATACGTGCCCTTCGCTGACCGCTGCCGCTGTCGAGCTGACTTGGCCTCTGATAGACGTCGCTGACGTAGCATGACGCGTGCTTTCTGATACGCATGTCGAGAATTGGGATGCATCGCATCTTTTTGGATGAGTGTTTTCGACGTATGCTTTATGAGTAAGCTTTGGGCGTTCTTAATACCATTGTGCACATACTTTCTTGCCCCCCATGACGACAACGCTAGAACAGCAAACGTAAGTTGTGTTACATTTTTTTTTCTATTTTCGCTGTCCGACTCGCGTACCCAAAAAATTTACCCTCGACACTTCTGATTGGGCGCGTCATAACAACCGAGCCTCGGTCGTGGCTCTTGAATTTGCTCAGGAGCTGAATGGTTTACGTCGTGGGCGAACGAGAGATACGAGCGCATAACAATGTGGTCCAACTAGCCGTCCCCAGTTATAGCCTTGAATATCTTGCATTTTTTGCTATCAAAACTAGCCGAATTTCCTTGAGTTACACCTTTACTATCGCCCAGTGATCGCAATTCATGACCGAACAATGTCATGTCATGTTGGCAATGGGTCGGCGTCGTAACTAGTGTCTGCTCAGAGCAACGTCTTGGTCCCTACACACCAAGACTAACTTCAGTTCCATAAATACAAGTTTGCATATCGTGACTCTATACAAAAAGATTTCAAAATTGTGCAGGCAACAATGTCGAAAAAAAGGGTGGGGGAAACATTAGAAACCCCAGCGGTGAGTTTGATCTCGTCCAGCCACAGCCCAGGCAGCTTGCATAAAGAATCGCATATACAATGCGACTTGGCCCACAAAACAGATCGTCCGAACATATGGCATGCTTCGTGAGTCCGAAAGAACATACGCCAACGTATACAAAACACGCGACAAAATAAATAGTGTTGCCATCATGTTCATCAGGTAGCCAGGCAGATCAGCTAAGATTCCGCATAACAATGCAAGACCGAATATAGGCATATTCTCAAATCCATTTTGCTGACATGCCTGGCAACGCAGGATTTTTCGCTCTAATGGCGTATGTTGACTTTTTTTGTCTCCAAGAATAGGGCGTGCTGCAAGTCGTGTGACAAACGCCCGGGGATTCTCGTTGGCCCATTCACCATTATAAAACATGGACAGAGCAATCGAGTACCAATGTGGCAAAATCGTAATCACATACATGGCTGGCAGTGCCAGCAATGAATAATTTGGCGAAGAGACGTCAAAGAATAGCGCCGATAATGCGTTGACTAGTGTCGACGGCATCTTGTATAGGAAAGAAAGACAAATTAGGCGCAATGCTCGTTGTGTTCTATTGATCTGGTCGTATCCTCCACCTTGGGCTGGGCAGATGGCGCCGAATACACACACGCTTAAGCCAGCCTGCTCTACCCAAGATGGTCCATTTCGCACTCGCATGACCCTCTCACAACATGAACGAGTATGTTGTATAAACAATAGTATACTATAGAAATTCAAGATTGTACCCTACTGATTTATCAGGCAATCATAGGTCGAGCAAGGCAAGATATTCAAAGTTCTGTGTTGCACGTCGAACAATCGGAGAGAGTCTACGCAGGCCATAGGAGAAACTTTGCTGAGTATCATTTCACAATTGAGGGCACAGCACATGATTGAGGTGTATTGCACTCAAATTAATACGCGTAGGCCTAGGGGAGAGGTGTGTGCGACGCACACCCGGAGCCTGTTTGGGAAGGCACACACACCTTGGGCCGGTTTCTCCACGGTTGCGCATAACTCCACTAATGTCTGCCGGATCATACTCTGAGCATGGACGACAAAGATTGGCCGCCTTTCCTCAACAGTGCATCGGTAAATCCTGCTCATTGGGAGTATCATGCAGAAGGAGCCGCCAACATACTCTTTCGCTACAAGGGGCCAAGAGTATGGCCATTTTGTAATACACAAGGTGGGGGAGAAGTTTGCATACTGCGCATACCGAAAGTAATCGATGCGCCTGACGCTCGTGACACACCCTTGGCAGATGAATTTGTTGAGCATGTCCTGAGTAAAGTATTGCCACGCTCACATTTGCCATGTTTGCGGAGAATTCAAACGAATGACGCAGCTTGGCACGCGCTTCTCCAGCAACTTGCACTCGGATGTGAGCCGCACAGGCCTGTGGCTAGGCAACGTCAAGGAAGGATGGACGTCAACACGCCATATATCTGGGTAATGCGGGACGATAGTCGGCCATACCCAAACGCTGCCTCAGACACAGGAGCAAACTTTGTTGTAGAAATTAAGGTACGCAACACTATGCTCTACGAACTAACTGAAGCCGAAATGTGGCTTCATGCCCAATCTTCCCAACTCGCAGTATGCATGTAAGCGATTGATGCCTCGTTATCATATGCAACGTCTGTACAAGGAGCTGAGGTATGAAGGCAATCATGGCACACACGCGCATTTACGCATCACGCCCGCAGATGTGGGTAAGTGGTACAATCCATTGGATCTGTTCAGTGCGGACGCCAAGCGAATAGAGAAGGCCGTGCAAGCCCTCACTGCAGATTGGACACATGATGCGGGGCACATGCGCGTGTTTATTGACGGCAAATGCGTGACCTACACTCAAGCAAAAAAGCATGTACCACATATTGACACCGACGAAGGGCTTCGCATGTTTGCGCGACGGGTAACCAATACCTTGATGGAGAGTGAAAACCAAGCATTACTGACGGAATTGAAATGGCAGCAAGAGCGCCTGGACCCCTACGATATCGAAGGTATTGCAGCAATATGGCGCCATGTCACGGGCACGGATCTGGCCACGGTGCCACTCAACGTGCTTCCCAAGGTGGCCTTGTCAGACTACATGTGGATTGCTTTGCACGCCGTACCAAGTGTCATATTGCCTAGATCCAGCTCCGGGGATGCCGAGGTGGGTGATGCGAATGCTACGGAACATCGCATGATATGCGAGCCAAGAACGCTTCGATATGTACTAGCAGCATATCTGCTAGCAGCTACACTCAAAGACGTGACACTCTTTGTTCCTTTGAAACCGAATGCAGCGAGTCGGCGACCAGTATCAGTGGTTGACTTGGATGCCAAACGCGTATCTAAGCTTCAGCGCCACGTGAAACAGGACAATGCTGTGGCCGTGCTAGCGACCCAATGGCTCCAAAAGGCTGACATGTGCGCGCCACGGAATGATGCTTAATGTGTCAATACCGAAATATAACGCCTGCTGCATTGAGGTACGTGTTCGATGCAAGGAATGTCCCCAATATAACATCTATGCATGTCACACAAATTTCTCCGAGACCTCCACTAAATGACATTTCGCGCGATTGGCGCAAATGTGTGTGGCTGAACACAATGGACTCGCTTATGTGCCCCCACCTTGGCATGTGGCACGCAGTTCGATTGGACGCCAAGTTCGACAACATCGACCTTCGTGCGCCTGCTAATTTTCAAGTCCACTCGTCACACCCAAGACCACATAAGCTTCTCTTAATTGTGCCTCTCGCACATCACCGTCAACAGAAAACATGCGGCAAATGACGACCACTGCGTGGGCAGTGGCGGTTGTCCTGGCATTGTTGGGCTGCGTGCTTCGTGTGCATGCTGATATGAATTACCACCCAGTGCGTCTGCACGGTCGTGGATCGAATATGCAAAGCAAGTTTATTGTACCATCTAAGGTGATCGATGTCTCCTCAATCATAGATAAGAAAGCAAACAAAAAGTGGATGGAAGGCGAGAAGCATGGGTCGCCAAATGTGCCGGATGGCGCCATCCTGACATCGCTGGATGTTGGCGATACGGGCACGCAGATCCCGGCGTACTGGACATCGAAGCCAGAGAACCACAAAGCTACGCACGCATTTGTTATGTTCCATGGCCGTTTGCGCGATGGTGATCGCTACTGGTCTGTGATGAATCATGCGTTAGAAAGCGCGCAGAAAGACAACTTCGATGGCGTGCCTAAGCATGCGATCGTTGTGGCGCCGCAGTTTTACTCTCATAAGCTCAACCTGGGCCAGTATAATGACTCGACGCTAGCATGGGATGACGTGAATTCTTGGCAGTCAGGGAGTGTGGCTGTCCATCCGCATGGTACAGCAGTGTCGTCGGTGGATGCTGTGGATGCCATTGTCGATCATTTCTCAGACTCGTCCAAATATCCGAAGATGAAGAACCTCACGTTGGTGGGCCATGGAGGTGGTGGTCAGTTGATGAACCGTTACGCGACAGTCGGCAAGGATGCGAGTCGCAAGGGTTTATATATCCGCTACATTGTGGGTGATCCCAGTAGCTCTGCATACTTCACACACCATCGTCCTCTCAATGACAAGAGCATTGCCTCAATCGATGACTGTCCAAGCTACAACAATTGGCGCTATGGCTTTGACCACTTCCCCGGCACCTTGTCGAGCAACGAACATCCCCGTGCGTACTATAAGCGCTACATCAACCGCGACGTGGTGAATATTGTTGGCTACAAAGATGTAGCGCACAATGGTGATCAGAAGTGCATGGCATTGCTGCAAGGAGGCCACAAGCGTCGAGACCGAAACCTGAGCTGGTGGCGCTACATCAACATGATTGGTGGCACGAATGAGAATCTGCACGGCTTCCCTGGCGATTTTAGCGATTTGCCTGACTGGTCAGACGACTCGAATGGCATCATTATGACGCGTCTGACCGTGGTGCCGGATGCCTCCCACGATGCTTCGGCCGTATTTGGTGGTAAGCATGGTCGTTCAGCCTTGTTCAGCCGCTACGATGTTGAGATGGGCTGGCGTCCTGATGGATGGTCATACCATGAGCCCAGGGCCAAGTACACCGAGCACTCGAATTGGTCTAGTTCGTCTGGTTCGTCCGGTTCTTCAGGCTCGTCGAACATGACCCACTCCAATGCACATGTCAGAAAGGACTCAAACAAGGAACAGGGCCCGAATTCTGCATCTGACTCTGGTTCCCAGCGTTCGGCTGGCGATGGCCAGTTCTACGCGCGCAGTAGTGGATCTCGTCCTCTGTGGATCATGCAACTCATGGGCCCAATGGTTATCCTGCTTCCGCTTCTAGTCATCTTGTAAACGCATACATATATGGGCTATTGCAGCCCGCTTAGATGAGTGTCCCTCTTAGAAGCTAGATATCATCATTTTTTGTATTTACCACATAGTAAAAACGAAATGCGAGAGATGAACTGACATATCTAGTCAGCAAATGTGTACGAGTCGCACACAAACTGATTGTCGATCGACGTGAATGGAGTAACACATTAAGATGACATTTAGTGATTATGGCTGGTAAGTGCCCAACTTGAAGAGCATGCTTCAGTGCAGCAACTTGTTCCCGACCCTCAATCTCCTTCCGACATGCGATACCGACCCACCATAGCCCAATTCTTTGTACTAGGTATACGCAAAGCCTCCGACTCAAAGAGCCAGCCTGCTTGTAAGTGCAGCGCCACAAGGTACACATAGTAGGCAAGGTGCTTCGAGTGGGAAGTTTTGTGGCTGGTGCTGAGGCAGTCTGACGGCATGATAGTCCGTTCAATGAACCAACGTGAATGAGCCAGTCGGTCCGTCCAAGAATACAATGACGACGGTGCCTTCACAGGTGCCGTGGGCATAGATGGCTTGGGCAGCGACGCTGGAGGCACGCGGAACCACGAAGCGATGTCATTCTCGCTAAGCGTCTGGTTGGTCGGTGTGAACGGAGAGCCCTCCAAGGTCCACGCACAGCAGGGAATATTCACGAAGCCCGAGCAGGCAGGTGTTGATGCAGCAAGAAATGGGATCCACGGCGTGAGTTCATCAGCATGATTCCCTATAAGGAATGCACCAGCTGGAATCCATGCAGTGGTGGGCAATTGCTCGCTATGCGGCAATTCAAGACGGGCCTCTAACAACACGGTGCCTTGTTGCTTATAATTGTGCCAAGACTTGCGAGCTCGTGCGTCCCATCCAGATCCCACATAACCCTCGCATGTCAAGATGTGAACGAGCAGGCCATTCCCACATCCGATGTCGACGAATCCACCAGGTGGTTGGCCCCACACGTCGGCACAACGGAGCTGATGCTGAGGTTCTGAAACAGGCTCGCGCGCAGGAAACATGTCGCGCCACAAGAGTATGAGCCATGCCGCAATGCCAAGATCCTCAAACACATGCTTCCGGGGATCTGTGACCTCAGCCCATGTGCCGATAAGAGTGTGAGCATACTTTGAGCGGAGTGTGACGTAAAGATCTTGATATGCATCGCGCGGGACAAGCATGTCGTGAATGACGCGCTTCACGTACGAAGTCGCATGACCGTACGCGTGCTGATGCATCATTCGTAAGAGAGAAAGAGCAGTGCGACCGAGTCTGGACGATGGTGGTATGGGATGGGGCTCGGCGGGAAACAAAGCGAAATCTATCCGAACTGTGCCTTGAGAAGTCACGGATGTATTTTCACCCAAGTTTTCGCTATCACGCGCAGGAATGTAGTGAAAGGCAACGCCGCGGACCGCTGGATGATAGTAAGGCACATCAGCTGCCTCAGCACATAGGTCATCGGATGTAGCCTGGGAGAAAAAGTTGGGATTCGGTCGCTCGTCTGCAGGATCCGATGGACGGAGTGTCGTGTACACGACAATGCCATGATTGGGCGCACAGGTATAAATAGCACATTCCTGCAACATGCCTCGATCGAGCCGCGTTCTTCGTGGCAACAAGCGTCGAATGCACCGCGACTGCAAAGTGGTGTGCAATGCATCACCATCATCGTCTAGTTCATTGTGGACGTCATGGCATGAGCAAGTCTCGGATGCCCATATTTCGCCGCGCAAAATCGTGGAGCTATTTCGTTCAGGATGCTCAATCCAGGCATGCATTGTGGCGAGCCAGTTATCGTAGGAAAAATATGCGGGGGCCGCAATAATCGGCGTCCATGCCCACGGCCCTGTATGTGAAGTACTATCCTGTGTACACCAGGACGGGCTGAACAAGGATCGCGCACTATTTGGCAAAGATGCCGACACGGTGTCTGTATTCGTCGTTGTCACCATCCTGTCCCGGCTAGCTGCTACTTTTCATGGCGCGCTAGCTACGACAAACACTCGCACACTCACTCAAAACCGAGCTGCCGCCTTGGCCAAAGTTGGGGGGGACTTGGCCATTGAATGACGCTAAGACCGAATTGCTGACTAAGCCATGATAGTGCGCTGGGCGATAAAAATTCGCCATCGGTCAATTTGGTAGACAAAGTGGTGAGACGGACGATTTTCTGTCTACGCGAACTCTTACACAAGCCGCCAGAAGCTTGGGAACAGCGCACGCGCTCAGTGTAGGGGTGCTGCATCACATACAACAAGGTGCATTTGTGTGTGTGTGTGTGTGTGTGTGTGTGTGTGTTGAGTTGGGAAGATGCAGCTGTACAACTTGACGTTGCAGCCGTCGTCGAATGTGACGACGGCCGTTGTGGGGCAGTTCGCAGGCACGCGTGAGCAACAAGTGCTCCTTGTCCGTGGGAGTCGTCTGGAAATGTACCATATAGATACCAATTCGGGCCAAATGACGCGGTCGTTGGCGCAACATACATTCAGCAATATTCGAAGTGCCGCGAGCTTCCGGCTGATGGGCGGCTCGAAAGACTACTTGATTCTGGGCAGCGATGCAGGGCGTATTGTTGTGCTCGAGTACAATGGTTCGTTGAATCAGTTTGAAAAAGTACATGAAGAGACGTTCGGGCGATCTGGAAATCGCCGCATTGTGCCCGGCCAGTACCTGGCCACGGACCCGAAAGGCCGTGCCGTGCTGATCGGCGCAGTAGAAAAGAGCAAGTTGATTTACATCCTGAACCGCGATACCGATGCACATCTCACTATATCTAGTCCACTTGAAGCGCATCGTAATTCGGCGATTGTTCAGTGCATTGTTGGCGTTGATGTCGGCTATGAAAATCCACTCTTTGCATCGCTGGAAACAGATTACGCTGATGCAGATGCCGATCCAACCGGCGAGGCATATGCTCGGACCGAGCAAATGCTTACCTACTACGAGCTGGATCTCGGACTGAACCACGTCGTGCGCCGCTGGACGGAGCCCGTGGCATCAAGTGCGCATCATCTCATTCCCGTGCCGGGCGGCTACAACCATGCTACGGAGCGCTGGGATGGACCCAGTGGTGTGCTCGTGTGTATGGATGACTATATCGTGTACAAGCACCCAGGCCAGCCTGAGCACCGAGTTCCGATTCCCGTCCGCGAGCAGCACGGCTTTGGCCAAAGTCGTGGCTCGATGATTGTCGCTAGTGTGTTACACAAGATGAAGACGTCTTTCTTTCTCCTGGTCCAGAATGAAGATGGGGATCTGTTCAAGGTGTCGGTGGACCATGAGGACGAGCAGGTCGAGGCTCTGCGTATTCGCTATTTTGACACCGTTCCTGTTGCTGCCACGTTGTGTATTTTGCGCTCGGGTTTTCTCCTTGTCGCTTCAGAAACGGGTGCACAGCAGCTGTATGCATTTCAAAAGCTCGGCGACGATGACGACGAGCGGTTCCCGGAGTATATTTCGACGGACTATGGCAGCTCTGACGCCGGACCGTCGCCGCTGCCATCACTGCCGACATTTTGCCCACGGCCACTCGATAACCTGGCGCTAGCCTACGAACTTGACGCACTTGATCCGCTCTTGGATGCGAAGGTTAGTAACCCTCTTCACAGCGATGTCCCGCAAATCTACGCGGCGTGTGGCCGTGGCGCACGCAGCTCGTTCAAACGACTTCGCCATGGCCTAGAAGTGAGCGAAGTTGTCAGTAGCGACTTGCCAGGCGTGCCGGAGGCCGTATGGTCCACAAAGCTGCGCAGTTCAGACCAATACGATGGGTACATCGTGCTGAGCTTTGTGAATGGAACACTCGTTCTCAGTATCGGCGAAACAATCGAGGAGGTGGAAGATAGCGGCTTTCTCACGACGGAGCGAACTCTTGCGGTGCAGCAACTGGGCACGGATGCGCTTTTGCAGGTACATCCTCGCGGCATTCGGCACATCTTGTCGAACAAGCAGGTCAACGAGTGGACCACTCCCTCGTGTCAAGACGGATCACCGACACAGATCGTTGCTGCGACGACAAATGAGCGCCAGGTCGTCCTTGCCCTCGACAGCCAAGAGATTGTGTATTTTGAGCTCGACATGGACGGCCAGCTGAATGAGTTCCAAGAACGCCGCGATATCGAAGCCGATATTGTGGCCCTCAGCATCAGCGCGTGCCCTGAAGGCAGTCAGCGGACACCTTACGTGGCCATTGCGTGTGCAGATCAAACCGTGCGAATTGTTTCACTGGATCCCGATTCCACACTTGCTCCTATGAGCTTACAGGCACTAACAGCACCGCCATCAAGTATATCCGTATGTGAGATGCTTGACGCATCGCTAGATCGACACCATCTCACGATGTTTGTGTGCATTGGCCTGGCCAACGGCGTCTACATCCGCACAGTCCTCGATCCCTCAACAGGGCAGCTCACCGATACTCGCACACGGTTCCTTGGTGGTCGGCCTGTCAGGCTCGTCCGCACGCAAGTCCATGGCGACACGGCGATGATGGCATTGAGTACACGCAGTTGGCTTGCTTATACATTGCATAGTCACTTGCATTTTACGCCGCTCATGCTCGAGGCGCTTACCCACGTCTCGACCTTCCATACAGAACTATGTCCTGATGGTTTGCTGGGCATTGAAGGCAATGCACTACGGATCCTCACTGTGCCTCGCCTGGGCAGCGAACTCAAGATGGACTCTCTTCGCTTGACGTACACACCACGCAAACTTGCCGTCCATCCACAGCAGGCTTCGCTCTTTTACGTGATTGAATCCGACCACCGAGTTGTCCCGCCAACCGATGTAGTGTCTCAAGCACGGACAGCTTGGGATCCTGTCCAGTTCGGCCACGTACGTGCAAGCGCTGGTCATTGGGCAAGTTGTTTGCGTGTGGTCGATGGCACAACAATGCAGACCTGTGCTGAATATGCGTTAGAAAAGGACGAGGCGGCCCTTAGTATGGCTCTTGTGCCCTTCGCAGCATGTGGAAATGAGCTATTCCTGGTCGTTGGCTCCGCTCTGGGCGTCACCCATGCACCACTCACGTGGCGCGCTGCTTTCTTATCCACGTATCGCCTAACGGACAATGGCTGCGGCTTGGCCCTTGTGCACAAGACTGAAGTGGATCATGTGCCGCTGGCACTCCGTGCCTTCCATGGACGCTTGCTTGCAGGAACGGGGCCCTATGTGCGTATTTTTGACATGGGGACCAAGAAACTGCTGAGAAAGTGTCAAAGCCGGCCCTTTCCGTCCAAAGTCGTCAGCTTGCAAGTACAAGGCTATCGTGTGATAGTGGGCGACATGCAAGAGTCAGTGCATTATTCCGTTTACAAACCAGTGACGAACACTCTCGTGGCATTTGCAGACGACATCATGCCTCGCTGGACCACCTCTGCGCTGCTTATGCTCGACTACGACACTGTTATGGCTGGCGACAAGTTCGGCAACGTGTTTGTACTACGTATTGACTCCAGCGCCTCATTAAGTGCCGATGAAGATCCAACAGGACTCATGCTGCAAAATGAGCGGTCGTATTTGATGGGTGCGGCACATCGTGCGCAGCTTCTAGCACATTATCACGTGGGTGATATAATCACTAGTCTCTCGATGGAGAGTCTTGTACCTGGTGGTCGGCCCGTGGTCCTTTATACGTGCGTGAATGGGACAATAGGTGCGCTTGTTCCGTTTATCAGTCGGGAAGACGTACGTCTTTTCACCACCCTTGAGATGCACATGCGACAGGAGAACCTGAGCCTAACGGGGCGCGATCATCTCGCTTATCGCGGACATTATACCCCTGTTAAGGCTGTGGTAGATGCAGACTTGTGTGAATTGTATACGGCGCTACCACACGAGAAGCAGGAGAGCATTGCCGATGAACTTGATCGCACACCAGCAGATATCGCTAAGAAACTTGCTTATATGCGTGAATCGACGACAGAATTGTAATCGTTAAGAGCTCACGTTCAAACTATCGCCTTGATTTTTTTCCCCTTCCTTTCTCTCTCTCTACATATCTTTTTCCTCCCCCTCTTTCCCCTTCCTCCAAAAAAGATACAGGACAGCTTGGCACATTGCAATGACCTCTGCTCTACCCTCCATGGAGATTTCCTGCTCTCATAGTCCTTTTCCTTCCACAAATTTCCTGTCAATTGAACGTCACTATCTGCAATCGCGGAGTTCCACGTTCCATGTCTCCTGTGCCTAACCCCATATAGTATGTCAATGCATGCATGATATGACTAATGGTCACGTAAGTGGAACCGTGTGCGCCAACAATTAAACTCGCGCGATTAGGGTTTCGCAAAGTCAGGATAGCTTGGCAGAGCGACACGCGCCCCGGCACAGATTGTGGTCGGGCAGCGCTTGCTGTCGATTTTCTTTGTCGTTCTTGTTAATTTTGTGCTTCTAGTCCACGAGCTTTCCTGTATTACTTGGCAAGAACAGAATAACTGCACGCTCTTGGCCTTTGATACGAAGCACCTACATACGCGAGTGCACGCACTCTCTCGATGGAATCGACTAACTCACATGGTTTGTCGGGACGCAAACCCCGCCTTTTGCCGTCCAAGTCGGCGTCGCGTGGCAGTCCTTTAGGTGACGTATTCTCGACAGGAGAGCGGCGGTCTATTTCTTCACCACTGCATGTGGGCAGGTTACCTGGCGACACGGCGTCGTCGACTAGTTCCTCATTGCAAATCGACAACATGCTTCAAAATTTGAAACTTTCACAAAATAAGCCGAAGCGAAGGACATCTATTGCGGTGACTCCATCGCCGTCTCATCAATCAAACTTGTCGCGCACAAATAGCATGGGACGCTCCCCATCGCATCACGCTATATACAGAAATGCCCCAGGTTCTCCTCCAGGTATGTGCTCTCACCCCTTGCTCCGCCTTGCCCTCAGATGTCTCCCGGTTGAAGTGCATTCTATGCGCCATGTTTTTGATTAGTCCCTGACACACTCATGCACGACTGCTGGTGTGCATGATAGCGCATGTCCGGCTCTGCAGGATGGTGTTGCTTCAACTGGGCGCGATCTGGTTGGGCACTACCTGTGTCACTATCTCATGTATCCGTGCCGTACTAACATTCTATTCAGCAGGCATGGCAACATATACCTTCATGTCACAATTCAAGCCATTCGGAGACATTCCGCGTAACACATATCGATCTGCTTCACGCGGAGGCAACCCATCATCATCTGTATCACACATCAACACGCCCCCCCAATCGCCTCCGATTGGGATGGGACCTAATACGCCCAATGCTTTACAGCAGCAAATAAATTTTCTTCTTCAAGACTCTCCTCCCTCGTTCGACACTTCGTCTGATGCCGCATCCACGAACACAATGGACCCACCTAAACCGTTTCCTCCTCGGAGCCTCAAGCCTCTCCCGCCACCTCTTCTTGATATTCGCACTGCCTCCTCACCAACTGTGGGGCCTGAAAAATCACCTTCACCCACTGAGCGACGCAGAGGTCCGAAGTCGCCACTTCGTGCATCCATGTCTGCATCGGGACGTAATACGCCCGTGTCCCTCGCCGTAAAGGTCCCCTCCCTACATGAACTGGAAGTGACGCCGCCCACTGCCAACGGCTCCTTCCGTGCCGACAGTGTCAGAACTAGCACCTCGACCGCGAGATCCGACTCTGAAGACGGTGGTTCTTGGGATGTATGTGACTCGGCACCTTCTACTCCCTTGCGTGATACATTTCGGCCTCAACTTACAACTTCGCTAGCCAAGCAGCTGGCTCAGACGGGGAAAGGCGTTCTGGGCGTCATTCATTCTGAGGATAAGGCTCATGATCAAGTCTCGACATCCACAACACATCTATCAATGAAGAACTGCCCTCTCTCCGATTACAATATCTTATCGATTCCTACCATGCTTGTCGTACTCGATATCTCTGGCTCCCAGCTCGAGATGCTGCCTTTCTCACTCTCGTCTTGTACCTCGCTAGAAGAGCTCAATATTTCTGGAAACCCGTTCGGCAGATCTGAATTGGCCGCGCCTTTGGCGAGCTTGCGTTCTTTAGAACACTTACGAGTACTACTGGCCGATGATTGCGAATTACCGTCCATTCCGCAAGAACTCATCGTGATGTCTCAGCTCCAGATCCTTGGCGTGCGGCGAAACCGTCTAACATGTTTGCCAAGTTGGCTGTACGTGCTCGAATATCTGGACTGCTTGCTCCTCGAAGGTAACATATATTTCAAACCTGCATGGAAAACGATCTTGCATCCATTACTTCACATGGACCAGGCTGAATCATACAGTCCACCGTTCGTCACTTCGAACCCAATTATGTCTGCATCTTCGCCTACAGTGGCAAGTCCCTCAGAGACACGCAAGCTGAGTGGACTCCTGAGCAAGTTCAAGCATCCTAACCGATCAGGCTCACCGCTGGACCGTACCTCCCACAGACATTACCTGCGAATGAATGAGACCCAAGGCGGTGCCAGTAACGATAAGCTCAGCACGCCACCTAGCCGTATTCCTTCAGCCGTGCGATCTTCGTCCTCGTCATCTTCGCAAAGCAGCTTGGTGGTACCTCAACAGACCCCAACAAAAATGTCCATTGTGCCTGTGCCTGTCACCAACCAGCCTCGCGTCAACCCACCACCGGATCTAAAACCCATTGAGTGCTTTCTTCCTGTGTACGATAAAAATAGCAACCCAGAGGATGTGCTTGATTGGTTCGCCCGTATCGGTACTTGCCATGTACGCAACTTGCGTGCATATTTGCGCGATATGGATGAGCTCTTGCCTGACAGGCAGCGCGAATTAGCAACAGTGGCTTTTTCATCGACGGGAAGCAGTGGGTTTGGTAGTCCCACTATGTCATTCTCTGCATTCTCGTCCACCGGCGCGTCGGACTCGACACCAGTTGGGACACCTGGCGATGTCTCAATGCGAAATGGAATCTTGGATGAGGCTGGCGAGGCGGTCGCTGCCGTAGCCGCCCCTAGCAATGTACAGGAGAACGCTATCAAGCGGTATCGCGTTCTGCGAGAAATCGTGGAGACAGAGCGCACTTATGTCGCCGGTTTGACAGAGCTTATGGAAATATATTTGAAACGTGCGCGCCAGCCATTGGACGGCGTCTCAGATGACCGTGTGTTATCGGTGGAAAAAGAACGCCTCATCTTCGGTCATATTGAAGTTATTATCCAGTTCCACATTGGCGCTTTTCTGCCAGCGCTTGAAGAAAAGACTCGTATGCTTTTGGTAATCCCTGAATTGGAGGAGGAACGGCACGCGCTTCTCAGTGCAAAAGTTGCTGCCGATGTGGCGAACGTATTTTCTGAGTACGCGGCCTATTTCAAAATGTATATGAACTACGTAAATCAGTACGAAACAGCTCTGCGGGTTATTGCTCAGTGGTACGAACCTATCTCGCCTCGCGTACGATCTGCCATCAAGAATTCTAGTTCATCATTGGCGTCGTTTGGCCAGCGCTTTTTGAACCTCGACACGGCTTTGTCTTTTGACGACAAGGCGTCTGGCGATTCATCTCCTATGTCGTACAGCGAACACAAAAAGATGCAACAGTTCCTTAAACGGTGCCGAGATGACCCACGCCATTCCCAAATCAATCTCGAAGGATACCTATTGCTACCAATCCAGCGGATACCTCGTTATCGCCTGCTTCTGGAGCAGCTCATCAAGTGCACATCGCACGGTGTTTTGCCTGATACAGACCAAGAGGCGCTCGCTCGAGCGCTTGCTCACATCTCACTTGTCGCTTCCTGGGTCAACGAGGGCAAGCGGCAATCTGAGCAGGGAAAGCGCCTCTTGCAGTGGCAGACGAAATTACGCGGCACGTTTTCTGCGCCTCTCGTGCAGCCGCATCGTCGCCTTATTTGTGATGGTCCGCTTCGACTCCGTCGTGTATCGAAACGGTCTATTCAGGCTTCGAGCGGATGCATAGCCGGCTTCGACGACGAAGTGCTTGAGCAAATGACACTTGATTTGCCTGTGACAATGCTGCTTTGCAATGATCTTGCAGTGGTGTTATCGAATTTGACGTCCGAGGAAGCATCTCCGCATAGTGCAAAGCAGCACGCCACAGCCACAGCGTCATCTCCAAGCGGCCTTGCCTCGTCCGATTTCGGCATGGTTGACTTGCTCGCTGTGTTAAGGCCTCAAGTCCATTCATTTCCTCCAAGTATGAACAAAAATGTCACAATTCCTCCAGCATCTATTGTTGGCCAACTGTATCTACGCATCGTTGATGCCAAATACATTTACTACTTTGTCACACCCTCGTACAAAGAAGCTTTCCGATGGCAGTCGTTAATTAATGCCCAGTCGTTTTGATGTATCACAAGTACATAGCACGCTACTCACGTTACTGACACATAAATACTAATTGTCATGGTGATAGGTTGCTGAGGCATTTGCTTTTGCTATTCCGGGATTCATTTCGTCCAACTCGCAGTGATCGTAGTCTAATGAAAGGGTAGCTGGGTGGGGTGTCCTTTCTCCTACCAGATCGAACTGAGAGTTACTAGAAACGCTGGCCACGTGGTCTATGTGGCTGGGGTTGTGAGGAACCTAGTCAAGCCAGCCTGAACCGTGCTCAACGCTTGTCCGACAAACTAAACTGGCGTGTGTTGTTGGGGGGGTACGATGGCCAGTATGAGTGGCGAAAAGGTCATAGGGCATCAGCGATCAGATTCATTTGGGGAATTTCAAGAAGCAAAGCCATTACATGTGCCGACATCTGACGAAGTGAAAGACTTGCGCCGCATTGAACAAAAACTGGACGACCAGCGCCAAACCCTAATAGCTGAGACTATTGCCACAGAGCCGACTTGTCCAAGCATGTCTGGAGCCATCACTCAAGAACCAGCTGCGATGATTCAAGAGGAAGAAAAACCAATTTCGAGTCATACATCTACGCAGTCTTCGTCTTTGCCCACATTATCGACGTCTTCACCATCAACATCATCTCACTGGTCCGATGCGATATGGAACAAGCTCGCAGCCCTCAGTGCATTCAGAGATTCTTCTTCATCGTCTTCAAAGACAAAGAAACAGCGCCGACCATCTGTAGTTCGTCGACAGACGATGTCAGGACCAATTTCTGGTGCACCGGGCTTTGATCCCGATGCATCTGCCCGTTGGAATCACGGGCATTGGTCTATGCATGCAGATCAAGAGCATGAGCGCGATAGGCTTCCGATTCCTGTCGAACTCAAGCAAAGACGCTATGACACAGACCCTGTTATTGAGCCATGGCATGCAGCTCGTATTCAAGCACTCTTTCCGCGTCGACTCCGTCTTGGGAAGACATGGTCATTGCTTTACTCTTTAGATCAACACGGCGCAAGTTTGTCGACATTGTACAGTCGCGTTGGACGACTTTCTAGTGACATGACGTCAATGACAAGTGGTCCTAGCGAGGCGTGGCTGCGTGGATCCTCTGCAGCCGCACGATCTGCCGCCCTAGGAACCTCAGCTCCTGCCGCGTGCACAAGCTTAACTGCCAGTGCAACTACTTCTATGATGGACTGTGCCGTCGTACTTGCCGTTAGAGATGCAGATGACAATATATTTGGCGCGTTTGTCAATGAACCTTTTCATGTGGCTTCGCACTATTACGGAAACGGACAATGTTTCCTGTGGAAGACCGTGCAGCGGCGTTTGCCTGCAGTACCAGAAATAACAGATGGAGATGCAAGCAAGCACGACGACTTGCATCCTGACCGAGCCATTGAGTACTTTCGCTGGTCAGGCGAAAACGACTATATGGTCTTATCTGAATCTGATTACCTGTCTGTGGGTGGGGGGGATGGTCGTTACGGCTTGTGGCTCGACGATACATTGACGAATGGCTTGTCTGGACGGTGCCCTGCATTCCATAATGAGGTGTTGTGTGATCCACACGAAAGTAATGCGAGCCATGCCGCCGATAATGCACCAAAACCACCAGCAGACCTGCTGGGTCCCGTAGACGAGACCCAGAATCAAGTGGAGTCACAGGCAAACATGTCAGAAACAAAACGCTTTTCATGCATAGGTTTAGAGGTTTGGGCTGTAGGGATAGAATGACACGCCTCCACTGGTTTGGTGTGCATGTGCGGTGGTTGATGTCCGGGTCAGTGTTGTCAGACGCCTTCCCCATGGCGTTTTCGCTTAACGCGAGTGTGTTGGGTCGAATAGCTGCTGCTGCTTTGAATGCACCGGATTACCCCCAAAATCAAATACATGTTGCTTGGCATGCAGATGGATGCGACGCGCCTATTCCCGTCTTGAGTGCGCCTGCTCGAGAGGCTGTGAAACATGCAATCCAAGCTATTTCCATGTACCGTGCGAGCCTTGTGAATGAGAGCAACGCTATATCGGGGAATGCAAAACGCGAACTCTACAATATGCAGTACCAATTATGTGGGTGCCATATTCTGCAATATGAGCTGCGCTTAGCCAGGACAGAACTTGAATCGCTTGCCAAGATCTTGAGACCTAACCCAACAGCTCCCCCCTCGCCGGACCAAACGCAGCTCAACGCCAATGTACTTGGAACATTGCAGTGGATTACGGGCGCCATGAACGATGTGCAAGCATCAAAGCGATATGCAACATGGCGCGAGAAGCTAGGAAGGCCACACACACACTAGCGTTTCTATACAAATGCATGGCATTATCATGGTCGTCCTCGTGACTAGTGACATGCCTGTGGTCTCGCTCACCAAGGCGTGTCTCCCAACTCTTCGTCGGCGACAAGCGAACTTAGCGTGCATGTTGTATTGGACTCATCTGTCACGCCACAGCTCAAGCGTACTCGCCAGTCAGAACCTTCGTTCGCCGGCGTAGGAGCACGACAACTCTTACGTTTGGGCATGCAAGCCAGAGCTTCGTCTGTCATCTCCGCATCATACGCGCGTAATCTCTCGACAAATTGGTCAAATACTGACGTCTTGGATGTCCCTGCGCGGAATCCGCTGATTTGCTCTGGTGTATACTTCATGAACGACAGGACCGATGGGAGCTCAGTCACACTCACAAAGTTTTGCGTTAATGCCACAGAGTCGTCCAAGTTGATCACAAGATGCCACCAACCACTGGGTATATACATGACTTCACCTGCATGGCACACACCTTCGATCAGCTGACCATCACCACCACATTCGCGACGTCCGTGCTTCGCCTTTGTCTCGGCGTAGAAGTCAAGCATCCATTCACTCAAACTGGCAGGTGCTGTCACCTCTGACTCATCCTCTGTTACGTACACACCTGGTGGCACTGTCTTTGGCGGTAGCAGCATCCAATACTTGGACCCCTGCGTGACGGCATTCCATGCGGATGTCAAATTCGGGTCTTTGTGCCAGCAGCTTCCGCTGCGTGCTGGTCCGGCAATGAGCCAACGATAGTCTGGCCGGATTTCGCCCAGAAGTGAAAACAAGTCAGCACGCGTGCGTTCATCGGCTTCTCGCGCATCACCCTCGCCTTTTGCTCCTATAGGATAACGGGCAATGAGAGAGGGCACACGCCATCCACGCGCTGCATCGTTTTCCCCAGCGGCCACATCTGCATCAAACAGATAAAAGGGTGATGTGTCCGGCACGACACCTAGATCTGCGACAGGCATACCACCACCTCCGGCCGAGTGCGCATATTCAACATAGGTGCGGCCATTGACCTGCAATGCCTCTGCCTGAAAGAGTCGGTCGGCCCAAACATCACGGATGTAGTCCAGGTTCCATGCATGACAAGGCCAGTCGTCGGTAGCATGAGTCAGAATGCAAGGCCAGCTCGCATGTGCGAAGCGAGTGACAAACTTCGATGTATCAAAAGCCCGTGCATCGACGCGGTCGATATGATCGGGTATCCGAGGACGTTCCGGCACGTCGTCTGTGGCGGCCGTAGCCATTTTCCGTTTACGCAACAGTTTCCGGATCTCACGACTTGTGTGATGCTCGATAAATGGACGTGGATCAAAGGACGCGGTGACAAAATCATGGAAAACTGCATCCGAGTATACATGCGCCAGGGAAATATGGCAGGCGACAAACGCCTTCACCTTCGCATGATCCGTGCAGGCGGCCGCGGCGTAGGCACCCCGCCAACTTCCTGGCCATCCGCCACTCATCCTACCGCCATAATCGCGAATAAACTTTTCGCGCCATACCAAGGGTGCGTTTACGAGCGCATAAAATGATCGACTGGTTGCGCTCAGACATAGAAGGGATTGAACATCCATCCATTCAACTAGGAATTGTAGGAGAAAAGCATCTTCAAAGCATGCAAGCATTCCCAGACTTTGAGTCCGGAAATCTTTGGCACCCTCCAAATATGCATTTCCAAGCGGGCGCAGGCCCAACGGATGTGATGAATAGGTCAGCAACTCCAACGCCGACATGGATCACACAACCTTAGAAACTGAAAGCCCTTTTTTTTCTTGCATGCACGCAGGCACACAAAGTAGAACAAAATAAATGAACCTTCTTGGATCGGTCATGCTTGTTAGGGACGCAGGTCATTGTGGAGGCCCCGCGCTAACTGCTATGAATGGACGGACGGCCCCTTATGCCACGTGGAAAAAAGATCAACATGCGTGCGGTCGTTTGTGCGCCCAAAGCCACAAGACTCGTCCATTCATCCATCCGTTAAGCGGTTCAACTTTCGTACAGTACGGCGTGATGAGAGAGTTGATCACATTCGCTGTTGGGCAAGCAGGCAATCAGATCTCTACGGCATTCTGGGAAACAATCTTAGAAGAGCATGGACTCAATAAGGATGGTGTACGTGGCAGCACAAGTGTGCATCCGACATGGAGAAAAATGCATGCTCACCAAGCAGGAATATGTCGGCAATGACCCGCTCCAGTTGTCCAAGATCAACGTGTTTTTTGAAGACTCAAACCAAGAGGGAAAATATGTTCCGCGATCCGTGAATGTAGACCTTGAACCTGGCACCATTGATCACCTGCGTGCGGGTCCTCTAGGACGACTGTTCCGTCCAGACAATTATGTGCACGGTGAGTCGGGTGCAGGCAACAATTTTGCCAAAGGTTACTACACTGAAGGTGCAGAGCTGTTGGACGCTGTGTTGGAAGTAGCTCGACATGAGACGGAACGCGCTGACATGTTTCAGGGCTTCCAACTCGTGCACTCGTTGGGCGGTGGTACTGGATCGGGTCTGGGAACAAACCTCTTAAGCAAGCTGCGTGAGGAGTACCCGGACCGGATGCTTGCTACTTGGTCTGTTCTTCCGTCGCCCAAAGTGTCCGATACGGTTGTAGAGCCGTACAATGCGACGCTGTCGTTCCATCAGCTCGTGGAAAATGCCGACCTGTCGTTCTGCTTGGATAACCAAGCGCTCTATGACATCTGCCAGAGGACGCTGCGGAGCGAGTCACCTAGGTACGATGATCTCAACATGCTGATTTCGTACGCCATGTCTGGCTGCTCAACCACGCTACGGTTCTCTGGCCAGCTGAACTCGGATCTCCGGAAGCTCGGCGTGAATATGGTACCATTCCCTCGTTTACACTTCTTCACATGTGGCTATGCACCGCTTGTTGCATCGTCGCTGCAGGCATACCAAGCATTGAATGTGCCGCAGCTTGTGCAGCAGGGCTTTAGTCCGCACAACAACATGGCTGCGATTGACCCGCGCACTGGCAAGTATCTGACGGTAGCAGCGATTTTCCGCGGCTGCATTTCCAGTGAGGAGGTGGAATCGGAGATGCACAAGATTCAGACCAAGTCGACAGGCGGGTTTGTCGAGTGGATTCCTCAGAACGTACTTACGTCGCTTTGCGATGTACCACCGCCGAAAGTCAAGCTCAGTGCCACTTTCATCGGCAACACGACATCCATCCAGGAGCTCTTCAAGCGTACTCACAGTCAGTTCGGTGCCATGTTCCGCCGCAAAGCCTTCTTGCATTGGTACACGAATGAAGGCATGGACGAGATGGAATTCACAGAGGCGGAATCAAATTTGCTCGACTTGGTTGCTGAATACGAGCAGTACGAAGCAGCTGGTATAGACGATGATGAAGTGTATGAGGGCGAGTACGTGGAAGAACCGTACGATGAACAAGGCGAGTTCGCCCAAGAGTACTAGAAAAAATTGAGTAAGACTAGGATCGTCGCTATCTGACATGAAGAGTCAATGATTCAGTACACGAACAAGAAGTTTTTTTTTGGCATGGGTGGGGGCTACGCGTGTAACATACGACGCTACAAGTAGATCACAATGATAGCAAAGTATATGCTGGGCATACTAGAGGCACGCTATGGTTCTTGTGATGGCTGTAGACGGACGACCGTATTGGGAACGAGCCTTCGAATGTCGACAGCTACTGACGTGCACATGGTTAGACTGGTGCTTGTGCTAATATTGGGCACCACATTAACGCCTTGACTCGAATTATAGACATGCATGGGTCGTGTAATAAACTGTAGATGCCCCATATCATGTATGCATGCATGCGTGCCTGAAACTACCAAGTCCACGTGTGCGGCGAAAAGTTCAATCTAGTTTGTTCTACCAGCGAACGAAGACATGCTTACAACGACTTAAATCATATCCATAGGACGAGTAGTTCCCACACGAGGATGCAACAATATGGTTAATTAGGTAGAGTCAAAATTGAAACGATCCCTACACACTGTCCAAAACAGGCATTAGTGCCACCATGCGCACGGTATCAACGACCACGGCCACAGAACTTGTCATGATAATTAGCCCAAGCAAGCCAAACGACCCATAGGCTGCACAGCAGCACATATCCCTACCTAAAAGACCAGTCTTAACCATGCATTCATCACACTCGTACTTCACATGGCTGATGAAGACCTTTTTGAGGCCGAATAAATTGTGCGCTATCTCGTAAAAACGCTTCTTGCGCACCAGAAGCACTTCTACAAAACAACTTGAAGCCTCGACGGGTCCGATACGACGATCTTGACCAGTAGTCATCACCAGACAGTGCAGACATAGTAGGGCAGGATCAGGACAACTCGGACGCTAGCAAGTCCGATAGTTGCGCTGACGTCAGGAGCGCTTCACGGGTCAGATTGCCCTTATGGCCACTCCTCACAACTGCTGCCGTTTTGCGAGCTCATTACTTCGAGCGAGCGCGCATCTTTCTGCGCTTGCGGCGAAGACGGCGCATACGCTTCTTTCTCCACTTAGCTCTCATTTCCAATCTAGCAGTGTGTTAGCAAAGAGCGTTACGTCGATGCCGTCAACCAAAACATACCAATACCGACTGAAAACGATGAACGGTGAGGAACAAGATAGGTGACTGATCTTCGAACGCAATATACCCTTGTGTCTGCTTGGAAATAGTCACGTGATATGCAGTTCTGCCGCGTCAGCGTTTGATCATCGTAGTGGAGGACCCTATTGTGCACGATCTAGTGGGATGGTTCGGCCGGATAGTCAGAGGCATGGACTCAAGTGGACACGCGAAGAGTCCCAGGGCGGAGGCAGGGGCAGGGAGTGGCGTGTAATTCAGTAGACGCACGGTCGTAACGCCGAACTCTCGTGCCGATAGGAACGTGCGTACGTACGTGACATGGCGAGCGAAGAGACGAAGCAAGTAAACGTGCCAGGAGATGTTGCTCCTGCCGTTCCAGGAAATGCATCAGTGCAGCAAGCATCCGCGAGTGAGGCGTCGACACAGGGCAAGGAGGAATTGAACCCTGACGGCACCCCGTTGTCAGACAAGCAGCGTCGCAAACGAGCGGAAAAGGCTGAAAAAGAGCGTGTCAAGGCTGAGAAGGCAGCGCGCCTTGCAGCTGAGCAGGAGGCGCGGCAGGCAGCGGAAGTCGATTATGCAGCTGACAACTATGGTGTACTCCCAATGAACCAGTCGCAAGAGAAAACGAATGAGCAGCTGATGGCTATCGAGGATATTCACCCCGACAAGGACGGACAGCCCATTACGATGCTCGCACGTCTACAGACGAGTCGCTCGCCCTCGGCAAAACTCGTGTTCCTGACGTTCCGACAGACAATGCACTGTGTGCAAGCGACCCTGGCTGTGACGCCAGAGAAGGTATCGCGGCAGATGACGAAATGGGCCGCATCCATTACGCCAGAGTCGATCGTGCGTGTGGAAGGCACCATCACGAAGGTGCCGAAGCCCGTCGAGTCGCCGTCTGTCACCGTCAAGGAAGCAGAAATCAAGATCTCACGAATTTTCGTTGCCGTGCCGGTGACGTGGGAGGGACAGATTCCTTTCTATGTCGACGATGCAACTCGATCTGATGCCGAGATTGAGGCATCGCAAGACACCCCGCGTCCGCTGCCGCCCATTGCTCTTGATACGCGCCTGGACAACCGCGTGCTGGACCTTCGGACTACGACGAACCAGGCCATTTTCCGGCTGAACCACGGGATTTGCCGTTTATTCCGCGAATTCCTCGAGAACAATGGATTCATCGAGATCCATACACCCAAGCTGCAGGGAGCAGCGACCGAGAGTGGTGCATCCGTGTTCAAGGTTGACTACTTCAAAGGCAATGCGTTCCTCGCGCAGAGCCCACAGCTTGCAAAGCAGATGGCGATTGCCGCTGACTTTGGCCGTGTGTACGAGATTGGACCGGTGTTCCGCGCCGAAGACAGTAACACAAACCGGCACATGACCGAATTCACAGGTCTTGATCTGGAGATGGCGTTCCAGGAACACTACCACGAAGTCGTTGACCTGTTGAACCAACTCTTTATGTACATCTTTAGCGAGCTGCCGAAGCGCTATTCGGCGGAGATTGCCACTGTGCGACGCCAGTATCCTGCGGACGACTTCTTGGTGCCAGAAGCGCCTGTGCGACTTGATTTCCGCGAGGCCATCCAAATGCTCCGCGACGCCGGCTACGAAGTAAACGATCTGGATGACCTCAGTACAGAGACGGAGCGTGCACTGGGCAAGATTGTGCGTGACAAGTACAAGACAGACTTTTATGCTGTCGACAAATTCCCATTGGACATCCGTCCGTTCTACACCATGCCTGATGCGAACGACAAGCGCTACTCGAACTCGTACGATTTCTTCATGCGTGGTCAAGAAATTCTTTCTGGCGCCCAGCGTGTGCATGATGCCAAGTTCCTTGAAGAGCGTCTGGCTCAGGCGCAGATTCCAGTTTCTGCTATGAAGCATTATGTGGATGCCTTCCGCCTTGGCGCTCCACCGCATGCCGGTGGTGGCATCGGTCTCGAACGTGTCTTGATGCTATACCTTGGCTTGGGCAACATTCGCCGAGTAAGCTTGTTCCCTCGTGACCCTAAGCGTTTGGAGCCGTAGATGCACCGGTAGGAGTGGCATCTTGGTTGGCTTCCTTCGACCGTGCATGGTCCATAAACCATTGCGACTAGAGTACGTGTGTTATAAGTCATCATGGTAGACATGAATACGTACGATCTCGGATAACAGCTTTGTGCGCGCAGCCAAGTCCTGCTGGGACATCCCAGGATAGTTTTTAATCATCACTGTGGCGTTGCATTAGTCACGAAAGGCACGGGTGCGCACTCCAAGCGCCTTCTCACGTACCATGCTCCCAGCCGGGCCAAAATCGGATTGTCTTGTCCTTTACATGTAGCCGATCGTAGAAGAGTTGAGAACCATGGGGATCCGTCACTCTGTCTGCTGTCCCATGATAAATAAGCACAGGGCATTGAATGTTGTCGACAATTTCGTTAAAATGATCAAGACTATCTGCGATAGCCAGTCCCATGTTAATGCGCAAGCGGCCCAGATAGCCTTGCGGGTCTTTTCGAGCATAGAATTCAACACTAGATGCGAGGGTAGAAGAGTGGTTAGCCGTGCAATGCACATACAATCAGGTGACGGGACGTACTTGGGGTCTTCTGACAAATGACCGCGAATCGCCTGAATCAGACCAAGCCGCCCAGCGAACATGGACAACAGACGACCTGCAGCCTCAATATACTTGTTTGGTCGAGTCACAGGCGAGATCTGGAGCATAGGTGCCGACATACCAATGCCATCGAGGGCGAGCGATACTGCCGTTGAAGGCGGCGGATGCAAGGCAGCATGATATGCGCACGTAAATCCGCCCCTGTAAAAACGAATGAGTGAGCCTATCCGATACCGAGCAAGAGACGCGCGGGAAACGAGGGGGTTGCATACGTACATGGAGGCACCCTGTGCGAAGCGCTTACGAGTCTCGAGTCCAGGCATGCCATTGTATTCGTCCCACATGCGTACGTGGAGCATGACAGCATTCATGCTGCCTTCGAGCCAGCGCAATGTCGGTAAATATCCATGTAAGCCTGAGGAGCGGCCGAAACTTGGCATGTCAATCCCAATCACGCGAAATCCGTTCTTCAAGTGCACATCGGCAGCTATGACCGTGCGTCCAGAGTACTCGTTGATCCCGTGTGCCATGTAGACGTCAGCATTTACTGGTCATAGAGCGTGTGCGTGAGTATTGGCGCGCACTCGTTCGTGTACCTGGTGTCAGTACGTACGTTGTGCCTTTTTGATCGATTCGGGCCTTTCCCACACGTAATAGTTGACCCATGATGTCACAGGCTTGCCCACGTGGGCGAATGGCAGCGTCAGCCCATGTCCCTGTAGCTTGAGATCGAGAATCGGTTCGTTTCCACTGAAGAACACACGGCGCCTTGTCACTTTAACATCGGGGTTGTCGTAGATATAGTCAAGCTCGCTAGGCGAGTACGGAATAGCCTCACGTCCATATGTTGCATCCCCAAATCCTAATTTGACTAAACCGAGCCTGACAAGCCAAGGCTCAAGAAACACGAAGTACAGCTCGCGTATGCACCAGGCGGTCACGGACGACACTCCCATGTTTCTGGCGTGTACGATGCGTTTCCAAGTCCAAACGGCACAGCGGAGTGAATAAAGGCCCATGTACTCTGCCGCACCAAGCTCCCCTGTGTGCACGTGCGTATGGGGAAATATTACTCGTGAATAAGCTCGTCCCTGAGTGCGACAGCGGACAGTACTGGATTGGGCGACCAGACCACCAAGTATGTTTGTTCAGTCGCGGGGTGGAAATTGGGTTTTTTTTTTTTTTTTTTTTTTTTTTTTTTTTGGCGCATGTCCTGGGATTAGAGCATCGATCCAAATTTCGCAGGAACAAGACGAACAAAACCAACATTAGTGCTCGCACTCTATTGAAGCATTCGCCTAGAACTGGCTACTCTTTCAAAACCGAAACCAGACCCAGCACTAGAACGCACAATCTATTTGACGAGGCCAAGCACACACACACAACCACTCACCAAAGTCTAAAGTTTGGGCGACGCCGATTTCGCTTGGTTCAGACGGTCATGCATAGCACGAAGCTCAATACCAGCTTCGTTTAAGAAGAAGGTGAAGCGAGAGGCACTATGCACCTTCTTCAAGCACATGATCGTGAACGTGAGAGCATTGTTCTTGATCGCATAGGCAACGCCAAAGCCTTTTGGTGTCACTTCACCAAAGCCCCACGCATCGAACACCTCAGAGCTAATCTGTGACGTACTCAAGATCCATGTGCCACTCTGCGCATTCATTGGGTCTCTGAACAAAGCAGGAGGCTCCTCGCCCTGCTGAATCAAACGCTTCAATCCAAAGAGATGACGATCGACGCCTGCGCCTTCCGCTGCCTCCTTTGCGTTCTTGACATGCTGAGTCACAGCAGCTTGGAATTTTTCGTAGCGTTCTGCATCCGTCGCATTCGTATCCTGCATCGCTTGGCAAAAGGCCAGGCTCTCAAGGCTGCAGCTGCGGATCGTCTCCGTGCGGCCCAGCTTGAACTTGCGCGTCTGTGCAGCCTCGTATGTGGCACACGGATGACCAAACATTTTATAGAAGGCCAACTGAATACACATCTGTGCCCATGCATCGGGGGAACACTTGTATTGCTTAATGGCCTCCTTGCCATATGCGGTAAAGTCCAGCACAGACATGTCCTGTTCATCCATAAGCGATGCAAAGTCTTGGCCTGCTGCGTTTGACGCATTCGACAAGTCCGCATTGACGTCAAACGATAGGTATTCAGGATCGTCCAGCACGGATCCCGACGAAGGACCGCCGAGCTCAATTTTCCCAGCCTCAAGGGCACTAACCATAAAGTTGTTGAGACGCAGCGTCTGCGAGCCATCCATCATCGAGTGCTCGCCAATGTAGCCCGATGCGCCATTTTCCGATACGACGATCTGCTGCTTGTCAAAGAAACGATTGCGCGCATCGCCGCCATACACAGCAACGCCACGCTCGTTAAATGTCACAGGCTTCCCACTATCGAGCGCTAGCACGATGATGCCGCTTTCAATTTTCTCCAGAGCCTTGCGGTTCTGCTCAGCACTTGGTCCAGACAGGAGAGCCTCGCGATTCTTAAGCCATGCATCGCGGTTTGCCGCCGTGAATGCACCGACTGGTGCGCTGGCCATCTTCTGTGTACGTGAGTCGTTCATGATGCGGTCTAGCTGGACCTCAATCTCAGCGACGCTAAGCTCCTTGCCGGTCATTTTGTTCACAAGATCGACAGCGAAAAAGTGGCCATTCCGAACCACAATCACATGTTGGTGAGCCGCCGGGTCAAATGACGTCGACACATCTTCTCCCGCGACGGGGATTCGACACGAGTTGAACATCCACTTGTATGGCTCCATGCAAAGATATCCTGTCTTTGTCTTTTCAGGCGCAAGTTGCTCCGTCACGAGCAGGTGGCGGAACGCCATCATCGCCTTAAGCAGGTGAGCGCTGCGCGTGATGCCAGAGGTCGTCTTCGGCACTGACTTGTGCAGATAAAAGTAGCTCGAGAATGGCACCACGGGATCCCGGTACGACATGTACGAGGCTGAAAGCCACCAGTCCGAAAGCCAGCTCTCACGGCCCTCAGCGGTGGCGCGCTTGACGAGACGCTCCTGAAGCGTCTTCATGAGCAACGCGTCTGGGCCGTTCAGCGCTGAGTCGACGGCAGCCTCAGTTACAGCTGCTGACTCTGCTGATGCCTGCAGTGGCATTGTCGATTTGAGATACTTGCTTAATGTCTGCTCGAGTGGTGGGACCGGGAGCTGGGGCAGAGATGCTTGGCCAGAGTACGTCGGCTTCGTCGCAGCTGCAGTTGATGAGGCTCGCATACTGTGTCGAAATCCGATGTTGAAAGTCGAATTGATCAGGGCGCGACTCGTTGCAAAGGTTGACGCGGATTGAACAAATTTGACGCGCGCGTCCATAAGACGAACCCCGAGGGAGCCTGTGTGTTAGTTGGAGTCGATGTGGAAGGTCCCGAGGGTAATGGACTCGCTTGCTGCTCTTCGTAACTTTTCGCACCTAACCCCGATATTGTGCCTTGAGCGCTAGTTGATGAATAAGCGATGGCAGGTTGGGCCAACCGAGATGGGGTTTTCGGAACGAGATGTGATAGTCTGGAGCAAAAATAAAAACTTCAAGAAATCAAAAGTTCCAAAGCACTGCAATTCTAGACGAATGAGGTGGGGTTGCGAGTGTTGACATGGGCTCAATTTGTGGAGCAAGACACGAGAATGAACATGCACGTGGCAGCATCCGAAAGAAGACATAGGCGCTGCAGCGAGGCAGGCGAGGCGCGGACCGACGGTTTCGGACGCAATCTGCGCCGCTTCTTTACCAGTGCTAGACTTGTGCTGCCTAGCCACTTTCCAACTTTTCTACTCACACTCTAGCACTTGCGTCCGTCGCCACATACATCATGGAAGACCCGCGCAACGAAGTCCACGATGTTGTCTATGGATTGGTCCGTGCCGAAAATGCAGACAAGCAGCGTGATGTCCTGCAGCGCTATTACCTGCCGAGCGCATCGTTTGACCACCCGATGTGCTCTGTGACGCGCTCTCGCCACTCGCGTGATGCCGGTGTTTTGCAGATCTATCAGTTCCTGCGCATCCTCTTCATGGACACTGAAATCAAGATTCATTCGTCGTGCTTTGACGAGGAGAACAACCGTGTCTACCTCGAAGCCACGCAGCATCTGCGCAGCTATATTCCCTTCGTACGCAAGTACCTGTATGACAGAACTGCAAGACTTGTCGTCCTTTTGGATCTTCGTAAGTTGGACGATGGAAAGTACTACGTTTCGCGACAACAAGATCTGTATTCAATCCAGGAGGAGGCGGAAACCATCTTACCCGGCGGTTTCGACACTGTCATCGTGAACATCAAGGCGTTCGTTGGCCACCTTATCATGCTCCAAGTCGCATTCTTTCAGCTTCTTGGTATTTGGACGGTGCGCAACTGAAGCTTATGCGCCACTTCGGCCGCGTTCCTAGAGCTGATGTGTTTGTGATCGAGAGGGAAACAGATTGTGCGGTGTTTTCGTTTATTAGTTCGCATGTAGATACGCACAGATGCATTCGATGATTTCGTTTCGACGATTCGTTCAGGCTAGGTCCGATCTTGTTCGCTGGTATTGTATATATACTAACCGTATGTTCATGTCATTCCTATTCGATCATTGGTAACTGGTGATAATCGTCGCGAAGGTGTCACGTCCTAGCGCTGTTAGTTTGTGTCACTCGCGTTTAACAGCGTATCAAGTGTAACGTTGTATTCAGGGTCAATAGCAACACTCTTCACATATCCGAAACAATGACACGCCCTTCGCCTGTCATTTTGCTGTCCAAACATCCGCCTATGTAGACGCGAAACTCTTTCGTCACTCACAACGTAAGCGGCGTTGAAAATTTAATCGCTTAGTTGTGCTTGATGTAGTAGTCCCGTGCACAACCGCACTGCAAACACATCCTACTCTCCACTCATGCGTTTGAATTTATTGGACGCCCAGCCACAGAAGAAATCATCAGTTTTGCCTATCGCATGGGGGAAAATTTATTGGCATCGGATTTTGGGCCTTTTGTCAAGCCACTCACATTTCAGCCGGTCATCTCACCCCTTAACACGCATTAAACTCCCCTGAGACAGAGAAAGTGAAATCAAGTGCGTGCGTGCGCAAACACCACAAGGGACAGCCACGCTCTTGATAGGTTTGTTCAAGTGAATTCAGTTCGCATAGTCAAATGCCAGACGAATCAATCGTTCAGGGAGGGGCTGCCGAAATCGTCGAAGGATCAAGCCAGCCGACCTCCCGTTCGCGAGACGGGCGTTGGAAGAGCGAGTTCTCAAATCCTCTGAGCGACCTGCGCCGATTCTTACACAATCATCTAGGCAGCGGAAGCGGTCGAACCAACAGCAAGAAAGAGAGCACACAAAAGAATGAGCGTCCACGCCCGACACAATCCAACTCGCGTCGCGGGACTGACTCACCGCCTTGGTCATCCACAAATGCGGGTCTTACAAAGAAATATGGCAAGTTTGGGAAAACGCTAGGAGTTGGCGCAGGTGGAACGGTGCGTGTTATCAAGCGCTCGAAGGACCATGTACCATTGGCCGTAAAGGAGTTCCGCGCGCGTTGTCCTGATGAACGGGAGAAAGATTATATCAAGAAAGTCACTGCTGAATTCTGCATCGGAAGTACGCTGCATCATATTAACATAATCTCGACTTTGGACATTATCCGAGACAATAACCATTATTACCAGGTTATGGAATATGCACCAATTGAACTTTTTGCTGTTGTTATGAGCGGCAAGATGGGGTTCAATGAAATCAATTGCGTTTTCCGACAGATAGTCGATGGAGTCGACTATCTGCACGGGTTGGGCCTAGCGCATCGTGATCTCAAGATCGACAATTGTGTCATGACCTCTGATGGTATTGTGAAGATTATCGATTTTGGGACCGCAACCGTGTTTCAGGTGCCAGGGAAAAGTGCTCTATCTGCCACGGGCATCGTTGGCTCTGACCCTTACCTGGCACCAGAAGTGCTCACGCGCCAAACATACGATGCTCGCATGACTGACATCTGGAGTCTTGCGATTGTGTACATGTGCATGGTGCTGAAACGGTTCCCTTGGAAGATTCCGGATCCTGACGCAGACCCTAGTTTCAAGCTCTTCCTCCTTGCTCATCCAGAATTAGGCGGGATAGAGCCCGCGAGCCTTCTTGACGATGAAGACGAAATCGTTGATGCCGACCACGAAACCTCTCATATCACGGGGGAGATGTCCCCCAAATCTCGCTATGGCCCTGTTCTCGAGACTTCAGGTGCAGAGAAACTACTTAAACAATTCTCTGATGAAACTGGCACCGCTCAAATTCGGACAGCTTACGAGGCCGGTTATGACATTTCTGCTGCTTCCACCAATAACTCTTCAAGTGTGACGCCTGTGGCCACCCGCGAGGGTACTATATCTCGTGAGATGCCGCAACCATCTCATTCATCACAGTCTTCAAACCCGTTTCGTCAGCATACGAGTGATGAAGGGTACGAAATTCCGTCCCTTTCAAGCAGTGTGGTGTACGAAAGTGAATCCCCGAGCATGAGCGTGGCTCATTCTCCTCCTGACAATGGTGTTTTCAAGGAGAAAGGTCCTACTGATTTTAATGAAGACCCTCAGCCACGTGCAGCGGATAGCATATTCCGCATTTTGCCTCTACGTTCGAGGTCATGTTTATCTCGCATGTTGATGCTAGATCCATCGAAACGTGCAACGATCGGTGATCTGCTGCGTGGCCGTCGCTATGGTGCGCCTGATAGCGCTATTTCGGCCACCGTATATGCGCAACAACAACAGCAACAACAGGTTGCTGAGTCTGCTGAACAAATGTCTCCTGATGCTAGGCCCGTCGATGCCTCAGGCATAAAGGGTATCTCCGAACAACCCCACAGACTTTTGCCATACGGCACAATGGAGCCATACGTGGATGAATTCGAAGATGATGAAGACTTTGGCGATGACTGGCTTAAAAGCATCAATACATGCTCGCACTGGATTTCCCAGACGAATGAACTGCAGTCGTCTTCTTCGGCATTTACGTTAGCGCCATCGACCAGCAGCGCCCCCGTTCCTAGGCAAGGGTCGCCGCTTTTGACAGACGAAAACTGTTTTGCAGATATGGGCTTTCGATCAACGGACGACATTTTCGATAAACCCCCGATTCGTCCCCCACCAAACCATATGCACGTATCACAGCATTCTGTTCAAGAACCCAAGCGCCGACTCTTCCCACGTAGAGAATAGTGCTTAGACGCCTTCAGAACTCCACATGCTTACTCTCACTCATAGGCATGCACAATTCCTCAAGCGTCATCATTATTGGGTGTGAGTAGCCCATGCACGTTTCGGATTGTGCACATGCCTGATCAATAACATTCTAACGAGCGCTTTCGCATGCGAGTGGGCTGTGCACCAGCTGACAAGAAATGACAGTACTCACGAGCCAAGGTTGTCGCCACGTACATTCAAAGGTTTTTTTGCCCCATAACTTCATTCTTCACGCGTCAGGACTTGTGCCTGTCCACAGTAGTATTAGAGGCACACTCGTCTCTGCTTAAGAAGATTACACCATGAGCGGCACCGATGCCATGGTGCAAAGAGGCCAGTCTTACGTGGTCGATCCATTTGAGCAGTACACACTCAATGCCCCGCGGTCCCAGTATGACCCCTCGCGTGCGGCTGCTGTGCACAACAACGTGACTGGCGATGCGGCTACAGGTCAGGACTTTGCTACAAATGCGCCAATGGGCGATTACAATTTCCATGTTGGAAATGCGGCTTATAGCCAGAGTCGCCAGCATTTGCTGCCAAACTCGGAGAGTCATCTGCAGAGTGACCCATTCCTAACGCGGGAGGAAAACTCCGATGCTGCTATGAGAAACGGTACACTTGGAGGCACAACCGTGAACTCGGCAACTCGTGACCAGCCGTATGGACGGGCCTTAGACCTGAAGGAGAAACCACCAAAGAAGCATCACTCTAGCAAATTCAAATGGCTAATGGCTCTTTTGGCAGCGATCATTGCCATTATTATCATCCTTGCTGCTGTTCTTGGCGGTGTTCTAGGATCTCGTGCTAACGACGATGATGACGATAAGAACAACCAATCCGTGCCGAGGAGCAAAATTGGTAGCGGCAACGTGCAAACGAATGTGGTGGGTGCGTTCCCGCAAAACGTGTTCGATGATGCATCAAAAGCCGCTAGCCAAGGTAACACGGATCCATTGTCTTACCGTGCAACAGATCCGTACGGTAATCCAATGTTCATCGCAGAGTCTAACACTGCGGTGCCTTCATTCGGCGACCCGACAGGCAAATGTGGGAAGGATCCCTGGAAAGCCTCAAACAACCTCAACAATGGCCGTCCAGGTCACCCACGACTGATTGCTCCGAAGCATATGTGGGACTGTTTGGAAGACCGGATCCACAACGATGCATATTTAACGGCCTGGAATTACACGATTATGCAGAACGCAACTAACTACGTCGATGAGGACCCGGTCAAGTATGACGTCGATGGCGGTCTTACACTGTCGGGTATTTTGGATGTGTCACGTATTGTACAGCAGCGCATCAAAGCATGGGCGTATGCTTGGCGCATGACCCATGACAAAAAATTCAGCGACCGTGCCTACAAGGAAATGCAAGTGGCTGCGGGCAATACGTCACAGCCATTTGGTGATGGTGACAAGCGTTGGAATCCAGATCATTTCCTCGATACGGCAGAGATGGCTTCTGCCTATGCATTTGCCTACGACTGGATGTATGATGCGTGGAATGATCAGCAAAAATCATACATCATAGACTGGATTGTTCGTTTCGGTCTTGCCCAAGGCCTTGACATGTATAACAAAGGATCGGCATGGTGGTCACAGTCAAGCAGTGGTAACGGCAACTGGAACTGTGTGTGCAACGGTGGCTTGGTTTTCAGTGCTCTGGCCATTCAGAATGATGTGCAAGGAGACCAAAAGTCGACCACTGACCAGATTCTTTCAAAAGCGCTGGACAATGCGAAGAATAATTGCATGCGTGCAGTGTATGAGGATGGTACTTGGTCCGAAACACCCAATTATTGGTACTTTGGAACTAATGCTCAGGCTCGCATGGTATCTGCCCTGATTACCGCAACTGGTTCTGATCAAGGTCTGATGGATCAGAACAAGAACTGGGCTAAGACGTCCGAGTTCCACATGTACGTGACTGGCAATGCAGGCATGTTTGCCTACGGCGACAACGGTCCGAACAAGTTCTCGACCACAGCCAATCAGCTATTCTTGTACAGCCAACTGGCTAAGCAGCCGATGTATGCTCTATTCCAACGTGACCGTGCGGACGCTGCCTCCGATCCACTTAGTATGTTTTGGTACGACTCAACTCCTCGCGGTGGCTTCTTCAATGGCTTGCCACTTGACCGCTTTTTTGACAATGACCAGGGCAGCTGGGTTTCTATGCGTAGCACGTGGACAGATATGTCAGGCAACTACGTCGCGATGAAGGCATCAAACATGACAGGTCATCAGACACATGGTGATTTGGACGCAGGTGACTTTGTCATTGACTCTCTTGGCACTAGGTTCGTGGGTGAGTATGGTAGTGACAACTACCTGGCTAAGGATTACTTCGCGTCTGAAGAAGATGGAGCTACTCGTTGGAAGTACTTCCGTAAGGGCACACAAGGTCAGAACACGCTGGTTATTGGCAAACAAAACCAAAATTCCAGCTGCAAGCCAAATATTAAATTTGAATCTTCGAATACAAAGCAGAACGGTGACTTGGGCTTCACACCTGGTGGTGATTCCACAGTTTACACTGTTGCTGATCTGAGCTCTTGCTACGGCAAGCAGGACAACGGCGCTGTTCAACGTGGCATTCGATTTGTTAATGGCCGCCGCCAGGTTCTTGTCCAAGACGAAGTGAAAAAGCAAGATAAAGAAATCCAATGGCGTGTTCAAACCAATGCAACTGTGACGCTGTCTGATGACAAGAAGACTGCAACACTCGAGATCAATAAAGTGATTGACCCGAATGCTTCGATCAAACAGTTCACAGCGAACATTCCGCCAGTAAAGATGAAGGCGACGATTCTTTCACCCGATAATGCCCAATTTGAAGCCGGACCGGCTTATGATAAGAAGTCCAAGATGCCTAACTATTACTATGGCGCTGACGCTATTCCCAAGCAAGGAACGGACGACAATGGACATGCCATTAATCCAGAAGTCCCTGATTTGGAAGTGACTGTGCTTTCTGTAACTTTGCCGGGCGATGTCGACACGAACATCCAAGTTTGGTGGCAGCCTGAGTACGCTGAAGCGATCGATGCGGACAAAAACCCACCGAAGAGCGTTGCATTGTCAGATTGGTCGCTAACTAGTCACTAATTTGGCTTGTCAAGTTGTTTTAGCCACCACTTGACAAGTTTGTTATGATATATTTCTCTCTATATAGTCAGTCAGATTGCGTGATGAATTGAATCCAATTGTTTCTTGGCATTTTTAAAGACCTAATGTTTACAGGTCTCGGCCTTGTGTAGGGTGCACGCTTGCAGCAAACCGGCATCTTCGGCGACTAAGCAAATTGAGTTTGAGCTAAAAAAAGATGTGACGAAACAGAATGAGTTGTGAAGAGTAGTACTGCCGCACCTATGCGCACGCGTTCTAATAAATTGGGTCGTCCAGTGCGCAGTTCAAACGGTTGATTGGTGCATTGGTCACTCACCCGTGCGAATACGGCCAATCATCTAAATCACATACACCTACATGCGTTCTATCGCCAAGGATCCCTGTGCAATATGACATAAGCAAGACTACGTGCGCTCGTCGTTGCAGGTTGGGTACAAGTCGGTCGGTACCTCTTGGTTCACGCCGTACCAGGCTTATCATCATACGCATTTGTCAACGCTTGGCAGCAAGTCAAGCTCCTCACCATCGCCAGCATGGAACATCCATTGTCATTCCTGCTGGATCTGCCAGGTCCGCCGGCTGGTGCTTCCCTCGGTGAGTATATGGCATCCCAGGTGACCGACAATGGTCGTGTGAAGACACTTCTGGATTGTTTGCCTTCGACAAACAAGCGAGCCCTCATATCTCCGGATCTCTCGCGTCCGCCTTTGACGCATCGAATGCTTAAGCAATTCGTTGCGTCTTTCACAGTACCAAACAGTGCGCATCTCAAGCCTCTCGCTGAAAACAACCGTGTTATGATGGCTCTTCCCACCGGGCCTGAAAATGCGCTTGCCCTCCTTTGTATTGCTTGTTATTTTAACTGTGCACCTGTTAATGCCAGCTGTACGGCTGAGGAGCTGCGTGATGATGCATTGCGACTCGGTGCGCGTGCCGTTATTTCGACTGCGGATTCCATTCAGCGTCTTGAATTGGATCGCTTGTACAGTCAATATGGGATCGAGATTCTCCTCGTCGAACCGCGTCCCTCAGGCCCGGCTGGTCTCTTCGACATTTCTTTGATGGGCGATGAACAACCTGGCTCGCGTCAACATGGCCCGCCGAAGCCAAATGGTCTAATGAATCAAGCTTTGGTTTTGCACACATCCGGCACGTCCGGGAAAAAGAAGGTTGTGCCGTACACGTTGCGGCACCTAATTGTTGGCGCTTGCTGTGTTATTCAAAGTTGGAACCTTCACTCAAAGCAAGTAGACATGAACATGATGCCTCTTTTCCACGTTGGTGGTATCGTTCGGAACCTATGGGCGCCCGTGCTCTCGGGCGGTAGTACAATTCTTTGTGCCGGCTTCGATCCGAATGCTTGGTGGACGTTAACGATGCAGTTGGGTGCTACGTGGTACTACGCTGCACCCACTATGCATCATGCTATTCTGGCTTCGAAGCCTGCAGATGTTGATCCTTCTACGCAGCTCCAGATCGGTATGATTTGCAATGCAGCTGGTGGTCTTTTGCCTTCGCTTGCCAATGAACTTCGCGCTACGTTCAACTGTGCCGTGTTGCCTTCTTACGGCATGACAGAATGCATGCCTATTGCATCTCCACCTGTCACATACAAGCTCGAGCGACCTGGTTGCTCGGGTGTTGCATGTGGACCGGATTTGAGTATTCGTAACCAGCTCGACATCAATACGGAGTTGGAACGCGGACAAACCGGCGCGATCTGTGTTCGTGGAGTTCCAACGTTTAGTGGCTATGAAATGGAAAATGGCGAACTTGATACGTCTGTGTTCTCTAAGGATGGCTGGTTTGATTCTGGTGATTGTGGTCACATGGACCAAGACGGCTACTTGTACATCACAGGTCGTTCAAAAGAAATTATCAACAAGGGTGGTGAAGTTGTATCGCCCTTCGAGGTGGAAGAGGCTATTTCACAAGCCTGCAAGGAACGTGTAAAGCAGACTTTAGCTTTTTCGGTTGAGCACAAAGTACTCCAAGAAACAATCGGTGTGGTAATTGTACCCAAGCCGGGACAACCACGTATCGGTTTAGTTGAACTGCAGAATTTGCTTCGCAATTACTTGCACCCATCTAAGTGGCCATTCGTCATTGTTTACATGGATGATCTTCCAAAGAATCAGGCTGGTAAACCTCTGCGTATCAAGCTCGGCTCTCGTCTGGGCATTACGGGCATGTCAGACGATGTGCCAGCCCTGGACAGGCACTTTGAGTCAAAGGCGCCGTCAAAGGAAACGCCTTTGTCGCGCCCGATTGCGTGCTCCCGTGTGACTGTTGATTCTCGTGCCGTACAGCGTGCGTGCTATCGAATTCCTGGTGTGCTCGATGCAGCGGTTGCTCAACAACGTGACCGATCGCTTATGGCCTATATTCAAGTTTCGGAGGATGCTGAATTTGATGCAGCTGATATTGACCGTGCGCTGAGTCAAATTCTGCATGGCTACGCTGTGCCGAATCCATTGCATGTATTCCGTCAGCCACTTATAAAAACGAACGGCGAGTACGACTTTGCGGCTATGGAAAGTATAGTGCGCGAGCAAAATGCCGCTTCGATGTCGCAGACTTCGATCTTGGTCAGCCAGATCATTGGAAATCTTTTGGATCTTGATCCCAGTTCTATCACAGATGAGTCGGACTTTTTCCTCCTGGGTGGTAACAGTTTGCTGCTTGGTCGTCTCATCTTCATGATCCGAAAAGAAACCGGTGTGAGCCTGGAGGTGTCATCGTTGTTTGTTAATTCGACCGTGGCAAAGATCGCTGCCCTCATTGATGAGCAAAGTGGATCTGGTGGGGGCTCGGACCCGGACGATTTCTACAAGTTAGACGAGAAAGGCGCTGGTCTGTATTCGTCTTTCAATCTTGCGCACACCTACGACGACTCAGACCCGGCGTTTTCTTCTCACGGTTACAAAGGTCGCAGCCAAACCCATCCTCTGGTTATCTTTGTGCAGCTTCTTCCTTTCTTGTTCTTTTACCCGCTGAAGGCTGCTTGGACTTGGACGATCATTCTGCATGGTTTGGCCTTCTTTGCATACTACATTGAGGACTCGTTCTGGCAACGGATTGGTGCTCTGTTGTGCTCAATCGCTATTGCACGTGTGTCGAGTCGTGTTATTTGTCCCATTGGTGCAATCCTGTTCAAATGGGTGGTGATTGGTCGGTTCCGGCCGGGCAAGTATCCAATGTGGAGTAATTACCATCTGCGGTGGTGGATCGTGAACCAGTCAATTCGTACAAGTGGTCGTGGTGTTTTTGCTTTGTCGCCTTTGCTTCTCAAGATGTACTTCCGTCTCTTGGGCATGAAAATCGGAAGCGGGGTCTACATTGACTCAAAGACCAAACTTTATGAACATGATTTGATCACTGTGCATGACCGTGCACAGCTCGACCGCTGTTTGGTGCGTGGATTCTGTGTGGAGCGTGATGGATACTTCCGTTTGGAGCCAGTTGTTATTGGTCGTGACTGTGTTGTGAATACCTACACTTATATTTCCCCCGGTGCTCGTTTGGTCGATGGCACTGTGTGGGGACCACAGTCTTCGTCGCATGAGGCTCCCTCTCCGGATTCCTATGCTGCATTCAACGACGCTTCAGTGCGAGCTCCTCACTTCCTGCTGCGTTTCTTAATTGGCTGGCCTATTATCATTCTCATCCGCATCGTTTCGTATGTGCCATGGTATGCTGCGCTGTTCCTTCTGTTGTCTCAGCCATTCTCTGTGGCCGACAGTGATTCGAGCGACTCCCTGCAGACTATCTTGGCTTGGTACGCGTACCCTCATCGTATTGGATACCACGTTTTTGCGCGTATTATCCGAAAAATCTTCCCGCCGATGATCAACTTGGTTCTTGGCATCATCGTGAAGCGCATTTTGGGTCTGAACTCACCGGGTTCCATGCGCAATGCGAGTCAGCTCGCGTTATTCCGTCGTTGGATGACGGCGCAGCTTTTGAGCCAGTACCGCCTCAAGCGTGCGTTCGAAATCATCGGCACACACTACGAAATGACATCCGTTGTGTTTCGTGCGATGGGTGCGAAGATTGGCAAACGGGTGTACTGGCCGGGCTCGGGTATCAACTGCCCAGATCCTGAGTTGCTGGAAATTGGTGACGATGTGGTGTTTGGTTCGCGTTCTGAGATCCTCACGTCAGACTCTATCAGCTTCGATCCGATTCGGATCAACCGTGGTGCTATGATTGCCGACCGAGTCGTGATTTTGCCGGGCGCGACCATTGGTACGCAGTGTGTTATGGGCTCTGGTGCTCTCGCTCGCCGGAATGGCAACTATGAGGACCGCTCTGTATGGATGGGTTCAAAGAACGGTGAAGCGGTCAGCTTCGGTAAGTCGCAAGGACCTAGCGAGCTTGGTGAAGATGATACAATCACTCCTTTTGGTCGTGCATACTACAAACGACAGGCCAACTACTTCGTGATGCCGTATTTGATGATCGTGGCATTGAATGTATTTTTGCAAGCTATTGCCGCCGCCTACTGGGCATGTGGATTTGCTGCAACGGTGGTCGCCATTAATAGGATCGTTGAGGTGTATCACTCGCGTTCGCATTGGCTCTTCTATGACCATTGGTATCGCCCAGCATTCTTGTACTTGGCTATCATCATCTTCTTTGCTGTGATTCTGCCAGGGCAAGCTATTATATCGCTAGCTTGGGTGGTGGCAACGAAGTGGGCTATCATTGGCCGTCGTCGCGAAGGAAAGTATAATTGGGATATGAGCAGCTACTGTCAGCGTTGGCAAGTCCATCTTACGCTGCAAAAGCCAGCCATGCAAGGCTTTGGTGGCCACATCTTCAACAATTTGTCTGGCACAGTGTTTGCGGTATGGTATCTGCGCTGTCTCGGTGCTAGGATTGGTAAAGACTGTGCTATCTGGGCTGGCGGTAAGCCAACATTGACCCTGACTGAACCGGATCTTGTGACGATGGGTGATCGGGTTTCGATTGATGATTGCTCAGTTGTTGCGCATATTAATTCTCGTGGTCAGTTCAGCTTGAACCGTCTTCGCCTTGGAGATGGCTGTGCTATGCGCACAGGAAGTCGTCTGTTGTCCGGTGCCAGCATGGAGTCTCAGTCGATGTTATTGGAGCATACGCTCGTTGCATCTGGTGAAATTACGGAAAGTTGGGCGGTGTATGGAGGATGGCCTGCTCGCCGCTTGAATTTGCGTCAAGCACAACCGCCCAAGGCGTAGGCAAGGTGGGTCACGCCTTATTGGTCGTAAAAAGTGTAATCAATTTACACTTTCAGTTAAATGTACATATGCGTTGACTCGTCGTAGAAATATGTTTGTGAATAAAAAATTACATGCCTGTGTTAGCGGACAACTTGGTTTGAAGACGGGAGAAACACGAATGACTGCGGGAATAATGTTGTCTCCTGAAGGAGCGCGCGTCAGGATACGCGGATGCGCCCGACACATCGGCATGAAAAGCTCGTTGGAGAGTGCCTGATGGGAACGCGATGTGGATTGATTGTCACGTGCCATGGGCCGGTTCTTCGTCGCGTCAACGAAAAATATCTGGCGACAACTTGCAGGCACCACGATTGTCTACTATGAGTTTTGAAGCGGGTGACGAAAATGAAGCCGAGTACGTGATATACATGCGCTGATGAAAATTAGCTATTTTGACGAGGGAGTTGATTTCGATGCGGCAGAGATGGACGAGCCATTGAACGAAGAGGCAGGCGCTGGAGATGATGAAGATCACTTTGGCGACAATGAAGTGGTGCATTCTAGTGCCGACGGCAATATTCCCATGAATATGGATACGTCAGGAAAAGCTAATTCGGAGCGGATCACGACACCGTATATGACCAAATATGAAAAAGCGCGTATTTTGGGTACGCGTGCGCTGCAAATCAGGTATGTACGGGCGTCTATGCTCGCGTTCGCTTGGCGGGCGAACTAACAATCTCTCAGTATGAACGCACCAGTTCTAGTGCCTACAGAAGGAGAGATGGATCCGTTAGCTATTGCACAGAAAGAGCTTTTGGCCAAAAAGATACCTCTTCTCGTGCGGCGGTACCTACCAGATGGCACTTTTGAGGACTGGAGTGTATCCGAACTCATTATCACGGATTAAGCGGCCTAGATCTGTTTGCCCTAGTTTTTCACTATTTTCTTATATTGTATGTATTAACAAACATAAGGATACTTTTTGCCTGCAGGCCAATACCTGCACATGTGCGCCTTGGGGGGAATCCATGCAGATGCGATGTGTGACAGGCACATATATCTGTTAAACTTAGGATATGGGCCATGACTCTAAGCGCCCGCTTTCGGAAAATACCTGACCAAGCCCTGAGGATGTCTAGCACGTGGCCTGTGTCTCTGACTGAGGTCTTCTGCCAAGACGTGCCAAGAAAGGAATGTCGCTCGGCCGGTGGGCACATGAAGCATTTTGGTCATTTCTCATAGGGTAACTCAGTGAGCGGTTGCACTGCCTTAATTACCCTTTTGTACCCTATCTCTGCTACACACACGCACACCGGAGACCAAGGTCTTGGCAAAGCCCAACATCATCTCATTTTCTTATCAACGAATAGCGATTTGCGACTAAGAACTTCGGATAGCATTGCCGAGCATGAGTGAAAATAACTCAGTGAGTGAGCCTGCCAAGCATGGCTCGCCATCATTGAAGGAGTCTGCACTTACTTGCATGTGGGAAGGCTGTGGCGTGTCGTGCGAAAATGCTGAAGTGTTGTACCTCCATCTCTGCGATGATCATGTGGGACGCATCAGCAAAAACAACCTCTGTCTTACGTGTCACTGGGATGGATGCGGGGCCAGCTATGGAAAGCGCGATCACATCACAAGTCACATACGGATTCATACGCCGTTAAAACCATTCTCTTGCACTATCTGTGGCAAAAGTTTCAAGCGATCGCAGGATCTCAAGAAACATGGCCGTACCCATATCAGCTCGTCCAGCTCTGCAGCTGAAAAGGGCGCACGCGAGGCACTGAGCAAGTCACCAGATGAATTTCGTCCCAGTTCTGGTTATGGTCCTTCGCTACCGCCGCCGCTGCCGCCTTTTAGGGCAATGTCTTCGCCTTCAGAGTTGACGGAGAACATGCCTACACCGGCTTTCTCTTCACAGTCGTCTCGCGATTCTTCTTCTCCCACTTCATCGCCCAACGCCTTCCGACCGTTGGAGGGTGGGTCGATGTACCCGCGTCTATCTATGCATTCAAATCTACCATCCTCATCAACGATGTACCCATCGTTGGCACGGTTGGCTCCAGAAGATGAAGCGTCTCACTTCCCTAGTACATACGAGGAACCAGCGAGCCTGGACATGACTCATGCTATGCGAAATGGTAGTTTTAGTGGCGGGGAGTCACTAAAACGGCCTCGGTCATCTATCGACAACTTTTGGGACGATGTACAGCGAAAGAAGCTCGCTCCTACGTATGATACTGGCATGATGGAGCGTCTTGACCAGTTCTGGTTGCCTGATTCGCATACTATTGGTGATCTTGACGCATTTCTAAACGAGTCTATGAATGCGATTAATTATGGCATGTCTACAACGGATCAACGGTCAGCTCCAGGACCTTCTACCATGCCTCCGTTGAACGGCGACCACCAACAAATTTCGGATATAAATGCTTGGCTGCTTCAGCTCGGCGACAGCATGTCGCGCCCGCCTGCAGGCACGTCTATGATGCCGACGAACTTTGCACAGTCTTTATCGCTGTTGGGCTTAACGAACATTCCAGGCGCTGAAGCTATTTCACTATCAAGTAATTCGCCCACCAATGTTTCTTCGGGGGCAGCTGATTACCAGCAATATCCATGGACCACACCCACCTCAACTATCCCCTCGCAAGAAAAGGGACTGTATCCTGTATACAGGCAAGTCCAGCCACTGACCCGGGCGCCACCTTGTGCTAGTGCTATGGATGAAGATGATGGTGTGAGGTCATCACCAGTCGCTGCTTCAAGCTCTTGCTCGACTGTACCGCCTCCGACACGTCTTCGTACACGAAACCAAAGTCATTGCAACATGTATCCGAATATCCTCAGTCCTGCGAGAGATCACAGTTCTTCTAGCACGCCTAGGCATCTTGCTAAGGATGTCCGTATACGAGAACGGCATATGAAGCTGGTTCTGAATCTTCTTATGGCGCTGAACAAGAATAAGTGCATTCATCCAGGTACAGGGAATGTGGTGACCATTGGCAGGATGCCTGTTCGTCGACGAAGTGATGGACGCCCATGGCCACCCTTGGCGTTGTCAACGCCATCATCAGCTTCCTCACCACCTTCCTCCGGCGTACCGACATCTACGGCATCTACAGGAATAGCGTCTTCTGCATCATGCACGCGGCGATTGATGTCATCCTCCAAATCACAGCATAGGGTCCTACCCCCTCCTCATTCACTATCTCCTTGTATTCGATCACATCGCGAGTCGAAGACCGGTGCTCTTCCTAGTATTGCTCAGCTGCTTTCTGACGTGAATATGGACTAAAAAGTGTCATAGCTGATAGACTATGCTTCAAGTGTTATGGATTGTATAGACTCCAAAGCGGCCTCTGCATCGCCTTGGCCTAGAAGCTTGACCACGTGTGCGTAATGTATCAAACGCTCAGCCTCTTCAAGTTCAAGGGCTTTAATCTTGGCGCGCTCGATGATGGTGGTTGGAATGCCAGACAGCGCTGCAGCGTGGATGCCGAATGACCTGGATGCAGCACCTGGCAGAACCCGATGTAGAAAAACCACTTCGTCTTCTTTGCCCTGGTGACGCATGATTTGCACTTGCATATGCACATTCATCAGCTGTTGAGGGAACAAGTGTGCCAGGCGTGTAAGTGGGGCATAGTGAGTAATAAACAGGAGAGTCGGCATGGCTGGTCCACGCTCGAGAAATGAGCGGAGCACTGCGTATGCTAGAGCCATCCCGTCAAAGGTAGAAGTTCCACGGCCAAACTCGTCCAGCAACACCAGTGTTCGGGGCGTTGACGTGCGCAGGATGAATGCGGTTTCACGCGCTTCAACAAGGAACGTTGATTCGCCGCGCAGAATGTCGTCTCGAGCACCCATGCGAGAAGCAATCGCATCACGGCATGTAATCTCTGCTGATTGACATGGAACAAAAGAGCCAATCTGGGCCATAATTACTGTCAATGCGATGGCGCGCATCATGCTGGATTTTCCACCCATATTCGAGCCAGTTAAGAGCATCCCACGCGGTGCTTCAGTTTGTTTCAGGCTTCCTAACGCAATATCGTTAGGAATGTACCCATTTGTCCGTGCCTCTGTCACGGGGTGCCGACATTGACGCAACTGAATCAAGTTACCTTGGTCATGGACATGGGGTCGGACATAGCCAGGTCGCGAGGCAACACGTGCAAGACTAGTCAGCACATCGATCGTCGCAAGCGCATGCACAGCTCGTCGAAGTGGCATGTATACCTGAGCTACATGTCGGACAAAATCGCGAAATGCCTCATTTGCGACCGCGGTAAGCATTTCGCGGTGCCGATCACGCTGGCGCTGCAGTTCGACAATAGCCGGTGTGTGGAAGCGTACGGCGCGCTTCGTCGAATTGATCCGCACCCAATCGGCAGGTACGCGCCCTGCATCGGATGCACGAACCTCGATAAGATGATCAATGCCGGCGATACTGATGAATTGCAGTGCTGGACGACGAAGGATGCGGCGGATGTCAACGAGTTGCAACTGTGCCGCGAGCTCATCATCTTCTAGCTGTTGCTTCCACTTTTGAATCGCTGGGTATCTTGAGGAATCCGTGTAAAGTGACACCTTCGAATTGCTGCGTGCGTTGGGAATATGTAACGCGGACACAAATGCGCTCACCTCCGACTTGGGTGCACGCAGATCTTGAAGAGCAGTATTGAGAAGTGTGCTGCGCGTGGAATCATGAGCCTCTATTTCGTGCGTGACACGATACAATGTAAGAAGGATTGATACAAGTTCGGCGGGGTCAACAAGTGTGTATAGAATCCGCGTTAGTCCGCGCGTGAGATCCGGTAGGTGGGTGAGCAAAGAGACGACACGATGCAGAATTCGATCACGGCGCTCACGAAGCAGACTGACAGCATCCGCACGAGCCTGAATAGCCACAGGATCAACAAGGGGCCGTCGGATCCACTGCCGAAGAAGCCGACGGCCCATACTTGTAGCACATTCATCAAGAAGCCAAAACAAACTCCCATCCCCACCATGATCTGTCGCGTTACGCAGCAGTTCCAGATGCGACAAAGTGGATCCACTTAAGACCATGGACGAGCGTGAGGTGAAAGTCGCATAATGATCGACATAGTGAAACGCGGATGTCAAATCGTACGTAGCCAGATGAGTGAGCAAAAGTGCCAAGGCACGCTGAACCTCAACCGGGCAGGCAGCTAGTGCCCACGCAAGCACATCGCCTTGCAAGAATGAGGCAAGCGGCTCGAATGCTTCGCGTGTCTCCATGCGGACGTTGTAGGTGGCAGATGCAGCCGCATACATTGACACGGCCCTTCGCGTTCCATCACTCAGACTGGAAAGCAAAACGACCTCGCGCGGCACAAGGTGCATAATACGTGTATAGAGCCCTTCACGTGTTGAATCGTCGAGCCATTCATCGTACGTGATGGAGGACGTCGCCATATCGATGGAGACAAACGCAAGTGCAGTGCACGTCCGAGACGTTGGGCGGTCAACAATGGCACAAATCACTTGTTCGTCAGACTTTTCGCAGCAGGAAACATGGTCGATCCATGTGCTGGCAGTATAAACGCCTGAAAGTTTGCGTTCAAAGGGTTTGTTTGCATTCTCCGTCACTGCTTTGAGAGCACGTGTTTCAGTCTGGCGGCACACGCCTACCTTATATCCATGCGCAATGAGACGTTTTACATAAACCTCAAGATGAGTTGCAGGTACCATGGCTGTTACGAAATGTTTTTCTGTAAAACATGCCTGTGTTAATGTGAAAGGAAATCACATACATACTATATTGAGTACCCGACTTGCAACGATGGCATCGTCGCCAAAAAACTTCAATTTGTAGCCGACCTCGACAAGCAGGATCGTGTCTGGATTTTGTGATTTTAGGCTTAGGATTTGCTTCTCAAGCGGCGTATACGATGGCTGAGAGTTTGACGACGCGGCAAGTGATACGCGTAACGTTGGCATATCATCTGCTCCGTTCATGTCGTTGGTGTTCTTCCCAATTTTTCTGCGTTTCAGTGACGGCCTAGAAAATGGCTCTTGTGATGTCGATCTCATTTCTGTCTTTGACGATGCGCTCCTGGCCGCATGAAGACTACTTTGCATGGCCTCCTGGGCCAACTTGCCCGCCAATGTTGAATCCAGAGTCGCGTAGATGAATTTCCTATACAACCAACTCGCATCTCATAACCACAGGTGTCACGTGGTACGAATACCAACACCACCACAGTAACTGTCAGGCTTCTAGTTCGCTAACGTGCCTAGATTGTTGGTGTCTTGGTCGAAGATGGCATCAACTCTGTTAGTCGAAAAACATGTACAGTTCATCCAGAAACTCGAGCGAAAACGAGACAGTAGCCTTGCGTACCACATGACGGCTCATCTTCGAATGAACGGCGTCTATTGGGGGGTGTGCGCGCTAGAGCTTATGGGGGCTAGTGACGCACTGGATCGAAATGCGCTGGTAGATTTCGTGCTGAGTTGCTATGACGAAACAACAGGTGCGTGGTGAAAGTGAGCATGAAGCTTGGCGTTCTGCGGGCGGACTGACACATGGGTAGGTGGATTTGGCTCCTACCCAGCGCATGACGCTCATATACTAAGTACACTCAGTGCGATCCAGATTTTGGCACTAAAGCATGCGCTGGATGCGCTGGGAGATGAAAGGCGCCAACGTGTTGTTCAGTGTAGGTAATTCGTGCATTTTGTACTGGAAAGTGGGTGGATGTGCAGCTGACACGCATGGCTTAGTTGTACTAGGACTCCAGCAATGTAATGGGTCATTCCAAGGTGACAAATGGGGCGAAACAGACACAAGATTCCTGTATTGTGCTACGAGTGTGCTGGCACATCTCGGCGCGCTCGACGAACTAGACCATGAAAAGACGATTCAGTGGGTCTTGCGATGCTCCAATTTTGACGGTGGATTCGGGCTCACAGAGGGTGCAGAGAGTCACGCGGCACAAGTTTTCACATGCGTTGGAGCGCTGTCGATCCTGCACGCATTGGACCGGATCGACCAAGACACATTAGCATGGTGGCTCGTGGAGCGTCAAGTTCCGGGCGGTGGCCTCAATGGACGGCCGCAGAAACTCGAGGATGTCTGCTATAGTTGGTGGGTGCTCTCGTCACTGAGTCTGCTGCATCGTTTGCACTGGATCGACTCTGAAAGACTGTGTGCATTTATCCTATCAGCGCAGGATCCAGAGCGAGGTGGCATTGCCGATAGGCCGGACAATGTAACAGATGTGTTTCACACGCAGTTTGGCGTTGCTGGACTCTCGCTTCTTGGCTATTCGGGGCTACAGCGTGTCGATCCAACGTACTGTATGCCCTGCCACATCACAAAAGCCTTGGGCATTCAGCGTCCCTTTCAAAGTCGACCATAAGCATGAAAGACATGTACATAAGAGCTCGGTGGTCATTTGGACATGAATGAGATTTGAGTTACAATGCCTTTTGGATGGATGCCTATTTGTGCTAATGTAAAGCTGCGACACGGATGGCAGCAAAGACGGAGGCGGGTCTGCCAGTATGGCTTGAAGTCATGGTCTATCAGAAAGACAAACTACCTAAAAACTCGCTTTCGTGAGGGGATACCGTCTACACAATCAATGCCTGCAGCTACAAGAAAAGCGTGGAATGGTTAGTTTGTACCAATACGGCTTGAAGAAAGGGTTCAATACAAGCAGTTGGGCAGAAAAAAATCTGTTCAATAGATGGGTAGATGCATGTGTATTCAAGTTGTCTAGTGTTTATCTCATCACAGCGCCGTTCGTGCAACGTCTATTGCATACGGAAAGAGCCGATTAGTTTTACACCAGCTAAATAGAAAAAAAAAATGAAACTTGGAAAAAAAATGAAGACCTAGGAAAAAAGAGCCTTTCGAACTCACATGTGACGAGTCCATTATAAGGCAACATGAAATGCCGACGACTTCAACCTAAAACATCCACATCCGCATTCAGAGTGGATGAGTCCATAAGAGAAAGCTTAACAAGATCTTGCATAGACGGAGAAAGCTGCAAGCCTCGAGAACCTTCGATTTCACTAGACTCAGACGTCCGCAAGCCTTCCTTTGATTCTTGAGGACGCAAAGGCTGCTGTGACATTACACGAGATTGTTGCTTTTGCAGATGATGGTTCGGGGTGACCATCGGTTTAGTCGGAGTCTCTGATGGCAAGGCAGGCGCAGGTGCCCGGTACAACGACGAAGGCGTGTCGGACGTTAAGTGATGCACCGTGGTTGGTGGCGTCGTCTGCCACGAGTACATCGCAGCGGCGCTAAATGAGTCATTTCCAGAAAGAGACTTCGGTGTCTTGGACTCAACCGGCTCGCGACGTGGCGACACGATAGGACTTGTGCGTGGATCGTAATCGAATGTAGCATTTCCATTCGAGCCAAATGATGTGCGCCATAGGTTATGGCCTGGTGAGACGGGCCGTGATGCAGCACCTGAGCTATCTTCCTTGTCATCGTCGACAGAATCATAATGAATAACAGACCGCAGAACTTCGTCACTCGACCGCCACACATGCGAGGATGAAGTCGGCATGTAAGAGGATAATGCATGAGATGACGGCTTATCCAGAGGCTCAAATGGTGAGTTCTTAGAAGCTGACACCGATGTCGAAGGCACCGTTGTGGTATAAACAGGCGATTCGTTCGAGCCTCTGAAAGGTGAGTACGATGACGCATAAGATTGCGATGAAGGAGCTGCGTAGATTTGGGTCGTGGGAGGAGCTGGTTCACTCGTCAAATAAGATGCAGATGTCGCTGACGGCATGACTGACTGTTCTGTCGACGCGAAGAGGTATGAAGGCAGTCCCGACGTGTGTGACACAGGGGCCATCTCTGGTGACTGAGCACGCTGTGCTTGAGATGTAACGACAGGGCGTTGGGCGTCGAGCGTCGAAATACTTGGCGAAGTAAACGAAGGAGCCGCATGCGAGAAGTCAGAGCCGTGCGCGGACGTTCCTTGACCAGGAGCGTTAGACTCGTATAACAAAGGACTCGTCGGTCGACTTGAAGCCGCAGGCTGCAGCACCGAATACCTCGAAGCAGTAGGATTGAGCGAATTAGACTCAGGACTAGTAGGTCTAAGATGGTATGCCTCATGCATCGCAGCCTGCGGCTTCAGCTCAGGTGATACAGGCGACGATGGGTGCTCTGCTGTCAGAGGAGCTGGTGCAGGTGTTGGAGAAAATGTTGATGATATCGGTGCATGTGCATCCTTGTTAGATCCGTACGCATGCGAAACAGATGTTCCTGCGTAGCCTAACAACGGGCGCGCGTCTGACGCATCGTCGTCAGAGGTGCTACCCAACGTAATAGGTGGTACAGCCACAGGTGACGTGCCCTCGGCCCTGGACGTCGATAAGTGAGTGGCAACGGGAGGAGCAGTATCGTTCGTGGATTGCATGTAAGGCAATGCACTTTCAGTGTATGGCTGGTACAGAGATGAGGCCACGGACTGTGATGATGGGATCCACGTTTCATAGCTTTGTGACACGGGCCTAGCCGCCACTGGCGTCGAAGAGCCCGGTACATAGGCTGCGCTGCTCGATAGAGGAACTGGCGGCTGAGCACTGGGCTCAGGCGTGCCGGGCTTATGAAGCTTAGGCGTAGGCGTCCTCGACGACTCACCCTGGGGAGCAGAATGTTCTGCGCTCAAATTGAGCGACGACAAAACGGATGGAGGTACATTGAATGGTGACATCGGGCGCGTAGTATTCAGGAAGCCATCAGCATCCGCATGTGCACCGACCGAGGGTGCGGGAACTTCGTTGAGTCGAGATCCGCTTCGTAGCTCCGTCGAGTTCTCAGCCGCTGGTTCTGGCACATGCTTGGCATCAACTTGGGAAACCTGTGGTCCAACAGTCATAGCCGAAGATGAAGGCGATGACTTTTGTGCTTCAGTTGAAGGTAAGGTTGCTGTTGCCGGCGTCGTCGTGATAAACTCCTGTACGGGTGGTGTCGACGATGGCGGCGGCGACGCTGGCGGCGACTTGGACTGTACCGTATCCGTAACAGATTCAGTCGCATGATTCCCTCCAACATTATCAGCAGGCACTGGTGATGTGGGCTTAGCAGGCCCAGCAGGTGCTGGCACCATTGGAGCCGCAGTAGAATTATTCACTGACGAGGGAGTTTGTGCGTCTCTCTTGCCAGCAGGTTCAGTCGAATTCTTCACCGCATTTGAGGGAGAGAGCGCTTGCGGCTTCTTTACAGGACCTGTTGCCGGACCTGTGCTTGCCGCTTGCGAGGTTGGTTTCGACTTAGATGGCGTCTTGAACTTCTTGAAAAAGCTGCCAAACAGCCCCCTCCGCTTTTGATCATTCTGCTCGGACCGAGGTATCTTATCAATGGATTCTTTCGGAGTAGGCTGCGATGCGTGGCGACGTGAAAAGAGTCGGCGGGGTGTAAGAGTCGGTGTACGATCGAGCGTCGATGATTTAGCATTTGATGAAGACGCTGTCGCTTGCTTAGTTGGTGTAGTCGTCACTGGAGTCGCGCTAGTACTTGAGCTAGGGGCTGAAGGCTTGGGCTGCGTCTGAGTAGGACGTTGGCCAGTGGGAGTATCGGGCTTGGTTGGCTCCGTAGGTGTTGCTGGCGCAACTGTAGGTCGTATCGTCATGTTCGGCACAGTCGATGTGGCCGGAGAGCCAGTTGCACCGCCAACAGACGCTGGATCACGGGGGATACGAGGAGCAGAATTGATGCCGCCCCAGGCATGACCACCATCTTGAGAAAATTCTGGCTGCCTCGGACTTCCAGAACTTACGCCTGAATTCACCGACTTGAATGGCTGTGGACGTCCGATGGAGAGCATGTCTGGGTCTTGAAGCATGTCTGAGCTACTAGTCATTGCAGGACCACGAAGACCATTGCCCTCCGACATGGGATCCGAGTCATTACGAAGGAATGCGGGGTAAGGGCTGTCTGTCACACCAACGCCCATACCCTCTGGAATAGCAACACGGCAAAGGCCCGACTCACTCTGTGAAATGCCTGTAACATCCAGCTGAGACAATGAGCTCAGAGCGCCAGGCCGTCCCATCCTTGGACGACCACGCAAAAGACTGGATTGACTCATGTTGGTTGGAGAGCCCGGAATGTATGGTGACTGCGGTCCACTACCGATCCCTGCACCGTAAGCAAGCGAGTCCGTCGATGGCGAAAATAACATGGGCGACATAGCGCCAGCCCCATACGGGCTCGCTGGGTTGCTGCGCTGAGCGGCACGTGAATGCGCTGATATCTCGCTAATCAGAACGTCGATCTCACGGGTATCGTTGAAGCGGCGACGGCGCTGACCCGGCGTCGGTGTCATACTCGAGCTGACATTGGCCGTGGAAGCACTGCGACCTTGTCGAGCCCGGCCTCGTGCAGTAGCCGGTGTGGAAAAGTTGCGCCCTCTGCTCATTTCAGGACTCAGCGAGACTTGCGAAGCCGACTTGCCAAACTGCGTCGACAAGCGAAAACCACCAGGCCGAGACGTTTGGCTTGAGTTTTTTGCAAACGCAGCAGGTCCAGCAGACACACCTTGGCCAGGCTGCGACACTTTAGTAGACATGGTGCAAACACGATCTCAAACAAGCAAAGAACGTGTAGAATGTGCTGGGTGTAATTACACAAGCTGTCAACAAACAAGAATCAGAGAACGAGCGTGAAATTCGGTATGCGAAATATGCTGTATTGAAATTGACAAGATGCGAAAGAAGTGCGAGCGCGCGCGTCTCTATGCGCACAAAGGTACAGCGTCTCGACAAAGGCTTATTGTGGAAAGGAGTGCGTAGTCTCCGTGAGATTCGAATGCAGAAAACTGGATTCGCAACTATCTGTGTTACCGCATGGAACGCGTAAATCCCATTTGATTGTTTGTACACGCACGCACGTTCCGCGGCAGTCGCCACATTCAAGCGAGTGCGTTAAGCACGGAAATATGCATGCACATCGAGATTATGTCATTCCGCGTTTACCAAGGCGCACGCGCCTGCGCCTAATGCAAACGGTGGGGGCGGGATGCATTGTCAACAATATGTCCAGATAGTGGCTTCAAGCTCGAACGACATGACGCCCAGTGCGTGCGAAATCAGTATCTGCCCAATATCTTTTTTATTCCTTGGCTTAACCCACCATAACCGCGTCATACAGTCAGTCTTTCTCGTTCGCAAACGCACAAAAGTATAGTTTGCGCTGTACGGGTATCCTATGATGGCTGCGCTTTGGGTGATAAGAGCGAAAGAACCAATGCGCTTTTTGTCAATCATTACTGCCTCAGTCGTCACGATTATCAAGCTTGACTTCATCCTCACTGTCTTCGACAGGTGGAAGTGGTATAGAGCCATAGCCGCCAAGCTCCGTTTTTGCTAGTTGCCGTTCTATACGCTCTTGCTCCTCTTCCATGGCAAACTGGTCTGCAGCCTGCGCGATCTCCTGGCTGCTTCGACATGCGCGGTAACGCGCAAGGTATGCATGATTCAGTGCTGGAAAGTTGCAGCCCCATGCGAATTTGGACAAGAGCTGATCGCCCAGTGGTCGCGCGTGACAGACATAAAAAGCTGCTGCTATGGCCTCAACACAATTCAGCTTGAATGGTTTGCCATAGTTGACTGGATTTGTCGCCATAAGTCGTGGTAATAGACGTTCATGAGGACTTTTAATCTTGCCAAATGGGACTTCATCAAGGCGTGCCCAGCTGCATTCAACAACGGCCACACCAAACTCACGCAGTATCGGTGTATCAGAGGGAGAGAGCACTTGTGTTGCATGTGGCGTCAGTACAATGCCACGGAACTTTTGGCCTACACGAAGCTCTTTGATCAAACCATGCCTCGCCAGCTTTTTACCACTACACCGACGCGGATCACAATGTTGAAAGTCCCACATGGCAACAGGCACAGGCGTCGCTAGGTCAGATGCTGACCCTAACTCATCTTCCTCCTCCTCGTCATCGTCATCATCAGCATCTTCCTGATCTGTGTCCTCTTCATCCTCCGCATCCGCGTGTCCACCTTCATACTCTTCATCGTCTACATCTTCATCTTCGCTGTCGCTCTTCAAATATGCACGCGGCGATCCAGACGTATCCTTATCATTCCAAACAGACGAACCCGAACAATCAGCTCCGTCTTCTGGTTCCCATTCTCGTACTTGGCCACGACCACGACCACGACCGCGTGCACGAACCATTCAAAATGTATGAACCAGCACGCGTTCGTTGGCCGCCACACCTGCAGGCTGTATGCACTGAAAACGGATAGATTGGATCGGGACGACCTTGCCGGTAATCACGTGAGGTTGGGGCCCAACATTAACGTGATGCGGAGACAAACGCCAGACGATTGGCGGAATTAAAGTATTGCATCGCGGAGGATGCAGGTGCCATTGACTCAGCACCGTACCAACCGGAACGCCGGAGAGGATTAGGTATAAAACTCACAGGGCGCCGAGCCTTGGCGAGCTTCCCCATCGTTTAATATGCCATACGACCCCAAAAACGAAGACGCTCTATTCCAAAAAGAAGTGGAAGATGTAAAGCAGTGGTGGAAGTCGCCACGCTTCGTGGGCGTGACGCGTCCATATACAGCCGAAGCCGTGGTCAGCAAGCGCGGCACAATGCGCCAGCACTACTTGTCGAACGAGCAGGCTAAGAAAATGTGGGGCCTGCTGGAGCATCATGCGAAGAACAAGACGACATCACACACATTTGGCGCATTGGACCCTGTTCAAGTGTCGCAGATGGCCAAGTACCTTGAGACTGTGTATGTGTCAGGGTGGCAGAGCTCTAGCACAGCCAGCTCGACGAACGAGCCTGGTCCCGACCTGGCTGACTACCCATCGAATACGGTGCCCAATAAGGTTGAGCACTTGTTTATGGCACAGCTTTTCCATGATCGCAAGCAGCAGGATGCCCGTCGCAGTATGACCGCCGAGCAGCGTGCTAAGACGCCCTACGTGGACTACATGCGGCCCATTGTGGCTGATGCTGACACGGGCCATGGTGGTCTTACAGCCGTTATGAAGTTGGCGAAAATGTTCGTCGAGAAGGGTGCTGCTGGTATTCACATTGAGGATCAGGCGCCCGGTACGAAGAAGTGCGGGCACATGGCCGGAAAAGTACTCGTGCCCATCTCCGAGCATATCAACCGTTTGATTGCTATCCGTCTTCAGTACGACATCATGGGTGTGGAGAACCTTGTCGTGGCCCGCACCGACTCGGAGGCTGCGACGCTTATCACCACCAACGTTGACGAGCGGGATCATCCATTCATCCTCGGCACGACGAACCGTGACCTGCAGCCACTCGTAGAAGTGATGACCGCTGCTGAGCGCAGTGGTAAGCAGGGCGACGTCCTTCAGGCGGTAGAGGATGATTGGACGAGTAAGGCTGGTCTCTGCTTGTTTTCAGACGCGGTCGTGCAAGCCATGGCCAAGAAGGGCATGTCGTCGAAGACGCAGAAAGAGTTCAAGGACGCTGCTTCGAAGCTATCGAACAAGGCCGCCCGTGATCTTGCGGCTAAATATGGCATCGACGCCAGCAGTGGTTTCTTCTGGGACTGGGATGCGCCTCGTACTCGCGAGGGCTTCTACCAGTACCGTGGCGGCACGCAATGTGCTGTGAACCGTGCGGTGGCATTCGCCCCTTATGCTGACCTTCTGTGGATGGAGACCAAGTCGCCTATCCTTGCGCAGGCGAAAGAGTTTGCTGACGGAGTGCATGCCGTGTACCCGAACCAATGGCTCGCCTACAACCTCTCGCCTTCGTTCAACTGGGATGCCGCAAAGCTGTCGGAGCAGCAGATGAAGGAATATGTGTGGGATCTGGGCAAGCTCGGCTTTGTGTGGCAGTTCATCACTCTCGGTGGACTGCATTCGACAGCTTACATCACCGACTTGTTCGCCAAAGGTTTCGCCAAGGAAGGTATGAAGGCTTATGTGTCGCTTGTGCAGCGCCGTGAGCGTGAGATTGGCTGCGACGTTCTGACGCACCAAAAGTGGAGTGGTGCCGATTTCATCGACAACCTACTCAAGACCGTGACGGGTGGTGTTTCGTCGACAGCCGCTATGGGCAAGGGTGTCACTGAGACTCAGTTCAGCAAGTAATTGTCCTATATTGTAGAATGCTGGATCAAAGTCCGAGTAAATACTGAGATACTCAATGCAACAGCTCTATTCTATTTGATGTAGAAAACTATGGGGACTCTGGCTCAGGCGTGAGCACAAAAGCATGCGTGCCTCGGCGCTTTAGATGCCTCTCATGTCCGCTTTGCCAAGACAGCGACGCAGATTTAGGACTTTGGTTTTGCCTTCGAACGGGTACGGTCTTTCCTCCACTAGGTGGGGGGAGGTAAGAAATGACTGCTTATGTCAGTATGTCTGCGTCAGATCACAGTTTCAAGAACATTGCACGAACGTGCTTGCTGGCGACGAACTCACGCGCCTTACGTGGCCATAACTTCGTGTTTTTTGTCAACGCCGTACAAGTACCTTGGGCAATTTTCATGCACGCAATCGTTGGTATTTTGCGTGTGCGCACGCTAGTCCAGGCGGTCGTTGGCTCGGCGTGTGCGCCGACGGCTCCAGCGACCACGGCCCTCGGGCTATCTGCGATGCCCATTTGGACTACCACTTCTCGCATTTGGACACATTGCACAGATCAGCTTCGGTCATACTTTCAAAATTATGTATTTGATCCGCCCGGATCTTGTACTTCTCGTCTCTCCATCGCTGGCAATCCTTCCGCTGCCTTGCCTTCCTTACCGCTGGCGGACGCATCACCATTGCTTTGGGACGGTCTAGTTCTGGCTGCACCAAAAAAGAAAGTTTCACATTCACGTAAAGCGATGCGTGCAGCGAACAAGGGACTGAAAGATCGTGTTGGTACGTAAACAAGTATTCTTGTCTGATTCACACGCGCCTGTAGATTTTGTTCACTGCCCTGGATGTGCCCGACCGAAGCTTCAGCATCATCTGTGTGAGCATTGCTATGGAGATCTGGCAAGAAGCTTAAAACAAGTAAACAAGTCGTCTCTTCCGTAGTTAAACATCGTCCTCTTTCCTTGTACTTCTCATGCCCTGCGAAGACTTACAAGTTTTCATCTTTCAACGAAATCATGCATATGGAAATATCCTATCGACTTGCTATCAAATGGTTTTTTCTGTTTCAAATCCCACGTTTGTTCGATGGGCATAGCTGACTTCAATGATTGTAGTTTCTTTCAGAAATGATGCTCGCCACTGACGTCGACCATGGCGTCTGTGGCTTGAATCCATTATCCACTCAATGCTTGCACGGTGGCCGATTTCGCGGCGCTACGACGTGTTTTTGTTAGAAATATGGGCCAAAATTTCGTGAACGATTGTGGAGCAACACAATCACTCCCCGCTACCATGCTCCGACATGCGGCAACGGATGTGAGAGCAACGACAAGGGTCATGGCGAATGGGCTCCGTGCCTCCCTATTATGGAATGGAACATGGAAACACGTAGTCGTATATCCTGACAACCGTGCCATTCATAGTGCGCCTCTTCTGCTCACTCAAGCGGAGCTGCCCGGCGCCGTAGCAGCGACGGTAAACGAGGCAGATGCGAGTCCAAGGGACAACGCAAACGGCACAAGTACGTACGAGGCCCGTTGCTATTGACAAAAGGATTTCTCCCACCTATGAAAAAGTACCCAATCCCGCGAGAAGAGGCACTATCCATCTTAGAGTTCATCGCTCGTGCGCTGGCGCACGGCGAGGGACCGTCAGGCCACTCGGTTGATTCGTTCCGGGTGTGTTCAAAACAATGTGAGATGGACGTTTTGGGAATACTTGAGCGAGGAAATGTTCCTGTATCTGCATTGCGAAAACTTGCATCTGCCGTGCTTCAAATGAACTATGAGCCACAACGCCTGGCCATAGTTGGCGTGATGTACGGAATCGCTTCGCGACGTGGGGACGAAGACGCTAGATATTCATGGGCCACAATGGTTATGGAGGGACTTCTATCCACGCACTCGAAGCAATTGGATGTACTTCAGGCCGAAGCAGCTACGGCAGCGTACTCACAACTTGCGCGCAAAGGTCACGCTCGGGCCCAATTTGGCATGGGGCGTCTTGTACTGGCGAAAGTACTGAGCAAGACAGGTGCCGATGCAGCAGACAAACAGGTGCAGATGGCAGTGGATTTATGGCAGCGGGCTGGAAGGAATGGGTATGCGGAAGCGTGGTATGAACTTGGGCAACTGTACCACGGTGGTCAGTTTGTTCCCCAGGACAAGTTGCGAGCACTTACGTGCTTTGAACATGGTTCACGTGGTGGAAGTGCGCAAGCAAGTCACGCCCTAGGCACTATCTATCTCACGCGTGCGCGCTCCCAGGCAGATCGTGCTGAAATGGCAAACGCAGCAAACTCATCTGCTTTGGCTGCTCGCTATTTTTTGCAAGCAGCACAAAAGGGACATGCAGCGAGTGCCTACAACATGGGCTTGCTGTACATGCGAACATCTATGTCGGAAAATGAGCATAAAGCCCGGCAAGGTGTCTTACCAGACGATCGAAGCGCACGAGAATGGTTTGCAGCAGCAGCGTCAAGGCTGTTTCTTCCTGCTATGATGAACTACGGCGCGATCCTCATGGAAGGCCGCGGTAGAGATGACGCTGACACGCCTGCTTCTGACATGGAAGAGGCCAGACTCGTATACACTCGAGCTGTGAAACTCTGTCAGAAGATTGAGCAGCAACAACAGGAACGCTCATCGTCCGCTACACTAAGGGGAGTGTCTGCCACCGTGAAACCTGACCATGACACGTCTGCCACAGCACGGCATATGATGGAGACCGCTCGTGCAGCGCTCAAGATCCTTGATAAGCAACTTCTTTCGTCACCGACCGGCACGCCATCATCATCTTCGGCCACTGCCTCGTCTTTGGAAGCTAGTCCTCAAAGAGGCGGTTCATCTCATTGGCTTTCTTCCAACTGTACTATCATGTAGGAGCATCTGTAGCTGGGAACACTTTATGGGGCCAAACATGCAATCATGCACGTCCCACGTGTCGTCTGCACGAACGGTTGCCACCCCCAGAACAAGGTTGCCGGACGAATTAGTCATTACCAAATCATGCATGTGCAGCCGACGGCGCAGTGTGGGACGTCGAACTAGGAAAATGTGTGCACTCCAAGCGCAGATTTGCCTACCGGCCCTTGTTGAATCGTTTTTCCCCACCTGTCCCCCACATTACGTGCCTTTTGCCCACCAAACCAGCCTAGCCCACTACATCATGGCTTCTGTGCAGCAGATCGTGATGCATCCATACGTATCGCAAGTGCTTAAGTTCTGGAGCACGACTGTTGGTCGTGACAAGACATCGCGTGCCGTTCAGTACCTTTCGCGGTTCCTTGCATGGTACTACTTGACCATGGGTGCACCAAAGGAGACGGTGACGCGCTTCTCTTCAATCAAGTCGAACATCGGCCTGAGTCGTAAGCGTACGTATCCGTTTTTTGCAACGCCGTTCTTTGTGCCTTAGTATTCCCCCCTTATTTCTATGCACATACTAACCGTCATGCCAGTGTTTCGTATCGGCAAGTTTTTGGAACACTTCCAAGCTGCAATGAAAGCTTTGTCTACGCCGGACATTGTGCTTAAGGTGACCGCTGTTGGACGTCAGCTTGGATATGCTTTGTACCTGATTCTTGATGCTCTCCAATGGGCGCATGGCTCAAAGGCTTATGTCTTCGAGAAGGAAACATACCAGAAAATCGCCAAGAATGCCGCGCGCTTCTGGCTCGCTGGTCTGACGTTCTCGCTTATTAGCGGCACGTACAAGTCGTACAACCTGATCCAGCGTAATAAGATGGCGCAACGTCCGAAAGCGACGGCTGAAAAGGAAGCTGAGCGCCGCGTGGAGCTTAACCAGATTGCCGTCGAAACCAGGGCTGTACGTCTGCAGATGCTTCAGGACCTTTGTGACTGGATCAACCCAGGCTCGTCGACGGGCTGGATCAATGCCAACGATGGTATGGTGGGTCTTGCTGGCTTTGTGTCTTCGTGTCTTGGTGCTCGTTCGCAATGGATTAAGGTCAATGGCACTAAAAAATAATGGTGATCATTTCATGCATTTCAGTAGATGTTGACCACATGGTGTTGCTACTTTCACACATGTCTATACAAAGAGCTTGCTCAAAACGGGTTAAGGACTGAGAATTGCCTTTACTCCAATGTGTGTGTGTGTGTGTGTGTAAATAGCAAACGTAAGCAGATTTTATATGCGTAGCATCGATCACTAGAGGATTAATCTGACATCGACCCTTGTCGCTCATCTTCGGCACTGTCTTCAGGCCGTCCAGAGAGAAAGAGAGCCCTTCTTGGATTTTGTGATGCAAGTACCCATTCTATCGCTGAAATCTCCATGAACCGTTGTTCATCTACAACATGCAAAAAGACTACCCGACGACTTCCTCTTTCTCCTCCAATACCTCCTCGACCCACTCCTGGATTTCCTCTGTGCTCTCCTTCTCAAGCTGCGAGGCACTGGATATAGCTGTCGGCTCTTTGCCCTCTTTTTGAGCCTTCTGGAGCGCCTCGCGGTTGTATGCACGCCAACTCTTCCATTCTTCGAGCATGCGCTTGTACTCTTCGCGGTGCGCAAGAGCCTGGCTGCTCTCGGCCTCTTGGTCTTCCTGGTCGAATACTTTCGAGAATTCTTTGAGGTTCCTGCGCACGCGTTTCATGTCGTCCTTGCTAAGCAAAGATCGTGGGCGGGGCCGCCACAGAATTTGCTTGAATTGCTCAATGATATTCTTTTGTAGTTCGTTACCACGGAAGTCCCAGATCGCATAGCCTTGTTCCATTGAGTGGCGCCAAAGGCTGGACGAAGTAGTTACAAAACGGCCACTAGGGTCCCATTCCACATCCGTGATGCTATAGTGCTCGCCAGATCCAATCAGCTTCACTTCCTCCAGCACTTCGCCTGACGAGTTCTGTCGCGCATCGCTGTTAAAGTCAACGTCGTACCATTCGAGATCAAATTTGCTCGACGAGCCGAGCGTTGCTGTGAGCAAGTGACGACCACGTGGCGACCAGAACAACGCATTGCAGGTCTTGTTGTCCAGTGTTTTCAGGAGCCGGAAATCGCCACGAGGGTGTAGATGGTAGAAGTGCAACTGCGTCTTGAGGGTGATACTAGGGGCCACAACACCTAGATTCGGGTCGTTGCTGGAGATTACAGCGAAATGCGTGCCTTGTGGTTCCCACGCAAATGCCACCACAGGGTCCTTCAGCTCGACAACTTCGACCGGGAAGTCCTTTTCCCTCATGCGGAAAAGCTCAAAGTTGCAAAACACAGTTTTTTTCGTCTTCGTCTGTCGGTCGACTTTGACGCACAAAAAGTCTCCTTGTGGGTGCCAATGCAACTTGCAGTCTGCGACATTAAACAAGTTCTTTGAGCGTAAGATCTCTCGCTTCGGCACACTGATCACAGTCACACGCGCAGGCTGGTTTTGGACTTCTGGTTGCCAGTACACAAGCATATTGTCGCGAGGCTTTTTGAAGCCTTTAGGCAGGTCTTTGTTCTTGCCGTCATTCCAGATTTCTAACGCGTCCTTATCCTTGTCGCCGAGCGGGCACCACTCAAAATCGACCACGCCTTCAATCTTGATACTCTTCTGGTCAAGTAGACCCATCGATGGCAATTGATACACGCTTATGCCTTTGCCTGGTGTCACCTTTGCACAGTACTTGCTGTCCCCACTCCATTTCAGGAATGGCCAGCTAAAGCCCTTGATCGCGGGACCTGTGGGTCCTGTCGTGTCCTCTTGTAAGATTGGGAACGTGCGCAAAAGGTGACCTGTTCTTACGTCCCACACAGCGACACGATTTCCCTCGTCTTCTGGCGCAAAGAACTGGGGTCCTTGCGGCGCATTATCGGGCACTTGTATCGGTTCCGGCGACCATGTCACCATGTACTTCTCATTTGGACTAAAATCAACAAGACGCACACCAGGGTGTGGGTATCGCATGATTCGTTCCCACGTTGGGCCGCCCCACAGAGCGATACCCTGCATATGAAATGTAGCCAAGTATGTACCAAGTGGCGACCATTGCACATACGACTCAGTCCAGCGCGTGCGTTTGTGAGCTTCATCGGGCTGGGAAGTCCGGCTGTGCCACGACACAAGCACATCGTCGCGCGCACACATCACGACCTGATCGCGTCCGGCCTGGTCCATCAGCCATGAACGAAGATGTCCACGCTGGTGGAATGGCTCCTCTTCAGGGTCCTTGTACGTTTCGTCCATGTTTGCAAGACGTTCTACATCTGTAAGACGGTTCAGCACGAAGCGGTGCCTCTTGTCAAACGCATATCCATTCATAGCACGGATCGCTTGCGTCGCCTCTTCACTGTTGGCGAGTTCCATGATAATATAGCCTTTTGACTCGCCATCCTCTTTGTATGGGATGTGCATCGCATCCAGGCTCACATCAATGTTGGCCTGTGTGCGGAATCGTTTCTGGATTGCCTCAAACAGACGCTGCTCCTTAGCAGACGTCACAATTGGTACGCCGTTGATTACAATAACATTGTCCAGCCCCTCATCCATGTGCACTTCATATTTTGCCTCGATATCCGAGAAATCAATATCTTCAACCGAAGATGTAGGATCCATCCTGTGCTGCTGCTGTTGCTGCTGCGCGGTGGACGTCGAGGTCGAGGCGTCAGCCATAAAGAAGAATCCTTTGTGATTTTCTATGAGTGGGTTCTTTCGGATCGCCCGGCATTTTTCGCTTTTCGCCCTCTTGTCTCACCTCTGCTCACCACCGCGAACGTGTCACGTGGAGTTCATCTTTAATAAGCAGTCTACTGTGCGGAGAGGGGATGGGCCAATTTTTTTTCAATTTTTTGACTCCATAGGAAAGTTTGTGTGCGTCATCAAAGTGAGTGAGGGCATAGGACCACATTTTTGGTATTTCTTGCTCTTTCCTTGACGATACGGTGCCGTCCCTTCCTCGCAGCTGCTGCGTCATTCGTATAGAATGGGAAAGCACGAGAAAAAGGCCGGAAAGGGCCGTCTGGATAAGTTCTACTGGCTCGCGAAGGAGCAGGGATATCGATCGCGTGCTGCTTTCAAGCTTGTACAATTGAACAAGAAATACAATTTCTTAGAGAACGCACACTGCTGCATTGATTTGTGCGCTGCACCAGGTGGATGGCTTCAGGTTGCAAGCAAACACATGCCACCGAACAGCCTTATTCTGGGCGTAGATCTTGTGGCCATCAAACCCATTCCTCGATGCATAACTTTTGCCGAGGACATCAACTCGTACCGGTGTCGAGAACAACTACAAGAACACATGAAGGATTGGAAAGCTGATGTTGTTCTTCATGATGGCGCACCGAACGTCGGTACGGCTTGGGTTCAGGATGCGTATGCACAGAATGAACTTACACTGCAGTCCCTTAGACTCGCAGTCGAGTTTCTTGTCCCTGGCGGTACATTTGTGACAAAGGTTTTCCGCTCGAAAGACTATAATAATCTAATGTGGGTTTTCCAGCAGCTTTTTCACCACGTGGAAGCAACGAAGCCGCCGTCATCGCGAAACGTATCTGCAGAGATTTTTGTTGTATGCCAGCGCTTTAAGAACCTGTCGCGTATTGATCCCAAGTTCCTTGACCCTCGCTACGTATTCAAAGAGTTGGATCCGTCTGGGAAGGATCTTCTGGGAACAAGCTCGCAAAATTTGTTAGAAAATGTCCTCAATCCTGAGAAGAGCCGGCGCAAACGTGAAGGTTACGAAGAAGGCAATTATACCCTGTATAAAACCATCGGTGCTGATGCCTATATTCGCGGTGCTGATGCAGTCGCCATGCTCGGTACCTACAACCGCATTACTTTTGACACTGACGTTGACAAGACATATCTCCAGCATCCGGCGACAAATGATGATATCAAGGCGAATTGTGAGGATCTGAAAGTCCTTGGTCGGCGCGACTTCTCGTCGCTGATGAAGTGGCGCAAAGCCGTGCGCCAATCGATGAATCTCGATGCCCGTCCCGATAAAACCGAATCACATAATGTCACGGTGGAAATGGAACCGCTGAACGAAGAGGATGCGATGGACGAGGAACTGGCACGGCTTAATGAAGAAGCCTCGAGACGGGCGCGGAAGGAACGACGCAGACGCAATGAAGCACGCGCCAAGAGTCTCCAAAAACTACAGCTTAATATGACTCTACCTGCCGACGCCGGTGAAGACTGGCAGGATCGCGCACTTCAGGGCGAAGACATGTTTTCTCTTGATTCGGTGAATAGGCGGCCAGCACTGGAGAGGGGTGCGAACTCTGTCGATTTACTCGATGCTGATGAAGCCCAAAGTTCTGATAATAATGATGACGTTCACCACGAACAAGGGAACGAAGAGGATGACGACGATGATGATGATTTGGACGTCGACGACGATCGTGAGCGTCGTCTTCGTGAGCTGGAGTCAGGCATGGACACACTCTATGAGCAGTACCAGCAGCAGCTTCAAAGACGTGACACCAAGTACCTCGCGAAGGAAGCTAGACGCAAGTCCGGAAAGTACGAGGAATGGGATGGTATATCGTCCAAGTCAGACGATGGTACAAATCAAGAAGACAGTGACGAAGATGGGCCGAAGGCCATGGGGTACGATGCAATAAATAAGCGGAAATTCCATGAGGAAACATACGACTCGGATGATGCTGAGGACGATGAGGACGAGAGAGATAATTCGCGTGAACTTGAGGTGTCCAGTGACCGGTCACAGCTGCGCAAGCCTCATGCAGCTGCAAAGAGCACGCCTAAGTCGTCACAGAGTGGCGACATTTCGCTGAGACCTCTTGAGCCCTTTAAGAGTGTGGACCAGCAGCAAAGCGCAGCCTCAGCACTGTGGTTTGACAATCCTGTGTTTCAGGACATGGTGCCGTTGGAAATGCTTGCCCCTATGTCGAAGAAAGTGTCGCGCGAACCAACGCCTGAACTGGAAGAAGAAGGCGAGGAAGAAGATGAAGAAGAAAATGATTCTGAAGAACTTGATGACCAGCATGATATTGACGAAGATGACGACACTATGGAACTTGTGCCATCTAATGAACTTGATTCCATCCCCGATGACGACTGGAATGTGGATGATGAAGACCAGGTCGCAAGGAATCAAGAACGTATCAGAAAGCATGGTTTGCAAACAGCTGAGGCAGTATCTATGGCGCATGCTCTTGTGAACCGTCAAATGACCAAGACGGATCTCGTAAACCAAGGCTTTAATCGTCACAGTTTCAACGACAAGTCTGGTTTACCGGAATGGTTCCTAGAGGATGAAAACAAACACTACAAGACAAATATCCCACTATCGAAGGAGGCTGTTGAAGCACTCCGTGCACGACAGCGCGCCTTGGATGCACGGCCGATTAAAAAGGTTGCCGAAGCCAAAGCGCGAAAGAAGCATCGTGCTGCCATGCGACTTGAGCGTGCACAAAAGAAAGCAGAAGCTATCAATGAGAATGCCGACTTGTCCGAGCGTGAGAAGGCAGAAAACATTAGCAAGATTATTGCCCGCTCAGGCCAAAAGACTGAAAAGAAGGCTCCTCAGCTTGTTGTTGCTCGTGGTCCAAACCGCGGTATTAAAGGACGACCTGCAGGGACGAAAGGCCGATACCGGATGGTTGACCGACGTATGAAAAAGGAACTACGTGCGCAGAGTAAGTCTAAAAAATGCGAATAGCGTATTGACCAAACAGAACGTATTGATAAGCGTAACGGGAAAAAGCGGAGCTCCTCTCATCGGAAACGTCAGATCCCCAAGGGGTACTAACTAACGTTTTAGCGCGACAAATGAGCGACTGAAAACCAGCACATCCAGAATGGAAAGAATACATAGTAAATCACCATAGCAATGCGAGCTGTATCACTATGTAAATTTTGGAGGGAGAAAATATCATCAGGGACGCGTGGGAACGGAACGAATGAAACAAGTGTGCAACGTGATACTTTCTACTTGCAACACAGGTCAAATGCAGAAAGAACCTCGGCTACCCGGACAACCACACACAAACCCAACGCCCACGACCATATGCCACGATTACGGGGAGATAAAAATTTACTCCTCATCACCCTCCTCCTCTTCTTCCTGGTCGTACGACACGTTGAAGAACTTGACTTCGAAGCCAGCCTTAGATGTCGCAACAACACGCAGCCAGTCACGAAGCTCAGCACGCTTCAGGAACTTCTTTGTCAAGTACTTGAGGTAGCGCTTTGAGAAAGGAATCGTCGTCTTGACCCAGATCTTGCCCTCACCCTCGCGCGAAATCTGCACAACATCCCCAAGCTGACCAGCTTTGCCGTCAACCTTGATGCGGTCGTGCAGGAACTTCTCGAAAGCATCACCGTCCAGCACCTTGTCGTTGGCAGGACCCGAGAAGTCAATGAAGAAGCTGTTGCCCTTGGCAGAAGCCTTCGAGGCGCCAGCGCCAACAACCTTGTTCGTCTTCGTGACAGCCATTTTTTTTTGAATGTATGCGGCCTACTGGTTTGGATCAGCAAAGCGTAAGAAGAAGAAGCAATATTGGGGGGCTGCAGAACTACAAATCCACTATGTCTTCTAACACGTGATCAATTTGTCCTAAGATTCCACGTGGCCCCACATGCTCGATGCAACTTCCTGTCACCCTTTAGAACATTACCCGCTTGGTTTGTCATTTCGTGGCGCACAACTCAGTCCGAGAAAAAAAATCGGTGGGTCTCACTGGTGAGTGAAAGTCGTGTGCATTGTGTCATTGCATCAGTAGCGACAACCAGCAGGGGGCTTGTTAGTGTTGCAGCATGAATGACACTTCTGATTTCATGATCAAGCCTGACAACTCGGGCCCAAGTCTCCGATTTTCTGAATGGCCTTTACTCTTGAAGGACTATGATAAGCTACTTGTGCGCAGCAGCCATTTCACACCAATTCCGCACGGCTGCACGCCACTGAAGCGCGATATCCTGACGTATGTGAGCAGTGGTGTGATCAATTTGGACAAGCCATCCAACCCTTCGTCGCACGAAGTAGTTGCTTGGCTTCGTCGTATTCTGCGTGTGGAAAAGACAGGTCATTCCGGTACGCTTGACCCGAAGGTAACGGGGTGTTTAATTGTATGTATCGACCGAGCAACGCGCCTGGTTAAGTCTCAGCAGGGTGCAGGCAAGGAGTATGTGGCTGTTCTCCGCTTGCACGACAAACTCGACGATGTGAGCAAGTTGCCTCGCGTGCTTGAGACACTTACGGGCGCTCTGTTTCAGCGCCCACCTTTGATTTCGGCTGTGAAGCGTCAGCTTCGTATCCGAACGATTTACGAATCTAAATTACTCGAATTCGACAATGATCGTCACTTGGCAGTATTCTGGGTCAGCTGTGAGGCAGGCACTTACATTCGTACTTTGTGTGTGCATCTTGGACTTTTGCTGGGTGTCGGTGGTCACATGCAAGAGCTGCGTCGTGTTCGCAGCGGTGCATTGAGTGAAGACGACAATATGGTGACAATGCATGACGTTCTGGACGCGCAATGGTTGTATGATAACCAACGAGATGAATCGTACCTTCGACATGTGATCCGCCCACTCGAATCACTCCTGGTCGGCTACAAGCGTATTGTCGTGAAGGACAGTGCTGTAAATGCTGTTTGCTACGGCGCAAAGCTCATGATTCCTGGCTTGTTGCGCTTTGAGTCGAATATTGAACTGAATGACGAGGTGGTCTTGATCACCACTAAAGGTGAAGCCATTGCCATCGGCATTGCTCAGATGACTACCGTTGATCTGTCGACATGTGATCATGGTATTGTCGCGAAGGTCAAGCGCTGTATTATGGAGCGCGACACCTATCCACGCCGCTGGGGTCTGGGTCCGAAGGCTTTGGAAAAGAAAAAGCTTGTTAAAGAAGGCAAGCTCGACAAACATGGTCATGAGATCGAGGGCGTCACACCCGAGAAGTGGTCGAAAGAATATGTCGACTACTCAAAGCCTGACGCTGATAGAGCTGCCGACGAGCCCACAACAGGGCCTGATACCTCGATGATGTCGAAGAGCGAAGTAGCTGATGATGACGACGATGAAGCAAACGAGACCGAAGCTGAAGACGAAGCTGACATCGAACCTGAGGCTGGCGATGCGTCTTCCAGTGAGAAGGCCAAGAAACGCAAGGCTGATGCGGATAGCGAGGACAGGGAAGAAACAGAAGAGGAGCGTAAGCGTCGGAAGAAGGAGAAGAAGGCAGCCAAGAAAGCACTTGAAGCAGCGGGCGAGACGAGCGAGAAGAAAGAGAAGAAGGACAAGAAAGAAAAAAAAGAAAAGAAGGAGAAGAGGAAGGACTAAAGTCATAGAACCTGTCTGTGTCAATCTTTCTGTGTCTACAACATCCGTATATTGTAATTCTACGCCTTCGTTTACAATGCATCCTTTCCAACAGTGTAGCGGGACAGGTCGGTATCGGGTCTGCAATGTGTTAGTGTTTCGTGTGTGTGTTTTTATTTTCTGCGGCACATACTCGAGTTGACCATTCACTGGGTTCCGTCGTGCACTGAAGAACGTGTATGCGAGAATTATATCCTTCACATCACGACTTTCCTTGTCTTCGAGCATTTCCTTATCGAGGAAGAAGAATACTGGTAGATCAATTTCCTCGCCGGCGCGGATTTTCTGTTCTTCGAAGCAGAAACATTCGATCTTGTTGAAGTAGGGTGCGATCCGATCGGGAATCACGTTGTAGGTGGCAATTCCAATGATATCTTGGTCTGATTTGTTGTGAGCTTTGAAAAACGTAAGCGCTGTCTCTCCTGGCAACACGAAGATTTCACGTTGCTCAGGAACAAATGACCAGGGAATTTGGTTCGAGGTACTTGCATTAAAAGAGACTCGAATCCGTTCCGTGGCATGTGCCGCATTGTATGGGTCCGTGTACGAGGGAACTAGACGTGAAGGCTCAGAATAGCGTGATGAATCGGTCATAGGAGTGCCACTGTATCCTGTCGCTGCACAGAATGCCCGATACAGTGGCACAGCCGCATAGGTTAGGCCCAAAGCAGCAACAAGCTTGGCGTGAGTGAGTTCCTCGATGGTCGTCCAGCATGCTCACGTACTCCTGCTGCAGCATACATTGCTGCACTTATGTTTCTCTGGCGTCGAATGGTCTCCTGTGCCTCTCGTTGTTTGACATGAAATGTTGGGTTGGGCTTATTCGATGATATGCACCGCTTCTGGTGGTACCCACCCACATGCCATGTTTCTCTCGCACATAGAGTCCCAGGTAACATATATGACGGCCTCAAAGCAGACATTGATGATGCTCGTAACAGAGCAGGGTATCGTATGAGCTGTCTCAACATATTTAGCACTTCAAAATGGCACGACTGTGCTGTCAAACCTCTTTCTAGGCTGGGCCAAAGCGTTCTATAATTGTAAGAGGGAGTCGTTCCATACACGCACAAATTCTGACGGACTCCACGTGATATGTACGCCACTACACACATCGAAGCCCAACTTGGAACAGGTTTCGAGCCACCGACGTGAAGGAAATCGAGCCGGCCTTCTTGATGGTTTCCTTACTCAGGTATCTCAGGCCATAGACCCCACAACAACTGTTGATACGAACATCGCTCCATAGCCATAGTACAGATCCAGCTATTCTACGTTGAAACACACTGAGTTACCTTTCCCTGGTACGATTCATTTTGCGTCATCCTAAATTGACATGGCTAATTTAAAAGTACGAGTATAGAGGGGTAGACACCACAGGCATAAAGCAAGAGATAGCCGCTCCGATTAGGAACCGCCTTATCCTCAGCTTTGGCTGAGAAAGGGCATGAACTCCAAGTAGAGAAAATAGAGAGAAGCATCGCAACATACCCAACCCCAATGAAAGCCTAGCCATCTCTCGTGGATATACACAGAGCAAGCAAGCACGTGAATTGCACCTGCTCTCCCGATCGTCGACAGACCTCTACACTCCCAGAGTGCAAACGGCGAGTGGACAACAAGCTCGAGCCAAGCGTGCACTCTGACCCAAGGAGGGAAAGAATTTTAACGGTTGGACTTGGCGACACGCTCAAGCTCATCCTTCTTCTTGATGGCGAAGGAGTTCGACGAACCCTTCGCGGCGTTGATCAACTCATCGGCCAAGCACTCAGCAATGCTCTTCACATTACGGAAAGCCGACTCACGGGTGCCCGTGGTGAGGAGATAGAGCGACTGGTTCACACGGCGCAGGGGCGACACATCAACAGCCTGACGGCGCACAGTACCCTGCGAGCCGATACGGGTCGAGTCCTCGCGAGGGCCTGTGTTGATGATAGCATCCACGAGAATCTGGATAGGGTTGGCGTCAGTAAGAAGATGAATGATCTCGAAGGCGTGGGCAACAATGCGGACAGCCATGAGCTTCTTGCCATTGTTGCGGCCGTGGAACATGAGAGCATTAACAAGACGCTCGACAATTGGCATTTGAGCCTTGCGGAACTGCTTCACGGCGTAACGGCCAGCCGTGTGAGGCGTGAACACATTGTTACGGAGCGAAATGTAATCCGTCAGAGAAATGTCCTTGACCTCAACATCTTGAGCGCTAAACAGTGGTTAGTATACAACAACATCCTACTGCGCGAACTGTACGTACTCCCACTTGCCGAAAAGGCGAACAGAGCCAGTCTCTGGGACAGCGAGAGCGGCAACGTCCTCTGCAAAGTTGTTAGCTCATACTCTCAGTTTGTGAAGGGGGTGCGCGCTCACACGCGCTTAGCTTTGCTCTCATCAATGAGGCGCCAGATACGTACTAGGGATTCCAACCTTAGCCATATTGAATTTCAAGTTACGGTGCACAAAGGCAGTTGCAGGAACAGTACAGAGATTGTCTTGCTGTAAGTTCCAGAACAAAAGACTGAGCTGGTGTAGAGAGCCAGTCAGTCAGGGACTTGAGGTGGTGATGTGCGATGAAAGACACCAGCTGACGGTCGATTGCCCTAAGCTCGCACACTCGCTACGCTGTGAGAGTGTCCACTTGAGTTCACGTGATATCCATAAAACTATGTACCTACTCACGTGAGGCCACGTGGTTCTAATATCACCAAGTGCTTGTCCGTCAGTGCGACAGAAATCCGTGGTAAGGACGTTGCAGGCGTTGATGACGAAGCCGAAACGGACCCTTCACCATGCTCTGCTTTCTCGGCCTTACAGTTCTGTTTATTCCACGATAGATCCATTACGGCACCATCTCCCATATATGTGTATTTGCTGTGTGCATCCTGGAATGTGTTAGTAGGTGAAGCTAGAGACAGCGATCGGAGGCGTTGTAGTTCACCCATTTACGTACTAGTATGCGTGTGATAAGAACGCGGTGGTCGATACCGCCTGTAGCCAAATAGCGTGCGCATGGACTGAAACAAATCGCATACACGCTCATTTCATGTCCATCAATGATGCGAAGACATGCACCAGTATCACCATGCCAAATTCTAGCAGTATGGTCGAAACTGGCCGTGGCGAGCATTCGAGGCTGGTCAACGTGTGATGAACCAGGCCCCGTGGAATTCCATGCAAGCGCATACACTTCCTGAGTGTGTCCGCGAAGCACATGGAGCGGATCAGCATCGTTCTGTACAACTGATGTGGCCATTGCGAGACCACTCACACATAGGGCCCATATGTGAACGGAGCCGTCATCAGATGCAGAGGCCAAGAGCGTCTGCGATGGGTCAAAACGAATCGCATTGACTTCATCCTTATGTCTCGAATATGTCTTGATAGGTTTCGGTTCACCAAGTTTGCATACGTGCACAGTGTTATCGGCGGAACACGTCGCGAACAGACTATCGGCTAGAGCCTGATTCGGGTGTGCAACTTTCTCATCGGTCCGGCCGGTGAGCCATTGCACATCCAGCACATTGTCAGCGTGCAGGCTGAATTGCTGCCGAGTGCGTCCGCTGCTAACGTCCCACACAATTGCGGAGCCATCCGCACTGCCTGTCAGCAACAAGTTACCTTTACGATTCCAGCGCACGGAAAAAATTGGTCCCTGGTGCATCGACATGACCAAATGCAAGTCACCTTGCGGAGTCCATAATCGTAGAATGCCGTCGTAGGATCCAGACGCGAGTAGTGTGCCATCGGGATTCCAAGCAACGGACGAGACATTCTTGGCCTGCGTAGGGGGTAAGTGCTTGCATACGACAGGGGGGTCATGAGGAGAGGCCATGTCCCAAATCCGCACAGTGCCATCACCCGCACCACTAGCAAGGAGATCAGGCACTGTGGGATTCCATGCAGAGACAAACACTTCGGCCGTATGTCCGGACAAAACAATGGCGTCCGGATCAATGGATGCAGGCTGTGATGGCGTGATTTTGGGACTGCGTGAAGAAGAGGTTGTGGGCAATGGCTGCTCATTAGAACTTGAGCGGCGAGCATGGTCGTTCTTCGCCTTTGATTTGGATCGGCGCGCCGACCCCTCCGACTGGAGTTCTCCTGAGGGTGGCGACACATCCATGGCCACAGCCTCGTTCCTGGACCGCTTATCCGAGGCACGCACATCCCAGTCCAACCGGCGCTTGGCCGAAGTGCTTCCCACACTAATGGAAGGCGTCGAAGCTGATCCAGGCTGCTCAATGGGAGGAGACATCGCCGATGGTTGGCAGGGTAACGCCGATGTTTGTGATGATGCGTTTACATACTTCTCAACCTTCTCTGGTTGCACTTCGATCGAAGGCGTGAGACACGTGGGAGCAACAAGCGCTTCTGGTTTAGGTAACGATGCCGATGGGGAAGGATTGTCGTTTGCGCCCGAGGGACTTGCCTCTGTGATGCTTCTTAATTTCTGGACATGGCGCTCCGCTTCCGTATAAAGAAGACCGCGATGTAAGAAGTGAAGTAATTGACCAGGCTGTACAATCGGCTGATGTGCAGCAGTCACATCATCTAACCGAGCTTCATAGCGAAACGTAAAGCATGTATGAAGAAAACCGGATTCTTTCAAGTAGTGGTAAATGAGCAGATTGACTTCAGACGCAGAAAATTGCGTCGACGCATTCTCATCTGGCATCACGCACACGCGTATGGGCAAGCCGCCACAGTGCAAACGCTGCAATGGGAATCGAGATGGTATCGGCAAGCAAAACGCCTAGATACAAGCAAGCCGTTGTCGTAGCAATGAGGCAACGGCGTGTCAGCAATCGCGTATGGCGACGGCGATCGGCCGCGAACCCAGATTTTTGACAAATGAACATAATTCCTCAACGCACTTACAATTCTTTCACCGGTGCAGATGCATGAGTGCCTCGGTGTCTGCAAGTGCTCGAGTGCGTCTGAGTGAATACATGTGGAGTTAGAAAGGTTCAAACGATCAGGCAGTAGGCGCGATAAAGAGGATTGGTCGAAGGCTGACTACTTGAATCAACACTCAGTCGCAAAGGCAATTTGAATATGGCGTCGGTGGCAATCCAGGCTCAAGCACGACGACTCTGGACAGCTGCACTGATGTTGCCTTTGGGAGCGCGTATCTTGACGTGCGCGCTGATTTGTGGCACGAGCGTACTTGCAGCTTTGCGTTGGTGGCAAGTGTCCGGCGTTAGGGTCATCGATTATGCATATGTCGTGTTGGTGCCATCACGGAGCTGGCTCTTTCCTTGGACTTTACTGACATCTAGTATTTGCACGACATCATGGGTCGAGGTACGTGGTATCTTCACGTATATGCGGGTATGCTAAGACAGTTTCTCTTTTACGTGACGGTTGTGCCTCTGAGTGCACCGTATCTTGAACAACAATGGGGCACGAAGGAGCTTCTCTTGTTCTCAACAATTATCACTATTGTGACGAATATTATAACATGGATTCTTGCGTTGCTCATTTCCACTGTCCAAATGGCCGTGGGAATATCGTCAGGGAAACTTAGTATGCTTCACTCCCATTTTGATGGAATGCACATTATCTTGACTGGTTTCCTTGTAGCATATGCGCAGCTCATGCAAGATCAAAGTGTTTTTTGGGTGTACTCGTACCGAATTCGAGACCTTCTGATGTTACTGATCGGTCTTACGAACATTCCCATATTATTGGGCATTGTTGCGCCCTTTCTCCAAGTCCAAGTAGCTTGGATCGTCGCCTGGGTATACTTGCGTTTTTATCAGTATGGCGCAGCGGGACAGCGTGGTGATGCAAGCGAATCATTTGCCTTTGTTGAGTATTTCCCTTCATTTATTCGGCCATTTTTGTCGCCGGCGATGCATACCGTCCATCGTATCGTATCAGCATGGGACCTTCTGCCGTCAGCTGCCAGGTACACGGATCTGGAGCTTAGTATTGCAAACGTGCCTCTGGTGGATGCACGAACGGAGGCAGAGCGTCGCCGAACTATGGCCTTGTCTGCCCTAGATTCGCGCTCGTCATCTGACAAAGCACAAATGCAAGCAGATTCAGACTTAGCGTCCAGACGGCCCGCCAAAGGCGTAGTGCCGGGCACAGACCGAGATGCAGGCCACAAATTGTGGCTAGGCTCTGATAATGAAGCCGCTCCTATCTCAGGGTTTTCTGCTGCGTCCACTCCGATACCAAGACCAATGCCTAGCATGACCTCTACAGCTCCTGGTCCTGCATCTCGTATAGCGGCACCTTCTATGGCTGGTGCGGATCTTTCACCATCGTCTGCTACATAGAACGACACGATACCCAACAGCTGTATTTTGCGATGCTGTCCTTGCGACAAAATAACTTAATGAGGGGTTGACGTGAATGAATGCTACCTCCATGTCTATCGTGAACGTACGTTGTGGTCGATTCTCAACCATTCCAAATCGATGGCATGACGAGATGCCTAGCTTTTACAGAGAATCTAAAGGGTCTAGCTAAGCGAACTATCATAGTAGTTGCCTATTGTACCAAGGTTAATGGCCCGGTGCATCCTACAATCGACAAATGGACTTTGGCTGCGACGTGCGCACTGCCGTATTGTAAGCGTCACCGCTGTGTCAGACGTAATTGAACAACCAAAAACACCACATCAGCCTCGCTCAATTCATGCGAACTGCACGACTGGTGCTAAAATCAGCTCCGTCTATAGCTGTACAGAAAAAAAAAAAGATGGGCATTTTTCATAGACACAAGCTCGAAATACAGACACTACAATCTTGGTCATCGCTGAATATCCCCAGTATTTTATCATTTAAAGCAAAGTCCTTGACTAAGATATAAGAATAAGCTTTGCTTAGGACGCAGGCGTAGATGCACCGCGGACGTGTCGCTTGGCAAATGAACCCTTTGCCAGACGAATGACACTTGGCTTTTGGTAACGCACAGTCCGAGTTGGAGCAACCGTCTGATCACGACGACGCATAGGCTTAGCCTGCTCAAACTCAGTGCCGACACGCGCAGCTTGCTGAACCGAGAGCTGTCCAGCATACAAACGGGCTCCAGTCATAGGACGAGTGAGTGTGCGGCCGCGACTTGGTCGGGAGATTTCCATGGCATCCCACAGCTTCATGTCAGGGCGACGCGGTCCTTCCAGCGTATCTTGAGCCCACATGCGCTCCAAATAAGTAGCGGCCTTTTGTGCAAGAGCATTGCGAGCTTCATCACCACGGAACCGGACAAGCTTGCGGATGTTCTTCCGCGTCAGTTCGTGGAATCGTGTGTCTTGCTCAAGTGGTATGGAAGCTTGTGCCTTGATTAGCTCTTGAAGTGTGGGCCAATCAATGGTTTTTTGGGCGCGATGCAGAAGCACATACGTCTCACGCGCCATAGACCGCGCAGTCATGTCTAGCTTCACATCAGTCGGATTGTCAACCAGCTCCAAAATCGCTCGCGGCGCATGGTCGCCCTTACGATGACCCATCAAATGCACGCGCGTATACCCACCGGGTCGGTCTTCGTAACGTTTCGCCATATCTGCCAGGCGTGGCAAGGTGGTACGATGCGCGAACAGGAACGATTGTGCACCTGACCATGCGGTAGGTGTTCCACGCTTTCCGAGAGTTATGACCTGATCAGCTACACGCGATGCCTCTTTTGCTTTTGCCACAGTCGTCACGATGCGTTCATGCGTCAGTAAGGATGAGACGAGATTTCGAAGTAAGTGGTTCCGATGTGAGGCTGTAGAAATGCGTCAGTGCAGGTGTCGCACACGTACGTGATCTGCTAAGCTTTCTGAATGCAAGTCGTTTCATCGTCGCCACTAGTCGCTAAATTCTTGCGTAGATAGTGGCGTCGACTTTGGTACTGAGTGTGTCTGTCTCAATACGACAGCAAGTAGTTGCGGTCGTGACACACGTCTTTCTGTCGGCTTGCTTGGCTTCTGGTCTGTTTTCTTCGATTGGACGAACGCTTTAGTGGCTGTCGTCCTGTGGAGGGAACAGGCAGAGAGAAGGGGAGGTGAAAGGATACAACTCGGCCGACATTCCATTCTCGCACCTGCACAACGAGGAAAGCGTGTGTGTCTGGAAGCGGCCGGCGGCTCGTGACCGACTGGGTGGGCGTCGCCGTCCTAGCCGCGCCCCGATGGGGGAGGGGTGGATGGAAGTGTGGGCTGACAAACGGTTTTTCTCTAACTCATTGAGTTTGTGCTGTGCATCACCATGCTGAGTGCTGCTGCCATGTCGTCGATGATCCCACGCGCTGTGCGCTTCACTCCCATGCTTGCCCGCACTGCTGTGCCCACAGCTGCGCGTGTGTCGTTTGCCCGAGTGCCAGTAGCCATGCCGGCTATGCTGGCCCGTGGCTATGCGAGTGGCGGTGGTCTCTCGCTTGAGGACATCAAGACACGCATCACTGATGTGATCAAGTCGTTCGAAAAGGTCGACCCTAACATGGTGAAGCCGGAGGCCAAGTTCACAGATGATCTCGGCCTCGACAGTTTGGATGCCGTGGAAGTGGTCATGGCCATTGAGGAAGAGTTCAACATTGAGATTCCCGATGCTGATGCGGACGCCATCACGTCGGTCCAGGAGGCCATCAACTACATTTCTAACACGCCAGATGGTATGTATGGCTACGATGGAGTAAAGACTGACCCGATAAACCCATGTAGCTATCTAAGCATTGGCATGAATCTTGTTCTGCTATCTGCTTATCATTTCCATGCCTCCATACTTCAGATAGTTAGTACGCTCCTGGCCACGGAGAAATGGGATTTTTCCACAAAGCAAACAACCTGAAAGCAAGTGATTAGCTGGATATGACAGGGCTTGCGAAAGTAGATGGGCGAGTCAGTACTGGGGTGTGCGTCGGTCGTGACAGATACGATTGGCAGTCTAGATGGTATGGGAAAAAGAACAACAAGAAATGCGCCAAAGCTAGGCACATCCATTACACGCCTATACATCACGAGGCTCCCGGCCCCAGTCAATTGCATGTACACCTTGCTCCATTATGCTTGACGAGTCTTCGTAGGATCCAGTGTAGCTGAACCCGCGGAACTTTTCCTGTACACTGCTCGACAGAAGTTCGTCGGTTTTGCCTCGCTCATGCTTTTGTATATCGACCCCATTCTTTGCCGAGGACGTCAAGTGCATCTTTTTCTTCATGGCATCATCGAGCTCTTCATCCAGTGGCTCTTCGTTTTGAAAAGCAAATCGAGCGACTTCGCTGATGTTCGCATTCGTAAATTCAGGATCAAAGTTAGCCACACTCTCATTCGAATCGACGAGCGGCTTGAACACGGGTGGGATCCGCTTGTGTGCAAGCGCATCCCAGTCCATATCACGGAAAAACGCATGATCTTTCAGATCTTGTGCATCGTTTTGAGCTCCAAGACGATGTTTCGGATTTCGGTTCAGAAGACCTTTGACAAACTGCTTGCCATCGTCAGTGATAGCACCTCTTGGAAACTTGATTTTTCCAAAGCAGATATTCCGGTACATTTGTTGTGTGTCTTCAGCGTAAAATGGAGACCAGCCACAGCACATTTCAAACAAGAGCACGCCGAGCGACCAGAAATCTACTAGTTTACTGTAGCCCATTTCGTCAAGCAAGATCTCTGGCGCAAGGTATTCCGTCGTGCCGCAAAACGTATTGGTCAGCTGTCCCGCGCCAAGATCTGCTTTGCTAAGCCCAAAGTCACACAGCGCAACATGACCTGTGGCGTCCAGCAGGATATTCTCCGGCTTCAGATCCCGGTATATAATGCCGTATTTGTGTAGATGCTCCAATGCAAGAATGAGTTCGGCGACATAAAACTTCGCTCGTGCTTCTGTAAAGCGCCCTTCACGCTGCAGGTGCCAAAACAGCTCGCCACCCGACTTGTAGTCCGTGACAAAAAACAGTTCCGTCTCAGACTGGAAGCTGAACTTGAGGCCGACAAGGAAGGGACAGTCCTGACTCTTTTCTAGGATCTTGCGTTCGCCCATGGTATGTGTGACTTCCTTCTTAAGCGCAATCTCACGCTTCGATAGCACCTTCATCGCATAGATTCGCTTCGTGTCTTTCTTACGCACCTGGAACACACGCCCAAATGTGCCACGTCCAATGAGTTTGAGAAACTCAAAGTCTCTTGGCGAAAGCTTGCGTAGGGGCAAACGCTCATATTCCATTTGAATCTGCACATCGCCGCGCACAAGCTGCTCTTCACCGTCGTCCTTTAGCAGGAAAAGTGTGTACCAGCGCTTGGTTGTTGAACGGTGAAACAGGCGAGGAAATACTTCGCAAGCCCCCACAAGCTCTTCTGTGTCACCGATTCGATCATACACACTTAGATGCAGACTCTGGTTCTCTATAGTAACGTCAAAGGCGGCTGTTTCGTTCCATACGGGGTGGGCACCCACGGCCATTTTTGATATGTGTTTGCCAATGTATTCGTTCTTGTCGAACTGCAGCACTGCATAGGGATGAGACAATGTTTGTGATGCCACCGTGAGATTGCGTCCCTCTATTACCTGTACTCTGAGACAGCCGCGGGCCGAGCCCGTGTTGCGCGTTACATCTTTCGGCTCAGCTCTCGGCTTCGGTGGCGGAAGTTTAATGAGAAAGTCTGATGTTTCCTTCGATATCGTCGGCTCATTGGCACATGCCAGTGTCGACATCTGCCCTTGTGCATGGCCGGGCGTTATGAGAACACTGGGCACACTGGCACGATCAACCGTCCGATCCGATCCGATGAGACCCATAGCTCCTGCGCGTGAGCTAGGTATCCGTTCCTGCAGCAGATCAAATGGATTCTGATCTACAGCCCGAGCTTTAGGCGTCATCTGTACACACACGCATGGTTAGTTGTCTGCATCCTCTCAATCGGCATCTCGTAACATTGCCACACAGCCACTCTGACGCCTGAAGGTGTGGCCGACCGCACCAGGCCGGCTGAGGCAGCCCCACTACACTTGGCAGAATACGTACTTGATCATCATGGGCAGGCATGCCTGACTCTTCAAGTGTGCTACGCATGACGAAGACGTCTTGCGCGGCAGGCACTCTTTCGTCACACAAGAATCAGATGCTTAGTAGCCAAGGGCTATGCGAGCGGTCAATGAACCGCCAAATTTTGGCTTGGCTTTGCTGCATCGCCCAGCCCTATGGCCAGGCCATGCACGCGTGCGCCCAACATGTTGCACTTTTGGCTTTGCGCCACGTGCAGCACTTGCACATCATTGGACACATTAGTATCCACACAATTTCAAAGGGGTTGTAACGCGTTTCCTATTTGTGTGGAGCAAGTTGTGGTTCCTTAAGCTGTGTTTGTGTATCTGTGCGGTGAGTCTTGAGCAGAATATGCACATCAGTCGAACAATAAAGCACGTGGGTTGGTGTGTCATTGGTAAGACGTCGTCCGCGAAGTGAAAAAGCTTGCTGCGCAAGCTAAAATCGTATGTACACTTCCCCAATCGTACTCTTTGAGCTAGACAGCTCTTTCCTTTTCCACTCAGGCAGGCATCTTGCTATTCTCCACTAGTATGTGCGGGTGATACGTGGAAGCGAGTTGTAGTACATCAATGTCATAGCTCACGCTTACTATGGACAACTACACGCCCTCAGGGAGCCATGTACGGCGTGATTCATAGCGGGTCTTGGCAAGCTGCTGCTTGTGTTCATCAGGGCAGAATGCATCGGCGTGTGGCCACTGCTCGCGAGCACGCGACAGAAAGGAGGCGCGCGACATGGCAGGAGGAAGCGAGTTTTTCGTGTCTGCTTCAATGCGTCGGAGAAATTCAGACGCCGCTTGCAGAACGAACAATGACGTGTCATCACGCTTGAAAAGGGCAAATACGAGCTCGACCACATCTGTCGCCTCTGCAGAACCTTTCAGCACATACATGAGCTCTGCAGATCCAAGGGCATGTAGTGCTGAATTGTTCCCGTAATGTTGGACATATTCTGTGTACATGTGCTCGAGTGGTATGCTGAGCGGCGGCACTTCTTCCTTGAGTCCATTCAGCACTTTCTGCACCATGTCTGGGAGACGATCCACAGTCTGTATCGCTTGACGGAAGTGCGCAAACTGCCGGGCCAGACGTGGATCTGATGGGTCCAGTCGGAATGCAAGAGACAATGCACGAAGAGCCAAGAGCCAGCTGCGCTCACGAAGAGCGATTTCGAACGTCGTGAGCCACGTGCGCTGATCATTCGGTGCATATGTTTGGAGCTTTGTGACAAACATGTGTGCGTCTTTGAGTGGAGTTGTCGTCGATGCAAGTGCGATACCATGCGGGTCCGGATCAGGAGGGGCCATTAGTTCATCGATGGACTCATTCAAAGCAGCAGGCTTTTTCGTTTCCTCGCCTTTCTTCTGTTCCGCAGCCTCACGCAGTTGTGGCTCATCGTGCAGTTTCGCATAGAGCATTGCGGCATCATTCGCCGCCCGAATGTAAGCAGGATGCCTGAACACGCAATCCTCGAATCGCAGTGTACGCACATAGGCGCGCAGAGTCATCTTTCGCATGCAGTAGGAGTGAAAGTCCAGCTGATCATCGTAAATATCCTGGACGATCTTGTGCATTTGGTGGAAACGCTTGAGAGCCATCGCATTCTCACCACAACGCTCATGAGCTTCAGCGTCTTCAACTAGGTGGCTCAGTGCTTGCATGTCAACCAGATCGACCAGCGGTTCTGGCACATCTGGCCGCGTAAATAGCTTGAGTTTTTGAGCAGCTTGTGCGATTTTGTTGACACGCAATAGATACTTGGCAGCTTTGGTGTTGAGATAACGGTCTTGCCCATCCAACAGACGAGCATCTTCCATAGCATCTGCCGCTGCCTCGTACGCACCTGCCCGTTTCAAAACGCGCGCGCGCGTCATGTGAAGCTCCGGCATGCTCGGCGTGTGCTCGATAATTGCGTCAATATAGTGTAGTGCACGAGACGTCCGACCCGTGTATGAATAGTGGTGAGCAAGGAAGTACATCGCGTAAAGGTACGACGACGGCGGCTCGTGCGCCGAAGCAGGGTTGTGCGGATCCCAAAGCATGCGGTATTCTTCCACGAGCGCCTCAACGACGTCCTGCTTTCCCTGCTGCTTGTAAAGGGATTTGACGTCGAGGAACAAAGATGGCACATTCTTGACAAGTGCATGCTCCAAGTACTCACGCGCATGTGCTTCAAACTCGCTTCCCTGCGCGAGATGCAATATCATGCGGCGGATGGCTGCAGATTTCGGAAACAGGGCCTTCAGTTGCAGTAAGATGGCTAGACGCGACTCGTCACTGTCCTTAACCGGACATGCAACGTCAAGGTACATTGAGATCCATTCCTTGTTCTCCGCATTCCACTGAAGCAGCGAGTCACAGACGTCTGTAGCTTCTTGCTTTCTTCCAAGGCTTTTCAATGCTTGGACACGCAGGACGCATGCGCTTGGCTCGTCGACGATGTGGTCTCTTTGTGCGTCTAGCAATTTCAGCACGCCCTCGGCATCACCCATTTGCTCAAGTAGACTCGCATGGTATAGAACCACCTCTGAGTACTCATAGTTGTGCTTGGGAATATCGCGATACACGTCCTCGAATCCGGCCAATACGCGCACGGCCTGCACCTTGTTGTCAGCCAAGTCGTGGGCGAGTGCAAGCGCAACCCAGTTCGGCCGCAAGTGTGGTTGAGTACGAAGAATCACAAGGCGTGCATCAATAAAAGGCTGGTAGTTGCGCATCTGCAGCTGCATAAATCCTGATTCACGGATCAAGTTCAGATTCCCACCTTCAATACGCAGCGCCTGTGCGTAGCACTTCAGCGATTCTTGGTAGTTCCGGTCCATCCGATACACAATGCCAAGTGCATGCCAGCAAATAAAGCTCGTGAGGTCGTATCGAACACCAAGCTTCGCGAGTGCTAGTCCCTCGTCACGCTGATGAATCGAGAACAAAACCAACCCCTTGATCGCTACAGTCTCTCCATGAGTAGGCACCTTTTCAAGAATAGCATCTGCCGTCTTGAGGGCTTGCTTATACTTTCGGTTCTCATACTCCTGAATTAGCCGTGAGAATAAGGCACGTTCCCGCGTGCTCAGCAGCACCTTTTTTGGCGGCATCAACCAACGTCGTGATCCCCGTGTTCAGATGAAGCCTGGAAGGTTTCGCATACGCGCTCACCCACTTGTTCGAACCCAGGGACTGCTACATCACGTGACACCAAATCGCGCACATGCTTGTCCTCCAAACGCGCTCACGCCCACTCCGGGTGTGGACCTCGACTTTGGACCTTGGATCAACTAACTAACCCACGTAAGATTACTTGGTCGTGCCAAAACCGTACATGCGCAACATCATAGATAGCATCAAAAATAAATTATGTTTTTTGCCATTTATTCGTCTCCAGACCTACTCAGTCGAGATGAGCGCCGAATGATGGGATTTGAGCTTGTACATGAGTGAGAAAAAGATATATTTCGCCCGTATGCTCGAGTGCGGTGTCTCGGTACAGTCAAACACACGGCGACACAATAGAAGTGAAAAACCCTTTGACTTTACGGGGGAGCCTCCTTCAGCAGAACTCCGTGAGGCCAGGTTAGCTTCGCACACACACTGTTCGTCCAACAATGTGCCATTGTGTGCCAGTATCTCCACATGAGCAGGGATGCACGTGCACCAAAGCGTGCGCGAGTCCGTGTGAGCGACTCGAAAAGTGTCGGCCGAGGACAGCGTCAGAATCTATGAATTAGGTCCGTGGTTTCACGAAAGGAAAATTTGCCGCTTCCGCCCCTTTTTTCTTCCTTACCCCTCCCACCACCTTTTTTGCAAAAAGATTGGTGCGGCGCAAACTTGCGCACCCTTATCCCACACGAATTCATTTGCATTTTTCTGTTCAACTGCTGAACTCGTGTGATATCCAAAGATGGTGAACTTCACCGTTGAAGAGATTCGCGGTCTTATGGACCGCCCTACCAACATTCGTAACATGTGCGTTATTGCGCATGTGGACCACGGCAAGTCCACTTTGACGGACTCGCTGGTGTCGAAGGCTGGTATTATTGCTCATGCCAAGGCCGGTGACATGCGCTTCATGGACACCCGTGATGATGAGAAGGAGCGCGGTATCACGATCAAGTCGACCGCCATTTCGATGTACTTCCCTCTCAGCAAGGACGAGCTTGAGGCGGTGAAGCAGCCAAAGGATGGCAACGAATTCTTGATCAACCTTATTGACTCGCCTGGCCACGTTGACTTCTCGTCAGAAGTCACGGCTGCTCTGCGTGTCACTGACGGTGCGTTGGTCGTTGTCGACTGTATTGAGGGTGTGTGTGTGCAGACCGAGACTGTGCTGCGCCAAGCCCTAAGCGAGCGTATTAAGCCTGTTGTCTGTCTGAACAAGATGGACCGTGCTCTTCTTGAGCTCCAGGTCGACAAGGAGGATCTGTACCAGTCGTTCCAGCGCACGATTGAGTCTGTGAACGTGGTCATTGCCACCTACAACGACCCAGTCCTCGGTGAGTCGCAAGTCTACCCAGAGAAGGGTACTGTTGCCTTCGGTTCCGGTCTCCACGGATGGGCTTTCACTCTGCGTCAGTTTGCCAGCCGATACGCTAAAAAGTTCGGTGTGGACAAGGCAAAGATGATGGACAAGCTGTGGGGTGAGAACTTCTTCAACCCCAAGACAAAGAAGTGGTCGTCGAAGGAGGTTGATGCCGAGGGCAACAAGCTCGAGCGCGCTTTCAGCATGTTCGTGCTGGACCCGATCTACCGTATCTTCGACTCGATCATGAACTTCAAGAAGGAGGAGACTTTCAAGCTGCTTGAAAAGCTCGAGGTCGTGCTGACATCGGACGAGCAGGAGCTCGAGGGTAAGGCGCTTCTGAAGGTTGTCATGCGCAAGTTCCTGCCAGCTGGTGATGCTCTTCTGGAGATGGTTGTTATTAACCTCCCATCGCCTGTGACTGCTCAGCGCTACCGTGTTGAGACGCTGTACGAAGGTCCTATGGACGATGAATCGGCCATCGGTATTCGTGACTGTGACCCCAACGGTCCTCTCATGCTTTATGTCTCGAAGATGGTGCCGACATCTGACAAGGGCCGCTTCTACGCGTTCGGTCGTATCTTCTCGGGTACTGTTCGCTCGGGTCCAAAGATCCGTATCCAAGGCCCTAACTACGTGCCAGGCAAGAAGGAGGACCTGTTTGTCAAGTCGATTCAGCGCACAGTGTTGATGATGGGTCGTTACATCGAGCCCATCGAGGATTGCCCTGCTGGTAACATCTTGGGTCTGGTTGGTGTGGACCAGTTCCTGCTCAAGAGCGGTACGTTGACGTCGTCGGAGACTGCGCACAACATGAGGGTCATGAAGTTCTCCGTGTCACCCGTCGTGCAGGTTGCCGTCGAGGTGAAGAATGCCAACGACCTGCCGAAGCTTGTCGAGGGTCTGAAGCGTCTCTCGAAGTCGGACCCGTGTGTGCAGTCATGGATCGCCGAGTCTGGTGAACACATTGTTGCCGGTGCTGGTGAGCTGCATCTGGAGATCTGCTTGAAGGATCTCGAGGAGGACCACGCTGGTATTCCTCTGCGTATCTCGGAGCCTGTCGTCGGTTACCGTGAGACTGTGCAGACTGAGTCTTCTATGGTTGCTCTGTCCAAGTCGCAGAACAAGCACAACCGTCTCTACGTGACGGCCCAGCCCATTGATGAGGAGCTGTGCAGGGAAATTGAGACCGGCAAGGTGAACCCACGTGACGATTTCAAGATTCGTGCGCGTCACTTGGCCGACACGTATGGTTGGGATGTGGCCGACGCTCGTAAGATTTGGTGCTTTGGTCCAGAGACAACTGGCCCTAACCTGCTGGTCGATGTGACGAAGGGTGTGCAGTACCTGAACGAAATCAAGGACTCGTGTGTGGCTGCCTTCCAGTGGGCCACGAAGGAGGGTGTGTGCTGTGAAGAGAGTGTCCGTGGTGTGCGCTACAATATTATGGATGTGACTCTACACACAGATGCCATCCACCGTGGTGGTGGTCAGATCATCCCGACCACGCGTCGTGTGTGTAACGCGGCTGCCCTGCTGGCACAGCCAGGTTTGCAGGAGCCAATGTACTTGGTCGAGATTCAGTGCCCTGACTCGTGCATGGGTGGTATCTACTCGACGCTCAGCCGGCGCCGTGGCCAAGTGTTCAGCGAGGAGCCTCGTGTGGGTACGCCTATGGTCACAGCCAAGGCGTACTTGCCAGTTAGCGAGTCATTCGGCTTCAACGCCGACTTGCGTCAGGCCACGGGTGGTCAGGCCTTCCCTCAGAGTGTGTTCGACCACTGGGCGCTCATGAGCGGTGTGGCTAGTGACAAGGATGGCAAGCTCTATGACCTTGTCAAGTCTATCCGCACGCGCAAGGGTCTTAAGGAGGATGTGCCTGACCTGAGCGTGTACTACGACAAGCTCTAATCGATGGATGATGATGTAGTCATGCACTACTGTATCTCGAAAAAGTCCTCTCCCCATATAGGTACTTATAAGCATTGTGTGTCTCCTACCATGGTGAGCGACTTCGTAGCATAAGCATTCTGATATTGAACTAGCTGTCTCGAATAGGTCTGCTCTGGCATATATGTGTATAAATGTATATGTGTATGGATGTATAAATGCATTTGTCTGCCTGCGAGATTAGCGCTCGAGATCTGTCAAGTAGTGCTGTTAGTTCATGCAGAGCTGCAGCGCACACATACTGATATTGCTGCCGAAGCGCGCATAGAGCGTGACTTTCAGCTCACTCATGCCCTTTTCACACTCAGACATACGCGACTGAAGCCTTTCAAGCTCTTCGTCCGCCCGTTTTGAGTCTTTTTCTAGCTGTTCCAACGCCTCGCTCTGCGTCATGTTCATATATGTATCGCCAATTTGGTACCTGGTGTTGGGTTGTCAATCCGTCTGTCCAGCCATGTGACACGTACATGATCGTCTCATCGTCCATAAGTTCCAACTCAACATTTAGATCATCCAGATCTTCGCGCTCTCTCCGCAGAACATGAATTTCTTCTTCTAAATCCGTGAATGTAGCATGCAATCGACTGAATTTGTTGATGTTTTTCTGGTCGTCCCATGTCACTTCGACATCGTTCTCCTCCTTCTCACCCAGCTGTAGTTTGTCTTAGCTGCGCATACGGGTATGAACATACCATGCGCATATTTCTCACGTTCTTTTGGGTCGCTTGGTCGAAAGATGGTCTGGCGTACTTGTGCGACTGGGATTTGTGGCCTGCTTGCAACACGAGGGCTAGTGTGTCCTCCGCTCGTATCCTCAGCTTGAGCGACACGCCGCCTGTGCGGAGTCGATTCCGTGCTGAGTCAGCAATACCTGCTTGCTTCATCCCCTCGTCACCTACCTTGGGCCTTGGGTTGGCGGCGCCAGGGACATTAAGTTTGAGTGGGTATTTAGTGGACTGTCGGTCTGTGAGTCAGAGAACGGATCCGATTTCACACTGTGACGAGGCCAAAGCCGATTGTACCGAGAGGCATTCCGCAGAGATCATCAGACCGCCATGTCGTCTTCGAATGTCGACAGGCAGATGCTCAAGCAATGCCGGGAACTGATTTTACAAAACCAGTGGGAACCGGCATTATCTAAAGCGTGCGTATATGTCGATGGGTCAGAGTGTACTTACACTCTACATAGGAATGCTATTCTTGAGTTTCATCATGAGAATTATCATGCGTATGTCAGAGAAGAAACGAAAATTCTGCCTTTACGCGTCTGCTAACGTGATGAACAGACTCGTGTTTAAAGGACTTGCTCTATTGCACTTGGGACAATACGCGGAGTCTGAGGCGGCGTATTCCAAGGCTGCACGGATCGATCCTGTCCAGATGCTCGCTTGGCAGGGACTCGAAAAGGCATATGAATCACAGAAGAACTGGTTGAAGCTTATGCAGATGCTGGAAGAAGTCGCGGACTTGGCTCGAAGAGAGTACGTAAGAGCCGAGATCGTCTGACCATGACAGAAATCAAGCAGAGGCTTGTGCGACGGCGCTATCTAAGCTAGTCAATGTAGCACGCACGCATGGTCCGACAGATGAGGTATGTTCTTGTCGACCTTTGCATGATTCTTTTGAGCTTGTTCGGGAGGTCGCTTCGTCTGATCCTGTATTCGTGGTACTAACACATTTGCCAACGCAGCTCATTGATGTGCTGTGCTTATTTCTTCCAAGCTCTCGATTTTATGAAATCTTGTATACTCTACCGGCACCGAACCAAGCGGCGCCTGAGTCATCTCCGTGCTATGTCGCGCAAATGCTTATGCATGGCCAAAGCCTTGCGAATGCGCTCGAGCTGCTGCAATTGTGCGAGAAAAAGGACAATGACGTGTTTCACTCGACGCTCCAGCGGCAAAAGCAGTCCATGGAAGCACTGAAAATGGGCGCCAAGGTATTTGAGGACCATTTGTATGTGCAGACAAAACTCCGGTCCCGATTGCCTGAGCTTTATGACTACATTCTTGCTCATCCTTATACAGATGACAAGACACGTCGTGATATCCAGGGTCAACAGCTGCGGCTCTATACATCCATGGCGACCAGGATGCCGAAGCAAGGCCCGCATGCAGACCAAGATCTTCGCGCGCAGCTGCGAGAAAAGGCGCAGGAGCTTGCCCACGGCCTTGTGATTCTTCGCATATCTGATGACTTGGCATGGCACGTGCATCTTGGGTGTGTGGACGAGCCACTCGCTCGTCTGCCGTTTGATGAACTCCATACGTACATCCGCTTGTTCCCCAGCTCAGGGCGCGCGGCATCGTTTCGTGCATTCCTGGTGCTTGTCCACGATCCTATGTACATGGCCGACTTGGAAGGGAGCGCAGACGCCCAGGAGACTCAAGATCTTCTGCAGCTCGCTCTCGATGGTTTCGAGCTATGTCCCGAGTCGTTGCTATGTGCACGCATCACAGCCCTTTTCTACCTGCTCGACAAGGACTATAGCTCCGCATTGGATGTGCTGCTAGTCGCCAAGGACCTGCTTCAGCGCACGTCAGTGTCTTTCCAGCTGCCACTTACACATGTGTCGATGGAACTGGCTGCGCACCTTGCAACTGTGTATGCCCACCTGCATGCACCGAAACACCATAAGGCATCATTGGAGCTCGCTGAACAGGTGCTGTCTTACGATGTGCACCAGATCGATGCTCTTCTCGCCCGTGCGTACGTGCGGGCAGCTGCGCATGCATGGGCGGATGCGCGCGAAGACTTTCATCACGTCATGACGCAGGCACCTGGCCCAATCAATGTGCAGGGTCGCTTCCTTGGAGCGCTTCATTTGAGTGCGGACTATCGATTAGAGGCGGAAGCTGAGCATGCGCATGTGCTGATGGAACTGGGTGATATCGATGCGGCTCAGCAAGCGCTCGACACCCTGCTTCAGAAGCACGATGATGCAGGGAACGTGTTTGGCGACGAGTTCCGTGCACGTCTCTGGCACGAACTGGGTCGGTGTCTCTGGGCACGTGGTGGCTCGTTCCGCACGGATTCGGATCATGCTTATCACTGCTTCGTCACGAGTATCCAGCGCTGTGCAACATATGCGCCCGTGTTCACGTCGCTGGGCCTGTACTATTTGGACGCGCTGTCGCCACCAGATACGGTACGAGCGTTCAAGTGTTTACAGCGAGCATTTGAGTTGGATGCGCGCCAATTTGTCGCTGCTGAGCGCATGCTGAACCAGTATGCAGACGAGCGATCCTGGGAGCTTGTTGATGCGATTGCGCGGCGCGTGATCGAAGCGGAAGGCGGTATCGATGTGCTCACAGGCGCGACGCCAGCCGTGCATGTGACGACGAATCCATGGGCTTGGAAGGCCATGGGCATGGTGCATGCTATGAATGCGCGAATGGAGCCCGCGATCTCTGCACTGCAAGTGGCAATTCGCGCCGCGCCTGATGATGCTGATGCTTGGGCACGTCTCGGTGAGGCATACGTGGCATCTGGCCGCCCAGTGCCAGGGCTCAAAGCCTATGCTCGGGCACGCAGCTTGCTCGGCGATGTGGATCTGAAAGATGCATGGCACATCGAATACAATATCGCAGAAGCGCAGCGGCATCTTGGACGGCTTGAGCTATCGATTGAGTTGCTTGAGCGGATCTTGCGTGCCGTCCCAACGCAGCAGGGCGTGCGTGTCGTCTTGGCACAGACGCGGCTCGTGCAAGCACGGCACTTGCTGTCGTCCGGCTACACGTATCGTGCGGTTGAGATGCTGCAACTTGCGATTGTGAATGCGGCACAGGGTATTGAAGCGGATGCGAAGCTGCGGACGGCTTGGAAGGTCGTGGGAGACGCGTGCTATTTGCTGTCGCAGATTGATTTGCCAGAGGCCAATGAGATTGGTGACGTGCTTCAGCAGCTAACCTTGCTCCTGAGCCGTCAGAATGTCGATCAACGTCTTCCAGCCATTTCTGTCGTGAGCGCTTCTAAAATGCTTCGCCATACACACAATCACATGTATACACATGAGTTCTTGGAGCTTGCAATTCTGGTGTACAAGTATCTTGCGATCGTCCATGCGATGGATGAACGTGCGCGTGTGTTTGCTTGGGCCGACTTGGCGACGGCCCTGTGCCGCTACTCGTGGGTCGTCACGACGTCCACCACCATGGCGCGCCATTCGAATCCGAACATCGAGGCGGCGACAAGCCAGGCAGATGCTGCTCGTTCTCAGGGCATGGAGTGTGTAAATCTCGCGCTGAACATTCAGTCGCACGTGCGGCTATGGATTCTGCTCGGCAACTTGAACTTTACCCATAACGTTAGCATGGCACAGCACGCTTACATTGTTGCAATCGAGGCGAATCGAAAGAGCCCAGTGCCGTGGTCTAATCTCGGCTTCTTGTATTTGAGCGTGCGTGAAGATGCACTGGCCGAGGAGGCTTTTGCGCGTGCCAAGACGCTTGCTCCTGACTGGCCCGGTAGCTGGCTTGGGTCTGCTCTGATCCACCGTTTGCATCTCAAGGATGCAAGCGCGTCGACGCGCTTGTTCCAGCAGGCGTGTGTGCTGTCCAATGGCTCTCTTCTTGACGCTGATTACGGCCTTGCGGAAGCCGCGTGGAAGTCCACGAAGCAGAGCATGTCGATTCAGCCCATGCGTGCTATGGCACCGTTCCTTGCGCTGAAGAGGTACCTAGCTCGCATTCCGAATGATGATGCTGCGCTGCACCTCAATGCACTCCTGGCTGAGCAGCTAGGCAGCTCGCTGCTCGCTGCTCGCCAGATTGAGCGTGCGTCGGTGCTGATTGAGAGTGAGTTTGAGGCGACTGAGAGTGTCGCAAATGCAGTCCGCTACGGGATGGCATCCCTTAACCTAGGTCGCATTCGCCTCGGCAAAGCAGATACTCAGGGCGCGATTGATGCGTTTGAGGCGGCTCTGTCGCTCCTCGAGGATGCGGGTGACGAGCACCCGATCCCTGCCACACGTGCGTGGAGCGCCATTGGTCTGGGATGGGCGCAGTGCCTCGTTGGCGATACAGCGTCCGGCATGGCTGGCCTCCAGCAAGTGCTGGCCACTTTACCTTCGTTGTCCTTTGCTGAAGAAGATATGCCACAACGTATTCATGCCAGTGCGGCGGTCTTGCTTGCCCGCTTCCAGTGGCGTTTACAGGTACCTGTTGCTGAGATTGCGGCAGGTCTCGATGCTGCGTTAGATGTCGCACCGCAGGATCCTTTGCTGATCACAACTCGGGCTGCGCTGGCATCGGTCGTGGGTGATGTAGCCCAGTACAACATGGTCCTCGCGAAACTTGTTGCGCCCCTGCCTCCTGCTGCACAAACTTCGTTGCGCAATGCCCACAAGACTGCCATGCTCAGTATGTTGCATCTCGCTGCCTCTTTCGACACGCCCACACTGTTACAGCATCTCGCCTCGTCTTACACTCGTGCTGATAACACGACCGACACGCTCGTGTTTGTCGCACACACGCATCTCCGTGTAGCGGCTGGCTGCGCCGTGCAAGGAAAGCCGCTGCCTGCACTGCCACTGCCAGAGGGTCAAGACGGAAATCTTCTTCCTCTTGCACGACAGGTGCTCTCGACTGTTGAACAGCGTGCAAGCACAGAAGGCCTCACGCACTGGTCGACGATGCAGTGGGTCGTCGGACTGGCCGAACTGATGTGCACCGAACATGCGACACAGACGACGGTAGACCCAGCTCCTTCTTCAGTTGCCGCACAACGTCACAGTGCAAAGGCCGTGCACCTCGCGCCATGGAGCCAGGAAGCATGGAATGCGTTACGCGTTGCATCAGCGGTTCCCTCAGACAAAAAGCCCACGGCCGTGTCGTAATGCCATCACATCCGACTTTATCGCCTCCACCGCACATGAATTTGCGTCCAATGTAGTCTATGTGCCTGCATGCATGGAACTTACTTAGTCATACATACACACTCAGGAACACAAACGCGCTCACTTCTTGCCGTCTTAGTCCAGTCAGTGCCGCTGGCTATTGGGACGTGCGACGACGCTGTACACGTTTCTTCCTATTATTATTATTATTATTATTTTGCTTTCCAGCGTACAACAACGTGCCTCTCGCCCCATCCCATCGTCATCGTTACACGACAACCAAAGATTAACGTCCCTGCATCTCTACGCCTGAGAGTGCGAGTGTCTGTGTGAGCGGCTGCTTCTTCCAGGCTGGACTGTCCTCCGCTGCCATGTCGGTTGTCTATGCAGGCATAGCGGGCCTTTTGGGTGTCTATATATATACCGCTTTTGTCACACCAATGTCATGTATATCTACGGAGGCTTGTGCGAAGCACATGTGGTGGTACGTGACAGAGCCAGTGCGCACATGGATCCGCGTTGCATACCAAGTGGACATGGCATTTCCAGCTCTTGTGATATCTCTTGTCCTGAGCGTGATAGCATATTTCGTTGCCTACATGTCCATTAAGTATTCGAAAGATGCATTTGCACAGCAAGGCCTGAATGGCATCGATCTGCTCAAGCGCGATCTGTGGCCCAAGGAAGTCATGCCACCCATCGTACCAGAGACCCAAGGGCTTCCATGTGCAGCCGTGTATCTTCTTGTTCTCGTCGTTTTTATTCCTTTTAGGTATTTTGGCTCCAGCATGTACGGCCTACCCAAACTTCTCGTGGGCCATGCGCACAGCGCGCCAGGCTTGCATCAAGACCTTGCGTCGTTCCTGTCGGCGCTTTTGTCGATCTATTCTGGCACGCTCCTCGGCTTTGTCGACGATGTACTCGACATCCGCTGGCGATACAAGCTCCCGATTCCTTTGCTGAGCAGCATACCTATGCTCGTCGTATACATGGCCGGTGGTGGCTCTACAAGTATCATTGTGCCTGCATGGCCACCTGTGTTCCGCACTGTCTTAGGGCAGAACCCACTTGAACTTGGAACGGGGTACTATGCGTATATGATGCTTCTTGCCACTTTTTGTACGAACTGCATCAATATTCTTGCTGGCATTAATGGTGTCGAAGTCGGTCAAGCGCTTGTGATTGCTTGCAGCATTTGCATAAACGATTTGCTCTACCTGAATCTTCCTGCCGTCATACGCACGGCAGTGATGAACAAGACATACTTGCCGCAGCATGATAGTCTTCTTTTGGGTTATCATGGGAGCAAAGACCTTGTTGTGCGTCACTTGTTCAGTCTGCACATGCTTCTTCCTTTTATCGGCACGAGTCTCGCGCTATTTATGTGGAATAGATACCCTGCGCGTGTATTTGTCGGCGATACATACTGTTACTTTGCTGGTATGGTGCTGGTGTCATGCGGCGTATTAGGTCACTATTCCAAGACACTTTTGCTTTTCTTTCTCCCGCAAATCTTCAACTTCCTGCTCAGCTGTCTACAGCTCTTTGGTGTAGTGCCGTGTCCGCGTCACCGTGTGCCGTTCGTCGATCCAGACACCCGCATGTTGTTCCCGTCATGCGTGCGTCTTCATGAAGAGACAAATGCCTACGTGCATTGTGTCCTTGCCATTCTCGAAACGTGCCGATTCGTGCAACGGATTCGGGACGACAACGGCCACATCGTGGGCGTTACCAATTTAACTATGCTAAATGCGTTGCTTGTATTGCGTGGCTCTCGTATCGCTCCAGCAACGGTCGCCGATATACAGGCATCGCTTGCGAAACAGGATCCAGCATTACGGCCTGCACCCATCCGTACGACTTTGCACGTCACGGAACACCTGCTATGGTACCATGTTATGGCCGTGCAAATAGTTGGCTCCATGATTGCATTTACCATGCGGTACTGGTTCGCATATATTATATTCCCTTCTACATAGACTCGAGATAAGCCCTGCACTGGCTCAATGCACGTCCACGATGAGATACCTGTCAAGATCGGTAGTGGAAAAGGGACGGGGTGTGAGTGTGGGGCTTTCGCTTCAAAACATACAGCATTTTTTTCCTCAGGTGTCATCTCAGCAAATCTTATCAGGACGTTAGAAGGCAGAGAATAAATACGTGTACGTACGTTTTGTGCGCGCCGTCAACCTCGAAAATCGGGTCCCAGCCAAAGTTCGCTGGTCCTCGTGCAGGTACGATGCGCCCGAGCGTTTTTCCCTCGAATAGAATCGGCTCTTCCTCTGGACCTGCGCAGAATGCAAAGGTGCACAAGGCAGTTGCGCTTTTGTCGTCGAAGCCAGCGAGCATGCGGTTCAGACCGTCATGACCCACATGGCCAAGAAAGTCTTTAATGTAAGGTCCAGGCAGACCATTAAGTGCGTGGAACAAAAGTGCTGTGTCCTCTGTAAGACAAGGTCCCTGAAGCTGCTTGGCAGCCGAGCGACACTTCGCAAGCGCCACTTCCTGCGTACTTCCTTGGACTTCGGGAACTTCCAAAACGTCAGTGCAGGTATGCGAACGCACCATCCAAAGCACGCGATTCAAGCTTCCAGTTCATCGATGGTGAGCTCTCAATAATAGCTTGCACCTCGCGCAGCTTATTTTGGTTACCTGTCACAAACGTGATAACTCTCGACATGAGGGTCTTACGGGTTTGACTGAAAGGAGGATAGGATGAAGCGTTCAAATATGTGTTTGGAAATATCGGTCAGCAAGATTAGCTTGTGGAGATAGTGTATTCATGTGGAGACAGATAACAGGAAGATGGGTGTGGGTGGAAAGTCCTGCCCTGGGTGAAACGGAACATGTGATAGGAACGTAACCGCTTCCTTTAGTAGAAGAGCCTCGCGCTTTGGGCAAGCATTCCAAGGCGAAAGAGACCAGAGAGTGTGTGCTCGAAAAAATAAAAAATAAAAAACCTAAACATCGCACATTTCGGCGAGACATTGCTTATGAACCCGTCCAAAACTGCATCGTCTGTCGCACCTGTCGATGGGGCTGAATCATCAGCATACGACCATACATTTGGGTCACGCACATTGGATGAGGGTGATGATGTATGGAGTCACAACGCATGGGACCATGTTGTTCCACCCCAAGAACATACGGACATGGTGGAAGAGCTTCTCAATAAGCAGGCAGAGTCTCGTGTGTGTGATGATGATGCTGCTCGCTACCACGCGCATGCATCCGAATACTGGGATTCATTCTATTCGCGTCATGAAAACCGATTCTTTAAGGATCGTCAGTGGCTTCGCATAGAGTTTCCTGAGCTTATTGCTGCTACCAGAGCAGACGCTCCTCCCACGACGATCGTTGAACTTGGGTGTGGGGCAGGCAACACGGTCTTCCCACTTCTCAGCATGAATAAGAATGCCAACTTACGTCTTGTCGCCTGTGACTATGCTCCACAAGCTGTGCAAGTCGTTCAAAATCATCCATTATACCAAAATCAATCAACTTGCGAAGCCTATGTATATGATCTGAGTGCGGGCACACAGCATGCACGTTCTACTGCTACGGAAGCTGAGCGGCTGCCGCCCAACATTGAGCCAGAATCTGTCGATATTGTCGTGTTGATTTTTGTCTTGTCCGCACTACATCCTAATGAATGGAAAGCAGCAGCAGAAAATGTGTATCGAATGCTGAAACCTCGCACAGGACTCGTCCTCCTCCGCGATTACGGAAGGCATGACTTGCCACAGCTGCGCTTTAAAAAAAACCGCCTTTTGGACGACAACTTTTACGTCCGTGGCGACGGAACACGGGTCTATTTCTTCACACCCGAAGAGCTCATGAGTATATTCAATGTGGCACCACGAGGACAACACAAGCAAGAGCGATTCGAAGCCCAGCAGATGGCCATCGATCGCCGCTTACTCGTTAATCGCAAGGAGCGCAAACAAATGTTCCGCGTATGGATGCAAGCCAAATTCTTAAAAACAGCCTCGTCATGATGAAAAGGGCATGCTACTTCACAATGTGATAATCTCATGCATGAGAAGCGTTTCTGTGCTGGAGGCAAACCAGCCACGATCGCCGGAGCTTGTTAGCAAGAATCGCGCACAAGGATCTATTACTAAAGTCAGACAGTAATAAAGATGGTCGGAGTAAGCATGTCTGCGCTTAAATGCGGTGCGCAAGTGAACGTACGCATGCGAGAGATGGTGCCACCATGATGTCCAGCGACGATTTTGAACGGCACATGCGCCGAATCTGCCGCCTCAATGTCCCACAAACGGATATTGTCGAAGGAACCGCTGCAAGATGTGTGTTAGTATGCGAGAATGCAAACCTGGCAGACAGGCAGGCATACGCACCATACGATGTGTCGATTGTTCGGCAGTACAGCGACGGAGCTGACAGGGCCACTGCCACGTGGCATCCGCAACGTACGTGCGAGGGATGGGACCGTGCCATATTGTGACCGGTTCTGATGCGACGCACTGGTCGAAATGTCAGGCAGCATACGAACGTCCCACTCTTCGACAAGTTCGTTCCGGCGACCCACATAGATCTTGTCGCCAGTGTGGTTCCAGCATGCATCCGTGCACCAAGGAGGTGTGCCTGCCGGCAACGCAAGTGCACGGACTCCGTGTTTAGAGGACTTTGGATCAACACGCCGATCCCATATCATCACTTGGCCCGACAATGTGCTGGTCAGCATGATATCATGACTAAAGCGAGATACGTCAGCGTCGTATTGCCATGCCATGTTCATCGAGCCGAACATGGGTTTCGGAAGGGTTTTGCGTCCGCTGTTCTGATGCACAGGATGCGGTGCCTCGGGAGTTGCCTGCTTCGGTACTTGCGGTGTGATCGTCTTTTTGTCGTCCTGCTTGTTCACCTGCCTTCCTGGCAATGAAATGGCACCTCCAGGGCGTTCTGCTGTCTTGGAAGGCGATGCACTGCGTTCCGACGGCACAGGGGGGGTATCATGCTCGGCTGAGCGTTGAGGCTGCGCTGTTTTTGGATCTGCACGTCCGTAGCCGTTTGAAGTGCCAACGCCACCATCGCTATCCGTTTCTGCGTCTGCATCCGTTTCGCCAAAAGCATTCGCGACATTTTCAATGTCCGCTTCACCATCTGCATCGCCGTCTGCAGTAATGTCTTGTTGCTCACCCAAGTCATCATTTTCGCCACCAAACAACGAGTCGTTGTCACCCTCATTCTCACCTTCAGCATCTGGCTCATCTATCATTCGGGACGACTCAGGCTTATCATCAGACATCTGCTCATTTAGCGTGCGATTCAACTCCATCTCCAAGTCGTCATCTGCCAGCAGAGACGACTCCACCTTGGGTTCTAGCTCCATTTTTGCGCTCGATTCAGCCGGCTCCATATCCATTGGTTCCGTTGCCGAAGCATGTACCATCACATCAGGCATCGGATCCACGCCCGGCACGTACAAGGGCCGAAATGCAATACTCGACACCTGGCCAGCATGTCCGCCAAATGAACGCACAACTTGGCCCGTGTTGAGATCCCATTGCTAAAGTTAGTGATATCTTTGTTTACCGCTATACGCACATGGACGCCGCGATCCCATCCGCCGCTCACAAGGTGTTCCTCCGAAGGATCCAGCGCAAGCACAGACACGGCTCCCGTGTGCTTGTGGAACACGTGCCTGGTCGACCCGGGCCGATGTCGCAAACTCCATAAATTGATCGTTCCAGACTCGCCGCCACTCACACCCCAAAGTGCATCTCGCTGGCAAGCCAGGCTGTGAACAGCACTTAGTGGTGCATCTGCCACATCTGTAGAAAGATTCGCACCTCGATTTAGATGGGCATGACCCCACCATGTCATTAGCACGCCACCTTTTGTAATTCCCTCGACAAAAGAGTTTCGCAGGTTTTGTGTAAGCATGTTTTTTCCGTTCATGCTGGCGAAAAGATCGTACCAACGCACATATCCATCGCTCCCAGCAGAGAGAAGAATCGACGAGTCCATCGAAAGTGACAACGCATGAATCTGTGCGCCATGCAACGCTGCACCTACAGGAACAATTGTATAGCCCTTTCTGGTTGATCTTGCTTGCTCCGGTGGATGAAACATGGCACGACGTCGCCTCACCGCTTCAATGTAGTCATTTAGTGTATGTATGGACAAAAATGTTGATTTACCGTCCTGATCGAAATGGTGATGATGGGTTGCTGGCTCTGTCCCAGACGCCTCTTCCACTCCAGAGAATGAAGGGTTCATAGTGGTTGCGACACAAAGAAGGCTTGCGCACACCCAATGGCAGGAACAAATGTGCCGAGAACAACAGCGACAACTAACTACGCGCCCGATCTTTCGCTTCACTCGACACTTGAGGCAGTTGCTAGCGAAGAACGACACATGTTATTTGCCTGCCTCTCCACATATGGGGGGGGGGCGGAACGTAGGTTGTTTCAACACCGCGCCAGCCTAGCTCTACGACGGATACGATCGCCATCACGTGGGTTGCTATCGCCTTTGCGGTCAAAGTTCGCCGGCATGGGACAGCTGTCCACTATACGTGCAAGGATTCTGGATCTTACTTGGCGCTATCTGAGGTGTTGCTGCTGCGATGAATCCATGTCTCAGAAAGCGAGGCACGTCCACCGATGAGTGCAACGAGCATCGCAACACCTGTTATAGGAAAGACAATTCTCACAGGGGTTCCGACCCAGTGTAGGAAGGCTAGAACTTCTATAGCCCAGACACACGTAAGAAGCACAGCAGCGGAAGTGCTTAGCTTGGCGCGTTGTTGGATCAATGGGCGCCACATGTGTAAGAGCAAAGCCCAGGGCAAGCCAAACACAATGAGTGCAACGCCAAGGCTCAATGACGATGGCGGCATGGTCTGCCAAGGCTCGACACGGAACGTGTGTTCGTGCAGCGGGATTGGGAAAAAGCCTTCCTCTTGTTCAGCCTCGCGACGCCGCGAGATGAGTGGCTTCGAAGAGGCAAATCGGTCCAGCATGGCATGGGCGAACTGCACATCCAAAAAGGGTTGCACAAGAGGCTCAACGGTTGTACTATCGTCCTTAGCGAAAGAAGCGAGCAAGAGCGATAGACGGAACGTGTGGTCAGGTCCAGCCTCTACCAGTTTGTTCTTTAGTGCTGTGCTGAGCCGGTCAATTCGCATGCTCCAAGACACTGAGGACGACGAGCCCCGGACTTGAAGAGGCCAGATAGATGTGTACGAGGCATTGTTCGTTTCCACATCGTGCATGACGACCCACGCTTGATGTGGAAGCAGCTCTCTTGCAGCCTTCTCGCCAGAAGACAGTGTAGCATAAAAGGTAAGCTTGACGACATCGTCAGGCTCCATAGTCAACGTCTCCGGCTGCGCTGGCAGGTCGTTGGCGGACTCTAAAGACTTCTTAAGCCGTGATGCGCCATCAAAGGACGACACGCTCAATCGCACATCACTCATGTCATACGAAAGCGCGGAGACAGTCATGCTCATCGCAGCCATAAATAGCCACAGGCCCAAAGCACGCAGAGTGCCGCTGCCCGTAAGAGTATGGACGGCACGCATGGACAATGAATAGCAGAACAGACCCGGAAAGTCAAAAGGGACTACGCACTTAGACGCGACCCCCTACGATCAATTGCCGATCAAACGATCGATGAAATGCTCAGCGAGCAGCAATCGAGCAACAGGCCGTCTGGACGATCAGGCGCGAGTGACACACCGAACTCTCGACCACCGCGAACGAGACTGGTCTCGCTAGCGAGTTCAAGTGCCGGGCGATGTCACATGTACGACATAAACGAGCAAATCGTAACCTACAAGGTTGGTCTTACACGCTCGCTAGGGTATTAGGAATTGCAGTATTCGATTGGGCAGACCGGGATTCTGGTCCAAGATTCGACGCATTGGACAATGTATGTGTTGGCATGGAATCCGGAACAATTGCATCGTTTGAGTTTGGCTTCCCTGTTCTACTACCCACCTCATCATCATGAGTGACGCTCAGTTCCAAAAGGCTGTCGAGATCATCCGCAATCTGCCCAAGAACAGCCCCGCCAAGGTGACACAGGCTCAGCAGCTCAAGTTCTACAGCTTGTACAAGCAGGCCACCGAGGGCGACTGCAACACGCAGCGCCCTGGTATGCTGGACCTGACGGGCCGCGCTAAGTGGTGCGTTTGACTGCACGAGCTTTTGCACTAACAAATAACAGGGATGCCTGGAACAAGGTCAAAGGCATGTCGGGTGAGCAGGCTAAGAAGGAGTACGTGGACACGTTCTTCGAGGTAAGTACGAGAGCTTGCTACCCTCACTATGACGCGTGATCAATGTACTCACACTCTTTGCAGGTCTTCGAGCCCCTCAAGGGTACGTGAATTAGACGCTTCATAGTGTATGCTGACCTTGCAGACGACGCTGAGTTTGCCAAGTACTTCGAAGAAATCAAGAATGTCGCTTAAACCGCTTGTGGTTCCCTTGGCCGTAGATTCTAAATCCCATTACTATCAGTGATATCGCAATGATTCATCTCTTTGCTATACATGTGCACGCACTTGGCCACATTTTCATCTCGTTCGTTACTTTGCCGACATGCACTCGCGCTGCCCGACTGCGTGCTGCAAGGCGTATCGTTCTTCTTGTCAGAATATCTTGAGTGCTGTCCATGCCAGTCTGCTCACTACTTGCTACGCAAGCCTCATTATACTCTCCGACACTCGTCTCTCTTGCCCCATCGCATGGCTTGTCTATTCAACCGCTTAGTCCCAGTCGAGTTCGTCATCACGGAAGTCTGTCATACTCGGTATATCAGACGTCCTCGAAGATGACGATAGTTCTGCACCATTTCGACGACCTTGAGCAAGCTGACGCTGGAACTCAATAGCCGCTGCTTGATACCCTCCTTCGTCAATTTTGTTCACATGGGACGATTCAACACCCTTACTACTGATCCGATCGTCACGTATGATACTTGGGTCTACACGGCCGTCATCTCCTTCAACTGAAAGCATTAGCTGCGGCGTTTTGGCTTCAATCACCTGTATGTGTAAGACCCGCAAACAACGTACATAGTGATTATCACAGTGTGGACAGTATTCGTCTGCTTGTTCATACACGGCCATATCTTTCCGGAATGCTCGTCGACATTTTTTGCACAAAAATGCCAACTCCGTTGTTTTTGCTAGCGGGTGTGTTTGTGTTTCGGCATGGCATTCAGGACACTGCGTCATCAGGTACATCGTGCGCACATACATCAAAGAATTTCCGGCAGCAAGGAGCACGTATTGCTACTTGTGCATTCAAAATATGTTTGCTGCGTCCGTTAGCCTCTCGATCGCATACCACATAACAATCACAGAGAGCGATCAAGCTAGCTATCGAACACGTATTTGATCAGCCTTCCTACCGATCCGACGTGCATACCGTCAAATAGAGCTGTGTCAGGCGCGCGGTGCATAAGAAACATGTTAGATAGTCTAGTAGGCTATAACCTGCACAATCAAGGAACACGGCAAGGACTGTGAATGTGCTGAGTGGAAAGAAAAAAGCGCGAAGCCTACGAGACTTGTGGGCGTTGCAACCTGGAGCGTCTTACCGTTGTTGCTCTGCGACCATGTCGACAAGTGCGCCTACGCAAGAGCTTCACTTTGTGATTGGTGGTGCTGGATTCCTGGGATCACATATCCTGCGTGCTCTTGTGGCACGTGGTGAGTCTGCAGTGGCATCATGCGACATCCGAGAGCCACAAGAGCCTGTCATGAACGTGCACTATTACGAAGGGGATCTTACGAAAGTCGAATCCTTGGGTAAAGCTATTGCAGATGCAAAGCAAGATACGCGTAACTTAGATCCAGAAAGCCGCTCTGTCGTTGTGTACCACACCGCAAGCCCGGTCGCTGGCCTCGGCCCGGACGTGTATGAACGAGTCAATGTGCTGGGCACAGAGAATGTGATTGAAGTGTGCAAAAATCCAGAGCTTGGTATTTCAAAGCTAATCTTTACCTCAAGTGCGGGCGTTGTGTTTAATGGATATGATCTTAAGTTCGTTGACGAGCGTGTCGGGTATCCTGAACAACCGTTGGATGCGTATAACGATACGAAGGCGCGTGCCGAAGAAATGGTTCTCAAAGCCAACGACCCGAACGGGCTCAAGACTATTGCTTTGCGGCCCGCAGGCATATTTGGACCCGGTGATCGCCAAGCATTACCGGGTTTCTTTAAAGTGCTGGAAAACAAGCGCACCAAATGGCAGATTGGACAGAATAACAACCTTTTTGACTGGACTTATGTTGGAAATGTGGCTCATGCACACCTCCTTGCCTCTGACTGCCTGGGCGTAAACTCTCCAATGCCTAGGCCTGCTTATAAGTTCCAGACGAAAGAGCTTATAGACAAGCACCTGCCGCTGAAGATGGGCATGACGGACGAAGATCACGCTCGTGCCGTGCCGACCTCCATTAAACGTCAAGATGTAGCCAAGCCAGCAACAGACTACTGCCGAAGCGTCAAGCCCTTGATTGACCTTAGTGGGGTTGATATGGTCGATATTCGGCCAGTGTTCAGGAATCGATTCGACCCATTCTTCCACCATGTAAACCCTCGCTTGGCTTGTGGCGGAAACCCGCAGCCAAAGCTCAAGTCTTTTGCCAAATCAGAGCTACAAGCTGATGGCGAGGCTTTCTTTATCACCAATGGTCAACCAATCCCATTCTGGGACTTCCCACGCGCGCTCTGGTACCATTATAACGGTCATGTTGACAGCCCCGAGAGCATCGTGGTATTGAGTCTGACATTTGCGCTCATTCTTGCATGTTTAGCCGAGCTCTTCTCTAAACTCACGGGTCGTCCTGTACAGTTTACTAGATACCGGGTTACCTATACCGCATGCGATCGTTACTACAACATCGAGAAGGCTCGCCGCATCTTGGGGTACGAACCAATCTACGGTCTTGAGGATTCAATCAAACGCAGTGTTGATTGGTGGAAAAGCCTGCATCCGCCCGCCAAGTCGCTCCCTGGAGAGACTGCCAAAAATAAGTAAGCGCCGCAAGCAACATCATGACAAGGGGCTTTATCCGTAAACCTGAGTATGTAGCAGCACAAATGACCTGTCTATTTCCTCCGTCTTGTTGATTTCGAATGGCACATCACGTGAAAGTTCACGGCTTTGCCTCGCACTCTGTTGCAAACCTGTTATGTTATGGCAGAGTCGAAGATCTAGGGAGCGAGCTGGACTGTCGATTGCAGCAGTATGCGAGATAACGAGAAAGCATCCCAAGACACTGCGCACTTGCTCAATGGATGGGATTCTCGAACAAATTCAAAGCAATACTCAGAAAACAAGCGACGGTGCATCAATGAATACGAGATGCGCGCGAGGGAAGCGGCTCGTGCGTCGTTTGCCGCGAAGCGACGTCGGACAGTTCCGACAGAGTCTCTTGCTCATGCATCGTATACCTTCGCAGCACCTTCAAGATCACAGCATCTTCCCATTGAGGGATGTGGATCGGTTTCTGCGTATGAAATTTTGAATAGGATCGAGGAAGGCTCCTATGGAGTTGTATCACGCGCTCGTCACAAGCAAACCGGCGAGATTGTTGCGCTAAAACAGCTTAAATTCGAAAAAGAAGGCCTTGGTTTTCCCATCACAAGCTTAAGAGAAGTCCAAGTGCTCATGGAAGCGCGCCATCCACACATTGTTGAACTGAAAGAGATGGTGGTGGGCGATACCATAAACCACGTGTACCTGGTCATGGAATTTGTAGAGCATGATCTCAAGACACTGCTTACAACAATGCGGACTCCATTTCTTTTGTCCGAAATTAAAACGCTGATGAAGCAACTACTCTCGGCTGTTGCGTTGATGCATTCGCGCTGGATTGTGCATCGTGATCTGAAGGCGTCGAATTTACTGTTGTCAAACCGTGGGCAGATCAAAATAGCTGATTTTGGGCTTGCTCGTTTGTTTGGTGATCCATTGACGGACATGACAAGTCTTGTTGTAACTCTATGGTATCGTGCGCCTGAGCTTTTGCTTGGCAAAAAGCGTTATGACACAGCGATAGATATGTGGTCTGTGGGATGTATTTTTGCCGAACTCTTGATGAAAGAGCCACTTTTTCCCGGAAAGAATGAGACAGACCAGCTTTCTCGTATTCTTCGATTGCTGGGGTCGCCCACGGAAACGACTTGGCCCGAGTTTGCATCATTGCTAAAATCACGATTCAAGCATACAACACACGTAAGGAGCCAACTTCGGCATCATTTTCGCCTCTTCTCTGACGCTACAGTTGATCTCTTGCAGTCATTTCTGTGCTATGATCCGTCCAAGCGAATATCTGCCCACGATGCTCTGCAACATACGTACTTCGATGAGTCTCCTGCGCCTGCCCATCCAGACACATTTGGGAGTTTTCCCTCGGCTGCGGCTGGCGAGAAGTTACGACAAGCAAGTCCCGTTGCACCTATATACGAACTTGACGTGTCACGCTCTAATAACCCTCTCTAGGCTGATCGATAGCTTATTATGGCATCAATATACCCATCTTATTCGTGAAGCCATCTAGCGCAGGTCTTTTGGACTCGATTTGGACATAATATTTTAGTCAGTATGTGGAGAATTTCCTGTTCATAGCAGTTTTGTTGCAACCCAACAAGGACCGATCTAATCGGTCCCTGTTGGTTGGTCAGAACAGCTGCGCTTGGATTATCTCGTCACTCGCTCAAATTCATAGCCACCACGTATGTCTTCTATTATGAGCTTGTGGCGTATGAGCACGGGCTCACGCATTCTCGCAAGTCAATCACCTTGGTGTTTGCCGAATATCAGGCAGATCAGGCCGATAAGCTCGACTATTGCGCGCCTCGATAGCGCCTCTCCGGCAGAGAAACAAGACAAAATCATCCAAATCTTGTCTGAAAAATTCGAACCTTCTGATCTTCAGGTGCAAGACATTAGCGGTATGTACAAACTTGTCACCTTATAATTGCCAGGTGGATGTGGCTCTTTTTTTGCTATTATGCTGAAATCCAAGGCATTCGATGGGAAGTCAACTATCCAAGCTCACAGAATGGTTAACAAGGAAATCAAAGACGTCATACAAGACATACATGGTCTCCAGGTATGTGTGCGCGTTTATATGGACTTGTGTTTATTAAATTTTCTAACATGTTGCGATGTAGCTTAAGACGGTCGCTGGTTCGAGTTAAGGCCCAAGTTAAGGGCATGTAGCTTTCATGTTATAAACCCTGTGCCAAGTACAGACGTGACACTAGTGCCTATTCCGACTTGTGCGTACATTCATGGAGCGTGAGATATGGTGCCTCTTCGCGTAATAGTTCGATAGATCCGTTTACTGCTGAGGAAAGGCATTACTAGCGCTCTGTAAATACCATCAAAGCAGGTTTACCTTGTTTGAATTTGCTCCCTAAAAATGAATCCTATTAATCATGCACTTATAGAAGCCAGCGCAAGTATCAATGAAGTATTCTACAGCTAGGATTTTGATAAGGGGACTAACATATGTTATAACTAACCGTTTAATACAAGTCATATATTCCAACGTGACTAGTACAACCTGTGCCGTAATCAGGGAGTGGGGCATTGAAAAGCCCGTGTTGTTCCAGTATGAGAATTTGATCATTCAATGTGCTAAGGGACTATTTCCTGCTGAAAATGTTTGCGACTTGGTTTCAAGTGACGCTATGTGACCGAAGTCATTTGCAGACTTTCGATGCATGCCTACCATTTGTTTGTGGAGAAGAAACAGAATCAATAGGCGTTGGTAATTTCGCCAATGCATTTGCGTATCACACGACAGGAACCAAAGCACCTATTTTCGACGAAGTTCCACCATCGCTACGATCTAGCAAACGCGATCTAGAAAACTTAGCGACACCTCCAGACTATAGAGTAGGGGGTAATAACGAACCCTCCCACCCCATATAAGATAACGTCGCGGCGAGTATTAACGCGTTTGCTTTGTATAAAAGAATGACTGAGACGAACGGACTTTTCTGTTAATGCAGATCGAAAGTCTTAATCTAAGTATCTGCATTCGTTCTTTCCCGGGAAAAAAGAAACTAGTAAAGGCGACTTATGTTCAAAAGAGCGGTAAAGGTTATAAAAACGTAGTCAGAACAAAAGTAATCGCCCAAAAAATGAAGCTTTCTCTTTTTGCTTCGTTCCGTGAGCAGTCACAATGCACATGGGTGACCTCCAAATGCATGCGCACTTGTATATATAGTGTCTTGAAAAGCCCATACAGTTGGATACTTGCGATGAATTCAGCGCATTTAGGCATTAATCTGATGAAGAACTCTGGACTCGGACATCGACATAGCTAGAGTAGGATCTCTGCGATCGGTTACTCGGTAGCAAAACTATTTTCCCAAGTTCTGCTTGAAAAACGCTAATACATATATATATGATGATGCAATTCAAGACCGATCATACATCCACGCGATAGTCATACTCATCAGAAAAAAGCAGGTTTTCGTGGGTTGCAGATATGAGTATTAGCAGCTAAATCATGACACGTAACAAACAATTAGTTCATTCTCATGCTCATGATGAAGCTCGATATAGTGGATACGAAAGTACGCACTTCAATGCAAAAACGAGAATCTTGCCATGATTGAACTTACGGAAATACTTTGCTTGAAACTGCAAATAATTTGTCCAGGACCGAGTTACAGACCATGGTCACTCGGTAAGCAATGTGACAAAATAGTCTTACCTACTAATTTTATGAATAGCAGAACAGTTTATCGCACTTGCACTTATCGAATGAGGCCTACGCACTCTGCATTCGCAATAAATGACAACAAGTTTCATCCATTTTCTTCAAAATCATAGTTAGACACAAAGTTCAGTGATTACCCATTTGTCTTATTTTCTTTTTTTTTTCTAAATCGAGTGAGGTCGAAGAAGCACTGCTTCCAAGTGGCCGAAAAAGAAAACGGCAGAAATCATCGTATAGTACAAAAAAGCCAAGAGACACAAAACCAAAGTCAAAGAAGCCAAGAAGCAATGTTGGACGAGCGACTAAGTCTGCGTCGTCATTTTCGGGGCAAAAAAAGAAATGAAAATACGTAAAGCTCAACGGGCTGACCGAGTCGCGACTTAGTTGAGTTACGCAGTAACAGCATTGGGCTGAGTAGCCGCAACAGCGGCAAAGTCACGCGATGGGGCCTGGGCATTGGCTTGCGAGTTGTTGTTGCCAGATTCAGTTAAGGGTTCGGTCTGCTCCTCCGGAGCAGTTGGGGACGAGGAAGAAGTAGGTGATTTTGCTGCTGCAGACTTGGCCGCTGTTTCGCTGTTTGAAGGCGACGTCTTAGCTGGCTTTGGTGGGGCAGGGGCACTCAAAATAGTCGAAAAGTTTGCCTTGCCAGACTGTTGTTGGAGCGCTGGAGGTTCCGTAGTCGTTCCGCCTGGCAAGGCCGGAAATTCGTCACTGTTTGGTACACGCTGCACTGTCTTACGATTTGCGTGAGAAGATGTCGTCTGGCCGCGACGTGAGCCTTTTCCACGTCCGTTGTTGGCATTGCTGGAGCGACGGGCATTACCACTGCCTTTTTTGCCATTTGCCTGGACCGACGAGCTGCCGTTAGAACCAGCTTCAACATCTGAGCCACGGCGGTCTGATGCTTGATTCGTGCGTCTCGTCGGGTTTTTGTTCAACTTCGCCTCTTGATCATTAGGCAAGTGACGAGCATCCGTGCCGTCAGGCAGGACGTGCGGGAACCGGCATTCATTTGCATATCGACAGGCAGAGCGAGCGAAGAATGCGCAAGAAGGACGACCGCCATTCATACGATTCCGTTGATTCATATCCGAGCGCGAAGGTTTGGCAGTCTTCTTGTTCGCTGGCCGAGCCTGATTAGAAGGAAGCGCCGAGCCGGGAGCTGCGGACCCCGAAGTTTGGGGAGCAGTACTTTGGGCAATGTTAGAGCTCGTGGTATTGGTCGAAGACTGAGAATCTTCAGTCACCGATGCATTGTGTTGCTGAGAGTCAGTTGCCGAATTCGTGATGTTCGAGTCTGAGTTGTTGGGCAATGCATTCACAGGAGGGGCATACATAGGGACCGCTGCGTTAGGTCCGAAAGGCATCTGAAACACAGGAGGATTCATGTCCATGTATGGCGGAGGCACCCCATATGGATTTGGAGGGGGTTGAAGAGGCATGCCATTCGGACCTGGATAGAACATAGGCTGAGAGCCAGGTGGTGGCGGAAGAAAAGAGCCGTCTGCTGGGTTCAATGCTATGCCGATTGGATGCTGGAACATGCATCGGTCACCATACCGGCAGTTGGGGAAAAACTTGCAGGGGATCAAACGAGCGATTTCCGGCGGTGGCAGGTTGGCTGGCGGCGCATTGGCATTTTCACCTGATGTCGGCGAATGCGCAGAACCCGTACGAGAGGATGACTGGCTATTAGCCATGCGAGTGTCGGCGTGCAAAGAAGCCTCGCGAACAATCGCAAATGCCTCGGCATTTTGTTCGTTCGGCGTCGCAACAGCTTGTGCAACACGAGGGTCAGCATTCCGGGCAAGAAGCTCGCGAACTATCTCGACGTTTCCCTTCTGGAGAACCTGCGTGAGCAAAGTGCGGTTAGAGGCATCGGTAGCGTGAACGAGGGAAGGCTCTCCGTCGAGAATGGTTCGGACCGCGTGTGTATCGCCGCGCTCACACGCCTGGAAGATGTCGAGAGTCATAACAAGGAAGTAGAGACAATAAACAAAAAGTTTCCTAAAAGATCCTCAGAGTATCTCCCCGAAATTTCTGTGCTACTACGATTGTGACTCTGTCAACGTCACCGACTTGTGCACAAAAGCAGGCAGGGGTCCAAGACAAGGTTACTTGGATGTAAAAGGCTAGTTGTATTCCTAGGGGGCTGAAATTTTTTTCTTTTGGGCTACTCGTACAACTTAGGCACGTGACAGACTATGTCACTGTCTCCAAGTGGGTGGGTGTTGGAAGATGGAGTCTGCGTAGCGGTTGTTCGCTTGGCAAAACACACCGTGTTGGTTAGGGCTTGTATTGAACGTGTGCACACTTGTCGTGCTTCTTGGGGCATGAGAAGCAGTCTGGTTGGCAAGCAGAACATGTTACATAGACCACTGATTACGCATTGCAGCGGACATCCCGTGGAAAGAAGATTTTGTCACCATTGGTGTGGAAACACACTTTCTTTACCAACTGGATCGAGTACGTCGCTGGTGGCCGCATTGGAAAAAAAAAATGTCCCAATGGGTCAAGTTCCTATATTAAGAGTGCGGATGGGACTGGGTGAGTATGGAAGATGCACGCTGGTTACATGGAGAAGTAAATAGAGCCTCTGCTAGAGTCGCACGAAGCAAGGCCGAACCATGCACCCCGTCTTCACGAAGCGCCTCGATCATAAGTAGAGTACACGTCTAAGCCTGTATTTGTTGGCAGCGTGAGTTCGAAACACGAAAGGCGAATCTCGACGCGACACTGGCTCAAAGCCATTAAGACGACAAAAGACATGTTGTACTGACGTGCACACCCACGTGACTGTGTGTCTTACCACCATGGACGTGCTGGCGACGTATCTTGATCACACATTTTCGAGTGATCGAGACGAGCGCGCCTCGGCAGAACAGTACTTGGAGCAGGGGACATGGCCGCAGAATGATGTGGATGGTTCTTTTGGGACGATGCTGGCGCAGATCCTGTGTGTGCCTACCGCCACCATCTCGGTCTCTACGCGCCAAGCAGCTGCGATTGCACTCAAAAAGTACGTGAGAAAGCGTTGGTCACTCTATTTCGACACATTCCTGTCTAGTCATGCAGACGAGAATGGAGCACAACGTGCAGCGGATGCCGCACCCCTAGAGGCGAAACAGCGGATCCGAGCAATGCTTCTTGTCTCCCTCTATGACGCTGAAAGAAAAGTGCGATGTCAGGCCTCTGATCTCCTTTCAATTATATGCAGCTGCGACTTTCCAGATCATTTTCCTGAACTTTTGCCAACGTTGCATGCGTATCTTCGCTCGTATGCGCTTGACGACCCGCGCGCCCCAGACAAAGTACATGGCGCCATGAAGTTCCTCACTGATCTCGTACATGTGGAGCTCGATGAGAACCAGCTTCTGATGGTTGCTCAAGAGCTTGTGCCAGTGCTGCAGGACCTTCTCACTGGCGTTGATGGGCGTATTACGCCACATACCAAGGCGCGATGTATTAACGTATTCCACCAATGTCTCACGTCGATGTACATGGCGAAAGACACGTATACCGAAGCTGTTGAGAAAATAACGGCACACTACCTACCGACATGGCTGCAAGGCATGCAAGTGCTTCTGGAGGCCTTCATATACAATGCTAGTGCTGAAGCGGCGTCGGAACGATTCATGTGGGAAGAGGTGGGTCTCAAGCACCAGATCGTCAGCTTCCTCGGCACAGCGTCACACTTTACTTCGATTTTTCAAGCATATGCGCCAGCACTCGTGCAGTTGGTTGTGTCGAACTTACGAGCATACGTTCCTTTGTTTATTGCATCAGAACTACAACGCAGTGTCTTTCCGCCATTGATGCTAGATGGCGATTCGGACGTAGTGTGCACAGTGCCTGCTTTGGCCGAAAGCTGCCTCCTCTTCTTGATGCGGCAGCTTCGTTCCAAGACGATGCGACAAATCTGTGTGCGCGACGGCATTGGTGGCGATGGGATCGCCACCGACATGTTGAATGAAATTCTCTTGCTGATGCGAACATATGCACAAGCTACACGCGAGGATATCGAGACGTGGGATTCAGACGTTGATGTGTATGTGGAGCAGGATGATGCCGACAATGTCCAAGCGGGACTTCGGCCAACTACGGCTGATCTGATGGAGTCAATGCTCGATACTTTTCCGCTGCCAGTACTCCGACTTTGTCGCGCGTGGGTCGATGAACCGTTATTGAACGAGAATGACTCTGTGCGTGTAGACGAGATGGACCTTGAGACAGCATGGGTTCCGCTAGAAGCCAAGCTTTGGCTAATGGGATCGACGCATGAGGCCGTTAGTGAGATTCTTCTAGATCGGGAAGAGCCAGACTTGCTTTCGATTCCTAACATGCTCGAACGACTCGTCCTGCCAAATGTGTCGATGCACGCGCCAGCGTACCTGTGTGGACGATGTTTTATTGTTTCGTCGCAGTATGTGGAGGCACTGCCTGAGGACGTAGCACGCAAGATCTTTCTAGCTGCGATGGAGACGATCCATGCGCCTGACGAGCTTGTGAGCCTGCAGGTGAAACTGTCGGCAGTGAGAGCGATTTGCAATATTCAACGGGAGAAGCCAGAGGTGACAAAGCATGATGGAGGCACTGTGCTGAAGCAGTTTGGCGGCTTGCTTCCAAATGCCACACATTCGACGCTCGTGTTGATCCTTGAAACCATCGAGGCATTCATTCCCCAACGTACAACGACGAGCGACCTAGATCTAGCAACGCTCATATACACGGTGCATGCCGTGCTGAAAGTGTGGTACTCGCACACGATGGACCCCAGTGTAGAGCTGTCTGTGTCGTATGTGCTGCAGACGCTTGTACAGTGTCCTATTGCAGGATGCCGTGAACATACAGTCAGGGTCTGCATGGAAGCTCTCGCACCATGCTTGGCAGTGGAGCAAGAAGAGGTGAGTCTTGCACCTAGTGCAGCAGCGATGATCCGCAGCGTGCTCCAAGTAGCTGATGCCGCGTCACTTTCGCCAGTGGTTCCGACGCTGTTCCCGCGCGTTGCCGCTTATATGCTAGTGGCAGATGACGTGGAGGCGATGCAGAATTTGATCCAGAGTCTCGTGATGATCCTAGACAAGTGCCCGGATACCGTGTTGGCATGCAGCGATGAACGCGGTGTGGCAGCCATTCAAGTCATGCTGCATATCATCGAGCGGGTTCTGTGTATGGACGAGCAGATGTGTGGTAATGCACTGGGCAAATTCCTTGTAACAATCTTTGTACAAGCAGGGCAACAGCTTGCTCCTGTTATGGCGGCCTTGCTGCATGCGCTTGTCGCGAAACTCGCGCATGCGACGACGTCGGAATGTGCATGGACACTATTGTATGCACTGGCATTCCTGATGGCGCATCACGCTGATGCAGTCGTGAAGCAACTTGACTCGACGTACATGGACCGCGGCGAGTCGGCACTTGTGCTATTTGTGAGGCGGTGGCTTGCAGATGTGGGATATGTGACGACGCCGGACGTGATGCGTGTACACATCCAGGGCCTTGTTCAGTTATTTATGCATTGGACGCCGAGCCTAGAAGCCTTATATGTGGACGGGGATGTACTTCCTGCACCAGATGATCGGATTATGACACGATCGCGTGTCAAATCTCGTAAGTATGCTTAGAGACAACGTGAAGTAATGGGGCAACGAAACCAGGAAGTGATTCGTCGTTTTCTTCTCTTCCTTATTCTCTCTGTCTCTTTTTTTATCCCTCTTTCTTCCTCTTCTCGAGATGCTAACTTGCTTGCAGGCAAACAGTACGCACAGATTCCAGCTTCAACTAAGGTATTGAAAATCCTACTTGATGAGTACAGACAGGGCCAGATGAAGATGGAGGCGAATCACACAAGACACGTGAGGGCGAATGCGCCGTTGGAAGAGCGCATCGAGCAGGACTGGGTCGACGAGGAAGAGGATGAAGATGGCTTTGATTTGGGCGTGGATCTTGGCGTGGACCTGGGCGTCGACGTGGATTGGGAGCAGTTCGGCGAAGACGGCGAGGGCATTGACGAGAACGACTGGACGATGGATGCGGCCGACGTGGCTCGTTCGTTCGCAGCTGCGGGGCTCGGGGACGTAGAGGTGACGAGCTCGTTGCGGACGAAGCCCGAGGTCGAAAGGGCGATCCTGACCTATTCGCTCAAACGATTCTTACAAACGCAGCTGCAAGAGCGCGCAGCGCCTATGTGCACAGGAGCGATGCACTTGAACGAGGCAGAAAAATCATGTCTACAGTCGCTATACGTAGCGGAAGATCTCCACTAGATGATCAGGTCCACCAAACGCCAGGACAGGATGGTGTGGATGGAAAGCGACGATGCTCGTGCTGGGCGAGTAGCGCGATGGCGGAGTGAATCGATCGCGCAGAGACCGAGCAGGACCACTCGAGAGTAGCGAGGGAGCCTGCAAAGGACGCTGATACGGGCGTCCCAAGGGCGAGAGGTCAGCGAGGCTGTACATCTGGGTAGTGTGGATATGCGACGAGCCGCCAGGATGTGGCGAGCTCGTGGCAGCGAGCACGGGAATGCGGTCGTGCACGGCCATGTCAGAAAGCGTAGACGCGTGGTCCCAAGCAGCTGAGCACTGGAGCACAGATGATCTCGCTCGGATGTCCCACACGCGGACCTGGCCATCAACACTGGCTGACACAAGCTCGCGAGCGCCATGCCTTTGCAGATGCACAGTCTGCACCCACGCATTGTGTTCTTCCCACAGCTGCACAAGGCTGGATGTGGGTGGATTGCGCTGGTCGTATACGCCGATGGAGCCGTCGCCAAAGCCGGCCATGAACAGATGGCCTATGTCGGTGTCGCTCGTCAGCGACGTGGCACACGAGTTTACGTGTGTCGGCACATCCGATATACAAAGCTCGCGATGAGCGTCCCATAGTCGCACAAGACGACTGTCACCGCCTGCCAGCAGACGGCCGCTGACCTGCTGCCATGTGACTCTCACACCACTGGGGTAGCGACTGCGAAGAAGATCCGGCAGCACACGGAATGCACTCACAAGCTCGGGCCCGTGTTTGGAGCCGCAGCCACGCGCATATTGCCGGTAGACGTGGACGTGCCCATCCGCAGCACCGGTCAGGAGCAACGCATCCACTTCTTCGTTGATGAACGCGAGCGACGTGACAGGCCCGTGTGGCCGGTGGCCATTGCAGAACGACGAAAGGAGGCGCTGTTCCTGCCAGTCCCACACACATAGTGTGTCCTGGTCCGTCACACTCACGACATGTGGATCGTACTCGTGGAAGCACAGCATCTGCACAGCCGATGGCATCGTGAGCATGCCCACGCGTTCGCTCCATCGCACCGAGCCCGCATCGTCGACCTGCTCCATCGCCTCGGCCATGTGCTGCTCACACCGTTGCCGGCGCCACATCTGCCGGTTGTACTGCGAGCTGCCTGGCTCATCGGCCTCGGCAGACTTCATCTGCGGCTCTGTGTAGTACTCGCTGCACCACTCGAACAGGCGACTCTTGAGCGGCAGCTGCTCCTGCACACGTCCAAGCCAGGTGGTGGGCGGCGTGTCGTCGCGACCACGCACACTGAGACGGTGTAAATCAGCGGCAATGCACTCGGCTAACGCATCTTCAATGTGGACTTCGCGTCGCGAACGTGCTGTCGGCATGCCCGCACTAAATGAATCCTGGCTTGTCATGCACACAGGCTGCTGACTGCCACCGCCGTAGGGCGCCTTGTACGTCGCGATGGGTGTACCATCAGCCGAGGCCGCTGCCGCTCGCGTAGGTGCCGCGACACTCGTCAAGACAGGCGCCACTTTGGCCGGCGCATGCGAGGGAGCGGGTGTCCCCGCAATGGATGAGATCGCCCGGATCGTGCGTGCAATCGTCGAGCCGCGCCCAGCAGGTTCGTCGGCACTTGGGTCGACAAAGCCACGGTCCGATGGATAGCCCGGCAGTCCTACCGTGGCGGCTGCAGGTGGAGCTGCGGCATAGCCTGCTCCTGATCCTACACCCGCTCCTACCCCAACACCACGCGAGGCGGCATTTGGACGCGCTCGACTGTCAGTGGCACTGGCATTGGCACTGGCACTGGCCCGGGTATTCATACCACTGGGGAGCGAGGAGACAGACCCACGAGACTTTGTCGCAGTAGCGCCCAAGGCCCCCGCGGCACCTGCGAGCGAGCTAGTATGGTTCGCAGCAGCAGACAGGGGCTCTGCGGCCGTCGGCATGATGTGGGGCTGAGATAGTTGCTCAAGACTCTTTTGACGCATGGTCGAATTGTCCGCATATAACGCGCCATGCTCCACGAGAGCCGCCATGATCTGGTCAACGACAGTGCTGGCCAGATTAGCCACTTCCGGATGCGCATCGACACTCAGGTCCAGCAGAGCCACAAACAAAGTGACAAATGCAGGCACATTCGCGATATCACTCGTCTCAACGGACTCACCATGCTGGATGATGCCCCTCACAATGCCGGTAAGAAGCCGCTCTTCCTGTGTGAGGCGCTCCTCGATATCTGCATTCATATCAGCCGGCGCAGCAGCCGCGTGCTGCGTCGGTGTTTCTTCACCGTACACAGCCGTATCGCGCATATAGTATAGGTACGCTGCAAGCACAAAGAACCCATGGTAGTGGTGCACGAGCGCACTCAGAGCAATGACCAGCTCCTTGCGCACCAACGGACTGCAGTCGCTTCCTGAGGCAAGGATGGCCATCGCGATGCCAACTTCCATGTTCCGCTGCCGCGCGGGCGTAAGACCTGTCAGTGCCCCCGTACATATGCACGGCGGTCGGCCGGCGCCACGCGCCCGCTCACGCCGCCTATCGCTCGACGTCGCCCCATCCGATGCATCACACAAGGCACCGCCACTTGTGCCGAGCAGCACACCCAGCGCATACAGAATGGCCGCACGAACTTCAGGAGACGCATCGCTCAGCAGGCAGCATAGCTTACCATGCGCATCTTTGGCAATCGCACGTGCCTTTCCCACGTCATTGTTGTCCCAGAGCTGAGCCAGGCACAGTGCAGACCACTGGCGGAGTAAATAATCGTCATCCTCCAAATGCTCAAGGCAGGCGTCCATCACGTCAGTTTCGAGACATGCATCCTGACCCAGTGAAAAGTCCTGGCAAAAGACAGCGAGAATAAACGCGCACATTGCCCGGTGCTCACTTACATTCGGAATCGGCAGCGTCTGCCCTGCGGTTGCTCCACCCACATTGGGTACAGAGCCAGCGGCCGCACCACCGTGCGCATGTGCCATGGGATGGGCATCGGTCGCCACCGCGGGTGCGGCAGTGCTGGGGACGGCAGTCGTTGGTACCGCTGCTACACCGTGGCCTGGCATCTGCCCTGGCTGGAACGGGCTTAAAACCGCTGCAAAGTACAGGTAGCCATTATCACGGAGCAGGTCGACTTGACAGCTATGATCGACAGCCAGGATCCTTGCCCAGATATAGATCAGCACTGGCTTGAGATCAGCAGCTGGACTCTGCAGAAGCTTGAGCACATACGGGAAAATCCCAATACTCAGGGCCAGGTTGACAGCCCAGGGCCCCAGGTCCAAGAACTGGCTCAGAAGAATCAGGGCTCGCAAGCGATGCACCTGCGACAGAAGAACCTGGAGAACGATGGGTAGTTGCGATGGAGGATCGTGTTCACGGCTCAGGGTCGCCTTCGCGTCAGGATCGTCGGCGACCGAATCGGTGTCCGAGTCTGAGTCCTCAACCGTGCCGGAAGCTACACCCGTCATGGAGCCAGGGCCAGCGCTCTGACGTCGATGCATCGATACCACTCCCAGCCCAGAGGTCGACGACGCCAAGTCCGGGGCCGCGGACGACGGAGCCACTGTGGTCGTTCCCGTGGCCGAGGCCGCTGCTGAGGCTACGGCTTTGGCTGCTAGTGACGACGTCGCCGACAACGATGTCGACAACGATGTTGACACGTCTGACATGGAGCTGCCATTCACCCGCACGACCGGATGCCGCTGCACTCGTCGACGCGGCGGATGCCGGCTCACATCGCCCTGCGAAAGCCACACTTCAAATGCTTTCAACTGCTCGCTGAAGAACGTCGAGTGCCGGTATTCGAACGAGGCGAGATGCGGCGGCATAGGGATGCCGAGATTCTCGGCATCCGCGCGTGCTTGCTCCTTGGCCAGCAGAGTCGGCAACTGCGAAAGACACTGGTCAACAGCAAGGTCCCAGCTATCCCATAGCGGGTGATTGTGCGTCGGAGGCAGTCGCGGATGACTCACAGGCGTGCAGTGGTAGAACCGCATGATTCGTTCTGCCAGCAAGTAGTTGCGCAGGAGCGCAGCGACCATGAGATCGTCGCGGAAGAAGCGACGAAAGAGCGCTCGTGGAAGCACAGTCCAAGCGATGGTGTCAGTGACCGCAGTGAGTGTCCAGTTTAGCTCGCCCAACGGCGTGCGCCGGTCCTGGAGCCGGCCTGGGATATTCATCACCATGTCGACATTCAGTGGACTCGGCAGCGGATTCTGCAGCACGAACCAGCGAAGAGAGATCTCAATCGGCGACGTTAGGCAACAAGTAAATAGGTCCGCAGGGAGATCCGGATTCATCGGCAGCACTTCGTCTGCGCCGCATGCCGCGAGATGGATCGAATCACGCAGTGGGAACTGCGGCTCTCCTGTCGCATCAATCGTGATACCATCTGGACTAGGCATCGGCGGCGGCTCACGTCCTTCGGCCAATGCCGCCTTGATTTCATCTTCTGCACGAGCTTCTGCAAGACGCCGGAAGTTCGCGACAATGTGGCCCGCGGCGCTTGTATCCCACACATAGATGCACGGCTGCCCGAGCCATGTCTGCAAGTCGTACAGCGTCAGAGGAATATACTGCGTGTACGCCTTGTTAAACACCCAGATCTCGCCGCCTGGCGTCGGCTTCGGCACCCCGTAGCCATTATAGTAAAACAGCACTCGCTCGTCCTTCGCAGTACGCCGCAAATTCGTACAAAAGCGCTTCGTCTCTTCAACAATCGGATCCAAATACTGCTTGTAGCGCGTCTTCATACTCAGCGTCTCGAACTGGACCTGCAAGTTGCGTCCTATCGCCGGTAGCGCTTTCGACGCGTCCAGAGACTCGGGATCCATCCAGCAGATGAGCTTTGAGCATGGGTTTGTCTTGCTTACATCCGGCGGATCCACACCAATGTTTAGGCACATCACCAACGCCGCCGTCACCGTCCGCAACCGCTCACGCATGCGCCAGTCCGGCATATCTGATGCTCGTCGTGCACGCGGAATCCCATTCGTATTGTGTCGCTTATTATTCCAATGCGTCATGTACGGAGACTCAAGCAACACCCAATCCTCAGCTTCAGCCTGAAGCAAAGCTCCATGGCGCGGGCCTTCGCCAAGCATGTCAGCCGTGTCCATAGTCACACTTGACACATTGGCGTTCGCGTTGGCATTCACGTTGGCATCCAACGCCTCTGACGCCGCTGCCTCTTGCTCCCTCTCTAACCTTTTCACGTTTTCCATGGTCAACGGTCCCGGCGCATGCTCCGGGTCCGTCATGCGTTCTGCCCACCCAGCGGCTCCCGTCGTTGAATGGCCCCAGCCAAGCTATTCACGAAGAACGTCACAAAGTATTCCCTGAGGATACGCGCACCACGACCAACATGCGCCGCCGGCGTGTTTGACGACGGGCGCCCCGTGCGCTCGGCCGACCACCACACCATCTTCCTGCCCTTCATCCTCCACACGATCTCAGAACCAAGCCACCGCCATCAGCCTTTTGCGCCACTCCCGACCTCTTTGGGCTGCGACGCGTTGCCTCCACTGACGGTTCCATGTTTCCATTTCGATGACGCGGCCCCCCACACGTAGCTTGTCACCTCCGCCCTTTGGTAAAGTTGCAGCTGGAATTCTTTGATACGCTGAAACCAATCTACGCCACCACCTGGTTGAGTTCTCCACATATTCCATAGTCGACATTCCCCTACTACTTGTTCTCACGCCAAGAACGCCTCTTCACCACTGCCACCATTGTTCATTCTCTTGTGCTTGTGGATGCGTCGTCACCCAAGAGGAACATTGGCAAGTCTCACTCGTCCGTTCAAAATGGTCCAAGACACGTCGCGCCGGCGGCTTGATGCTGTGACCCGGCACTTCCACGCTAGCTTGCAATATCCGGCGAAATCTCTCTCAGCCGCTAATGAACTTGGCACGTTCCGCCTTGGTCCACACGTCGCCATTCCCGTGCATGCCGCGGATGCACCTGAACGCATTCCCCCGGAAAGACTCCTCCTTGATTTAGAGGACCCAATCGTGCTCGAACACTTAGAATTTCTTGGAAAAAAATGGCAGCTGCGCCAGGATGTGTTTCTATCCTCGCCACCTGGCCCCTACACACGCCGATTGTGTCAGACCTTCGCTGCACTGATCCAAGTGCCTGTCGAATATGTGTCGCTGCACCGCGATATAGGTGAGGCCGAGCTGCTCCAGCAGCGCTCTCTCGAAGCGGGCGGCAATCTGCGCTACGATGATGGCCCTGTCGTTCGAGCTATGAAACATGGTCGCATCCTGATTCTCGACGGCATTGAGCGTGCAGAGCGTGGAGTCATGCCGATTCTCAACAATATTCTCGAGAATCGTGAGCAGAATCTGGCGGATGGCACGCAGCTGGTACCGTCTGAACGACTCACTGCTGCTAATCATCAGCTTCAACAGGATAGTGGTAACGCGCATGCTCGCTTTATTCCCGTGCATCCAGACTTTCGTGTGTTCTGTTTGGGTCTGCCTGTGCCTCCGTATCGTGGACATCCCCTTGATCCCCCATTCCGCTCGCGGTTTCAAGCACGTTGGGTCGAGGGAGCCGTTTTCGCACCACCACCTATCTCTGATTCTACAAAACAGGGCTCCTCCCTACTCGAGCGCTGGAATGAATGGCTTACTCTCCTTCACATGAATGCGGACGCTAGTCTTCAAGAGGGCATTTTACCATCAACAGAGCTGCTTCCTCACGTTCCGACCACGGCGATGCCTCTGCTGCGAGATATGGCCTGTTTGTACCCACCATCCAAGAATATGCCCAAGCCCGCTGGACCAGCAGACGCTGATACACCTGTCGCAGAATCAACCCTAGCCTTGCTCAGCACGGCGTATCCTGCGCTTTTGTCGTTTGACAAAAAGAAACGCTCTTCTCTTCACGAAATGCTCACGCGCGTTGCACTACACAAAGGCGTCGGTACCTCACACATGTTCTCGTCAGGACTGGGGTTATCTGGCTACACAATCCATCATATTGAACGCACATCTCCGAGCACGGCGCGCTTAACGTTCCGCCATGAGAGTGCTGCATCTGTGACAACAGAGGTCCCATGTGGTCCCCTCCCCCTCGTGCCACTAACGGCGCTTGAGGAGATGCATGTTTCTCTAACGCCCCGAGTGCGCTCGCTCCTGACAGCGATGTTGCAGCTGCATAGCATCGGCCGTGATATTGCTCTGGTACCAAGCTCTCTCGATAATGAGTTACATACGCAAGCATCTTCGTCTAAATCGACCTGCATTCATTTGTTCGGTGCCTTATTGGGATACCCTGTGGAGACGATATGGCTCTGGAAAGACATTAGTGGAACAGAGCTATTGATGCGACGTGCAACTACACCTGATGGCGCAACTGTCTGGCATCCAGCGCCGCTGACGTCTGCAGCACTCCGTGGCTCGCTTGTTCATCTTGCAGGCGCTGACGTACTGGGCTCTACGCTCGAAAGCCTTTCGCGCCTGACGCAGGACCGAGAGATGGAGCTGTGGGAAGGCACGCGTCTCACAACAGAGGCGGACGTACCAGTGTCGAGCCAGTTAGTCAGTGGCCAAGTGTGCCACATGTCGCCAAGCCTGCGCATCATTGCGACGGCCCCGAAAGTGGGAAATTGGCTCACAGAAAGTGCAGCTACTATGTTTGCCACGCTCGCTGCGCCACCCATGTCGGATGCCGAAGAACGTGCGGTTGTAATGAAGCAAGCAGGTGCAGCCCCTAGTGCCAGTCTGGATGCACTCTTTGCATTCGTGCATGAATACCGCGCGCAGGCAACAGACACAAACGTGGGACTTCACAAGGCGCGCCGCTTTGGCACACGACAGCTTATTCGAATTGCTCGGCGACTTTCCAAGTGGCCTGATGAGGATCTGTACAACTTGATTTTCCGGAACCAGTTGTGTGACTTCCTACCGCGAACTGTGCGTGATGTCGTGCATCAAACGCTTTTGCAAGCGAAGATTGTTCCGCATGGCTTTGAAGGCGCATTCCAGTATAAGCCACCGCTGCGCCTAATGCCGCCAATTGTCGATGGTGACATGCTGCGATTCGTCGACGAAAATGGGACAGAGAAACTGGCTCTGCGCAGGTTCCACTGGCGGGAGCATGATCCCGAAGGCGCGTCGTTGATTCCCAACGCACACGGCTCCTTCTTCCACAACACGCAGCAGACAGGTCTGATGTACTCATTTGCGCAGGATCTTGAAATTCTTGGCGAGCACCTCCTGTTGATGGGAGCGCAGGGGACAGGCAAGAATAAAACGATCGACCAGGTACTTGAGCTTCTTGATCGGCCGCGCGAATACATTCAAATGAACCGCGATTCAACAGTCGGTGAGCTGCTGCAGCGTGCGTACTTAGAGGATGGCCAGCTCAAATACTCGGACTCACCACTCGTGCGTGCAATTAAGCTGGGCCGAGTGATTGTGGTTGACGAAGTCGACAAGTGTTCGGCGTCTGTGTCGGCCGTATTCAAGTCGCTTGCTGAGCGCGGTGAACTGACGCTTCCAGATGGTCGTCGGGTCGTGCCACAGGGTACCGTCGCTGATGCAGATGCTATCACTGTGCACCCTGACTTCCGTCTTGTTCTCCTGGCGAATCGACCTGGGTGGCCGTTCCTGGGTAATACGTTCACGGACGTTGTCGGAGAAGGCTTCAGCTCGTATGCTGTTTCCAATCCAGATGTCGAGTCCGAGGTGCAGCTGCTTGGCCGAATGGCTCCCAATGTTGATAAGGAGTTAATTCGCTCGCTTGTGTTGTCATTCCACGATTTGCGCGAGGCATTTGATCAGGATCAGATAAGCCACCCATACTCATTACGTGAGTTGATTCATATTGTCCGCCACTTGAGTCGCTATGACGATGAGACACTTGGCGATGTCATGCTGAATGCACTTGCCTTTGACTTGCACAAGCCCGAGTCGCTCAAAATCATCGCGCGTGTGTTTGCGAACCATGGGCTGAAACTCGGTGGTATCACACTTGAGCAGGTACAGAGGAAGCTCGAAGTGCAGGCGAAAAAGAAGCAGCTGCGCGTCGAGTACAAGCCTAAGGGTGATACGAGTCTCGACAAGCCTAAGAAGGGCAAGGACGACCCGAACAACGACCCGCATGTCGGCGGCAACACATGGCGTGGGGGCACGGGCGGCCGTGACACTGCAGGACTCGGCGGACGTGGCGGCTTTGAGCGGCTGTACAAGGGCCATAAAATTCACCAAATTCCCAAGGAGCTGAAAGAGGATGTGCCCGAGCACATTCAGGCTGAGGCGCGCGAAATGGCAAAGAAAGCACTCGCTGAGAAATTGGCTGAAGACCGCCTAGACCGTGACGAGGCTCGGTTCATGCAGTCGGTCAAGGCCAATGTCGAAGGTCAGGTCTTGCATCTGGCAAACGTGCTGAATGGACTTACGGCCAACGAGCACGAGCGCCGGTGGCTTGTTCGCCAGCAAGAAGGCCAGCTCGACGAGCGTCGCCTCGGTGAGGGCCTGGTCGGTGAGCGCGCCATCTTCAAACGTCGTAGTGAAGCCCCTCCTGAAATTGGCGCACCACAGATGAAGCCGAAGCGCATCCGCATTATCTTGGATGCTTCAGCGTCGATGTATCACATGCAATTTGACGGTCGTCTCACACGCGAGCTCGAGACATGCCTAATGGTGATGGAAGCCATGCAGCGTGTTGACCCTACGCGTTTTGAGTTCGACATCGTTGCCCACTCCGGTGATCAGGTGGTCATCCCACTAGTCAAGTTGGGATCGATGCCTAAAACTGATGGAGATCGCTTCCGGATTCTGCGTGATATTGTCGCCTACACACAGTACTGCATGACTGGCGACAACACGGTCGAGTGCATCACACAGTCAATCAAGGATGTTCGGTCGCAAGATGCTGATGATTACTTTGTTATTGCACTATCGGATGCGAATCTGGGCCGCTATGCCATCACGCCCCAGGTTCTCGGTTCCGCATTGAAACGAGATGAGAAAGTTAAGGCGGCGGTCATCTTTATTGACAAGGGCGGCGCCGAAGCAGGCCATATCGCCAAGGCCTTGCCAGGCCGCGCTTTTGTCGCAGAAGACACGAAAGATATTCCACGTGTTTTATCCGATATTCTTACTTCGTTGATGCGCTAGACGTAGTACTAGTTACATGCTGACGTTGATGCACTGTGAACATGGATGTTTTATATATACACGCGTTATTGCGACAATGTCCAGAGCTTTGCGTCGCTTGCTCCGGCGACCGACGTAGCTTTATACATGCACTGCCATACGTACGGCCATTCAGTGGAGCGTGATGTCTTTCGCGGTAATTCTGTAATTTGGTAGTCATCACAAGAACTCCGCTGTCGGAAAGACCTTATATAGCGCTATGCGATCAACGCAAGTCCGAATAAACTGACATAGCTTGTCACAGGCACGCATTTCTTTATGATTTCGCTCAGAAGCCCCGGCATTTGCGCTTAGTAGCAAGGGTCAAAGTGATACGCTGTGTCTTCCTACGTGAATACTTTTGAGCGCGGCTGCGATTCCTAGGTTTAAATGATGTTGATTCGTATCGCTAATGCTTCCGCACTAATTAAATAGACTGAACCTAAAGAGTTGCTTTCCACACCGCTGCAATAATGCTTGAAATCTCGCATGTCGCAACAGATATGTTGAATACTACGAAGGAGCCGAAATGACGGGTCAATTTTATTCTTGTACGCAGTATAGTCCAGCAGCGTCGAGGTGGATAGAGAGCGACGCATCTGCGCATGCAATGAGCTGTCGAAAAGTTCACCCATTTGGTTGATAAACATCTTCTCGAAGCCTGGGCCCCAGTCAAGCTTTGATATATGATGTATGCATATCGGGACCTTTTTCATACGATCCCTAATCTTCGGGTGATAGGGGAATGTCAACATCACGTAGTATGCACATGCCGGAATTGTAGTGACCCGGATTCAATGATAGACTCACTGACAATGTATTCTGTGAATCATCTGTGTTCTTTTTCCTACATGCACATATGAATTTATTTTCAGCAAGTTGCAATATGTGTCCTAGCACCTGTCAGAGGAAAAGCATGGTCGTCTTGGATTGGCGACATAGCTTTCCTGCGCCTAGTGCATCTTTCACGTCGAGACTGGCTCAGTCAAAAAGGAGCGTGGGATTTTCAGTTTATCCTGGTTAACTTTTATTGTCGTATAATCGCAGGTGAACGGTAAGTGTCAATTTAGGTTGCTAATTCGTTGATGCATGGGCAAACTAAGAGTAGAGGCTGTCAGCAAGAACGTATTCCATGATCCTGACAGTGAACGACATCTCCACACATGTTCTGCATGAGATAAATGTGACCTATTTTACACATCTATTTCAGTAGCGACGCACGGCCCTCTTCCTCAAGTGCCTGGGCCACAGCATCAATGACCTTGGCGTGCATATTAGCTTGACACGCCACCACACCCTTATTGGCGGACAGCAAACGGCCAAGACCAAAGTTCAAGGGTCGTGCTGCAATGTCCGTGACTTTACCGCCGGCCTCTTCAACAAGCAGGGAACCCGAAGCATGGTCCCAGATTTTTTCTTGGTAGCTGCCATCTCCGACAGGCAGACGTAAGTAGACATCTCCATCACCCCTTGAGATACTTCCATACTTGGCCTGACTGTCCATACGCACGTGCCGATCGCCCATACCCAGCAACTCGGCAATGCGTGCATTTGTGCCAAGAGACGAATGTCCCGCGTCTACTGACTCACAGAACGTCGCTTGCCGGATATCGCCTTGCAAGTCTCGCATACAGACAGGCACTAGTGGTGCATGAACATCATCAATAGGCACAGAATATGCGCCATGCCCTCGCAAGGCAACGAACATTACACCAAGACCTTCCATGGACGATGTGCGTATTTCACCATCGGCAGGCTTCGGCTTGCTCTTGTCACAAGGCAGGTTCGGACATCCCAATACACCCAGCTCAACATTTCCATCGACAATAAGTGCAAGACATACAGCATATTGTCCACCGCGCAAAAAGCCTTTGGTCCCGTCGATGGGATCAAGTGTCCAGAAACGTGACTGGCGTCCACCCTGAAATGCGCCCTTGTCTATTGTTGCAAGAATATCATCATCAGATAAGGGGGTTTGAATTTCCCCTGATGCCTGCAGAGCTTCGTTCACTAGCGCACACACTTTGTCTCTGTTCGTCTTCCCGGCCTCTCCCTGAAGATCGGACGAGGTCTCTTCAGCGACGATGCCGTCGTGCGGGAACTTCTTATTTAAAATGTAGTTGATCGTTGCTTGTGCACTAAAGTCGCCGATAGTTACTGGAGACTTGTCTTTCTTTGTGACAGATTCGGCAGTCGTAAGTGTTTTAAACACTTTTGTCGTAATGGAGCATGCCGTACGCACGGCTGCCATTGACGTGTTCCGCTCATCAACGAGGTAAGATTCCATCGTACACTTGAATCGAGGCCAACAATGTTTTGGACTTAGCTGTTCAAGTCGCCAAGATGCTGTAGTGATTCGGAAAACTCTCGTCAGCATCTATCGCCTGGTCATGGACGTGCTAAACGAGTCGTCGTCTGTGATGACTAAACTGAAATTTGGTTCTGTGTCCGCATAATTTGTCGGCCATCAGCAATTTGAAAGCCTAGAGCCGTATAGGTGCGCATACGTGGCAGTGCAGATTGAGTTGAGGTATCTATATTATCCAGCAGCAAATTTGGCTACCTCCTTCGTGCGGGAATTTCACTAGTCAAGCCGAAACGTGTTCTTTCTGAACTGTACTCATCTCATTTTCACACTCCTGTTCTTTCACACAGCCTTCACCACTATACTTGCTCACACCGACAATTCGGGGCACTGCCATCTTTGCTCGCCACCAACTAACACGAATTCATGCTTCCTTTTTGGTGCACTACGTGTGAGCTAAGTAAATACAGACATAATATTGGTCGAATCAGCCGTGGGGAATTTTCTTCTTCGCCCAGCGAGTCCTCATGGAGTGGAGTATTTCAGTTAGGCGCGTTTAAACCCAGTGATTTGCAGATGGACCCTGCGCATTGACAATCGCGACAAACCGGCATTCTCCCCGACTCAAATGAGCCAATCGAAATGAACTATTGCGACGTGGGGTGCATCGATCACATGAAAGGACCAATCATGGTTTCATGGAACATCCTTCGGATGTTTTAAGAATGACATCTTTTCACCAATTCCCCGTGCTGACATAACATCAGGTGGTTCTATTGGTTCACAAGGGCACTCGATCTACGCGTGGACGCACAGATGGGGCTGTATCAATCGGGAACAACCTGCGAAGTCCCGCAGTTGCACCGCCGAACCTTGGCGCATGGGCAGGCTTGAAACACATAAATACCGTTGTTCTGTACCACCTACATCCTTACCAACAACGTATCATAATGTCGAACTTCATGAATCAGGCTCAAGACGGTACGTTACATGTTGTCCCGCTGAATGAGCTAGTCTAACAGTTTAGCTGTGTCGCAGGCTGGCAGCAAGGCCCAGGAACTCGCTGGTCAAGCCAAGGACCAGATCAGCAACTTTGGTCAAGGTGGCCAGGGTGGCCAGAGCATCTCGCAGCAGGCCGGAGAGTATGCTGGCCAGGCCAAGGATCAGGCAGGCAACTTTGGCAAGCAAGCCCAGGAGCAGGCCGGTAACCTGGGCAAGCAGGCCCAGGACCAGGTTAACAACCTGAGCAACCAGTTCGGCGGCAAGTAAATTCCTAGTATCCCCTCCTCAACCTATCGACTGTGTGTCGAGATATCTTGCTGTAGATACATTTTAGGCACATGGAACTAGTACATGTATTCGAGGGCTTGGTGTAAGATGTTGCTGATTTGTATTGCTAGCAGTCGCTAGCAGGCTGAGGTGGATTATTATGCCTTCAATGAGCCAGGAGCAGACGTGGAAGTCAGGGGCATGAGTGAAATTATAAAAAGAGCGAAGCCTGTTAAATGGGCACATACTTGAATATACTTCATAGGGCTCCCGTTACGATGCGTTGAAAACTTTGGGAGTCCCATGACATTACAAAGGATGTGTGCGGTTAGCGGTGCCCATACCGTGCCAGTGCGCAAGAATAAAAAGTCCGCATACCATCCAAACACGGATGTGTAAGTGAACTGCAAGGCTGCGGGGTTGAGTCATTAAGACGTGTCCGGTATTATACATACCACTACTCTGGAATGCCAGTCGCCCTGCGCGTTTTGTGAATCCACCTTGCTTCAGCGATTCCCACGCATGATGTATATGGGCGATGCCGAAGTACAGCGGCGGTGTCAACATGAGTGTAGCTTTTGAAACATGTGGATTCAAGTGTTGAATACTAGTCAGCATACATGAACGAAATACCAATTCCTCTGTGCACGGACCCTGCACGTAAGCATTCGCATCAGCCGCGTACATACAATGATATAGTTTCGTAGGCATTGAAGCCAGGTGTCCCTAGGTTCGAGCGATTTAGGCTCGCGTTGGGATGACAAGTGGTCGAGCAGCTTGGCAAAAAATGTCCCGATATACAGGCACGATGTTAACATGAGAGATTGTGCACATATCCAGCCGATGCGCCCGAGAAACACACCTATTGATGGGTTGAAGGGGAAGAACTGGGATGTCAGAAACGTCGGTTCTGGCATGGGGAGACCTAGCAGACGAAGAGCGTGCAATGTTCGAAATGGCTGCTGTTCGGGAAGTACGTCGCATCTCCTTAACAGGGTGGCTGTGGCAATAAGGTTTATAATTGTCGCTGTACACGCCGAAGCGAGTCGCTCGATGATGACGTGTGGATTGTCGCGATATCTGTGCTTTTCCAACGGGCGTTTACGGCACCACGCAAAGAGACGTGGCAAAGTATATAATGAACCCACATACACACATGTGTATGACGAACAAGCAAGAATCGACAAACTATGATACATGTCTTCTAGGATCGGTCGCTTGTTTGCTATTTGTACTCTGGCCAAAATTCAATACAAGAGAAAGACACCGTGTCGTGACTATATACGAGTGTTGGAATTCTTTCGCACACTGGCTGACAAAGAAGTAGCGACACAATGTAAGATAGATCGGGATAAATTCAGGCTGTTCGTTATTCATCGGGTCTGGGACTAATATTCGACGACGAACCACATCATGCAAATGAAGCGCGTTCTCCTGCTACTGGCGGTCTTTGCCATAAGCATACTCGGTGCATTGGCTGCTGGAGATTGGGACAAGAGTGATGTTGAAGTATGTTCGTGCAAAGACTGCGCGTAATAACAGCCAGATTTTTGAGCTTCAGAACGCTCTGGAAAAGTCGGAGGGCGAAGGTGTAAACTTTTATTCGTTCATGGGCCTGAGTCCGTCCGCTTCCTTGTCCGACATCCGAAAAGCTTACCGAGAAAGGAGCTTAGAGTGGCAGTATGTATGAGTTACATGCTAGCGTGTTTATGCGCCTGTTTACCGTTGTTGCTGTGTTTGCTAATACCGTTCTGCAGTCCTGACAAAAACCCCAATACGCCCGAAGTACATCGACGATTTGAGCAGTTGGGTCTGATTCATCGTATTTTGCGTGACGAGCGTCGTGATCGCTACAATCACTTCCTCTCGAATGGCTTTCCAAAATGGCGCGGAACTGGCTACTTTTACTCGCGCTTCCGCCCTGGATTGCTCATGGTTCTTTCACTGGTCCTCTCCTTGTCTGTGGGTGTGCAGTATTTGATCCAAATATCGTCCTGGCGTAAAAACCAAAAGCAGATTGAAAACTTGCGTCGCAGTGCGCTGGCGGTTGCCTGGGGTGCTGCGTTCCAGACTCCTGCATCGGCATCAAAGACCTTGAAGTCTAGGCCACATCCACAGCAGAAGAAGGTCCAAGTCCCGATCCATGGCTTCGGCGAAATGCCGCCTGCGCCGGCTCAATGTGACATCATTTCCGGTAAGGTCGACTGGGATGCTGAAGCAAACAAGGTCCGTGAAGCCATGAATGCGCCTATGCCCGCGACGGATGAAGCTCCGACAATTGTGGAAGTGATTGTCTTCGCTGATGGGAGCATGGTTGTAAATGATGCGAAGTCTGGCGAGCTCATTCCCGTTGAGCCGTTGCCCGAATCCGAATCTCCCACGCTCAAATCGACCTGGCCTTTCCAATTATTCCATTCCCTTGCCGGTGCATCGAAGAAAACGGCGCCTGAGGTGATGGATAAAAATGATGACAAGGACGAACATCGCCAGGATATTCCATCCGAGAGCGTCCTATCGCCAGAGCAAGAGACGACTGGGTTTACTTCAGCCAAAGAATCCAAGAAGTCTGCTGGCAAACGCCGCAAGCGTAATAACAAAGCACAACTAAACTAAGCTAGCAACTTGTTTTGTCTATGAACGCAAAAACTTAGCGTGCCAATGCACGTGCTCAGCAGCAAATGTGCTCACAAAGTAGTCTGTGTGTGTGTGTGTTAGCTTAAAGTTTATTCGCGATGGACGTACAGCTGTGATCGTATCCATCATGCAAACGCACTTGGATGCGTGCCGTGTCGATACCACTCTTCTTACCAGCCTCAACAAGTGATTCAGGCTGCAGTTGTTTTTGTTTGTAAAAGTTGTCGTTCAGCCCGCAGTCCACTAGCACATCGACTTGACGTGAGCTTTCCAGCTTGCTTAGCAGGACCGCCGCATCATACTGCTTTCCATCATCAATACCACCAGCCAGGTAGCCCTCAAACAGCTTCTTGCCTGTTTCGCAGTTTGTTGGATGACAAATTGGAGCAAATGCAGAGACCGAGCGGAAATGGGCTTGTTCGCGGAGGTACATGACCAGAGCACCATGTCCGCCCATGGAATGCCCGAAAATAGATGCTCGACTCACGTCGATTGGGATTTGTTCTGATGCAATCAATTGAGGGATTTCTTTCAGCACATGATCGTACATGTTGTAGTACTTATTCCATGGCTCTTTGGTCGCATTCACATAGAAGCCAGCGCCCGTGCCGAAGTCCCAGCTATCTTCCTCACCTGGAATGTTTGCACCTCGTGGACTTGTATCTGGGAACACAATGGCTAGCTGCTCCTTTGCTGCAGCCTCAAAAAAGTGGCCCTTTTGGGCCGCGTTGTCCTCCGTGCACGTCAAGCCAGACAGGAAATAGAGAACCGGCACCTTGTGTCCGGCATTGGCACTCTCAGGCAAAAATACATTCATTTTGGCCTCAAGTCCACCCAATACCTTTGAACGGAATGAGTATTTGGTCAGTACACCCTCAAACACCTTGTTTTGCGATTGGATCGTCAAGCTCATGTTAATCGTGGTCGTGGTGGTTCGGAGGCAACATGAAGCTGCGGCTCCGTCAAGAGCGGGATGCGCACCGTGCGAGCGGAAGAACCTGATGTGGAGAGTCATGAGCATCTGGTCGTGCATATTTCCTCGTCCCAGCGCCAATCCTCACACACCCACCCTTGTGACACAGCCCGGAACGCACGCGCCCTCATTCGTGCCCCGCTGTCGCGAGCAAAAGTCCCTTTCCACTAGAGTTTCGTGGCTCACCGTCCAATCCCTCCCTCATAACTTGATAACGCAAGTCGGCGCCAATTCTCGAGGAGTATGTCATCCTCATCTTCATCCTCGTGGGATAATTGGAAAGAAAAGGCGTACTCGACAGGTTCGTGCTAATGGCTATCAGCTCATGATGTGCAGCAAAGAAAGTCGAGACTAGTGCATGGCGCACTTTCGACCCTATTGGTCATTGGACCAATCGACAACTCGGTCGATTTGGACTAGAGGCATTCTATCCAACTGCTTTAGAGGGTGAAATTGACAAATGTGCGCGTATTGTGTCGACATTCTCACAGGGTGGTGCTGAGGTAAAAGAGGGCGACGCACCTAATACACCATACAAGGACGGGCAAGTTACGGACGAGTATGCGCATCGGAAAACCCAGAAAGTCCTGTACAACATACCTTCGAACGTGCTCCGCGGTGCGAAAGGCGTAGCCATCTTTACCGTATTTCGCTCAGGCCTCGTGTGGTCTGGTGCTGGTGGTTCAGGTATTGTACTCTCTCGTGATGAGAATGGCGACTGGGGCTGTCCTTCTGGTATCTTAGTTCATACTGTGGGTTGGGGTCTCGTCATTGGTGTGGACGTATACGACGTGGTACTTGTGCTTCGCACGCAGGAGGCTGTGGATGCTTTCAAGCGCCCTAAAGTCAGTGTGGGTGGCGAACTGTCTCTTGCGGCAGGACCAGTCGGGAACGGTGCTATTGTTGACTCCGGCATAGAAGCGTCACCGTGTCTTTCGTATGTGAAATCGAAAGGATTTTATGCGGGCGCACAGCTCGATGGCTCCATTTTCCTAACGCGGTCTGATGAAAACTCTCGCTTCTACAACTATCCAGATATTCCCATTGACACGATCCTAGACAATAAACTCCCTAAGCACCAGATCCCTCACACGTGCATGCCCATTTGGCAAGCACTTTACCAGGCAGAAGACCGACCAGAATACATGGGCACAAGTGCCATTCCAACCGGTCCTTCTCCAGGTAGCTATGAGGCGACTGACGAAGACATTGCGGCATTGAAGAGAAATGAGGAGGCATTCCGGGCTTCCGGCGCTAGCACGGCTAGCTCAGCTGGTGCTGATAGCACTCCTGGCGCTTCTGGCCCCGTCGGAGGTGCCGGAAACCGCACAGCTGTGCCACCACCTAGTAATGCGCCCATCTTGCCACCGCCGCGCCGTGTGCCAGGAGCATCGTCCAAGGCAGCAGAGGCAAGACAAGCCAAGGAGGCTGAGGCGCGTGCTGAAGCCCAAAATAATGCATCCTCAACGTCAGGACTACCACCTCCATCTTACGACGCATCGCAGGCAGCTACATACCAATCCGGCCCGGCACTATCGCGGCTGCCATAAAACGATCTTGAATTTCGTCACTACCATCATTATCGAGCACATGATTGGCTTATTAGGCAAACTGAATTCTGCCTTGGTCATCAGCTCGGTCTCGGAAACCGCGCCACCAATCCTGTGATAAGCGCGCTGGTTTTCCTCGTGTCTGTATGCGTGTGATGCCATACATGCCTGATATAGTTTTGAACGCCAAGAATCCTCCGTGGCTGACGTAGACGCCCTGTCCAGGCTTCTCCAGGCTCTTCGCTTCCGATGGTGTCTCCAACAACACATGTCCTTCATGAATAATGCATGGTGCAGGGCTAAATTGAGAAGTTGCAGGTATAAGCGTCGTTGTTAATGGCTGCGCATATCCGAACGCTCGCATACGCGCGTCTATCATGGCCGCATCCCATGCATCCCATCGGATCTGTGAGAAACGTGGCGCTAGTTTCGGTGCTCGGGTTGCATGTGTTGAGTCTTGTGGGATCAAACGGGCATGGCATTCCGGTAGTCTTGCTACAACGTCAACCAGAAGCTCAGCACCGCGTGGCGCGAGTTCCTCAACAAGTGCGGGGTATGTGCAACTAGTTGGTATGTTCACGATCACTTGTTTCAGTATACCACCACGATCAAAGTGTGTTGGGTGCAATTGCTGTACAGTAATTCCTGTCTGGGTATACTGTCGTGCGATTGCCCATTGAAGTGGTGCTGCACCTCTAAGATCAGGAAGCATGGATGGATGCAAATTGATCGCAAGTGATGTCGACGGGAAGTGAGACAACATAGAAGTTGGAATTCGATGTCCAAATGAAGCTGTTATGAGCAGAGGTGATTTTGATTCACAAATAGATGGTGGGAGAGTAAATGCCTCGAGTCCTTCTTTTGGCACAGTCGAAACAGGTACATGCTTTTGCTCAGCGAGTTGTTTTACAGGTGAGACGCGCATTCGCCGTGCACCCCACGCATGCAGGACATCAGGCGGTGTTAGTACATGTATTGATCGACAAACGCCCGTACTACCAAGCAGTCGTTCTAATGCCGCACACGCAAATGCGTCGGAGCCGCAGAACAGCACATCATACGGCGGTGCACTTGGTGGAGCAAAAGAGCTAGTGCAGTATCGCCGTGTGCTATAGTTGTAAATATTGTCTGCTAGATTCCAAGACGTAAAAGTGCTCCTCAATCTAAGCAATGCTGCCATCACATCCGCAAGATCCGGGCGCCGTCAACACAAACGCTAGCGATGACGCTCAAATGACACACACAGGGTGTCAAGAGGATGTGCATGAATCGTGAGTAGTGATTACATAAAAGTCTGGGCGACAAAATTATTGATCCACACCCATTCGTGTCGTCTAAAGTGGTAATTCTATTATCACTTCTCCACAAACTGGGTTTGAGTAGGCAACAGGAAAAAGGTGGATTTGTCGTCCTTCGAACACTGGATGCCATTAGGATCCAAGTGTTTTTTCTCAACAGGACGGCGCTTGGGTATGAGAGGAGAACCAGATAGGCCATTGTCGTGTCTTTTCGGCATATTAAAACCAAGTGGACCGACGTCAATGGAGTTGCTGGATCGACTGAAGCCGCTCTTGGCATCGTCCGACCTATTCTATGCACCTCACACACCGAAGCAGGCGAAGCCATCGAAGCGCTTGAAGCCATGGGAACGTGAATTGCTTCAACGGTGTGGGAGACTTCCACCAAAAATAGGCCAAGGCGGAACTTTAGATCCGTTAGCAGAAGGTGTACTTGTAATCGGCATCCACCATGGAACGAAGCAACTGCAGCAGTTTTTACACTGTACGAAAGAATACGAAACGACAGGACTCCTTGGAACAGCAACTACTTCCTATGACTGCAAAGATCCGGTCATGAAACGCGCTCCGTATGCGCATGTAACAGAAGATATGCTGCGTGCCAAGTTGCATTTATTCCGGGGCTCTGTTCAGCAGCTGCCGCCGCTGTTTAGTGCACTTCGTATGGACGGCAAGCGGCTCTTTGAATACGCGCGAGAGGGTCTTCCACTTCCACGCCCGATTGAGCCGCGAAATGTAACAGTAGAGGAGCTGGAACTTGTGGCATGGCTTCCAGGCGCGTCACATTCTTACGTGCCTCCGGACAGGGAATTGTCGGATGATGAAAAAGTTCTCGTATCACATGTTAGAGAATTAGCTGGCAGCGAAGCGAATGGGCTCGATACGATGCGCTCTGATCAAAACGCAGATAAGATGTGCACTGATCAGGCGGGTTCGAATGCGATTTCTCATGCGAATGGCTCGACAAACACACAGGCTCGTGCACCAGCTGCAGACTCGAAAGATCCCATTAACCCGAAAAATGTAGCCGCACCAGCAGACTCTGAGAACTGTGCCGATATAAGAAACACATCACTGGGCCCGCCGGCATTCTCACTCAAAATGACTGTGTCCTCCGGCACGTACGTACGATCGATCGTACATGACCTAGGGACCGCATGTGGGAGTGCTGCGCATGTTGTAAAACTTGTACGGACGCGGCAAGGAGCCTTTCATACGGGCAATTGCATCCCTTGGTCCGTCTTTGAGCGTGGGCTTGAAGAACTTGCAGCACCGACCAATGCGCAAACGGTTGGCGATCAAGGGCTGCGCGAATGGGAAAGAATGATCCTGCAGCACATGCAACGATGTGACTAAGGTGCGTCGCGTCGGAGCGGCACGATGGAATCAAGCGATTTCTGTACGCGTTGTGTGTGTTGAATTGCATACTGTAAGGCACGAGCCGTCTCATCCTGCCTGGTTTTCGGGATGCGCGGACCGACATCTGATCGAAGAGTTGAAACGGCCCGAACGTGCATTAGTGAACTCGGTGTGCGTTCAACAGGGCAGTTGGTTCCGTCCGTCGACCACTGTATTTTTTTGGGTTAGCATTTCTTTCTGTAGGCATGTATGTATAGAATCAAATAAGTACGCACCTCGATAGCACGAAAAACGCGAAGCTCATGGAGCACTAGCGCGTTATCCGATGGCAATACGAACCGCAATCCGTACCGCATAACTTCTCGTGAAGGCAACCATTGCAACAATTGTATAAGCTCGTCCCATCCGGATCGATGCTGCGAATGACGGCCTAGCTCTTCCATAGACATCGCAAAGATCGTACTAGGGTCAAGATGCTCTCCAGGTGCATGTATCGAAGGCGATATAGACGTCGACTCGGCAACAGGCGTAAGTACATCAACCATCACGACGGTGCGAACTGCGACTGTCGGCGCCGCACCAGGTGGTGACGGCGGCTGGGGCAGCACGAGCTGCGTCATTCCATGCTCAGTGCGCACCAATAAGCGTATCTGATCGCGAGCCCTACGCACATTGCTCCATTGTGTATCGGAGAGTTCGATTGCGCGCGATGCTTCGTCGTCGCTTCTGTGCAAAAGCGTCTCGCGCTCAACAAACGCTTCTGGAGGGGTGTGCACCATGCGGGTGAGTGCTTCTAGTAGTAATCCAACATGTAATGGCTCTATGTCTCCGATTGCTGACACTTGCATATGCTGTAACTGGACATCAGCATTAGCCATAGTGAAGAGCTCTTGCTTACAAACTTGAGATCTGTCGGTGTAAGTGAGTGGCTAGTGTGCCAGTGCACGTAGATCGACCGATCGATCGATCGGGCGGACGACGCGTCACGCGTCTATGCAAAGGCACATCCCTAAATGACACGCACATACGCGCAAGTGCATAATCCGCATCGCCATCAAGAGCTATAGAGAGGGGTCAAGGTCGCAAGAGTCTGTATAATTTCCCTGTCATCTCTTGCGAGATATGTCGGCATCGTCAGCCGAAGTGCCTGATTTGGGTGCCTACACTTCGCATACGCAGCCAGGCGCTCACGAAGATGAAGATGATGAGGTATTTGCGGAGCTTGAAAGAGAGGTCGAGGAACTCAATGAGGCAGATGCAGACGAAGCGGCACACATTACTGGAAACAGCTCAGGACGCAGTACTGACGGTGATCTTTCCAAGGCTTTTCAAGAATATCGTGCTCAAAGGCTCGCTGAAATTCACACAGAGTGCGTTCAATTCGACTTACATGACCAGAGTGGCTGCTCGCGCCGGCGCAGATGCAAGTGATCCGGACAGCGGCAAGTACAAAGAAGTGCGCGATGAAAAGGAATTGCTTAGCATGAGCGTGCGCGAGCCGAATGTGGTTATTCATTTTGCCAAACCTGAGTTCCGTCGATGTCGGATACTTGATCGACATCTTGAAGTGAGTTTGCCTATTTGACCTCTCAATGGAACACATCGAATATGCTCTGACCACACGCAGCACATGGCTCGACAGCATCCATCCACGCTTTTCCTCAAGGCTGATGTTAAGAGAACGCCTTTTCTTGTCAATAAGCTCGAGATTCGTGTATTGCCATGCCTCTTTGTATTCAAAAATGGTGTATGCAAGGACAAGCTTATTGGGTTCCAGGAATTTGGAAATAGCGACGTATTTACTACGGCAGCATTAGAGTGGCGACTAGGACAAACAGGTAAGCATAAGCGCACTGGTCCTTCTCACACGACAGGCGTTATTGTACCGCAGCAAAAGCCAAACAAGCCCATTTTAGGTTTTGGCGTTCCAAAATCCTCCCAAAATGCCATGGCGTCTGACGATGATTGGGACTAACTACGACATGCAACTAATTTAGATGAAATGACAGTGTTCGTGCCTTTCTTCTGGTCTTACTCATTGCCGACGTCGGTCTCGACGGATAATGGAGGTTCGATGTACACTCCCCACCCTTTCTCATCGACGTGGAGATCGTGCAGATTTTGAGAGCCACGTGGTTCTTGTCCCAACTGCCTACCTCCAAGTCCACGACAGGTGGGGGAAACTGGCAGCGTAGCCTGCTCGATTGTTACTGCGATTGGCTTGGCCTAGCAGTTGCCAGTAATAGTATATCGTAGCCCATTCCGCTAACTGACTTGTGCTGTAAAACATGCCACAGGTCACACTCCAGTTCCCCGTTGTATATCCGATCGTAGGCATGTACCGCCTCGTACATGACGACAAGTTGTGGCGACCCATGTGGAATGCATGTTATGCAAAGGTAACACAGGCCGGTGCAACGACAGTGGCATGGTCTTTTATCTCTATGCCTGGGCAACGCTTGGTTTCAGGTCTCGTGCTTGGCAAGATTGGCCGTGCGAGTGGCGCCAAGTGGGCGTATGAGCTCATCGAAGCTGGTGCCAAGCAATTAGGAGTGCCGATGCTATCCTTTGGAACCTTGACGACATTGCTCTTGGTGCTGAATCAGGTAAATATTGTATTTGACATGTTCCTCGGTCCACAGCTTCGTCAATTCCGAAATACAGCCTATCAAAAGACAGTCGAATCGCGTGGCAAGTCTGCGAGCTTTTGGACGCCGTATACGGAAGAGTATCAGCATCCACCTGATCTAAATGCAAAATCGAATGAGGGCATCAAGGAGCGCATATCAGAGATGGTGGTCCGCAAAGCCGTATTCGTTCTGTTTGGTTCCATTCCATGTATGTGCTCACCTCTCGAATGACTAACCTCACGCAGTGTTTGGTGCCATTCTTTCTGCAGCATATGGCGCCCTAGGCTTTGGCCGTCGCATCCACCAGCCATTTTTCGAGGCCAAGCAGATGCAAGATCAGGAAATCAAACTTTGGGTGGCCGAGAGACGTTATGATTACATGGTATTCGGCTTCTTTGCCCTACTTTTAGAACGCCTTCCGCTCTTCGGGCTAATCTTTTCTATATCGAACCAAATCGGCGCTGCAATGTGGGCTCATGATTTGGAAAAGCGGCAGCACATGTTTCAGCGAGGCGAGCTATCTCCCATTGTGCAGGACGCGGAGCAAAAGGCAACGCATGTGTCAGGCACGGACGTGAGAGAAAAACTGGGTTTGTCGTCTGTGGGTAGTGTGGATGCCGATAAGATCAACAGTGGATCGTCAAACCCATTCGCAGCCCCAGCAACACCAGCTACATCAGCCCAGGTGCCTGTGAAACGCCGCGTGCCACCGCCACCACCCCCTAGGTTGTAGATATATCACGTTGACGACGTCGATCGCTCTTTGCAGCTTCATGCGCGGCATATTCGGCGTCCAGCTGCATACGGGCGTAGGTGAGCCATTCAGGTATATCGTCAGTGTGCTCGAGTTTGTGAGTGAGTTCTGCCTGTGAAAGCATCGTGACAGGAGTTTCGTCAGCTTCTGCTTCACGGTGATGAAAAGGGGAAGGCTGTGGTGTGGAAACCGGTAGTTCCTGGTGCTTTGATACAGGCACAGCCGGAATATACTGCGCCATGCGTGCATGTCGACTCAATGGGGGCATGATGGTGTGCATCTTGTCGGCAAACTCCTCGACGGTATCAACGCCGAGTGCATACTGCACAGCCCAAGTGACGGCGAGAGCACCCGCTCCGACAATTGCCGTGGCCAGACCGAACGCGCCCAGCGCTAAGAGGGGACCATCGGCACCATTGGTCTCAGGTATCTGGCGCGCGTTTGCTTGAGTCGTCGCACTTGTTTTCTTACTCAGAACTGAAGGCGTCACATTCGTTGCATGAGATGCACCTGAAGCTGGATTATGGGAAGATCGCGTGAGAGCACCAATTGTTTTAGCTGACGGACTTGTATGGGAAGAGACAAGCACAGCTTTTGCTGCTGGACGTGATGACGTGCGTTTTAATGAAATGGAGGAAAACATAGCCTTATGCACGTCGCGGAATACTTCCCACGCATTTTTTTCAAGCTCTGCATCACTTTCTGGTGGTGGCGGTGTATTCGATGCTGACGCCGGTCGCAGAGAGCGTGCAGATCGCGTAGTCTGTTTTGTGACAACCGGAAGATCTATACGGCTTGCATCAAGAGGCTTGCGCCGAAAGCCGTAGGCCACAGCACCTACAGCGCCTAGCACAAATGTGGCTGCAGAAGCTGATATCCAGAATGATTTTGGCGATTTGAATCGCGACCGGCCAGGCGAATCGTCGACATCTGGCCCTGAATCGTGCAGAGCCTGTGTCATGTAAAGATCCAAATCTAGCGGGGTCAAATGAGTGGAGATGAATTGGGCAGTGTTTCTCTCACGCCGGCTTTGTTGGCGGCACATACGACCGCCAGATTAGACGCCGACACAGGGGGCAAGCAGACTTGGGTAGAATACAATCCACAGACAGAATCAACCTGTCTGTGCGCTACATTTTTGAGCGAGAAGCCAAGTATATTATGAGATGTGATCCCGATAGAGAAATGTCCGTAGGCATCCACAAATGCTGTACACCAGAAAGTTGAGCTAGCGTGTAACAGCGGCACGTTGCCACTCTCGCTCCGAACTCCAGCAAACAAGACAAATGTTCGTGCTTTTTTTTTTTTTTTTTTTTTTTTTTTTTTTTTCAAAAAAAAATCACTATGTGCGTATGAATGAGTCCGGCAGAGGCCCATATTCCAAATGGGAGTCGTCAGACTTGTCCAGCTCACGACGATCCGGGTTGTAATTACATAGCTCCGTCGAGTCAAGATACATCTGATCACGCAGTGCGATTGTCCATGCTGTTCGTCGGGCTCGGACATAGTACCATATGGCCGTAGAGCCCAGGCAAACTAGAATGGTGTTTTGAGCAGTACGAACCGCTTGGAGTTGTGTTGTCACCGGTACGTCCAGTCCACACGTTCCCCACAGACCAACAAGTGCTAGTAGGTACGGAGTCAACAGCAAGGCCAAAAGTCCACCGACGACGGGAGCAAGAATGTGCCTAGACAAAGGACCAACGTTTTCGTTCCATGGACCAACTTGCGACTGCATTTGTTAGTATTGAAGTGGGGGCATTGCATCAGATAATACTCACTAGGGTTTGAATATACCACTGGACATTCTCGACGTGAGGCAACCATATCACTGCCGGAACGATAATCGCATTCAGCATCAGCGCTCCATACGACCATGCATACCATGCTGAAAACTTGGGTACCTGGCCATCTGCACTGGGGAAAGTCAAGTACTGGAACAAGACGATGCCAGTTAAAAGCGGCACAACACCGCCGAGCGTCGCTAGATTATACGTGACGCGCGCAACGCTGCGCAGAAGCGACATGACTTTGGATGCTTGGCTCGTCGGGCGTGCACGTCGTGGCTCTTTCGTCACGTAGAAATACGCTCGGATCACAGCACTCAACACAGCAAGTACCAAAAAGCCGCCGGACCAGGTATATACATCATGCACGCGCGGCCAAGAATTCCAGTATGACAAGATCCGCCCGATCGCAAGGGGGATACCGACACCCAAAGTGATGAATGTCAAGCTGAGTGCCCACACGAAGCCAACAATGCCAAGAGTTCGAAGTCTCAGGTTCGGTGGCACATACACAATGGTATAAGGCGGCTTTTCTGTCATGGTATCGATGACGGCGCGCTGCTTATCTAGTAGCTCGCGTTGATGCTCATCCACAGGATGACCTTGCGCATCTGTGCGAATGATCATCGCGGTCCGAGGCGCTGGGCGGTCATTGGCTGGTACGCGCACAAACCCACCATCCGTCACTGTCGTCGAGTCGACATGTTGGACAAAAGAACGTGCCCAAGCTGTCCACGAGCCGTAAACAGGATGTTCACGTTCCGCAGGCTGGTCATCCCCCATAATGTAAGCGCTCATGCGCATGCATTTGGCTGTCCATATCCAAAATACACGCAGAAGGCGGCGGGAATAGCGTGGCATGCGAGTGTACTTGACAAAGATCCGCAGACCAAAGTGCAAGAGAATAAGATCGACGGGCACAAGTACACGTGGTGTGAGTGGCGCCCAGTGCAGTGGAAGCAGGCCCGGGACCTGCTGCAAGAGACGAGTTGATAAGCCAAGCACCAACATTGCGTAGGAGCAACAAATCACACTGGACTCGGCCATTTTGCGTAGCTGGGTGGACATTTTATCTTCCACAACCTCGGTAACTGGCTGGAAGTCAGGATCGCTATTGTCGCGGATCCAACACATCACGCCAGGACGCACAACAGAGCGGATCGCACTGAGGAACTGTGCAAAGAGAAACATGAACACAGTCCCTGAGAGCCAATGAGAGAAGGTGAACGATACGGGCGCTGTTTGTGCATAGCCAATGAGCGTCGCGAGTGATGCACCTTCAAACAGAGGCATGAGACACCAGTCAATGAAAATACCGTAGAACAGCGGGCAACCGACGAGGTCAAGCAGCATGAGAAACAGGCACTTGAGTACAGTTCCATAGTACTTAACAACGACGCCCACAAGTTCCGTTGAACCGCCGTGAAGGAGCGAGCCGAAGCGTGCCTCCAGCTTCAGACCCGCCAAAATGTACAGATGGCCTAGAATAACACAAAGAGCACGTTCCCAGAAATAGCCGCCACGAGTGCATGCATCGACAGCACTGGTCGCCTGCGTGACCAATTGCCTAACAGGGCTCAGATACGCAAACTGCACCGTCGACACACTAGGCGCGGGCGGCGCAGACATATTTTCTGCTGGGAGTAGCCGAAACATGCTGTCAATCATAAGCTCAAACACAGGATCTGTCACGATGCGCAGTGCTCTCGCTGGTAGAAGCAGCATATCGTACACGCGGAAGCCCAGTACACGGCCTATGCCATACGGCACAGCTACACATACCGACATCGTCATGATAATTAGCATTTGAACCAGAACCAAGTTTTGGCCCAGGCTGATCCAGGTCCCACGTAGTCCAATAGCATGCAATAAAGTATCAATGTCTTCGGCCATATGTTCGGGATTGTCATCAACCTCGTCGTCCTCCTCGTCGCCTTCAGCGTTTTCATCAGCTTCGTCATCAGGATCAGCTGGCGCAGGAAGTGGTGCCAGCTGTTGGTCTTGCTCCTCTGACTCATGTTCATGGTGTTCCTGCTCGTGGCTCGACTCGGCTTCATCGATCCATTCGTCGTTGTCCTCGTTAGGGGGTGCTGCAGGCGTCAATGAGCCCGGCGACCTGCGCCGAGGCTCTAAGTGCATGCGCGTCTCCCACACCATCGGTTCGTGGTTGCGCTCGATCGCATCGTCTTGCTCGTCTTCCCACTCGTCATCGTCACTTTGTGCCGAAGATACGGGCGCGTTGGTGGAGCTAGCCACGTTCCCGTGACCATGCTGCGCTTCATCCTGGCGCACGATCTCATCAACATCGACTTCACGCATCCGTTGCGCACGCTCACGAGCTAGCGCAAGGGCTTCTTGGCCGATCTGTTGCATTTCATCCTCATGCGCGCGCTCGATCACCACGTCATTTTCCCGGTCATTTAGACCAATTTCTGCATTTAAGATATACTCTCGCAGGATAAAAACACCAACAAATGCGGCAATAACAAAGATCGTAAGTCCAGCGGCCATGGGCCAGTCCTTCGTAAGCTCACGAACGATGTATCGGCTGACGACCGCGATAGCCGAGTCGGTGGAATGCGCCGCAATATCCGTCTGCTTCAGCTTCATCGATGCAACGGGCTTCTGAAGCACTAGTTCGGCAAACCAGTCGCAGGAATGAATATAGGAGGTCCAGATGCGCAGTGTTGCGTAAGGCACAAAAATGAGCCAAGATACTGACACGACAGCGACGCGTATGAGCCATGAGGCAGCAACGACCAGATGCCAAGCGAAGTAACGAAAGTAGAGCCATGTGGAAAGTATACCCTGTGGCATATCCTGGGTATAGTGTTTGTGAAATACGAAATGGAAGCCGCATAGCTCACAATGTTTTTTCTGACTGTGCTGCAGCCATTGTACAAGACAATCTTGATGACAATACCGGATACTGCCCGTGCACTTGCACGGATGGTATAGGGGGGCATCCGGTTCTTCTTCACTCCGGCATATACGACATGCGGGCACTTCTTCTTTAGCCTCTGTGTCGTCCATCCTGCATAGAGGGCGTCGACGACGGTAATGACGGCGACAATGCTGAGAACAGCAGCGGAGGCGATCAATTTCGGCCGAGTGAGTTTGGAGTACCTGCCTGAGGGTATCGGCGAGGGCGCTGGGTGAATCGCAGGCAAAATTCACAGACTTGGAAATCTCTCGCGAAACGGAATGGAAAGGATCAAACGCGTGGCGCTTGGTGTACACATGCGACTCTTGTCACGGCCGCACACCCTGGCGCACCGAATCAAACGAGCGAACAAATTCATGCCAACCAATATCAGCATTGGTGCGAGCGCAGGTAGAAAATTACTTGGAGTAGCAGACTCCTTGTGTAGCGTCATTTTGCTTTGATTCATTGATGACCCTGTCGCCACAACTAAACTACATTGATACCTTAGTTATTGTAACTCACAGTCTCTACACAGTATCATGTAAAGCGTATATGTTATATTGCCAGGGAACTGACATGATGTCATGGCTTTCATTGATTACGCACTTACCCAGTGCCCAGTTCACATCAAGGAATGCCTGCTCAGGTGAAACAGGTTTTGCTAACCGTATGTTGCGGAAAGAAAGCTTGCACTGGGCATGAACAGCTGCAATTCGATATTCTTAGACGACTTGTGGAAGCATTCTGAAAATTCTTTCTTCACGCTAATGACGTCGATTCTCATAGAGACGCTAGTTCCTGTATCGTAGAAGTATTAGTTAGTCCAGTTCAGTCGCGTATTGATGTAGGAGGTGCACAGCTCGATCTACATGATGCGACTGAACACCAGGAGCTCCGAGCGCCCATCGAAAACAGAATCCAACGCCCGGAATGACTGTAGGAGTGATGAATATGTCGGCTGTATGCAAAGAAAGGGTGCGCTGAAACGCACGATTGAGACGGTCGAGTTCATCGTCTGCTTTGTCCGGACGCACTATACGAAACACCACGAGACCCCAGCGTGGGGGGCAGACCGTTTCAAACACGTTGTGCGCGACGATTTGCTTTGCAAAAGATTGGGCAAGAGAGATATGGGAGCGCAAATGCGCCTGGAAGCCCGCTATGCCATAGCTTCGGAGGACAAACCAGACTTTCAGTGCACGGAAGCGACGGCCAAGTGAAATTTGCATGTTGCGTAGGTCCGAAAGTGGGTGCATTTCGCCACCTTGCGTCTTGAGGTATTCGGGAGTGAGAGTGAGAGCGGCGGCCAAATGCATGCGATGGCGTGCAAAGGCCGGCGAGGATTCAAAGGGCACCAAACCCCACTTATGCAAATTGGTCGAGAAGGAATCAAAGTGTTCGTTGATAGCATTGAGCAAGGTAGCTTCACGCATCTCCGGCAGCGCGAGCGTGACACCGCCGTAAGCGGCATCGACGTGCAGCCACAGCTGCGGGTAGTCGTGACCAACGGCGGCGATTTCGTCGAGTCGGTCAACGGCGCATGAATTCGTGGTGCCATACGTAGAAACGAGGTAGAATGGGTAGTAACCGGCTTGCAAATCAGACTCGATAGCTTCGCGAAGCGTAGCGCCACGCAAAGCGTAATCATCCTCGCGTTTCACGCGAAGCGTGTGGCATCGTAAGCCTAGAACGTGCGCTGTTTTGACGCCAGAGGAATGCGCCTGATCCGAACAGTACATGACAAGCTTGGGGAGCCATGTGTCACGAACAGACTCGACACTGTTGCCCGTGCTTCGACAAAGAGCCTGAAGCGCACGCTCGCGAGCTGCAATTGCCATTGTTAGTGTGGACTCACTAGCCGAGCCGAACAAGATCCCGCCGCCATCGTGCGTGGGATCAGCCACGTGGAAGGCTGTCGAGAGCCCAAGCATCTGGGCAACCCAATCCACGACAATAAACTCCAGCTCGGTGACCGCAGGCGATGCATTCCAATTGAATCCCGGGTTCGACGTCATCGCTGCGAACATGTCGGCGAGAATGCCCTCGTACGTCGTGTTCGCAGGGAAGAACCCGAAAAACATCGGATGCTGCCAGTGCGTGATGCCTTGCAGAATATGCTGCTCATAGTCGCGCATAATCACATCCCACGGCTCTCCTAGCACAGGAACAGAATTCGGCAGGCGCGATGCAAGGTATCCGCGCTCGACTTGTGCCGTCACGGGGCGCGTCTCGAGGTCTGTGAAGTAGTCACATATTCTGTCAACAGCTTGATGCGCTGCTTTACGAAAGCTGAGTGAATGTACAACATGCGCGTGCACACCTACCTCTCGGTATCCATGCTAGTGCTTGAAACGGTATCGCAGTCACAGCTCGTCCACGCGGACGTCGCTACCGCTATGGATTGATTGCACCGTTCAGCTTGATGGGTGTGAAAGTGGCCGATCACGTTGGCCGAAGCGCGCGCGACAAATAATCTCGGCCGAGACACGTGATGTAGAAGGCGAGGCGGAGGACGGATGATGACGTACAACAAGACGTTCAGGTCTGGCAAGTCTGGCGGCAGACTGGCAACGAACACGGCCGGGCGACGAGCGTTGACGAAAGTGAGCCATTGTCGCTGACGTCGACTTACTTGCGAACGACGAAGACGCGGGCTGATTTGTTCGCTGCGCGTGCTGCTGTTGGGATCAGATCCACTAACCTACACGCTCATGGCGTCGGTGGCCGGCGACGTGAATGTGTTTGAACCGGCGCGCTTCGAATCGCTCTATGACACCATACACACTGTGACAACGGTGCCAGATGCTTGTGTACATGACTGGTACTTGAATGTTGAGCGGAATCGGAGTCCTCTCACCAATCTAGGACGTGTGCGTGCGCCAAATGAGGCAGAGCGTCGAGATATCTCGAAGGGTGTGATTGTGCTGGGTGGGCAGTCACAGACGCTGAATGCTGACTTTGTTGCTCAGACGCTTCTCTTGTCTGATGAATTGCATGTGTCGGAGACGTATGCTGCATCCCTTCTGCAGGAGGGAATCGCCGCGCGTGCGCGCTGGGGCCGCTCACCATCAGAAGTTGCGTGTCTATTATACTACCGTGAGCGTCTGGCGCTCCTTGCATGCCTGAAGGAACTCGCTCGTGGCACATATACCCTGTGTGTCGGTGGTGATCTGCGCACAGGCATTCGGATGAGCCGTCTTCTTGACGATGTTGTGTCTGGCGATGTGCTCGTGCAGAACCTGCTCGTGGAGCTGGATACGCTCCGTGCAGAGCGCGAGCGCGTGCGTACGTCGATGCAAAAGCCACCATCAGCCAATGCACGGCTTAGTGACGAGGTTCAGATGGAGCGCTTGACGTGGATCAGTCAGGCTGAGCAAGAGCTTGGTCATGTTGCATACCTGTTAGCGCTAGCGCGACGACTAGCGCCTAGTGCCATCGAGGCCGTCATGACATTCCTGAGCAAGGCCACACTGCCTCCGGTCGAGTCTGCGGCATCGGTGCCTACGACAAGTGTATACTTGATGACGGCTGTGCTTGCCGTCTTCGACACAGTCCCGGACGAAGCGGGTGAATGGCTCGCACAGCACAGCACAGCGCCGTTGTGCACGGCAGAGGCTTTGTGCGGCGATGTTCGCTGTCTGCAGGCGCTTTTGCGCAGCGTGTCTCAGTCGGCGTGGGCGACGCCTGGACTCCAACATGTGGTCCAACTCCAGCTGGCTTTGTTTCTCACTGACGCGCTAACCTCACATACCACTCTCGCGCCTGCGTTGGGTCAGTCCGCGGACGACGTACAGCTCCTGGCATCGCGGGCCATCACAGCCGATGGCGATGCATCCGCACTCTTGTTCCTCTTGCTACGTGTGCTGTCATTCCGCCGTGCGCCTGAAGATGAGTTGGATGTGGACGAAGTAGCACCTGCCGTTATGGATGTCGAGTTTCAAGAATATGTGCTTCAACAAGTGGAGCATCTTGTTTTGGGTCTCACTACGACGTGTTTTCCGCTGCTTCGCAAGCTGCAGCGTGCAGAAGAGGACGCAGCGATCTCGGTATTGCGTGCATCCTCACGCCCTGTCACAGGAGCTGGTGTTAGCGCTGGTAGCCTGGGAAGCAGTGGAACCGGTGCCGGTGGCGCGCCACTTGCTCGGCGCTACGACATCGAGGCGTTTTTCGACCTCGTGGCTCTTTTGTGCCGAGGGCGACCAGAATCGGGACTTGCTTTCTGGCAGGGACCTGACCGACGTATATCTCGCTTTCTCCTTTGGGCTGTAGATACTCGCGAGCTGGGACAGCAACGGGCTTTTCTGGGCATGCTAGCGTCGCTCGCTGAGGGCGAGCAGTGTGCTGCCTATGCGCACGCCCTTCTCGAACATGATGCAGGAGCTCCTGCCGGCAGCGAGCGCCGTCTCGTGACGTGGACACGCCTCTTTGAGTGGATGGCACACTACATAGAGGCGTTCCAGCGGCACGCTGTCGCTGTGATGCCACCGGATGAGTTGGTGTTGTTGCGTGCGTTTCTCAACGTACTTGCTACTGTCGTGCGGTACAGCGCAGCCACGCGCGATGCTTTGTTCTGGCACAAGGAGTACATGCCGGTCGATCGCCTGTTCTCGCTATACGCATGTGCCGTGCCAATGGACTTGAAAGCAGCAATTCTTCGTGCTATTGGCGCGTTTGCTGTCCAATCTGGCACCAGCACATCTGCACGCATTGTAACTGTGCTGTGGGAGCGCCTGAATCTGAGCGGTGCTGTCCGCAGCGTTCGTGGTGAGCCGCCGCGTGCCTTGTACGAGCTTGAGAACGTGGAATGCGTGCATGGGCGCTATCCAAGCACGCATGCCCTCGTCGATCTGCTGAGCGCCATTGTGCCACATGTTGCGCCTGCATCTCAGGCTGACACGCTTGTCGCCTATATGCGTGACGCATCGCTTCCGTGGTGGCATTCAGGACGCAACTCAACCACCGCCTCCAGCACCACCGCGAGCACCAGTCATGGTAGCGGCAACTCCATGTCCACTTCTATGTATGTGGCATACGTCCTGGACCATGTGCTTCTGCCAGCGTCCAATCGCACCTATGCACGACCGGCAGAACGTTGGGCCATCTCTGCGTCATGTTTGGAATTCGCCGAAAAGTGCCTTGCGACGCTTCCTGTTGCGCCTGTTGACACAGCGCACCCAGGCTTTGATGTGCTGCGGCGTCTGTTGAGTGGCACGCCTCTCTTGCGGGAACTGTTCTTTTTCGTGCATCCAGATCCCTCGTGTGCAGGGTATGAAGTCATCAATATGAACCGCGCACAAACATCCGACTTTTCTCGAGCTGTACGAGCAGCATTACGGATTCTCCTCCGCATGCTCGAGGTCCAGAACGATGTGCTCCACAATGTCCCCTCTATCAACGACCACGCTGCAGTGAAGGATCGTGCGCTCTTCTTGGCGTTGGACGTTCACCTGTTGCAAGCGCACCAGGTCGTTGTACAGATAGCGCTGTACATCCTGTGTGTCGATACAGAGATTGCTTGGCTTGCTGTGCGCTTGCTCGGCGCTCTAGCTCGGACATCAACGTTCCAAGCCACAGATGCTTTTGGCCCGCTTCGCGCACGTACCTCCCGCAACCGTTTGGCCGGCCTTCTTGACATGGCAGGTGAGACAGCGCGCGTCACGAGTGGCGTTCTTGCATGGCTTGAGGCGGACACTGGCATGGACGCTGATTCTGATAATCTTAACTATGACGCGGACGTGAATGGAAACTACCATGCCTCCGGCACAACAGCCCACATGGATATGAGCTCGTCGCTCAGCGACGCAGATGGAGTCGCCAGTCTTAACGATACAGCCACAGGCATCCTGCCGGCCAAGATTCAGAAGGAGCTCTTAGATCTGTTTCTCGAGCAGCTCGTACCTGATGCACCTGCGCCCAACGTCGCGCATCTGCTTCTTGGCTTTGACATGGACGCAAGCGATCCGGATCGTCTCGTGCATGAATCGCGGGACGCCATCCTCCTTACTCTAGTGCAGCGAGTAACACCACCCTGTACGTGGCCGCCCACACTGGCGGAACGGTGCTATGCTGTGCTTCAGCGAGCATGTGTCCACCCGTACACTAGTGCGTCCATGCTGCGCTTCCTACGAACGCATGACTTTGTGGCGACACAGCTGCGGTCGCTGCCACTGGTGCCATTGTCGGTCACGTCGTCTTCTTCGGCGACTGGCCCTTCGTTTGGCACACTCATGTATGCTTCAGGCGAGACGGTTAACACGCGCACGGAGTGGGCGCTTGCCTTGCTCCGCACACACGCACACATCCTCTCGCTTGTAGCTTTGGAGCTGCATACTCTTGCTGCACATGGCCAGCTGCAGCGTGCTGTGCCGCTCATGACGCTTCTCCTAGGCGAGCCGGTGATGCACGGCACAGGCGGTGGCAGTGGCCGGTGGCGCCCTCTGCTAGAAGCGACGCACGTGACCTGGGAGAACGCAGCGGAGGACAGCGTTTCGGAGCCGAAGTGGGTAGCTGCTCGTCTCGCCCCAGCCCTCGTCCCTGATACCGCCTCTGCGGCCCGTGTATACGACATCCACGAGGTAGCTGCCCTTCTCCTGGAAGAACGTGGCACGCAGGAGCACACGGTTTGGTTTGAGCAGGCGCGCCGCATCTTGCTATGGGCTGCTGCGCAGAACACTCGTCGCGCATTCGCTTGCGCACGCAGGGAAGCATTTATTGCGTGGCGACAAGTCATGGAAGTTCTTGTTGGGCAGGCACTCACAACCGTTGTTCGAGCCGACGTTCGTGTGCCGATCTTGCTAGACTGTGCGAATGCGCTACTTCCTCGGTTGCAGGACCAAGACGATGCGTTGGTCCCAAGTATTGCGGCCAGTACTATCCTGTCGCTTCTGCATGCTGTACGTGAGCATGAGGATGTGCCGGCTGAACGACTTGTATTGATCGTCCGTGCTATTCTGGACGTTTTGAGTTTCGGCACACAGGCAAGTACTCGCTGCGACTTGTACCTGAGTTTGGTTTGTGCGCAACAACTTGTGTGCAGTCGCTCCTCAGTCAGCCATGGTGGCCGTGCAGCTGCCGCTCATCGCGTTTACTCTCTTTTTGCGACACATGCCGCTCATCTTGTGAATGTTCTCGCACGCGATGCGCTGGATGGCTCGGACGTAGCACAGACCGTGTCTCTCACGACGCTGAGTCATCTTGTGGCCTGGGATGGTGCGTCGTCCACGGCATCGTCCCCATCGCCAGCAAGCGCGTCCGTGTTGCCTGCACTGCACATTGGTGAGAAGCTTGCATCAGCTGGCTTCTTGAAGAGTCTTGCCCTCCGTATCCACGAGCTTGATGTGCCGCTGCAAGCAACACTCACGCCCGATCCGCCCTCGCTGAATGCTCTGTATGTCTATGAGGCATTACTAAGTGTATTGGGCCGTCTAGCACGAAGCAAGGCATCTCTGTTGCTAGAAGCGCGCATCGTTGACGTTCTGGCGCGCGTTGACTTTCCTTCACTGCGGCCTGAGCACACGCTTGATGATATGGATGGATTCCTACCGCCTGTGGCTGAGCGGTACGCTAGCTTGCTGATGCCACTTCTCCAGCTGCTTGTTACGCTCCTCATGTCCGTGCCGCAGGCGCGCGAGAGCGTGCATGCTGTTCTGGTCGCTCACCAGGATGCTTTCCTGGCCGCACTGCACGCTGCCACTCATTCGTCTGCCGGCACAGGCGATGTTGAGCAGGCAGCCCTGCTCGTGCAGATCCTTACATTCATGACGCCTCCGCTGCTACCGACGCCGCCACCATTTCATGCTGCATGTCTTGCTTTGGCCGCAACCTACTTGGTGCCGAATGCGCACGAGGCTCTCAAGCCACTGACACCAGCGGAGCGAGAAGACGCATCCATCTTTGCTCCGACTTATAATGGCTTAGTCCAGACAGCGCCAGATGCGCGTCTGACCTTGTTTGATGCATCGGCACGGCGTGTTGTAGACCGCCTCGCACGTGCACTCGTGCAGTACATGGAGCTGGCAAGCAGTCACGGCGAGGCACGCGCCATTCTTGTGCCGTCAATGCATGTCGCTCGTGTGTCAGACCATGCATCGTCCGCCGCGCGAATTGTTGCTGCGCCGTCCTTAGGCGTTGCAATCGCCGCCCTGGGAGAGCAGTGTGCATCAGTCGCACTTGCACTCTCGAGCTTGGATCGGGTCAACGCGCTTCTCCGTGATCCCGAGTCCGTGCATGCTGACGAGTGGACTGACATGGCACAAGATGCAGGACTTCTGTCACTCTCAGCTTCTTCGGCCCTTACAATGCAATGCCGTGCAGCGTGTGAAAAAGCACTAGACCGTGTGTCGAAGGATCTCACTGCGACAGTGTTAGCAAAACTCGACATGATCGAACGCTGGCTTGTGATGCTCGTACGCCACCTAGACCTGTTTATGCGAATCGGTGGCGCCTCGCGTGCCTCTTTCGATGCAGCAGCCTTGCGTTCAAGTGCTAACGCAGCGCTTCTCCCGATTCTAGACGACCAACTTGCGTACTTGACGGTGCCGTCCCATCTTGTGCCTTCTGCTGATGAACACGTCACATTCCTTCATATCAGTGCGCGTCGTGTAGCTGAGCGTCTCTTAGAAACATCACCTTTGTAAACCGTAGCGCTTAAAATGGCTTTTATACCGCTTTGCTTTTGAACTAGAGGCTCTGGAACGTATCACTCCTGGAGCTGGGGTTATGAATGACTAGCTCTTCTGAGTGGCTCGGAAGTCGACGTTATTCGACATCCTCATTTTCATACAACTTCAACATGTGCTTCGCAAAACAAAACAACGAGGACGTAAGGGATGGGGGGTAGCGTAAGGGGATGATCATCATTTGGCTACATAAAACTCGTGGTAGGTAATTCCCCCCCTCTAAAAACAAAGATTCGTTAAAGGAATGAAATCATTCATACGATGTCGGAATGCATCATCGTTCAAATCCAGGTGGTAAGCGTAAGGTGTTGAGCTGTAATACATCATTAGCCGACCATTATGTCGTGACTTTTTGGCAAGTAGAATAGCACAGTGTTATACGCCCAAACGATAGTACTTTCTTGGGTCAATTTATGTGATGGCTTGCATTGTGTCAACAATTCGGCGGATCTCAACGCCCAAGTTCGGGTATGAAAATCCGATATGTCCAAGAGCTTCGATACACCAATCAGTTTCTTTGATCTTAGCATTTCGTGTAAATGGACCTAGCGTACGCGAAAGTGGCGTTGTGAGTAAGATGTTGATGTTGTCAGGGTCGGCTTCTGCATACTTTGTGCTGCCATGCCGCATTTCCGAAGACCCCTGCCTTATGCCTGAGGGTGCGGACGACCAGGGTTTGGTGCTCGCCAATGCACACTTTTCATTTTCCGGCACAAAAGTGGCACAACCAGTAGCAAAACGAGGTAAAGCACCAGCAAATGCCGAAACATTATCCGTAGCGTCACCCGACGGATTTAACAATTCGTCGAAAAGCGGTGTTGAGTGAATGGTTTGATCGTTCTGGCCCGGTGTCTCAGATGGCTCATTCATCTCCTCCGACACAGGAGTCGCCCTGGATAGAACCTGGGCAATTCGAAATGTTAAACGGATCAGAGTAGTTCCACGGCATACAAGACCTGTGGGTAGAAGTTTGTGAATATACATGGCAATAGTGCGGCAGATTTTCAGCGTATGTTCCTGACTTTCTCGCATGAGTTCGCGAATCCCACTGATGAGTTCCTCTTTTTCATCAGATGGGTCACTAAACGATAATATAGATTGGCTCGAACTCGCCCAGTCGTTGATGCGCTTGGAGATGATCTGATATAGCAAAAAGAGAACCGAATATACCATGATAGCACACACCAACATGTTCATCGGTCGTAGACAAGTCACATGAGGAGCCGCATTTCTGAGTAAGACATGCAATGCCCTTTCAACAGTGTATAGATCGTCCCATACTCGCCTGCATGCATCATACAATGATTTGAATGTCGGCATAGATGGTGGTATCTTATCGCTCGTGGTTGGCACAATGATTTCATCATACAGGGTATGGCCCACAAGGGCTAGCTGATGCGTCAGAAACATCACCATGGCAAGGGACATTTCAGGTGACAGTTGTTCACAAAACTGCAGAAGCTGCGACACGGGCTGTATCCGGATTGGGCCATTGGTTTCGGTGCGGAATCCAACGGCATACCAATCCCGAGGAAACATGGGCTTTCGATGGTATGTCACACAAAGTACGGCGTCACGCACCCAGGCCATGTGCTGCACACGGAAGGCCGACAGAAGCTTAATCTGCTCGAAAAATGGTCCCGATTGCAAGAAAATGCTCAAGTCAAACTCAGTTCCACCAAAGAGTTTCTTGAGATGCTGCACCGCCACACGGTGTGAATCCATTGATAAATCTGGTCGAACATAGTCAAGAAGAGAGCTAAGCATCAGTAGCGCTATAACACTCTGTACAACACACTTGTTTACAAGATCATACTTGTGCACAAGCATCAGGGACCTGTTAATAAAAAAATTGCATGCAGCTTCGCGAGTCGTACCGTGCTCAAGCAGCTCTTGTTGCGATAGTTTCTGCACAGGCAAAGGTTGCTCTTCCATCATCAAAAATTCCTCACGTTTCGGAAGTAGTTGCACGTCAGGTAACGCATGAGTACCACTTGGGTTTTTCAGCATATCTCGCTCGCGTTTCCATTTGATGTACCGATCGGTACACACTATACGCTTCACCCGGCATCGTGTGCAAGCTTTAGTGCCAGGTGGTTGTTCCATCAAGTCACATCGCACACGCCGAAGACGGCATGTGTCACAAGCAACGCCTTGACGCCGCTTCTGCCGCCGTTTCATCCCTTCGCCTGATGCGCCATTGCATGATAAGCCTGCCGGGTCGGAGCGGCGAAAGCCAAGCCCTGGATCCATTTCGGCCGCTTGAGCAAGTGATTTGTGTCCCATGTGAGAAAAACAGTGTAAATCAATCTGCTCAAAAGGCAGTAGGATGAAATGTGCACCCCATGCACAAATCACTGTCAGGAGCACTTCAATCGTCTCTGGTGTGGCATATACGAAAGAAGCTGGATCCTTTGGATTCAAATCCGCAAGACATTCATGAAAGTATGAACAGGTAGCCTCGTCACCTTCTTGCCCATTCAGGTATTTCGCCATAAGAGTTGGGTCCCCAAATGAACAGTTGAACGCATGAGCGAATCGCTCATACTCAGGCACTGGCACGGTCGTGAAGGCATAGCTGAAGTAACAGTTAATGAGACGTAAGTAAATCCTGGGCCAAGATAGTTCAATCTGCTGCTTCGCTTGCTCCCGATCGGCATCTGAAGTGTGATTAGACTCGTCCCCATACGCAGTAGAGCCGTGCAGCTGGCGGCCCAACTCGATGCGCCGACCTGTGCGTGTGGGCCGCGGACAAAATTTCGATTGTGGCATAAATACCTGCACACAGTTAGAATTCCTTTGCTCACAACGGGAACAGCGAACAGGTCCAGCCAACCCTGACTGGATCAGCAGCTCCTCTTGCTGTGAAAAGTCGCACCGCAAGTGTTGGCGTCGGCACTCCGCACATGTTTTCCCCTGCCGCCTAGAAGAACCTTGCTTCTGCAGTTTGTTGGCGCCAAGTCCTTCGCTGGATTGTGTCTGGTTTTTGAGTTTGTTGCCATTGTATGACGGAATTGACTCCGTTGGCACCGGCGTCACAGGTGCATTGTTCAACAAAGACAAGGACGGCAATCGACCATTCATTTCAGCACAATTTTCATGCTTTTCTTCAGTATTTTCATCTTGTACCACTACATTATGAAGTAGGGTTGGGTATTGATAGGGAGTGTCCGTCATGCCAACTGAGCGGTAGGGGAATGAGTCCAAGGGAACAGTGATTGTACTAGATCTGTGTGGGCTAAGGTTACAACACTCAGTGAGTGGAGGCATTTGACAAACACTGTGATTGGTGCGCGAATGTAACGAGGGCGTGTCACATACATCCATCGAAGGCTTGAGCACACTCGGAATCAACGGCGGACTCCCTTACCATGCGAACTGGCCAGACACGTATCGAAGTCTAAAGGCATACATATATCTTAGACTCACATATTTTGACTCCTTTTTGCCTAAATTAATCATGCAATTAAGCAACGCTCGTCTAGCGAGTCCTTCGCGATTCCTTGCTCGTATGTACGTGGGGCCTCCAGATCCCATCTCCCACATGCGCCCTGTCGTCTACGATAATGTGGCACAGCACGTAAAACGGCCGAAAAACATCACAAACCATCCGTATTCGCTTTCTGAGTTCTCTACGCCGCCATCTTTGTCTCGGAGAAGCGGTTTTCTTGCGCATCACTCCGAACAGATGCTAAGTAATTTGGAGTCTCTTCAACTTCATGCGCGTTTGCAAACTATTTCACTCGATCAAATGAATCATCGATTTTGGTCTGACAACAATGCACGGTTTATGCGTGCTAAGCAAGAATACAGTGCTTATGTATCACCAGAAACCCCTGCGTCACTTGAACTAATGTCACCCTTTTACCGTGAGTGGCTGCGTACGAATTCGGCTCGCCTGCGCCGATATAACCGCTTACTTTGGGCTACTACCTATAGGGTGATATTTGCACAAATGCACGCAGGTTTGGTTTCTTTTTATACACGTATAATAGTGCGACTTGCAGGGTCCCGATAGTATCAATGGTTGGAATGAGAAACGAACGGATGAGAGAAAGAAGGAAATAGCAGAGTTGAGTGATTTTATAAGAAAACACATGTGTCGATGCATCGGTGTAAACAGGTCTGTACGCCTAGTCGAACGCCGCCTCATCGCCATCGCCGCCGCCATCGCCGCCCATATCATCGTCATCTTCGCCATTATCAAAGTAATTTTGTGCATAATCATCATCTTCCTCGTCCTCATAGTTACCCAAATCATCTTCATCCGAGTCAGGAGGCAATTCATCTTCGCCCTCACCACCTGTTTTCTTTTCTTCCAAATGCAGATTGTCCCAGTCAATGTTGGCAGCACGCACCGACGTCGGCGCTATCCGGCGCGTCATTCGACGCGTTTCGCTACTCGTGAAACTATCCCACAGATGCGGTGGGAATACTGCTTGTTGTAGCCGCACCTGTTGTAGGAACGAAGCAGTGGAAGCAGCTCCACGGCGGTCAGGTTGGTACCGATCCGTATAGCGCAAGAGCGGCTCATCACCAGAACGCTTCGAAGTATACTGTGTCCAATATGGTGAGTCCCATTGACGTCGAATCACATCCAGCTGGAGAGCAGCAATTTCGCGCTCTTCCTCTGTAGGTGGCTCAAACACGGGCGCCGCGCTGATGTCCGACTGTGTATACACTTCATCCAGCTGTGCACCTTCAATGTATGTCAGACCGATCGGTTTGAGCGCTCCCGCACCACCACCGCGGCCACCACGTCCACCACTTGCCATGCACTATCACCTCCCCGGTGCAGCAAAAGCAGCTGTGCGCTTCCTCACGCTAGGCAGGCGCTCATTATGCTTCATAATATGATGCAGCCTTTCATATGCGGCTCACGTGAGTGCCACGTGTGGGTAGATGAACACCTCCACTACCGTGACAGTCCTAACAGCCCCGCCTATCTACCCGTAATCACATGCGTACCAACAACGGGTGAACTGCAGCTTGGACCTTGTCTTCTCAAGCACTATTCAGACAGATCTCTAAAACCAAAGGCACAAGAAAAAAATAAAACATGTGTACAAGCCTATGAATGGGTATGATTGATCCATTAGCGAGTGCGGATGATACCAGCAGCGATGAGCTTTTGGATCTTGGCACGGATGCCAGGGTTCTTCATGTGGTCTTGTAAAGCAGCAGGGTTTGACTGCGCTTGTTGCAAGATAGTCTGCATCACAGGGTCCTGCATGATACCAACGACTTCAGGATCACGCATCGCCCGCTCAAGCGTCTGTTCGTCGGACTCACCTGAGCGCTGGTCGTAGAGCGCCTGCATACACTTCGTTAGAAGCGGCTGAATTTCTCGCTTGTGTTGAGGTCCACCTTCGATTGTCTCGTCCACTTCATTCGCTGCGTTAGCTGCTTCCAGAGCCTTCGTGAACTCTTTCATGGAAAAGAGCACATTGCTCTTGCGGATGTATGCTTTCACAAACTTCGGGTCCACTTTGATTGCTTCCTCGGCATCCTTGAGTGCCTCAGGCAATGCTGCAAGCTTCGTATATGCAGATGCGCGGTTTGTGTAGCCACGAGGGTCAGACGGGTTCCGCTTGATTGACTCTGTGTATGCCTGAACGGATCCCGGAAAATCACCTTCCTTGTACAAAGTGTTGCCACGATTCCGTTCCTCTTCGGCCTTGGCTGGATCAATGTACGCCTGACGCGCACGTTCTTTCTGCTCTTTCTCTGTCTGACGGAGCTTGTTCAAAATTTCAGGGGTGCGATGCTCCGTAAGCGACTTTTCAAAAAATGTTATAGCATGCTCTAAGTCGTCTTTCTTCAGGTACGCAGAGCCAATGCGTCCAAATGCCTTCGCCACGAGCTTGTAGTCGGCGAGCATAGAGCGACCTTCTTCCACAGCCTTTTCACATGTCTTGATGCACTCATCAAGCTCCCCTTTCTCGAAATACACGGCACCCAAGTTGTTCAAGTATGTAATATCTTGGTGCAACTCCCATGCCTTTTGGTAATGCTGTGCGGCCACGTCGAAGTCACGCTTCATGTAATGTTCATTGCCCAATTTCTTTTCTTTTTCCGCTTCAGCAACATTGGGGTCAAGAGGCTTCGCCTCAGCCTCTGACTTTGCCTCTGACTGTGATTCCTTCTTGGTTTCCTCCTTGCGCGAGGCAGACGTTGGTTTTGGCGTTGACTCCTCTTCCATAGGTTGCGCACCCTCTGACGATGGGCGCTCAAATGCCTTCATGTCCACGCCAATAAGCGCACCCATAACCTGGATCATGCGCTGATCCTGCAGCGCCGCCATGGGATTGGATTTGCCGCTTTGGAGATCTTTGAGCTTCTGTACAAAGCTTGGATCTTGCAACATGCTTTCAGTCATAGGGTTTCGCGAAAGCTTGTCAAAGAGCTGCGGGTCGCGGAATAAGTTCCCAATGGACGCAGAGGGGTCTCCACGCAATCCATCCGCCGACGCACGCTCGACATCGGCAAGACCCTTTTTAAGAGCAGTGTCGTCGGGGCATCTCTCAAGACCCGTCTTGTAAGCGGCAATAGCATCTTCATAGCGACGAGCGCCATGAAGTGCACTACCCTTGCGGCCATAGCCTTTGGCGAAAGATGAATTTAGCCGGATTGTCTCCTCGGCATCACTCAATGCAGCGTCCCAGTTTTTCATGCCAGCGTAGCTGGCACTGCGGTTCGAGTAGAGAACATGCACACCGTCAGATTCGCCGCTTTGCTTGGCAGCCTCAATGGCAGCCGTGTAGTGCTGAATGGCTTTCTCATAGTCCTTCGCAGCAAAGCTTGCATTACCCTGCGCTTTCAGCTCAGCCACCGACATATTTGTGCGTTGAGAGAAAATCGACACCACGAATACCCACCGTTGAACTGTGTCGGCTTGCTATATACGCGTGAACGACATACTTTTCCAGCACATTCTATCGGCCGAGCGCATTGGCCAAGCTCTCAGGCACACTGGATCCACATGGCTCCGCTCGCGATGTGTGTCCCCAGCCTTAGCCATGCTTAGGACTGCGGCTCTCGATTCGTGGCGGGTGTCGTATCTGCTTGATTCTCGCAAACCGTGCACGAAGCGATCGAACTCTGCGGAAATGTAAGTAGATAAATGCGTACCGTTCATTCGCTTCCTCTTGCGCACGCTGTTCCTCTTCAATGCGAGCGAGGATCTCTTCCCGAGCTATTTGTTCCATACGAGCTCGTTGGTGCCGAGCGTCAGTGTTGTCCGGCTCCTTCAATGCAACAGACTCGTCAGGGTGCAATTCAGGTTCAGCAGAAATGATCGCATATTCGTAGGTGGAGGCTTGGGCCGACTCTTTCGAAGGCGCAAGAACAGTGCGCTGGAACTCCGCCCACTCGTCATCGAAGTTGTGGGTATCCTGTCGAGCGCGCTTGGACTGAGAGGTTTGGGTATCAGAGTCTTTGCGTTTAAGTGTAGAGCTTTCAGACGATTCTAGCGCTTCAGAAGCGGCAAGGTGCCCTGCTCCAGCATCGCCGACCGGTATCGACTTGGGATGTGTCTTTTCCATTGGACCAGCCTCGTCGGCCTGATGAGTTTTGGATATACCAATTCTGTCATTCATGGTTCCGACTTCTTGGGTATCCCATTTGCGCACGTTTTCACGATGTGATCTCGTGAGAGTATGTGCCGGCCATAGTCGCTCGTGTGTTATAACTGCATAACTACATGCAATGCAACGTAGAGCACCGGTTTTAGGGTGGTATGATGCCCATCGGTCTTGGACTGTATGCATTGTGCCGGTGCGATGTGAAGCTGCCTCACGAAGTAGCGCACGTTCGTCGACCATGACCTAAACGCTGTTACGATTGGCGATAGCAATGACAAGCGCGAAATAGATGCGCGCAGTTGATACAATTATTGTCTGGCCTTGGCTTTCCACACTTCTCGTAGCTGCTTGCTGAATGACTCGCGAGGATATAGCGAAGGGGGAGATACTCGTATACACGCCTCCATATATATTGGGTGGGTGGACCTTGCAATCGTGCGGCGTCGTAATGGCATCACGTGCTCGAGAGTGCTTGTGCGCAAGCAATAGTGTGTGCGTAATGAGAATATGTGTGCTTGTCCTAGCATAAGCAGCAAGGCACAAGCCTCCCCAAAACAAGTGGGGAGTGTTTGGACGAGTGTTTGTTGGATCCATATTTGACATGTCAGGCACACAAAGTGTACAGCCTGTGCAAATCACAGAGCGGCAGGACTATGAACGAGAGGTGTCGAAAGATCCACGCATGCCGGGGCCATGGTTGGAGTTGATAGCTCATGTGCGTCGAGGTGGATCGACTGACGACATTCGTGATGTGTATGACCGTTTCTTTGAGTTCTTTCCTCAAGCAGCTGTACAATGGATTGAATATGTAAACTGGGAGCTGTCTCAATCGAACTTTATTGAAGTCGATGCGATATTTGTGCGCTGCTTGCGCACGACCCTCTCCGTGGATTTGTGGAAAGTGTATTTGGCATACACACGACGGGTGAATCCATTGCCACCCTTTACGGCAGAGGAAAATAGTCCGCGCGATCAGACGAGGCAGGTCCTCGAAGATGCATACGAGTTTGCTCTCAAGTATATCGGCTGGGATCGCGAAAGTGGCCCTATATGGCAGGAGTATATTCAGTTAATCCGCGAACGAGAAGTGCGTGGTGCATGGCAAGAAGGCCAACGAATGGATCAGCTGCGTCGCGTATATCAACGAGCTGTATCCATTCCGCTGGATCATGTTGAAGTTATTTGGAAAGACTACGATGCTTTTGAAAACTCACTCAATAAGCTTACGGCTAAGAAATTTCTAGGCGAGCATTCGCCAGCATATATGCAAGCGCGCACTGTTCTGCGTGAAATGCGCCGACTCACAGAGTCATTGTCGCGACCGGCCGTCCCATCGCCGCCGGTATGGATCGCACCTCAGACCAAGAGGAATGCAAGTGCCGTCCAAGAACAGGAATCTTATGCAGCATGGCGTGCATATTTGTCATGGGAGCAGGCAAATCCACTTGCTTATGATGATCCAGTGACTCTGCAGTCACGAGTGCTTGCTGCCTACAAGAAAGCAACGATGTGCGTTCGATTCGACGCTGTGATATGGTACATGGCAGCAAGCTTCTGCCGTATGTCGCAGCGAGAGAACGAGATGCTTGTATGGCTGCGAGATGGGATTGAAGCGTGTCCTTGGAGTTTGCTTCTTCGTTTTTCGTATGCGGATGCAAGTACATCCCTTGGTCGCCTCGCCGACGCGACTGCTGCGCTTGACGACCTTGTCCTATACACGCAGCACCAAGTGGATATGCGATTGAATGTTTTGGCAGAGTCAAAGGCTCGTGTGGATGCCGAGATATCGCGTCAACGTAAACAGCGGCTCGAAAAGCACGCCCAAGTAGATTCGGCGCCTGACGAGGACGATGGGGACAAGGCTGAGCTCGCAGATATTGAGCGACGATTACAAGAGGAGCGTATGTCGCAACATCAGCAGCTTGAGCGCGATGCGCAAGGCGAGCTGGAGGTGTGGCGCGCAGCTGTGAGTCAGGTATGGATCAAGTACATGCAGTTTGTTCGGCGTACGGAAGGCATCCGACCCACCAGGCAAGTATTTTCGCGCGCACGGAAATCAGCGCATTGTTCCTGGCAGGTCTATGAGGCGAATGCCATGCTCGAATATCACTGCTCAAAAGAGCCTCTTGTTGCTACAAAGGTGTTTGAACTGGCACTCAAAACATACGGGGCGAACGAGGAACTCGTCGTGAGATACTTGGACTTTTTGCTCTCGATAAATGATGATGCAAATGCACGGGCGGTGCTTGAGCGGACCGTTAGCAGCATGCCACCCGAGCGTGCCCGAATCATTTGGGACCGCTGGTCTGATTACGAATACAGCTATGGCGATGCCAATGGAATTGCACGTCTAGAAGCACGCATGGCTGACATGTATCCCGATCGGTCTGCAGCCGATTGTGCTGCAGACCGACTCAGGTATGGCAGTCTCGATTGGGTTCGGCTCCGGGACATTGGCTTGGCTGCATCAGTACCGTATGTGGGAGCGACTTCTATTGCACGCATGCCAGGCAGGGACATAAATGCGCTTGAGAGTATAAAAGCCGCAGTGAGCGGCGCTAATACAGCTGCTGCACCATCCACAGTAGCCAATGCTGTGGCTGATGCCGCGGGCCTGGTGGCACTTCCAGGCGCTGTAACAACTGCACCAGACTTGTTATCTACAGAAGCATCCACTTCTTCGAATCCTGCTTCGGCGACCAAGACGGAGGTGCCAAACAATAGCAGTGGCAGTGGCCGACAAACAATGGAGGATATCCGGCGCTCACTAACGTCGACCGCTTCGGATCCTGTAAAACGCACGCGCGGGAAAAACGAGACGGATAAGTTAGCAAAGAAGGCTAGAGGCGGTTCTGATGCACAGTCTCATACACGAAAAGGCGGCTCTCGTGATACGCCGCCGCCACCCCCGATGATACCTGATGCTATCCTCTACTTTATGAGCCTTCTGCCAAATGCATATACATATGATGGCCCACCTATACCGCCTGAGGCCATAACTGAATGTCTTTTGCGCAGCTCGCTTCCAGTCATGCCTTTGTGTGCTGATGTGCGAAAAGTCGGCAAGCGGCGGACCTAAACTACTGCAGCTCATGTGAACGCATAGCAATCCTAGCTTTTTCACACATAGACGGTCTTTTTGACTTGGAGTGGAGAACAGTTATCTGTCTGATATCCGATGTGTCAAGAAATAGAGTCCACATGCGCAGGCAAGATTTTTGCTGCCATCCCCGATTGTGAAGCAAGAAAAAAAATAATTATGGAAATAAACGATTAATCATTTGGCGAGCAAGGAACAAGCGACTCAGCTGTTTGCACAAAACGGACGATTGACTTCCAAATACATCGTGAAGCCCGTGTCGTGTCAGCAGCTTCTCAGTCACTGCTACGTGACATGCGGCTAGGCTTGTAAATGACACGCTCATTCTCTACTTTTGTGGTATTTCCATATGCGTTTTCGCAGACAGCACATGCTATATGGTATAAATATCCGAATCCTTTTGCTGAGCATGTGCGTTCGATCGACGTGCTGGACCAGTACGTGTGTCCGACGACAGGCATGGTCTATATGGAGCGGCTTATTGGTGTGAAACAAAATATACCTGCCTGGGTCCGTTTGGTACGTATTTTTTTCTTATATACGCCATTACTCTCATGGCGTTCATATCCCGTCAACCACCATACATGTGAACATGCTCTTACACCCTGTTTTCCTCACTTCAGTTGGTCGGAGTTCGCGATCGCTCATACGCTTTAGAACGAATCCAGTTCAATCCACACCATCCTTGTGTGCATATGCACACTGTAAAGTACGTTCAGTCAGTCATTTCATTCAATGCGAGTGTGAACAGCTATTGATGTCTAGTCTCTCTTACAGTGACTTTATTCAAGTCAAAGAACATATATCGTACATGCCCGATAACGGCCGCACACGATATATTCAGAATGCGCATATTGAGTGCCCAGGGCTCACACATGTCGCACACGGCGTTTTTGACTCGGCGGCCGCGCGACTCGAGGAGTTTACTCTTCATAGATTTCGTGAAAATGCCGAGCGTGGGCGTTCCGGCTTTACGCATGTGCTTCAAGCTATGTTCGGTCCTGCGCTAGCTCAGCTTGCGCACATATAGCTACACCAAGCGCGAACTGACTTGCAGGACGCGGCGCCCTCCCCACCATAACTCCACCCTAATTTTGTACTAGTACCTCTAGCATCGATATAGTGAAAGTTTCTCTTTTATAAACTATACATAATCTTGCGGAGGGGATGTGTCGAAGGAACATGACGCAAGGATGAATGCGATTGTAAGTGTAGCTTACAGAAAATACGTTAAGATTGTGCATGCATGTTCGGAAGTTTGAGTGTGGGTCGCTAGACACACATATACACACACAACCAGAACGAAGAAAAGAAATCCATCATCAAGGGAATGTACACAGTTTGCAGGACTAATTATTCATCACCCATATCCATTGCACTCATGTTACTTGCACCATAAGCCGGTAAGGAAGAGGATGAAGGAGTGTAGAGCCATGAGGCTCGGTGTGCCGAAGCAGCGAGCCATCCAATGGACGACTGCATATGGGCAGCTGCATCGTCCATCACAGCTCGCATCGCTTGCTCTGTCGAGCCATGAGAGGGGGATGTGCTAGAACCTAGAGATGCCATCCCGCGTTCCCATGCCAGAATAGCTTCCTGTCCAAACATTCGAGCATGTTCATTCACGGCCACATCAATGGCATCTAGCCATGCCTGCCATTCACGAAGAAGCATCGGAAAAATAGTATGTGCAAGCAGGTCACGCACATCAGGAGCAGATGAGAGAGACTGTTGATATGTTTTCAGCAATGACGACGCACGCACATGTTTGAAGGACACCGGATCGGGGGGCAGCATGCGTGCAATTCGAAGCATGCAGCTCGTAGCGCCTTGCAAGAATGCAAAGGTTGTACTTGGGTGTGGGGGCTCTGCATCATCGCGGCGTGGTAAAATCGAAAAGAGCGGAACTAAACACGCCAGCTCTGAAACTAGCTCTGAAAGCACAGTGCGTACACGGCTCCACACGTACTGATCTCGTACAGTCACTGACGTGGATGTAGGAAGCGCGGTACGAATGCGAGCCTCGTAGGCCTGTAGGGCTGACACGGCATGATCCACGGATGGTGTCGGCAAAAGGGTATAAATGCGGTCGGCCATGCCGTCCTGCTTGGCAAGATCGAGGAGAAGAGAGAGAAGTGCTTGCTTGTCAAACGAAGCAAGAAGACGCCCGAGATCATGCGACTTGAGTGCGTCCTTCGCGGTCGAGGGCCCTGCACTGACATCGTTCAGGAGCCCACGTTCATACACCGAGCCACGTCGACGTTTCGTCAACTCGTCTTGTGAATCAGCACCTGCCTTGTCGAGAGCGTCGTCGTCCGACGAGAAACTGCGCCTGCGCTTGTTTGCTCCATGGCGATGCTCTCCAAAAGAGCTGACCAGACGAACAGGGGATTCCTCGGTGGCATGCGAAGACGACGACGGCTCAGGTGGCGCCGCCATCGGCGCTCCGACATGCCGAGGAGCAGATGCGTGTGAGCCTGAATGGCCTAACGGGGATGAATTCATAGAAGAAATCCCGCAGCCAAACCCGAATGACAAGGCAGGAGATACTTGAAATGTACTACAGGCGGAGTTGAAGGGGATCGTGGGCGGCGGAGGCGGAGCTTGAACGGACGAGAATGAGGGAGACGATGAAGACAGTGGCGCAGATACTGTTGCGGCTGTCGATGGATTGTCAGACATGCGCCATGATGTAGGATGATGTGGCCGCTGTGGCGGCAGTAATGGCGTCGAGGACATGTTCGCTTCTGGAGCGTCGTCGAAGGAAGACAAAATCCCTCTGACAAACTGCTCACATCAGTGCTTGTCCAGTTAGTTATATATGCGCTTGAAAAAAATCCTTGGAGAAGTCACCTGCACCTGTGGCCTGCTATTGGATATATCTAGGTGGAGTCAGAAGTGTCGTGATCCATCATCGATGGGCGCGCGCACACACACACACCCGCAGCAGTAACGTCTGAGCACCGCTTGACGCTAGACGGCCATGCCTCGGCTGACTAAACGTTATGTCTGGTGCGTTGATGCCAGACTGCCGCGAGCAGAGGCACCTGGCGCGTGTCTAGTTTCACTAAAGCTAGCACCTGCTAGAATCACGCGTCGTCGCTGTGATTACACTGCTGGTGTTACGAGAGTCGCTACATAAGTACTCAACTACAACTCATATTTCATTTCGGGACGAACGGCTGCGCGTGCGATGCCGGCATCCGATAGCCCATCGCATGCTGCTATGCCTGAGCAAGATGTACCGAAGCACGATAACGAGGGGTTTGACATGCAGCTGGAAATCTCCGCGTCTGATGCAAAACGTCTCCAACACATTCTCCATGCGTACGTATTTCAAATCTTCCTGACAAGTGTCAAAGTCTTGCTCCCACTATGCTTGATGTCGCTGCCCCTGGCAAGCCACCGCTGCGTGCATTGCTTGAGCAACCGAAAGTAAATGCCCACGAGGTGTGGGACTGTGTCGCATCGGAGAGTGGGCACGCAGTTCGACAGGATGCGCGTGGACATGTGGGTGCGCTTATTGTGCTGCATATCATAGCACAACTCACTGGATGGAGCATTACGACGCCGCCGTCGAAGGCGGTTGAAGACCAGCAGAAAGACGTAGATGCGCGCGAACGCATGAATGTCGATGAGGTTGAGCGTCGGCATACACATCGTCTTGCTCCTTTTTCCACGTACGCGCTGCACATGCGCCTGCCGTCTGGTGACTATTTCACGAATGGCGTGAGCTTAGAAGAGGCCAAAGCACAGGCGCTAGATACTGGTGCAGCTGATCTTGTGTCGATTGCGCCGCGTATGCAAGACACACGTAAAGCTACATTAGGCGAACGGCTCCCACCAATGCCAGGTGCTCGATCGAAACGCATGCATGGAGGAGGCGGAGGAGGACGTGCGTCAGCATTCTTGTCATACGGTCCGTTTGGCTCATCACTTGGACCTTCGTTCGACTCCTCTGGGTGCCTTTTTGGGCCAGAGGCAACGCAACTGGTGTGGACTGAGCGTCAGCGCGTATCGCGGTACTTGCGTCGTCGTTGGGGCGCTTCTCTGGCCCAGCAAGTCGAGTCAGCCTACACTCAGCAGGCAATGGATATTGCCACGGATGAGCGATCACCGACATTGCCAACGGCAGCACCAGCACAAGCGCATTCGATACATGATGTGCAAGAAACGTCTCTTCCTTCCTTGTCTTGCTCTCGTCTTGTGCAGAGAGCCGTGGAACTAGAACCGACCTTGGATCCTGCCTTAATGGAAAGTGCCCTGCATATTCTAGATACGGATGAGATCCTGGCTCAGAATCAGGAGCGGCTAGATGAGCTCCAAGAGCTTCAGTGGCTTCGCGTGCGTATGGACAACGACCATACACCTATTCCACTTGCTATGATAGAGCGCGAGCAGCGGCTCGCCGAGGACGCACTGCATTCTCTTGTTGACCTAGTGCGCCGCGTACCACCATCCGCGCTGGGCCACACTGCTCAAGCAGCTGGCCCTCTCATTCTCATGTCGCATGTCGTGCTGATGACGTCTTTGTCCACACGAGCTAACCACGATATATTGTCGCATGGGTACTGGGGCACTTTGCCCGATACATATCACGGCGCGAAAACTCAAACGAATGTGGCCGTGCCAGGCTCGACTCCTAGTCTCATGGCATGGGCTCCACTCGTTCGTCCTGGAGTCGTCGCTGATAATACGACAGCCGAACCAGAGCCTGGCAAGAGACCCGCATTCATGCACGCCTATGAACAATACTCAGGCTCACCAGCGGCTGCTGTGCGAAATGCTATGGTGCAGCCACGGCCTGTACCACCATACCCCGCGACAGCGGCCGAAGTACAACGACCACTGGTGTACGCTTCCCCCACTAGCATGGGCCTCGGGATACATGGATCGATAAATGGCAATAGAAGCTAGTAGACAATATGTAATGACAGGCTACGATGGACACGCAAGCGCTCGTCCTCTACCCTCCCACGTCCCTCATAGTCAAGCTCGATGGCCCACCGATGGGTATATGGTCACATGATGGCCTGCGCGTTAGAGAGAAAGAGATGCATCGCTTGGTATAGGTGTCTAGGGCTCGTTCTCGGTGTCGTTGTCGTTGTCGTCGTCACCGTCGTCTTCATCTTCATCGTCAGATGCCATATCATCCTCATCCAAACCCAATTCATTCTCCTCATCTTCCTCCAGAGACAAATCGCTATTTTCTTCGGTCTCTTCCAGAGCATCTTCATTCACCAGCTCATCTTCATCCATGTCCTCGGGAATGCCATCTTCGTAATCGTCCTCGTCCGCATTCATGGATACGTCATTGCCAGCTGTCAAGCCAATATCCTCCACGTCGTCATCTTCGTCTGGCTCGACCCAAGTTTGGCCCTGTTGCTGAAGCTGAGATGCCTGCTGCTTCTTCTCAAGCTCAGTTGCAGATGACCGCTTCCCAAGCTTTTGGCCTTGCACGGGCATCTGTGCCTCGTCTGCCGTGTACGACATGTGCATATCGATCTGGCTCATGACAAGCTCCATGCGTCCCTTCAGCGCCAGAAGACGCTCATGGGAAGCAAGCCGCGCTGCCAGGCTGTGATGCAGCTGCGAGAGACGTGCCACAAGATTCGGCAGTGACATCAAGTACGCTGCATGGAACGTCAGTGATTGGTGAATCCATTCAACAATGCCGCGCGCACGTCCACTACCAAGCGCGCCCTTGCTTTTCACACCACCCCGATTCAGTCGGTCCACACAGGCTTCCAACAGCCGCACAGCCAAAGGCCCCGAAATACGCCGCACAGTAGCACGGATCAGCGTCACATCTGAGTGCACAAGGCACGACGTGAGTAATGCATGGTCACCAGAATGCAGCGCCTGCGTCAAAGACGACGCCAGGGAGGCGCCGCCGACCGGCACTTCTGCACCCGGGTCGGGCGCGGCTCCGTCAACGTCACCATCATCTTCGTCCTCCTCTTCACGCTCGTTGACCGTACTAGCACGTGCATCGCCACGTTGAACTTTCAAAGCCTTGAGACGCTGCGCAAGTGTTGGCTCATTGATGTCGCCATCTTGAAGAGCATTGTCATGTAAATCCACTGACGAGCTAGCGGCATCCGGCAGCAGTCCACCCTCCGTGCCGAGGAGCGCTGCTGCTGCTGCTGTATGGCCAGGCAGTTCTGCACGTGTGCCCGCAGCACCGCGAGCTTCTTTGTAACGCTGTGTGTCGCGCAAAGCAACGTCGGGCTTCGGCGCAGAGCTGGCTGCCAGTGTGACAACAGATCGAAGCGCATTGCCGTCCTCGTACAAGGGCGCCTCATCCAACACGACCTTGAAACCCTTAACGATGCGTGCATATCGGAGCGTGCCGTCAGGCGTGCAGATGGCATCGAGAAGCTCCGTACCTTCAAACGCTGTCGACACGACAGACACCGGCGTCAATGTAGCGAGCCCTTTGGCTTTAGGCACCTCCCTAGGTAGTCTGTATACGTTGGCGGTACCCAGCTGGGAAATGACAAGAAGCATCGCTGTGCCATCCGCCTCAGCCCAGGTGACCAAGCGATGTGCAGGTGCGTCCAGTGTTAGCATCGCTCCTGCATGACTCAGGTGCGTGAACCAGTAGTACAAATGACGGTCTTCCGCTGCAGCGCTGACAAACGCATCTTCACCTGCCCAGGCAGCGTGCGTGATGGGCGTTGCATGGCCTGTGAATTGCCTTAGTGGTGCAGCGATGCGCTCTGTGCTCACGTCGTACAAAGCCAATGCATGATGCGCCGTAAGCATGCGGTGTGATGGACCACATGTCAAGAGCGACATGGGCATCTTGCTATCGGGCAAGAAATGTCGTGTGGGTGGCACGCGCTCGTGCACAGATGCACTTGCAAGCCCTGACACGACCCAGCCGTGCACCCAACCATTCGCAGTGACACCCCAGAGATGGTTGTCGCGGTACGATAATGATATAAGAGCAGCAGTTGAGCTATCCTGGGAAGACACAACAAGTACACGCATTACACGGGCTGTGACCGGCGAATACACCAGAACCGTGCCGTCTGACATGCCTAGTGCCACATGCGGAGTAGGCGCCGTTGAGTCGCTTGTATGCTGCTCAGCCGCAGCTCTCGCCAAAGCCTTGCGTTTCTTTGAAGACGCCGACGTCGATGAGGAAGATGGTGACAGGTCAGACTCCGACTGCGCTCCCAGAAGAATCCATGCAATCGCACGACATGTTTGAGCTTCAGGAAGAAGAAAGTCCGCCATCACGCCAGCCTTATGTGACGCGTACACTCGGAGACGAGCACGATCGACAGCCTGTGAGAGTTGTGCAAATAGAGTGGCATCAGGCGAGAAGGCGGTGATTTGTACATTTTGATCAGCCATTTGCGGCTGTGACAGAGATGAGGTCGAAGCAGGACGCGACTTAGGAGGCTTCGTGCCTTTGCTCTTCGCCATCCTGACCACCTACGACTCACAAAGCAGCACTGCTAAAAGCGGAGGACCAGAAAAATATAAAAAATTTGTTGCGTTTTGCCTGCCTGCTTGCTTGCTTATGACGGAAAGGCGACTCGACCGAGGGCACGACACAATCAGGGCACACGGCGCATCTAAAGCGTGGCTAAAAGGGCGGCGCCGGCCTTGACAGCGCGGACTCACTGGGGCCTAGCAAGCCCTGGTGGAGATGACGTGATAGTTAGTCAACATGTGCACGAGGACAAACACACGGAGCGTGTGCGTCAACACGACCGAGTGCGTTGCTGATTGTTCCTGTTGTTGCTCCTCAGGCGTGGATCAGCCGCAGACAAACAGCGTTGCTGGCACAATGAACTATGTTCGTACGTACAAGCACAACTCACGCGCGCAGAACTTGAAAAGCTTGGTGTGTACTGCAGTAGTGGGAAGCTGACTCTATCTGAGGCGAGGGAACCTATGCCACTGTGTACAAGGTGTGTGTGTGTGGTGCGACAACCGGGTCAAACTTGTTTGCTAACACCGACGATAGGGGCGCTCTCGACTCACGAATGAAGTTGTCGCCTTAAAAGACATTCACCTCGATGCAGAAGAGGGTACACCTTCCACGGCGATCCGTGAGATTTCACTGATGAAAGAGCTTAGGCACACGAACGTCGTGCGTTTGTACGATGTGATCCATACCGAGTCCAAGCTCATGCTAGTGTTCGAGTTCATGGAGCAGGATCTGAAAAGATATATGGATATGCATGGAAATAGGGGAGCACTTGACCCCGTCACGGTGCGCAGCTTCATGTTCCAGCTATTGAAGGGAACCGCTTTTTGCCACGAAAATCGAGTTTTGCACCGCGACCTGAAACCACAGAATCTTTTGATCAACAAGCGCGGTGAGCTGAAGCTCGCTGACTTTGGTCTTGCGCGCGCTTTTGGCATTCCCGTGAATACGTTCAGCAACGAGGTCGTGACGCTCTGGTACCGAGCGCCGGATGTGCTTTTGGGCAGTCGTACATACTCAACGAGCATTGACGTATGGTCGGCTGGATGCATTATGGCGGAAATGATCAGCGGAATCCCACTTTTCCGCGGTCGCGACAACAATGACCAGCTCATGCAGATCATCCGCGTTCTCGGCACACCGGACGAGCATACCATCAAGCGCATCCTTCATGAGTCGCCCGAAATCCAATACCGCCCACTCCCCCGCCTGCCGAAAGTCCCATTCCAGAACCTGTTTCCGAAAGTACACCCCCTTGCTATTGATCTGCTCGAAAAGCTTCTACAATTTGATCCATCACAGCGCATCACTGCTGACGATGCACTGCGCCACCCGTACTTTACAACGAGCCATGCCGTCTCTCACGCGTATGCGCCAACGTCTGCTGCTGTTGACGCAAGTGTCTCGGACATGTATGCTAAACAAGAAGCCAAAGCCATGTAATATTGTGTGCGCGTGTGTTTGCTCTCCTCTATTGTCATTTCGCGCATGACCGTAGCAATCCCAAATACTCTCTGGTATGCCCCTCCCCACCACCACCTGCTGCCCTTCATTTCTACGCGTCTCTCGGTTATCAATCCCTTGTTCGCATGAACTGCCTTAGTGTGTGTGAGTCTTGCTTGTCCATAGCTTTGGCCTCGAAGGTCCCCTACGGATTCTACTGCACATGGAAACGTCTTGCGTTCATGGGATAGAAGAAACTTCTCTCCACTAGCGCTTCTACAACATTTGACCTCCATTCTGTGCCCGTTCCATTAACGAAGCCCTGACATTTTTTCGCCACATACACGTATATTCCTCTCCATCCTGTAGATGTTCGACGAACATGCGCCTGTTGAACACAAGACTTAGGGGCTACAATCAGCTACTTTTTCACCTATCTTGTCTTTTTCTCTACGGCACGGACGGACCTTGCTAGCTACTTAAAGCTCCTCTCACAACCCCATCATATTGTATCTTCGCGTACGCTCTTCGTCGACGAGTTTGACATGGGCCCTTCAACGCCAACGCGTGCAAAAGGATCGACTGCCGCATTAACGCGCGGCCTGGGCATGATGTCCCTGGACTCGCCCCTGTCAGATCGCCCAACAAATGTTCGATCGCGATTTCACGCATCTCCTATTCGCCACCCATCGATAAAGTCTATACGGACGCTTGGCCCTGCCGGTGGCGGCGTCGTCAGCGGCATCGCTGCTGGTGGCCGTCGTGATAAGGAAGACTGCTTGCTTGTGCATTCTATGGATGGACCTGATGCACGAGGCGTCGTTGCCAAGGACTGGGACGGTCCCGACGGCACAGTGCCTCGTCGGCGTGGGTCCACCATGGTGTCACGAGGTGATCGATACATCCCAAACCGTGAGCTTCTTCGTTGCGGCACCACACCATTCCTTGAGGACAGCGCAGGCGATGCACTTTCACACCACAATAGTAGCAGCAGTGCCGGGAGTGATTCTCTTGCATCTGACGCCGCCGCAGCGGCGGCGGCGGCGGAACTGGACAGCCCACCCGCCTTAGAGGGTGCATGTCAGGTCGATCTGGGACAGCGAATTCTTTCCTTTTCAGCAGCTCCTCCAAGCGCATCGTCTTCCAGTGCAAAAGACTTGCACACGCGGTATGCATCTAAGCCAAAGAGTACGTTGCCCAGCAGTCTTGTGGCCGCTGGAAGACGCCGCATTCCGACAGCGCCAGAACGCGTGCTCGATGCACCTGCGATTGTGCCTGACTTTTATGTCAACCTCTTGCACTGGTCGAGTCAGAACGTCATTGCTATTGCGTTGCAGTCAGCCGTCCACACATGGAACAGCGAGACAGGAGAAGCCAATTTTCTGCTGGATTTGGAAGAAGAGAGCGAACGCGTCGGTGGTGGCGGCCTGGTCACAAGTCTTCGCTGGGATGCGCATGGCAATATCCTCGCTGTGGGTACGGACCGAGGTTATACACAAATCTGGGATGTCGCACGCGGTGCGCGGCTGCGTACACTGCGACCCAGTGCCGATGGTGGCGCAGATGCGTCGGCGGTCAATGCAGCTGCATGGGCCGTCGACGGCACACTGAGTGTCGGTTACGCAAGTGGTTTGATTCGTGAACATGATGTGCGACAGCGATCTAGCGAAACACGCTCCTTAGAACATGCACATGCGGCGCAGGTATGTGGCTTGAGCTGGCGCGATGACAGTGCCTTGTTGGCAAGTGGAGGAAACGACAACGTCGTAAAAGTATGGGACCGACGAACCAATGTAGCCAAGATGCGCAAGGAGAATCACCGGGCAGCTGTGAAAGCCCTCGCTTGGTCGCCACACAACAGCAGTCTTTTGGCGACAGGTGGCGGCAGTGCGGACAGATGCATCCACTTTTGGAACACGACACAGAATACCCGCGTGCAGACGATCCAGACAAGCGCGCAAGTAACCTCGCTGCAGTGGGCGCCACATTACCGCGAGCTCGTGTCGTCGCATGGTGTTGGCACATCCGAGTCAGAGGCGGGCGCGCTGTGTGTGTGGGCACATCCCTCTGGCCAGAAGATCGCCGATGTGCCAGGAGCCCACGATGGTCGAGTACTTCATACGAGTCTGAGCCCCGATGGCCAGACACTCGCGACGGTCGGTAGTGACGAGAGCCTCAAGTTTTGGCGCGTGTTTGAACAAGCGCAGGACGTGAGCAAAGCGCAGCGATCTGTGCTGACGTCTTACAAAGGCCTTGCACGTTCAGCGCCACCGACGCGTGCGTTGCGCTGAAAGCAAGGGATGTGATAGATGAGTTTTGCTCTTATTTTCACATTCTCCATAGAGTTCGTGTTAGCTATGTGTACATACGTTGAATTAATGAGGCAAAGCCCAAGTTGACTCCACCGAAAAGTACAAAGACAAGACCACCTGTCTGACCGTCCCAGCTGCCAAGCATCCGGCGCAATGGCTGAAATGCTAGCGCCGTACATATGTTCGTAATCCAGTTGATGCCAAGGCCTAGCGACGAGCCGATCGACACATGAGAAGGCGGTAGTACTTCGGGCAGGATGACGAATGGGACAGGTCCCAAGCCCACGGAAAAGAAGGCAATAACTAGCAAGATGGCTAGTGAGCTCAGCATCGCGTAGGAGGATACCAGACCCAATGCTAATACGAAGCAAGACACACCCATTCCCGTGGCTGATAGCAGCAAGAGTTTGCGTCGGCCAAAGCGAGCTTCATCAATGAGCCAAAGTGGAGGAAGAGTCATGACCGCATTGACCAACGTAATTAACAGGCCAACAAAAGCTGCCACATTCGGCAGCACCTTCGACATGATGCCTGTGCTGTAGTACATGATAGCATTCACACCACTCAGCTGTTGCGCTGCTTGTGTGAGTGCGACGATCTTCATTCCGTCTGTAAACGATCTCGACTGCGTTCGTGTCTGGGCATCGCTACCCAGGATCGGCGTGTCGCCCGTGTCTTGAGCATGCAATGTGCTGTAGGAAGAACATCCTAGTCGTGTACGCACGCTTTCTGCCGCATCTGCAGAACCGACCCCCAACGCGACACCATCACTCTCAAGCCAGCCCGGACTCTCTTCCGCCCACATGTATCCAACAAGCAGCTGGATCCCAGCTACGCAAGCACTAACCTGCGGCACTCGCTGCCATGCATGACGCCAAGTGACAACCCATGTACCAACAAGCTGCGCGACAAAAATACCAGTCACAACCGCAAGTTGATTCAGCGTGCCAATGGAACCAACCATGGAGGCAGGAGCAAGTTCTTTTAGGTACAGCGGCGTCTGTACAATTGCAATGCCTGCACATAGCCCTTGGATGAATCGTGCCAGTGACATCATGGACATGCTCGATGACATGGAAAGCAAGCTTCCTCCGCCCAATGCAAGCGTCGCGGCAAACAGGAGCGACGTTTTTCGTCCAGCGCGTGTATATCGAGCGATAGGAGCACATGCAAGTGACGAGATTGTGCCACCGATTGTAAACATAGCGGTTACAACGCCAAACTGATCTTCTGTCATTCCTAAGCAGGTATCACTCTTTGGCTGACACACCCACACTGACTGGAGTGCATTGAGCTCAGAAATGCCAAAACCAAACTGGAAGGGCGCTAGGACAACCCATGCGACCATGCGCGCCCATCCGGGCGGCATGTTCACAGAAGATAATGGAGGCATGGCACGCATTTTCTGTCACGAGCCAAACGTATGTCAAGTGATGTATTTACGGACAAGACCACGCTGGCTCAACAGAGTACGTATGCGGGGAATCAGAGAGTTCAAACCCTTTTTGGGTTGGCGCCTGCCTTTCACCTCACAGGCAGGGGCGTCAGGCAGCGCGAGGGCAGGGATTGATGAGTAATCAAGGACTCTGACAACACAAGCCGCCAAGCGTCTGGTGGACGAGAGTGCGTGGAAAGGTCGCAGGAAGTTGCTACTGGCCATTACTTGTCCACAGTCTTATACTAGCAGTGGCAGTGGCAGTGGCAGCAGCAGCAGCAGCAGTAGAAGTAGGGATAACGTAAGGGATGTCGTTGCTCAGGTCTGCAGCGGCACGAATCTCGTCGATGGCATTGCTCGCACCACGTACAAGCCTTTATACCCCATCCCTGGCTCACTCGTCACTTGTTCAGCCATGGCGGACTGGCGGTAGCTACCGTCCAATCTCAGTCACACCACGTACGTATACAGGGCCAGAATCTTGGACGTGGGACGGCATAGAGATACTTGAGAGATCAACGGCTAACTTGACGCAGTGGTTTCACACGGAGGAATCACGCGGCCCACGCCAGGGACAGGGTACGTTATCAAGAGGGCGCATGGGAGGACTTTAGTTGCTTACATGCATCGGCAGAATCAAAGTGACTTTCCGCGATTCACAGGGAAATGACCTCAAGACTGTCGAGGCAAATGAAGGTGATGATATCTTGTCCATTGCACACGAATACGACATTGATCTGGAGGGCGCATGCGAAGGCTCCATAGCCTGCTCAACATGCCATGTGATTCTAGAGGAAGACGTGTTCTATCAACTTGAAGAGCCATGCGATGATGAAAATGACATGCTAGACCTTGCATTTGGTCTCACAGAGACATCGCGCCTCGGGTGTCAAGTACACGTGACGCGAGATCTCGATGGTATGACTGTACAGCTCCCGGCAGCCACGCGCAACATGTACGTTGATGGTGCGAAAGGGGGACATTAAGTTTCTCTTCATGAATATGTGAGTGCATCGATTGCCATGTTCGTAAGCGTGACATTGTCACGAGACGATCACATCAACATATGTGGTGCATGCTTGAACATGTACGCAGTAAGTCCCGCCGCCCTTGCATAGGCGACGATGACCCACCATCTCGCTTACAACGATAGGCTTCGTAGTTGTAACGGACGGAGCTCCACGCCTACGCGTTTGTATATCTGGGACATTTTTTGTTCGGCAGCCGAGTTGCCTCGAATAAGTGTAACGACGTGTCCGCGGGGCCGCTGACCGTCTGGTCCAATGCGCGCGACGCGCCCTGCTGCATGTGTATAGTGTAAAGAATCGCGCACGGCTTGGAGTCCAACCAAAAATACATGAGACATGTTCGGAATATCTAGACCACGGGCACTGGTACTTTGCAGCACGTACATAGCATCTTCCGAGGAAGACATGATTTGGCCGGAAGCCACTATCTTGACCGGCACACCGAGAGCCGCAAGTTCATCATGCACGCGCTGCACGCTCCAGCGGGCAGGGATCAATGCTAGTCCACGTCGCACATGCTCAGACGCGTACAAATAAGCGAGCATTTCTAACAGGGGCAAGTCTACCACGTGCTCCTGAATTGCGGGTGTTGTGCTCGTAGATGCAGGTTTACGAAGAGCCAGTGGGGCAGCCGTGCCACGTGTGGTATCGAGAAGGCGTGGCTGTGGCGATCCATGGACTTCATCAACGACAACGCAAGAATGTGTTAGTTCACGTGGCAGCATGCCACGATACGGCGCACCTACGGCGCTGAGCTGCCCGCTCTGTCCAGTTAGATCGATCCATTGAGCAGAGTCTCGTGTCTCGCGCGTGTTCGTACGCAGCCATCCAGTTCTTGCGCTGAGAAAATGTCGCAGCACCGAGTTTGCCGTAGCACTGGTACAGACAAGCTGCAAAGGCACAATGCCAATGCCTCGAGCCAATGCGGGGGCATGGTCCGTCGTGTTCTCGACACCCTTGTATTGCGTACGCCGAATCGGCTCAGGAGGACGCCGATCTGCTCCGCGTTTAGGCCCGTATGATTCCATGCCAGCATTCGGCAAGCGCTCGCCTCCTGAGAACGTTGCTCGTGACCGCATGATGGTATCCAAGACATGGAGGCCGGGAGATGGATGTGTGAGGTGCTTCCAGCGTTGCTTTTCGCTTGGAAAGCGGCCCGGCAAATTCAACAGTGCGTCTGCCTCGTCAAGAACCAGCGTCCTCCATGTGTGTAGGCCCAAAAGGTGCGCACCTTGTGCCATAGCAAAACATTCCTGCAGCCGCGTTGGAGTGCCGATCAAGACATGTGGAGGAGTCTCACGGAGCCGCGTCATTTGCGCGTCCATCGTAGCTTCGCCACGCACGACGCACTGAATCACAGCGTCCATGTGTGCGCTCAGCTGTGCAGGCATTAGTTCATGTGCCCAGCGCATATATTGATACGCAAGCTCATTTGAAGGCACAATTACAAGCGCGGATATGCCCGGGACCGGCGGCTCTGCACCACTTCGACTTTGGAATAGCAAGCGTGGGCGTGCCAGAAGCGCTAGTAGCACAGCAAAGCTCTTGCCGGACCCTGTATGCGCACGCAGAACAACGTCCTTCGGAGATAGCATAGCAGGAATCAGCGCATTCTGTACGCTTGTAGGCTCTACGACATGTGGAAGTGCAGCATGCAGCTGCTGGCACAAGTTCGTTGGGAGGCCCAGTCGCTAGGAGAGTGTCAGTTGGACGCCGCATGCGCACGTACTTGAAATTTGCTAGATGCAGCATTTGTATCTGTTGTATGCAAGCGACACCATAATGTCGGTGCAAACTGGCAGCGACGCCAAGGAGTTCCTCGGCGTACTGCTAATCGCCCCAGCATTCGCGTCAGTGGAATTAGATGCATGAACCCTCGTTTTATTTATTTTTTTCCATCTCGTATGCAGGTGTCCAAAGGCGCTACGCCCAAGGCAAGTGTTAGATTATGTAATTGTTTATATAGCACGTCGTTATGAACGGGGATGCATGGAAACAACGCTCACACGCGCGTAGGTTGACTAGCTCTTGACGCCACGGACCTGTCTCGTAATCTGCGTTGCACCGCTGGATTTGCTGGAGACGATGGATCCGCAGGCGTGGAACCAACGCCGCGAGCGGCCGCGCTCCGATTTGTCTGGCGTGGATTCGATCATGAATGCGTACGTAGAGCGCTCAGACACACCCGTGACGTACATGATGATGGGGGAAGCTTTGGAAGACGCAATTAACGTGCGCGAACCGAGACCGATGACGCCCCCTGCGCAGGAGCAGCAACAGCAGCTGAAACCACCACAAGTGCCGCATAAGCAAACGAGACTCTTAGACGCACCCACAATAGAGCGCACAGATCGACCCTATTCGCCTCTGGTGTCGCAAGACATCGAGACATTCGAGCCTGTGACCCGTTCCCTGTCATTGAATCATACGAATATGAACTTGCTTCGTCACTCTGAAAGCACGACGTCTGGCGTAAACTTATTTCGAAGTTCTGGTAATACAGAGTCAGCGTATGATGATACGTTCTCTTATGTTTTGTCAAAGTCTGATTGTTCCATCAAGGATGATCAGGACGACGGATATATCGATTCAGTCATTGATAACAAAACATCGCGTCCAGCAAGTACTGCTTCAGCTTCTTCCTCGGATCAAGACCACATCATAAGTCAGTACATCGATTCACCCAAGCCATCCCTCGTGCGCCGGCGCCCGACAGAGCCATCGACACCCACCTACGACCGGCAAGGTCTGCGGCGACAGCGTCTTCTCAGTCGCGCACGCGATAGAGATGCCGACAGGGACAGCCTAAGTTCATTTGGTATCCATTCAGGATTTGATTCAGACGAATCGCTCGCAAAGCGAAGTGGTTCAGCGCGCTCTACCCGTATACTGCCAGTGCCGGACATGTATGCAGGCACTGCTGCTGACCGTTCAGTGGTCTCGTTAGCTGACCAGTCTAGTGACCAGCTTCTGATGCAAAATGACTACAACTCACTCACACTCGCCGATGCCGCACGCGTCGATGAACTCATGGAGGCTGATCGTGAGTGGGATGAAAAGATGCCGAAGCTGCATCAGACGTTTTCGATGCGAGGATGCGTGAATATGACGATGCTTATCCTGCTTCTTTTGAGCACTTTGATGTTGTTTCTCGGATATCCTGTGTTGCATGCTTATACTGAGCACAGACACAACGAAGCTCGACAGACGCCAGTGGACACAAACCTTGAAGCGATTTCTGCACTACCAAGGTCTCGAATTGATCCTTCTACACCGCACGATGCACTGACCCGCCAGAACACATATAACAACAAAACGATGCGACTCGTCTTTAGTGACGAGTTCGAAACGCCTGGTCGGAGTTTCTATGCTGGTGAAGATCCATTCTGGGAAGCCGAGAGCTTGCACTACTGGCAGACAAAGAACTACGAATGGTACCACCCATCGGCGATCACAACTGTGAATGGCAGTCTTATGATCAAGTTGTCGCAATATGCTATGGAAGGGCTCAATTTTCGTGGTGGGCTCTTAACATCATGGAACAAGTTCTGCTTTACAGGCGGCTTCGTCGAAACGAAACTGAAATTGCCCGGCCGCAACAACGTGTCAGGACTTTGGCCAGCTGTGTGGGCGATGGGCAACTTGGGTCGAGCTGGGTACGGTGCTTCTACCTATGGATTATGGCCATACTCGTATGATGTATGTGATGTTGGCACTCTTCCGAATCAAACGTACTTGGCTAGCCAGGGCGGAGGTCCTCTCGCTGCGGAAACAACAGGGCGTTATGTGGAAGACTTTGGCCCCGGACTTAGCTATTCACCAGGCCAACGTCTGAGCAGATGTACTTGTCTCGACAGCGACGACCATCCAGGACCGCGGCATGAAGATGGGACTTGGGTCGGCCGCTCAGCTCCAGAAATTGACTTGATTGAGGCACTGGGCAACAATGGGCCTGAAGAGCATGGTCAGACGTCCATGTCACTCCAGATAGCACCGTTTGATGCCGCATACAACGTGTCAGATCCAAGTGGTCTTCATGCAACTTCCAGCGACAAGCATGGGGCCATCATCAACGATTACACCGGTGCGGTATTCCAACAAGCAGTCTCGGCGAAAGTCAACACGTCAGACGCCGCATACACTATGACGAAGAATGAGTGGGATACCTACGCGTTTGAATACAACCCAGGTGTTGAGGAAGACTCCTATATCAGGTGGTTTATGTCTGGCGACCAAGTGTTTCAGATTGACGCCAAGGCGCTAGGGCCAAACAACAAAACAGAAATTGGTGCACGGCAGATTCCTGTGGAACCAATGTACTTGATCATGAATTTGGGCATTTCAGCGTCCTTCAGCTGGATCAACTGGGACGAGATCATGAGGGGCTGGCAGGAGGACAGCAATAATTATGCAATGTATGTGGACTATATTCGAGTATACCAAAACGAAGACGAAATCAGTGAAGACAGCCTGTCGTGCAGTCCAAGCAAGTACCCAACTTTCGAATACATTGAACGACACAAGGAAGTATATACCAATCCGCTCCTGACAACATGGACCGAGCCACCCGAAAAAGGTGGCTACAACCACTCATTCCCCGGTAATGTCATGCTGGGACAATGCACATAGTACTTCTTACTACGGACATTAAATATAGGCAAGTTAATGTAGAAGCGAACCAAAAAGTCACACGCGCTTTTACAAAACCACACCGCTGTGTGCAAACAAATACGTTCACACATAATCATAAGCACACTCATACAAGTCCCACCCATTCAGCATTTGTAGCCCCGTAGGCGTGAGATTGTTTCGATTAGACTGCGGCTTGCGGGCACTGAGCAGCCAAGTGATCACTCGAGCCGCAAGTGTAGCATGAACGCTGAGAGGGGCGGGGGCACTCACGCGAGAGATGACCCATGTTACCGCAGTTGTAGCACTTCATGCTAGCAGTGGCGGCAGCACCAGGAGCCGACGAGCAGTCACGCGACAAATGGCCAACGCCACCACAGTTGTAGCAAGCACGCGGGTTGCGTGGCGCTCCCGAGCCGCCACTCACAGGGCACATGCGGGCAATGTGACCTGTCTCTCCACAGCGATAGCATTCGCCAGCTGCGGCATCGCCACGCGCTTCAGCGTGCGGGCACTCACGAGACACATGACCAGCCTCGTTGCAACGGAAGCAAGTCTTGGGCACTGGCTGGTTCGTGCAGTCTACCGAGACATGACCCTGTTGTCCACAGTTGTAACTGGCTATTAATGCTCATATAATGACGAAACGTACCAAGTTGGGTTCCCAGCCGACGGGCAAGCGGCAATGGTATGACCAGGGCGTCCACAGCTGCAAATTCAAAATACCAAAAAAAAATCATGCCAAAGCAATCACAATCATAAATAGAATAAAATAAATACACCTCATCAGCACGGCTCCTCACATGCGTGCCTTCTCAGCAACCAACACACACTTGTAACAGCTCCTCATGTACGACATCGTCTCTCGATTTGGTAGAAAACGGCGTCGGTTCTTCTGTGCCGCCCCGTTCGGTGGTCGTGTGTCGTCTCTCTCGCCCGCCGAGAATGTCGCGTGACACGTGCTTATGCGGATGCTAATTGGTTCGATCCTATGAGTGTAGGGTGCATGGGTGGAAGTATGTATGTCAGCGGCCGATCCTAACCACTCGCTTGCGTTGGCGCCGGCCTAGTGCAGGGAACTGGCGGTTCACTGGCGGCTGTGAAGAAGACGACGCTGCGTCATTCCCATCTTCATCATCATCTAGACCAAGTGAGCTCATCATGTTTCCAATAGGACCCATATTTTTGAGCGCTTCTGCGCCAGGCATTTGGCTCATATTGATATTCAGTAGACCAGATGGGGCAGCTGGGCTGTGCGGAGGAATTTGGTCAGAGATAGACGCTTTACGAATCAGCCGCTGTCGACTTCGGAGAGCTGTACACGATGAGCGCTTGGACGCTTGTACACGTGGTCCGAGTGGCGGTGGTTTGCCACCCACAAGTGGTTGCAATAAATTTGCGATGGTGTCTAGGAGGGACTGTTCTGCACAAAGAGTGTGAGGAGGAAGGGCATCGGACACGTATACGTACTTGTAGGAAATTCGGGACGAATAGGGGCCCCATGGTCATCAAAAAGATGCACTTTGACGCGACCTGGGTTTTCCCAATCTTGTGGATGTTTCCGGTATGGCTGTGGGTGTGAGTATGCGTGTGCGAGCTTTTCAATTTTGGTGTGCCGAGACGAGGACATACCTCATGCATGTATTCTAGCTGCAATTTCCTGGCTGCGTTTGCAATCAGCTGACTATTCGGGAAAAGCAGCGCTTTTTCGTACGGAACGCGACGGCAGCCATGTCTGTATCGTCGCTTTGCATCCAGATAGATTGGATATACGCATGTCCAGTTCTTATGTGGCCCATCCTCTTGACCATCTAAGGCCACGTGTGACTCTGTCGGCGTAGACGATGTCGAAGAAACACTTTGCAGACCATTCATTTGCTGCATCATACTCTGCATCATCTTCATTTGATCAGGCGGTATGCCGTTCGTCGCATTAATCGGTGCTGGTGATTCGGGCAAGTCAAACTGCCGCATGATGAGTACATTCATGAAAAAAGCGGACATACCTCTGTGTCATCATCAAACTCATAGTTCGCCATATCGCGGGTGAGAAAAAAAGTACTTTCGCGTGTTCAGAAAGTATCCGAACTAAGTGAGAATGTCCGCACACTGCGCTGCGCTGTTTCTTCGCTCGTGCTCACACAACGCCGAAACACCAAAGCGGCACTTGGCTGCAACAGACTGGAGAGATTTCGCGGTGGGGTTGCGGCTTGAAAATTGGAGGTGCCAAAGGAGGACGAGATGCCACGTGGGCGAAGAAAAAGAACAAGGGAACCCATCCACATCGCAGAATTCTTGAACAGTCTTGTCACTGACCGAGAAGCCTGACAGTTCTTCCTCTCTCCCTGATGAGCGAGTCGATCCTTGCTGCGCTGTCTTCGTTGTCGATCCAGGCTGGCGAGCCACGCACTGCATCTCATGCGGCTGCATCTTCACAGGGCGAGTGGACTGATGTGCTTGCCGCCTTGCCAGAGTCAACAAAGCCAGCAAACTACCGCCTACTGAAGACGCTCGTGTTCAAGCCCAAGACGGCCAAGTCTGAGACGCCTGTTCCCGTCATGGTCGTAACAGATGAAGCAACTCAGTGTAACACGTCGGCAATTGGATCGCATTTGAAATTGAAAGAGCTGCGTCTCGCTGTGCCAGAGCTGCTGCAAGCAACGCTCGGTGCGACGAAAGACGACGTGTCGCCCTTTTCAGTAACCAAGGAAAATGCAGGTAAGCTGCGTGTGCTAGTAGACCAGGATATGGTCGAATCAGGTGTGATGTACGCTGTGCATGCACGCTCGTCGTCTGAGACGGTCTTCGTGACGGGATCCGTCCTTGCAGCGTACCTTTCGGGCGTGGGAGCATCGATGGAGACTGTGGCTTTTAGTACATTGAGTGTGCCTAATGCTGAGGCAAGTACAGGATCTCGTGCGGCCGGGGGCGCGAAACCTGAGTCCAAAACGAAGCAGGACGCCAGGATTCAGGATGCTGAGCTCATTGGCATTACTGTGCGCAAGAACCTCGATTTCCCAGAATGGTATCAGCAGGTGCTGCGCAAAGGAGACATGTTGGACTATTATGATGTGAGCGGTTGCTATATTCTCAAGCCATGGAGTTACTACGTGTGGGAATCGATCCAGCGCTTCTTTGACGCTGAAATCAAAAAGATCGGTGTGCAGAACTGCTCATTTCCTATGTTTGTATCGTCAGATGTACTAGAGCGCGAGAAGGACCACGTTGAGGGCTTTGCACCAGAAGTTGCCTGGGTCACAAAGGCCGGTAAGTCGGACCTTGAGAAGCCTGTGGCCATACGACCAACCTCCGAGACTGTAATGTACCCGTACTATGCGAAGTGGATTCAAAGTCATCGCGACCTGCCACTGCGTCTGAATCAGTGGAACAGTGTGGTGCGCTGGGAGTTCAAGCACCCGCAGCCGTTCTTACGCACACGCGAGTTCCTCTGGCAAGAGGGACATACGGCGCATTTGCACAAGGAGCAGGCAGACGAAGAAGTTCGCTACATCCTCGACCTATACAGGCGCGTGTACGAAGAACTGCTGGCCCTGCCAGTCGTGCCAGGTGTCAAGTCCGAGAAGGAGAAATTTGCTGGTGGCCTGTACACGACGACCGTCGAGGGCTACGTGCCGACCACAGGCCGTGGTGTCCAGGGTGGCACATCACACTCGCTGGGCCAGAACTTCAGCCGTATGTTTGATATCACCGTGCAGGATCCTAAGGCGACGGATGAAACGCGGGGTAAGCCAGAGGGCCGGCTCTTTGTGTGGCAGAACTCCTGGGGCCTGTCCACACGTACCATTGGTGTGATGGTCATGGTGCACGGTGATGATAAGGGTCTTGTCATGCCGCCTCGCGTATCTCAAGTGCAGGTTGTGCTTGTGCCATGCGGTCTGGGCGTCAAGGTTTCGCAGGACGTGAAAGATGCGGTGAACAAGACATGCGATGACGTGGCTGAACAGCTACGTACTCGTGGAATTCGTGCGCATGCCGACCTGCGAGACAACTACAACCCAGGCTTTAAATTCAACGACTGGGAGCTGCGTGGTGTGCCGTTGCGTTTGGAAGTGGGACCTAAGGACCTCAGCAACCAGTCGCTGATTGCTGTCCGTCGCGATACGGGAGCGAAGGAGTCACTTGCACTGAACTCGCTCGACCAGAGTGTGCCTATGTTGTTGGACCAGATCCACAACGACATGTTCCGCAAGGCGGATGCTGAGTTCCGTGACCACCGCAAGGTCGTCCTGACATGGGATGAATTCACTCCAACACTGAATGAAAAGAACCACGTGATCATTCCTTGGTGCCAAGTCGAGGAGTGTGAGGACCAGATCAAGGATCGCAGTGCCCGCATTGCACTGGCAGGAGAGGCGCAAGATGAGCGCGCTCCATCCATGGGCGCCAAATCACTGTGCATTCCGTTCGACCAGACGCCGTATCCCCCGATTGAGGGCCACACGTGTCCACAGTGTGGCAGGCCGTCAAAGACCTGGACCATGTTTGGCCGTAGCTACTAAGCACTTACACTTAACAAGCAACTCTTTTTTTCACACACTCTCTCTAATTACCATTACTTGCGCTTCTGGCTCGTGGAGCCCTTGGGAAGGTCCTGTGCGTCGTGTTAGTAGGTTCGCAGAGAGAAAGAAACGGCAGCCCGCAGTCGGTCTCCACCAATGCTGGACCAGCTTTTCTACACCAATGTCGCACGTACCTTCGTAAATGGCAAGAAGTCTCGGCCTTGCATGTACGGCTGGAGAACAGGTGGAATCCGCAAGCCCTCACTCGTCTGCCAGTTCTCAACCAAGCAGCATAGAGCACGTTCCGTCGCACACAGCGTGCCGTTCAGCATGTGACAGTACTGCTTTTTCGTATCTCCCTGCTTCTTCATACCGCACCGGACCTCAAGACGCCGGCTCTGGTAGTCTGTGCAGTTCGAACAAGAGACAAGCTCCTTGTGCTCGCCCTGGAAGGGGAACCAAGCCTCGAGGTCATACTTCATTGCTGCCGCGTTGTTCAAAGCGCCTGAAACAATAGCGACAACCCGGTACGGGATTTGTAGACTCTGGTAAAATTCTTCCGAGTTGGCGAGCATGTGGTCCAGCATCTCCCATGAACTAGCAGGATCCGTGATGCAGAACTGCTCAATTTTTTCAAATTGATGCACACGGAAAATGCCCCATGTATCCTTGCCGTGCGAGCCAGCTTCTTTCCGGAAGCACGTCGAGTACCCTGCATACTTGATTGGCAGCTGCTCGGCCGGGCGATCGAACCACTCATTCGAGTGGAATGCAGAGATGGGCTGCTCAGACGTAGCAATCAGATATTTGTCATCCTCATCACCCGTCACTTTGTACAATTCTTCGTCAAACTGCTCGAGCTGAGCCGTCTTGGCCATGTGTTCCCTCCGCATCATAAAGGGAGTCATCATCTTCTTGTAGTTTTTCTTCCGCAAAAAGTCTAAGCCATAGTTGATCAATGCCTGGTTCAGGTCAACACCATCGCCTGTGAGGAAAAAGCCACGATGCCCAGAGATCTTCGCACCTCGCTCCGTGTCGAACAGTTCAAGGCGGTACATGACCTCGTGGTGCGAAACAAAGTCGATTCTCTTCTCAAACTGTGCATTGGGTCCCTCAGGATGCCACGTACGCACAGTTAGATTGTCATCTTCTGTGTTTGACACCGGCACCTTATCGCCAACAATATTACCGATCGTCACTGCCTTCGCACGCATCGCACGCTCAGCCTCAGCGACCTGAGGCTTGAACTCAATGATCTTGGCATCGAGTTCCTTCTTCTTCGCAAGCTCGGCATCTGCGTCTTCCTTGGCTTTCTTCTTCGCTGTGATGGCTTTCTGTGTAGCATTCACTTCCTGTTGCATGGTGTTCAATTGGAACTCCAAACCCACCCAGTGCTTGTACATCGACAATACCTCGTCGACAAGTTCCACGGGTGCATTGCGCTTGCGCTGCGACTCGCGCACTAGGTCTGGGTTGCCGCCTTTCTCTACCTGCAGAAGCTGCAAATCAATCATGCCTCGTCGTCGTCAACGAATCGAGCGTGCAGTGTGGGTTCACGCTCCATGACTCCTACAGCAGGCAGGCACATGGATTTGCATCACGTGAGACGACAACAATGACTCGCAGTCTCCGCTGCGTCAGGGCAAGATGCGCCAAGGTTTTCAGGACCGTCGATGGGTCGCTCAGTACGAGCTGGGAAATATGCGCATTCGCGCCACACATTCGTACGTTTTCATTCCCGCACAGCATTTGCATTTTCTTCACTTACGACATCTATCCATTATGGCCGCAGTGATCGACTTTCCATTCGCACTGCCTGCTGCGCCAAAAAACTATGCGCCTACGCAGGCGTCTACTTCTGCTTTGTCTTTAACGAGTGTGGAAGTGGCGCCAGTGGGCGATGCATTCCTTGGTCACTTGCGTAGGCAACTGCATAAGAGCACGTTTGAAGATGACGACGCTCTCGTGAAGCAGCGCCTGGACGAGCATGCCGCTGCTAACACGGAAGTCAATGAGCTTGATAATGACATCGGTGAGGAGCCGGAAAGTAGAGAACTGCTCGAAAGTGATCCAAAGGAGTGGAAGTCCCTTGACCACTACGCGGTACTGGGTCTCTCGTCCCGTCGCTACAAGGCCACAGACTATGAAATCAAGATTGCGCACCGCAAAAAGGTCCTCAAGCATCACCCAGACAAGAAAGTGGGTGCTACAGGCCTGAGTGACGACGCATTCTTCAAGTGCGTCGCAAAGTCGTTTGAGATCCTCTCGAACCCTGAAAAACGCCGTCAGTTTGACAGTGTAGATGAGGGCGTGGATGACGACGACGTACCGACCGGCAAAGAGAGCCCGGATAGGTTCTATGAGCTGTGGGGGCCTGTGTTTGAGCGGGAAGCCCGGTTCTCGAAACGGACGCCTGTGCCTTCGCTCGGCACAAAGGACAGCACAAAGGACGAAGTTGACGACTTTTACAACTTCTTCTATGACTTTGACAGTTGGCGCAGCTTCGAATACTTGGACAAGGAAGTAAATGATGGCAGTGACAACCGTGACGAAAAGCGCTACACGGAAAAGAAGAACCGCAACGAGCGTGCGCGTCGCAAGAAGGAAGACAATGCTCGTCTGCGTAACTTGGTCGACAAGGCGCTCTCTTTGGACCCACGTATCAAGGCATTCCGTGCCGCTGAGCGTGCTGCTCGTGAAGCCAAGAAGAACAAGGGCCGTCCGGGAGCACCTAGCGGTAAGAGTGCTGCAGAGGTGGCCGCGGAAGAGCAGCGCAAGAAGGAAGAGGCCGAAAAAGCCGCCAAGGAAGCCGCTGCGAAGGAAGAGGCCGAGAAGGCGGAACGCGAAGCCGCTAAAAAAGTGCGCGAAGCCGCGAAGAAGAACCTCAAGAAGGAAAAGAAGAGCATCCGGAATATCATTACCGGTGCAAACTACTTCCAGCCTGAAGGCGTGTCGCCCTCAGCGACTGTGCTTGAGAAGCAGCTTGGTGCTCTGGACGCCCTGTGCGGTGCATTGGAGCCTGAACAAGTGGTGGCCCTGCGCGAGTCATGTGAAAAAGGACACGCTGAGGCTAAGGCCGCACTGCACAAGGCCTGTGAGGACAAGGGTCTGGGCGATGCATTTGCGTAGGTGTCAATGGGTTATGACGAGGTAGCAGGAGACATAGCTCGCAGGGACTGCAGAAACTGATGCAGTTCAGGATATGTGAATACACCCTGCTTTACGAAGCCGTATGCATAGCGCACAGCAATGTAGTGCATGGATGGGTGAGAGAACTCTGTTCGTAGCCGATGCCAGGTTTGCGAGCCCTGCTTCACCGGGGTAATCGATTCTGCAAGTGCTCTCGCCACATAGGTACCAGCCGTGGATATGCGGATGCCTTTCGCTTCAGCGAGTTCGTGGACATTCTGGCCCTGGACCCAAGCATCCCATGCGCGATTGTGAGCCAATGGCACAGACGTACTTGGCCGCGCAGCCACGCGCCGGCCCTTGGCTTGCGATACTTCAGTCAACAGCTTCTGCGCATCTTCGGAAGACATGGGTCGCTTGGCATACGCATCAAGAAGCATGGCATGCGCTAGTTCCAACGAGACATATGCATCTGATGCGGCGTACGTGATTTGCTCGTTGGTGAGCGGTACTTGTGTCCATGAGCTTGTGCGCGTTGGCCCTTTGGCCAAGTCGCAGCCAAGGTATGCAGCGCATAAGTCCCGTAGGCTAATAAGTGCGCGGCGACCACTCCATCGCTCAGGATCGAGCTTCCACGCAATACGGCTGAGCTCCAACGCGCCACATGTCTCAATCCCAAAGTCGCGCTGCAGCTTGCTAAGATCCTGTCGAACTGCAACACCGGATTTTAGAATGTGTGGATCTTGAAGCATAGCCACTAGGGTATCAGGAAGGCGCTTCATCTGCGAAAGATGAATGACAAATATGTCATTCGCAGTCGCAAGTTGGGCAACGGCCGTTTTCCCCATACGAAGACCAAAATTCCACTCGATATCTAGACCAACAATGCCGCCCAGCGTGTCCGTATGGGCCAAAGCAGGCGGTAAAAGTTTATCGACTAAGTGTGACTTGGTCACATAATGCAATGTGGGAATTGCATGTGTATACGGTGACTGCTTCAGTATTGTCTGGATAGCACGCTGAACAACTCCGTGTGGTCTCTTATATGTATACTGCGGCATGGATGATGATGCTGACGATGCAGGCACAGATGCAGATGTTGTTGATGCAGATGGATATGCGTCTGCGAAAGACGCGGCCAGATCATCGACGACGCGTGCATGATCACTGACATAACGCGTGGATGAATGAAAACATCTGAGAGATGAGAGGAGACTTGCATTGCAAACGGAATGGCTCAGGACACCAGCGCGCCGAGAACGCGCCATCTCAGGAACGTCCGAATACGTGGGATCTCGAGATTGTACTCGCCCTGCCCACAAAAAAGATGTGAATGTTGGTCCAAGCGCCGAAACGAAAATGCAGATGCCACGTGGCCTGGCGAGCACGCAGAGTGGAAGCACTCACGTCTACAACGATTTTAATTCATCACGATAGCTACAGGCAACATCACTGGCAGCACGCATCTAAGCCAGCCACATAGGGGCTGCCATAGCCTCTTCAGCAATGACGAGATCGATCGAGTCGCCAAAGTACTCGTCTTCCTCGTCATCGAGAGCGCGGATAGCCGTCATGTGCGAGGCGCCATCGCCCAATGCATAGGCTAAGTAGCCAACAGGAGCGATAAATGCGCGCGACGAGTAATCAGCAAGACCTTTTCCATCACGTATACGGATTCCCGCAGGAACGGCAGGGAAGTTGGCGTTAAGTAGCGTCTTCAACATAGTCTGCAACAAAGGCAAAATGCGCTGATCTCCGCTGACAGCATAGTAATGAGCCAGACGCCATGGCGTACGGCAAGCATTCCAACTCATCTCGCCATCGTACTTAGATTCCAGATGCTTACCCTTTGATGGATGCCATCCATGCCGTTTGTCATGCACGAGGAAATCTGCAATGAGACCAGTGCGCGGATTCACATCCAGCTGCGAAATGGCCACTTGCAGCGTCGCCTCAAGCACTTGCTGCCACCGCTGACGTGATTCGGGGTTTGGATGTTTCATGTGGAAAAGCAAAAACGACGACAGAATAAAGTCAGAGCTGCGCGTCGAGTCATGCAGACGGCGGTTTTCCTTGCTGTCAGTACAGCACCAGTCGCCAAGTAAGGGAACATGAAGCTCTGGATGAACACAATGTGCCAACAGAGCGTCACTCAGCGCGGCTGCCTCGTAGCCATAAGCACCCGCTGGAAAGTTCGACGAGCCATTCGGCCAAACTCTCTGGGCCTGGAACAAGGCTGTTGCGATATCGATATCACCATCTGTCGCACAATCGCGAGCATCTTCCTCCACATAGAGTGCGCCAGATTGGTTCATCCGAACTTGCCACATCATCAGACCATGTTCGTTGCGGAAATTCAGAAAAAATGTCAGTAAACCGTCGAAGTCAACTTGGTTGCCATGAAGTACAGCAATCAACATAGCATAACCTGGCATATTAGCACCCATACTTTACGCACCATGTGCTTCAGAGCATGTTACAGCATCACCGTTGTCACCCTGCACGTTAGTAGCTGCACGCGACGCAGAACCTCCTAATGCCTGCATACCGAGCCATTGTAAAAGCAATACAAGCCCTATCATTAGTAAGAATGCCGTATGCACTTTCACGTACAGACGGACTCGATCGCATGTATGTACTACACCACTGCCGATACTTCGCCTCCATGATGATGGTGATGGACAGAGCCGGAATCGTGAGCGCCTACACTCTCCTATTCTCAGGCACGCTTTGTACGTCGACGCCCTAGCATGGCCACTGCGTCCATGGAGTCATTAGATTGGCCGGACAGGTGTCAAGAAAGAAATTTTTGCACGTGGATTTTCTCGCACAAGTGAGCTCTGTGAACAAGGGGCCAAATGTGGCCACATCCATCTCGAGATGCCCGCATAATCTGCACGGCCACCTGCGCCGATGCCAACCCTTACCACCATGCACCCGATAGAGACTGCACATCCCGCAGAATATGGGAATCATATAGAAACAATGCACCCACGCTCATTCGAGCATTCCGCATCTTACACAGCCTAGCTACAAACCGTTCTAGCAAAAAATCGCCTCGGTTGATACAGACAGAATGGGGGCTAAAGCAACATGCATTACATGATGTATTTTTCGAGTCACAAAGCAAAACCTGCCTGTGATAAATAGTGTGTATGGACCAAATATGCGCTTAGCGGCGGCCGGCACCTGGGACGTGACGGCCCTTACGCTCAGGCATTTGCTGCGACGTCACAGGAGCTGTAACAGTCACTGGAAGGTTGTCAAAGCCAAGACTGTGAATCATCTCCTCCGTGTCGGGGTCAATCTCAAGAGGAGCAACCGACGGGTCAAGAGCCGACACCTCTGGAACATATTGGTCCTTGCGCTCGCGCTCTTCTTCTTGAAGCTTGAACGAGATGCCACGAACAGGGCCACGCTGGATACGCCTCATCAAGTGTGTCGTGAAACCAGCGATCTTGTTGCGCAGACGCTTTGAAGGGACAATGGCCACCTCATCAATCACCTTCTTGTTGGTGTGGAAGTCAACGGGGTTCAGACGGGGGTAGTACTTCTCAATGAGAACACGAGAAGCGCGCTTGGTGGTCTTAGTGCGGACGCGACCCTGTCAAAGTGTTAGTACTAACCAGCTCTCTACAATTTAATCACGCTAGCTCAACATCACCGCATGAATCCCATCGTCGCGGCACCGCACGCTGCACACAGCAAACATGCACGCAAAGTTCGCAACTAACTTTGCGCTTCCCATCCCAGGACGCCAGCAGCTTTCTCGGACTTCACATCCTAGCAGTACTCATGTGCATGTGTGGTAATACTCGCGCAGACGACGAGAGACCATGCGACTAGCGTGTCTCAGTCTACGCACCATCTTGTCTTGCCTTTGGTGTTAGGGAAACAGGAGAATACTGTCCGGCCGACGAAGGCCTACGCACTATCGCCCTCACTTGAGCTTCCTTCCTCCGGCACGCGCGCAATATGCAGTTTTGAAGATGTCACGTGCTCATCTATTACTCTGAGGCGGAGGGGCGGCGGCGCGGCAGAGTGAGTCCACAAGTATTGCAAAAATGCCCATCTGGCCCCGAGGCGAATTCACACGCTTTGCGTAGGCGCTAATTTTCTTCTCGTAACCTTCAAGTCCAACATGGTCAGGATCTCGGTACTGGTACGTCGTATACAGGAAAGCAGGCAACAAAACTAATCCACATGAATAGAACGACGCCCTCGTGAGCATTGTGAATGCTGAGCGTCGCGGAAAGCGCCAGGTTCTCATCCGCCCATCGTCCAAGGTTGTGGTGAAGTTCCTGAGCGTTATGCAGAAGCATGGTATGTATCTCACTGACCGCACGGATACAACCCGCAGAGGGAGAGCAAGGGGTGATAGAAAATGTCTTCGTGTATATGCGCATACTCTGCCGCCAGGCCTTCCTACTCGGGATTATAACTGTTGGGCTCCTGGGTCTTGCTTCCACCAGAGTTCTTCTTTAAGGTTCCGAGAAATCAACGCAGCTCGCCCTGAACAGGATATGCTTTCCTCTTGCGACCTGTTCTTTTGCGTAATAGGTTAAAAAGCCTAGGCATGCAACACTTTGCACAACGTTACGCCCCACCTCTTGCCCTCTTCTCTGATTCAATGCGGTCTTTCTTTGGACAATGAATGGTGTATACTAACGCATTATTAGGCTATATCGGAGACTTCGAGATCATTGATGACCACCGCGCTGGTAAGATTGTTGTTCAGCTCATCGGCCGCATCAACAAGTGCGGTGTGATTTCCCCCCGCTACCCTGTGCCCCTGACGGAGATGGAGCGCTGGGTGTCAGCCATGCTTCCTGCTCGTTCTTTCGGTTTCGTGGTTCTCACGACGTCATCGGGCATTATGGACCATGAAGAGGCGCATCGGAAACACGTCGCTGGCAAGATCCTCGGCTACTTCTACTAAGTATGCCGCAGACTCCTACATGCGGACTCGAGGAAATGGCTTTGTATGCGCACCAGTGCATCCTTTTTGGTGAGCAACTTTCAAAACCTCGCAGCTACCGCGGCATGCTTTCCCTCCATACTTTTTCCTTGTCGCGGATTGTACTGTTGTAGAACTTCTACGTGATAGCTGCGAGTCGTAGCCCTTGTGCAACGAGATATATGCCTACAAAAGTACGGAGTTTTGTGTGAGATTAAAGGGATCCTGATGACTTGGGCGCCTTCAGATTCAATTATTCCTCTTTGGAATGATGAGCTGACACCTGCTGATTTGCTACAGTATCAGCGTGCATCGTCCAAGTCTCGGTTTTGACTCGCTTGGCTTCATTAGGCGACGTTGTGTGTGAATCCTCGGTTGAGGAAGCATCCGAATGTGACCGTTTCGACGTTGGTGCTCGGTTGGGATCTTGTTGAAATGCACGCGCTTGTGGATTTAATTTGGATGAAGTTGTTGTTGACATTGTCGAGTGTGTCGTCTTGTCTTCAGGCAATGGCTTGTATCCTAGAGAGTGACGCACATCCTGTTGAATCTGCTTTAAGGTAGCCGAGACGTTATCCAGACCTTGTCGCGTAGTAGCGCTAGCATCGTCATATTTCTGGATTTCTTTCTGGAGCTGTTCAATGCGTTCACAAAGTTGCTGTGAAGAACTTTAAGGTTAGCTGACTTGATGACGTACGCTATCATTTCATCACGCTTCGGGTATACGAGAATCTTTTTCGCCAAAGAATTATATTCTGCAACGTGCGCTCGGTGTTGCTTGGCATCCTCAAGCCGTTTCTTCATCACCTCAATATGAGCACGCCTTTCTTCACTCCTTTTATCTGATACATGTAAGAAATCAATGTGGACCAAACCGAGAGAGTGCTTTCATTCCAACCCTCAGCTTTTTCAATCGAAGTACGTACGTAGTTCTGCCGTTTGGTCCTCAAATACACGAATTTCCGCAGCCGAGGTTGTGGTGGTCATATGTTGAAGGCGACTCATATGTTCGCAAAACATTTGCAGGTCAAGCTTTAACAGCGCAACAGTTGCTTCACTGTACGATTAGCGGATGGATTACAGGAAGCACGTACCGGTCAGTCAATGTGCGTGCCTGTGCCAACATCGCGATGCGTTTGCTTATCCGGCGTACGAACTTTTCATCCGAAGCCAGACGAGCCTTCAGCACGTCATCTTTCTGGGTCAGATCCATTTCCTATACACATACCTTGCTGTTGACCATTAAGTGGTGCCACATTACTTGAACCTGACCCTTCCTTACTCATGCTCATCTGGCTAAACCAAGCGAGTCTATATTTAATCTCAGTAACTGGATCAAGTGTGGAGAGAGTTCGATCGACAAAAGGCTCGCCAACTTGACGCCTAACAAACTAGTGCTCTTTCCTCTCCACTCTGCAATGAGAACCTTTTGATGAGTGCTACAAGGAATTTCGGTATGAATTGAACTGTTCCAAATAAGTGCACACTTGACAACAGCACGAGTGGTACGAGCAGATAGCCAAATCTTTGTATTCATAGGACACTCATATAAACGTTTATCACGAAAAATAAAGAAAAGAGGATAGCTACCTTGCGCTTGCGTCAGTACAGAGCCAGTATCATGAAGCGCAACTTTTGACACGACGTCGTAGTTGAGCTATCCCACGAGGCATCTTATGCCGTCATGATAGCAAAACATAACGTACTGATCCTTAGTGTAAAACCTATGTAAAACAACAACACCCTTTTTAATGGGCCGGCCGGCATGATCTAAAAGAAGAGTCTAATCCAAGTACATCTTAACGCCGCTGATCGCCACACATACACCAAGTCGATGCAGTACTACTGCTCACACACAAGTTACCGGACATAGAATATATTTCTAGCTATGCCGGGCGCAAGATGCGCGCCGTTCTCAAGGGAATAATAGCACAAGGTGAAGCGGCGCTGAGAAGAACCGAGTTCGCTGCGCTTAGAACCGCTGCTACATTTTGGCAAATGGGAGGGTGAGATCCAACTCCCACACAGATCATAACATGCTTAGGCCTGGACCTTCTTGGCAGCAGCGCCGATAATGCTGCGGCGCTGCTTCTTCAAGACCTGAATCCGGAAGCGGTCAACTAGTAATCTGTCAGCACAAGTGTCCCAGGCGAAATACAAGGCCATCAACGTACAGTCAGATGTGTTCTTGCGGGCTTCACGAGCCTTGAGAGTCTTAGCCCACTTGCTGCTCTCCCACTTCTCCTTGACACCAGAGGCCTCGAATGCCTTCTTCACAACAGGTGTGCCAGCACCGCGGGGGACCTTGATGACGAAGCCGGTCAGATTCATGTTGCGGAAGGCCATAACCTGACGGGGCACGCCAGTTGATGGGCCATCAATCACACCCTACAAAAAGTTAGTATTCGTCACACAAGATACCGTTATGTGCGCGGAGGCCAAAGAAATCGAAAGCATCATAGAAAAAAGCGGATGTCCATCAAGACCGATAGTACTTATGTGCAGGTGCTTTCGACATCATCACCTTGGTCCTAATGCGCGCTTATCTTTCTCTGAACGCTGTTCGCGCCTTTGACTGGCTCAAGCCAAGAATACATACCCTGTTCTGGTCCACGATCTCGACGATCGTAGCGAGATTGTTCTTTGACTCGTCGTTCGAAACGAGGACAACACGGCCCACCTCGACGTAGCGCTTGAAAGACACACGTTGATTGCCCATGACGACTTGATAACCACGCTAGGATGGAAGGGTAGCGAGCTGGAGTACTGGGCACCGCCGAAGGCCAGCCCCCCCTCCTCGCCTCCCAGCAGCTAGTCAAATGCACGTGATGCATATAGTTCTGCCCCATGGTCGATTCAAGGATGCAGGGCTCCACGTGGACAAGACGCGTGTTCGTGGAGGGTTGGTCCACGTGCGGGAGAAAAGAGTGAGCGGGAGGCGTGCGCGTCCCTCCACCGCGCACGAGCACATCCGCACGTTTGAAACCGACCCGTAGCGCCTGCTAAATCCACAAATTTTTGGAGTCGTTACTTAGCGTGTGCAGTGCGGGGTTATCACTCATCGTACTCGTTTGTCAGTTAGCGGGAGGTATACCTGCTGTAAAACGTTCTGGAGGGCAATGCAATCCCATATTGTGCAACAAGGTATGGGTAGCAGCTCGTCTAGAAATGAGCACGCACACAGTCCGGTAGCATTGCCGTCGAGTTCCTCAACCCCGCCACCTCAAGCGATTCGTGCGCCACCGCCGCCAGTTATGGCGACTTCTTCATCGGGAAAGAACCATTTGGATGAGAATGTGGACGAGAATGTAGACGAGAAAGGAGTATCGCAACGAGTAGGGAGTGGGCGGAAAGCCGCTGCCTCATTGCAGCTGTTTATGGCCGCACAATCTTCGGGAACGACACCGAACCAGACAGAGCATCTAACAAACCCGAAGCGCCAGGATTCGAGTCCATCTTCAACGGATTCTATGCATCAAGCTTACTTGTGTCGGAGTCCAGCAACAGCTATGACAGCATCGCCATCACCATCGCAACCGCTCAGGCCTCAAAGCTTGTTACAGCGTTCTATGTCATCGTGGGATGAGTCGACTCCGCCTTCCTCACAACCACATGATGTTTTGACGAACTCCACGATGTATGACGATGATGGCGATAAGGCGCAAGGTGCAAGCTGGATCGATACAAGCACAGATGAGTCTTCTGAGGAAAGCGATACAGCCAGTGAGCAGGAGACTGATGTGGAAAAGGCCTCTGCAGCAGAGCCACCAAGGCAAATGGATGGGTATGGAAGCTACACGAATCCACTTACTATTCCGTCCCCGCACTTCAGTGCAAATTCAGATGTACGAACGCCGCATACAGCCCGCCTGCATCAGCACCACCATGTCCAAGACTCAACAGAGCCGCCACCAAGTGTCGTACAATTGCAGCCATTTAATCATCAGGTCGGTGGCCACAGTCATATTTTTCAATTCTCGCGGCGCGCTGTGTGCAAACCACTCACGTCGCGTGAAAACCAATTCTACGAAGCGTTGGAGCGTGATCACCCAGACATGCTGGCGTTTGTGCCGCAGTATCTGGGTGTATTGAATGTAACATACCGACACGTACACCGTGAGCCTGTGATGCATTCTGCTGACAAGGCGAGCAATCAGGTGTCTATGACCACAAGTGCACCGGAGCCAAGGCGCCGCATTTTCCATGGCCAAGACGAGGATGAAAATGAGGTGCCAGAAGTGGCTATCGATCGAAACCAGCACATAATGCCAGACTGGCTTGTGAGGCGATCGCTGCGTGGAAATGAAGAGTTTGATGCCGCTGGTAATGCGGTTTCAAGTGAGAATACTATCTTGGGAAAGGGTTGCACATCGGTGAATCGGCGCTTGCAGGAACAAGTGATCCGCGAAGTGTTCCGTCAACGTAAGCCACGGCACCGCAACAAGCGGTCAGTAAGTGGGCATGCAGGTCCAGGTGATCGACTGGCTAGGTCTTGGGACCAGAAGAAACAGGGCAGTAGTATGACTGCATTTTCGAGTTTGGATTACACCGATAGCACATGGAATCAAAGCCGGCCGCGGAGTCATGAAGATTGCGCATTGTCAAGTGTAGGAATGAGAATGGATGTGGAACCAGAGGTGCCTCTGGAAACAGGGCCTGACAGCACGGGAACAGGAGACAGAGCGGAAGTTGAAGCGACCCCGCGGCCTGTTTCAAGAGCACGTCCGTCGCCTACAACAGCGTCGCCCGTAAAGTCAAGCGCACGGCAAGAGCAATTCATTCTCCTAGAAGATTTAACGGGAGGGCTTAAGGCCCCATGTGTCCTGGATCTGAAAATGGGCACTCGACAGTACGGTCTGGACTCGACAGATGCGAAGAAAAAGAGTCAGACAAACAAGTGCATCAAGACTACCAGCCGGACACATGGCGTGCGGATCTGCGGTATGCAGATGTATGATGCGCGCCAGGACAAGTTTGTCTTTCAGGACAAATACTATGGCCGCAACGTGAAACCAGATGAGTTTACATCGGTGCTCGAGACATTCTTTCACAATGGTTATCAAGTGCTTATTCACCATATACCAGTGCTCGTTGAGAAGCTCTACTGCCTGGCTCAGCATGCATGCAAGCTCGCGGGCTACCGCTTCTATGCTAGCAGCCTGCTTCTGATTTATGACGGCGATGTCCGTCGGCAGCGGGCACTTTTGCAAGGCTTTGAGGCTGACGTTTTGGGTGATTCGCGTCATCAACGTGCCGATATGATGGGCGCCGACGCCCATACTCCCCCAGATTCGTGCGTTGATACAAGAGAAACGAGCACTACCGATACCGATATCAGCAGTCAGCCGTTCCTTGTAACACCGCCGTACGAGGCGAGCCCCTCGACGACTATCACGTCGCCCCAGGCTCCTTCCAGTGTATCATCTACCACTATCACTCTTCCGTCCCCAGTTTTTTCGGCAGAAACGTCACCAAAAGAAGAACCGCCGCTTTCTTTGCCAAGCCATGGAGGCGGTCGACGTTTCTGGCGCAGAGGCAACATGAATATTCGGATAATTGATTTTGCTCATTGCACGACAGGCAAAGATTTCTACTTCCCTGAAGACCATGGCGGGCGGCCGCCCACACGGCCTGACGAAACGGTGCTTCCTGTATCTCGACACCCCCCTGCACATCGCGACAAGCCAGATGCTGGTTACCTATGGGGACTACGATGCTTGTCCTTGGCCTTGCACGAGATTTGGGACCGAGAGCGGAAAAGACGCCTTGATGCTTCATTGGCCTCCCTTCACGAGCATGCCACCGCAGAAGACCGTTTGTCGTCGCTACGCACTGCTGATATAGGCCCATTACAGGTTCCGGGTGGCGAGATCTTCTTACAGCTCTTTGGTGACTATCATGCCTCCGGCTCTTTGTCAGGGTATATATCTACATAATGCCTCTGACCCTGGCCCTCGAGTCAAGTACACGGAGTGTGCGCTAACCAACGACGCTTACCTCCACATGTGGCGGGATGCAAGTGACGACGACAGACCGATGACCCTTACGAATAGCTGTTTTATTTCTTAGTATCTTAGTACTAATTGATGGAATTCGCCACATTTTCAAGTCTTGGCACAATTAGCACATCCTGTTCGTACTCATCAGCTGCACGCAAGCCAAGCGCCCCTTACTAGTTGTAAAAAGTATCGATTGCCTTGCTTGCCGACGTCGCCTCTCTTACAGACAAGGCACCCACTTCTTTGCTTCCGTGTGATCACATTTCATTCCAACATGTCGGAACAGAGAGCAAGGTCAGGGACATCGCTCACACGCCCGCCACTTGATCGGCGCAGAGCATCACTGTTTCTTGGCAAGGACGAGGAGCGCTGGGCTCATATGATAGCTGATCCTGCATCTGATTCGCCATGGAAAGTGATCAAAAGTGTAATGGTATCGCCGCCGCGGACGTGGGAAAACCATGATCCCATTACGCACAAGTTTGCAAGCTCTCTTGGTATCGCCCCTGCGTCTGCGCAGACCCGAAACGTGCATGATATTGAATCATCACTCATGCCAGCGCATGATGAGGAAGTGCCTGCAAGTGCATTTGTCTCATCAGATTACAGGCCCATACCCACACCATCGACAGGGACATCAGCGGTGCACCCTTTTCGGCAATGTGGTGATCGTACGCTTGCACCACAAGCATCTGCCTTGCTTTCACCTACATCGCTCACCGCCAAAAATGATGCTTCGCTCTTGCCTAGAGGCTCGCCAAGTCGAATGGATATGTCGCATCCCATCTTGCCCGACTCTTTGACAAGTATACTGCAAGAAAAAGCCAGCCTCGACGTGTATCCTGACGATGCCGTGGTGAAGACAACAACGCGCAATGTGTCAGCTGCATCGTCTGCGTCGCGCTTCATGGAGAAGGCCCCCGCGGCTTGGTGCCAGTACGAGCCGACACTCGAAGCGCGACGAGACCGGCGCTCGAAGCTCCTTCGCTCCGCCCTCAAGGACTATGTGCCAACCCCACGTACTGGTTCGCCTGAACCCTATGTCCAGTCAGAGCTTCGCCTTCTTGACCAGATGTACGACAAGAAGGACATACTGTCTTTAGTCCCGCGACGTTCTATCGAACATGTGGAAGGTACTTTGTACGATGAAGACGGGCCCTTCCGCGAGGGCGCCACAAGTGACAGTCTGAGTGTACGCTTGTTTTACGCACCTGGACCCAGCGGCGAAGGTATCAGTTTCCTCATCACGACGCCGGACAACCGCGTGTTTTCTGCGGCAAAGCGGCGGAGATGGGCCATGGACCAGTATGGCAACTTTTTTGCGGCGATGGAAATCAAGAGTGTCGAGTCGAAGCTCCGTGTGGCGAAGAACGAGACAGTCGACCCCTTGTATGCACGAGAGTATGAGGCTGATCTTCGGCGACATTACATCGACGACATTCTTGACGAGCTCCAAAAGGCCGAGACTCTTACGCCGGTGCAAAGCGCAGTCAAGCCGCACGTGCTCAGAACAGAAGATAACAAGATTGTTCGACTGGAAGAAGACTTTCCTGAAGAAGCTTTCTTCGTGATCGCTGGATGCCAAGATCATGAAATTATGCCTGTTATGGCGCGCGTATTTGCCGACGCCATCTTGCTTCTCTGGCGCATGCATTGTCATGGTTGGATGCACGGTGATATTAAGCTGGAGAACCTTATGTTCAACCAGAAAGGCGTTTTATATATCATTGATTTTGAAAATGCGTCACCGTTCCGTGGATCGGCTCAGCATGACGGCCTGATCCAGCTACTAAGCTTCGACTGGACTCCACCCGAACTGGAAATCAGCCCCCTGGGTCGCCGAATGGGCCCCACAGGCGACTTGTTTGCCTTAGGAAGCAACATCATTCGCGGCTTTGCTTTGCGTGATGGCATCACGGACAAGACAGTTCGTGACATGCTCATGGGCGATGGCCTCGGTATTTTCATCTCATTCCGAAACACACTCCTCACATCCTCTGCGAGTATGCCTGATGCCCCACCTGTGCATTACAATGTGAATCTCGTGCCTCTCTTGCTCGCTGCTGATACTGAAACGACGCCAGTCTACCTTAATCCAGCGCGTGTACTGCGAATGTTTGCTTGTCGGGCGCCAAAACTGTTGCAGTACGTCCTGGCGCACTGCGTTGCGCCATCGCCGTACGAACGCAACGAGCGCTTTGGTGTTGAATTGGCACACGAGTTACTTCATGATCCAGCCAATGCAGGCATGTGGGAGACCGTCAAGAAAGCCCTGGACACATCCATCGAGCTGAGCGGAAGTTCTTGGGTCCGACCGAAACTGAATGAAGCACGCGACATTTTGGAATTGTCATAACTCAAACAACTATCTAGCTATTTGTACATGTGCATAGGAATGATGGAAGCATGAACGAAACGAACGACTGATGAATCATTTTTTTTTTGCAAAACAAGAGAAAATATAAGAAACGACGAAACGAATTTGGTCCATGCGTTAACCCTCACTGTCAGCAGCCAGACTTGCAATAAGTGCCTCCAATTGCGACTGGATCGATTGGTTATGTGCTTCGTCGCTGGCTTCCGGATCAAGGAGCGGCATGGTAGGTGAATCAGAGGCAGATGTTGCCGAAGTTGTCGTAGGCGCGGCTGAATTGGATGTATGTGCTTCTTCTTTGAGCCCCGTGGCGATAGACTGATCTTGTCTAGGTACAGTAGACTCGTGATGAGAAAATGATTCCTCGGGTTTCAGAGACGGCGCTGAATCGCTGGGTGGAGGCTGAACGTGTCTATCATTCGCTGACGACGCAGACGCCTGTGGCACATGCGTATTTGTCGACGAAGATGTTGGCTCTTCGGATGCTGATGATACACTTGCACAAGTCGTAGAGGCACCTGTCGCTCCAGACTGCATCGCTTTGTTGTCTGTGAGATCAGAGACCGACATGTTTGGGTCACGTAGCGTCTCGGTCAAATGCTGAATGGCCTCTGTTGACACGTCAATACCATACGACCTGAGGAGCGATTCCATGCGATTCGATCCCACTGACTCATAAGGTCTGTCATGATCAGGCACCGACTCATGTCCGTCGCTGTCACCGCCCTCGGCATCTGACAAATCAGCTTCAGCATCGGCAATGGCTTTTTCATCAGCGAGTCGCTGTGCTTCCTCATCATCGTCCTCGCCGTTGTGACCATGACTCTGGCCTTCACGACCGCTCATGTCGACCTCATCGCCATCGTCGCCATGTGTACCGGCCAATGCAGCGGTAAGCGTACGCAAAGCATCGCTGTAGTCTTCCAAATTGATGCCGTCGAGCTCACTGGTATCGAGGTCTTGCATTGATGCGTCAGGTACGACATCTGTGGAGGCTGGCTTGTGTTGCGGTCCAATTTCTTGGAATGCTGCCTGCAAGGTCTCTGAAACGGCTGCATCCAAATCAGACTGTGTCGCCGAAGGTGCTGGTTCTATTGGCTCGTTTGCCGGGTCAGAAATAGTCAGAGAATCATCTGAAGACACTTGATGTGTAGCAGCACGTGTTGCCTGCCGAACAAGCGTTTCAATCGATGCAGAGAGCGAGCCAGGTCCAGACGCGGGCAGCGGCGCAGGAGATGGTACGGAAGACGTGCTAAACGGCAGATAAGACTTGTGCTCTGGCACAGGTTCCGCAGATGAGGTCAAGCCTAGGTTTGGATCTGGACCTGTACTCATTCCAAGTGTAGGAGCGGATCCAGCGCCAAGCCCCGTTCCATGGTCGATGGAGCCTGCGTCTGCGCCAGAACCGGGTGCACCCGTACCTGATCGTGCCGAGCCCAGAAGCCGCGACAGAGACTGCAGCACTGGCGAAGACGTTGACGTCAGCGAGTTCGTCATAGGAGTCAAGGAGCTAGGATCGGATATAGCCGCGCTACCATCAGATGGACGCTGAGCATGCTTCAACAGAGCCGACGCTAGAATACTTGAAAGCGATGACGTGCTTTGTGTACTGCCGTCAGCTCCTTGCAATGCTGTGCCCTGCGAAGCACGCAGCTGTCGAACAAGAGAGGTAAGTGTAGGGGTAAGATCCTGGGATGTCAATGGCACCGTCCCATTATGATCACGCGAACGTTGTTGGTGCGCCAACAACAACGCAGCAGCCGCGGCACCGTTCTGAAAAATACTGCTGGCTGGGTTATCCAAAGGAGCGGCACCCGGTTGACCATAAGGCTTCGGCCCTGGCCGCAAGGTCGATGGGTGACGCAAGCCTCTGTGCCTGTTCAAATGCACAGACGATTGTCGGTATGCAGCTGCTCCTTCAAATTGAGCACGCGCTTTGAACGGACTGGCAGGCGCCGGTCCTTTTGGACCGTTCACCATCATGGGGTGATCCTTTCCGATTTGCGGCCGTCTGGTGGGTTTACGCCCTGCATTGCTACCATCCCAATGAGGGTTGATCCGATACAGACTGCCAGCCTTGTGAAGACGACCACGCTTAAATGCTTTCTGGAGGGCCTGACTCGCCGACGGCCGGAAGTTTTTCATCAACGGATAAGTATCCTCCATCCAATGGAAAAGCATGCGCGGCGGAGTACCATTCACGTCACCTATAGCCTGAAGACCTTCAATGATCATGTCTTCGTACGACGGCAGGGTGCTTGTGATTCTAGGCGGCTCACGTGTTGAGTCATTTGCATCAGTCGTATGCGGGTCATGAATCCCATACGTGGGTGTGAATGACGAAGTTAGCCCCGAACTTGTAGCTGCCGCATTCGATTGTGTTGTTGCATGCGACAGACTTGTATAATCTAATGCAGAAGGCCCCGTGCCCGTCGCAGTGATGCCTGTAGAAAAGCCAGGTCGTGTCGTTAGACTGCTTAAAAGAGATGACGCAGAGGGTAAGGACGACGCGGTAGTAGCAGTAGACGTAGTAGGTGGTATGGCAGAAGCCGGGGAAGAGATGCCCCCAGGATCAGGCGTCGTCTGCTCGAGCAAACGTGACAGTGCCGAGTTTGCAGGCATGCGATGGTTTGCATTTGGGAATGAATTGCTCAATAAGGACGAAAGACCACTTGTCATACCAGAGCCAGATCCTCCTTGTTTGGACGGCGCAAGTGGTTGGCCTTGCAAACCGAGCATCGGGCCAGACGAATTGGTGTTTTGGATGGATTCGAGAATGGCAGCAACACGCGATGATATGTTGCCATTGTTTGTGACTGACTCAGGCTCCGTAACATTGGTAGTTGTCGATGTCGATGATATAAAGGGTTCAGAGGTGCTCGTCATAGATGTGCCAAGGTCGGTTGTTGAGGCAGGAATCATCGGGGTATACAATCGACTGGCGGTGCCAGCTGGTGGCTCGCCCAGCGAAATAACGCTAGAATCAGTCAAAGATGAGGCCGACGGGGCCGCCGCTGTATGCGGAGGCGGAGACGGTGGTGCAACTGACGCAGATACCTGTATCGTCGGTGTAGATGTTTGTTCAGATGAGTCAGGAGGCACAGTCAGTCCCGGAGGCTGGTGCAACGGCTCCTTGTCAGTCGTAGAATGTGTAGTCGTGTCTGCATGGAGAGGAGATGGGACATGCGGCACATGTGAAGATAAGAATGGTGGTGCCGAGGATAAAGGCGGAGAAATATGTGCTGATGATGACGGAAATGAATGTGGTGGCTCTGAAGAAGTACGCAAAGAATGATCCGTCTGTATGGACGACGCAGCTAGCTCACGTCGGCTCGCAGTCACACGTTCTTCGATATTATTTGGGTATATTAATGCATACACATCGGCAGCATGTGGGGTATCTTGAAGAAGCTGTTCAACCTGACGAATGATGTGAATCAGTTCAGACGATGACAAGCACTCGAGGTAGGCGTCAGCAAAATGTGGTCGTGAATGTATACGTGCGCGCTTTGCATGCTCAGCTGCTTGGTCATAAAGCGCGACTTGGTCAGGCGAGTGCGATCGCTTTACCGCCACAGGCGTCGTTGGCTCGTTGGCCGACGACTCAGACTGAATGTTCATGCGGATAAACAGCAGGCGGCACGGGGCTACGCGCCACGCTCGGCCAAGGCGTAGCGAAGCCTGCCTTCCTTTGGATCAGCCAGCTGCTGGTGTTGTCGTGGAGTCTGCCCTGCTCGCTCGCTCTCAGTGTTTTGATCGACGCGCGTCACGTATTAATTCGTGCGCACGCGATTCAAGAGCGTGGGTGCCGATTATCGAGCAGACGTCTGGTGACTTTGCAGCTATATAGTTCGGTGGCAACAGAGCGGAGTGTCCGGGCACATTTTGCCTCGCAACTGTACATTTTTTTTGTGGGTGGGCCAACCAAGATTTTCGGTTGGTCGGCTGGGTCTGAACAATTTTTTTCTCGGTATTTGCATGTGCCCGATCCAAAAAGTAAAACTAAGCATAGCGCATGGGCAACCCCTCCCGATCTTGACAGAATGCCGAGAAATTTTGGACATTGGAATCATATGCACATGATCTCGTAACCATGCATACACGAGACTCCAAAAAGTCGGCGGAGTCGCGCGTCGCGGAGCATGGACCACGTCCACGAAGCGAAAGAGGGTATCGCCCAAAAAAAATTGTCAGTAGCAAAATTTTATTCGATGCCTGGTGCAGGTAGAGATCGTCTGTGTCCAACCCAAGACCCAAATTTGCAGACGTGCAGGGGCCTCTTTGATTGTGCCTTAGCCAATGCTGACGTGGATAGGAAATTGACGAGAGCCCGATGCACTTTAGGAATACCGCAGTTTGCCTGTGCGGACACGTCAAGTAGGTCTTACGTCCACCACTGTGCGTCATTCCTCTGTGGGTAGAATGGCAGGTGACAGTAGCACGACGAAGTCCAATCCCGTGGTGAATTTTGTGGTGGCACTTTGGAAGGTGTTGTGGGAAATCTGGATTGAGCCGTTCCTGCAATTCATCCATGTGTACGAACCAGCGGACAGGACGTACGGACGTAGCGAGGTGCCGTTCAGCAAGATGGAGCAGCGCCTGCACGAGAATCCAGATGTGACAGTGTCATTCTACAAGGCGATGATGCCCAACGGAAAGGATTTCGTTTGGTATCAGGTTTGGGAAGACAAGCTTGCAATGCGCTCGACGGGACGTGTGGCAGACATGGTGTTTTGTCACGGCACTGGTGTGCACTCAGGCACGCTCGCGAGCCATTCTCGTCGATATCTGGATGCCGGCTACCGATTGATTGTACCTGACCTTCCATCGCATGGCTACTCAACAGGCCGACACGTCTATCAGCCGACGATGAAGGGTTACACGGATGGTGTGTACCAAGCAATTCACGACGTGGCTCGCCGTGATGACGAGGCGGAGGGCCGCAAGATTCCCAAACAAAATCGTCGCAGAACCTTTTTGCTTGGTCTTTCGTTCGGTGGTCTCGTAGCGCTGCTGTACCCGATCTACTACCCGGCATCTGCTCGAAACGACACGACGGACATGGATGAGATCCCGGTTGATGGTGTTGTGGCTGTTGGACCGATTCTGCACTTTAATCCGAAGGACGTCAAAGTCAGTCCTGTTGTTCGCTTCATTGTCACAATCATTCGTTTCTTGAACGCAGGTCGTCTTGAACTGTATGTGCCACATAAGCAGGCCGTCGACAAAGATCCCAAGGTGTATAAGCAGCTTGTGGATCAGGACATGCGTAGTCACCGCGGTGCTTTCCGTGTAGGGCACCTGCTATGTGTGCGCAGAGGCATTGCGGACGTCCAGGAACTGGCTGACAAGTTTACTGTTCCGGTATACATTCAGCATGGCTTGCAAGACCGTGTGGTGTCGGTGACGTCGTCGACGACATGGCTCGAAAAGATTGGATCGGATGACATTAAAATGAGCGTGTACCCAGTGTGTCAGCACGTCATTTACCGTAAGGCTAAGACTGAGGAGGAAGACTTGGCTGGCCGTGTATGTGTGTTGGAGGATAATGTGGCTTGGATGAACGCCCGTTGCCCAGGTATTGGCCACATCGAGCGCGGTGTGTCGTTCTCGTCTGACTACTCAGACATGAGCAAGGATGCGTCTCAGCGTACGTTAGCCTACTCAGGCTTTTCGTCGGGTCTAATGACGCCTAGTGAAGCAGCCTTAAGCTCTATGGGACAACCCAACATTGTGGAGGATACAATCCAATCTCTTACGGACAAACTAGGCGCCTTTGACCAAGAAGGCGCCAAGTCAACTGGTGTGGAAAATGATGCGTCTAGCACAAGTCAGTCGCTGTCGAACCGTCTCGCAAAGGACTCCGCAAAGCAGCCTATCACGCCAGTTTCTGGGCCTGATGATTCAGTCGAGCATCGTGTGTATCGTGGAAATTGGACGTTGCCCCAGGAAATGCGTCCATATGATATCTTGATCGATTGATGTTGGTCGTGGGTGATTTTGCTACCAATATTTGATCAAACTCTTGGCAGCCTGGTCGGCAGCTTGGGTGAGCGTGCTGTTCCTGTTGCCGTAGCCGCTACGTTACCATGCAATTCTCATTGACGATGTGTCCAAAATGAACAATAATCACAATAAACAGCTCAAATGGTTAATGACATAGACTCAATGAACTAGTCTTTCTTTGTCGTGCACACCTGGGTCTGGTTCGTATAGGGTATGTGCTGTGTTAGGCTTGGGTGCGAGATGTGTGAGAATTGGGCCATGGTAGAAAGACTCTGTAGTCACGTTCCATTTGGGCCATTTTTGACCGTATTAGCCCAGCAACGTAGCGTCTCAATTGCGCGTAGCCTTACTACGTCATCATCGACACTTCCTCCACCTGATACATCTTCCGGTTAGAGGCACCGATTCTCGACTTGGAGAACGAATCTTCATTCCCATATTTTCACGCGCCCCTAGCTTGTGATGCCGTATCATCGCCTGGGAGCCAGCTCATTCTTGCGCAAAGCTGCATTGCCACTTGTTCGGCAACGTGCATATGCAACTGGTGCTGCTGCTACTGATCCGGTGCAGATCACGACGCTGCCGAACCAAGTACGTGTGGCGACTGAAGCAACGCCGGGGCATTTCAGTGCGGTGGGTGTCTATATCGATGCAGGCTCGCGATACGAGCGGCCGTGGGTGCCGGGAGAGAGTGGTGTAAGTCATTTGCTAGACCGCATGGCGTTCAAAAGCACAAAGGGCCGCACGGCCGAAGACATGGAGCAGCTGATTCAGGCAGTCGGTGGCAACGTGATGTGCTCGTCGTCGCGAGAGACCATTATGTACCAGTCATCGGTCTTTAACCAAGATATCCGGACAGTGCTGGACGTATTCGCAGACACGATCCAAAATCCCGTCATGGACGCAAATGAACTTGGTGTGCAGCGCGAAGCTACGGCGTGGGAAGTGTCGGAGATATGGAGTAAGCCAGAGATGATACTGCCCGAAATTGTGCATGCAGTTGCATACCAAAACAACACACTTGGCCATCCATTGCTATGTCCGATGGAGAACCTTGATATCGTGACCACGGACAATCTGCGTGACTTTATGCGGGCGTGGTATCGACCGGAGCGGCTCGTCGTAGCAGGTGTAGGCATGTCGCATGCCGATATGGTCGCACAAGCGACAGAGCTATTTGGTGGTATGCGTGCTGCCCCGCAGGACCCAGTGCTTGACATGCTTGGCAAGGAACGTGCACGTTACACAGGTGGCGAGCTGTTTATGCCCGATCCCTCGACAGAGTTCACACATGTTTACGTTGCGTACGAAGGCATGTCGATCCATGATGATGACATCTACACGCTAGCGACAATGCAAATGTTGCTTGGTGGTGGCGGCAGCTTTAGTGCAGGAGGCCCTGGTAAAGGCATGTACAGTCGTCTGTATACCAATGTGCTGAATCAGTTCCATGCCGTGGATCACTGTGCAAGCTTCCACCATTGCTATGCAGACTCAGGTCTGTTTGGCATTTCGGCGAGTGTGCATCCGAGCTTTAGCTCAACGATTCCGTACGTCATAGCACGCGAGCTTGAGCTATGTACATCAGGCAACTACCGAGGCAGTGTGACGAAAGCAGAGCTGGCGCGTGCAAAAAACCAGCTCAAGAGCAGTCTCATGATGGCGCTAGAAAGCCGCCTAGTGGAAGTGGAGGATCTTGGACGTCAAGTGCTTGTCCATGGCAAGAAAGTGAGCGTGCAGGAGATGTGTGCGGCCATTGACCGTGTGGATCTGGCTGCGCTTCATCGCGTAGCGAGGCGTGTACTCATGAGTGGCAAGCCTAGCACTGTGGTTGTGCAAGGCGAGCTGGATGGCCTTGGCGACATTCGCGCTCTACTGTCGTCGCGTGGCATGTAGTCACGCTGCATGAACCATGTCACATCTGATGAAACAAACGGAACGGCGACGCGGGCTGCATATTCTAGCTGTTATCAAGATCATGATGATGATCGTTGACCGTTGGATAGATCGCACTATGTCTCAAATATTTATATAGGTATATTATACAATGTCATAGCTCGCCGCCGTGCTACGAGACAGGGGGGGGCATGAGTGATGCGGATGGCTGGTCCTTGCTCGGTGTAGGGGGCAGTGGTGCAATCGGCGCACACATAGACGCAGGCATCGGAGTGGGCATTGCCGGTGGAGCTGGCATGCAAGATGTAGACACAGGGATGGGTGATGGCGGAGGGAATAGCATGCCCAGCATACGACCACGCGTCGAACCGGATGGGGGGGTCTCGGGCATAGGACTGCTTAGGCCTAGGCCATCAGAGAACGGATCACTGGGGAACGAGGGCGTGGCAGCGACATCACTGGGCGTCGTGGCACCACGCCAGTACGAGGTAGCTGCGTGGCGTGCTGCGCCATGTGTCGCAAATGTAGGCGATTCAGGCGCCCACATGTGGTTCTGCGCGGACCTCGCATTTGGTGCGCCAAGCATGGAACAAGGCGACGACTGTGCGAGAAAGCTGGAAGGTGTAGATAACCACTCGGGCTGTGTGGACGGTGCAAAGTGCCGGCTGGGTGTGACCATATCAACAAGCGCTGCTGGGCGCGGCGATGGCGACGGCGTCCGAGGCGCTTCTGGAGGTTGCATCACAGGAAGGACAGAATCCAAGGTATCATCCAGGCTTAGGATGGGACTGGGTGCCAATGACAAGGTCGAGGAGCGCAGCTTGGCGTGTGCATGCAAGCCATCATGAGTAGGATGACCATGCATGGGCGAGCGAATGCGACGATTCTGAGAAACAGGTGCCGAAGGAGAGTGCGCGATGACGGCTCGCTCATTGTAACAGTCATCACATACCCACTCATGCATCGGCAGCTCATCCACATGACGAACACCCACGCATGCGAGATGCAGCCATCGTGCACAAGCGTCGCATTGAACCACTTCCATGTGCAGCTCGGTGAATCCACAGCGACATGCCATTCTCGGCGTACTGCCGCTAATTGTGAGCGCATACATGGTTGAAGCGATGCGCCGGCGCCGTTGTGCTGTTTGCTTCGTCCCACGAAGCACACGCGCCCCATCGAAGCCAATCCACATGTCATCGAAGTGCGCCGATGCGCGCTTTGGATAGGGTTGACCCCTGCTTCGCTCACGAAGGCATTTGGCCATCATGGGATGCAAAATTCGCGCTGGTGCATACGCCGCCGAGGGCGGATCTGGTGCATTGTCCGTATGGACAGTGTTATGTTTGACGCCATCATGAGCGATCTCGCTAGTGATTTTGTTGTTGTTGTGGTCGCTATCATCATCATCATCATCATCATCATCATCATCGCGAGCAAGCCATTGAGCAACAAGTGCATGTCGCTGTTGTAGCTGTCGTGCATCTTGTGGTGGGGAAGGCATGAGGGACAAAGCCATGTGGGGGGCTTGAGTATCAGGCGGCGCAGGGAACTGCTGGCTGCATGGCACCAGAATGCGGCCCATGCCCTCAACCCAGACAGGCCGCACACGCGACGCGGATGACGCTGCGGACAGAGCGAAAGGTGCCAGAAGCTTGTCGATCGAGCAGGTGCCTTGCTTGCGCGCACCGACGTCACCAGGCTGAGGTTGGATCTCGTTATCATGAGCTTGCTTCGAGGCTGCAGGAAGCCCGCTCTTCATGACGACGCAAGCGTGATGCGAAGCAGATGCATGGAGCGCGTACTGAGTACGCCCGCACACACTGGCGCCGACTTTTGGCCGGTGGCGGCGCTTTGGGCGAGACCTGCTCACACCAGCGACAGATGACGAAGCTGGGGCACATAAGGGCTGTGGTGGAAGGAGCTCAAGCGAGGCTGTCCTCTCCTTACAAGGAACGGCGACATCACTTCTACGTGACGTCGTCTTTGCCGCTCCAGCCTCCGCCGTCAACATGGACATCCTGCATTTTAATCGTCTCGATGAACGGCCTCGCACAGGTCGTGAAGGTGCTAATGGTGAAGAGGCCGTGGCCATGGCAGCTTTCACACCTGTGTGAGTTCGATGACTGCCTGTGCTCGGCGGTGGACTGGTGCCAAAGATTGCCGTGCGAGAGAAAACCAAGAGGCTCTGTAGGAGGCCAAGAGCTTTTGTCGCAGTGCCACACGCACACACAGACACACACACAGGCGTTCTAACCCACTGGCTGAAATCACGAAAAATTTGGATGTTCCTATATGTACAAGGGGGGCCTGCCAGGTTCACCACAGAGTAGAGCGTGCGGCCCTGTCTGCTCCCAGCAGGCAATGTGAGGAACGAGCCAACCATTGAATGCCCAGATCTCTACGCGCAACGCGCGAAGTGAACTCCACACGTCCTCCTTGCATTGTGGCTCAAATTATGTCATCGTGGGTATCCTGAACCACACCTCCGTGCGCGCAAGAAGCACGGCACAGCTCGGTCGGCAAAATTCCTGGCCGGGTTACCAAGCTGACTGGGTTCGTTGGCTGGGTGGAGGCATGACCGTGCCCTCTATTGTAGAAGAAAAAAAAACTCGCCCACCCCGACGTTCCCCCAACGAATGAAAGGTTAGGATGAATGGGCATTCTCGAGCATTTCTCGCAATACAGGCGGACATATCAGACATGCAACTAAGCACCTGACGAGGAGCCTGTAGTAGGCGGCGGCATCGTCGAGACGCGATCGAGTGTTGTCTGCAGGTGCCGAATACGTGCTTCATCGCGCGCTGCGCGCTCTTTCGAGCCAGCTCGCTCCCGCTTAACACGCTCTTCAGCCTCCTTGCACCGCCGCTCCAGCTCACGAATCCGCACCGACAGCTGTGCCGGTGTCGTAGGCGTCGGTGTCGCGGCTGGCGCCTCTTTCAGTCGAGCAAGCTGGTGCTCAAGATCGCGGTTCGTCCGATGCAGCTCAGCCAGCTCATATTCCTTGTCTAGCACACGCCGGCGCCATTGCGCTTGCTTCTCAGTAGCTGCACGAATCGAGCGCTCAATACGCTCCAACTGGCTCCAGCGCGCTTCCTGATGTCGTCTCACATCGCTAATGTGGCATGTTAGTCTTCACTCACATGACCATGAGGCGGCCCCAGTAATCCAACGTACGCTAGTTTATGTAGATGTTCTTTCTCCATGGCACTCGAGCGCTGCACAAACCATGCTTGCACATTTGACAGACGTCGCAATCGCTGTGTCAGCTTGTCGTGGAAGGCATGGAAGTTTGTATGCACGAGTCGCGACTCGCCAGGCGCCATGTCATCCTGCAATGCGCGTGCCAATGTATCGAACACGGCCGTCAATAACGCGTTCCGCTCAGCAATCTGAATACGTGCACCTGTGTCTGAGCCACGCACTGAAGATCCACCATTTCCTGTGCGCGGCGAAGACAAACCCCTGTGCTGCTGCTGCTGCTGTTCCCTCATCCTCTCCATCTCGTGCTTCGCTCCGTCTAGTGCCCGCTGCACAGATTCAAGTCGATCTTGCGCACCAAGACGTGCGCGAGTCTCAGACTGCAGTGAGTTCGCCATCTCACGCATTTCTGCTTGTAAGCGCGTCACTTCGTCTTGTGCGTCGTGCCAAGCACTAAGCTTCTCATTCAAATCATCTGTCAGCCTGTCCAGCTCGCGCTTATGATGCGTGTTCACTTCATCCATCTGCCGTTGCGAGACTTGCTCACTCGTCCTGAGTGTCTCCTGTAGTCGCTCCATGGCTTTTGTGTGCTGCTGCTTGTCCTGCCGCAGCTGAACAAGCTGCGACTCCAGTGACTCAATCAGTGTGTCTTTCGTGGCAATCGCACGGCGTGTCTGTGCCTCGTTCGTATCATAGCGCTGTGACCAGTTGGTATCTGCTCGCTCACGAGCATGTTCTTCGTCTTTCAGATCCTTTACAAGCTCAACTAGCTTCGCATTCAGTCGCGCATTCAGATCCTCTAGGTTCATTCGTTGCGTCGCTTGCTGTTCCATCGTCGCGTGCAGCTCCTCTGCCTGAGCTGATGATATCGCTAGCTTATCCTGCAGGGCTGCTATGCGACTCTCTTGAACGGAGCGTGCATCCTCCAGCTCGCGCGCCAGTTGCGCTACACGTGTGTGTAAGCGCTGCGCATCTGCCAAGGCCGCCTCCTCCGAGGCTCGACGCATCTCAAGCTGTCGCTGAAGATCCGTTGCAGTTGCTTCTGCTGCTTCCACATGGCCCTCCAGCCGATCCATCTCGCCCTCCTTCTCCGCGACGACAAGCCGTTCAGCCGCCAGAGCATCCTGGAGTGAACAAATCGTCTCATGCTGTTCTTCCAGCTGCTGCTGAAATTGCGCCGTCTGATGTGGGTTATCGCTGGGCATCCCTTGCTCCAGTTGTGTCTGTGCGTCCGCTAGTTCTGCACGAAGATCCTGGATCATGTTGTCTCGATGCTGGATGGCTTCGTGCAAGTCGGGCGACTCGTTCAAGCGCATGGCATCCAGCTCATCATGCATCGCATCACGTTCTTCCTTTGCTGCGTGTAGCAATCTCTCTAGCCGGTGAATCTGGTGCTCATGATCAGCACACTCCTGTCGACCTGTGTTCGCGCATGCCGCTTCGGCTTGTCGCGCGCGCTCTTCAGCGGTACGCAGCTGTTCTTGAAGGACATCCAACTCCAACATTTTGGCCTCCCACGACTTGACCTGGCGGTTCACGGTCTTGAGTGCCTGATCCTGGCTCTTGACAAGCTCGTTCATCTTCTGCAATCGGCGAACGTAGCCGAGTTTCTCCTGGCGCAGAGTGATCACTTCAGCGCCCACATCCTCAGGCGACATATTCCGACGATGAAAGTCTACTTCAATTTTCAAATCGTCTCGTTCAGCAGTGAGCTGATCAATTTTTTGGAGTGTCGACTTGATCGAAATGCCTGCGGCTGTCCGACGGCGCATTTCTTGCACACCCCAGTGGCCTGTTGACGCAGATTCGTTGGCTGGTCCATCTACTTCATCATCTTCATCAAGAAACTCCAACGCACCCCGACTGCGACCTAGCTGACTAGCGCCCAGTGACGCTGATAAGGAAGACTCTTCGTTCTGTGTCGCGGACGTGTCGTTAGCCACAGGTGTGGCAGTGACAGAATGGGCTGTTGCATCATTCTCCTGCATTAAGGTATTTGACTTTGTTGCCTTCATTCTTGGTGTTGCTCCCTGATTGTTGCTTTCTGAGAGCAATAGCGACAGGGAATGGCGTTTGGGCGTGTGTCGGTGTGATGGCTCCTGATCTGCGTTGACGCCATCCGCTTTGCCGTCCACGCCGCTATGCTCAGGCATTTGCTTCGAAATCATCGCAGAATCACCGTTGATAGACGTATGCATACCATTTGCCGGTGATAGTAAGGCTTGTGCGGATGATGTAGGTGCGGGACTCATGTCCAACGACGTGGACGAATCCAAGCCCCGCACAGCATCGGTTGCAGCAGGGTATGTCGTGACACTCTGGTCAACTGACGCATCCTCTGCATGCTGCTGACCACTCTCAAACAATGCCTGGAGTGCAGCGAGCCTTTGCGACATGATACGGATCCCTGAAGACGATCGGCTCACGCCGACGTGTTGCTTAGCTGCCACAAAGAACTACAACACCCACCCACACACACACGCGCGCCCTTTCGCTCAGACGCGTCAAGCCCCAAGCACGTTTGGGTCACGTGACATAGCCCCTCGCTCGAGGTGGCTCACAGGCGGCGACGAGGGGGGTAGGAGTAGGGAAAGGGGGATGGTTATGGTATGCGACATACGGCGGGCACGGTATAATTCTTCCGACGCATTTGAGCGGGAACAATTGTTTCCATGATGCTACATGGGTTCGAACCCAGGAGAAGACAAAGGTGCACAAGCAGAAGAACACTTATGCTAAGCACCATCGACCTATATTGATAAAATTTCTTGTTTTAGAAAAATCAAAACAGGTTGAATTTGGCCATCATACATGTATATATGAGAGCATGGACTCGACCAAGGGGCTACGATGAACGCAGCATGTGGTGTTGGATATAGATTCCAAACAAAGAGTGATTTAAGAGGAAGCGGAATCGGAAATTACTCCTCGTCTTCACCACCTTCCGTCATGTACTAAAGCGAGGGTTAGCCTTCAATTCTAGAAGCATGGATTGGTGCACCAAGACCTGAAAGTGGTGTGGATTTGTTGTCCAAATCAGGTCCAGGTCCACAAGCGTTGCTTGGCGAAAAATTAACCACATACCCTATCACGAATGTCTTTCCATTGCCTCTGCTCGAAGTGTTAGACAAATCCGCTCATAACGAAGCCTTAATTGATACTAACTCCCCTGTTATTGTAGTCCCACCATTTATTCGCAAGCGTGTCGAAACCGATACCAAAGCCAAAGGCAGCCGTGAAGATGGTACCCACGCTGAATTAACCAATGTGCCAAGTGCGCCGCGGCAGACACGCGAGCACACATACGCACACATGTTAGTATGCACATGATTCTTTTATCCTAGTCTCTTCTGACATACTAGATCGAGTTGCGTTTCACGAAGGTGTTGTACAATGAGTTCGCAAGCGACATGGTGTCCTATAGATAATTCAGGATGCTTGGCGACTACAAATCGCCACGGCTCTCGCCGGACCCGCCCGGAAAGTGTTTCACGTGACCCATACTTCTGGCACTGGGCTGGCCAGATCTAGTCCTGGTGCAAGGAGCCACCAGTGCTTTTGAACCACTGTAACGACGCGCGGTCAGTATACGTGTACACGATCTTGAGCGTACCTTCGGGAATTTGCGCTTTGCGCGCGCATCCTGCACATCGGATGACGCAGTGCTACTAGTCGGCGGACGGACAGACGGTACTTGAGAGCCTGCGTATGGTTGCGGCGTTGGTATATCACGTGCCTTGGATGCATACTCGAGCTTAAGGGGCGCTGGTATATGTTCGGCTGGACGTAAGATCTCTGGACGTGTCCCATGCCACTGCAAACTTACCATTTTTGCTCGGGTCGCTCCATCGGATTCCCAGCACGGCAGCTGGTGCAAAGCCTAGAGCGCGTAGTGTGTGTGACTTTGAGCTCGGTGCGCGAGGGAAGTCGCGTCGCGGTGGTGACTGAAATAGCAAGTAGGGTCCATGTTGCCCTTCTGCCAACACACTGTCAACAAAGTCATAGACATCCAGAATAGTTGATGCGTGGGGGAACACGCTTTCAATCTGCGTGCGGTCTGAAAATCGGACACGAATACGTATCGTTTCGAACTGCTTCTTCGTCTTCCCATGTTCTCTATCGTATTTAGCACGCATAGCACTGGTCATGAGTGGTGCATTAGGCCCATGCCGCCCTGATATTGCGTCCGCAAACGCTACACGCAGTTCTGCTGGTGTCGGCTCGAAGTCATCTGATTCAGGTGGCGGTGTCGCTGAATGATCGGTAAGATTTCATCACAACGTACCGTATGCACGACTCGAAGGTGCGCGGTATACAGTAACAGGCGAATTCAGCTGCGATGTGCTCATCGTGCGCCGCCCGACGATGTGGGATTTTTTCTTTTGGGCGCTCCAAAGGGGCTGTAGGACTTTGGGCGGAGGGGTCTGAGCATCTGGGCGTATGCGAGTGACATGACGTAAGCGCTTGTTCCACCTAGTCGTTAAGGCGCACGAGCCCAAATCCACCTGGGCCATAAGCTTCCTTTCTTGGCTTGCGAAACGACCGCCACCTCGCACGACTGCCAGAATGCACGTCTGGCTGGCAGAAGCAAGCGGTCAGCAGCAAACGTTGCTTGTTTCGAAGTATGAAGTGGGAAAAAATGAGCAGGGACATGAAAGCACGGATGTGCTGGCATTCTCGGTGACGGATGGACGGTGCACATTGACGTTTATTGATGCTGAAAAGATTGAGTGGTCGAGTCTGCGGCGGCTATCACCCGCTTCGATGCCACTTCATGGGATTCTTGGTCTACTTTCCATAGGGCAAGGTACGTATGGACCTATGAGGTCGAAAACAGGGGGTTCGGGTGTGAAGACCAAGGAAACATGAAACTTACCTGTGAAGATATTTTTCTCGCTGCAGTCTCTTCAGCGGAATATGTGGGCGAGATCATGCCCGGACAACATATTCAGCGAGTGCGGAACGTCTCGTTTTTTTGTCTGACGCGCCGACTTCCGAATGATATCGCACTTGCTCAAGGCATGGTCGATGCGTCAGAGACGAGCTCATCGACTGACGACCCGTGTGCGGCAATTCGAAAGTATATGACGGCTGGCTCTTTTTATTTCTCACATGGACCGTACGATATCACACAGCGTGTGCAGACACACGGAACAACGCCTGGTCTCTTTCATGCCCAGTTCCTGTGGAACGCGTCCATGATGGAGCCGATCGAGACGTTTGTCTCTCGACTAGAGGCGCATCGAAAAGAAGCTCTGGAGTGCGATCATTTTTTCCTGTACGTAATCCAAGGGTATGTGGGCGTGCAAACGATTCCATCGGTGATTCCATGTCGACTTGCGGTCGTAAGTCGCCTCAGCTCAAGTCGAGCTGGTACGCGGTTCAATGCACGTGGGATTGATGATGAAGGAAACGCCGCAAACTTTGTCGAGACGGAAACGGTTCTGGTAGCTGATGACGTCGTGTTTGCCTTTACACAGGTGCGTGGCTCCGTGCCTGTATTCTGGGAGCAGCAAGGTCTACAGGCCCTTAATACACGCATACAAATCACACGCACCGGTGCCGCTTCGCTCCCAGGATTTCTCTCACACATGGATCAGCTGTTTGATGAGTATCGGCGCGTATTTGTGCTTGACCTTCTCGGCACCCGCGATGTGGAAACAACACTCGCTCAGGCATACGTCCAACATTTGCGTGCGATCTACGACACACGTCCTGTCAAGTATCATAACTTTGACTTTCATGGCGTCTCGAAAGCGATGGGTGGGATCGAGGGTGTGAAGACGGAGCTCGATCGGCTCAACAATGTCCAGACACAGCGCCAGTACAATCGCTATGCACTCCTATACCACGGCAAGGTCTTGGAGAGACAAACGGGCGTGTTCCGCATCAACTGTTTCGACTGTCTAGACCGCACGAATGTCGTGGAAGGCATGCTATCACAGGCAGCGCTCCGCGACTTTTTCCGCGAGCTCAAGTACAACAACCGATCGGTCCCCACACTGGAAAAGATTAGCATCGAGACAAGTATGCCTAATGCGATTTGGCAAGCACACCGAGAACTTTGGGCTAACAACGGCGACGCGCTCTCGGTCATTAGCACAGGCACAGGCTCCCTCAATTCCAACTTTATGCGCACTGGCACGCGCAAAGGCCTTACGGGTCTTTTGAGCGATGCAGCAAAAAGTGCGAGTCGCATGTACGTCAACAATTTTCAGGACCAGTCGAAACAAGAGGCAATCGATACGCTGCTGGGCGCACGAAGCGGTCAGAGACGTATTGAACTATACGACCCACGGTACGCGCGTGTCTCCGAGGCTTTAGATCGACGCTGGGCTGAGTATGCAAGCGTACACAGCATGAACGTGTTTGTTGGGACATACAACGTGTGCGCACGGGCACCACAAGGGCTGGATATGCGCTCTTGGCTGTGCCCCTCTACGTATCATCAGGCACCAGCCGATATTGTTGCAATTGTATTGGAAGAACTCGTGCCGCTCAATGCGCAGCAACTCCTGCAGTCAGCAAAAGAGGAGCTCGAATCCTGGAAGTTGGCTGTAGCCCGGACACTTGAAAGTACAGGCGTCCAATACGAACTGCTTCGCCATGAGCTCCTTTTTGGCACCGCGTTGCTTGTGCTTGTGAAAAGCGATGTATTGCCGCACGTTAAGAATGTCGAGGGTACAACCAAAAAGACAGGCTTCCGAGGCATGAGTGGGAACAAGGGAGGCGTCGCTGTGCGGCTCGATTTGTTTGACACGAGTGTGTGTTTCGTCGGCTCGCACCTGCCATCGGGCGCGAGCAACTATGAGGATCGGAATGCTGACTATGCGGCAATTGAGCGCAACCTCGTGTTTATGCGTGGCCGGACCATCGAATCGCATGATCACATCATTTGGGCGGGGGACTTGAACTACCGTATTGGAAATCTAAGCCCTGAGGATGTGCGCGACTTTGCTTCACGTAAGGTTTTGGCACCACTGCTGGAGGGCGATCAGCTCACACATGCACGCAAACTGGGCGATGCGTTTCCGAACTATGACGAGGCACCCATCCAATTCCCTCCAACGTACAAGTACGATATCGGCTCCGACATATACGACACGTCTGAGAAGCTGCGACCACCCGCATGGACAGACCGCATCCTGTTCAAGTGCAAACTTCCGTCGCTTTATGTGCGCACACATGGCTACGATTGTGCGCCAATCCGCGTTAGTGACCACCGCCCTGTCTATGTGCACCTCGAACTGGGCATCTGTACACTGGATTCGGCTCACCGCGATGAAATTTATGAATCGCTTGTGAACGATATGAAGGAACAAAGTGAAAAGCATGGTGATGAAATAACTCGCACACTTCTGCCACCACCCTCAACTGACACACAGCAATGGTGGAACAAGGCGACTGATACTCCGCTGTCCTCAACGCTCGGCGATGATAAAATGCGGGGAAATCCCTTCTTGCTCGCACAGACTAGGACCGCAGCCCCTACGAACACACCAGTATGTTCAAAAAAGGAAGAAGTGGACGTGGCTGCCTCTGGCACGAGCCCGACGGCAAACACCCCGTTGTCACCACCAAAAACTCGCCGGTCCCCGCCACCAATTCCTGCTCGTTCTGCTGCTACTGTTGCTGCTGCTCCACCGATTCCCCCACGTCCAAATCCTCCTCCACCCCCTTGAGGCAGGTCCACGTGAACCTGCGTATGACCAAAATTTAGACATAGAGCTCGGATGCATGCGAGTTTGGTGAGTGTAAATAAGCGCGGCATAGAAATGCCAGGTCTGCCTGACTACTCGAAGGTTGCACGGTCCAGATTTCGGTACAGTTTCCAGTTTGGACCGACACTTACTCATTTCAGTGGTATGATGCGGCCCGTTGTACCTTCTTTGGTGCACCAAGCATTGCGCTCTTCTTTCAAGCAGCCGTACTTGCCTGGCCGCCATGGCATCCTCATGAAAAGTCATCGATTTTCCAGCTCTATTCGGCGTGACTCCATCGGAAAAAAGATCTGGCAGTTCCGTTCAGTACGCTACCCGGTCTATGCAGTCGGCTCGATTGTATTCACGATCACAGCTGCTGTTTCTGGACTGCTTTTGTATGACTCCATGACGTACCACAAAGTGTCGATTCAAGAGCCAGTGCAGACGATGCCTCTTGATCACGTTCGCGGCGGGCCGGACAACCGACCGATTCTCCCGCGCTTTGTTGATCCCGAAACGCACGAGGAGTTGAAGACACAACAAGCCAAAGAGCGGCTTGTGATTGTTGGCGGTGGATGGGGGGCCGTTTCATTGCTGCGCTCTCTGGATCCCGACACGTATGACGTGACGGTAGTCAGCCCGACCAATTACTTCCTCTTTACACCGCTTCTTCCTGCCGTAACGGTCGGCACCGTAGGCACAAGTTCCGTGGTTGAATCGCTTCGTCGTATCCTACAGCGGTGCCATGGCCAGTTTGTACAGGGTGCTGCAAGGAACGTGCACACACACGACAAGCTGGATGCAAACACCCTACAGCTGGCTGAGAATGCGCGTGGTCTGCTGGAAGTCGAAGTGATCTCGGATCAATGGGACGGCGACGTTCAGGCGAAGCACGAAGTAAACGAGAAGTCGCTGATCTATGTGCCATACGACAAGCTGGTTATCGCTGTGGGTTGTGTCACTAATGATTTCGGCGCAAAGGGTCTGGAACATGCACACCGATTAAAATGCATGAGCGATGCCATGTCACTTCGAAAGCACATCCTTGAGAACTTTGAACGCGCCTCGCTACCCACTACACCGGAAGAGGAGCGCAAGCGTCTCCTGTCGTTCGTGATTTGTGGTGGTGGTCCTACTGGTGTGGAAGTTGCGGCAGAGATCTTTGATTTGATCCACGAGGACATCCACAAGTATTTCCCATCATACCTGCCTCACGAGGCAAACGTGCATCTTCTGCAACACCCATCGCATATTCTGAATACATACTCAGAAAAGATCTCAGAGTTTGCTGAGGAGCGCTTCCGCAAGGAAAAATTGAACGTCGTGACGAATGCGCATGTTGACGAAATCACGCCAACAAGTGTCACTTACACGCTGACGAACCCACTTACAGAGACACAAGAGAAGTGCACCGTGCCCACTGGATGCACAGTCTGGTCCGCTGGCGTCAAGATGAACGATTTCACACATTTACTCTCGACGACACTCCCGAACCAGGGCCATCGACATGCACTCAAGGTGGACTCCCAGTTGCGCGTGCTCGGAACGGAGCCCGGCACAATTTACGCTGTCGGCGATGCATCAACGATCGATCGAGACATTCGGAGTTACGTCGTGGACAATTTCGCCAAGTTTGACAAGGACCACGACGGAAAATTGAGTGTCGCGGAATTCGGCCAGTTGATCAAGGTGCTCCGCCAGCGATTCCCAATCGCGAGTCACCAGCTGAAGAACGTGCGCCAACTGTTTATTCAGTACGACCACAATCGCGACCATGTGATGAGCTCTCATGAAGTGATCGACCTTGTTATGGATGCTACCAAGCACATGACTTCTTATCCACCCACCGCTCAGATCGCTGCGCAGGAAGGCAGGTATCTGGGCCGCAAGTTGAACGTGTATGGCAAGCTGAAAGCCCAACAAAAACTACCAGACGTTAAGCCCGACGCACTCGACGACATGATCTATAAGCCGTTCAAGTTCCACAGTCTCGGTAGCATTGCGTACTTGGGTAATGCGGCGGCATTTGATTTGCCTCTACCGGAGCCTTTCAAGACCTTCTTCGGTGGCATTGTCGCCATGTACGCCTGGCGCAGTGTGTACCTTTCGGAACTCGTGTCCCTTCGAACACGTGCTCTTGTATTAGGTGATTTTATTAAACGCGAATTGTGGGGTCGTGATGTGTCGTGGCTTTAAATGGCTGATTTTAGACGCGTGTGCATTTCCGCGGGGAAAGTTTCGTGACCGGCCGGCACTCACATTAGGTGCATGGCATAAATGCAATCCGCGCGCATATGGCGTGCTGGATGTCGTCTAATTGCACACATATGCGCGCAGTTAATCGATTCATTTTTGGTTGGTCAGACTTAGTTTTCGCCTTCATTTCATGTGCCTTTCAAACGCGAAAGAAAATAGAGTATGTGGAACAGTGCGTCCCTCATGGCTGTAAGTGCTGCAAGACGGTGACGAACAGTGTAGACCCAGTTCTTGTTGCTAGCACGCAAGTCATCACCCCCTTCTGCCTGAATTTTGTGTCTGTCGGCAAATAGCGACATATTTCACCATATTACCTCCTTCGACTGATGTCTATCATCGCTGAAGAGGTTTCTGATACAAAGCCGCCACCGGCATTGTCGTCGTTTGCGTCAGTACATCTTCCCGAGTCAATGCAGTTATCGAAGCCATCGCATTCTGACGTCCAAAGCGATGCGCTGCAAATAGACCCCAAGTCTGGCGTAAAGCGTGGTCTCAAAAACCGCCATCTAAGCATGATGGCTTTGGCCGGTATCATTGGTCCTGGTCTTCTTGTCGGCGCAGGAGGTGCTTTAGCAAAAGGTGGGCCTGCATCCATTATCATCGGGTTCGGCGTCGTTGGGATCATCGCGTATTCTGTCATGCAATCTCTGGGTGAACTCACGACTATATTTCCTGATGGTGGTGCTTTTTTGCAGCTGGCCGATCGCATGGTTGACCGGGCATTCGGCTTCGTTGTCGGCTGGAATTACTTCATTGTATGGGCTGCTGTCCTTGCTAACGAGTACAACGTTATCACCTCCGTGCTTGTTTTTTGGAGTGACAAAGTACCTCAGTGGGGCTACTTTTTGATTTTTTGGTTCGCATTCTTGGCTTTCCAGATGCTTGGTGTCGAGAGTTTTGGCGAGGCTGAATTCTGGCTTGCCCTCGTCAAAATTCTCGGCCTTGTCGCATACTTTATCTTTTCCATCGTGTATGTGTCGGGTGGTGTCAATGGCGATGCAGTTGGCTTCAGATACTGGAATAACCCTGGGGCTTTCGGTGAACACGGGTTCCGTGGTGTCGCATCCGTGTTCATTTTCTGCGCTACATTCTACGCAGGGATTGAGTCTGTCTCTGTTGCTGCCACCGAGACCCGTAATCCACAAAAGGCCGTTCCTTCTGCCATTCGCCAGGTGGTCTGGCGAATTCTCTTCGTGTACCTCGGAAGTGCATTTTTTTTCGGCCTTACATGCCCCGCCAACGCTCCGGGCCTTGTAGCGCAAGATGGCGCACTCCAGAGCCCTATGACCATTGCTATTCAACACGCTGGCTGGACCGGCGGCGTTCATCTGATCAATTCATTTATCCTCGTGACATGTTTGTCCGCTGTCAACAGCTCAATTTACATTGGGTCTCGAACTGTCTTGTACATGGCCCAGAATAAGAAAGCGTTCAAATTCCTCGGTTATACGAATTCTCGTGGCGTACCTGTGTTCGCCGTGATTCTTATTAATGCTGTGGGCGCTATTTCAATGATGAATGTCAGCACAGGCGCGAGCAAGGCGTATTCCTACATCGTCAATTTGTCCGGTGTATCGACATTTATTGTATGGGCGGCGATTTCATTTATGCACTTACGATTCCGCCGAGCTATGCGCGTACAAAATCGAAGCCTGGATGAGCTCCCATTCAAATCCCTATTGTTTCCATGGATCGCTATATTTGGCTTCGTACTCAGCGTTTTTCTGGCTCTTGTTCAAGGGTGGACGACATTTTCTCCTTTTGATGCTGGTGACTTTGTGGACGCATACATCTTGATCCCTGTGTCTCTGGTTGGTTATATTATTTACAAATTTGTGTACCGCACAAGATTTTGGCGCGCGCGAGAAATTGACCTTGACATTGGTCGCCGGCAAGACTTGGACTCTTTTTCAAGTATAATTAGTTTCGAGACACAGGATGATTTAAAGCAAGAGGTGGCGCAGGAAGATGCGAATTATCCTGTTGAAAAGCAGCAACAAGCATGATATTCAAGTCTCTCTTTTCGTGTATAGTACTGGGCTCATGTTTTTACTTCGTACATTAGGTATATATACATATTGTTGTATTTTTGGATTGTTGCATTGTGTTGTATCAAAAATAAGCACACACGTTCGTTGGCACTTGTCGTTTATCGACTTGCTAGCACATGGCAGTGCACATGTTACTCGCAGGTTCACCTTGTGCTCTCTATGTACATCTAAGCTCGAGTAAAGCAATAGGTAATCAGTTTTGTCAAAAATACTTTTGAGATACTACCGAATGTAGAGCAAACTGCTCGTAAAATTGTCTGAATTCAAGTAGCCCTAAGACAGTTAGCGATACATCTGTTGAGCATAAATATCTGCGCAGCCTCGACATTTTTTAGCTATCTCACTTGTAGTGCCATCGACCAAATAGTTTGGGAAAGATTGTCTTTTTGTGATGAGCGGCATGAAAAATTAAGGCATGTTTGCACATATGGATAACTTCAATATGTTATCTTGATCAAATAGATGGAGCGATATGATTTACCGCAGCGTTATTCGGCTCATCCAAGTTATATGCACCGCCCGCGACCTTTTCAATTGGAATATGGAGCGAACTTCGCTGATGCTCGCTTAGGACATCTCGATTTCTTGCAAGTAACGCAGGATTGAAGTTAAAGCACACATCCAACGAACTAAAACATGTAGGATGCTGGGGGACATTCAGCCAGCCACACGTTCCAGTGCCATGCGCCAAGTGGATCACCTCTATTCGACGGGGGGAAGTTCCTCGCTACACATTGCTTGAATCACCAGGTTCACAAGTGTGGAAGTTGTATAGAAATGTTCCTGCGAACCAAGTTTCTCCAGCTTTAAGAGTTCAATAAGATACATGAATCTGCCTCATCAAGCACAGAGACCAGGATTCAAACTAGTCTAGCACCGTCACAGCATTTCTAGGGAACGATGAAAGCATGCCTGGGCAAAAGGGTCAACCCCGACTAACCACTTAAATAAATAAAACACAGTTTAAATATTATCAGCTCAAAAAACATTCGCCAAAACTCGTGACCTGATAGTGTTGCTCGTTCAAGGAGCTCCAGCGTAGCGGTCGAAATTCATATGGCTGTGAATACTCTGATAGTCCTATTCGAATAAGTAGGGTGCCGAAGACGGTTTCTCATCGACATTCGCGAGTGTCCTTTATATGATTGAATAATTTAGCGGAATTTACCAACCCAAGTAAACCCTATTAGTGACTCTGCATGTTATCGAAGGGGGCTCACAGTAACAGTGATACGAATAAGCGACCTGGCATCGATTACAGGATTTTCATAATGTGGAGACCGATCTGGAAATTTAAGTAGCACGCATGCAACCCTGATAGTGGTACGTGCGTCACGCAACTCAGCAAAACTCCAGCACAACCACGAATATATCCATATCTCAAATCCTTTATAACAAGGTATAGATTCTTGCCACTGCTATTATTTAAATGTGAATAAATTATATTTGGGTTGAAGATATTAAACTGAGATTCATTATGATTCTATTCAATCTTATACACCAATTTCTCCCCTGACACTTTATTGTGGCGCAGGCGGTCAAGCCCGCTCAGAATACCAGACAAGCCACCCGTCTGAGGGCTTGTGCGGTTCGGCTTCACCAGGCCAGACGACAGTAAGCGGTAGAACAGACCGTCCTTTCCGCTGGCAGCGACTGTCATGTACTTCGCATCTTCCTTGCAGTACTCCTCACTGAAATCAGCGGAGAAGATCTGAGTCCTCTGGCCGGAAATGGTGTACAAAAGGAGGAACGTGCACTTCGCCATTGGGTTGGCCTCCGTCACAGCGCCGTGATCGAATGGAAGGAGCGACACTATCTTACCTGCCTCCGTCTTGCTCATCGAAGCGGCGCATGCAGCCTGCGATCCAT